>Ga0102587_1000026_pt1 | contig 225496 bp, 203 predicted proteins | sample AraplaF_Col_mTSA_FD_76853 | JGI IMG/M metagenome (GOLD analysis project Ga0102587, IMG submission 76853) | Arabidopsis root microbial communities from the University of North Carolina, USA - plate scrape MF_Col_mTSA (SPADES assembly) (version 2) | ecosystem: Host-associated > Plants > Roots >...
CAGGGCGACAAAGGCCGGACCGAGCTGCTGGACCAGTTCCGCAAGGCCGGCAATGGCGTGCTGATCGGGTCGCAAAGCTTCTGGGAAGGCGTGGACGTGCGCGGCGATGCCCTGTCATTAGTCATCATCGACAAACTTCCATTTGCCCCGCCGGACGACCCGGTGCTGGCGGCGCGTATCGAAGTGATGGAAAAGCAGGGCAAAAACGGCTTCATGCAGCACACCTTGCCGGAAGCCATCATCAATCTGAAGCAGGGCGCCGGCCGCCTGATCCGTGACGAAAAAGACCGTGGCGTGCTGATGCTGTGCGATCCGCGCGTGATTTCCAAGCCCTACGGGCGCCGCATCTGGCAAAGTCTGCCGTCCTTCAAACGCACGCGCGAACAACAAGTCGTGATCGAATTCTTCAAAAACAAGAATTCCGATCAGTAACTTTCAGTATCAAAACCCGGGGTCAGTTCTTGCAATCCAACACGAGCTCAGCAACTTTATGGCTGAGCTCGTGTTGGATTGCAAGAACTGACCCCGGGTTTGATTTTATTTTTGTGGCAACACTACCACCTTGCCAGTGACCTTGCGGGCGGCCATGTCATTCAGCGCTTGCGCCGCTTCTGCCAGTTTGTAGCGCCTCGAAATCCTTGGCTTGATCTTGCCTTCTTGTAACCATTGCAGCAGCTGGCGCATGTTTGCCATGTTGCCTTTGGGATTGCGTTTGGTGAATTCGACCCAGAACACGCCAACCACGGACGCCCTTTGAGCAGGGCCAGATTCAGCGGCAGTTTGGGGATTTCGCCGTTGGCGAAGCCAACCACCAGGTAACGGCCGCCCCAGGCAATTGCGCGGAATGCCGGCTCCGCATAGTCGCCGCCGACCGGGTCGTAAATGACGTCCGGCCCCTTGCCCCCCGTCGCCGCCTTCACTTGCTCGCGCCAATCCGGCCGACTGTAGTCGATCAGCACGTCCGCACCGTGCTGGCGGCATACCTCCAGCTTCTCGTCGGTCGACGCGCAAGCAATAATGCGGGCTCCAAGGGCTTTTCCTATCTCGACGGCCGCCAGCCCCACACCACCAGCCGCGCCAAGAATTAGCATGTTCTCACTATTTTTTAGCATGGCCCGGTCCACAATCGCGTGATATGAGGTGCCGTAGGTGAGGGTGATCGCTGCCGCCGTGTCGAAATCCATGCCGGAGGGCATGGGAATCAGAGTTTGCACGGGAGCTAATAATTGTTGCGCAAAAGCACCGGTCTGAACGAAGGCGATGACTTTGTCGCCGGGATGGAAAGTTGTCACATCGTTAGCAATCGAGCGGATTACGCCGGCCACTTCGCTGCCCGGAACGAAGGGGAGTTCGGGTTTGAATTGGTACTTGCCTTGCACGATGAGCACGTCCGGAAAGTTAACTCCGGCTGCTTGCACATCGATTACCACCTGGCCCGGACCGGGTTGTGGGTCTTGTAATTCTTGCACTTGCAGCGTGTCCGGCGCGCCCCAGTTTTCACATACGACTGCTTTCATTCTGGTCTCCTTGATTATAAAAAAGAACGGTCGTTATATTTTTATCTTACCTGAAACCGCCAGCCGTTTGCGCAAAGTTCCGCCTGTCGCACGTTTGTTCTAACTCAAAGTCTCTGCATTATGGCTTGTTAGAGTTGGTTAAACGCAGGGAGGATGTCATGACTATCCGTCACGGCTGCTTTTTCAGTTATGCCCATGGCCAGCATACATATATGAGCAAATTCAAGGACGATTTGATCGACGCCTTGAAATGCTATCTCGAACCACATTTCGATAACGAAGACGAGCTCTTCGTTGACAGTGAGCAACTCGGCGGCGGGGATGACCTCGACGAGAAGATCGCGCGCGCCCTGTGCGAGAGCGTGTGCATGATTGCCATTTATACACCGAAGTACGAAGCCCACGGCTACACCCGCCGCGAGTTTGCCGCCATGCAGTTGATCGAGCGCGAGCGCAAACAATGGTACAGCTTGCCCAGCCACCTGATTATTCCCGTCATCATGACCCGCCATCCCGGCGGCCTGCCGCCCCAGATTGCCGGGCCGGGCATGTATGTCGACTTTTCCCGCTACACCCTGGCCAGCGGGGATTTGAAAACCAATCCTGAATTCATCCCGGACATAGAAAAAATCGTCCACCGCATTGCCGAGCATTACCACTGTCTGAAACGAAGCACGCCGCCGGGGCACGACTGCAGCCGGTTTGTCTTGCCGGAGATCCCACCCGAATGGCGCGCCACTCCTCCTCCACATTTCCCACGATAAAGGTTTGCCATGGAACTCAATCCATTGACCCTGCCGCCGCTCAGCACCAGCGGTGAAGTAATCACTTTCTATTCTTACAAGGGCGGCACCGGACGCACCATGGCGCTATCCAATATCGCTGTGCTGCTGGCGCGACAGCAAAACGCCACCGCGCCGGTCCTGATGATCGACTGGGATCTGGAGGCACCTGGGCTGCATCACTATTTTCCCGAATCGCAGCAGGAGTCCCGTCCCGGGGTGCTGGAATTCTTTGAGGCTTGCCGCGAGCAGATCGCGCGCCTGCACCACGGCGCGGCGGACGATGAGACGCTGGCGCATGACGTGCTGACCGCTGTTGGTTGGGAGCAATATATCAGCCGGGTCGATCAGGGCAGTCAGCTCTACTTAATGCGCGCCGGCCGCTTTGACGACAGTTACGGCGAGCGTCTGGCCGCGCTGCATTGGGAGGAGTTGTTCGATGCCTGCCCGGCCTTGTTCCGTTGTTTCGCCGATCGGCTGGCACGGCACTTCCGTTATGCGCTGGTCGATTCACGTACCGGCCGCACCGACAGCGCCGGCATTTGCACGACCTTACTCCCGCGCAAGTTGGTGGTGGTATTCACGCCCAACCGCCAGAGTCTGGAGGGCGTGCAAGCGCTGGTCACGCGCGCCACCACCTACCGCCGCAGCCACGAGGATGAGCAGCGGCCGCTGCTGGTGTATCCCTTGCCCTCACGGATAGAAATGGGGGACAGCGCCCAGCGCTCGCAGTGGCGGCGCGGCGACGAACGGCAGCGCATCCTTGGCTACCAGCCCAGTTTTGAGGAGCTGATACGCGAATGCTACGGCATGACGCAGGTGTCGCTGGAGAGCTATTTCGACGAGGTGCAGCTGCAGCAAACCCGCACCTTCGCCTATGGCGAGCATGTGGCGGTACGGCTGGATCAGAGCGGCGACCGCTTTTCGCTGACCCGCACCTTCGAGGCGTTTCTGGCCTGGCTGGCGCCCGGTTATTTCCCATGGCAGTCCCACCGCGAAATTCACCTGCTGGCCTCGATCGGCGAGGCGCGCCGCGCGCTGGTGGAGGGCGGCAGCGCGGCGCGGGCAGTGCCACAGCCGCTGGCGCGCGACCTCAATCAGCTGGGCGAGCTGTACCGGCGCGAAGGCAAGCTGCGGCCGGCGCTGGCTTGCTTTGAGGAGAGCCTGACCCTGCGCCAGCGCGGCTTGGGCGAGGATCACCCGGACACGCTGGTCAGCAAGGCCAATCTGGCCATCGCCCTGCGTCAGCAGGGCAAGCTGGAGGAGGCGCATTTCCTTGAGGAATGTATCATCGAGGCGCGCGAGCGGCAGCTGGGGCCGGAGCATATCGACACGCTGGCGGCGCGCAGCAATCTGGCGCAGACGCTGGGGCAGCAGGGCCGGCTGGGCGAGGCGCTGAGCTTGCAGGAGACGGTGATCGATACTTATGTGCGGCTGCTCGGCGCCGAACACTTGCTGACCCTGTCCGCCCGGGCCGCCCGCGCCGACCTGCTGCTGCAGCGCGGCGACACCGAACTGGCGCGCAGCGTGCAGGAGCAGGTGCTGGCGGCGCGCAAGCGTCTGCTTGGCGCCGAGCATGTCGACACCCTGCGCAGCAAGACTGCGCTGGCGCATACATTGCTGCATATGCAAGAGCTGGAGGCGGCGCGCAGTCTGCTGGAAGCGGTGCTGCACGCCCATCTGCACCGGCTGGGTCCGGACCACCCGGACACCCGCAAGGCGCGCGGGCAATTGATGGATGTGCAATTGCAACTGGGAATGCCCGTGGCCGAACTGCCGCTGGTGCACGAGCTGCACCAGAACGCCGCCATGGACGATTATGGCGATGAGCTGCTGCTGCCAGCCCGCGCGCATGGGGCGATGACGGCCAACGGGCTGTGGTCGCGCTCGGCCGATGAGCTGCTGGCGCTGGACGCCCATTTGTCGGCGCCGCACACGCCGTCGCGCTGACCGAAATTTATATGTTGTCCGGGCTGCCGCCATGCGCAGTCCGGCCATTGCTTCGGGTAAAATCTCCGGTATGAGAATCCTGATAAGCAATGACGATGGCTACCTGGCGCCTGGCATCAATGCGCTGGCCGAGGCGCTTGCGCCCATCGCCGACATCGTGGTGGTGGCGCCGGACAGCAACCGTTCGGGGGCGTCCAATTCCCTGTCGCTGGACCGGCCGCTGTCGGTGCAGCAGGCCGCCAATGGTTTTTATTTTGTCAACGGCACGCCCAGCGATTGCGTGCACGTGGCGCTGACCGCCATCCTCGATACCAAGCCGGACCTGGTGGTGTCCGGCATCAACAACGGCCCGAATATGGGCGACGACACCCTGTACTCCGGCACGGTGGCGGCCGCCACCGAGGGCTTTTTGTTCGGTATCCCGTCGATTGCTTTCTCGCAGGGCGCTTACGGCTGGGAGCACATCGGCGACGCGGCCCGCCACGCGCGCGACCTGATCCAGCGTTACTACGAGTCGCTGCCACGGCCCTGCCTGTGGAATGTGAATATACCGAACCTTCCTTACGAACAACTTGGCGCCGTCACGGCCACGCGGCTCGGACGGCGTCACCAGTCGGAGCCGGTGATCAAGGCCAAGGACCCGCGCGGCAAGGATATATATTGGATCGGCCCGCCGGGCGCCTGCAAGGACGCCGGCGAGGGCACGGATTTCCATGCCGTGGCCCATGGCAAGACTTCGATCACACCGCTGCAAATCGATCTGACCCACACTTCCCAACTCAGTGCACTGGCAAAGGCCTTGGCATGACCGAAAAAAACCGTACCTTTCCTTTGCCGCTGTCCTCGGTAGTAGACAAGGGGACCAAAAAGGCAACGGTCTTCGCGCCGGTGGCGACACCGCAAACCGCCACCCAGAACGCGGCGCGCCATGCGCCGCCCCAGTATCCGGCCCCGCGCCCGGTGGCCACGCCGTCCAAGGCGCACGGCTACGCCATGGAGCGCGCCCAGCCGGCGCCGGCTACTGTGCCGCGCTCGAATCCGCTGGTGTCGGACGCCGTGCGGCGCGCCATGGTGCAGCGGATTGCCAACCAGGGCGTCAAGGACCAAGTGGTGCTGGGCGCCATGGACACCGTGCCGCGCCATATGTTCATGGACGAGGGCCTGGCGCCGCAAGCCTATGTCGACGCCTCGCTGCCGATCGGCCACCACCAGACCATCTCGCAACCCTATATCGTGGCGCGCATGATCGAGGTGATGCGCAACGGCGGCCAGCTCAGGCGCGTGCTGGAAATCGGCACCGGTTGCGGCTACCAGGCGGCGGTGCTGTCCTGCGTGGCGCAGGAAGTGTATTCCATCGAGCGCATCAAGCCGCTGCACGAGCTGGCCAAGGCCAATTTGCGGCCGCTGCGGGTACCGAACCTGCGCCTGCATTACGGAGATGGTATGCTAGGCTTGCCGCAAGCGGCGCCGTTTGACGGTATCATTCTGGCCGCGGCCGGGCTGGAAGTGCCGCAAGCCTTGCTGGAGCAGCTGGCCATCGGCGGTCGTCTGGTCGCGCCGGTGGGCGCCCGCTCGCAGCATTTGGAATTGATTACCCGCATCGGCAAGACGGAATGGGCCAGCCAGACGCTGGAAGATTGCCATTTCGTGCCGTTGCGGCCGGGCGTTGTTTAACGCCCGCACCACTAGACACTAAGATGAGAATGACGAAGAAAAGCAATCTGCTCTTGATGAGCTTTGCGCTCGCTTTATTGAGCGCCTGCGGTACCACTCCCCACCAGGCTCCGGTCGTAGACCGTACCATCCCACCGGCCGTCAAACCGGCCACGCCGAGCGAAACGGCGCAAGTCGCCCGCGACGAGCGCGGCCTGTACACCGTGAAAAAGGGCGATACCCTGATCCGCATCGCGCTGGAATTCGGCCAGAATTACCGCGACCTGGTGGCCTGGAACAACCTGGCCAATCCCAACGACATCAAGGTCGACCAAGTGCTGCGCGTGCTGCCGCCGGAAAGCAATGGCGTGGAAACCGCCGCCGTGGTGATGCCGCCATCCGACAAGACGCCGCCGCCAGCGCCGGTGGTCAAGAAAACCGGCCCGAAAGGCGAGAAGAAACCGTATTCCGAAGCCAATCTGGCGGAAATGCAGCGCGCCGACAATGGCAAGGAGACGGCCGCCGCCACGCCGGCGCCGGCGCCAGCGCCCGCCGCGCCACGTCCGGCCGCATCGGTTCCCGCCGCACCGGCGGCGCCAGCCCTGGCCGCCGACGACGCCAATCTGAGCTGGATGTGGCCGGCCGACGGCAAGGTCATCGCCACTTTCGACGAAGGCAAGAACAAGGGCGTGGACATCGCCGGCAAGGCCGGCCAGCAAGTCGTGGCTGCCGGCGCAGGAAAAGTGATGTATGCCGGCAGCGGCATCCGTGGATATGGTAATCTCGTTATTGTGAAGCACAGTAATAATTTGTTGTCGGCCTACGCGCACAACCGGGCCATCCTGGTCAAGGAAGGGCAGAGCGTGAGCAAGGGGCAAATGATTGCCGAAATGGGTGATTCAGATACCGACTCCGTCAAGCTGCACTTTGAAATACGGCAGCAGGGCAAACCGGTGGACCCGTCCAGATTCCTGCCTAACCGCTAGTCGAGCAGATGAGATGACCTCTACGCCGCACGATCAGATGGATGACGATGCCCTCCCGGACGACTTCCGGGACGATGTGCAAGATGATGTCGCCATCGATGGTGCGGAGGAGGGCGATCTGCCGGACGCCGGCACCGTCCTCGAAAGCGTCGACGAACTGAAAAAAGTGCTGGCGGCCGAGCTGTCCACCGACACCACCCAGCACTACCTCAACCAGATCGGCACCCGGCCGCTGCTGACCGCGCAGCAGGAAGTCCACTACGCCACCCTGGCCAAGGGCGGCGACTTTGCCGCCCGCCAGACCATGATCGAGCACAATCTGCGGCTGGTGGTGTCGATCGCCAAGCACTACATCAACCGCGGCGTGGTGCTGCTGGACATGATCGAAGAGGGCAACATCGGCCTGATGCGCGCCATCGACAAGTTCGAGCCCGAGCGCGGCTTCCGTTTTTCCACCTACGCCACCTGGTGGATACGCCAGAGCATCGAGCGCGCCATCATGAACCAGGCGCGCACGGTGCGTCTGCCGGTGCACATGGTGCGCGAGCTGAACCAGATCCTGCGCGGCAAATACCACCTCGAAGCCCAGCACCACAACGGCAAGGACGCCACCGCTGAAGACATCGCCGAACTGGTGGGCCGGCCGGTGGAGGAGGTGCAGGATATCCTGGCCCTGTCCGAGCACGCCACCTCGCTTGATGCGCCGCTGGACAACGATCCCCAGTCCTCGCTGATGGACATGCTGCCCGGCGACAGCGAGGACAGCCCGGACGCCCGTGCCGAGCACCACGAAATGACGGTGCTGGTGCGCGACTGGCTGACCAAGCTGCCGGACAAGCAGCGCATCGTCATCATGCGCCGATTCGGCCTCGACAATGACGACCCGGCCACGCTGGAAACCCTGGCCGAGGAAATGGGCGTCACGCGCGAGCGGGTGCGCCAGATCCAGCAGGAAGCGCTGGTCAAGCTCAAGCGGGCGATGGCCGCGCGCGGCGTGGTCCGCGATTCCCTGCTCTAGTCCCGTCCCGTTCTGCTATCATATCGGCCCCGGCGCAGGTGCCGGCGCCTTCCTTTTGCCATTCAATATTGAACGATATGCAAGAAAATACCATCGACATCAAATCGCTCGACATGGACGCCCGCGGCGTCGGCCACATGCAGGACAATGAAGACGGCACGCCGGGCAAAGTGGTGTTCGTGGAAGGCGCCCTGCCGGGCGAGCGCGTCAGCTTCGAAACCTTCAAGAAAAAGAAAAACTGGGAAGCGGCCAGGATGACCGCGCTGCACCGCGAATCGTCGATGCGCGTCAAGCCGAAGTGCGCACACTTCGACTACTGCGGTGGCTGCTCCATGCAGCACATCGAGCCCAGCGCGCAGGTCGCGATCAAGCAGCGCGTGCTGGAAGATAACCTGTGGCACATTGGCAAAGTGAAGTCGGAAACCATCATGCGCCCGATGTACGGCCCGACCTGGGGCTACCGCTACCGTGCGCGCTTGTCGGTGCGCTGGGTGGAAAAGAAGGGCACAGTGCTGGTCGGCTTCAAGGAAAAGAAATCGATCTTCGTCGCCGACATCCAGAGTTGCCAGATCCTGCCCAAGCACGTCTCGGACATGATGATGCCCCTGCGCGCGCTGATCGGTTCGCTGTCGCTGTACAACCAGATCCCGCAGATCGAACTGGCCATTGGCGAAGACGTCACCGTGCTGGTGCTGCGCATCATGGACGCGCTGACCGCCGATGACGAAACCAAGATCAAGGCTTTCGCCGATCAGTACAAAATACAGTTCTGGCTGCAAACCAAGGGGCCGGAAACGGCCGAACCGTTCTACCCGCTGGAGCCGCAGCTGCACTACCTGCTGCCGGAATTCGGCGTGCGCATGCCGTTCAAGCCGGTCGACTTCACCCAGGTGAACCACCACATCAACCGCGTGCTGGTGCATAAAGCGCTGCGCCTGCTGGACGTGCAGCCGGAAGACCGCGTGGCCGACCTGTTCTGCGGCCTGGGCAACTTCACCCTGCCGCTGGCGACGCAGGCGCGCGAAGTGGTGGGCATCGAAGGCAGTCAGGCGCTGACCGACCGCTCGCTGAGCAACGCCAAGGCCAACGGCCTGGATAAGAAAACCACCTTCTACAACCGCAACCTGTTCGAAGTGACGCCGCAGGATCTGATCGACCTTGGCAAGTTCGACCGCATGCTGATCGACCCGCCGCGCGATGGCGCCATGGCCCTGTCGCTGGCGCTGGGCGAACTGCGCAAGACCAATCCGGAATTCCTGCCGAAGCGCATCGTCTATGTATCGTGCAGCCCGTCGACGCTGGCGCGCGACGCCAACGTGCTGGTCAACCTGGCCGGCTACAAGCTCGACAAAGCCGGCGTAGTGAATATGTTCCCGCACACCTCGCACGTCGAATCGATGGCCGTCTTCGATCTGATTTAGAAACTTCGGGGTCAGAGCCGACAATCGGACATTTGCGCGCAAATGTCCGATTGTCGGCTCTGACCCCGAAGTGTTTTTCTTCTAATGTTATTGACTTTGCAGGAGGCGTGAGCAACACTGAGCTGATCCTCATCAGCGCCTGGAGTTGGCATGCGCCTCCTGTCCCGTTTCATCGCGATGGCTGCTTTCTGCGGCCTGCCGCTGGCCGTTCTGGCCGATACTTCCATCACTTCGTTTTCGCCATCGGGCACCGTCAAGGGCGTGCGCCAGGTGACGGCGCGCTTCAACGGGCAGATGGTCCCGCTGGGCGATATGCGCTTGGGCGATCCGTTCAACATCGATTGTCCGGAAGAGGGCAAGGGCCGCTGGATCGATGGCCAGAACTGGAGCTACGATTTCGTACGCGATCTGCCGGCCGGCATGGCTTGCCGTTTCACGCTCAAGGACGATGTCAGGGATTTGAATGGCAAGCCGTTGAACGGCACGCGCCAGTTCAGCTTTGATACCGGCGGCCCGGCCATCGTGGAAGCCGTCCCGCGCGAGGGCAGCAGCTACCTTGATGAGCAGCAGATTTTCGTGCTGGGCCTTGATGCGCCAGCCAGCGATGAAACCGTGGCTGCGCACGTGTGGTGCCGCGCCGAAGGCATCAACGAAAAAATCCCCGTGCGCGTGCTGCAGGGGGCGGAACGCCAGCAGGTGCTGGACCTGCGCAAGTCCTTCACCGAGCGTTATCTGTCGCTGTACTTCAAGGCGCGTGGCGTGGTGTGGCGCGCCACCACCTCGGTCAGGAATAAAAAACTGGAACGCTTGCCGCTGGCGGTCCTGCAGTGCAAACGCAGCCTGCCTGCGGCGACGGAAGTGTCGCTGGTGTGGGGCGCGGGCATCAAGGCCGATAGCGGCATCGCCACCACGCAGGATCAAACGCTGTCCTACAAAACCCGGCCGGATTTCACGGCGCGCTTCAGCTGCGAAAGGTTGAACGCCGATGCCGGCTGCGTGCCGTTCCTGCCGATGCACGTGCAGTTCAGCGCCCCGGTCAGGCGTGCCGACGCGCTGGCCGTCAAGATCACGGGGCCGGGCGGCAAAGTCTTTAAGCCGCAGCTGGATAAGGAGGAGGAAAAGAACGAGTACCTGGCGTGGCTGACCTTCAAAGGCCCGTTCCCCGAAAGCGCCAAACTGACCGTATCGCTGCCGTCTGGCGTAAAAGACGATGCAGGCCGCGCGCTGGTCAATCAGGCGCGCTTCCCGATGGCGATTCGTACCGATGCCCAGCCGCCGCTGGTGAAGTTCCCGGCGCGCTTCGGCATCATCGAAGCAAGGGGCGACAAGCTGCTGCCGGTCACCGTGCGCAACGTCGAAGCGCAGCTGGCCGCTGCCAAGGTCGACGGAGCCGCGCTGCGCGTCAACGATGCCGCGTCGTCTTCGGATCAGCAGGACCGGCAGGTTATCGCATGGCTCAAGCGCATGGGCAGCAGCTACAGCTGGCAACCGCAGGAGCTTTACGCCGACAAGATGACCAAGCCGCTGCTGGACGCCAGGACCGGCAAGGTCGAACGCTTCACCATGCCCAAGCCGGGCGGCGGCAAGGCGTTTGAAGTGGTGGGCATCCCGCTGCGCAAGCCGGGCTTTTATGTGGTGGAGCTGGCGAGTCCCAAGCTGGGCGCGGGGCTGGCGCTGGGAAAAGGGCCTGCTTATGTGAGCAGCGCGGCGCTGGTCACCAATATGGTGGCGCATTTCAAGCACGGCGCGGAATCGTCGCTGGTATGGGTGACGTCGCTGGACAAGGGACAGCCGGTGGCGCAGGCGCAGGTGGCGGTGCGCGACTACCAGGGCAAGCTGCTGTGGCAGGGCATGACCGATAGCGGCGGCCTGGCGCACATCCGGCAGGAGCTGGTGCAGAAGGACGACCAGCGCTTCTTCGTTAGCGCGCGGCTGGGCGGCGATCTGACGTTCACGCTGTCCGATTGGGATCGCGGCATCGAGAGCTGGCGTTTCAATCTGCCGACTGGCTACTACGGTGCGGATAATGTAATCGCCGCCACCGTCTTCGACCGCACGCTGCTGCGCGCCGGCGAGACGGTGCACATGAAGCACTTCCTGCGACGCCATGTGGAGCAGGGCCTGGTGCGTGCTGCCAAGGAGCAGCCGGCCAGCATGTACATTATCCACGAGGGCAGCGGGCAGCAGTATGAGCTGCCGCTGAAATGGAGCGCCAACGGCTCGGCGGAAAACACCTGGCCGATTCCGGCCGACGCCAGGCAAGGCTGGTATCAACTGATGATCGGCGGCCGCGGGTCGGGCCGTTTCCGCGTCGAGCAATTCCGCGTGCCGACCATGAAGGCGCTGTTGCAAGGGCCTAAGGCGCCGCCGGTGCAGGCGTCGTCGGTGGACCTGGATGTGCAATTGAGTTATCTGTCCGGCGGCGGCGCAGGCGACGCGCCGGTGCAGCTGCGTACCGTGGTGCAGAACAAGAGCATCAGCTTTGAGGACTACCCAGACTTCAGTTTCAGCGCCGGCGACGTCAAGGTCGGTGTCGAACAGCGCGGCGGCAGTTTCGATGATGACGAAGGTATGTTCGAAGGCGAGGAGGAGGGCGCCGGTGCCGTCAAAACGCGCAGTCTGACGCTGGACAAAGCCGGCGGCGCGCGCGTCACGCTTGAGCAGCTGCCCGCCGTGCAAACGCCGCACGAAGTCATGGCCGAGATGAGCTGGCAGGACGCCAACGGCGAAACGCTGTCCGCCGCTACGCGCATTCCTCTGTGGCCGTCGAGTTACGTGATCGGTATCCAGCCGGATGGCTGGGTGGCCAGCAAGGACGCGCTCAAGTTCACGGTGGCGGTGCTGGACCTGCAGGGCAAGCCGGTGACCGATGCGCCGGTGGCCGTGGACATCTTCCAGCGCCAGACCTATTCGCATCGCCGTCGTTTGATCGGCGGCTTCTACGCGTACGAAAACAGCAGCGAAGTCAAGGCGCTGGGCGCGGCCTGCGAGGGCAAGACCGACAGCAAAGGACTGCTGATCTGCCAGATCAAGGCGCCGGCATCGGGCAACCTGATCCTGCGCGCAAAAACGCAGGATGACCGGCAGCGCGTCGCCGTCACCAATCGCGAGACGTGGGTAGCCGATGGCGCCGACTGGTGGTTCGCCGCCACCGACAACGACCGCATCGATCTGCTGCCGGAGAAAAAACGCTATGAGCCGGGCGATACCGCCAGCTTCCAGGTGCGCATGCCGTTCCGCGAAGCGACCGCGCTGATTACGGTGGAGCGCGAAGGCGTGATCGATACCTATGTGCGTCCGCTCAGCGGCAGCGAGCCGGTGTTCTCGATTCCGGTGAAGAAGCAGTACGCACCGAATGTCTACGTCTCGGTACTGGTGGTGCGCGGGCGCGTGAGCGGCGTGCAGCCGACCGCGCTGGTCGATCTGGGTAAGCCGGCATACAAGCTCGGTATCGCGCCGCTGCGCGTCGGCTGGTCGGCCAATGAGCTCAAGGTGCAGGTCAAGGCGGACAAAGAGGTCTACAAGGTGCGCGACAAGGCCACGGTGGCGGTGAAGGTCGCGCGTCCCGATGGCTCGGTGCCGCCCGCCGGGGCGGAGGTGGCGCTGGCGGCGGTGGATGTGGGCCTGCTGGAACTGATGCCGAATACCAGCTGGGATCTGCTGGAAGCGATGATGGAACAGCGTAACCTGCAAGTGACCACCGCCACCGCGCAGATGCAGGTGGTCGGCAAGCGCCACTTCGGCCGCAAGGCCGTGCCGGCCGGCGGTGGCGGCGGCAAGGGCGCTGGACGTGAATTGTTCGATACGCTGCTGTTCTGGAAAGCGCGCGTGACGCTGGACGCCAACGGCGAGGCTACGGTGCAAGTGCCGATCAACGATTCGTTGACGGCGTTCCGGATTGTGGCCGTGGCCAGCGCGGAGGCGGACTTGTTTGGCACCGGCCGCACCGAAGTACGCAGTTCGCAGGATCTGATCCTGCTATCAGGCCTGCCGTCGATGGTGCGCGAGGGCGACCGCTTCCGCGCCACCTTCACGCTGCGGAACACCACCGATGCCGCTGTCAAGGCCACGCTGCGCGTCAACCAGAGCAGCGGCAGCGGCAACGGCATCTCCAGCGCGGCGGTGGCGGGTGTCGGCGGCAAACCGTTGGCGCCGCAGACGGTCGCGCTGGAGCCGGGGCAAGCGCGCGAGGTGGGCTGGGACGTTCAGGCTCCGGTTTCCGCCGCCACGCTGGCGTGGGATGTGAGCGCGGCGGTGGAGGGCGGAGGCCCGGCGTCGACCGATCGCATCAAGATCACCCAGAAGGTCGTGCCGGCGGTGCCGGTCACCGTCATGCAGGCCACCCTGCTGCAACTGGACCGCAAACAAAGCATGGCGGTCAAGCTGCCGGACGACGCGGTGCCGGGACGCGGCGGCGTGCAAGTGCAGTTCAGTCCCAAGCTGGGCGGCGAACTGCCGGGCGTGCGAGACTACATGCTGCAATATCCGTATCGCTGCTTTGAGCAAGTGACTTCACGCTCGATCGCGCTGCACGACGAAGCCATGTGGAACGCGGCGGTGCAGAAACTGCCGACCTATCTGGACGCCGATGGTCTGGTCAAATACTTCTCGTCGATGGAGCAGGGCAGCGACACGCTGACGGCCTACGTGCTGTCCGCCGCCAGCGAAGCCGGCTACGCCATTCCCGACGAGCTGAAAGGCCGCATGGAATCCGCGCTGCTGGCTTTCGTGCAAGGCAAAGTGGTGCGCTATGGATCGTTGCCGACGGCCGATCTGGCCGTGCGCAAGATCGCCGCGCTGGAAGCCCTGTCGCGCTCCAGGCCAGTGAACGCCAGCGAACTGGAATCCTTCACCGTGCAGTCGAATCTGTGGCCGACGTCCGCCGTTATCGACTGGTATCAGATCCTGCAACGTTCTCCCAAGCTGCCGCAGCGCGCACAACGCTTGAAGGAGGCGGACCAGATCCTGCGATCGCGGCTCAACCTGCAAGGCACCACCATGACCTTCTCCACCGAACGCACCGACGACTGGTGGTGGCTGATGTCTTCCGCAGACAGCAACGCCAACCGCCTGCTGTTGGTCATGGCCGACAACCCGGCATGGAAGGACGACATCGGCCGCCTTGCGCGCGGTGCGCTGGGACGCCAGAAGAAAGGCCGCTGGGGCACCACCGTCGCCAACGCATGGGGTGTGCTTGGCATGGATAAATTCTCGCGCCTGTTCGAAAGCGAGAAAGTCACCGGCACCGCCGGCGCCACGCTGGCCAACGCCAGCAAGAGCATCGCCTTCGGCGGCGAGCCCGCCGGCGGCACCGCCATGCTGCCATGGCCTCGCGGCGGTAGCGCCCAGCTGGAGCTGGAACACGCCGGCGCCGGCAAGCCATGGGCCACGATACAGACCTTGTCGGCCGTGCCGCTCAAAGCGCCGCTGTCGAGCGGCTACAAAATCGCCAAGACCATCACGCCGCTGGAGCAGAAAACCAAGGGCGTGTGGCAGCGCGGCGATACCTACCGTGTGCATCTGGATCTGGAGGCGCAATCGGACATGACGTGGGTGGTAGTGGACGATCCGATTCCGGCCAGCGCCACCGTGCTGGGCTCCGGCCTGGGTGGCGATTCGAAAATCTCCACCACTGGCGAGCGATCCACCGGCTGGGCCGATCCGGCATTCCAGGAACGTACGTTTGAGGGATATCGCGCGTTCTACGCCTTTGTCCCGAAAGGCAAATGGAGTGTCGAGTACACGGTGCGCCTGAATAATCCGGGCCAGTTCAATCTGCCGCCAACGCGGGTGGAAGCCATGTACAGCCCGGAGATGTTTGGCGCATCCCCCAACGCAGCAATGACCGTGAAATGAAACTGATCGTCTCCGCCATGGTGCTGGCGCTGGCCAGCGCCGCAGTCCACGCCGTGCCGGCATTTGATGAGGTGCGCGCCGCGTATCGCTCATCGGATGCGGTGCTGCTGGACCGGCATGGCGAGCCAGTTCAATCGCTGCGCATCGACATGGCTGTACGGCGCTTGCCTTGGGTAGCCTTGGGCGACATCTCGCCGGCGCTGCCGGCGGCCGTGCTGCAAGCCGAGGATCAGCGCTTCTACGAACACAATGGCGTAGACTGGAGCGCCGCGGCCAAGGCGGCGTGGGACAATCTGTTCCGCACCCGCCCGCGTGGCGCATCGACCATCACCATGCAGCTTGCGGCTTTGCTCGATCCGGCATTGCAACCGGCGGCCAAAGGGCGCAGCTGGGCGCAGAAGTGGAATCAGGTGAAAGCCGCGCGCGAGCTGGATGACAGCTGGACCAAGCAGCAGATCATGGAGGCGTATCTGAACATGGTCTCGTATCGCGGCGAGCTGCAGGGCGTGGGTGCGGTGGCGCGCGGCATGTTCGGCAAGGCGCCATCGGGACTGGATGCGAGCGAGTCGGTGATTCTGGCCAGTCTGCTGCGTGGGCCATCGGCGGGGCAAAAAGTGGTGTCGCAGCGTGCCTGCGCGCTGGCGGGTGAACTGCACCTGCCTTCGACGTGCAGCGAAATTCAGTTGCGCATCATCGTGGCGTGGAGCCGTCCGCAGCTGGCGGCAAATTTGCCGCCAGCGCCGCAAGTAGCGCAGCAACTGCTGACGCGCAGCGGGCAGGCGGTGCGCAGCACGCTGGATGCAGGTCTGCAGCGTCACGCCCAGACGGTGCTGCGCCAGCAGTTGGCAGCGCTGAATGGCCGCAACGTGAACGATGGAGCGGTGGTGGTGCTGGACAATGCCAGCGGCGAGATTCTGGCCTACGTCGGCAACGCCGGCGGCGCCGAGGTGGATGGCGTGGCGGCGCTGCGTCAGGCCGGGTCCACGCTCAAGCCATTCCTGTATGAGCTGGCGCTGGAGCGCAAGCAGATCACGGCCGCTTCGCTGATGGACGACAGCGCGATCGATATCGCCACGCCGTCCGGCATGTACGCGCCGCAGAATTACGACAAGGGCTACAAAGGTTTTGTCAGCGCTCGCACCAGTCTGGCCAGTTCGCTCAATGTGCCGGCAGTGCGCACCTTGATGATGGCCGGGATGGAGCGGTTTCACGAGCGCCTGCGCGAGGTGGGCATCAGCAGCCTGACGCAGCCGGCCGAATATTATGGCTATGCGCTGGCGCTGGGATCGGCCGAGGTATCGCTGCTGGAGCTGACCAATGCCTATCGCGCGCTGGCGAATGGCGGCGTGTACGGACCGGCCACGCTGGCGCAACGAATCGGCAGTAGCCGGGGCAGCGGTGCCTCAGGGCCGGCGCCGCGCCGCGTGCTGGACGCGCGCGCCAGCTTCATCGTCGGTGACATCCTGGCTGACCGCGCCGCGCGCAGCCTCACCTTCGGCTTGAAAAACGAACTGGCCACCACCTTCTGGGCCGCCGTCAAAACCGGCACCAGCAAGGACATGCGCGACAACTGGTGCATCGGCTATTCGGACAAATACACAGTCGGCGTCTGGGTAGGTAACTTCAATGGCCAGCCGATGTGGGACGTCTCCGGCGTAACGGGCGCCGCGCCGGTGTGGCGCGATGTGATGGACTACCTGCATCGCAACCAGGCCAGCCGCGCGCCAAAACCGCCGGCGGGGGTGGTGCGGCAGCAGGTGACGTATCAGCCTGAATTGGAGCCGGCGCGCGGCGAATGGTTCATCGTCGGCACTGAAAGCCCGGTGATTACACTGGTGCGCGACGAACACCGCGTGCCGAAAATTTTGTATCCCGGGGAGGCCACCGTCCTCGCTCTCGATCCCGACATTCCGGACGCCACTCAGCGCGTCTTCTTCCTCGCTCAAGGGGCGCGCGGCCTGCGCTGGCAACTGGACGGCGAACCGCTCGGCCAGGCTAGCACCGACTACGCCTGGCGCCCCATACCCGGCCAGCACCAACTAGCCCTGATTGACGCCAACGCCCAAGCCGTCGCCACCACCCGTTTCCAGGTCCGGGGCGGCAGTAATTAAAGCAGGATAGCGGCGCCGGTCAAAATAAAAAAAGCCGGCAGGCGCCGGCTTTTGACGGAGTGCTGATCGCTTAATCGCGGTCGCCGCCGAAGATACCCAGCAGCTGCAGCAGGCTGGTGAAGATGTTGTACACGTCCAGGTACAGGGCCAGCGTGGCGCGGATGTAGTTGGTCTCGCCGCCGTTGATGATCTGCTGCACGTCATACAGGATGTAGGCCGAGAAGATGGCAATCGCCACCACCGAAATCACGATCGCCAGCGCCGGGATGTGCAGGAAGATATTCGCGATCGATGCCAGCAGCAGAATGATCACGCCCGCGAACAGCCAGGTGCCCATGCCCGAGAAGTCGCGCTTGGACACGGTGGCCACCGAGGCCAGCGTCGCAAACACGGCCGCCGTACCGCCGAACGCGGTCATGATCAGGAAGCCGCCGTTAGCGTAGCCGAGGATGCGCGACAGCAGAGGCGTCAGCATCAGGCCCATGAAGAAGGTAAAGCCCAGCAGCAGGGCCACGCCCACGCCGGAATCCTTGTTCTTCTCGATACCCCAGATGAAGCCGAAGGCCACCGCCAGGAACAGCAACGCCATCAAACCGCCGCCCAGTGGCAGGTGCAGGGAGACGCCGAGAGCCGCGCCGAATACGGTCGGAACCATCGACAAGGCCAGCAGCCAGTAGGTATTGCGCAGCACGTTGTGCTGCACCAATCGGCGACCTTCCGCCAGATCGTAGGTTTTTTGCATGTTGATCATAGAGTACCTCCAGTACAGAGTAAAAGTTTACCGCTTGCCAAAAGCATAGCATGGCGTGCCGAGAATGCGCAAAAACATGCCAAAAATGCACTTAATCCGGACTTAAACGGCGTTAATTGCCTGTGGAGCAAGCCTATCCACCTCCGTTATTCGGAATATGGGGTGTTCTATGGTAAAATCAAAGGTTGATTGGATTATCAATTCTTGTTTTAAACCTTTCTTTTTATTGGAGTTTTTCAAATGGCAATCGAACGCACCCTGTCGATCATCAAACCAGACGCAGTTGCAAAAAACGTTATCGGCCAAATCTACACCCGCTTCGAGAACGCTGGTCTGAAGATCGTTGCTGCTCAGATGAAGCAACTGTCGCGCGCCGATGCTGAAGGTTTCTACGCTGCGCACAAAGAGCGCGGTTTCTTCAAAGATCTGGTGGACTTCATGGTTTCGGGCCCAGTCATGATCCAGGTTCTGGAAGGCGAAAACGCTGTTCTGAAAAACCGCGAACTGATGGGCGCTACCGATCCGAAGAAAGCCGACAAAGGCACCATCCGTGCTGACTTCGCTGACTCGATCGACGCCAACGCTGTTCACGGCTCGGACGCTGTTGAAGCCGCTGCTGTTGAAATCGCTTACTTCTTCGGTAAGTAATTTGTAAGGATTCCGTTTCCGCGCCGCGGTGCGGAAACGGGATAAATGATTAGTACTGATTTGAACCACACTATGAACGCTCCTCTGACCAACTTGCTGGATTTCGATCCCGCGCAACTCATCGCCTACTGCGCCGAGTTGGGAGAGAAACCGTTCCGCGCCAAGCAACTGCAACGCTGGATCCACCAATTCGGTGCGTCGGACTTCGACAGCATGACCGATCTGGCCAAGTCGCTGCGCGACAAACTGAAAACCCGCGCCCACATCGTGGCGCCGCAGATCATCAGCGACCATACCTCGTCCGACGGCACCCGCAAGTGGCTGGTGGACGTCGGCAATGGCAACGCCGTGGAAACCGTGTACATCCCGGAAGAGAACCGCGGCACGCTGTGCATCTCGACCCAGGCCGGTTGCGCCGTCAACTGCCGTTTCTGCTCGACCGGCAAGCAAGGCTTCAGCCGCAACCTGACCGTGGGCGAAATCATCGGCCAGCTGTGGATGGCCGAATTCGAACTGCGCCGCACCAAGGGCATCGAACCCGGTCCGAAGGGCGAGCGCCAGATCACCAACGTGGTGATGATGGGCATGGGCGAGCCGCTGCTCAACTTCGACCCGACTGCCACCGCGCTGAAGATGATGTTGGACGATAACGCCTACGGCCTGTCGCGCCGCCGCGTGACCCTGTCCACCTCCGGCGTGGTGCCGATGATGGACAAGCTGTCGCAGGAAGTGCCGGTGGCGCTGGCCGTGTCGCTGCACGCCTCCAACGACGAGCTGCGCAACGGCCTGATCCCGCTGAACAAAAAATATCCGCTCAAAGAGCTGATGGCCGCCTGCAAGCGCTACCTGGAATTTGCGCCGCGCGACTTCATCACCTTCGAGTACTGCATGCTCGACGGCGTGAACGACAGCGACGAACACGCGCGCGAACTGGTGGCGCTGGTGCAGCACCCCGAATTCGGCGTGAACTGCAAATTCAACCTGATTCCGTTCAACCCGTTCCCGGAATCGGGCCTGCTGCGTTCGAAGAACCCTCGCATCAAGGCCTTCGCGCAAGTCCTGCTGGACGCCGGCATCGTCACCACCATCCGTAAAACGCGCGGCGACGATATCGACGCCGCCTGCGGCCAACTGGCCGGCGAAGTGCAGGACCGTACCAAGGTCCAGCAGCGCATGGAAAAAATGGCCGAATACCAGAACAAGTTCGGCGCCAACTTCGGCAAGATCGTGGAGATCCGTTCCTGATGACCTTCCTGGCGCAGCGTAGCCGGCTCAGTCTCGTCGCGCTTTGCGTGGCGGGGATGCTGGCCGGTTGCGCCTCGCCGGGTTCCCAGCCGGGCCAGAGCGGCAAGGCCGAACTGGCCACGGCCTCGGACCAGACGGCGATCCAGCGCAAGGTGGACATCCGCATGCAGCTGGCGATCGGCTACTTCGAGCAGGGCCAGTACCCGGTGGCGCTGGACGAGGTGAAGCTGGCGCTGGCCGCCGATCCGAATCACGCTGACGCCTACGGCATGCGCGGCCTGATTTACCAGCAGATGGGGGAAATCGCGCTGGCCGAGGATAACTTCGTCCGTGCCCGCAAGCTGGCGCCGAATAGCCCGGATTTGGCGAACAACTACGGTTCCTTCCTGTGCCAGCAAGGCCGCGTGAAGGAAGCGTTGCCGCTGTTTGATGCGGCCCTGAACAACCGGAGTTACCGTTCGCCGGCCAGTGCCGCGAACAATGCCGGTTCGTGCGCATTGAAGATCAAGGATTACGCCAGCGCGGAGCGTTATCTGCTGCAAGCCTTGCAGTTGACGCCTGACCTGCCGGCCACTAACGCCAATCTGGCGCGGGTGTATTTTGAAAAAGGCGATTATGTGCGCGCCAATTTCTTTGTATCCCGTTTGAACAAGGTGGCAAAGATGGAGAGCCTGACGGCCGATGTGCTGTGGCTCGCGATTAAGGTGCAGCATAAGCTGGGCGATAAGGACGCGGAAGCTGGTTGGGTGACGCAATTGCGTCGCCACCACGCCGGTTCGGCCGAATATGCTGCTTATCAACGTGGGGCGTTTGATGAGTGAAACAGGGGTACCAATGAATTCTGAGTGGGCAGAACCGCCGCAGGAGCAGGGCAACACTGACAAGGCTACGCCCGGAGCATTGCTGGCCGCCCAGCGCGAAGCGATGGGTTGGACGGTTGAGCAGATTGCGGACCAGTTGAAACTGGCGGTGCGCCAGGTGAAGGCATTGGAGGCCGGCGATTACGCCGCCTTGCCGAATATGGCGGTCACGCGCGGCTTCGTGCGCGCCTACGCCAAGGTATTGAAGATGGACGCGGCCCCCTTGGTCGCGATGATAGATGCAGCGCAGCCGATCAGCCCCGAGGTCGTCGTTGCGCCGCGCAAGGATTTGGCGGCTTCGTTCTCGGAGTCGCGTTTCCCGTCGATGACGGGGCGCTCGTCCTCGGCGCCGGCCGGTTGGCTGGTTGGCCTGGCTGCCGTGGTGGTGGTGGGCGCGGCAGGCGCTTACGCTTACCAGAGCGGCCTGATTCCGGCCTCGCTGTTCGAACGCAAGGAAGAAGTGAAACCGGCGGAAGCGCCGGCGATGGAAACCACGCTGGTCAAGCAGGGCCAGGACGCTTCTGCCGCGAGCACCTTGCAGCAGCCGAACGTGCCGCTGATTTCGGTGCCGCCGCAAGGCGAGCAGGGCGCAGCGGGCGCTGGTGCGCCAGCAGGTGCCGCCGCCCCGGCCGCAACTGCGACCGCGCCGGCGACGGCAGCTGTTGCGCCGCCTGCGGTCGCTCCGGCCCCGGCGCCTGCTACCGCGCCTGCTGCCGCTGCCACGGCGCCGGTTGCGGCCTCGCCTGCCGCAGCGGCGCCGGCGCCAGCCGCCACTGCGCCTGCTGCCGCCGGCACCGGCCACCAGCTGGTGCTGAAAGTGACCGAAGATTCGTGGGTAGAAATCCGACGCCCTGGCACCACCTCGCTGATTTCGCGCGTGGTGAAAGCCGGCAGCACCGAGACCTTTGACATCAAGGATCCGGCGCTGCTCATCATCGGCAAGCCGGCCGGCGTGGAAGCCACCTTGGGCGGCGCGCCGCTGCCGCTGCCGCTGATCCCGGGCGGCACGATTTCGCGAGTGAACATCAAGTAGTAAGAACAGAGTAGAACGACCATGACGCAAACTGCTATTCCATCGGGACCGACCGACCGCCGCGCCAGCCGCCGCGTGTTGATCTCGCACGGCGAGCGCAAAATCTGGGTGGGTGGCGATGCCCCGGTGGTGGTGCAGTCGATGACCAACACCGACACCGCCAACGCCATCGAAACCGCGATCCAGATCCGCGACCTGGCGCGCGCCGGCTCGGAACTGGTGCGCCTGACTGTGGACCGTCCGGAAGCCGCCGAAGCGGTGCCGTACATCCGCGAACAGCTGGACAAGATGGACGTGGACGTGCCGCTGGTCGGCGACTTCCACTACAACGGCCACACGCTGCTGAACGATTATCCGGAGTGCGCCAAGGCGCTGTCCAAGTACCGCATCAACCCTGGCAACGTCGGCAAGGGCGCCAAGCGCGACACGCAGTTTGCGCAAATGATCGAAGTGGCCGCGCGCTACGACAAGCCGGTGCGCATTGGCGTCAACTGGGGCAGCCTGGATCAGGCGCTGCTGGCTCGCATCATGGACGAAAACGCCGTGCGCGAAAATCCGTGGACCGCGCAGCAGGTGATGTACGAAGCGCTGATTACCTCCGCCATCGAAAACGCCGTGCGCGCGGAAGAACTGGGCCTGGGCCGCGACAAGATCATCTTGTCGTGCAAGGTCTCGGGCGTGCAGGACTTGATCGCCGTGTACCGCGAACTGGGCAAGCGCTGCGACTATCCGCTGCATCTGGGTCTGACCGAAGCGGGCATGGGCAGCAAGGGCATCGTCGCGTCGACCGCCGCGCTGTCGGTGCTGCTGCAAGAAGGCATCGGCGACACCATCCGCATTTCGCTGACGCCGGAACCGGGCGGCGACCGCACCAAGGAAGTGGTGGTGGGGCAGGAGATCCTGCAAACCATGGGCCTGCGCAAATTCACGCCGATGGTGATCGCGTGCCCGGGCTGCGGCCGCACCACCTCGACCACCTTCCAGGAACTGGCGGATAACATCCAGACCTTCCTGCGCGACCAGATGCCGGAGTGGAAAAAGCTCTATCCGGGCGTGGAGGCGATGAACGTGGCCGTGATGGGCTGCATCGTCAACGGTCCGGGCGAATCCAAGCATGCCAACATCGGCATCAGCCTGCCGGGCACCGGCGAATCACCGGCCGCGCCGGTGTTCGTGGATGGCGCCAAGGTGGCGACCCTGCGCGGTGAACGCATCGTGGAAGAGTTCCAGGAAATCGTACTGAATTACGTGAAGAAGAATTACAGCAAAAATGTCTAAAACCGAAAAAATCACCGCCGTCAAAGGCATGAACGACATTCTGCCGCAGGATTCGCACCTGTGGCAGCTGTTCGAGAACACCGCGCAGTCGGTGGTGCAAAGCTATGGCTTCCAGCAGATTCGCACGCCGATCGTGGAAGACACGGCCCTGTTTAAACGCGCCATCGGCGCCGTGACCGACATCGTCGAAAAAGAGATGTACTCGTTCGAAGATTCGATGAACGGCGACCAGCTCACCCTGCGCCCTGAAGGCACGGCCGGCGCGGTGCGCGCGGTGATCGAGCACAATCTGGTCTATGAAGGTCCGAAGCGCCTGTGGTACACCGGCCCGATGTTCCGTCACGAGCGCCCGCAGCGTGGCCGCTATCGCCAGTTCTACCAGTTCGGTTGCGAAGCTGTCGGCTTCACCGGTCCGGACGTGGACGCGGAACTGATCATGCTGTGCCGCCGCCTGTGGGACGATCTGGGCCTGCCGGAAATCCGCCTTGAACTGAACTCGATCGGCGACGCCGAAGAGCGCGCGCGCCACCGCGTCGACCTGATCGCCTATCTGGAAAAGCACGAAGACATTCTGGACGCGGAAGCCAAGCGCCGCCTGCACAGCAACCCTCTGCGCATCCTGGACACCAAGAACCCTGCCATGCAGGATCTGGTGAACGCCGCGCCGAAGCTGATGGACTACCTGGGCGAGGAATCGCTGGCGCACTTCAACGGCGTGCGCAAGATCCTCGACCACAACAACATTCCGTACGTGATCAACACCCGTCTGGTGCGCGGTCTGGATTACTACAACCGCACCGTGTTCGAATGGGTGACGGACGCACTGGGTTCGCAGGGCACCGTGTGCGCCGGCGGCCGTTACGATCCGCTGATCGCATCGTTCGGCGGCAAGCCGACGCCCGCCGTTGGTTTCGCCATGGGCATCGAACGCCTGCTGGAACTGATGAAGGAAGCCGGCGAACCGGAGATGCCTAACCAGTGCGACGTGTATCTGGTCCATCAGGGCGAAGCGGCCCAACTGCAGGCCTTCGTGCTGGGCGAGCGCCTGCGCGATGCGGGCCTGGACGTGATCATGCACGGCTCCACCATGGCCGGCGCCGGCAGCTTCAAGTCGCAGATGAAGAAGGCCGACGGTGCGGGCGCCGCTTACGCCGTCATCATCGGCGAGGATGAAGTAAAGAACAACACCGCCGCCGTCAAGGCGATGCGCGCGGCGGAAGGCGAACAGCAGCAAACCACGGTGCCATTCGACCAGGTAGTAGACTTCGTGGTCGACCAGATCACTGACGGTGGCGATCACCACCATCACGTGCACGACGAGCACTGCAACCATTAACCCAACCTACGATAACGGCAGACGAAACATGGCATACGATCTTGAAGAACAAGAACAGATAGCGACCCTCAAAGCGTGGTGGGACAAGTATGGCAATGCGACCACCTGGGTGCTGATCGCGGCGCTGGCGGCCTACTCGGGCTGGAACGGCTGGAACTACTACCAGCGCGATCAGGCCGGCAAGGCCTCGGCTTTGTACGGCGAGCTGCAAGCGGCGGTGGAAGCCAAGGACAACGCCAAGGTGCTGCGCGCCGCCGGTGACATGGAATCGCAATTCTCCGGCACCGCTTACGCGCCGATGGCCGCGCTGGTGGCCGCCAAGAGCGCGTTCGAAGCCAACGACCTGAAATCGGCCAAGGCCCAGCTGCAATGGGCGGCCGACCATGGCGCCGATGAATTCAAGGCCGTCGCCAAAGTGCGTCTGGCCGGTGTGCTGCTGGATGAAAAAGCCTACGACGAAGCGCTGAAAGTGCTGTCTGGCGACGTGCCTGCGGCATTTGCCGGCGCCGTGGCCGACCGCAAGGGCGATGTGCTGGCCGCGCAGAACAAGCTGACCGAAGCCCGCGCCGCCTACAAGGCCGCGCTGGACGCCACCGACAAGAAGAATCCGGGCCGTCAACTGATTCAGATGAAACTGGAAGCCATCGGCGGCACCGCCTAACCACCAAGGTTTAAATGACTATGCGTATTACCGAAAAAGTAGTTGCAGCAAGCGTGTTTGCGATGTTGGCCGGTTGCTCCTTGTTCTCGTCCAAGGAAACCAAGAACCTGCCGGCGCCGCTGGTTGAGTTGAAGAATCCTTCGCTCACGCCGCAGGTGGTGTGGAAGTACTCGGTAGGTAAGGCCGGCAACGCGGTGTTCACGCCCGCAGTCGCCGGCGACAGCATTTATGTGGCGGACGCCGACGGCACGCTGGCGCGCCTGAACGCCGCCACCGGCAAGGAAATCTGGCGCATCCGTACCGGCACCGACCTGACCGCGGGCGTGGGCTCGGACGGCGAAGTGGTGGTGGTCGGCGGCGTCAAAGGCCAGATCCTGGCCTACGACATCAACGGCAAGCAGCTGTGGAAGGCGCAAGCCACCAGCGAAGTGCTGTCGTCGCCGGAAGCCGGCAGCGGCGTGGTGGTGGTGCGCAGTGTCGACAACATGATCACCGGTTACGACGCCAAGACCGGCGCCAAGAAGTGGAACGTGGCGCGCACCACGCCGGCCCTGACCCTGCGCAATGCGCCGGGCATGGTAATCAACGGCCAGAACGCCTACATCGCCCAGCCGGGCGGCAAGCTGCTGGCGCTGAACGTTGCCGGCGGCCTGCAGCGCTTTGAAGTGGTGGTGGGCGAGCCGCGCGGCGCCACCGAACTGGAACGCGTCACCGACATCGCCGGCACGCCGGTGATCTTCGAAAAAGATGTCTGCGCCGTGTCGTATCAGGGCCGCGTGGCCTGCTTCGACGCCACCACCGGCGCGCCGCACTGGAGCAAGCCGACGTCGTCCGACAAGGGCGTGGCGGTGGACCAGCGTTTTGTATTCGTCTCCGACGACAAAGGCGAAGTTGGCGCCTACAGCCGTGAAAACGGCGCCAACGCCTGGAAGAACGACAAGCTGTCGTACCGCGTGCTGTCGACGCCTGTGTCGTACGGCCGCGCGGTGGCGGTGGGCGACTACCAGGGTTATATCCACTTCCTGTCGCGGGAAGATGGCGCATTTATAGGTCGTGTGGCGACCGACGGCAGCGCGATCAACGCTGATCCTGTCGTCGCCGGCACGAATTTGATTTTCCAAACCCAATCAGGGACTGTGACCGCTCTGGCGGTCGAATAATAAAATGAAGCCGGTAATCGCATTAGTGGGTCGACCCAACGTTGGGAAATCGACCTTGTTCAATCGTCTGACCCGCTCGCGCGATGCGCTGGTGGCGGACTTGCCTGGGTTGACGCGAGATCGTCACTATGGCGAGGGCCGTGTCGGCGAACGTCCCTTCCTGGTCATTGACACCGGCGGCTTTGAGCCGGTGGCCAAGGAAGGCATCCTCCACCAGATGGCGAAGCAGACCAAGCAAGCCGTGGCCGAAGCTGACGTTGTCATCTTCCTGGTCGACGGCCGCCAGGGCCTGACGCCGCACGACAAGACCATCACCGACTTCCTGCGCAAGAGCGGCCGTCCGGTGATCCTGGTCGTCAACAAGGCGGAAGGCATGCGCTACACCTCGGTGGTGGCGGACTTCTATGAACTGGGACTGGGCGAACCGGCTGTCATTTCGTCGGCTCACGGCGATGGCGTGCACGATCTGGTGGATCTGGCGCTGGACACCGCCTTCGAGCAGCGCCCGGAAGATCCGGAAGAGCTGGAGAAGGCGGACCGCGGCGTCAAGATCGCGCTGGTCGGCCGTCCCAACGTCGGCAAATCGACCCTGATCAACACCCTGGTGGGCGAAGAGCGCGTGATCGCTTTCGACATGCCGGGCACCACCCGCGACTCCATCGAGATTCCATTTGAGCGCGACGGCAAGAAGTACACCCTGATCGACACCGCCGGCATCCGCCGCCGCGGCAAGGTGTTTGAAGCGATCGAGAAGTTCTCGGTGGTGAAGACGCTGCAATCGATCTCGGAAGCCAACGTGGTGGTGCTGATGCTGGACGCCCAGCAGGACATCTCCGAGCAGGACGCCCACATCGCCGGCTTCGTGCTGGAAACCGGCCGCGCGCTGGTCATCGCCGTCAACAAGTGGGACGGCCTGGAATCCTGGCAGCGCGACGAAATCAAGATCGACATCGACCGCAAGCTGGACTTCCTCGGCTTCGCCAAGATGCACTTCATTTCGGCGCTGAAGGCGCAGGGCATCGGTCCGCTGATGAAATCCCTGGACCAGGCCTACGCGGCCGCCTTTGCCGACCTGTCCACGCCCAAGCTGACCCGCGCGCTGATCGAAGCGGTGGAAAAGCAGGAGCCGAAGCGCAAGGGTTCGATCCGTCCGAAGATGCGTTACGCCCACCAGGGCGGCATGAACCCGCCGGTGATCGTCATTCACGGCAATGCGCTGGACGCCATCAGCGAGCCATACAAACGCTATCTGGAGAAGCATTTCCGCGAGACGTTTAACCTGGTCGGCACGCCGCTGCGCATCGAACTGCGCACCGGTAAAAATCCGTTCGCAAAATCTTCCGAAAAATAAGCGATTTTTTTGCAGGAACTCCCTGCAAAAAAAGCAAAAACAAGGTACAGTGGCTTAGAAGCACCACTTTTGACGTGGCGAGCGGTGTTTCAGCGAAAATTGTTTGACTTTTATAGACTTTTCGCTGGGCCACGACCTTGAAATCAAGCGTTTCGCCTCCACTTCCAACACAACAACATAAAATGGAGCTGTTATGAGCAACAAAGGGCAACTGTTACAAGACCCATTCCTCAATGCCTTGCGCAAAGAGCACGTTCCTGTTTCGATTTACCTGGTCAACGGCATCAAGCTGCAGGGCCATATCGAATCGTTCGATCAATACGTCGTACTGCTGCGTAACACCGTGACCCAGATGGTCTACAAGCACGCCATCTCCACCGTGGTACCGGCCCGCGCCGTCAACCTCAGTATTGAAAACGAAGCGGAATAAGCATTTGCCGCAGCGTTTCTTTTCACCTAGCGTGACCGTCGTATGCGTGCAGCTCTAGTCGGTATCGATTTCGGCCGGGGCGACTTTGCCGCCAGCATGGAAGAACTGCAACTGCTGGCTCGTTCAGCCGGTGTGGAACCGGTCACGATGATCACGGCAAAGCGTTCTTCGCCGGATGCAGCTTATTTCGTCGGCAGCGGCAAGGCCGACGAGATTGGCCAGGCCGTGCTGGCCGACCGCCTTGAAATCGTCATTTTCAACCACGCGCTGTCGCCGGCGCAGCAACGCAATCTGGAAAAGCGCCTGAATATCCGGGTGCTGGACCGGACCAGCCTGATCCTCGATATTTTCGCCCAACGCGCGAAAAGCCACGAGGGCAAGCTGCAAGTCGAGCTGGCGCAATTGCAGCATCTGGCCACGCGCCTGATCCGCGGCTGGACTCACCTTGAGCGCCAGAAGGGCGGTATCGGCTTGCGCGGTCCCGGCGAAACCCAGCTGGAAACCGACCGCCGGCTGATCGGCGAGCGCGTCAAAATGTTGCGCGCGCGCCTGGCCAAGCTGCGCAAGCAGCACGAAACCCAGCGCCGCTCGCGCAACCGTACCCAGACTTTCTCCATTTCGCTGGTTGGCTATACCAATGCCGGCAAGTCGACCCTGTTCAACGCGGTGACCAAGGCGGGCGTGTATGCGGCCGACCAGCTGTTCGCCACGCTGGACACGACCTCGCGCCGCGTCTACATGAACGAGGAAGTAGGGCACGTGGTCTTGTCCGACACGGTCGGCTTCGTGCGCGAGCTGCCGCACCAGCTGGTGGCGGCCTTCCGCGCCACGCTGGAAGAGACCATCCATGCCGATTTGCTGCTACACGTGGTGGACGCCGCGTCGCCGGTGCGCATGGAGCAGATCGAGCAGGTCAACCTGGTGCTGCAGGAAATCGGCGCCGATCACATTCCCCAGATTCTGGTGTGGAACAAGATCGACGCCGCAGGCCTGGAGCCGTCGGTTGAGCGAGATGAATATGATAAGATTTCCAGAGTCTTCCTCAGTGCGCGCACCGGGCAAGGACTGGACCTGCTGCGCGACGCCATCACTGAATGGGCCACGAAAGAAGAATTAGAAGAAGTAGAGAGCAGTCCCACCTTCACTCACGTTGGATCACACTAATGCGTGTCTCCTCACTTATGAAACGACTCGGCTTGAAGCTGTCGCTGAACGACCCTCGCTGGGGGAAGGACAATAAGCCGCAAGCCAACGAAGGCAAGAAGCCCGGCGAGGGCCCGCCCGACATGGAACAGCTGTGGCGCGACTTCAACCAGCGCCTGAACGGCTTGTTCGGCCAAAAACGTCCCAGCGGCGATAACAACGGCGGCAACGATGGCGGCGGCGGCAACCGTCCTGACATGACCGGCGGCGTGCGCGCCACGGCCGGCGCCATCGGCGCGGTGGTCGCGCTGATCTGGCTCGCCAGCGGTTCGTTCATCGTGCAGGAGGGCCAGACCGGCGTGGTCTACACCTTCGGTAAAGTCAGCCATACCACCGGCTCCGGTTTCAACTGGCGCTGGCCGTATCCGTTCCAGAGCGACGAAACGGTCAAGGTATCGCAGATGCGCATGGTGGAAATCGGCTACCGCGGCAACATCAAGAACAAGCAGGCGCGCGAATCGCTGATGCTGACCGATGACGAAAACATCATCGATATCCAGTTCGCCGTGCAGTTCAAGCTGAAAGACCCGGTGGCATGGCTGATGAATAACCGCGACGAGGAAGACACCGTACGCCAGGTGGCTGAAACCTCGATCCGCGAAATCGTCGGCAAGAACAAGATGGACTTCGTGCTGTACGAAGGCCGTGACAAGGTGGCCTTCGAAACCCAGCAGCTGATGCAGCAGATCCTCGACCGCTACGCCTCGGGCGTGCTGATTTCCAGCGTCACCCTGCAAGCGGTGCAGCCGCCGGAGCAGGTGCAGATCGCCTTCGACGACGCGGTGAAAGCAGGGCAGGACCGCGAGCGTCAGAAGAACGAAGGCCAGGCCTACGCCAACGACGTGATTCCAAAGGCGCGCGGTACCGCGTCGCGCCTGTTGCAGGAAGCGGAAGGCTATCGCTCGATGGTGGTGGAAAACGCCACCGGTAACGCTTCGCGCTTCAAGCAGGTGCTGGTGGAGTACCAGAAGGCGCCGGGCGTCACGCGCGACCGCATGTATCTGGAAACCATGCAGCAAATCTTCTCCAGCTCTTCCAAGGTGATGGTGGACGCCAAGACCGGCAGCAATCTGTTGTACCTGCCGCTCGATAAGCTGATCGCCCAGGCGGCAGCCACCGATGCGCAAGCCGCCGCCGCGCGTGCCGCGCAAGTTGCGGGCAGCGCACCGGCCGCCAGCACCACGCTGCCGTCGGAGCTGATGCCGTCGGTGGAAGTGAACCGCTCGCGCGATCCGCGCTCGCGCGAATCCTTACGTGACCGGGAGAGCCGTTAATGAATCGCATAGCTAGTACCGTCGTCCTGGGCTTCATCGCCCTGATGCTGCTGTCGTCGACCGTGTTCGTGGTCGACCAGCGCAAATACGCCATCGTGTTCGCGCTGGGCCAGATCAAGGAAGTGATCCGCGAGCCGGGCCTGCACTTCAAATTGCCGCCGCCGTTCCAGAACGTGCTGCTGCTGGATAACCGCATCATGACCATCGAGTCGCCGGATGCCGAACGCTTTATCACCGCCGAGAAGATGAACATCCTGGTGGACAGCTTCGTCAAATGGCGCATTGGCCGTGGCGAGAATCAGCCCAAGCTTTACTACGTCACCTTTGGCGGCGACGAAGGCCGCGCGCGCGACCGCATGTCGCAGATCATCAAGGCGGCGCTGAACGAGGAAATCACCCGGCGCACCGTGGCCGAAGTGATCTCCGGCCAGCGCGGCAAGGTGATGGAGGGCATCCGCGCCAAGGTGGTGCAGGAGGCGGCGCAAATCGGCGTCGAGATCATCGACGTGCGCCTCAAGCGCGTGGAGTACGTGGAGCAGATCAACAACTCGGTGTACGAGCGTATGAAGGCTGAGCGTACCCGCGTGGCCAACGAGCTGCGTTCGACCGGTTCGGCCGAATCTGAAAAGATCCGCGCCGATGCCGATCGTCAGCGCTCGGTGATTCTGGCGGAAGCCTATCGCGATGCGGAGCAGATCCGCGGCGAGGGCGATGCCAAGGCGTCGGCCATCTATGCCGAAGCTTTTGGCAAGAATCCGGAGTTCTACAAGTTTTATCGCAGCCTGGAAGCCTATCGCGCCACCTTCAAGAACCATGGCGACGTGATGGTGATGGACTCCAGCTCCGACTTCTTCAAATACTTCAAAGGCTCTGGCGCCGGCGGCGCCGCACCCGCACCAGCCAAGAAGTAAGTAACAGCAGGGACCTCGCATCGGGATGCTCACAAGGCATCCCGATCGCATCTTTTTCCCCTCCGTAGGCGCGTTTTCGCGTAAAATATTAGGTTCGGCCGTCCGGTTAGTGGCCGAGGCCTCCGCGCCGCATTGTTCATTTCTTAATTAAATAGTCCCATGCCTAATTGGCTGCTGCCCGAGAATATCGCCGACGTATTGCCGTCGGAAGCGCGCAAGATTGAAGAGTTGCGTCGCCTGATGCTGGATAATTTCCGCCTGTACGGCTACGAGCTGGTGATGCCGCCGCTGCTGGAATACCTGGAATCGCTGCTGACCGGCGCCGGTGAAGACACCGACCTGCGCACCTTCAAACTGGTGGACCAGCTGTCCGGCCGCATGCTCGGCCTGCGTCCCGACATGACCACGCAAGTGGCGCGCATCGACGCCCACCTGCTGAACCGCACCTCGGTCACGCGCCTGTGCTACGCCGGCAGCGTGCTGCATACCCGTCCTTCGGGCCTGCACGCCACCCGCGAGCCGCTGCAGATCGGCGCCGAAATGTACGGTCACGCCGGCCTTGAAGCCGATGCTGAAATTCAGGAACTGGCGCTGGCGTCGCTGGCATTGGCCGGTTTCTCCGAAGTGCGTCTGGACCTGACCCATGTCGGCGTGCTGCGCGCGCTGCTGGAGCAGTGCCCGGCCGCGCAGCGCGATCAGGCTAAAATCCATGCCGCGCTGCGCGCCAAGGATGTGCCGGACCTGCAAGCCCTGACCAGGGATTACGCGCCAGTGGTGCGCGATGCCTTGCTGGCATTGCCGTCGCTGTACGGCGACGTCGACGTGCTGGCCAAGGCGCGTACCGTGCTGCCGGACCTGCCGGGCATCGCCAAGGCGCTGGCCGAACTGGCCGCGTTGGCGGCATCGGCCATCGGCCGCGCCCAGGTGGCCATCGACCTGGCCGACCTGCGCGGTTATCAGTATGAAAGCGGCGCGATGTTCGCGCTGTATGTCGCCGGCTTGCCGAACGCGGTGGCGCGCGGCGGCCGTTACGATCACGTAGGCGAGGCTTTTGGCCGGGCGCGTCCCGCCACCGGCTTCTCGCTCGACCTGCGCGAACTGGCGCGCCTGTTGCCCACTGCGGAACGCAAGCATTCGATCCGCGCGCCATGGGGCAATGCGCCGGAGTTGAAGGAAAAAATCGCCGAGCTGCGCAAGTCCGGCGAAGTGGTGATCCAGAGTATGCCGGGTCACAGCCACGAACTGGACGAGTTCGAGTGCGACCGCGCGCTGGTGCTCGAAGAGAATGGTAGTAACTGGATTCTTAAAAACTTAGGTTAATGTGATGTCAAACAAAAACGCAAAAAACGTCGTCGTCATCGGTACCCAATGGGGCGATGAAGGTAAAGGCAAAATCGTCGACTGGCTGACCGACCACGCCCAGGGTGTGGTGCGCTTCCAGGGCGGTCACAACGCCGGCCACACGCTGGTCATCGGCGGCGTGAAAACTGCGCTGCAACTGATCCCGTCGGGCATCATGCGTCCAGGCGTGGCCTGCTACATCGGCAACGGTGTGGTGGTGTCGGTACCGGACGTGCTGCGCGAAATCGACAAGCTGGAAGCCGTGGGCGTGGAAGTCGCCTCGCGCCTGAAAGTGTCGGACGCCGCGCCAGTGATCCTGCCTTACCACGCTGCCCTCGACCACGCGCGCGAAGCCGCCCGCGGCGACGCCAAGATCGGCACCACCGGCAAGGGCATCGGCCCGGCCTATGAAGACAAAGTGGCGCGCCGCGCCATCCGCGTCGCCGACCTGCTGAACGAAAAGCGTTTTGCCGAGAAGCTGGAAGCCAATCTGGATTACCACAACTTCGTGCTGGAAAACTACCTGAAAGCGCCTAAGGTCGACTATCAGAAGACCCTGGACGACGCGCTGGCCTACGTGCCGCGCCTGCGCCCGATGGTCACCGACGTGTCGAGCGCCCTGTACAAGGCGCACAAGGCCGGCGCCAACCTGCTGTTCGAAGGCGCGCAAGGCTCGCTGCTGGATGTCGACCACGGCACCTACCCATTCGTCACCTCGTCGAACTGCGTGGCCGGCAATGCCGCCGCCGGCGCCGGCGTGGGCCCGAGCATGCTGCACTACGTCATGGGCATCACCAAGGCCTACACCACCCGCGTGGGTTCCGGCCCGTTCCCTTCGGAACTGCCAACCGACGCCGGCGTGGGCCACCACCTGGCGCAAGTGGGCCACGAGTTCGGCACCGTGACCGGCCGTGCCCGCCGCTGCGGCTGGTTCGACGCCGCGCTGCTGCGCCGCTCGGTCCAGATCAACGGCGTGACCGGCATGTGCATCACCAAGCTGGACGTGCTGGACGGCCTGGAAACCCTGAAGCTGTGCACCGGCTACACCATCGATGGCGAAGCCGTGGACATCTTCCCATCGGGCGCCGAAGAAGCGGCCCGCTGCGTGCCGGTGTACGAAGAAATGCCGGGCTGGAAAGACAGCACCGTGGGCGCCAAGACCATGGAAGCCCTGCCGGTTGCCGCCCGCAACTACATCAAGCGTATTGAAGAACTGGTCGGCGTGCCGGTGGATATGGTGTCGACCGGTCCGGACCGCGAAGAAACCATCGTGCTGCGTCACCCGTTCGCGTAATTAAGGAAATTTATGAGCACTCCGCAATCCAACGAAAAACACCTCTGGGTCTCCTGGGACGAGTATCACCGCCTGATCGAGCGCCTGGCGCTCAAGGTGCATGAGTCGGGCTGGAAGTTTGACATGGTGCTGTGCCTGGCGCGCGGCGGCGTGCGTCCGGGCGATGTGTTCTCGCGCATCTTCGACGTGCCGCTGGCCATCCTGTCGACCAGCTCCTACCGCGCCGAGAAGGGCACCGTGCAGGGCGACCTCGATATCGCCAAGTACATGACCATGACCAAAGGCCCGCTGTCCGGCAAGATCCTGCTGCTGGACGACCTGGCCGACTCCGGCGTGACCCTGATGAAGGTGGTGGACCACCTGAAGCAGAACTTCGACGGCGTGACCGAAGTGAAAACCGCGGTCATCTGGACCAAGGGCAGCTCGGCTTTCCGTCCGGACTACCAGATGGAAGAACTGCCGCACAATCCATGGATCCACCAGCCGTTCGAAGACTACGACGGCCTGCGTCCGCACCAATTGGCGGCCTGGATCAAGAAGGGTGAAAGCGGCAATTAAGCGCAATTTATTGCGTTGCGGAAAGCGGCCCGATGGCCGCTTTTTTTATTTGTCTGCCCTGGGTAATAAATAAATTCTTTTATGCAACTATAGTTGCAAATATATCCTGTTAGATGTGAAAAAAGAAATGCCAATAGGATATTTTGTGTTAAGATAGGTTTAAGGTTTGGCGGAAACAGATTTTTAGCCATGCCAAGAAGTCTAGCTGGGCAAAAAATATATTTCCCTCGTGAAAAACAATCAAAATTGGAATACTTTATGAAACTGAATAAAATCGCACAAGCACTGTTCGTGGCTGGTTGCTTCGTTTCCGCTGCTGCATCGGCCGCAACCCAAACCTTCACCAGCAACGTGATCGCCAGCACCCAGACCGACCTGGCCGCGGTACTGAACTTCGCACAGTTCAACGCTTCGCTGGGCACCCTGACTTCCGTTAAATTTGATCTGTTCGCCGACGTGGCCGGCCAGGTCGACCTGACCAACTACAATCCCGACGCCGTCACCGTGCCTGTCAGCCTGAGTGTGGATGTGTGGCTGAACCGTCCGGACAACAGCACCCTGGTACTGTTCTCGGCACCGCTGCTGAATCAGGATGCCACCGTCGATGGCAACGAAGGCACCTTGAACCTGCACAACAGCTACACCATGTCGAATTCGGCCAGCTACAGCGGCGCCGGCGATCTGGCCCTGTTCACCGGCAACGGCAACGTTGCCACGCTGTTCACGGCCAAGGCTTTCACCCAGGCCAACGGTGACGGCGTCGAATCCAACTTCATGACCACCGTCGGCGGCTACGGCAAAGTGACGTACACCTACACTGCCGCTCCAGTCCCTGAGCCTGAAACCTACGGCATGCTGCTGGCCGGCCTGGCGCTGCTGGGCGTGGTTGCCAAGCGCAAAGCGCGCAAGGCCTGAGCCGCGCGTCACGATACGCTTGCCGATCAACCGGACCCATACTACGGATAGAACATGAAAAAACTGACCCATACCCTCATCGCCCTGGCAGCACTCGGCGGCGTTGCTACCGCCCAAGCCGCAACCCAGACCACGACCGTTAATTCGAATGTGATCGCCAACGCCAAAATCAGCAACGGCGTACTGGACCTGACCCAGTTCAACACCTCGCTCGGCACCCTGCAATCGGTGAAAGTTGAGCTGTTCAGCTCCTTCTCGCCGACCCTGAAGGTGGAGAACCTCAGCACCAATTCGGCTTCGATCATCACCGCCAAGGCGAGCGAAAAGCTGGTTCTGAGCGCCGCGACCGGCACCCTGGTGGTGTTGGAAGGTTCGGTCGTCCAGAGCTTCAACGAAGATAAGTTCGACGGCGTGGCCAAGTACGACGGCCTGTCGGGCACCACCTACATTCCGAACGCCCAGGTGTTCAGCAATTCGGCCGTCTTCTCGGACGCCGCCACGCTGTCGCTGTTCTCCGGCACCGGCGCTGTGCACGCCAACCTGGCTGGCACCGCGGCCACGGAGTTCAATGGCACTTCGGGCAACACCAAGTCACTCGGTCTGACTGCTTTCAATGGCTACGCCAGCGTAACCTACACCTACGCCCAGCCAGTACCTGAACCAGAAACCTACGCCATGCTGCTCGGCGGCCTGGCACTGATGGGTGTGGTTGCACGCCGCCGCAAGTCCGCCTAAGCCGGATCTGGTGGTACACTCAAACGGGAGCTTCGGCTCCCGTTTTTCTTTTCCCTTTGAGCTTCCATGACCCAGGACTTTTTCCAGACCTTCATCCTGCTCCTGCTGGTGACCGACCCATTCGGCAACGTGCCGCTGTTTGCCAGCGTGCTCAATCCGGTGCCGGCGGCGCACCGGCCGCGCATCGTGGTGCGCGAGTGCGCCATCGCCTTTGTGCTGCTGCTGATCTTCATGTTCTTCGGCCGTCACTTCCTCAGCGCGCTGCACCTGTCCGAGGTGGCGCTGCGCATCGGCGGCGCCGTGATCCTGCTCCTGATTTCGATCCGCATGATCTTCCCGCATCCGGACGGTGTGCTGGGCCGCACCGACGGCGCCGAGCCGTTCATCGTGCCGCTGGCGATTCCGGCGCTGGCCGGACCTTCGGCGCTGGCCACGGTGCTGCTGTTCTCGCGCGAGAGTACCGGCGAAGTGCTGGTGCACGTGGCGGCGCTGGCGGCGGTGGGCGTGGTGTGGCTGGCGGTCTTCCTCAGCGCCGAGCGCTTGCAGCAAGTCCTCGGCCCGCAAGTGATGACGGCGTTTGAGCGCCTGATGGGCCTGATCCTGACCGCGATGTCGGTCGAGATGCTGCTGGGCGGCATACGCGAATTCGTCAAAACCCTGTAGCGCACAATTGCAAAAATATCTTTACATTGTGCGTTGTGCACGTTTAGACTAAATCCAATATTTCATGTAACCGGTTACATTTCCTGCGAAAGTGATCGGTTTTATTTTTTGAGCAAAATGTAACCGGTTACATTGGCTAGTAGGGAGAAACATGGCAGTCACGATCAGGGATGTGGCACAGGCGGCGGGAGTCTCGGTGGCTTCGGTGTCGCGCGCGCTCAACGGTCATCCCAGCCTCACGGACGACACGCGCCGCCACATCATGGCGGTCATCAAGCGCATGCGCTACGTGCCGCACGTGGGCGCGCGCAGCCTGACCACCAGCTTTACCAACACCATCGGCGTGCTGCTGCCGGACCTGTACGGCGAATTCTTCTCCGAGATGATACGCGGCATAGATGCCGCGGCCCGCCAGCGCGGCCTGCACTTGATGGTCTCCAGCCTGCACGGCGACGCCGACGAAGCGGCGCACGCGATTCGCGCCATGCGCGGCCGCGTCGACGGCCTGCTGGTGATGTCGCCGCACGTGGACGCCGCTTTCCTGTCCGAGAATCTGCCGGAGGAGCTGCCCATCGTGCTGATGAACTCCGCCGCCGACGGCGTGCGCTACCCGTCGCTGTCGGTCGACAACTACAGCGCGGCCTACGCGATGGTCGCCCACCTGGTGCAGCGCGGCTACCGCGACATCGCCTTCATCGCCGGCCCGGCCGGCAACTTCGAAGCGCAGGAACGCCTGCGCGGCTATCACGCGGCGCTGGCAGGGCTGGCGCCGTCCGGCGCGCCGCAACGTGTATTTGAAGGCGACTTCTCCGAACAGTCCGGCCAGGCGGTAGGACAGGCGCTGCTGGCGCTGCCGCCTGCCGGGCGCCCCGATGCGCTGTTCGCCGCCAACGACATGATGGCGATCGGCGCGCTGCTGGCGCTGACCCAGGGCGGCCTGCAACTGCCGCGCGACATGGCGCTGGCCGGCTTCGACGATATTCCCATCGCGCGTTATGTCAGTCCGGCGCTGACCACGGTGCGGGTCCCGATCGCGGAACTGGGCGTGCAGGCACTGGCGCGACTGCACGCGGCCATCGGCCAATCGGGCGACCGCAGCGCCACCGTGCAAACGCTGGCGGCCGAGCTGGTGCTGCGCGCATCGACGGGAGAGTCCAGCACCGCATAACCACCACTGCAAGACCACAGCTTCATGACCTAGATGCCTACAACAAAAATCAGGAGACGACCATGAAAACAGCTACACGTTGCAAACCCTATCGCACACCCGCTTTATCCCTTATGGCTGCGGCGCTGGCTGCCGCCTTGTTCAGCGCCCCCTGTGCCCATGCGCAGCTGAGCAGCGCCACCATCCAGGGGCAGGTCACTCGTGGCGCCGCGGCCGCCGCCGGCACGCCGGTGGTCGCGGTCAATCAGCTGAACGGCTATGCCTACAAGGCGGTCACGCGCGCGGACGGCAGCTATATCCTGACCGGCGTGGCGCCGGGCACTTACCAGATCAAGGTCGGCGACCAGGCATCGGAACTGGTTACCGTCAGCGTCGGCCAGACCAGCCAGGTCAACCTGGCGCTGCAGGAAGGCATGACGCAAGTGGTCATTACCGGTTCGGCGGCGCGGCGCGATGTCGCCGGCTCCGAAGTCGGCACTTCCGTATCGCGCCAGCAGATCGAGAAGCTGCCGCAGGTGACGCGCAACTTCCTGTCCTTCGCCGACCTGGCGCCGGGCGTGCGTTTCAATGTCGACCAGAGCGGCAACGTCAAGGTGCAGAGCGGGGCGCAGAATCAGGACAACATCAACGTCTTCATCGATGGCGTCAGCCAGAAGAACAACATCCTGCGCGGCGGCACCTCGGGCCTGGATTCCAGCCGCGGCAACCCGTTCCCGCAATCGGCGATCGCCGAATACAAGGTCATCGCGCAGAACTACAAGGCGGAGTACGACCAGGTATCCAGCGCCGCCATTACCGCGGTGACCAAATCCGGCGGCAACCAGCTGCATGGCGACGTTTTCTGGGACCACACCGGCACCAACCTGACCGCGCTCGATCCGTTCCAGAAGGAGGCCGAACGCCAGGGCGTGGGACGCCCCGCGTCGTCGCAGGACCAGTACGGCTTTACGCTGGGCGGTCCGATCAGGCAGGACGTGGCGCACTTCTTCTTCGCCTACGAAGGCAAGAAGATCGACAGTCCGCGCCAGGTGATCGCGCAGCGTACCGACCTGCTGCCGAACGCCGGCATCGTGCCGTCGCTGCTGGCGCAGCAGGGGGCGACCGTGTCGTCGTTCAAGGAAGACCTGTTCCTGTTGAAGGTGGACGCGCAGATCGGCCGCGATCAGCGCGTGGAAGCGAGCGCGCGCATCCGCCGCGAGTCGGACATCATCCCGGAAGACATCAAGCTAAGCTTGCCGGAGAATGCCGTCAACCGCAGCAACGACGAAGACCGCTACGACTTCAAGCATGAGTGGAGCGGCGCCAGCTTCCTCAACGAGGCGCGCCTGGGCTACGAGAAGTACACCTGGAATCCGCATTCGAATGCGACCAAGCCGGAGATCCATTACCAGGTCTCGCCGAGCAATACGGACAACAACGTGGTGGACGTGCTGATCGTCGGCGGTTCGCCCAACAACCAGCACCGCCAACAGAGCGGCGTGCTGGCGCAGGATGACCTGACCTATACCGGCATCAGGGGCCACACCATGAAGGGCGGGGTGAAGGTCAAGCACATCACCTACAACCTGTCCGGCACCGCCTTTGCCGTCGACCAGACCTGGGAGCGCATCGATACCGTTACCGGCATGCCCAGCGTGATCCGCTCGCAGGCGGCGGTGCCGGCCACCGGCGTCGACTTCGCCAACAACCAGTACGGCATTTACTTCCAGGACGATTGGCAGTACAACGACAAGTTGCTGCTGAACCTAGGCCTGCGCTACGACTACGAAGACAATATGCTGAACGACAGCTACGTCACGCCGGCCGACCGCGTTGCCATCTTCGACAAGCAGGACCCGCGCGACGGCGCTCCGGCAGGGCGGACCTATGCGCAGTCGCTGGCCAAGGGCGGTATTAATATCCGGGACTACATCAGCACCGGCAGCAGCCGCAAGCCGTTCAAGAATGCCTGGGCGCCACGCCTGGGCGCATCGTACGACATCCATGGCGACCGCTCCTCCGTGCTGTTCGCGGGCTGGGGGCGCGCTTACGACCGCACCATCGCCAACCATGCGCTGGACGAAGCGCAGAAGAACGCCCAGCCCGGCGGCGAGATCTGGCTGATCAAGAACGACCACAAGATGGCCTACACCGATCAATACAGTTTCGGCCTGCGCCAGGCGCTGGGCGTGTGGAACGGCGAACTGGGTTACACCAATTCGCGCAGCCATAACCAGTTCAACTGGTTCGGCGGCAACCGCGATGTCAATGGCGGCTGGGGCACCCAGAGCCCTATCGATCCGCTGTGGGGTTCGGTGCCGGGCTATTCGACGCTGATCCTGGGCGATTTCGTCACCCAGGCGAAGACCGATTCGGTCTACATGAAGATGGATAAGCCGTACACCAAGGCCTCCACCTGGAGCTTGAACGCGACCTATACCTACAGCCGCGGCGAAACCACCAACAAGGAATGGACCAACGATATCTTCAACTGGACCTACGGCCGCTACGCCTACGCGTGGAATCCATCGACCGACGTCGAGAAGCACCGCCTGGTGATGGCCGGCGTGTCGGACGGCTGGCTGCCGTGGGGGCTGATGTTGTCCGGGAAGCTGACGCTGGGTTCCGGCCTGCCTTACCGCGTCACCGATTGCTCGAAGGGCTTCGATCAATGCGTCTCGGCCAAGGGGAACGGCAATGCCTTCCACCAGCTGGATGTCGGCCTGTCGAAGGAGGTGGCGTTCCGCTTCGGACGCGTATCGCTGCGCGCCGACGTGCTGAATCTGTTCAACAGCATCAACTACGGCGGCTATGACGGCTGGGTGGGCGGTCCGGGCAATCCGCAGAACCGCTACGGCGGCGACAACGCCAACCTGGGCAGGCCCAATTCCATCGGCGGCCCGATGCGCACCGTGAAGTTCAGCGCCCGCTATGCTTTCTAAGGACACTATGCGATACCGTACCATTACGCATCTGCTGCTGTCCGCCTGTGCGCTGCTGGGCGCAGGCCAGGCGGCCGCGCGCGATACCGCGCTGCCGCCGGTGTTCGACGACATCGAGCAGCGCACCTTCCGCTTTTTCTGGGACACCGCCAATCCAGCCAACGGCCTGGTGCCGGACCGCTATCCGACGCCATCGTTTTCCAGCGTGGCGGCGGTGGGCTTCGGCCTGACGGCGTATCCGATCGGCGTGGAGCGCGGCTACATCACGCGCCAACAGGCGCGCGACCGTGTGCTGGCGACGCTGCGCTTTTTCCGCAATGCGCCGCAGGGACCGGAGAAGGGCACGGTCAACAGCGGCTACAAGGGTTTCTTCTATCACTTCCTCGACATGAAGACGGGGCTGCGCTACAACGACAAGGTGGAACTATCCACCATCGATACCGCGCTGTTCCTGGCGGGCGCCCTGTTTTGCGAATCCTATTTCAACGGCGGCGACGCCGCCGAGCAGGAAATCCGCAAGCTGGCGAAAGAGATCTACGAACGCGTCGATTGGTCGTGGGCGCAGACCCGCAAGCCATCCATCGCGCTGGGCTGGGAACCCGAATCCGGTTTCCATGGCTATGACTGGAAAGGCTACAACGAAGCGATGCTGATCTACGTGCTGGCATTGGGATCGCCGACGCACCCGGTGCAGCCGGATGCCTGGCGCGCATGGACCAGCACTTACGAACGCAGCCTGGAGGGCAAGGGCGACCGCCAGCATCTGGGCTTCCCTTCGCTGTTCGTGCACCAGTACAGCCATGTGTGGATAGACTTCCGCGGCATCCGCGACGACTACATGCGCGAACGCGGCTTCGATTATTTCGAGAACAGCCGCCGGGCGACCTATGCGCAGCAGGCTTACGCCATCGCCAATCCGCTGGGTTGCAAAGGGTATGGGCAGAATGTCTGGGGCATCACCGCCAGCGACGGCCCGGTCGACAGGACGCTGGAGTACAACGGCAGGCAGCTGCCGTTCCGCACCTATGCGGCACGCGGCGTGGGCGGCCTGAAAAGCTATGACGACTGCACGCTGGCGCCCACCGCTGCCGCGGCTTCCCTGCCGTTCGCGCCGGAGATCGTGGTGCCGGCCGTGCTGGAGATGAAGCAGCGTTACGGCGACTTTATCTACGGCCAGTACGGCTTCTACGATGCCTTCAATCCGACCTTCACCTACAACGTGCCGGTGTCGCAAGGCCATGTCATCGAAGGCAAGGGCTGGGTGGACAGCGATTATCTCGGCATCGACCAGGGACCGATCATCGCCATGACCGAGAACTACCGCAGCGAGCTGGTATGGCGCGTGATGCGCGGGCATCCGGTGATCCACCGTGGCCTGGAGCGCGCCGGCTTCACCGGCGGCTGGCTGGCTAAATGATGCGGCTGATTGCCATCGTCCTGCTGCTGACGGTGCTGGCTTCGTGCACGCAGCGCCAGCAGCAAGGCGTCGTCCTGAAATTCTGGGCGATGGGACGCGAGGGTGAGGTGGTCACCGAACTGATACCGGAATTCGAACGCACGCATCCCGGCGTGCGCGTCGAAGTCCAGCAGCTGCCATGGACTGCCGCGCACGAAAAACTGCTGACCGCTTTCGCCGGCGAAGTGATGCCGGATATTTTCCAGCTCGGGAACACCTGGATACCGGAGTTTGAAATCCTGAACGCGCTGGCGCCGCTGGATGGCTATGTGGCCGCATCGCAGCTGGTGAGGCGTGACGATTATTTTCCGGGCATCTGGGACACCAATGTCGTCAACGGCAAACTGTGGGGGCTGCCGTGGTATGTCGATACGCGCGTGATGTTCTATCGCCAGGACCTGCTGAAGCGCGCAGGCTACGCGCAGCCGCCGCAAACCTGGGCGGAGTGGATGAAGGCGATGCTGGCCATCAAACGCATCGTCGGTCCAGACAACTACGCCATCCTGCTGCCCGGCGAGGAATTCGAACCGCTGCTGGCGCTGGCCCTGCAGCAGGACGAACCACTGCTGCGCGACGGCGACCGCTATGGCAATTTCCGCAGCGCCGGCTTCCAGCGCAGCCTGCAACTGTACGCGGACATCTACGCGCGGCAGCTGGCGCCGATGAACCGCATCACCAACGTCTATCACGAATTCGCGACAGGCTACGTATCGTTTTACATTTCCGGCCCGTGGAATATCGGCGAATTCAAGCGCCGCATTCCGCCGGAAAAGCAGCATACCTGGATGACGGCCATCCTGCCCGGACCGGCCGGCCCCGCAGCCTCCGTGGCCGGCGGCTCCAGCCTGGTGCTGGCCGCTTCGTCGAAACACAAGGCCGAAGCCTGGCAACTGGTCGAATTTTTGTCGCGTACCGAAACCATGTCACGCTTTCATGAATTGACCGGCGACCTGCCGCCACGCCGCAGCAGCTGGACCAATCCGCGCCTGGCGGGCGACGTCTATGCCCGCGCGTTCGAACAGCAGTTCGAGCGCGTGCGGCCGACGCCCAAAGTGCCGGAGTGGGAGCAGATCGCCACCGAGATGCGCCTGGTGGCGGAGCGCGTCACCCATGGTGAGCTGACCGTCGCGCAGGCGGCGGAACTGCTGGACGCCAAGGCGGATCACATCCTTGAAAAGCGCCGCTGGATGCTGGCGCGGAAAGGCGCGCGATGAACACGCAACGCGCCGCATGGTGCTTCGCCGGACCGGCGCTGCTGGTCATCAGCGTGTTTTTCTTCATGCCGGTACTGGCCGCGCTGGTCATGAGCCTGACCGACTTCGACATCTACGCGCTGGCCGATCTGCGCAACCTGCGTTTCGTCGGCCTGCGCAACTACATCGAACTGCTGCAAACGCCGCTGTTCTGGCAGGCGCTGGGCAATACGCTGTACTTCGTGGTGGTGGGCGTGCCGCTGTCCGTCGCGGCTTCGCTGGGCGCGGCATTGCTGCTGCATTCGCGCCTCACCTGGCTGAAGGGATTATTCCGTACCGCCTTCTTCGCGCCGGTGGTCACTTCGCTGGTGGCGGTGGCCGTGATCTGGCGTTACCTGCTGCATACGCGCTACGGCATGATCAATTACGGCTTGCAGGAACTTGGACTACCTGCGGTCGACTGGTTGAATGACCCGCATTGGTCCATGCCGGCGATCATCCTGTTCGCGGTCTGGAAGAACTTCGGCTACAACATGATCATCTTCCTGGCGGGCCTGCAAAGCATACCGGATGATTTGTACGAGGCGGCGGGACTGGACGGCGCCGGCACGTGGCAGCAGTTCCGCTTCGTGACCTGGCCCATGCTCGGGCCGACGCTGCTCATGGTGAGTATCCTGAGCATGACCGGCTACTTCCAGCTGTTCGCCGAACCCTATGTGATGACGCAGGGCGGACCGGTGCAAAGCACGGTCAGCGTCCTGTACTTCATGTATGAGCAGGGCTTCAAATGGTGGAACCTGGGCGCTGCATCGGCGGTGGCCTTCGTGCTGTTCGCGATCATGTTCTGCGTAACGCTGCTGCAGCTGCGCTTTGCGAAAGGAGCCGAAGCATGAAGCCCCGCGCATTGGCGATGAACGGCGTGATGCTCGTCGCGGGCTTGCTGACGCTGTTCCCGCTGTTGTGGATGCTGTCAGCCTCGCTGATGACGCCGGGCGAGTCCAGCTTCTTCCCGCTGCGCTTCCTGCCGCAGTCGCCCACCTTGCATAACTACCGTGAGCTGTTCAGCCATGCCGGCATCGGCCAGTACCTGTTCAACAGCGTGCTGCTGTCCTGCGCGGCGACCTTGCTGTCGCTGCTGTTTAACGTCAGCGCGGGCTATGCTTTCGCCAAGCTGCGTTTTCAGGGGCGCGACCGCATCTTCAAGATCATGCTGGGGGCGCTGGTCATTCCGAGCCAGGTGGCCATGCTGCCTCTGTTCCTGCTGTTGAAGTACATGGGATTGGTGAACAGCTATGGTGCCGTTCTGGTGCCGGCGATGGCGGGCATCTTCGGCATTTTCCTGGTCCGCCAGTATGCGTTGACGATACCGGATGCCTTGCTGGAGGCCGCGCGCATGGATGGCGCGACCGAATTCCAGATCTTCCGCATCATCGTCCTGCCATTGCTGACGCCTATCCTGGTCACCCTGGGCATCTTCACTTTTCTCGGCACTTGGAACGACTTCATGTGGCCACTGATCGTGCTGACCGATAAAGACCTGTACACGCTGCCGGTCGCACTGGCCTCGCTGTCGCGCGAGCATGTACAGGACAACGAGTTGATGATGGCCGGCTCGGTGCTGACCGTGCTGCCTGTGCTGCTGCTGTTCCTCGGCCTGCAGCGCTACTACATTCAAGGCCTGCTGGTGGGGAGCGTAAAAGGATGAAATGGATGCGCGCAATCCTCGCCTGCTGCCTGTTGGCGGCCGCCACGGCGGTGGCCGCCCAGCCATCGCGCGTGCTGGACGACTTCTCGACGATCGCGGCATGGCAGGCGCAAGCTTCGGATGGCGTACATGCCGGGGCCGTGGCCGCTGACGGCGGCCTGCGTCTGGACTTCGATTTCGCAGGGAAGGGCGGTTACGCCTTCGTCCGCCGCAGCCTGCCGCTGGACCTGCCGGAGAATTACGAAATCTCGTTCTACGTTCGCGCCGATGCGCCAACCAATCATTTCGAATTCAAGCTGACCGACGCCAGCGGCGAGAATGTCTGGTGGTATCAGCAGCAGAACTACGTATTCCCGAAAGCTTGGCAACTAGTGCGTATCAAGAAGCGCCAGATCGCGTTTGCATGGGGACCGACGAAAGACCGTCAGCTGAAGCATGCCGACCGCGTGGAATTTGTGGTCAGCGCCGGTAGCGGCGGCGGCAAGGGCTCGGTCTACATCCGCCAACTGGCCATACGCGAACTGCCGCCAACGCCGCCGACCTGGCCGGTGCCGGTTGCGAGCGCATCCTCCTCCAGCCCCGGCGCCGATGCCGGCAACGCGGTTGATGGCAATGCCGCCACGGCCTGGAACAGCGCCGCCGGCAAGGAGCAGCGGCTGGTTATCGACCTTGGCACCACGCGCGAATTCGGCGGGTTACTGCTGCACTGGCATGGCCGCCGTCACGCCAGCCGCTACGATGTCGAATTCTCCGACGATGGACAGCAATGGCGCACCGTGCGCCGCGTCACCGAGGGGAATGGCGGTGATGATCCTCTGCGCCTGGCCGAATCGGAAACGCGCTACATCCGCCTGTCGTTGCACGCCGGTCCGGCATCCTCTTACGCGCTGTCGGAATTCGAGTTGAAGGAACTGGACTACGGCGCCACACCCAATCAATTCATCACCGCGGTCGCCGCCACGGCGCGACGGGGCCTGTACCCGCGCGGTTTCAGCGACCAGCAACCATATTGGACGCTGGTCGGCGTGGATGGCGGCGGTGATCACAGCGCCCTGATTTCCGAAGACGGCGCGGTAGAGGCAAAGCAGGGCGGCTTCTCGCTTGAGCCGTTCGTGCTGGACGGCGGCCGTTTATTCAGCTGGGCCGATGTTGAAGTCACTCAAAGCCTGCAAGACGGTTACCTGCCGCTGCCCAGCGTGACATGGAAGCACGCCACATGGGCCATGAATGCCACCGCAGCAGCATCCGGTACGCCGGCGTCCTCGCAACTGCTGATGCGCTACGAACTGAAAAATCTTACCGCCGCACCGAAGAAGTTGACGCTGGTGCTGGCCGTTCGCCCCTTCCAGGTCAACGCTCCGCGCCAGTTCCTCAACACACCCGGCGGCTACAGCGCGATCCGCGAACTGACATGGGACGGCAAAGCGATAACCGTCAATGGGGACGCCAAAATCTACCCATTGCAAGCGCCCACCGGCATAGAACTATCCTCGTTCGACGCCGGCCTGCTGCCGCAACGCGTCCAGCACCGGAACGCATCCGCGCGCAAGGTGACGGACGACAGCAACGGCATGGCCTCGGCGGCACTCAGTTACGATGTCACGCTGCCTCCGCATGGCGCCGTCGTGCTGGGCGCGGTCCTGCCCATGGCTGGCCAGGCCGCATCGCCTGCCGTTCAAGGCGATGCGGTTGCCTGGCTCGCCGCTGAACAGGAAAAAGTCGCTGCCGAATGGCGCGGCAAACTCAATCGCGTCACGCTGAAGGTTCCCGCTGCCGGCCGCCATATGAGCGACACGCTGCGCTCTTCGCTCGCGCACATCCTGATGACCCGCGAGGGCGACGCCCTGCAACCCGGCACGCGTTCCTATCGCCGCTCCTGGATACGCGACGGCGCCATGATGTCGGAAGCCTTGCTGCGCCTGGGCCAGGCCGACATCGCCGCCAACTACCTGCGCTGGTATGCCCCCTACCAGTTCGACAACGGCAAAGTTCCATGCTGCGTGGACCTGCGCGGTGCCGATCCGGTGCCGGAAAACGACAGCCAGGGCGAACTGATTTTCCTCGCCGCCGAGCTGTATCGCTACACACAGGACAAGGCCGCACTGGCCGCCGTCTGGCCCCGCGTCAGCGCCGCCGCCGGCTACATGGAGGCGTTGCGCAAATCCGAAAGCAGCGGCCTGATGCCCGCGTCGATCAGCCACGAGGGCTACTCGGAAAAACCGATGCATTCCTATTGGGACGACTTCTGGGCCGTGCGCGGCTACAAAGACGCCGCCGACATGGCCGCTATCCTGGGGCATGAAGCGGAGGCGCGCAGCCTGGCCGCCGCGCGCGACCAGTTCCGCCGCGACCTGTATGCCTCGCTGGAGGCCAGCATGCGCAGGCATGGCATCAGCTATTTACCGGGTGCCGAAGAACTCGGCGATTTCGACCCTACCTCGTCCACCATCGCGTTGACACCCGGCGGCGAGCAGCGGCATTTGCCGCCGGAGGCGCTGAATGCCACTTACGAAAAATACTGGGACTTTTTCCGCACCCGCCGCGACGGCAGCCGCGCATGGGACGACTACACGCCCTACGAACTGCGCAACGTCAGCGCCTTCATCCGCCTGGGCTGGCGCGAGCGTGCGACAGAACTGCTGGACTACTTCTACGCCGACCAGCGCCCGCGCGCATGGAACCAGTGGGCCGAAGTGGTTGGCCGCGATGCGCGCCAACCGCGCTTCCTCGGCGATATGCCGCACGGCTGGATCTCATCCGACTACATCCGCGCCGCACTGGACTCCTTTGCCTACGAACGCGAATCCGACCGCGCGTTGCTGCTGGCCGAAGGAATCCCCGCCACATGGCTGCGCGGCGAAGGCGTCGCCCTGCACGGCCTGCGCACGCCTTACGGCCCGCTCAGCTACACGCTGACGCAGCGGGACGATGGCGTCACGCTGCGCATCGAGGCGATGCCGCGCATGCCGCCGGGTGGCCTGATCTTCAACTGGCAGGGGCGTCAATACACGATCACCAGTCTACCTGCGGTTCTGCATATCGATGGCGCACCGCTTTAACTTCCGCATGCAAGGGACACCGACAACATGAACAAAGCAATCCAGTTTCCGCCCAACTTCCTGTGGGGCAGCGCCACCTCCGCGTATCAGATCGAAGGCTCGCCGCTGGCCGATGGCGCGGGACCGAGCATCTGGCAACGCTTCTGCGCCGTGCCGGGCAATGTCCGTGACGGCGATAGCGGCGACGTCGCGTGCGACCACTACAACCGCTACAAGGACGATGTGGCCCTGATGGTCAGGCTGGGATTGAAGGCTTACCGCTTCAGCGTTTCGTGGAGCCGCATCCTGCCGCAGGGCAGGGGACGGATCAATCAGGCGGGGCTGGATTTCTACAATAAGCTGATCGACGAACTGCTCGCCAATGGCATCGAGCCGATGGTGACGCTGTACCACTGGGATCTGCCGGCCGCGCTGGACGACCGAGGCGGCTGGCTCAATCCCGACATCGCGGACTGGTTCGCGGATTATGCCCGTATCCTGTTCACGGCTTTCGACGGCCGTGTCAAATACTGGGCTACCCTGAACGAGCCGTGGGTGGTGACGGACGGCGGCTACATGCACGGCACGCTGGCGCCGGGACACCGCAGTCTGCACGAAGCGGCGCTCGCCAGCCATAATCTGCTGCGCGCGCATGGCAGCGCGGTGAAGGTGTACCGCGAAGTGGGCAAACATCAGATCGGCATTGTCGTCAATATCGAACCCAAGTACCCGGCCAGCCAATCGCAGGAGGATCTGGATGCGACGCGCCGCGCTGACGCTTATATGAACCGCCAGTACCTGGATCCGGTTTTCCATGGCCGCTATCCCGAAGAGCTGAAACAGATGTTTGGCGACGCCTGGCCCGATTGGCCCGCCGCCGATTTTTCGCTGATAGGCCAGAAGCTGGACTTCGTCGGCATTAACTACTACACGCGCGCTGTGGTGCGGAATGAGCCCACCCATTGGCCGCTGAAGGTCATGCCGGTGCGCCAGACCCAGGCCACTTACACCGAAACCGGCTGGGAAGTCTACCCGCAAGGCCTGACCGACACGCTGGTGAATTTCAAACGGCTCTACGGCGACACGCCGCTGTATGTGATGGAAAACGGCTCTGCCTTCTACGACCCGCCGAACGCGGAAGAGGGCCGCATACACGATCCGTTGCGCATCGATTGCATGCGCAAGAACATGCGTGCGCTGAGCGATGCGCTGGAACAGGGCGTCGATGTGCGCGGCTACATGGTGTGGTCGCTGCTCGACAATCTGGAATGGTCGCTGGGATTCTCCAAGCGCTTCGGCATCATCCACGTCAATTTCGAAACCCAGCAGCGCACTTTGAAAGATAGCGCTTACCTGTATGCCGATATCGTCGCCAGCAACGGCGCCTGCCTGAACCAACCCGTATGAGTATCGCCATGAACACTACGCCATTGATGCGCCACGCGCAACTGCTGTCGAACGGCAGATTCACCACCTTGTTGACCGGCGCCGGAACTGGCTTCAGCCGTGTCGGCGAAACCATGCTGTCACGCTGGAGCGGCGACCGTATCGAGGACGCGGAGGGCTATTTCTTCTATCTGCGCGATGCCGTCAGCGGCCGGCAATGGTCGCTGGGTCTGCAGCCCGGTGGCGACGGCGTGGGCCGCCGGGACGCCGGCGGCGATGCCGGCAGCTGTTGGGTTGATGTCACAGCCAACGGTATAGAGGCCCGCATGGAAGTGGCGGTCGATCCGCAGCGCGATGTGGAGGTACGCAGTATCCTGATCCGCAATCTGTCGGAGCAGGAGCGGCACATTGAGCTGACCAGTTATCTGGAAGTGGTGCTGAACCGTCAGGCCGATGAGGCGGCGCATCCGGCATTCTCCAAGCTGTTCGTGCAGACCGAACATGACGCCGCCAGCGGTGCGCTGCTGGCGCGTCGCCGTCCGCGTGGAGAGGGCGAAGCCGGTTTGTGGATGGTGCATGCCGCGAGCGGCGGCGTGGATGCGGGTTTTGAAACGGACCGTACGCGCTTTGTAGGTCGCGGCCGCGATCTGCGTGCGCCGAAAGGCATGGATGGCGCGCTGTCCTGCACGGCCGGCAACGTACTGGACCCGGCATTCAGCCTGCGCCGCGGCGTCATGCTGGCGCCGGGCGGGCAGACGCGCGTGGTGTTCGTCCTCGGTGCCGCCGGCAGCCGTGAACAGGCGCTGGATCTGACCAGCGCGTTGCAGGACGATGGCGAACTGTTGCTGGCGTCCGCACGCGCGGCGGGGCAGGCGGCGTTACAGCACGCCGGGCTGGACGCCGCACAGGCCACGTACTGCCAATGGCTGGCCGGTGCGCTGCTTTACGGGCAGTCGGCGGTACGCATCACCGGCGAGAACGCGGCGGTTGCCAGCGCTGCCGTCAGTGCTGCCGCCATCAAGGATGACATGATCAGCGTCGCGGCGAGCAGCCTGCCCGCCGTACAGGTGATGGTGTGGCCGCGTGGCGCCGATGTCGACCTGATTCTTCGTGCCCGCCGCTACTGGGCGGCGTTGGGGCTGAAGTTGAATGTGCTGTTGCTGGCGACGGAGGGCGCCTGGGCCGCCGAGGATGGCGTCTATGTGCGGAATCCAGCGGACTTCGCGCTGGCCGATCTGGCGCGTCTTGAAATGTGTGCGTGGCTGGTCGTGCGTAATGGCTTGCCTGCGCTGGATACGCCGGATGGCGGCGGCACGGTCTTGCCGTCGCCACCGATTGCGGCGACGACGACGGCGTCCTCCAGCGCCATCGCCGCCATTGCGCGCGAAGCGCGCCCGCCGCTGCGCTGCTTCAATGGTAACGGCGGCTTCAGCGAAGCGGGCGACGAATACGTCATCCGCGTGGATTGGGACCCTCGGCGTGGCCTGAATCGTCCGCCGCTGGCCTGGGCCAACGCCATCTCCAATGAGCATTTCGGCTTCCTGGTCAGCGAGAGCGGTGCCGGCTATACCTGGAGCCGCAACAGCCGCGTTCATCGCCTCACGCCGTGGTACAACGATCCTGTCCGCGACCCGCATGGCGAAGCGCTGTATCTGCGCGACGAAGACAGTGGCAGCTTCTGGTCGCCCATGCCTGGTCCGGCGCCGGCCAATGCGGATTATGAAGCGGTTCACGGTTTCGGGTATACGCGCTTCAAGCACACCAGCCACGAACTGGAACAGGAAACCGTGCTGTTTGTGCCCCGTCACGATCCCGTGAAATTGATCCGCGTTCGCGTGACCAATCTCGGCGAGACGGCACGCCGCTTGTCGCTGTTCTCCTATCAGCGTCTGGTGCTGGGCGGGACGCCGGCCGACAGCAGCCGTTTTGTCGTCACCGAACACGATGTGTCAGGCGTGCTGCTGGCGCACAATCCGCTGGCCGGCGCCTTTGCCGACGGCGTGACTTTTGCCGCGGCCCTGGCAGGAGACGCGGTTGTGCATCACAGCGCCGACCGCGCCGCCTTCATCGGCCTGCACGGCAGCACCGCCACTCCGGCAGCGTTGGCCGCGCCAAGGCTGGATGGCGTGACCGGCGCGGGACTGGATCCATGCGCCGCTTTCCAGGCCGTGTACGAACTCGCGCCCGGCGCGACCATGGAATGCGTCTTCCTGTTGGGCGAAACGGTGGAGCGCCAGGCCGCGCTGGATCTGGTCGGGCGCTATCGGGCCGAGGGCGCGGTGAGCAAGGCCTACGAGGAAATCACTGCTTTCTGGCGTCATACCGTCGGTGCTGTGCAGGTGAAGACGCCTGCGGCCGCCGTCGACCTGATGCTCAACGGTTGGCTGGCCTATCAGAACCTGAGCTGCCGTATCTGGGGCCGTTCCGCTTTCTACCAGTCCGGCGGCGCCTTGGGTTATCGCGACCAGTTGCAGGACTCCAGCGCCATGATATACGCCCGCCCCGATCTCACGCGCCAGCAGATCCGCATTCACGCGGCACATCAGTTTGTCGAAGGCGATGTGCTGCACTGGTGGCATACCGAACCGATGGAGCAGGGTTTGCGCACGCGCTTCTCGGACGACCTTCTTTGGCTGCCCTACATTACCGCGTTCTATATCAAAAATACCGGCGACTGGGGCGTGCTCGATGAGGTGGAGCCGTTCCTGAAGGCGCCGCTGCTGGAGGAAGGAGAGGATGAAGTCTATCTGAAGCCGGAACTGTCCGGCACCAGCGGCGACGTCTATGAGCATTGCTGCCGCGCGCTGGATCGCTCGCTGACGCAAGGCGAACATGGATTGCCGCTGATGGGCACCGGCGACTGGAACGACGGCATGAACCGTGTCGGCCGCGAAGGCCGTGGCGAGAGCGTCTGGATGGGCTTCTTCCTGTCCCGTATCATCAAGGACTTCCTGCCGATTTGCGAACGTCGTGGCGACAAGGCGCGCGTCGTCAGCTACAGCGCGTATCGCGATCATCTGGATGAGGCGCTGAACGCGGACGGCTGGGATGGCGAATGGTATCGCCGCGCTTTCTACGATAACGGCGCCGTCATCGGCTCCAGGGATAGTGACGAATGCCAGATCGATGCGCTGGCCCAAGCCTGGGCAGTGATCTCCGGAGTTGCGCCGGCTGGGCGGGCAAATCAGGCGCTGGACGCAATGGAGCAGCGCCTGATCTCCGAAGAGGAGGGCCTGATTCGCCTGCTGACGCCCGCTTTCGTCAACACGCCCAACGACCCGGGCTACATCAAGGGCTACGTGGCGGGTGTGCGCGAGAATGGCGGCCAATACACGCACGCGGCCTGCTGGGCGGTGCGCGCCATGGCGGAAGCGGGGCGCCGCGACCGCGCCGCCAGGTTGCTGGAGATGATCAGTCCTGTCAGCCATGCGTTGGATCCGGCCGCGGTATCGATTTATCAGGTCGAACCTTATGTGATCGCCGCCGATATTTACGGCGAGGCGCCGCACATCGGCCGTGGCGGATGGACCTGGTACACAGGATCGTCGGGATGGATGTTCCGCGTCGGCCTTGAATCCGTGCTGGGCTTCACCATCGAAGATGGGCAGTACATCGTTCTTGCTCCACGCATTCCTGACGATTGGCCGGAATTCAGCATCCGCTACCATCTTCCGCGCGGCGGCGCTTATGACATCGTGGTGCGCAATCCGCAGCAGCGTTCCTCCGCAGTGGTGTCGGCTACGCTGGATGGCGAGCCAGCGCCGGTCGATGGCGGCGTGGCGCGTATCCCGCTGCGGCATGACGGCGCCGGGCATCGCGTCGAAGTAGTACTGGGCTGAGGAGGGCACATGGCGGGATTGGAGATACGAGGAATTCGCAAGGGCTTTGGCCAGCAGCAGATATTGCGCGGCATCGACCTGGATATCGCGGATGGCGAATTCGTGGTGTTTGTCGGGCCATCGGGATGCGGCAAGTCGACCTTGTTGCGCACGATCTGCGGGCTGGAGACCTGCGACGAGGGCACGGTGCTGATCGGCGGGCGGGACATGACGAACGTGCCACCTGCGCAGCGCGGCATCGCGATGGTGTTCCAGAGCTATGCGCTGTATCCGCATATGACGGTCTACGACAATATGGGCTTCGCGCTCAAGCTGGCCGGCCTGGCGCCGGACAAGATACGCGAGAAGGTCATGCAGGCGGCTGCCGTGCTTCGCATCGAAGCGCTATTGCAGCGCAAGCCTAAGGAGCTGTCCGGCGGTCAGCGCCAGCGTGTGGCGATCGGCCGCGCCATTGTGCGTCAGCCGGAGGTTTTCCTGTTTGACGAGCCCTTGTCCAATCTGGATGCGGCATTGCGTGTGCAGATGCGCATCGAGTTGAAGAACCTGCACCGCACATTGGGCAGCACGATGATCTACGTGACGCACGATCAGGTGGAGGCCATGACGCTGGCCGACCGTATCGTGGTGCTGCGGGGCGGCGTGGTGGAGCAGGTTGGCGCGCCGTTGACGCTTTACCAGCGTCCGGCCAATCTGTTCGTGGCGGGCTTCCTCGGCTCTCCGGCGATGAACTTCATCCGTGGCCGGGTAGAAGCGGTCAATGGGCCGGAGATGACGGTGCGGCTGGCGGGTGGTGCGGTGGTAGCCGCGACCACGCGCGCAGGATTGTCCGCCGGCGCCAGCGTCACCCTGGGCGTGCGCGCCGAGCACATGACGTTGGCGGCCGGCGGCGGTGGCGATATCCCGGTGACGATACAAGCCGCCGAGTTGCTGGGTGACGCCAGCTACATCTATCTGACGCCCGACGATGGCGCCACCCAGTTCATCGCCCGCGTCGATGCCGAGGCGCGCTGGGAGAGCGGCCAGACGGTGGTAGTGCGGGTGGCGCCCGACCGCTGGCACGTCTTCGACAGCGACGGTATCGCTTTACGTTGAAAGCGAAAGCTTGACTTCGTCGATCTGTCGGACTATATTTAGATAACTGTCTAATTAGATGATTGCCTAATGAATGCCACCAACAGCGCCTTCAAAGCCATCGCCGATCCGGCGCGGCGCGAAATCCTGCGTCTGCTGCGCAGTGGCGAGATGACGGCCGGCGATCTGGCGCAGCATTTCGACATGAGCAAGCCGACCATGTCGCATCACTTCGCTGTGCTGGCCGAGGCCGACCTGATCACGCGCCGGCGCGAAGGCCAGACCATCTGGTATGGCCTCAACACCACCGTGCTGCAAGACGTGCTGGCCTGGATGATGGATCTGGCCGGCGACCAAGCCCAAGGGAGAAAGAAATGAAGCCTCGCGCCTTATTGCTGTGCATCCTGATGATCCTGGCGATGGCGATCATCACCGCATACTATTACCCGCAGCTGCCGGAGATCATGCCCACGCACTGGAACTACGCCGGGCAGGTCGATGGCTACGGCGGACGCTGGCAGCTGTGGCTGGTCGGGCCTGGGTGTATGAGCTTCTTCCTGCTGCTGGCGATTGCGCTGCCGTGGTTGTCGCCCAAGCAGTTTGAGGTGCAGAATTCCGGCGCCACTTACAGCTATCTGATGGTGATACCGGTGGCGCTGATGGCCGCGATCGAACTGTTCATGCTGGGCAGCGCGCTCGGTGTGCGACTGGACGTGGCGCAGGTGATTCCGGTGCTGGTGTTCGTCGTGCTGATCCTGATGGGCAACCCAATGGGCAAGGTGCGGCGCAATTTCTTCATCGGCATCCGCACGCCGTGGACGCTGGCCAGCGAGCGCGTATGGCATGCCACGCACCGGCTGGCCGGCAAACTGATGGTGGGCAGCGGCGCACTCGGTCTGCTTGCCGTGTGGCTGGGCGCGCCGCATTGGCTGCTGCTGGCGATCATGATGGCATGGGGGCCGGTGGCGGCCGGCTACTCGCTGGTGCTGTACAAACGTCTTCCTCAATAACTGGAGAAAAGTATGAAGCTGTTGCTGTCTTTGTTGATGCTGTCGTCGTCCGTGTTTGCCGCGTCGCGGCCGGTGTCGCTGGACGTGGGCGGCGGCACCGTGTACGGCACCGAGCTGACGCCCGATGGCGTGAGCGGAAAAGTGCCGGTGCTGCTGCTGCACGCCGGCTCCGGCCCCACCGACCGCGATGGCAACAGCAAGCTGCTGCCCGGCCCTAACGATTCGCTCAAGCTGCTGGCGGAAGGTCTGGCGCGTCACGGCATCGCCTCGGTACGCTACGACAAGCGCGCCATCGGTTCCAGCGCGCTGCCGGTGTGGAAGGAAGAGAATCTGCGTCTCGACGATTACATCGGCGACGCCGCCGCATGGCTGCGCAAACTGCGCACCGATCCGCGCTTCTCGCGCGTGGTGATGGCGGGCCACAGCGAAGGTGCGCAGATCGCCGCCGAAGCGTGCGCGCAGGGCGGGGCCGATGCCTGTGTATTGATCGCCGGCGCCGGCCACACGCTGGACGAAATCCTGCGCGAGCAATTGAAGGACAAGCTGCCGCCAGCGCTGATGAGCGAGAGCGACAACATCCTCGCCGCGCTCAAGGAAGGCAAGACCGTGGACAAAGTCCCGCCGCCGCTGATGGCGCTATACCGTCCGGACGTGCAGCCATACCTGATCTCATCGCTGCAGCATGACCCGCGCAAGGCGATTGCGGCGTTGAAGATGCCGGTACTGATCCTGCAAGGCACCTCGGACCTGCAAGTGCCGCAAGACGAAGCGAAACTGCTGTCCGGCGCCGCGCCGCAGGCGAAAGTGGTGATCGTGGAAGGCATGAACCACCTGCTGAAAATCGTCGGCGACGACAAAGCCCTCCAGCAAAAATCCTACGGCAGTCCGGACCTGCCAGTCGCGCCACAACTGATCGACGCGCTGAGCAGCTTCGTCAACACTCCTTGATGCAGACACAGGCACGATATTGACGTCCCTTTACACTGCCTCTGTCGATTGACGATAGAGGCAGTGTTATGACCGAAGCACAACTTACTCACTATGCGTCTTGGGCATCGATCATTTCGTTGCTCATATCCTTCATATCTTTGCTATACATGCGCAGCATCAAGCGCAACATCATTAAGCTGCGCCGCAAACAGCGCATCCACTATTTGCTGATGCAGGTGCTGTCTGTACCTTCCTGGAGCTGTGCTGAGTCCGCCGAGAAGATAATCGCGCTGCGTCGGAATTTGCCGGTGCATTGGTGGTCCAAGTTCACCGCGCGCGGTCGTGTGACCATTGAATTACATAAACATATCGAGGCCGGCGACATGCGTGCCGTTCGAGAGGTAATCTATGACTGGTTGTCCTATTCGGAGGACTTATGAGTAACCACGAGACCTTCTTCAACGAAATCCTCGAACTTACACGGCTGGGGCGTCTGCCGTGGCAGCAGATCGGGCGGAAGGATAATGCTGACGTCATTTTGAACCAGCATCTCGTCATCCGTCAGTTCTCAGCAACTTATCACCGAAGAGGAGAGACCTTCACCCTGTTATTACTGGAGCGGCGGCACCTCTATAGCGAACAGGGTCTTTTTACTGAGCGAGAGGAGAGACGGCGATCTGAGTTACTGGTTTTGGAAAGGGGAGAGTTGATCATCAATTTTAATGAGGTCTCGATCAAGCTGGCTCGAATGATGGAATTGCTAGATTTAGCCATTTTCCAGAGTGACCGGGTGCGCCATGTGCTTGGCGCACCCACCTGATTAAACATCAGGCGATGTTGTCGGCGCCCGGCGCGCCGAACAACTGCTGTTTGAGATGATGCAGCTGGTCGCGCACCTGTGCGGCCTTTTCGAATTCCAGGTTCTTGGCGTGATCGAGCATGGCTTTTTCCAAGCGCTTGATCTCTTTGGCGATCTGCTTCTCGCTCATGGCTTCGTACTTGGCCGTCTCCTGCGCCACCTCCAGCTCCTCCTTCGCCCCCTTCTCGCTGTAGACGCCGTCGATCATGTCCTTGATCACCTTCTTCACGCCGCGCGGCACGATGCCGTTGGCTTCGTTGAAGGCGATCTGCTTGGCGCGGCGGCGTTCGGTCTCGCCGATGGCGCGCTCCATCGAATCGGTCATGCGGTCGGCGTACAGCAGCGCCACGCCGTTCAGGTTACGCGCCGCGCGGCCGATGGTCTGGATCAGCGAGCGCTCGGAACGCAGGAAGCCTTCCTTGTCCGCATCCAGAATCGCCACCAGCGACACCTCCGGCAAGTCCAGGCCTTCGCGCAGCAGGTTGATCCCGACCAGCACATCGAAAGTACCGATGCGCAGATCGCGCAACAGCTCCACACGCTCCACGGTTTCGATATCGCTGTGCAGGTAGCGCACTTTAATGCCATGATCGCTCAGGTATTCGGTCAACTGTTCCGACATGCGCTTGGTCAGCGTAGTGACCAGCACGCGCTCGTTCTTGGCGACACGGTCGGTGATCTCGGACATCAGGTCGTCGACCTGCGACAGGGCAGGGCGCACGATCACCTGCGGGTCCACCAGACCGGTTGGACGCACGACCTGTTCCACCACCTGGTCCGCATGCGACTTCTCGTATTCGGCCGGCGTGGCGGAGACGAAAATCGTCTGCCGCATCTTCTGCTCGAACTCTTCGAATTTTAAAGGCCGGTTGTCCAGCGCCGACGGCAGGCGGAAGCCATAGTCCACCAGATTGGTCTTGCGCGAGCGGTCGCCGTTGTACATGGCGCTCAACTGGCCCACCAGCACGTGCGACTCGTCGAGGAACATCAGCGCATCTTTCGGCAGGTAGTCCACCAGCGTTGGCGGTGGCTCGCCCGGCAGCGCGCCGCTCAGATGGCGCGAGTAGTTCTCGATGCCCTTGGTGAAGCCGATTTCCGCCATCATCTCCAGATCGAAGCGGGTGCGCTGTTCGAGGCGCTGCTCTTCCACCAGCTTGCCCTCCTTGCGGAAGAATTCAAGACGGTCGCGCAGTTCTTCCTTGATGGTCTCGATCGCGCGCAGCACGGTGGAGCGTGGCGTCACGTAGTGCGAGCCCGGATACACGGTGAAGCGCGGGATCTTGGTCTTCACGCGGCCAGTCAGCGGATCGAACAACTGGATCGATTCCAGCTCATCGTCCCACAGCTCAAGGCGCACCGCGAGGTCCGCATTCTCGGCCGGGAAAATGTCGAGCGTGTCGCCGCGCACGCGGAAGGTACCGCGGCCGAAGTCCACCTCATTGCGCGTGTACTGCATCTGGATCAGGCGCGCGATGATGTCGCGCTGCGCCACGCGATCCTTCTGGCGCAAGGTCAGAATCATCTGGTGGTACTCGTTCGGATTACCGATACCGTAGATGGCCGACACCGTCGCCACGATCACCACGTCGCGCCGCTCCATCAGCGACTTGGTGCACGACAGGCGCATCTGCTCGATGTGTTCATTGATGGACGAATCCTTTTCAATGAACAGATCGCGCTGCGGCACGTAGGCTTCCGGCTGGTAGTAATCGTAGTAGGAGACGAAGTACTCGACCGCGTTTTCGGGGAAGAATTCGCGGAACTCCGAGTACAACTGCGCCGCCAGCGTCTTGTTCGGCGCGAACACGATGGCCGGACGTCCCTTGCGGGCGATCACGTTGGCCATGGTGTAGGTTTTGCCGGAACCGGTCACGCCGAGCAGGGTCTGGAAAAACAAACCGTCGTCGATGCCTTCGCACAGTTGATCGATCGCCGTCGGCTGATCGCCGGCGGGCGGGAAGGGCTGGTGGAGTTTGAACGGCGAATCCGGAAACGTCACCACCGTCGCTTTAGGGGAATCTGCCACAGGTAAATCAGCCATCTTGCTCAGACCTTTGTTAGAATAACGGCCTGCCAGCGGCCTGAAGTGTTTGTTTTAAGGGCGCTGTCTATACATCTCTGCTGCGAACCGCTTCCAATTGAATCCAATCTTATCATGACGAATCCTAGCTTGTTCAGCGCCATCGACATGGCACCACGCGACCCTATCCTGGGTATTACCGAAGCCTTTAACGCCGACCAGAACCCTCAGAAGATTAATCTGGGCGTTGGTGTTTATTATGACGACAACGGTAAAGTGCCGCTGCTATCGTGCGTGCAGAAAGCGGAGGAAATCCTGATCGCGGCGCCAGCGCCGCGCACCTACCTGCCGATCGAAGGCCTGGCTGCCTACGACAAGGCGGTGCAAGAACTGGTATTTGGCGCCGACAGCGCCGTTTTGCAAGAGAAGCGCGCCGTCACCGTGCAAGCCATCGGCGGCACTGGCGCCCTGAAAATCGGCGCCGACTTCCTGAAGCGCTTCGCGCCGAACGCGGAAGTCTACATCAGCGATCCAAGCTGGGAAAACCACCGCGCGCTGTTTGAAAGCGCCGGCTTCAAAGTCAACAACTACGCTTACTTCGACGCTGCAACCCACGGCGTGAATTTCGCCGGCATGATCGCCGACATCAAGGCCATGCCAGCCGGCTCCATCGTGCTGCTGCACGCCTGCTGCCACAACCCGACCGGCGCCGACCTGACCTCGGCCCAGTGGGATGAAGTCATCGCCGCTGTGACCTCGCGCGGCCTGGTGCCGTTCCTGGACATGGCTTACCAGGGCTTTGGCGCCGGTATCGCCGAAGACGGCGCCGTGGTGCGCCGCTTCGCTGCTGCTGGCGGTCCGCTGCTGGTATCGAACTCGTTCTCCAAATCGTTCTCGCTGTACGGCGAGCGCGTGGGCGCCCTGAGCGTGGTGGCTGCCACCTCGGAAGAAGCGGCTCGTCTGATGTCGCAACTCAAGCGCGTAGTGCGCACCAACTACTCCAACCCACCGGTACACGGCGGTAAAGTCGTGGCGACCGTGCTGACCACGCCGGAACTGCGTCAGCTGTGGGAAGACGAGCTGGCCGCGATGCGCGTGCGCATCAAGGAAATGCGCGAAGCCTTCGTGGTCAAGCTGCAAGCCAAAGGCCACGATTTCGCCTTCGTGCGCGACCAGGTGGGCATGTTCTCGTACTCGGGCCTGAGCAAGGCGCAAGTGGAGCAACTGCGCGCCAAGTCGATCTACGCCGTGGATACCGGCCGCATCTGCGTGGCCGCGTTGAATTCGCGCAATATTGACGTCGTTATTGACGCCATCGCCGAAGTGCTCTAAAATCTTGTTTCTTCGCGTTGAGCTGTAAAGCTTGATGCGAAAGGCAGCATGAAATACCGCAGTAAATCGTACCTTGCCGGAACGAAAGAAACAGTATAAAATGTTGCCTCTAATCCCTGATAGCTCAGTCGGTAGAGCGACGGACTGTTAATCCGCAGGTCCCTGGTTCGAGTCCAGGTCGGGGAGCCAGAACATAGAAAAGCCCAATCCTTACAGGTTGGGCTTTTTGCATTTCTGGCCGCATTTTGCGGCCAGTGTCGGGCTTACAGGCGGTTTACCTTCAAGGTTTGTTCTGCAGTTTTAATATTGAACAAACGGTCAATGTTGGGATGTTTGCCAGGATAGTCGCGGGCATCCTGCGTGTGTTCGGCATAAATCTTCAAGCCCAGTGCCGCTGCTTCGGGCGTAATCGCACCAAGCGTCTCGGCCAGCCAGCCATAAACCCGGAGCGACCCCGCCTGACCGGGTTTATTTTCAATCTTTGCCACTGAAGTGCCCGACTGGTTGACCAGTTCGATTGCTGCAACCGTATCCATGACGGGCAGCAGGGCCAGGTTGTCTGAAAATTTGTCGCTGAAGTTTGGTAGTTGCATGGGTCTCTTGCACGTGTTCGGGTGGTTAAAACGCTATTTTGTCATACGTGGAATAGGGTTGCGATGGATTGGCGGCAATAATATTCTACAAATATGGCGCAAATCGGCCTAACATCAGAACTTCTGACAAGGAGTGCACCATGCTGGTTCAGCAACGTATCGTTCCCGACGGGTTTTTAGGTAAGTGGCAACAAACTACCAACGTGATGGCGGGCATCTTCGATGTGCCTGCCGGATTGATCATGCGCGTATGGCCGGAACAGATCGAGGTGCTGGTCTCCAGTCACACGCCGGGCAATCCTTACGAGGAGGGTGAAAAGGCCAACCTGAACACTGGCTTGTACTGCGAAACGGTGATGGCTACGCGCTCCCTGCTGGAGGTGCCTCACGCGCTTGAGGACGCGCACTGGGAAAACAATCCCGATGTGGCGCTGAACATGGTTTCCTATCTCGGGGTGCCGCTGTTGTGGCCGGATGGCGAAGTGTTTGGCACCATCTGCGTGTTGGATAGCAAGAAGCGCCAGTTCCAGCAGCGCTATGTCGAGCTGCTTTGGGAAATCAAGCGCACCATCGAAGCCGATTTCCAGATCATCATGCAGCAGCAGAAACTGGTCGTAGGCAATGCCAATCTATCCGCCGCCAACCAGGCGCTTGCGCAAAGCAATAAGGAGTTGAAGGCCGCGCTCGAACAGGTCAGCACCATGCAGGGCGAATTGCTGCGCGCGGAAAAAATGTCGGCGCTGGGCAATCTGGTGGCCGGCGTGGCGCACGAGCTCAACACGCCGATCGGCAACGGCCTGATGGCTGCCAGCACGCTCAAGAGCAATGCCGAGGATATGGCCCGGCAGCTTGAGGCGGGCGTGACGCGCAAGCGCTTGCACGAGTTTATCGACGGCATCGGACAGGGCACCGATATCCTGCTGCATTGCCTGGGACGGGCGGCCGAGCTGGTGGACAGCTTCAAGCAGGTGGCGGTGGACCAGTCCAGCATGCGCCGGCGGCAGTTCGACTTGCAGCAGACTTTCGCCGAGACCCTTGCCACGTTGGGCAATCTGATTCGCCAGAGCGGCCACCAGGTGCACTGCAATGTACCCGACGGCATCGTCATGGATGGCTATCCGGGCGCGCTGGAGCAGGTGCTGCTCAATCTGGTCAACAACGGGCTGGTGCATGCCTTCCCGGCCGGTACGCGAGGGCAGATCCACATTAAGGCGCGGCTGGACGCCGATGACTGGGTCGAGCTGAGTGTCAGCGATGACGGCGTCGGCATCCCGCCGGACAACCTGGGGCAGGTGTTTGATCCGTTCTTCACCACGCGGCTGGGGCAGGGCGGCAGCGGCCTGGGGCTGCATGTGGTCTACAACCAGGTCACCACGGCCCTGCGCGGCAGCGTGCGGGTCGACAGCGAGCCGGGACACGGCGCCCGCTTCACCCTGCGCATACCGCGCGTGGTCCCGCACGAGCCGGAGTAAGCCGGCTTACTTGCCGTATGGATCGATGGTCTTGATGCGGCCGTCTTCGTCGTAGAACAATTCCGTCACCTTCACCGAGCGCAGGTGGGTGATGCCTTTGGACAGGCTGCTGTCGTGGTAGTACAGGAACCAGCGGCCTTCGAATTCCACGATCGAATGGTGGGTGGTCCAGCCGATCACCGGCGTCAGGATCTTGCCCTGGTAGGTGAACGGGCCGTAAGGATTGTCACCCACCGCATAGCACAGGAAGTGGGTGTCGCCGGTCGAGTAGGAGAAGTAGTACTTGTCCTGGTACTTGTGCATCCACGGACCTTCGAAGTAGCGGCGGTCGTGGTCGCCGGCCAGCAGCGGCTGGCCGTGTTCGTCGAGGATGACCACGGCGCGCGGCGCTTCGGCAAAGTTCTTCATGTCCGCCGTCAGGCGCGCCACGCGCGCGGTCAGCGCCGGCTGGTCGTCCGCCGGTTCCTCGTTCGACTCTCCGTAGGCGTTGTTGCGATACTTCTGCAACTGGCCGCCCCAGATGCCGCCAAAGTACATATAGTGCTCGCCCTGATCCTCAAACACGGCCGGGTCGATCGAATAGCTGCCTTCGATGGCGGTCGGCTCGGGCGTGAACGGGCCTTGCGGCTTGTCGCCCACCGCCACGCCGATCTGGAAGATGCCGTCGGCGCGCTTGGCCGGGAAGTACAGATAGTACTTGCCATCCTTGTGGGCCGCGTCCGGCGCCCACATCTGGCGCGCGGCCCATGGCACATCCCTCACGTGCAGCGCCACGCCGTGGTCGGTGGCGGCGCCGTCCGGGCTGTCCATCGACAGCACGTGGTAATCCTCCATGCCGAAGTGGTCGCCGTTGTCGTTGAAGGGGATGCCGGCCTCGATGTCGTGCGATGGGTAGATGTAGAGCTTCCCTTCGAACACGTGGGCCGACGGATCGGCGGTGTAGATGTGGGTGACCAGCGGCTGCGAGATCGCGCGTTGCAGGGCCTGTTCTTCGGCCGGAGTCAGTTGTTCGGACATGGTGTGCCTTATGCGGTAGGTTGAGCGCGGCGGGCCTGCAGATCCAGTTCGATCGTGCGTTCCGACGCCTTGTTGATTTCGTAGAAGTAGAGCAGGCCGGCGCCGATCAGGAAGGGAATCGAGGCGTACACGCTGATCGACAGGCGGATGCCTTCGGCCACGGTCTGCGGCTGCACGGCCTGGGCGCCGTCATAGCCAAAGCTGGACAGCAGGCCGGCGACCAGCGCGCCGCCGATGCTCAGGCCCGCTTTCAGGCCGAAGATCATGGCCGAGAACAGCAGGGCGGTGGCGCGGCGGTTGTTTTTCCATTCGGAGTAGTCGGCCACGTCAGCGATCATGGCCCACAGCAGCGGGATGGTGATGCCGTAGAAGAAGCCGTGCAGGATCTGCGAACCGAACACCAGGCCGATCGAGGTTGGCGGGTACAGGTAGAAGGCCAGCATGAACAGGGTGGAGACGAACAGCGCCGCACCGTACACGTCGCGCTTGCCGAAGCGGTCGGCCAGCGATTTGGAGAAGCCGATGCCGATGATCATGCAGAGGATGCCGGCGCCGTTGAACAGGCTGAAGGCCGAGGTGGCAGGATCTTCCGGCCACTGGAACTTGGTCAGGCCGATGCTGTTGAGCGCCGCGTTCAGGTGGTCGATGAAGCTGATGAAGCCGATATCCTTGAGGAAGGCGGCCAGCGCCGCTTCGCTCAGGTAGTTCTTGAAGTAGTAGATGTACAGGCCGCCTTTCAGGGCCAGCGTGATGAACACCATGATGGTCAGCAGCAGCATCACCACCCATGGCTTGTTGCGCAGGAGGTCGAGCACGTCCTGGCCGATGGTGGAGCGTTGCTCGGCGGTGGGCACGATGCGTTCGCGGGTGGTGGCAAAGGTGATCAGGAAGCAGATGGTGCCGGCGATAGCGAAGATAATCATGGTGTTGCGGAAGCCTTCGACCTTGTCGCCGCCGCCGAGGATCAGCACCAGCGGCAGCAGCAGCACCTGGATGATGAGCTGCGCAACCATCACGGCGACGAAGCGGTAGGAGGACAGGCTGTTACGTTCCTGCATGCTGCCGGTCAGCACGCCGCTCAGGGCCGAGTAGGGCAGGTTGTTGGCCGAGTAGATCAGCAGCAGCGCGATGTAAGTCAGGGTGGCGTAGATGATCTTGCCGTTGTCGCCCAGGTTGGGCGTGCTGAAGGCGAAGATGGCGATCAGGCCGAACGGCACCGAGGTCCATAGCAGCCAGGGGCGGAATTTGCCCCAGCGGGTGACGGTGCGGTCGGCCAGCAAGCCCATCAGCGGATTGAAGCAGGCGCCGGCCAGGCCGCCGATGAAGATGATGGTGGCTGCCGCGTTGGCCGAAATCTTGTAGACGTCGGTGTAGAAGAAGGCAATGAAGGTTAGCAGGGTCTGGAAGATCAGGTTGGCGGCCAGGTCGCCCAGGCTGTAACCGATCTTTTCCAGCACCGAAAGTTTGCCCGTCGGGCTAGGGTTGGAATGGCTCATCGTGTCTCGTTTATCGTTGTAGGGGCCGGGTTGCCACGGCTGTCATCATGGTATTACCACAAGTTTTATGCGAAAAAGATAGCGCAACCATTTCATTGTCACGTTTCCCGCCGGAGGCGTCAAGCGCGGTGTGAAGCGGAGGGCCTAAAAAAATTCGCCAAATCGAAAATCTCCCGCTATAATTCTGGCCTCAATTCCCTGATAGCTCAGTCGGTAGAGCGACGGACTGTTAATCCGCAGGTCCCTGGTTCGAGTCCAGGTCGGGGAGCCAGAATACAGTAGCATGCCAAGAACCCAGCCCTAACCCGGCTGGGTTTTTGCGTTTTAGGGCCGATTTTCACTCGTGACAATCCTTGATCTTTGCAGACGAGCAAAATGTTATGCTTCTTATGTAACTGATTCGAACTGTGGGTTCTTGATTGGGCTTTCGTTTCACACAAGGGAGAATGATAAGGTGTATGGTGAACTGACGCTGACTTTGAAAGCCCCGATTGATCGTAAAACTGCGCTTGCAGTGCTGTCGAAGATGATTGGTGCGAATACCATTGCAGTGCAACACCGTAAGTGGAACCCCGTTGGTGAGCGTGTCCGCTAATGCGCTTTGCGCGGAGCAAATATCTAACCGGGCCAACATCGTATATTTCATGCTGGGGACAGATACATTGGTAGCTAATATTTTCGCCAAGTCGGTTTCCCAGATCCGTGCGCAATGTGTACGAATAGCAAGGCAGATGGCCGCGCAAGGGCAGGACCTGGATCGGGTCAGCGCTTCCATTCTGGTGACGCTAAACGGTTCTGATATCGATATTTTAAGTGGTGAGAAAGTGTCCACAGCCGCGAGGTGGTGGGAGGCGCTGAAAGACAGATTTATTGGCAAATTTGTTCCTGCGCTTGTGACAGTTTTTTTCGCCTCGTTCTTGATGGCAGGTACTCCTGCTTTCATGTCTGCCAAGATTGGTTTGGTGGCCGCTGTTGTTGGAGCATCGTTGGATGCCTTGGTCGCTGCCCTCAGTGCGGAAAATTGGAAATGGAAGGAGTCGAAATGAGTGAGCAACGGTCGAGTCTGCAGCGGTCTCCGCGATCGCTGGCGGAGGAGCAAGTCTTGCGCGGCCTGGAGCAGCTTCCCCCGGGGTACGAGGTTCTTACGGGATCGAGACTTCAGATTCCTGAGGTGCCGGGGGGGGAGTCAACGATGAGTTATGAGCCCGATTTTGAAGTTCGCAGGCCTGACGGAAGCAGAGTCGTGATTGAAGTAAAGACCGGCAAGTCTTTGTCGATGGTCAATTTGTCGCGCTTTGTAAAATTCAACGAACTTATAAATGCTGCAGGCAAAAGCTTTCTAGTATTGGTCTGGGGAGGCGACTATTTTCCGGCTCGTCTAAGTGCCATGCCGGAATTTGAGACGTTACACATCGAGGCGGTTCATTCGAGCTCAGATGTGTTGCAGGCAGTGCAGACCGAGTCTCGTAAGTAGAGCTCGCACAAGCCTACGCTCGGCTGCAATACAGGATGGCGCTTCCGGACTGTTAATCCGCTGTTTGGTTGTGCTTGTGCCGAATCATTGGACATTCTGGCTATTTTCATAATTGCGGTGCCCCGGGAGAGTCTGCACAATGCAGCGGCAATATCCACACATAAGGAAGCCGCATGCGAATCGAGTCGATCAATCCTGAGGGCGCACCTGGTCAATCTGACGGCGGGAATTCGCGCCGCAGCTTTCTCAAGGCTGGCGCAGTCGTTGCGGGCGGGCTGACGTTAGGCTTCTTCATCCCGGCTGCCACCCGTCTGGCGCGGGCCGATGGCGGGGCAGCACCGTCCGCGCCCAACGCTTTCCTGCGCGTGGCGCCGGACAACACGGTCACGGTGATGGTCAACCGTCTCGAATTTGGCCAGGGCGTGCAGACCGCGTTGCCGATGCTGATCGCCGAAGAACTCGACGTTGAGTGGTCGCAGGTGCGCGCCGAGCTGGCGCCGGCCGGTAGTGCTTTTAAGGATCTGGCCTTCGGACTCCAGATGACCGGCGGCTCCATCTCGGTGGCCCATTCGTTCACCCAGTATCGCGAGATAGGCGCCCGAGCCCGCGCGATGCTGATCGCCGCTGCGGCTGACCGGTGGCAAGTCAAGCCCGGGCAATGCGCCACCCGCGACGGCACGGTGCTCGGACCATCGGGCCAGCAGGCCAGTTACGGCTCATTGGCCGGTGCGGCCATGAAGCAGCCCGTGCCGGCTAACGTCCAGCTGAAGGATGCCAAGGATTTTCGGTATATAGGCAAGCCGACCGGGCGCCTGGATGCGCGCGCCAAGTGCAATGGTCAGCAGCAATTCGGCATGGATTTCACCTTGCCGGGCGCGAAAGTGGCGGTGGTCGCTCGTCCGCCTGTGTTTGGCGCCCGGGTGCGCGCTGTCGATGCCAATCGCACCCGGGCCATCAAGGGCGTGATCGATGTGATTGAGGTGCCGACAGACGGCGGTGGACGCGGTGTGGCGGTGATCGCGGAAGGTTATTGGAGCGCGAAGATGGGCCGCGACGCGCTGACGATAGACTGGGATAGCAGCGCCGTCGAGAAAGTCGACTCTGGCCGACAGATGGCGAACTACCGCGCGCTGGCCAAGACGCAGGGCCTGGCGGCACGAACGGCCGGCGTCAGCAGGCTGGCGTCGGCGCGGAAGACCATTTCCGCGACCTATGAGTTCCCTTACCTGGCACACGCGCCGATGGAGCCGCTGAACTGTGTCGTCGATCTCCTGGCTGATCACTGTACGGTATGGGCCGGTTCGCAGTTCCAGACCGTCGACCATGGCGCTATCGCCGTCACGGCCGGACTGAAACCGGAACAGGTTACGCTGAACACGATGACGGCTGGCGGCGCTTTCGGGCGTCGCGGCGTGCCCAGCTCCGATTACCTGGTCGAAGCGGTCAACATCGCCAAGGCGTATAAGCGCGGTCCGCTGAAAGTGATCTGGAGCCGCGAAGACGACATCAAGGGAGGCTATTACCGCCCGTCCTACGTCCACAAGGTCGATATTGGACTGGACGCCGGGGGCGGCATCCTGGCCTGGGACCATGTGATCGTTGGCCAACCCATCAGTACCGGTACGCTATTTGAGGCGGCGCTGGTGAAGAATGGCGTCGACATCTCAATGATCGAGGGAATAGGCGAAACATATGACGTACCGCTGAACCTGACGGTGCATAACATCAAGGCCAATGTGCCGGTGCTATGGTGGCGGGCGGCCGGCTCGACCCATACAGCTTTCGTCGTCGAGACGCTGCTGGACGAAGCCGCCCATGCGGCCAAGGCCGACCCGGTGGCGTTCCGCCGCAAGTTGCTGGGCAAGGAAAAAGGACGCCACCTGGCCGCACTCGAACTGGCGGTGGAGAAGTCTGGTTATGGTGTGAAGAAATTGCCCAAAGGCCATGGCTGGGGTGTGGCGCTGCACGGCTTGTCCGGCGGCGTGGTTGCCTATGTGGTCGAAGCATCGGTGCGGAAGGGCGTGCCCACGCTGCACCGGGTGACGGCCGCGATCGACTGCGGGATGGCGGTCAACCCGCTGACGATTGAGGCGCAGATTGAGGGCGCCGTGTTGATGGCGCTCGGCACAACCATGCCGGGGGCGGCCATCACGCTCAAGGACGGCGTCGTCGAGCAGGGCAATTTCGGCGACTATGCGATGGCGCGCATGTCCGACATGCCGCAGGTGGAGGTGCATATCGTGCCATCGGAGCAGGCGCCGACCGGCATGGGGGAGGCCGGGCTGCCGCCCTTGGCGCCAGCCTTTGCCAACGCCATCTTCAGCGTCACCGGCAAACGGTTGCGCAAGTTGCCGTTCGATCTGAACTCGGCCTGACGCCTGGGGCACGGCGGCGCCGCGTCAGGGCCGCTTGGGCGGAAATCTCACACTATTACGCGATTCCTATGGACGAGAAACTTTCCACTCGGTATTCTGAGTGATGTTTCTTGACCAAGTTTCGAATTGAGTAGAGGTAGATTATGAGTAGCGAAAACAAAGCAGTTGTCTACGGCACGGAAGACCTGCTGGAGAGCCTGTGCAAGTCGGTGACCAAGGTATTGGAAGCCGCGACCCAGAACAAGGTGGTGTACTCCGGCATGGTGCAGCGCATTACCAAGATCGGCCTCAAGCCCGACATCGGTTGCTTCGTGCTGTTTGACGGCGGCTTTACCGGCCTGGTGGTGCTGAACTTTGCGGCCGGCACGGCGATGGAAATCTATGAGCGCTACATGCTCAACATGGGCATGCCGAAGTCCGAGCTGGCCGGCTCCCACACCTCGGACGAGGTGGCCAACATCATGGGCGAGCTGATGAACCAGATCGTCGGCGACTTCACCGGCAAGGTGCGGCGCCAGCTGCAAACCAACATCACCCAGAACCAGCCGAAGATGCTGGTGCTGAACAAGCAAATCGTGCTCAGTGTCGACACCCCGCTGGACCGTCCGGAAATGCGCCGCGTCAGCTTCTACACCGAGAGCGGCAATGTGTTCTACCTGGAACTGGCGATCGACCGCACCGAATTCATCCGCCTGCACGACTTCGATGCCAGCGAAATTGAGGATCCGGACGCCTTGCTCGACCAGCAGCGCGCCGCCCAGCAGAATGCTGCCGCCCCGGCCGCGCCGTCCGGCGGCGATAGCGACGCCGACGAGTTGCTGAGGTCTCTGGGCATGTAATCCCGCCCTCCACCGCATTCCCACACGGCCAGCCTCGCGCTGGCCGTGCTGTTTTTTGTGGCAATTTTCCTACAATTTCTACATCTATCTTCGGCTCTGTAGCGTTCCGGCAAGCTTGTCGATATCCTCATTCCGTGGCCAGGACGCCGCACCTAAACCACTGAATATTCAGTCTTTGCATATGCTTAACCGAATTTCCAACCGTAAATTCGGACAGACTTATATTCAGCTTGCAATACATGGTATCAATCTGAAAGAATATCGCCTTTCAAAAAAGTCAGTGCAATATTGATAGCTCATAAAGCGCTGCACCGCATAAAAGAGAAAGCAGGAGACACTGTTTTTAACTCTTTGCACACCAATTAAATCGGGAAATCGAATGATCAAACTGTCGAAGATGCACAAGCGCGTTCTGGCGCTGAGCGCCGTATTGCCTATCGGTACTGCCCTGGCGCAAACCGACGCCGCTACCACCCAGCCGCAACTGGAAACCGTGACCGTGACCGCCCAGCGTCGCGTGGAAAACATCAAGGATGTGCCGGTCTCCGTCACCATGCTGAACAATGAAAAGCTGGACGTGCTGCTGTCTGGCGGTCAGGACATCCGCTTCCTGGCCGGCAAAGTGCCTTCGCTGAACGTGGAATCGTCGAACGGCCGTACCTTCCCGCGCTTCTACATCCGCGGCTACGGCAATACCGACTTCTCGACCTTCGCTTCGCAGCCGGTTTCGCTGGTGTATGACGACGTGGTGCAAGAGAACGGCATCCTGAAAGGCTTCCCGGTATTCGACGTCGCTGGCGTCGAGGTGCTGCGCGGTCCGCAAGGCACCCTGTTCGGCCGCAATACGCCAGCCGGTGTGGTGAAGTTTGAATCGGCCAAGCCGAACCTGGACAAGGTCGAAGGCTACTACAGCCTGTCGTGGGCCTCGCGCAACACCACCAACCTGGAAGCGGCCGCCAACGTGCCGCTGTCGAGCGAGTGGGCGATGCGCGTATCGACCCTGCGCCAGCACCGCGACGATTTCGTCGACAACACCTTTACCGGCCAGAACGATTCGCTGGAAGGCTACAACGAACACGCCGAGCGCGTGCAGTTCCTGTACAAGCCGAACGCTGCCTTCAACGCGCTGTTCAACGTGCACTCGCGCACCACTGACGGCAGCGCCCGTCTGTTCCGCGCCAACATCATCAAGAAGGGCACCAACGACTTCGCCGACGGCTACGACTTCACCAAGATCAACACCAACGGCCTGAACTTCCAGAACCTGCGCACCAACGGCGCCAACGCCCGCCTGACCTGGGATCTGGGCGCGGTCAAGCTGTTCTCGATCACCGGCTACGAAGGCGTAGACAATTACTACAGCCGTGGCGACATCGACGGTGGCGCACCGTCCGGCCCTGGCTTCATCCCGTTCCAGGTGCAGACCGGCGGCGGGCTGACCGGCCTGAAGCAGTACAGCCAGGAATTCCGCGTCGAGTCGAAAAATGCCGGCCCGCTGAACTGGCAGACCGGCGTCTACTACTTCAAGGAAAGCGGCGACGGCTTCAGCGACAACTTTGACAGCACCACCCAGGCGCAAACCTCGCACCTGGCCAGCCACCAGAACAATACCGCCTACGCGGCGTTCGGCTCGGTGACCTACGAGGTGTCGAGCGAGTTGTCGCTGCGCGGCGGCCTGCGTTACACCCACGACCAGAAAGACTTCCGCACCGTGGACGCGTGGAACGTGAAGCAGATCGGTCCGCAGTCGGTTGAAGAGAGCAAGAACAAGGTCAACTGGGACCTGAGCGGCACCTACAAGCTCAACAAGGACGTCAGCGCCTACGCCCGCGTAGCGACCGGCTTCCGCGCGCCGTCGATCGCTGCCGCCAACGCCTCGGTGCCGATCACCGTGGCCGACGCGGAAACCATCACCTCGTACGAAGCCGGCGTCAAGGCCGACCTGTTCAACCGCCGCGCGCGCGCGTCGCTGAGCGTGTTCGACTACGACGTGAAGAACCAGCAGTTGACCGTGGTCGGCGGCAACTCCAACGTGACCAAGCTGATCAATGCTGCCAAGACCGCAGGTCGCGGCCTGGAAGCCGAGATCGAAGGCTTCGTGACGCCGGACTTCAAGGTCAGCCTGAGCGGTTCGTACAACTTCACCGAGATCAAGGATCCTAACCTGTACGTGGCCAAGTGCGGCCAATGCACCATCACCGATCCGATCGGCGCCAACGGCCTGGTATCGATCAACGGCAACCCGCTGCCGCAAGCTGCCAAGTACATCGTGAACGCCACGGCGCGCTACAACTTCCCGCTGGCCGACGGCAACCTGTTCGTGCTGACCGACTGGTCGTACCGCAGCAAGATCAACTTCTTCCTGTATGAATCGAAGGAGTTCACCGGCAAGGCCATGCTGGAAGGCGGCCTGCGCGTGGGTTACAACTGGGATGGCGGCAAGTATGAAGTGGCAGCGTTCGGCCGCAACATCACCAACACCCGCCGCATCATCGGTGGCATCGACTTCAACAACCTGACCGGCTTCGTCAACGAGCCACGTCAGTTTGGCGTGCAGTTCCGCGGCGGCTTTTAATTAATCGCCGTTCGGCCTGGACAGCTGATATAAACTGGCTCGAATTTTAATCCGGGCCAGTGTTTATAAGCGTTTCTCACTTTTCGTGTGTTCCGCAAAAATGGGCGCGTTCCGCAAAATTCATTTTGTGGGCGCGACCACCTTTCCCTGCGCAGGTAATGGCGCTGCGTCGTCCGGACGCTCTCATGCCCCAGCAAGTCACTAGCAGGCTGCTCACCGCGTTGCTCCATCGTGTTATCCGCCGCTTTCGCGCGCAGATCGTAAAACCAGAATTTCTTAATCTGTTCCGCCAAGTCCGGGCGGCCCTCCGCCGCCTTTTTCTTGCCTGAACGAGCTGTGCGCTCAGCATCTGCTGGTTGAGCCGCGTTCAGTTACGCGAAGTCTAGAGCATCCTGCAACGACGCCGGCGCGGCCGCGTGTACGGCGTTGAACACGTCATCGGTGATGTACACCGTGCGCTTGGGCAGCGAGTGCGTCTCCACGTCGAGGTAAGGGTTCGGCAGGTCCTTGTAGCCCGTTCAATGCTGTCAAAGTCATTGAGCGGCGCCTGGTTGGGCCAGAGACTACGGACCTGACTGCTATGGCCGTAGACGTAGTTTCGGATAGTGCTGGTTGGTTCAACGGAACCACAGCTGTTCTTTTGACCAACGGCCCGCTTCTGAAAGCAGGCCGCCGTTACATTGACGGCCTGATGGGTATGACTGGTACGGCATTTGAGCGCATTCCGAGCATTGGTGCGCTGGAGTGGACGCCTAACTAATCATGACCCTCAGCGTTGAAACCGGCACCGGCCTGCTGTATGCCGACAGCGGGTCACGCAGCAGTGCGTTTGCGGCGAGCTGCAAAGCCGATGAGGCCTAGGCCGGCAAACAGCATGGCGTAGGTTTCTGGCTCTGGGACAGCGGCGGCATTTGACATCACCATATCATCGATCAGCAGGGCGCCATAGGATCCTCCACTGATGATGATCTCGTCAGCATCAACGAAGTCAACCGAAAGTAGCTTATAGGTATCAGTAAGCTCGAATGATTTGCTTGCAGTGAGCTGCCCATTTTTGATGGCGATGATCGAGATACTGGCGGTTTCGTTCACCGTGTTTGCAACGCGTGCCCACATGCTGGTCAGTGCTACGCCGTTGCCAATGAGATTTAAGCTTGAAATGAGTGGTCCGAACACATAGTTGTCACCAGAGTGCGCGTAATTACCGGGTGTTCCTGGGTACCATGAACTCGGCCCTGTAGTGCCCACATTCCACGAACCCATCTGGTTATAACGTCCCTCGCGCCATGCCACGCCATAGTCGTTGACGAGTGCGTTGTAATAGTACCCACCATATTTACTTACCTCGAAGTCCGTCACCTCCTCAAAGTCGATGACAGCGGCATGCGATACAACTGGGGCTAAGAGGGCTGATAAAGCCAAAAAAGCGGCGCTGATGTATTTCCTCATCGTTACGGTTCCTTTAGGTTGGGTTGTGTAGTTGGCAATATAGCATGTTGCTCGGAAAATTTGCAAATATGAGAAGTCAATATGATAACTTTTTTGCCGGCACGCCGGCGCCGGCCACACAAACCATCCAGGTGGCGGTGTCCGCGCCCCGCGTGAAAGACGCGCCAGCACGCCCGGAGCAAATGAAGTGCGCTGGGCAATGTCGCGGGGCTACACAGTTTTTGTTATCACTGAGATTGCGGAACGAAAATCAGCCACAAGCCCGCATTTTTCCTGGCCACCATAATCAGACTAGACAGCTGAAAAATGGCTGTATATAATGCGGCCTCTTTTCCCTGATAGCTCAGTCGGTAGAGCGACGGACTGTTAATCCGCAGGTCCCTGGTTCGAGTCCAGGTCGGGGAGCCAGAATAAGTAGCATGCCAAGAACCCAGCCCTAACCCGGTTGGGTTTTTGCGTTTTACGGGCCGTTTATTTGCGCATAGTGGATGGATCTTGAGTTCGTGCGGACTGAGTCGTCAGTTGGGAGCTACGCTTGCGATATTGAGGCGCTGGAAACCGGCACTAAACGGCGCGTCGTGCAGGTACTCAAACGTCCGAAAAAATGTCCGTGTCGAGTTTTACATCGATGTTGGGAACGCTGCCCGCAACAAGGCGATATTTGATCACTACTACGCATTGAAGGCGCAAGTCGAAGATGCGATAGATAGCGAATTGAGTTGGGGTCGGCTTGAACGGAAAACAAGCTTCCAGAATTTCAGTCGCTTTGCCGTCAAAGGCGATACAGCATTCGGTAGACGAAGGCGCACTTATGAGAGCTCGGGCTCACTAAAAGCCCGGCCCTTACCGGCCGGGCTTTTTGCTTTGCCAGTGCGCAAAGAGTGGTACGGCGATGTCTGTTGTTTTTCCGTTCCTGTTGTGACAAGTCATGCACATAGGCAAATATAATATGACCATGGTCCGAGTCATGCCACCGGAGCCGCGACCACCGTCGCAGCGCACGATCGTTAGCGTCAATAGGGGAAGAAATGAAAAAGATCATTGCTCTTACGGCCACCGTCATTTCGCTGCAAGCCTTTGCTGCGGAGCCGGCCAATACCCTGCAGCTGGCCAGCCTGGAGTGGATGCCGTTTACCGGCTCGACCTTGCCTGGGAATGGCTTGTCCAGCACCGTCATCGCGGAAGTGGAAAAGCGGCTGGGCAACAGCATCAAGGTCAAGTATTTTGACTGGAAAGAAGCTGTCGCCAAAGGCGAAACCGCTCCCGAGTTTGCAGGATATTTCCCGGTGTATTACACGGCTGAACGCGCGGAAAAATGCTATATGTCTCAGCCGATAGGAAAGAGTGAAGTCGGTATCGGCTACCTGAAGGACGCGCCGGTGCAATGGAAAAAAACCAGCGACCTGGCGGCGTACAAGATCGGCGTGGTGGAAGGCTATGCCAACAGCGCCGAGTTCGATGCCGCCGTGAAGCAGGGCAAGCAACCGGTCGAGGTGGTCGGCAGCGACACGAACAACGTGCGCAAACTGGTGACCAAGAAGATCCCTGGCATCGTGGTCGACAAACTGGTGTTGCGTTACCTGACGATGCACACTGCCGTGAAGGACAGTGTGATGCTCAGCGAACATCTGCTGACTGAAAATACGCTGCACGTCTGTTTCCGCCGCTCTCCCGCCGGCAAGGCCATGCAGGAGGCCTTTGACGCCGAGTTGAAAAAAGTCGACGTCGCCAAACTGGAGGCAGCTTATCTGAGTCGCCTGGAAGCAGGCGGCAAGTAATACAGCACGACAAAATGATACGGGGCGCCATGCGCCGTCGCGAGGGGAGAATCATGCGTGTGCAATTGATGAAGCGCCTGGGGGGCTGCGCGCTGTGTGCCGCGGCCGTGTTCGCCTACGGTATGGCGCGCGCCGAGGAGGAGGCGGCGCCGTCGCCGTTAAGTATCGGCGGGGCGATACGCTTTAATTACGTCTACAAGAATTGGCAGCGCGACCATCCGCACGGTTTCTTCGGCCTGGACACGGCGCGTCTGGACGTCAACTACGACGATGGCCGCTGGATCGGTTCCGGCCAATATCGTTACAACGATTTCCCACAAGGGCAGGGCGACTATACCCAGCATTTCCTGCATCACGGCTGGGTCGGCATGCGGTTTGCAGACAAGAGTACGCTGCATGTCGGGCTGGACAAGATCCCGTTTGGCCTGCTGCCGTTCGCCTCGAATAACTTTTACGAATCGATCGCGTTCTACACCGGCTTTGAAGACATGTATGACTTGGGCGTGACTTACGCCAGCAAGCCCGGCCTGGTGGAGTGGCAGCTCGGTTTCTATCCGCGCGATGGCGGATCGTATGGCGGCAGTTCCAATACGGCCGGGGCCTCGAACCGGTATTCGTTCAATATCGTCCCGGACGACAATGCGCAGGGTTACGGCACCGGCCAGCACGACAGCGAGCGCAATACCCTGGTGGCGCGCCTCGTGCGGCGTTTCGGTCCTGACGAAAAACACGAGCTCGGCCTGTCCGGCCTGACCGGCGACATCCGCAACGGCGCCGGCGAAACCTCGCGCCGCAATGCGGTCGCGTTGCATTACAAAGGCGCTTTTGGCCCGATCGGGCTGATGCTGGAAGCGCTGCGCTACAGCTACCATACCCGGCATGCTGCAAGCCAGACCTACGGCGGCCTGGATCCGAACAGCTTCGTGATGCTGGGGGCATTCGGCTATCCGTATCCCATGGCGTCCAAGGGCGATATCTATGTGGCCAACATCAGCTATGACATCCCGGGCTCGATTGGACCGTTCAAGGGATTCAAGATATACAATGACTACAGCGTGCTGACCAAGCGTGTCGGCAACTACAAGGACTCGCAGCAAAATGTGACCGGGTTAAGCTTTGCGGCCGGAAAATGGTATTTCTACGCCGACTTCATGGCGGGCCGGCACCAGCCTTACATGGGGCCGGATTTTGGCGGCCTCGGTTCGACCCCGGGCAAGTACGACGGCGTCACCCACCGGGTCAATCTGCAGGCAGGGTACTACTTCTAATGGATAGTCACGACTGTACTTCCGGTCAGTGCATGGAGCTGGAATGAGACGCTTGGCGACGGTGATCCGGTGGACCATACTCAGCTTATGTCTTGCCGGATCAGTTCGGGCAGAAACGGTGGAAATCGCCACCGGCGAATTCCCGCCCTGGACCACGGAAAATGCCAGGCACGGCGGTTTCGTCAACCGTGTCGTGGCGGCGGCGTTTGGCCGCAGCGGGATCAAGGTTAAATTTACCTATATGCCGTGGAAGCGTGCTGAAACCGAAACCAAACTTGGCCACTATGACGGCAGCGCGGTCTGGTTTGCCAGCCAGGCCGGCGAAAACGATTTTGTCTTGAGCGATCCGATTTCGCACCACAAGGAAGTGTTTTTCCATTTGAAGTCCAAGCCGTTTCCCAACTGGGAAACCTTGTCCGATTTGCGCGGCATTAAAATCGGTGCCACGCTGGGATATACCTACACAGGCGAATTCTGGGCCATGGCACGGGATGGCGAGCTGAGTGTGGAAGTGGCGGCCCGCGATGTGTTGAACTTGAAAAAGGTGGCGATGGGTCGGCTTGATGCTTTTCCCTTGGATGAGATGTCTGGATGGCTGCTGCTGTCGGATACCACTTTATTTCTTCCGGGGGTAAAGGAGCTGTTTGCCACGGCGCCGCGCCCTTTGCGCGCTACCGCCGGCTATCTTCGCTTTCCCAGGCATCAGCCTCGCACCCCTTATTTGGTCGAGAAATTCAATGCCGGCCTGCTTCAGATGAAGAATGACGGCAGTTACGACAGGTTTCTTCAGGAAATGATTTCTGGCGTCTACTGAGCCGGAGGGATCGCCTATATGACGTGAGCTGACGATGAAAAAATTACGCATTATCCTCCCCCCAATTTTGGTGCTGCTCCTTGCCGCTTGCTCAATGAACCGCGTTGAGGAACGAGAGCAATACTGGACTGCGACGACAGCCGCCCGCTTGCCCAAGGGGACATCACTGGCTGATGCCAAAGCACTCTTTGCCGCGAATGGCCTTGAGCTGAAATGTTGCGTCACCGGCCCTGGGATGACGAATGCGTACTACGCTTCGGAGCGGAACGTCGGCCGCAAGCTCATTACGGAGTACGATGTGGTAGTCATTCTTGATGTGTCAAAGGATGAGCGAGTAGAGCAAGTTCGGGTTCAACATTGGGGCGTAGGCTTATGAGATGCGCGCTTGCCGCAGAGGCGCTTGCCGCAAGAGAACCGATCTTTCATCGCGCTGAATTTGGCACGTCGCGTGCCGATTTTGAAGCGATGGTCGCTCCCGAATTTTGGGAAATCGGCGCCTCCGGTGCCAGGTACAGCAAGGCATTTGTCCTCGATACGCTGGAGAGCCGGCATGCCAGTCCGGTGGCGGAGGCTTATGTGGTGAGCGACTTCGCGTGTCAGGAGCTTGCCCCCAACCTGTACCTGGCCACATACCAACTGGATCAGGCGGGACGTCTTAGCCGGCGTTCGACCATCTGGCGCCATAACGATGGTGTCTGGCAGATTGTCTTTCATCAGGGAACGTTGATCGAAACACGATGATCGCCATGCTGACATTGCTTGCGGGTCTGGGCGCCGCGCCGTTCACCTTGATCGAGGGGCAGGTGAGTGGCGAGATGCAGCCTGACGGGAATTCGATTGTGCTGGAAGGGCCGAAAGAGCTACTGGTCATCGACACTGGCCGGCATCCCGAACATACCGACAAGATAATCGCCGTCGCCCGGGAGCGCAACAAGCCGGTCACCGCCATCGTCAACACGCACTGGCACCTCGATCATTCCACCGGCAACGCCCGCATTCGCGCCGCCTATCCGGACGCGCAGCTGTACGCCAGCACTGCCGTGGAGGGCGCGTTGAAAGGCTTCCTGAGCCGCGGTGTCGACCAGGCCAGGGCCAGCCTGGACGACCCGTCCGTGCCGGAGCCGCGCAAGATCGACACGCGTCTGTACCTGAGCGCGATCCACGATCCGGCCAATCTGATTCCCGACCAGCCGGTTCAGGGGCCGACGTCGATCCGGCTCGGTGATCGCGAGCTGCAACTGCATCTGGCCCGCCATGCGGCCACCGAGGGCGATGTGTGGGTGCATGATCCCGCCAGCAAAACCGTATTCGCCGGCGATCTGGTGGTGGTGCCCTTGCCATTTTTCGATACGGGCTGTGCGGAAGGCTGGCGTCAGGCGCTGGCCGAGATCGATCAGCTGGATTTCCGGACGCTGGTGCCGGGACATGGCTTGCCGATGGACCACGCCGCCTTCTCCAGTTATCGCAAGGCCTTCGACGCGTTCACCGCCTGTGCCGAAAGCAGTGAGCCGACGGCCAGCTGCGTCGCTATCTGGATGCAGCAGGGGGCGGCGTTTGTCGCCATGCACCCGGACCCGAAGTACACCCAGGCGGCGTTACGCTATTACGTCGACCGCGTTCTGCGCGTGCCCGCCAGGCGCAGCGAATACTGCGGCAAGTGAGGAGCAACATGAGCAAATACCTGATTTCTTTCCCCAGCGCGGCCATGGTGGTTCCCGATGATGAGTGGCAGGAGGTGGGCCGCGCCGCGCACGCCGTCATTGAAGAGGCCAAGGCGGCCGGGGTCTACGTCTTTGCCGCCGGCATTGATGAAAGCCAGGTGCCGGTGCTGGTGTCGGCCGACGGCTCGGTCGCCGAAGGGGGCTATCCATGGGCGCCGCCGCTGGATGGCGGCTTCACCGTGCTTGAACTGCCTTCGCGCGCGGACGCCGTTGCGTGGGCCGCACGCCTCGCCAAGGCATGCCGCTGCGCGCAGGAGTTGCGCGTCTTCATGATTGATCCGCAGTCGTGATTCAGAGTGTCGCGCCGGGCGATCTGGTCTTCCGGCGCTGACCTGCCTTACTTGGCCAGGCGGGCCGCCACTTCGGCCACGCGCTTGCCGTAGGCTTTGGCCGTGTCCAGGTCGCCCTGCGGAATTTCGTCCACGCTGGCATCCGATGGCGACTGCACCAGCAGACCCACCGAGCCGCCGAGGTTGTTGATGTCGGTGCGTTGCGCTGCCTTGGAGTTGGCCGGTGGGATGCCCAGGCTGACCCAGATGCCGCCGTGTTGCGAGGCCAAGGTCTGCAGCGCGATCAGCGAGACTTGTTTGTCGCCGTTAAGGCTGGCGCTGTTGGAAAAGCCGCCGAATACCTTGTCTTGCCAGCCGCGTGTGAACCAGACCTTGGAGGTCGCATCGGCAAACTTCTTGAACTGCCAGCTCGGGCTGCCCATATAGGTGGGCGCGCCGAAGATGATGGCATCGGCGGCCGCCAGTTTTTCCCAGCCGCCTTCCGGCAGATTGCCTTCCGCATCGATCGCCAGCAGTTCGCCGCCAGCACCTTCGCCGACATATTCCGCCACGCGCTTGGTATGGCCGTAGCCCGAATGGTAGACAACAACAACCTTGCTCATAAATCCCCCAGTTAAATGATGAGTTGAAAGTGTAAGGGAGAGATAGCGGCCTGATAAGTACGTACTAAAAGGTTAGTGACAGACGAGGGGAATGTTTATGCTATCCTGATAACAAATTCCAATGACAAAAAGGAGCCGCGTATGTCTCACCTGGGAGTGTTTGACTGGATATTTGTCGCCATGATGGTGGTGTGCTTCCTGATTCGCGGCCCATGGGAGTTACGCAATAAAAAGTCGAAAGCGGTGGAGTCGAGAGATAGCGGCCTGGAGCGCTTTAACCTGCTGCTGGTGTTCACCGGCTCGATTACCATGCCGGTGCTGTACCTGGCCACGCCCTGGTTCGATTTCGCGAATTACCGGCAAAGCCTGCTGCAAGGCGTGCTGGGCGTGGCGGTGGCGGTGGCGGGTGTGTATGTGTTCTGGCGCGCTCACCACGATCTGGGCCGCCTGTTCTCGCCCAAACTGGAAATGAAGGAAGAGCACACTCTGGTTTCCAGCGGCGTCTACAGCAAGGTGCGCCATCCGATGTACACCGCCGTCTTCCTCAACGCGCTGGCGCAGACGCTGTTGCTGGCCAACTTTGTGGTCGGGCCGGCGTTCCTGATCGCATTTTCCATCCTGTACTTCTCCCGCATCGAACGGGAAGAGAAGATGATGCTTGATCATTTCGGCAGCCAATACGAGGAGTATCAGCGGCGCACCAACCGCCTGGTGCCGTCCTGGGGCAGCGGCCAGCAGGTTTCGCGCGGTTCGTAGATAATCGACGGATATTTTCTTTGAAAGTGTCCTATGTCCGATTTGTCTGTTTTTCCTATCACGGCCAAATGGCCGGCTCAGCATCCTGAACGCCTCCAGCTGTATTCGCTGCCGACGCCGAATGGCGTGAAGGTGGCGATCGCGCTGGAGGAAACCGGCTTGCCGTACGAGCCACATCTGGTCAACTTCGACAGCAATGACCAGCTGTCGCCGGAATTCTTGTCGCTGAATCCGAATAACAAGATCCCGGCCATCATCGATCCCAATGGGCCGGACGGCAAGCCGCTGCCGCTGTTCGAGTCGGGCGCCATCCTGCTGTACCTGGCCGACAAGACCGGCCAGCTGATGCCGAAAGACGCCGCCGGCCGCTACGAAACCATCCAGTGGCTGATGTTCCAGATGGGCGGCATCGGCCCGATGTTCGGCCAGGTTGGCTTCTTCCACAAATTTGCCGGCAAGGAGTACGAGGACAAGCGTCCGCGCGACCGCTACATCGATGAATCCAAACGCTTGCTGGGCGTGCTGGAGCAGCGTCTGGAGGGCCGCCAGTGGATCATGGGCGACGACTACACCATCGCCGATATCGCCATCTTCCCGTGGGTGCGCAACCTGGTCAATTTCTACGGTGCCGGCGAGCTGGTGGAGTTCCACCGGTTCAGCAACGTGCAGCGCGTGCTGAACGCCTTCCTGGCGCGTCCTGCGGTGGCAAAGGGGCTGGAAGTTCCGGCGCGCGGCTGATCTGGATCAAACGCGCAAGCAGCGGGCTTCTTATCATGGCAAATCCAACGTGATAAGGAGACCATCATGGCCTATAACCTGAGGCGGTATGACCCGCTGCGCGACCTGGCGCGCTTCGATCCCTTCCGCGATATCGACGACCTGTTCCGCGACATGACGCAGGGTTTCGAACGCACCCCACATATGCGCATGGACGTCAGCGAAGACGAGCATGCCTACACGATCAAGGCCGAGATTCCCGGCGTGCAGAAGGATGACATCAAGGTGGCCATCAGCGGCAACCAGGTGTCGCTGACGGCGGAAATCAAGGACGAGCAGGAAAGCAGCGGCCGCTTGCGCAGCGAACGCTATTTCGGCCAGTTGCACCGCAGTTTCAGCTTGCCGCAGGAAGTGGATGACGATCAGGCGCAGGCGCGCTATGAAAACGGCGTGCTGCACCTGACCTTGCCCAAGCGCGTGGGCACGGGCGGCAAGCAGCTGGCCATTCAGTAATCAATGCGCCGGCGCGCGGCAGGCGGCATCGCTCTCCCAGCGTCCGGAGCAGATGCGCGAACGGCATAGCATGCCTTCGATCAGCCCCAACTGCTTGCAGCGGGCCAGAAGCTGCGTGGTGGTATCGCCATCCTGACGCTCGACCACGTCGCGGCTGCGTTCCGGCGTGACGGCGGCCGGCTTGCTGGTGTGCGCCACCAGCGCGGTCAGCAGGGCGATGTCCGTATCGCCGGTGTGCGCGGCGGTGACGGCGGTGGTGTTGTCGGTCTGCGTGGCGGGCGCGGCCGTGCGCAGCTGCGGCGGCTTGTGCTGGGCGACGACCACATGCGCTGGCGTGGCGCTGGACGAGGCGGGCGCGGCACCGGCTGCCTCGGCCTCTTTTGCAGGCATGGGCGGTGCCTCATTGATGATGGCCGCAGCCTGCTCGCCTTGCGGCATGCCTGGCGCTGCTAATGACGCGGTCTGGTTGCTGTCACCCGGGCGGAAGGTCTTCGGCGTCACGCTCTTGTCGTGCATAATCCAGGCCACGCAGCACATCAACAACAGCAAGGCAAACAAGCCGATGGTCCAGCCATCGATGGTCCAGCCAGCCGCACGCGCCGGCTTGGCTGGCGCGCGCGCGCCATGCTCCAGCTGCGCCAGGATGCGCTTGCCACTGGATGGCCGGCGCGCCGCGCTACTGCTCATCAAATCTGGTTTGTCCACGTTATCCCCCTTGCATTTGATCTGGCCGAGGTCGCAGCGCTGCGAACGGCCTACGATGCAGTGTCCGGTCTGCGGTATCGGCCCGTTTTGATGGAGCGCACCATGTTTCTCTTTTCCGTGCTGTTGTTCTTTGTGTTGACGTGTTTTTGCGCATGGCTGTTGCTGTTTCCGGCCGGGCGCGATGTGGTGACGCAGTCGTTCAGCACGCTGGGGCGGCTGGTCGGACGACAGGTGCGCGGCGGTGTGCGGCACGCCAGCGGTCTGGGACGCGGGGCCGGCGGTTCACTGCGCCGCACGGTGCAGTTCGTGCAGCGGCGCTGGCTACTGCTGTTGGCGGCACTGGTGCTGCTGGCGGTGCCGCCCCTGCTGGCGTTGATGCTCAGCGGCCGCGGCATGCTGTCCGGCTACGATAGCGACACCCATGCCATCAATGACCAGATCGCCGGCCTGCTGCAAGGCGAACAATTGACCGCGCCGGCGCCGCTGCCGCCGCTGGCCTTCACCACGGCCGAGGTGACGCTGGTGCGTCCCATGCTCGACAGCGCCAACCGCAACTGGCAACTGCTCGATGCCGCTTTCGCCCGGCGCCTGCTGCTGGTGTTCAAGATCATGAAGGAACGCCACGGCTATGACATGGCCATTCTGGAGGGCTACCGCAGCCCAGAGCGTCAGAATGCGCTGGCCGCCGCCGGTTCCAGCGTGACCAATGCCCGCGCCTTCCAGAGTTATCATCAGTTCGGCCTGGCCGCGGACTGCGCCTTTCTGCGCGACGGCAAGCTGGTGATTTCGGAAAAAGATCCCTGGGCCATGCGCGGCTACCAGTTCTACGGCGCCGCCGCCGAAGCGGCCGGCCTCACCTGGGGCGGCCGCTGGACCATGATGGACTTCGGCCACACCGAATTGCGCGTGCCCGGCACGGTAAAGAAATAAGCGGAATTGTTTTTGCGCAAGTAATCCCGGCATGGTTGGTGGCAACATTGATCGGTCCGCCTGTCGCCTGGGCGTCGCCACCTTCGCCGGACCTGATCTTATGATGCGCAGAATCTGGACCTTTCTGACCGACAGCCGCCACCTCACCATCATCGGTCTGATGGCCATGGCGGCCTTGTTTTATCTTGGCGCGCAAGTGCTGGAGCTGGCGCTGATATGGGCTCTGGCCGCGACTGCGGCGATGCTGGCGCTGGCTGGCGCGGCATGGTGGTGGCGCCGCTGGCGTGCGCGGCGCGAGTCGTCGCGGCTGGAGGAGGCCATCGGCCAGACTGGCGTCGATCCTGCCGCCGCCGAGATCAAGGCCATTCGCGACAGCATGCTCAAGGCCATCGACACCATCAAGGGATCCAAGCTGGGCATCGTCTCCGGCTCGCGCGCCCTGTACGAACTGCCGTGGTACATGATCATCGGGAATCCGGCGGCGGGCAAGAGCACGGCCATCACCAACTCCGGCTTGCAGTTCCCTTTCGCCGACGGCAAGGTGCTGCAAGGCGTGGGCGGCACCCGTAACTGCGACTGGTTCTTCACCACCGAAGGCATCCTGCTCGACACCGCCGGCCGCTACTCGGTGCTGGAGGAACACCGGTCCGAGTGGTTCGGCTTCCTCGACCTGTTGAAGAAATACCGCCGCCGCGCGCCGATCAACGGCATCGTGATCGCGGTCAGTATTGCGGAGCTGCGCGGCGACGATCCGGAGACCGGCATCAAACTGGCGCGTAGCCTGCGCAAGCGGGTGCAGGACCTGATTGAGCGGCTGGAAGTGTTTGCTCCGGTGTACGTGGTGTTCACCAAGGCGGACCTGATCGCCGGCTTTGGCGAATTCTTCGCGCAAGCCGAACGCGCGGAGCGCGAACGCGTATGGGGTGCGACCATGCCGTATCGGCGCAAGACCAGCAGCCAGCAGCTGATGGCTTTCTTCGATCATGCGTTCGACGAGTTGTGCGACGGCTTGAAGGTCATGAGCGTGGCCACTATGGGGCAGCAACGGCGCGAGCGCATGGAGCCGGGGGTGTTCACTTTTCCGCTGGAGTTTTCCACCATTCGTGCGCCGCTGCGCTCCTTCCTGGTGACGCTGTTTGAGGAGAATCCCTTCCAGTTCAAGCCTTTGTTCCGCGGCTTTTACTTCACCAGCGCATTGCAGGAGGGGATGCCGCTCTGCGAGCAATCGCAGCGCGTGGCCCGGCGTTTTGCGCTGACGGTGCCCGAGGCCTCGCCAGTGGCCGGCGCCGGACACGCGGGCTTTTTCTTACTGAACCTGTTCCGCAAGGTGATCTTCGCCGATAAGGATCTGGTGTCGCAGTATGCCAGCAAGACCAAGCTGCGCTTGAAGTACGGTGCCTTCTTCGCTGCGGTGCTGCTGCTGGGCGCATCGCTGGGCGGGTGGAGCTGGGCTTATATGGGCAATCGCCAGTTGGTCAGCAATGTGCAGGCGGACCTGGACAAGGTGATCAAGCTGCAGGCCAAACGGCTCGACCTGCAATCGCGGCTGGAAGCGCTGGAGATCATCCAGGACCGCATCGCACAACTGGAAAAGTACCGCGATGCGCGTCCGTGGTCGCTGCGTATGGGACTTTATCAGGGCGAACTGCTGGAACGGAAACTGCGCGAAGAATATTTCGCCGGCGTGAAAAATGTGATGCTGATGCCGGTGGTGGCCAATCTGGAAACGCTGCTATCCGAAATGAATGCGCACGCGGACCAGCTGCAGCCGCGTGCCACCGCGGCGCCATCGGCCGGCGGCCAGTTCCAGGAAGCCTCGGCCACCAATGTGGACGACGCCTACAACGCGCTGAAAAGCTATCTGATGCTGGCCGATAAATCGCATGCGGAAGCCAGCCACCTGAACGACCAGCTGCCGCGTCACTGGCGCGCGTGGCTGGAGAATAATCGCGGCGCCATGCCGCGCGAGCAGATGATCCATAGCGCGGAGCGTTTGATGACTTTCTATCTGGCGCAGATCGCCGATCCGGCTTGGCCGCGCATCGATCTGAAGCTGGCGCTGGTGGAGCAATCGCGTGAGAACCTGCGCCGTGTGGTGCGCGGCATGCCGGCACGCGAGCGTGTGTATGCCGACGTCCGCGCCCGCGCCAACACGCGCTTCCCAACGCTGACGGTGGCGCGCATGCTGGGCGAGCAGGATCAGTCGCTGGTCACCGGCGGTTACGCGGTGCCGGGCGCATACACGCGCGAAGCATGGGAGAAGTTCGTGCAGGCGGCCTTCCGCGACGCCGCCAACCGCGAGCTGCAAAGCACCGACTGGGTGCTGAAAACCGCCGCCCGCGATGATCTGACATTGGAGGGCAGTCCCGAGCAAATCCAGAAAGGCCTGACCGATTTGTACAAGGCCGATTATGCACGCGAGTGGCAGAAGTTTATGCAGGGTGTCAGCATCGCCAATCTGAATAGCTTCGATGCGGCCGTGGCGGCCATGAACCGGCTGGGCGATCCGCAGTCTTCGCCACTGTCCAAAGTGCTGGGCGCCATCTACCAGCAAACCTCTTGGGATAATCCGTCTGTGGCAAGCGCGGAGGTGAAGGAAGCACAGGCCGGCTTTGTCAACTGGATCAAATACAGCCTGCTGCGGCGATCGCCGGCGCAGGTGAATATCTACCTGCCGGCGGAGCGTCCGGCGGCGATGGGCGTGGTTGGGCGCGAGTTCGCCGGCATCGGCAAGCTGGTGGCGGCCCAAGACAAGAATGCCTCGCTGATGCGGGCTTATCTCGACGTACTGTCCAAGCTGCGCAGCCGCTTGAACCAGTTGAAGAATCAAGGCGATCCCGGACCCGGTGCGCGCCAGTTCATGCAGCAGACTTTGGAGGGCAGCGGTTCCGAGCTGGCCGATGCGCTGCGCTACGTCGATGAGCAAATGCTCACCGGGATGAGCGATGTTCAGAAGCAGGCTATTCGTCCCATCCTGGTGCGGCCGCTGATGCAGACCTATGCCGTCCTGATTCCGCCAGCGGAAACGGAAATCAACAAGACCTGGCTGGCGCAGGTGTACGAACCGTTCCAGCAAACGCTGGCGAACAAATATCCGTTCTCGCCGAACGCGCGTATCGAGGCCGCCAGTTCGGAGATAGCGCAGTTCTTCGGTCCCGATGGAGTGATCGCCAAATTCGCCACCACCGCCATGGGGCCGCTGGTGCTGCGCCGTGGCGATGTGCTGGCGCCGCGCACCTGGGCCGACATGGGCATCGCCTTGTCGCCGCAAACGGTGGCGCGCTTTCCCGGCTGGATCGCGCCGATCAGCGCCGGCGGCGTGGCGTCGCCGTCCAGCGCGCAAACCATTTTTCAGATCCAGCCGATGCCGGCACCAGGCACGCTGGAATACACGGTGGAGATCGACGGCCAGCAGCTGCGCTACCGGAACACACCGGCGCAATGGGCCAATATGGTTCATCCGGGCCAGCAGGGCGCACCGGGGGCGCGCATCACGGCGGTGGCGTTTGATGGCCGCAGCGTGGACGTGTTCAATGAGGCGGGCCAGTTTGGCCTCAAGCGCATGATCGACGCGGCGGCCAAGCAGAAACGCGAAGGCGGCGTGTTTGAACTGCGCTGGACCAATGGCGGCATCACGGTGGCGATGGGACTGAAAATCATCAGCAGCCCGGAAAGCAGCAGCGGCAACGCGCCACAGGACCGGGGTTTCCGTGGATTGCAACTGCCGGAGACCATCGTCGGCGCACCGCTGGCCGGGACCGCGCCATCAATGCCGCCGCTGTTGCCGGCCGGCGGCGGGCCTCCCGCCACCGCACTGGCTGGAGCCTCGCCGTGAAGCGCGGTGTGCAGGCCGCACGCATCGGCTACTTCGGCAAGCTACCGGCACGCGCCGACTTCATCAAGGCAGTGGACAACCCGGCGCTGGCCAGCCTGCTGGACGACTGGCTGGCCGAGGTGATGAACGTGCTCAGTGCAGGCCCGCGCTGGAAGCTGAATTACGACGCCATGCGCCCGCTGCATTTTGCCTTTGTCGGCACGCGCAGCCGGCGTGCGATCGCCGGCCACCTTGCGGCCAGCAGCGACAGCGCGGGGCGGCGTTATCCCTTCCTCAGCATGACGGCGATCGAGGTCGATGCGCCGGCCTCCTTCTTGCCGCGCAGCCCGGTGATTCTGTCGCCCCTGTGGGGCGAACTGGATTTGTTGACGGCCGAGGTGCTGGATGCCAGCGATCCCGAGGCGGCACTGCAAGCGCTGTCCGGCGCCCGTGTCGAAATCGATCCATCCGACCGGCGCCACCAGCAAAATTACGATGATTTCCTCGACCGGCATACCGTTTCGGCGCTGGAGGCCATGCTGGGCTGCACCTCCGTGCGGCGCACCATATTGGCGATTGGCCTGTTGTTGCAGCCGGTGCGCCGCAGCGGCGCCGATGGGCTGGACAAAAGCCTGGTTCTGCCGATGCCGCTGTCCTCGCGTCAGCGCGACCTTGCCGCCGCATTCTGGCTTGACCTGATCGCGCCTTTTCTGCAGCAGGCGGATTTTGAACTCAGCCTGTTTTTCGCCGACCTGCGCGGACAACCTTCGCTGGCGATCGGCTTTAGCGGCGCGGCGCCGGAAACGCTTGCTGCCATCATCGACCCGCATAGCGCCGCCGAGCAGCAAATCCATTTCGATTACGCTGGCTGGGTGGATGAGGTGATTGCCGGTGATGCACGCGTGCAGAAGCTGTCCGCCTATCTGGAACAAGAGCAGTTGTCGCTGAGTTCCGTGCAGGCGCTATTCCATGAAACCTTTGCCTGAGGAGTACCGACATGTGTAAGCGGATATTGATTGCGCTGCTGCTGCCCGCATGGGCGCTGGCGCAGATGCCGGGCCAGATCGTGGTTACTGGCGCCGTGCCCGATGAGGCCAGCAAAGCGGCGATGCTGGCGCAATTGCGCAATTTGTATGGCGCGGAGCGCGTGGTCGATCAACTCAGCATCGCGCAAGTGGCGATGCCGCCGAACTGGAACGGGTATGTGCAGAAGCTGATCGGCCCCAATCTGAAATTGATCAGCAAAGGCGAATTGAAAATCGACGGCACCAACGTCACCGTGCGCGGCGAGGTGGCCAACGAGGCGCAGCGGCAGCAGATAGCCAGCGATATCGCCACCAGCCTCAATCCCAGCTACACGGTCAACAACGGCTTGCGTGTCAGCGCCGCCGAGCAGAATCTGCTGGATGCCACACTGGACAAGCGCATCATCGAATTCGAGAGCGGCAAGGCGACGCTCACGTCATCCGGCCGGGCTATTCTGGATGAAATGGCGGCCGCGCTGCACAAGGTCAAAGGCAAAAAGGTAGAAGTGATCGGCCATACGGACAACGTCGGTCTGCGCGAGAGCAACCTGGCATTGAGCCAGGCGCGCGCGGAAGCTGTACGGACCTACCTGAACGGCAAGGGCATCAATCCCGACATGGTGATGGTGTCCGGCCAGGGACCGTACCGTCCCGTGGCCGAGAACACCAGCGCGGAAGGGCGCGCGCGCAATCGCCGGATTGAATTCCGCGTGGCGCAGTAGCGTTAAGGCAGCGTGATGGTGACGTAGGCGGGACGCGGCGCCAGCTTCACCAGATCCGAATACGCTGCCAGCGTGTTTTGCGTGGAGCTGGACAGCGACGCTTCCAGCCCGATGTAGGCCACCATCGCCATTACGCCAAACACGGCGGACATCACCCACAAGGGCGTGTTGGTGCGCAGCTTATGGACGATCTGGTCGGGCCGTTCGGCCTGCGGCGCGAAGCCTTTGCTCTTGCCCTGCATGTGGGCGATTTCGTCGCCCAGCCGCGCGGTCAGGTAGGCCAGCTTGTCGCTGGCGTCCAGCGCGTATTTGCCGCGAAAGCCGATCAGCAGGCACATATGGAACACCTGCAGTGCCGGCAGGCGCGCGCCGCCAACGCCACGTAGCGCTTCCAGCCGGTCGAAGAAGTGTTCCCCCGCGAGTTGATCGCCAAAGATCACCAGTTGCAGCGGACGTCGCTCCCACGCAAAGCGCATCGGGAATTGCGAAGAGAGGATGATTTCATCCAGCGCTGCGCAGAAGGCGTATTTGGCGGCGTCGATATCCTCGCCTTGCGCGCGCAGCTTGCGTGCCTCGCGGTCGAATTCGGCGAGGAAGGCGGTGACGGTGTCGAGGAAGGGCGCCTCGGCCGGCGGCGTGCTGCCGTTCTTCAGCATGAACAGCAGGTAGAAGCCTTCCTGCAGCAGGTCGAGCAGGGTTTGCACGTGGCCGTAGCCGGGTTGGATCTGCTTGCGCTGGCCACCCATCAGCGTGGGAATGGCGCGGCGTTCGATCTGGGCGCTCATGCCGTCACCGCAATGAGGTTGAGGCGCAGGTCGCGTATGCCGGCCGGCACGTAGATGGAAATCGACTGCGCTTTGAGCATCTGTTCGTACAACATGCCTTTGCCCTCCAATGCGAAGTAGTAGGTATCTGGTTGAACGGGAATCGCCGCGGGTACTTGTGGTGCATGGGTGAGTTTCACGCCGGGCATGGCCGACAGCACGCATTTTTCCACGTCGTCCGGCGCGCCCACCTTGACGCGCAGCGGCACTACTTCCACCAGTTCCAGCGCCGGCAGCGCGGCGCTGACGGCCAGGTACAGTGTGGTGCGCTGGTCGATCTTTCCGGAGTCGAGTTTGCCGAGGTGGTAGCTTGGTTTGTCCTCGCTGAGCGCGATGGAGAAGTATTTGGTGGAGATGACGGTGTCCAGCAGGTCGCGGATGATGTTGTCCAGCGCGGCGAAGCAGGACGCGGGCTCGGCATGCTGGTAGCCGGGCAGGTCGATCAGGGTGTACTGTTTTGAGTAGGTCATCATGGCGCCCGCCAGTGCAAGCAGCGTTTCAAACAGCCGCTCGGGATGCAAATCCGGATTGCGCACGTAGTGCATCAACGACGCAGCCGAAGTGCTGACGGTGTGCAGCAGCCAGAACGAAGATACATCGCCGGAGCGGAATTCGATCACATTGCGGCTAGGTTCGCGCATATGGCCTTGCAGCGACTGCACCTTGGCCTGTAGCGCATCCAGCAAGCGATCCAGCAGGGCCTTGAGCGCAGGCGCGCTGGCGATAGTCAGGCCAGGCGGGATGAAGTTGCTATCCGGCTCGAAGCTGCCGGTGACAACGCGGCGCAACCGTATCACCGGCACGCACTCGAACGCACCCAGCGGTTCGAGGTCCGAGAGCAGGCGTACGGCGCTTTTCAGGAAACTGACGTCGGTGCCGACGGCCTGCGTGTAAAGATCGGCCACTTCGCGGTTGGACTGGCTGTAACGCGCACCGGTATGCTGCTCTCCGTGCGGCGCCGCGTTGCCACCGCCCGGTGCCAGCGAGGGCAGGGCTGCGTACCAGGTCACCTCCAGTACGCTGGCGGGTATGCGCGACAGGTCGACCGCCAGGGGCAGAGGCGCGCTGGCCGGCGCGTCGACAATTTCGCCATCTCGGAAAATCAGCGACAGCATCTCCAGCCGCAGCTTGCCGGCCTTGAGGGCATCGAAGTCCCAGGCGATTTCGCGCACGCCCCACAGGTAGGGATGCAGCGCCTGCGCCATCTGCCGCAGGCGCGCCTCGTGATATTGATCCTGCTGCTGGAAGTGTTGCGGACGCAGGAACAGGCCTTCGCCCCACAGCACCTTGGATGGAATGTTCATACGGTCTCCTGTTATTGACAATGCACCGGCGCCAGCGCTTCGCCGTTGCCGATGGCGCAGGCATGCAGGCCTATTGTGATGCCGGACTTCTCGGCGTCGGTGGTGGGTGTCATCATGCGCCAGCGGCTTTCGGCAGGATTGCGGAACAGCGCCACCACGCCGATGTAATAAGCCTCGCGTGTGACTTTTTCAACGACCTCGTAGTGCTGACCGGGGATCAGCGTTACCTCCTTCACCTCCAGCAGGTCGCTTCCCAACTGTTCACGTTCGTTGTGCTGGCTGAGAAAACTATCGAACGGCATCCGCTGGAATGCGGCCGGCTGGCGCAGTTTGTAGATTCGGACAGCCAGCGCGTACGGCTGTTTGCCGGCGCCGGCATTGAGATTGGCTCCCGCGTGCAAGCGCATCGTCACGTCGCGCGGCGGCTTTTGGATATCCGGCAGCTCCGGTGCGCCGCGTAGGACGGCGCAGCCTTGTAGTGCAAGCAGTCCTGCGATCACAAAGATCTTCATGTTTTTCTCCAAGCGATCCATCCATTAAAACGAAAGCGGCCTTGCTACTGTTTGCGACGGCGCAAGCAAAGAGAAAAGAAGCAGGCGCTTGAGTAAGCGCAATCGCCGCAAAAAGCATTCGTGAATAATGGCCTTCCCGACTGGTTACGCAAAAGGAGAAACCAATGAGCATCAAAAGAACATGGCTGCCTTGCGTAGCCAGCCTGCTGTTGCTGTCAGCCTGTGCGACCGATGGCGCCAGCGTCCGCACCGACAGGCCGCAGGCCGTAACGCTGGACCGCGCGCTGGCCGACGCCGATGTGGCGCTCGCCGCAGGGCATGCCGACAAGGCGCAAAGCATCCTGACAACTGCCGCCGCCAACTACCCCGCCGACAAGACGCCGTGGCTGCACATGGCACAAATGAAGTTTGACCGCGCCAGCTACGGAGAGGCGATCATGAATGCGTTGGAAGCCTTGCAGCGCGACCCCAACGACAAGCTGGGGAACAGCATCGTCGCCGTCAGCGGCTTGCGCCTGTCGACCAAGGCGCTGGCGGACCTGAGCCAGCAGAACAATCTGAATGGCTCCCTGCGTTCGGAAGCGCAAGACCTGGCCAAGCTGCTGCGCACCAGCCTTGGCGAAGAGGTGCTGGTTCCGGGCGGGGGTGCCCAGCGCAGGGCCGTGCCGGCACCGGTGAAGAAAGGTGCTACCGCATCGACCAGCACGGGCTCAAAAACCAATAACCAGACCAACAACAGCGATCCCTTCGGCGGATTGAAATAAGGAGCTTGTATGGCTAACGGCGACAGCATTCAAAAGCGTTTGACCAAGGTACGCCCGCCGCGCGTGCAGATGACTTACGACGTGGAGATCGGCGACGCGATGGAGAACAAGGAGTTGCCCTTCGTGGTTGGTGTGGTCGGTGATTTCGGCGGCAATTCGGATGTGGAGAAGAGGCGCCTGAAGGACCGCAAGTTCGTCAACATCGACAGTGGCAATTTCGACGAGGTGCTCAGCGGCGTGGAACCGGTGGCGCGCTTCCAGGTGTCGAATCAGCTGAACGACGACGACAGCAGCTTCAACGTGGAACTGCGCTTCAAATCCATGGACGACTTCCGTCCCGAGTCCGTGGTACGCCAGGTGGAACCGCTGGCACGGTTGCTGGAAGCACGCGGCAAGCTGGCCGATTTGCGCAACAAGCTGGCGGGGAACGACAAGCTGGAAGACATCCTGAGCGATGTGCTGAACAGCACCGACAAGCTGGCCAGCCTGAAAACCACCAAGGGGAACTGATATGTCCGCACAACTCAATCAGTTGCAGGAGGCCGCGGCCGTCGACGGCGCCAGCCTGCTCGACCAGATCGTCGAAGAAAGCAAGGTTGCCAAGTCCAGCGTGGAGCATGAGCGTGCCAAGGACATCATCGCGGAGCTGGTGAATCAGGTCCTGGATGGCACGGTGGTGGTTTCCAACAACCTGTCGGCGACGCTGGATGCGCGCGTGGCGGAGCTGGACCGGCTGATCTCCAGCCAACTGAGTGCCATCATGCACGCGCCGGCCTTCCAGAAGTTGGAGCAAAGCTGGACCGGCCTGCATTATCTGGTAAAAAATTCCGCGACCGGTTCGGGACTCAAGATCCGTATGCTCAACGCCACCAAGCGCGAGCTGGTGAAGGACTTCCAGTCGGCGCTGGAATTCGACCAGAGCGCGATGTTCAAGAAGATCTACGAAGAGGAATTCGGCACCTTCGGCGGCGCGCCGTATGCAGCGCTGCTGGGCGACTTTGAAATATCGCGCCAGCCGGAAGATATGTACTTCATCGAGCAGATGTCGCATGTGGCGGCGGCATCGCACGCGCCCTTCATCGCTGCCGCCTCGCCCGAGCTGTTTGGGCTGGAGGGCTACGCCGACCTGTCCAAGCCACGCGATCTGTCGAAAGTGTTCGACACGGTGGAATACGCCAAATGGAAGGCCTTCCGCGAATCCGAGGATGCGCGCTACGTTGGCCTGACGCTGCCGCGTTTTCTCGGCCGCCTGCCATTCAATCCGGTGGACGGCACCACGGTGGAGGGCTTCAATTTTGTCGAGGAAGTGGATGGCACTGATCACCAGAAGTACCTGTGGTGCAACGCCGCCTACGCCTTCGGCGCCAAGCTGACCAAGGCTTTCGACGATTTCGGCTGGTGTGCGGCAATCCGCGGCGTGGAAGGCGGTGGCCTGGTGGACGATCTGCCCACCCATACGTTCAAGACCGATGAAGGCGAGGTGGCGCTCAAGTGCCCGACCGAAGTCGCCATCACCGACCGCCGCGAGAAAGAGCTGAGCGATCTTGGCTTCATCTCGCTGGTTCACTGCAAGAACACCGCCTACGCCGCCTTCTTCGGCGCGCAGTCGGCGCAAAAGGCGCGCAAGTACAACTCGGAGGCGGCCAATGCCAATGCCGTGCTGTCTTCGCAGTTGCAATACATCTTTGCCGTATCGCGCATCGCCCACTACATGAAGGCCATGATGCGCGACAAAGTCGGCAGCTTTGCTTCCGCCTCCAGCGTCGAGGACTTCCTCAACCGCTGGCTGATGAAGTATGTACTGCTAGACGATAACGCCAGCCAGGAACAGAAGGCGCAATTTCCGCTGCGTGAAGCTTCGGTACAGGTGCATGAATTGGCGGGACGGCCGGGCGTCTACCGCGCCGTGTCTTTCCTGCGTCCGCACTTCCAGCTGGACGAACTATCCGTTTCACTCCGTTTGGTCGCGGAGCTGCCGCAATCGACCAACTACTGATTCCCCAACAACTTAGAGGAGCATGCAATGGCAATCGACGTTTATCTGTACATTGATGGCATCAAGGGCGAGTCCAATGACGACCGCCACAAGGACTGGATCGAATGCCGGTCCGTCAGCTTCGGCGTGGAGCAGCCCAAGTCCGCCACTGCCTCCACCGGCGGCGGCCACACGGCGGAACGTTGCGAGCATCGCGACATCGTCATCTCCAAGCTGGCCGACCTGTCGTCGCCGATCCTGCTGCAAACCTGCTCGGCAGGCCGCACCATTCCCAAGGCAAAGTTCGAGTTCATGCGCGCAGACGCCCAGGGCGAACGCGTGAAGTACTACGAGATCGAAATCGAGAATGTGCTGATCGGCGCCGTTTCGTCGGCGGTGGAGGAGGGCGACATTCTGGGCGAAGACGTGGCCCTCAAATTCTCCAAGATCAAATGGAAGTACACGCAGCAGAAAATCAGCGGCGGCGCCGGCGGCAACACCTCCGGCGGCTGGGATCTAGCCACCAACCGCATCGTTTGATCACTCCCCTGCGCCCGTGTTGGTCTTCGTGGCGAACCCGCGCGGCGCGCCTTCAGCCAGGCCGTCAAGGTCTGGCTCTTTTTTGAAAGCATGGCATGAATGGCTTTACTCCCGGCCTGCTGGACCGTTTGCTCGGCGAAGCGGCGCCGCCCATGTCGCTGGAACAGTTCAAGGATAGCGTGGCGCGCGATCTGGAAGACTTGCTGAACACCCGCTGCGCGCTGGAGGAAGAGACGATGCGCGCCTATCCCGAGTGCGCGCGTTCCATCGCCAATTACGGCCTGGCGGATTTTGCCGGCATGTGCATGTGCAGCAGCGAAGACCGCGCCCGCGTTTGCGCCGCGCTCAAATCTGTCATCGAACGTCACGAGCCCCGTCTGCGCAATGTGCAGGCCCGCCTGGAACACGAACCCGGTGCCATCAACCGCGTGCGCTTTGCCATTTACGGCACGCTGGCCGGGCTGCCTCACACCGAAGCCGTCAGCTTTGACGCAGTGCTGCAACCGTCATCGCTGCATTACTCGATCAATCGCAGCGCACGCGGAGGCCGCAAATGAACCTGAAATCCCTGATCGGAAAACTGAATGACACCACGCGGCTGGCCGCCACCCGCGCCGCCAGCATTTGCGTCGCGCTGGGCCAGCACGAGGTCGAGATTGAGCATCTGCTCCTGGCCTTGCTGGAGCAGGAACGTAGCGATGTGGTGCTGATCGCCCGCCAGGCGGGCGTGAACGTGGAGGCGCTGGAAGCGGACCTGCATCAGGAAGTCAGCCAGTTCAGGAACGGCAGTACACGCACGCCGGTCTTCTCGCGCCAGCTGCCGCTGCTGCTGGAGCATGCGTGGCTGATCGCTTCGCTGGCAACGCCGCCAGGCCAGATCCGCAGTGCGCACCTGCTCGTGGCCTTGCTGACGGAGCCGGAACTGGAGCAACTGGCGCTGCGCGCTTCGCAGCAGTTCGCCAAAATCCCCATCGACGAAATCAAACACCAACTGGAGAAGTACACCCATGGCTCGCAGGAAGAAACGACCGCAGCCCCTGCAACCGCCGCCGCCCCGCTTACCGGTGTGGCGCGCGCGCCGGCGCTGGACCAGTACACCACCAGCCTGACGCAATTGGCGCGTGACGGCAAGCTCGATCCCGTCATCGGCCGCGAAGGCGAAATCCGCCAGATGGTGGACATATTGCTGCGCCGGCGACAGAACAACCCCATCCTGACCGGCGAAGCGGGCGTCGGCAAGACGGCCGTGGTGGAAGGCCTGGCGCTGCGCGTGGCGGCGGGCGATGTGCCGCCCGCGTTGAAGGAGGTAGAGATCCGCACGCTGGACATGGGTTTATTACAGGCCGGCGCCAGCGTCAAAGGCGAATTCGAGAACCGCCTGAAAAACGTCATCGACGAAGTCAAGCAAAGCCCGCGCGCCATCATCCTGTTCATCGACGAGGCCCACACTATGATCGGCGCCGGCGGCCCGGCGGGACAGAACGACGCCGCCAACCTGCTCAAGCCGGCGCTGGCGCGCGGTGAGTTGCGCACCATCGCCGCCACTACCTGGAGCGAGTATAAAAAATACTTCGAAAAAGATGCCGCGCTGACGCGGCGCTTCCAGGTGGTCAAGGTGGAAGAACCGGGGGAAGACATTGCCAACTCCATGCTGCGTGCCATGGCGCCGCTGATGGAAAATCACTTCGGCGTGCGCATTCGCGACGAAGCCGTGACCGAGGCGGTGCGGCTGTCGCACCGCTACATCAGCGGCCGCCAGTTGCCGGATAAGGCGGTCAGCGTGCTGGATACTGCTTGCGCGCGCGTGGCGCTGGCACAGAGCGGCACACCGGCATTGCTGGAGGATGCGGCTACGCAGATGGCGCGTATCGCCACAGAGATAGCCGCCCTGCAGCGCGAAGAGTTCACGGATGCGCTGCATCAGCGCCTGCAGCAGCTGCAGGCTGCGCATGCCGCGTTCATGGAGGAGCACACGCAGTATGTGGAGCGCTGGCAGCGCGAGCAAGCCATCGTTGCCGCCATTGTGCGCCAGCGCGCTGATGGCAATAGCACCGCCGAAGTGCGCGCGTTGAAGGAAGAGCTGGTGGCCCTGCAAGGCGAAGCGCCGATGGTGCCGCTGGAAGTGGACGGCGCCTGCGTGGCCGCCATCGTCGCCGGCTGGACCGGCATCCCGCTCGGGAAGATGGTCAGAGACGAAATCCGCACCGTGCTGTCCCTGCAGGACGCCCTGCAAAGCCGCGTTCTCGGCCAGCCGCACGCCATCGCCGCCGTGGCGCAGCGCGTGCGCACGGCGCGCGCCAACCTCGACGATCCCAATAAGCCAAAAGGCGTGTTCCTGTTCGTCGGCCCGTCCGGTGTGGGCAAGACGGAAACCGCGCTGGCGCTGGCCGACCTGCTGTATGGCGGCGAGCGTAAACTCATCACCATCAACATGAGCGAGTATCAGGAAGCGCACAGCGTCTCCGGTCTGAAAGGCTCGCCGCCGGGTTACGTGGGCTACGGCCAGGGCGGCGTGCTGACCGAAGCCGTACGCCGCAATCCCTACAGCGTGGTGCTGCTGGACGAAATCGAGAAAGCCCATCCGGACGTCATCGAACTGTTTTTCCAGGTGTTCGACAAGGGCGTGATGGACGATGCCGAAGGCCGCGAGATCGACTTCCGCAACACCATCATCATCGCCACCGCCAATGCCGGTTCCGCCACCATCATGCAGGCTTGCCTCAACAAGGACGCACCGCCGGCACCGGAGGAACTGGAGGCTTTGCTGCGTCCGCAACTGGTCAGGCACTTCAAGCCGGCCTTCCTCGGGCGTGTAAAAGTGGCGCCGTATTATCCGATACCGGATGCGGTACTGGCGCAGATCATTTCGCTGAAACTGGCACGCATCGCACAGCGCATCCAGCGCCATCACCACGCCGACTTCAGCTGGGAGCCATCGTTGGTAGATGCCGTGCTGGCACGCTGCACCGAAGTCGATTCCGGCGCGCGCAATGTCGACCATATCCTCAACGGTACGCTGTTGCCGGAGATCGCGCAGGCGGTACTGGAGAAGATGGCGCAGGAGCAGGGCATCAGCCGCATCAAGGTCAGCGCCAACGGCAAAGGCCAGTTCAAATACATCGTCAAATAGGAGAGGCTCATGCTCAGCACCGAGCAACTGCTGCAACCGGTGAGCGCCCAGCAACGCTGCGGCGAGGATCTCTCGTTTAGCAGCGAGATAGACGACATCGACCAGGCGCGCCAGCAAGACGATCCCACGCTGGATCAGGGCGAGTGGCAAACCGCGTTGAAGGAGGCCGACTGGAATTACGTCGCCGACCGCTGCGCGCAACTGATCGCCACCCGCAGCAAGGACCTGCGCCTGGCCGCATGGCTGGCCGAAGCGCAGGCCAAGACGCGCGGCCTGCGCGGCCTGGGCGAAGGCTTCGCGCTGCTGGCCGGATTGTGCGAACAATACTGGACCGATGTGCATCCTTTGGTCGATGACGGCGATTACGATCAACGCATCGGCAACCTGTTTTGGCTGCTCACGCGCACGCCGGTACTGGTACGGGAATGCGCAGCGCCGGCATTGGCCGACGCTGAATTCTGCCTGACCGCGCTGATTCAATTGGAGCGCGTGGTAGATACGCAACTGGGGGCGGACGGTCCGGGCTTCACGCCGGCCAGGGATGCAGTGCAAGCGGTCATCCGAACGCTGGCGCCGCACAGTCCGCTTGCCGCATTGGCCGATGGCGCTGAAACCACTGCCGCTGGCGCCGCGTTCGCGCCGGACGCGGCTTTGCAAAACCGCGCCCAGGCGCTGCAGCAACTGCGGCTGATCGCGGACTTCTTCCGCCGTACCGAGCCGCACAGTCCGGTCGCCTATCTGGCGGAACGCGCCGCCAGCTGGGGCGACATGCCGCTGCACGTCTGGCTGCGCGCGGTCATCAAGGATCCCGCTGCCATCGCCGGCGTGGAGGAGTTGCTGGGGGCTGCCGGGCCGGAATAATTGCTGCGGCGCAGCGCAGAATATTTCTTTTGAAACTATAGATTGTGGACAAATAGTGCTAGCATGAAGTGGACATTCCGTACTTTAGCTAGGGAGTTGGCCATGAAAAATCTCAAGATCGGTACCCGTCTTGGTGTTGGTTTCTCGCTTATCTTGTTACTGCTGGTTGCGATGACCGCCATAGGCATACTGCGTCTGAGCAGCGCGAGTACGATGACCGATGTCATGATCAACGAAAAAATCCGCGAGGAGCGTTTGATTGCGGAATGGAGCAAGATCGTTGAGGTGAACGCCGCGCGCACCACCGGCGCCTTCATGGTGCGCGATCCCGCCGATCAGAAAAAACTGGAGGCGCTGATGGCCGAATCGTCCGGCCGCGCCACGCAGATCCAGGACCAGATCGGCGCCGGCATCGACGACGAAGAACTCAAACCGCTGTTCAAACAAGTGCTGGAAACGCGCAAGACTTACACCGATTTCCGCAAGGCCGTCTTCACGGCGAAGAACGCCGGCGATCTGGAGACCGCCAGCAAAATCTACGAAGGCGACATGACCCAGAGCCGCATCCGCTATCTGGCCGCGCTCAAAAGCTTCGCCGACACGCAGGCCGTTCTGCTGGACGCCAACGCCGCCAACATCCAGCAGCAATACAAGAGCGGCCGCGCCTTGCTGATCTTTCTGGGACTGGCCGCGATTGTGCTGGGTGTCGTGGCGGCGTGGTGGATCACGCACACCATCACGCGCCCGATCAATGCGGCGGTGAAGGTGGCGGAGACGGTATCGTCGGGCGACTTGACCAGCGATATCCAGGTCAACAGCAACGACGAAACCGGTCAGTTGATGAACGCGCTGAAAACCATGAACAGCAATCTGGTGAACATCGTCGGCCAGGTGCGCAGTGGCACGGACTTGATTGCGACGGCGTCCACCGAAATCGCCTCCGGCAATCAGGATCTGTCCTCACGCACCGAGGAACAAGCCAGCTCGCTGGAGGAAACAGCATCGTCGATGGAGGAATTGACGTCCACCGTGCGCTTCAATGCGGAGAATGCGCGCCAGGCCAATCAACTGGCGATCACCGCGTCGGAAATCGCCAGCCGTGGCGGTTCGGTGGTGGGCGAGGTGGTCAGCACCATGGGCTCCATCAACGATTCCTCGCGCAAGATCGTGGATATCATTTCTGTCATCGACGGCATCGCCTTCCAGACCAATATCCTCGCGTTGAATGCGGCAGTGGAAGCGGCGCGCGCGGGCGAGCAGGGGCGCGGCTTTGCGGTGGTGGCCTCGGAGGTGCGCGTGCTGGCGCAGCGTTCGGCCGCCGCAGCCAAGGATATCAAGGGCTTGATCGACGACTCTGTGCAGAAGGTGCAGCTGGGTTCCGAACTGGTGGACAAGGCCGGCCAGACCATGGAGGAAATCGTCCAGAGCATCAGCCGCGTAACGCAGATCATGACGCAGATCAGCCATGCCAGCGAGGAGCAAAGCATCGGCATCGCGCAGGTCAACGACGCCATCACGCAGATGGATCAGGTAACCCAGCAGAATGCCGCGCTGGTGGAGCAGGCGGCTGCGGCTGCGGAATCGATGCAGGAGCAGTCGGCCAAGCTGGCGGACGTGGTCAGCGTATTCAAGCTGGATGCCGCGTATTCGACACCGGCCTTGCCGCATGCCGCCGCACCGGCGCGCGCCAGGCCACTGCCGCGCCGCGCGGTTGCGGTTGCGGTGGCGGCGCCTAAGCCTGCTGCGGCGGAAAAGCCAGCGGCGCTGGCCCCGCGCAAGGCTGTCGTCACCGCCAGCGAATCGGGCGACTGGGAAGAGTTCTAAGTACAATGGCGGTCTATGAATACCGCCAGCACCAACCAATCCGCGCGGCGCGCAGTTTGCTCCGCGTGTCTTCGTCCGCAGCAGACCTGCATATGCCGCTGGGCGACTGTTCTGCCTAATCAGGTGGAAGTCCTGATACTTCAACATCCCATGGAAGTGAGCAACGCCAAGGGCAGCGCGCGTTTGCTGCATTTGAGCTTGTCCAACAGCCTGCTGGAGGTGGGGGAGGCGTTCGAGCCGCAGCGTCTGCAAGCGCTGCTTTCGCCGGAGCGCCGCAGCGTGCTGCTGTATCCCGATACCGAAGATGCTGCGCTGGGCCTGGCGCGGCCGCAACCCTTCGATGCCGCCTGGCTAAACGAACCGCTGCGCCTCGTGGTGTTGGATGGAACCTGGCGCAAGAGCCGCAAGATGCTGTATCTGAATCCGCTGCTGCAAAGCCTGCCGCGGCTGCCGCTGCGCGATACGCCGCCATCGCACTACCTGATCCGCAAGGCCCATCTGCCGGATCAGCTGTCCACGCTGGAGGCGACAGTGTACGCGCTGGCGCAGCTGGAAAACGATATAAACAAATTCGATCCGCTGATCCGCGCCTTCGACGGCTTTGTCGCGCAGCAGGCCAGCTACGTCAGGAAATCAGTTTGAGGCCGGGCGGCAGGGCGTCGCCCAGCATGCGCTGTTCGTCGGCCTGATCGAGCTGCACCACCTCGCGCACCATGGCGCTCCAGTTGGCCGGTGCGCCGACGGCGAGCAGACGGCGCAGCACTTCGGCGCGCAGGTTTTCGTTGATGTCGCGCGAGCGGTCGCCGGTCATGCGGGCGAGGTGGGAGGCGGCGAAACCGGCCGGCTCCACCTTCTTCCAATCCAATGCGAGTACTGCGTCCAGCCATTGTTCGACAGTGGCGGTGTCCACCACATCGTGCGCGCTGCCGTGGAAGGGCTGGCGCGCGCCGACGCGGCTCAGGCCCCACAGGAAGCGGCCTTGCGTGGCTTCGGCCCTGGCCAGGGCGGCCGCGCCGGTGCGGGTCTTGTCGGCGGCTGCTTTACCGGCGGCCTTGGTGGCCTTGCGCAGCTGGTCCAGCATCCACGCGCCGATTTCGGCCTTGTAGTTGCCGGGGATGCGTTCAAGCGACGCGCCGAGGCGCAGCATGTCCTCCTCGCTGCCATTGACCAGCGTGACGGGGCGGCGGCCTCGCTCCGCGGCATCGGCCTGCACGTTGAAGGCGAAATCGTCCAGCACGCGCAGTTGCGCCGCCGCGCTCAAGCCGCCGGAGACGCGGCGCCACATGGTCCACCATTCCGCGCAGACCTGGCTGTCCTTATGGTTTTGCACACCGGTGTCGAACATGACCCACAGCTGTTCGATGCGCCATTCGTCCAGCGCGTGGCCGAAGCCGGGACGCAGGCAGTAGCCGCTCAGGTTGAGCCATGCGCGTTCATGCCCGGACGAGCGGCGGCGGCCTTTGGCGCGTTCCATCAGGGCGTCGAACAGGCGGCGTAGCGTGGGCGTGGTCCAGCTTTCGCGGCTGCCCAGCAGGTGTTCGAGCTGGGTGCGCAGTTGCTTCACCTCCTTGATGTCGACTTGCTGCGCGCGGCTGCCGAAAATGCGGTCGATTTTTTCGAGGGCCGCAGTGAGGCCTGCCGGCATGGGAGCTTCGTCCGGCGCTGCGGCTTCGGGCGTGGTGTCGCCGCGCAGCTGGAATTCGAGCAGCCAGCGTTGCGCGCCTTCCATGGCGACGCAATGGACTTCCAGCGTGCCCACTTCGCTCAGCATGGCGGCAAGTTGGACCGGGATTTCCTTGCGTGCGTCGGCGGCGCTGCTGTCGCGCAGGACGGTGGCGATGGGGGGCAGCTGGATGTATTCGTCGGGCTGCAGCTCGACCACGTCGCCGGCATGCGGCGCGTCGGCGGTGGAGGACGCCAGGTGGAAGCGTACGGGCCGGCCGAGGCGCAGGGCGAAGGTGCGGCCGGCCAGCAGGAGTTCTTTGTTTTCGGCGGCGCCGCGCGGCAGGATGCAGACGGCGCGGCGTGCCTTGTCGGCCGGGCCGGCGTCGTCCAGCAGCAGGAAGTAACTGCGGGCGGAGCCGCCGCCGATGACCGGGGCCTGGCCGGACTGGCCGAGCGCGTAGGCGACGCCGCCGCGTGCGACGGCGACGTCTGGATTGTCGTTGTGCAGAACGCGCAGCGCTTGTTGACGCCAGCCTGCGAGCGTGGTTTCAAGGCGGCGTGCGAGGGCGTCGGCGCGGAACACGCCGCCGTTGAGCAGCAGGGTGTCCGGGATCGGGATGGCGGTACTGTCTGCGGGAAGGCCAAGCGCCTCGCGCGCGGCGGCGGCGTGTTGGCGCAGGAAGCCGGCAAGATGGCGCGTGATGGCGGCGTCGCTGGCGTAGGGCAGGCCGAATTCAATGATGGCGCCGCGCGTGCGCCTGGCTGGTTCCTGCGCTTCGTTGAGCGGGAAGAAGCCATCGACTATGAGGGCTGCGGCTTCCTCGCGCGTCAGCTCGGCCGAGCGGGAACCGCCAATCAGTTTCGAGCCGGCGCCCAGCAGCGTGACGGTAGTGCGCTCCGGCGCATCCGCCGCCAGTAGCGATTCCTTCGCCGCCCGGCAGCGCTCCGCCAACTGCGACAAGCGCGCTGCCGACAACCGCGCTTGTCCGTCGCCACCCATGCGCGACTCGACCAGATGGGCAAGGGCGAGGTCCATGTTGTCGCCACCGAGGATCAGGTGATTGCCGACGCCGATGCGGCTGATGGCCGGCTGGCCAGCCACGCCATCGCCGATGTCCACTTTCATCAAGCTGAAGTCCGTGGTGCCGCCGCCAACATCGCACACCAGCACAAGGCGCGTCTCCGCCAGCTGCTCGCCCAAGGCATTGCGCTGGCGATACAGCCAATCATAAAACGCCGCTTGGGGTTCTTCCAGCAAGCGCAAGGATGGCAGTCCCGCCATGCGCGCTGCTTCCAGCGTCAGCGCACGCGCACCTTCGTCAAACGACGCCGGAATGGTTAATACGATTTGCTGTTTTTCCAGCGGGTGCGCCGCAAAGCGCGCATTCCACGCATGACGCAAATGCGCCAGATAAGAAGCGCTGGCGGCCACCGGCGATACCTTGGCCACATCCGCCTCCGCGCCCCAGGGCAGAATCGGCGCCATGCGGTCCACCTGCGGATGCGAGAGCCAGCTCTTGGCGCTGGCCACCAGCCGTCCTGGCACCTGCGCGCCCAGTTTGCGGGCGAGGCGGCCGACCACCACCTGCGGCAAGCCCGCCACATCGCCGGCGTGCCATGGCAGCTGCAGCTCACCGTCCGCCAACTCGCCGTCTGCGGGGTGATAGCGCAAGGACGGCAGCAACGCCGCCGCACCAATCTCGCCCGGCGCCGTCAGCTGATCGATATCGAACAACCGGATCTCGGCGCTGCCGGCTTCCGCATAGGCCATCACCGTATTGGTGGTGCCCAGATCGATGCTGACGACGTACTTATTCATGCTCAGGAAGCGGAACGAACGTCAAACTCCACCTTCCAGCGCTGTCCGTCGTTGGCCACAGCGGCCAGCTCCAGCGTGCCGGATTCAGTCGCCATGGCATGCAGGCGTACCTGCACCACATCGCCAGCCTGACGGCCTTCCGGCGACAGATTGGCCTGAATCTCGTTCATCTCGATCAGTTCATCCGGACCCCAGAAATCCAGCAGATCGCCAATCTGGTCCTGACGGCGCACCGAGGAGCCGAAGAAGCGGAACTGCACCGGCTCGCCCACCACCAGGCCAAACTCCTGATTCGGTAATTCGATTTCGCTGCCCTCCTCCATGCCGAAAGGTGCCACGCACAGCGCTTGAATCGGCGGCTCCATGCCCGGAATCGCCGGCATGGCCGATTCGATCGCCACGTAGTACGAACGCGCCGTGCCGCCGCGAATGCGCACGCCGCTGCCGCGACGCACGTAGCTGTAGTAAGCGGCGCCGCGCGCCACCGCCAGATCCAGATCGGCGCCGCCCAGCATGCGCGCGGGTTCCGCGCCTTCCAGATACAGCCAGTCGTTGATCGTGCCCATGATGCGCTGCGCCAGCAGGTCCGACTTGAACACGCCGCCGTTGAACAGCACCGCAGTCGGATGCAGGAAGGTCGCGTCGGCGCTTTGGCTGCCAGCGTAGCCTTCCAGTTCCGCCGTCGCGCCAAGCTGGCGCGCCAGGAAGGCTGCCAGATGGCGCGTGATACCGGCATCCTGCGCATACGGCAGGCCAAGCTGCGTCAGGCCCGCGCGCGCGCGCACCGCCGGACGCGCCGATGCTTCCACTTGCGGGAAGAAGCCGTCGAGGATGAAGGTGCTGACTTCTTCGCGCGTGAGTTCAGTGCGGATCGAACCGCCGATCAGTTTCGAGCCACGGCTCGGCACCACGATAGGCCAGGTGGCCACCGTTTCATCGGCCAGCAGCTTTTCCTTGGCGGTGCGGCAGCCGTAGGTCAGCGTGCGCATCTGCCATGCGTCCAGCTGCGTACCGTTGGCGGCCAGCTTGCGCGCCACCAGATGCGCCAGGGCCAGATCCATATTGTCGCCGCCGAGCAGAATGTGGTCGCCGACCGCGATGCGGTGCGGTTCCAGCACGCCATCGCGTTCCAGCACGGCGATCAGCGAAAAGTCGCTGGTGCCGCCGCCCACGTCCACCACCAGGATGATGTCGCCCGGCTTGACTTCCTTGCGCCAGCGGCCTTCGCTGCCCTGGATCCAGCTATACAAGGCAGCCTGCGGTTCTTCCAGCAGCGTGAGATTGGTGTAGCCGGCGGCGCGGGCCGCATCGGCGGTCAGTTCGCGCGCGCCCGGGTCGAAGGAGGCGGGAATCGTCACCGTCACCGCCTGCTCGCCGAACGGCGCGTCGGGATGCGCCTGTTCCCACGCCTTGCGCAGGTGGGTCAGATAACGGGTCGAAGCTTCCAGCGGCGATACGCGCGCGACTTCTTCCGGCGCATCGCTCGGCAGCAGCGCCGAGCGGCGATCCACGCCCGGATGGCTTAACCAGCTCTTGGCGCTGGAAACCAAGCGGATAGGCGTGGTGGCGCCACGGCTGCGCGCCATTTCGCCGGCCACGCCGGTCAGCTCCTCGGCGCTTTGCTGCCATGGCAGATTGTTCTCGCCCGGCGCCAGCTCGTCGGCGTGCGGCAGGTAGAGGAAGGATGGCAGCAGCGGCAGTTCTTCCACCGTGCCCGGTGCGGTCAGCTGCGGAATGGCCAGCACGCCGTGCTGGGTTTTTTCGCCGTCGCTGGTTTGCAGGTTCACATACGACAGCGCGCTGTGCGTGGTGCCAAGGTCGATACCGATGGCGTAACGAGGATCGCTCACAGTTCCACCTCCGCCGGCGCGAGGATGGAGGCGTCGTGCGCTTCCGCCAGTTTCGGCAGGCGCACCTCGGCCGAGCGCCAGCCGCGATGGCTCAGCGTGCCCTTGAATGGCGCCTTGCCGACCACGTTGCCGGTCAGGCGCACGGCGGCGGCGTCAAAGCCTTCCTGCAGTTCGATGCGGCTGCCTTCGGCTTCGCTGCGCACCGGCTGGATGGTGAAGTGTTCTTTCAGCACCTTGGCGCAGCCTTCGTGCACCACGCGCGCGGCGGCGCCGATGTCGGCGTCCGAGTAGGCGGACAGGTTTTCCTGGGTGAAGTCGATCAGGCGCGCTTCGCGCTGGAACAGGGTCAGCAGTTGCAGGGCGGCGTCGGGCGTGGCGACGCGCAACGTTACCGGCGCCGGCGCAGGTGCTGGCGCCGGGGCTACCGGCGCGGCGGCGGGCTGCGGCGCCTCGTCGATGCGGCTCAGGCGCGCCGCGTATTCAGCGTCGGACAGGGCGCGGAAGAAAGCGCCGATCGCGATCGAAATCCGGCTGAAGAAAGACGGCAAAGGTTGGCTCGAATTGGTCATGTTTTTACTCACTGTGTAAGGTTGCCGAACGCTGCGCCGGGCGCGCGTTGCGGCGAAGCCCGGCATGATACTTGATATTTCTCTTGATATGGCAGTTTGGAGCGCCTAGAATACTGTATATATGTACAGTACTTGGATCCAGCCATGTCCCACGATGAAAACAATCAAGAGCAGGTGATGCTGCCGCCGCCATCGCTCAAGGCGCAAAAAGGGCGTGGAGCGGTGTCGAACTTGCAGGGCCGTTACGAACTCAACGCGCGTGAAGCATATGACGATGGCTGGGAGCGCGAGGAAGAAGAAACGCGGCCGGTCAAAACACAGGTCACGGAGGAAATATGTCGTTCCATCCTCAGTCGCAATGCTTCGCCGGATTTGCCCTTCAGTGTATCGCTGAATCCCTATCGCGGTTGCGAGCACGGTTGCATTTATTGTTTTGCGCGGCCTACGCACAGTTATCTGGGGCTGTCGCCCGGCATGGAATTCGAGAGCAAGATTTTCGCCAAGGTCAACGCGCCGGAAATATTGCGCAAGGAATTGGCCAAGCCGGGCTACCAGCCGCAATCGATCGCGCTGGGCGTGAATACGGATGCCTACCAGCCCTGCGAGCGCCAGCTCAAGCTCACCCGCCGCGTGCTGGAGGTACTGTACGAATGCCAGCACCCGGTAGGCCTGATCACCAAGTCCTCGCTGATCGAGCGCGACATCGACATCCTTGCGCCAATGGCGGCCAAACAACTGGCTGGCGTGGCCATCACGCTGACCACGCTGGACCCGGCCATCGCCCGCACGCTGGAGCCGCGCGCGGCGGCCCCGGCGCGGCGCCTGCGCACCATCCGCACGCTGACCGAGGCCGGCATACCGGTGGCGGTCAGCATCGCCCCCATCATTCCGTTTATCACCGAGCCCGATATCGAACGGATACTGGAGGCGGTCAAGGAGGCCGGCGCGGTAAGCGCGCACTACACCGTGCTGCGGCTGCCGTGGGAAGTGGCGCCGCTGTTCAGGGAATGGCTGCAGGCGCACTTCCCGGAGCGGGCGCAGCGGGTGATGAACCGCGTGCGCGAAATGCGCGGCGGCAAAGACTACGACAGCAATTTCGAAACGCGCATGAAAGGCGAGGGCGTCTGGGCGGAACTGATACGCCAGCGCATGAAAATCGCCAGCGAGCGGCTGGGGCTGACGGGACACGGCAGCCGCTTCCATCGCATGGATACGTCGCAGTTTGTGCGGCCGGTGGTGGCGCCCGCACGCGCGAGGGCGGCGGCGGATGCGGGGCAGATGGACTTGTTCTGACCCCGCATGGGGTCAGACCCCTTCGGTTGCGGGGGCAGTCAGCGCGGCCAGATGGCGTTCGATCTCAAACACGTGCTGGTCGTGGCGCCCCAGCTCGCGCAGCGCGTTGGCAAGGTGGTTGAGGTAGTCGCTGTTCGGCCCGCTTGGTCCGGCGGAACGGGCGATGTGGGCGGCGATCTCCCGCTCGGAGGCGGCGCCGAGGAAGGCGGTGTTGTCCGGCGTGGCGATGTAGACCAGGCCCTCGCTTTCGTCGCCGTCCTCAAAGGCGATGGGCGTGGCCAACCGCAGGTAACCGTTCTTTTCGCGATGGTCGAGGTGGGCGAACACTTCCGGCGTGATCAGGTAAGCCATGCCGTGACAGACTGCGCCGGCCTCTTCGATGAGCGTCACCACGCGGCCCGGCGCTTCCGGCGTGCCGCGATGGTCGTGCGAGCCTTGCCAGAAACGCCGCGTCCAGCCGCGGATGCTGGCCGGGCGGCGTTGCAGGTAAGGGAAGTCCGCCTTGTAGATCAAGGAGCCGTAGCCAAACAGCCAAACGCTGTGGTGGCCGTCAAACTTGTCCATCCGTTGATTGATGGCGATGGTGTTCGCAGTCATGATGCTGCATTATAAAACAGCGCTGGCGCCGATCAGGCTGCGTGTTGCAAAGCCAGCGTTTGTTGCAGGTCGGGCAGGCTGCTCACTACGTCCAGGCGCCGGATGCCGAGGAAGGCAAAGGCGGCCTGGAGCAGGGCGGCATGGTGGCTCATCAACTGCTCGGTCGACGTGCCCGTCAGCGCGTCACAGCCGGCCGTCACCAGCAGCAGGCGCGCGTCGTTGCGGCCAGCGCCGAGGCTGGCGACTTGCACTTCCAGCAGGCGATCCATCCACACTTTCAGCGTCGATGGCACGGCGAAGTTGTGCAGCGGCGCGCCCACCACGATTACATCCGCGCCCTGGAATTCCTCCATCAGGGAAGCGCTTTGCAGCGCTTCCGCCCGCAGTTCGGCGTTCATGGGAATGCCGGCATCCCAGCGCTGGCTGATCACTTGCAGCAGCGGGCCGCTGGCATGGGACAGGGGAGAAGCGGCCAAGTCGCGGTAGAGGACGGCGGCCTGCGGATAGGCCTCGGTCAGCGCCGCCATGGCGGCTGCGGTGATCTGGCGAGATGTGGAATGGTCGCCGAGGGCGCAGGAGTCGATGTGCAGAATATTCATCAATGAAGCATACACAAACTAGAAGCGCTTCCACAATGGATTTATGGTAACAATCTTTTCCTATCTGAAATTAAACATCAGGAGTTAATGTTTACCCTGAGGACTGCGGCAGATTCCACTCGTGGGCGGCAACAAACTCGTGCATAAAAGCAACAAAACTCTCCGCCGCCGGCGACAGCGCATGTACGCTGCGGGTATAGACAAAGAAGCGCCGTGTCAGCGCCGGTCCTTCCAGCGGCCGCATATGCAGGCCGTACAGTTGCACCATTTTCTCAGCGTAGGGCAGGCAGACGGTGACGCCCTGGCCCGCGTGCACCATGGCCAGCGCGGTGGTCATGAAGGTGACTTCGTTGTACGGACTGAGGGAGAGCTCGCGGAACGACACATGGACGTCGCGCAGCAGGCGCTCGGTGAACTGGCCTTGCAGCGAAATGAAAGGGTAGCGGTTGACGTCGCTCCAGGTGATGCGCTTGCGCTGGTCCAGCGCATGGCCGGGCGGGTAGACCACCACAAACGGCATCTCGAACAGCGGCTGGGCCACGATCTCGGCGGTGGCATCGCGCTCGGGGCCGATGCCGAAGTCCACCTCGCCGCTGAACACGCGCGCCGATACCTGTTCCAGCGGGCAGTCGGTCAGCCGCACCTGCACATCGGGATGGCGGGCGCGGTAGGCGGCGATCATTTCCGGCAGCATGGTGCAGGAAAGCATTTGCGGCGCCGCCACCCGCACCGAGCCCTGCTTGAGCGCCTTGCGGCTGGCGATGTCGGCCATGGCACGGTCGAGGTCGTGCAGCATTTTGTCGAACAGCGGGTACAGTTCGCGTCCCGGTTCGGAAAGCTGGGTCTTGCGCGTGGTACGCTCGACAACGCGCACACCCAGCATCTGCTCCAGCTCCTTGATCTGGCCGCTGAGGGCCGATTGCGTCACATTCAGATGCTTGGCGGCCAGGGTGAAGCTGCCGGTCTTGGCCAGCGCCACCAGGGCGCGCATTTGCCGCAGGCTGGGATTCATGAAGAAATCTGATAAATGGTAAGAAAAATACGATTTGTATGATATATGAAACTGTCATCTAATGCCGGCATCGAATTGGAGACCCTATGAAGCTTGCTACTTTGAAAGACGGCAGCCGCGATGGCCGCCTGGTTGTCGTCAGCCGCGACCTCAAGCACTACCAGCATGTGCCGAAAATCTCGGCCACCATGCAGCATGCGCTGGATAATTGGGAATTGGTCGCGCCGCGCCTGGAAGCAGTCTATGCGGCGCTGAATAACGGCGACAGCGCCGACGCCAAGCCCTTCGACCAGCAGTACTGCCACTCGCCGCTGCCGCGCGCCTACCAGTGGGCGGATGGCTCGGCCTACATCAACCACGTCGAGCTGGTGCGCAAGGCGCGCAATGCCGAAGTGCCGGCATCCTTCTACACCGATCCGCTGATGTATCAGGGCGGCTCGGACAGCTTCGTCGGTCCGCGCGACGCCATTTATGCGCTGAGCGAGGACTGGGGCATCGATCTGGAAGCCGAAGTGGCGGTCGTCACCAGCGACCTGTCCATGGGCGCCACGCCGGAGCAGGCGGCCAAGGCCATTCGCCTGGTGATGCTGGTCAACGACGTTTCGCTGCGCAACCTGATTCCCAACGAACTGGCAAAAGGCTTCGGCTTCTTCCAGTCCAAACCGGCCAGCGCTTTCTCCCCGGTGGCGGTGACGCCGGACGAACTCGGCGCGGACTGGGCGGACAGCAAGCTGCATTTGCCGCTGCTGGTGCAACTGAATCAGCAACCGTTCGGCGAGCCGAATGCCGGCGAAGACATGACTTTCAACTTCGCCCAACTGGTGGCGCATGCGGCGGCAACGCGCGAACTGGGCGCTGGCACCATCATCGGTTCCGGCACCGTATCCAACAAGCAGGGCAGCCTGCACGGATCGAGCATCGCCAACGGCGGCGTCGGCTACTGCTGCCTGGCCGAGGTGCGGATGTACGAAACCATCGAAACTGGCAAGCCGCAAACGCCCTTCCTCAAATTTGGCGACAGCGTGCGCATCGAGATGAACGACAGGGACGGTAACAGCATCTTCGGCGCCATCGAGCAAATCGTTACCCATTACAAAGAACGCCGCTGATGAAGCTCTATACCTACTTCCGCAGCTCCGCCGCCTATCGCGTGCGGATCGCGCTGAATCTGAAAGGCATCGGCTACGAGGCTGTGCCGGTGCATCTGCTGCGCAACGGCGGCGAGCAGCTAAGCGACGCCTACCGTGCCGTCAACCCATCCCTGCTGGTGCCGGCGCTGGAAGATGACGGCAATGTGATCGGCCAGTCGCTGGCCATCATCGAGTATCTGGAAGAGACGCATCCGCAAACGCCGTTGCTGCCACAGGACCCCGCCGGCCGCGCCCGCGTGCGCGCGCTGGCGCTGAGCATCGCGGCGGACGCGCATCCGCTGGGCAATCTGCGCGTGTTGAAGTATTTGACCGGCCACATCGGTGTGTCGGAGGAGGTGAAGCTGGGCTGGCAGCAGCATTGGCTGCGCAGCGGGCTGGCGACGCTGGAATCGCTGCTGGCCAACGATCCGCGCACTGGCCGCTACAGCCATGGCGATATGCCTACTCTGGCCGACTGCTGCCTGGTGCCGCAGGTGTTCAATGCTCAGCGTTTCAATGTGGATATGGCCGCGTATCCAACCGTGATGCGCATCCATGCCGCGTGCAGTGAGCTGCCGGCCTTCCAGCAAGCCCACCCGTCGCAGCAGCCGGACGCCGAGTAGAGGCTGTCATTCCGGCCTGCGCCGGAATGACGTGCTAGCGCTTGACGGCGGCTTGGGCCAGCGCCAATGCACCATCCAGCGTCTGCTCGGGCGTCACCATGCGGTCAGGCCGCACGCCCATGCCTTCCCAATTGGCGTGCGTGATTACATTGCTGGCCTGCGTAATCGCCACGGAAGTCTGCAACTGCCGCGACACGCGCTGCCTGGCGCTCACGCGCGCGTCCCCCGCCGTTGGCGAACCGATCACCACTGCGCGCTTCACATACTGCTGCAAATCGTAAGCAAACGCCTCGGCCGCGCCGCTGGTGCGCCCATTCACCAGCAGATACAGTGGCTTGCTGCTGCCGTAGCGCCGTCCTGCCACATCGGCGCTGGTCCAGAATTCCTCCACCACCCGGCCCGAACGGTCCAGCTGGTCATGCAGATGAAGTTGCTTATCCTTGAAAAAGTAGCTGCGCCTGTCGTCCAGCAGATAACTGGAGAGCAGCGCGCCCATAGCCTGGCCGTCGCCGCCGGCATCGCGCAGGTCGACGATCAGCGCCGCGCACCCGGCCGCCTGATCCATGAAGCGCGCGGCGGCATCGGCCGCGCCCCGGTCCAGCGGCGCAAAGCGCGTGATTTGCAGATAACCGATATTCTCGCCCAGCATCTCAAACTTGCCGAGGCCGTAGTTGTCGCCCGATTGCGCCGGCCCCTGTGGACGCTGGCGCTCGTCGGCCAGATCGTAGGGCACGTATTCCAGATAAGTATGGCGGTCCGGCGCGATGGCGGCCACGTCGCGCGTGACGCGCGCCGCCAGCAGACGGGCGGTGGTCAGCTGGTCGTACTCGCCGCGCGCCAGGCGCTGGCGGATGTCGTCCGCCGCCGCCTTGGCGCGGGCCGGATCGACGTGCTGGGCCGTGAGCCGGCGCGCAAACTCGTTGATCACGTGGGCGCGCGTGGGCGCATCCAGCGCTTCATCCAGTGCTTGCGCGTGTGCACCCACAGCGGCGCTGATGGTGGCGCAAGCGGTGGCGGCAACAATCCAGCGTTTCAAATCTTTCCCCATAAGTTACAATCTTACCTTTCCCCGAAAGCTTTTCCCTCAATGACGATCCCGACCACCATTCTGGAGGCGCTCGACCGCGCCGATATTTCCTGGCGCCCGCTGCTGCTCAAGGGGCTGGAAGCCATGATGGCCGCCACACCGGACTATCTGCCGCAACTGGCGCAGGATCAATACCTGCCGACCGAACAGCGCCTGTTTGCCGCGTTCGCACTGCCGCTCAATAAAGTGAAGTATGTACTAGTGGGCGAAGGACCATATCCGCGAGCAGAAAGCGCAACCGGCGTCTGCTTTATGGATGGGGCGGTTGGCAGCTTGTGGTCGGAGGAGGCGGGCGGTGGCTTGTCCAAGCCGGTCAACAAGGCTACCTCGCTGCGCAACTTCATGAAGATGCTGCTGGTGGCCGACGGCCAGCTCCAGCTGGAAAGCACCGCTGGCGAAGCGATGGCGGCCGTTTCGGCGCAAGCCCGCAGCGGCGCCGGCACCCACATCCAGACGCTGGCCGACATGCAGCACAAGCTGACCGAGCAGGGCTTCCTGCTGCTCAACGCCTCGCTGGTATTCCGCAGTCACGTTGCTCCGGCGAAAGATGCCAAAGCCTGGCTACCGTTCTTTGAAACGGTCATGGCCGGCCTGGCCGCGCAAGCTGCCGTTGTGCCAACCATGGTTCTGTGGGGAAAAATCGCCGAACTGCTGAGTAAGTTGCCAGTGATGAAAGATTTCCCGCAAATCAGCGCCGAGCACCCTTACAACATTAGCTTTATTAGTAATAAGGATATGCACAGGCTATTCCAGCCCATGCAGTTGCTCAAGGGGCCGGCCAGCAAGCTTTATTAAAGTTTGATATACTTGACTAATTCGATCAACTAATCAGGCTTTGCGATGAGCGAAGAGGTCGATATTTTAACCGAACCGAGGTAGTGATGCGTCTGACCACCAAAGGCCGTTTTGCTGTAACTGCGATGATTGATTTGGCTTTGCGCCAAGGCAAAGGTCCGGTCACGCTGTCCGGCATCAGCCAGCGTCAGGCTATTTCGCTGTCTTACCTGGAGCAGCTGTTTGGCAAGCTGCGCCGCCACGAGATTGTTGAATCGATCCGCGGCCCGGGTGGTGGCTACAGTCTGGCGCGCCGCGCCGACAAAGTCACCGTGGCCGACATCATCATCGCCGTGGATGAGCCGCTGGATGCGACTCAGTGCGGCGGCAAGGAAAATTGCCATGGCGCGGACGCGGCCAGCGGCGCCCGCTGCATGACCCACGAACTGTGGGCCACGCTGAATGAAAAGATGGTTGATTATCTGGATTCCGTATCGCTGCAGGATCTGGTCGATCAACAAAAGCAGAAGAACGCTGAGCAAAACGTGGTGGTCATGCCTCGCAACGGCAACCACGCCGCGCTGTAAGCCCTAACGGAGTAACCAGATGAACGCCCCAGAAAAAAACATCGCTGACGTGAAATTCCAGACCGCGCCGCACTTCCCGATCTACATGGACTACTCGGCCACCACGCCGATCGATCCGCGCGTCGCCGATGCGATGATTCCTTACCTGCGCGAGCAGTTCGGCAATCCGGCCTCGCGCAGCCACATGTACGGCTGGACTGCGGAAAAGGCGGTGGAAGAAGCGCGCGCCAATGTGGCGGCGCTGGTCAATGCCGACCCGCGCGAAATCATCTGGACCTCGGGCGCGACCGAGTCGAACAACCTGGCCATCAAGGGCGCGGCGCAGTTCTACAAAACCAAGGGCAAACACATCATCACCGTCAAGACCGAGCACAAAGCCGTGCTGGACACCGTGCGTGAACTGGAACGCCAGGGCTTTGAAGCGACCTACCTGGATCCGCAAGACAACGGCCTGATCACCATCGAACAGCTGACCGCCGCCATCCGTCCCGACACCATCCTGATTTCGGTCATGCTGGTGAATAACGAGATCGGCGTGATCCAGCCTATCGACCAGATCGGTGAACTGTGCCGCTCGAAAGGCATCATCTTCCACTGCGACGCCGCCCAGGCGACCGGCAAAGTGGCGATCGACCTGCAAAAGACCAAGGTCGACCTGATGACCTTCACCGCCCACAAAACCTACGGTCCCAAAGGCGTGGGCGCGCTGTACGTCTGCCGCAAGCCGCGCGTGCGCATCGAAGCGCAAATGCACGGCGGCGGCCACGAGCGCGGCCTGCGTTCGGGCACGCTGCCAACCCACCAGATCGTCGGCATGGGCGAAGCCTTCCGCCTGGCCAAGGTCGAGATGGACACCGAAATCGCTCGCATCAAAGCGCTGCGCGACCGTCTGGCCAAAGGCCTGCAAGAGATCGAAGAAACCTACATCAACGGCGACATGGACCACCGCGTGCCGCACAACCTGAACGTGAGCTTCAACTACGTTGAGGGTGAATCGCTGATCATGGCCGTGAAAGACCTGGCCGTATCGTCCGGCTCCGCTTGTACTTCGGCCTCGCTGGAACCATCTTACGTGCTGCGCGCCCTGGGCCGCAGCGACGAACTGGCGCACAGCTCGATCCGTTTCACCATCGGCCGCTTCACTACCGAAGCCGATATCGACTTCGCGATTGAACTGATGAAGTCCAAGGTCAACAAACTGCGTGAACTGTCGCCGCTGTGGGATATGTTCAAAGAAGGCATCGATATCAATTCGATCCAATGGGCAGCCCACTAAATTCTTAAAGATACAGGAGCATCAAAATGGCTTACTCGGATAAAGTACTGGACCACTACGAAAACCCACGCAACGTCGGCGCGTTTGAAAAAGGCGACGACAGCGTAGGCACCGGCATGGTCGGTGCGCCAGCTTGCGGCGACGTGATGAAGCTGCAAATCAAGGTGGGCGCGGATGGCGTGATCGAAGACGCCAAATTCAAAACTTATGGCTGCGGTTCGGCGATTGCATCCAGCTCGCTGGTGACTGAATGGGTCAAGGGCAAGACGCTGGATCAGGCGTTGGCCATCAAGAACACCCAGATCGCTGAAGAACTGGCGCTGCCGCCAGTGAAGATCCACTGCTCGATCCTGGCGGAAGACGCCATCAAGGCAGCTGTTCAGGACTACCAGAACAAGCACGCAGCAGCGTAAAACCGTCATTCCGGCGCAGGCCGGAATCCAATTGGGTTCCGGCCTGCGCCGGAACGACAACGGAGAATCAAATGGCAATCACCCTGACCGAAAAAGCAGCAAAACACATCAACCGCTACATCGAGCGCCGCGGCAAGGGCATCGGTTTGCGTTTTGGCGTGCGCACCACCGGCTGCTCGGGCATGGCCTACAAGCTGGAATACGTGGACGAAGTGACCGCTGAAGACAGCGTGTTCGAATCGCACGGCGTGAAAGTGTTCGTCGATCCGAAAAGCCTGCCGTACATCGACGGCACGGAACTGGACTTCGCACGCGAAGGCCTGAACGAAGGCTTCAAGTTCAACAACCCGAACGAGAAAGACGCTTGCGGTTGCGGTGAAAGCTTCCGCGTCTGACACGTCATGCAGAATCACTTTGAACTCTTCAACCTGCCCAAGCAGTTTGCCGTAGACGCGGCGGCGCTCGACAGCGCCTACCGCGACGTGCAAAGCCGCGTCCATCCCGACAAATTCGTCAGCGCCACCGACGCCGAAAAGCGCGTCGCCATGCAGTGGGCCACGCGCGCCAACGAAGCCTACCAGACCCTGAAAAATCCGCAGAAGCGCGCGCAGTACCTGTGCGAGCTGAATGGCGTCGATTTGCAGACCGAGTCGAATACGGCCATGCCGATGGCATTCCTGATGCAGCAGATGGAGTGGCGCGAAGAGCTGGGCGACGCCCGCGCCGCCAAGGACAGCGAAGCGCTGGAGTCGCTGGACGACCAGCTGCGCCAGGCCCGCAAGCAGCAGCTGGTGCAGATCGAACAGCAGATCGATGCAGGTGATTTCCAAGCCGCCGCCCAAGGCGTGCGCGCGCTGATGTTCCTCGAAAAATTCGGCGAAGAAGTCCGCTTCGCCTTTGAAGCAATCGAAGCATAAAGATCGGGGTCAGAGCCGACATTCGGACACGAGCTCAACCCTGCAGGGTTGAGCTCGTGTCCGAATGTCGGCTCTGACCCCGAATTAAAGGTACTGATAAATGGCACTTCTGCAAATTTCCGAACCCGGCATGTCCACCGCACCGCATCAGCATCGTCTGGCGGTGGGGATTGATCTGGGCACCACCAATTCGCTGGTGGCGACTGTGCGCAACAGCATTCCAGAAGTGCTGAACGACGAAGACGGCCGCGCGCTGCTGCCGTCCGTGGTGCGTTACCTGCCTGACGGTCATGCCAACATCGGCTACAAGGCGCAGGCTGCGCAGACTACCGATCCGAAAAACACCATCGTCTCCGTAAAGCGTTTCATGGGCCGTGGCCTGGCGGATATCGCTTACGCCGAGAACCTGCCGTATCAGTTTGTCGATGCTCCCGGCATGGTGCAGCTGAAAACCATCGCCGGCGTAAAGAGCCCGGTCGAGGTGTCGGCGCAAATCCTGGCCACGCTGCGCCAGCGCGCCGAGGATTCGCTGGGCGACGATCTGGTGGGCGCGGTGATCACCGTGCCGGCTTACTTCGACGACGCGCAGCGCCAGGCCACCAAGGACGCCGCGCAGCTGGCCGGCCTGAACGTGCTGCGCCTGCTGAGCGAACCGACTGCGGCGGCCATCGCCTACGGTCTGGATAACGGTTCGGAAGGTGTGTACGCCGTCTACGATCTGGGCGGCGGCACCTTCGACATCTCCATCCTGAAGCTGAGCAAGGGCGTGTTTGAAGTGCTGTCCACCGGCGGCGATTCCGCGCTGGGCGGCGACGATTTCGACCATCGCCTGTTCTGCTACATCCATCAGGAAGAAAAGCTGGCGCCGCTGTCGGACGAAGACACCGCGCTGCTGATGGTGAAAGCACGCGAAGCGAAAGAACTGCTGTCCACCAAATCCGAAGTGATCGTGGACGCCGCGCTAAAATCGGGCGAGCAGGTACACATCACGATCACTGCCGAGAAGTTCCAGGAGATCACCAGCCACCTGATCGAAAAGACCATGAAGGCCATCAAGAAAGCGCTGCGCGACGCCAACGTCGATGCGGACGATGTGGATGGCGTGGTCATGGTCGGCGGCGCGACCCGTATGCCGCACGTGCATCGCGCGGTGAGTGAGTTCTTCCACACCACGCCGCACGCGAATATCGACCCGGACAAAGTGGTGGCGCTGGGCGCGGCGATTCAGGCCAATCTGCTGGCCGGCAACCGCGCGCCGGGCGACGACTGGCTGCTGTTGGATGTGATCCCGCTGTCGCTGGGCATCGAAACCATGGGTGGACTGGTAGAGAAAATCATCCCGCGCAACTCGACCATTCCTTGCGCCCGCGCGCAGGAGTTCACCACCTTCAAGGATGGTCAGACCGCGCTGGCGGTGCACGTGCTGCAAGGCGAGCGTGAGCTGGTGGCGGACTGCCGTTCGCTGGCGCGCTTTGAGCTGCGCGGCATTCCGCCGATGGCGGCTGGCGCGGCGCGCATCCGCATCACGTATCAGGTGGATGCGGATGGCCTGCTGTCCGTATCGGCACGCGAGCTGCGCTCGGGCGTGGAATCGTCCATCACCGTCAAGCCGTCGTACGGTTTGGGCGATGACGATGTGGCACGCATGCTGCAAGACTCGCACGCATCGGCGCAAATAGACATGCAGGCACGCGCCCTGCGCGAAGAGCAGGTAGAGGCAGAGCGCATCCTGCTGGCCACGCAAGCCGCGCTGGATGAAGACGCCGAACTGCTGTCGGACGAAGAGCGCGCCGCCGTCGATGCCCTGATGGCCAAGACGCGCGAGATCGTCGCCCAGTCGCAAACCGGCGTGGCCGATCATCAGGCGGTGAAAGCAGCCGTCGAAGCGCTGGCCCACGGCACCGAAGAATTCGCATCGCGCCGCATGGATCGCAGCGTGCGCAGTGCACTGGCGGGCAAGGCGCTCGACCAGGTCGTTTAAATAAACATAGAGCTCAACATGCCACAAATCGTATTCCTCCCTCACGCCAAACTGTGCCCGGACGGCGCCGTTGTTGACGCCCCAGCCGGCAAAACCCTGTGCGATGTCATGCTGGAAAATGACATCCACATCGAGCACGCCTGTGAGAAATCCTGCGCCTGCACCACCTGCCACGTGCTGGTGCGCGAGGGCTTCAATTCGCTGAACGAGGCCAGCGAAACCGAAGAAGACCTGCTGGACAAAGCCTGGGGCCTGGAAGCCGTGTCGCGCCTGTCGTGCCAGGCAGTAGTGGCGGATGAAGACCTCGTCATCGAAATTCCGAAGTACACCATCAATCACGCTAGCGAAGGCGGGCACTGATATGAAGTGGACTGACATCACCGCGATTGCGGAAGCGCTGTACGACAAGTATCCGGACATCGATCCGATGACTATCCGCTTCACCGATCTGCACAACTGGATCGTCGACCTCGAAGACTTCGATGACGACCACACGCGCGGCGGTGAGAAAGTCCTCGAAGCGATTCAGCAGGCGTGGATCGATGAAGCAAAATAAGCAGCCCAAGATTGGCGCGACTGTCACCAGCGCCGACAACATGCCGGAAATCCGTGAGGGCCAGACCGTAGCGCTGCTACAGGAACTGCACATCCTCACGCGCGACGGCAAGATGAACCAGGACAGCCGCCGCAAGCTGAAACAGGTCTATCACCTGTACCAGTTCATCGAGCCGCTGCTGAAAGAAGTGCTGGAGGCTAAGGACAACGTCACGCTGGTGGACCACGGCGCCGGCAAGTCCTACCTCGGCTTCATCATCTACGACCTGTTCTTCAAGGCGCTGCAGGATTCGCACATCTACGGCATCGAGACGCGCGAAGAGCTGGTGGCGCGCTCGCAGGAACTGGCGCAGAAATTCAACTTTCCCGGCATGTCCTTCCTGCCGCTGTCGGTGGCCGAGTCCACTGAATCGACACTACTGCCGGAACAGATCGACGTCGTCACCGCGCTCCACGCCTGCAACACGGCGACCGATGACGCCATCCAGTTCGCGTTGAAGAAAAAGGCTAAACACATCGTGCTGGTGCCGTGCTGTCAGGCCGAAGTGGCTTCGGTCCTCAAGAAGAACAAAGGTCAGTCGCTGGGCAAATCCGCGCTGACCGAAATCTGGCGCCACCCGATTCACACCCGTGAATTCGGCAGCCAGATCACCAACGTGCTGCGTTGCCTGCAACTGGAAGCGCACGGCTACAGCGTCACGGTGACTGAACTGGTGGGCTGGGAGCATTCGATGAAGAATGAGCTCATCATCGCCACCTATAAAAACCTGCCGCGCAAACGTCCGGCCGAGCGCCTGAAAGAGGTGCTGGAGACTGTGGGCCTGCAAGAGATGAATACCCGTTTCTTCGCCGAAGAAGAGGTGGCGTAATGGAATGGCTCGACCTGCGTAGCGACACCGTTACGCGCCCCAACGCCGCCATGCGCGCCGCGATGAATGCCGCCGACGTTGGCGATGACGTCTACGGCGACGACCCAACCGTCAATCGCCTGCAGGAATACGCGGCCGATTTGTTCGGCTTTGAGGATGCGGTGTTCGCGCCTTCGGGCACGCAAAGCAATCTGCTTGCGCTGCTGGCGCATTGCGGCCGTGGCGACGAATATCTGGTCGGCCAGGAAGCGCACACCTATCGCTACGAAGGCGGCGGGGCCGCAGTGCTGGGCAGCATCCAGCCGCAGCCCATCATCAATCAGGCCGACGGCAGCATCGCGCTGGCCGATATCGCGTCCTACATCAAGCCGGACGATTTTCATTTTGCGCGCACCAAGCTGCTGGCGCTGGAGAACACCATCAACGGCCGTGTGCTGCCGATGGAATACGTTCAGCAGGCGACACAGCTGGCACACGATAAAGGCCTTTCCACCCACCTCGACGGAGCGCGTGTTTGCAATGCCGCCGTCAAACTGGGCGTCAGCCCGCGCGACATAACGCGCGGCTTCGACTCCGTGTCCGTTTGCTTGTCCAAAGGCCTCGGCGCGCCGGTGGGCTCGGTCCTGCTGGGCGCCAAGCCGTTCATCAAGGAAGCCAGGCGCTGGCGCAAGATGCTGGGCGGCGGCATGCGCCAGGCCGGCATGATTGCAGCTGGCGGCTTGTACGCGCTGGAGCACAACATCCAGCGCCTGCAGGAAGATCATGACAACGCCGCTTACTTCGCCGGTGAGCTGGCGAAGATGAAGGGCCTCAAAGTCAGCACACCGCAGACCAACATCTTCTACGTCGACATTCCGCAGTTCGTCATGCAGGGCCTGAGCGATGTGCTGGAGCTGACCCGCATCCGCGTCTCGATGTCGCAGCGCCTGCGCATCGTCACGCACATGGATGCCAAGCGCGAAGATATCGACCGTGCCATCACCGTGTTTGGAGACTTCTTTGGCTAATTTGGAAAACGCGGACGACAGCAGCATCCGCCTCAACAAGCGCGTCGCCGAAGAACGCGGCTGCTCGCGCCGCGAGGCGGAGCTCTACATCGAGGGCGGCTTCGTTAGCGTCGATGGCGAAATCGTGGAAGAGGTGGGCGCGCGCGTCACGCCGGAGCAGCACGTCACCATCGCGGCCGACGCTACGCTGCTGGAAATCACGCCAGTCACCATCCTGCTGCACAAGCCTGCGGGCGCGGCGCAACCGCTGCACATGTTGAATGCCGAGTCGCTCACGCGCACAGTGCCGGGCAAGCGCTTCCTCAAGCGTCACATCACGGGGCAGGAGCAGATGGTGCCGCTGGACGCCAAGACCAGCGGCCTGGTCGTCTTCACGCAAGACTTCCGCGTCAACCGCAAGTTGAGCGAGGATGCACTGGAACAGGAGATCATCGTTGAAGTCTCGGGCCAGATCATCGAAGACGGCTTGCGGCAGCTGAATCAGATCAACGGTAAGGTCAGCTGGCAGAACGAAACGCGCCTACGCTTCGCCATGAAGAACGCCAAGCTGGGACTGATCGAAAAGCTGTGCAAGGAAGTCGGCCTGAAAGTGCTGGCCATGAAGCGCATCCGCGTGGGGCGCATCTCCATGGCCAGCCTGCCGGTAGGCGAATGGCGCTACCTGCAGGACTACGAAAAGTTCTGACTACTTCCCAACTTGCGACAGGATGAAGGCGTAAGTATCCGCCGCCTCCGCATCCTGTTGCGCGCGCGTCGAGCCCATGCCGTGGCCGGCGTCGAAATCCACCCGCAGCAAAACAGGTTTGTCGCTGGCCGTCGCCGTTTGCAGGCGCGCCGCCATCTTCGCAGGATGGAAAGGCGCTACGCGCGGATCGGTCACGCCAGTGGTCAGTAGCACTGCCGGATACTTCGTCCCGTCCACCACTTGCTGATAGCTGTCGATGCTCTTCAAGGCCTTGAAGCCGGCCGGATCGGCGATCGCGCCCCATTCAGGTTCTTCGCCATAGCCGTTCTGCTCCGCCACATAGCGCAGCGGATTGTGCCAGCCCACGCCGGACACCACCGCCGCAAACAGGTCCGGACGCTCTTCCAGTGCGCGGCCCATGGTGATGCCGCCGGCTGAACGCCCACCAATCGCCTGATAGGCCGGCGAGGTGTAGCCTTTGGCCTGCATGTCTTCGCATACCGCGATCAGGTCGCGCCAGGTGTTGGGTTTGTTCTCCAGTTGGCCGGCGCGATGCCACTCGCGGCCAAACTCGCCGCCACCGCGCACATTGGCGTAACCGACAACGGCGCCTTGATCCGCCAGTGCCAGCAAGCGGCCGACAAACGCCGGCGTGTAAGCCGCCGCGCCGTAGCTGCCGTAGGCCGAGATGAAGGCCGGGTTTTTACCATCCAGCTTCAGTCCCTTTTTGTAGATCAGGCTATACGGAATCTGCGTGCCGTCCTTGGCGATGGCGAAGCGGCGCTCCGTGGTGTAGGGGCTGACGTCGATCGCTGGCTTGGGTGTGATGCCGGTGTCGGCCACCTTGCCGTCCTCGCTCACCGACCAGATGCCGGCAGGTTGCAGCCAACCGGTGAAGATGATCATTGCGCCCGGATCATTGCCATCGGTGTCGAGTGCGCGCAGCGTGCCGTCGAAGGGTAGGGCGATGTCGGCTACTTTGCCGTCGGCCCCCAAGCGTTGCAGCTTGCTGATGCCGCCATCCATGGCGCGAATGTACAAGCCATCCTTGGCGCGCGTGACACCTTGCAGCACCAGCGTCGACTCAGGCACCGCTTCCTGCGCACTTGCCAGCGATGGTGCGGACGCCGAGGTTTTCAGCAAGCGGCCACGCGGGTGCTTGTGGTTGGACAGCAGGTACAGCTCATCGCCTTGCAGGCTGAAGTCGGTCACCTCATCGGCGAAATCGGCTGCTTGCCGCCACTTGGCCTTGCCGCGCAAGACGTCTTGCAGCGGCGCGGTGTAGAGGCGCTTTTCCTGGCGCACGTCAGCCAGCACCAGCACGGCGACGTTCGATTGCGTGGATGCGATCACCAGCGGCGACTGAATCTTTTCGTACTGGATGGCGGCGTCGAGGCCGCGCTTCATCAGGACCGGATCCTTGGCTGGATTGGCGCCCACTTTGTGGAAGCGCGCTTGCGAATCGAGAAAACGCTCGGGCGTGTTCACTTTGCCGGTCAGCTGGTTGTAGAAGAAGCCGGAGCTATCGGCCAGCCAGCTTGGATTGGCGCCCTGTGTGTTGGCGATGCGCTCTTTCAGCACTGAGCCGCTGCGCACGTCCATGATGTGCAGCACCGAGTCCTCGCTACCGTCTTTCGACAGGCCATAAACGAGCTTGCTGCCGTCCGGCGAGGCGCGCCACCAGTCGAGCGAAACGTGGCTGGTCTTGGTATCGAGCTTGGTCGGGTCGACCAGCACGCGGTCCTTGCCGCCTTCACGCACGAACAGCTTGAAATTGTTGGAGCCGACCGGGCGCTGCAGGTAGAACAGGCGGGCACCAGCCTTCTGCACGTCGGCCGGGCTGGCGATGTCGCCGGACAGTTGCTGGATGCGCTTCAACAGTTCCTCGCGCTTGGGCAGTGCGTCCAGCACCGCGCGCGCGTGGGCGTTCTGCTGCTTGAGGAAGGGGAGCCAGTCGGGATCCTTGTCGTTCTCCATCCAGCGGTAGCGGTCAACGATGGATTCGCCAAAGTAGGTGTCGCTGACGTTTTCGACGCGGGCGATGGGAGCAGGTGGAATATCGGCGGCGGATACCGCGCTGGCGGCGAGCACGAGCAGCGCGCCGTAGATGGCAGGTTTCATTCTCAGTCCTTCGTGGCAGAAAAACATATTCTGCCACGAAAGATTGTGAAAATTACACTTTCTTTTTCTTTTCCGGCGGCGGTAGTTGCACCAGGCGCGTGCCGGCCAGCTTGTCGTGCAGGAATTGGCGGTCCTTGTCGAAGAAAGCCGTCAGCGACCACAGCAGGATGCCGGCGAAGACCGCGCCCAGCGCCTGCCAGCGGTGCAGGTCCAGCGCTAGCGCGACGATCAGCGCCGGCAGCACCCACAGCCAGCTCAGCAGATAGCGCAGGGCGGCGGCGCGCGGGGACACACGGTTGCCGTTCTTGCACAGCAGCTTCATGCGCCAGGTTTTCATGGCCAGCGTCTGGCCGTCGCGGCTCCACTGGTGGATGAAGTAGAAGCCCAGCACCACGAAGGCCAGCGCCTGCCGCATATGCTCGACCAGCGGCGTGTGGCTGGCGCGGGTGACGATCTCAAACACCAGGAAGGGCAGGAACAGCACGGCAAAGCCGAGCAGCGATTCATATACCATCGAAATCAGGCGGCGTTTGACAGTCGGGTTATTTGACATCGGCAGGCGCCGGCTGGGCCGGCTGAGCGGGTGGGGTGGGGCCGGTTGGCACCGGCGTCACGTTGGAGGCGTTTGGCAGCGTCGCGTTCGGATCGGCGCCCGGCGCGGCGGCGGGCACGACGGGCGGCACCACCGGCGTTGCCACGCCCGGCGAGCTGGTTGGCTTGGCCGGCTTGATTGGCGCCACGGTGGCGGCCCTGGCTTGCGCCGGCGTCGGCAGGTTGGCAACCTGTTGCTTGGTGGCCGGCTTGGCGGCCAGTTCCTTCTTCTGTTCGTCCGGCAACTGCCGGTAGGACTCCCACGAAGTCGATTTCTGCGTCGGGTTCAGCTTTTGCGCGCGGGCGTAGGCCTGGCGCACCTGACGGCGTTCCTCCGGCGTCATGCGCACCCATTCGCGCATGCGTTCTTGCACGCGCGCCTGCTCGTCCGGCTTCATCTGGGCGTAGCGCTTGGCGATGCCCAGCCACTTTTGCTTGCGGATCGACTCCATCTGATCCCACTCGCCGGCGAGCGGTTCCAGCGCCTGCTGCTGGGCAGGCGACAAATCTTTCCACAGGACTTTTTCCGGCGCCACGGCGGCCTTGCCCTTGATGGCGGCCACCGGCGCTTTTACCAGCTCCGGCGCGTCGGGGCGGCTGGCGACCCAGGCCGCGCCCGCCGCTGCTACCGCTACCACCGCTGCTCCTGCGCCCAGTTTGGCGCGACCGCTCCATGCCATGCCGTTACTCGCTTTGCGACAGATAGGCGTTAAAGCCGTGGTCCAGGTAGGCGTTCAGCGGCAACTCGTCCGACAGCACGGCGGCGTCGATCTCGGCCAGATCGGCAATGCGTTCCTGCTGCTCGTACTGGTAGATGCCAACCATGCCTATGATCAAGGCCAGCGCCGGCACCGCCATGCTCACCCGGCCCAGCCAGGAAAATTGCGAGAAAAAGCCGCTAATGCCGCCGCCGGCAACGGCGAGCTCGGCCTTGGTCACGCGCACGGCCAGCGGTTGCTCGACGTGGGCTTTTTTGCGCGCGAGCGCCAGCTTGCGCGCCTGCGCCAGGCGGTCTGTGGTCGAAGCGGGCAGCTCGTCCAGCTTTTCATTGAGCGCGTGGCGCACTTTGTAAGCGAAATTCAGATCGTCGGTGTTCATAATTTAATTCCCTTGGCTTGCAGCGCCTCGGCCAGCGCGTGAGTTGCTCGTGAGCAATGCGTTTTGACGCTGCCTTCCGAGCAGCCCATTGCCTCGGCCGTTTCGGCCACATCCATGTCCTGCCAGTAACGCATGAGGAAGGCTTCGCGTTGACGCGCCGGCAGTTTTTGTACTTCGGCATCGATAAGCGCGAGGATTTGCTGGCGTTCGAGCTTGTCGGCGCCGGATTCGGCCGCCTCAGTGCCGGCCTCGGCGGCATACGATTCGAGTATATCAAAGTCCTCATGCTCGTCGCCGGAGGGGCCCAGGCCGGAAAACAGGCTGACCCAGGTGTTGCGAACCTTTTCTCTGCGGAAATAGTCGAGGATGGTGGTTTGCAGGATGCGCTGGAATAGCATCGGCAGCTCGGCGGCCGGCTTGTCGCCGTATTTTTCGGCGAGCTTGATCATCGCGTCCTGCACGATATCTAGAGCGGATTCGTCTTTGCGTACTGCGTAGACGGCTTGCTTGAAGGCCCGGCGTTCGACGTTTTCGAGGAAGTCGGATAATTCTTTGTCTGTGGCCATGCGTCGGGATGTTTTGAACTGTGGCGCATGCTAGCAAAAAACCTCCTCTTTTGCATGGTTTTGCGTCAAAAAGCATGAATTTCCAAATTATCCCTTGCTGAAAAGGGCATGCCGGTGTTACCGTATGGGACGCTTTGAACAACCCCGAAGCTCTATGGTCTGGTCGCAGCAGGCACACAACGCCGCAATCGACACGACGCGCTTTCATTTAGTAGGCAGTTTGCTCTCGCCCACGCCACAAGCGTGAGAGGTATGCAGCACCACTACGGAAACCCCGGCCAAACGAGAGTTTGCGCTAGCATCGCTTTGCACGTCACTACGGCTGGCGGAAGAGGCTGTGCGACCGCATAAATAAAGGGAAGCTGGGCAGAGCTGTAGCGGTATTCGTACTTCGTCAGGACAGAGCATCCGATCAATCTCCTATGGACCTTGAAAGGAATGTTTCATGAATACCGAAGCATCTAGTTCACAACTTACTGGCGCAGAAATTGTCGTGCGCTGCCTCGCGGAAGAGGGCGTTGAACACGTCTTTGGCTATCCCGGCGGTGCGGTTCTGTACATTTACGACGCCATCTTCAAGCAAGACAAATTCCAACACATTCTGGTTCGCCACGAGCAGGCTGCGATTCACGCTGCCGACGCTTACTCGCGCTCCTCGAACAAGGTCGGCGTTGCCCTCGTGACCTCAGGCCCGGGCGTGACCAATGCCGTGACCGGCCTGTCCACCGCTTACATGGATTCGATCCCCATGGTCGTGATCTCGGGCCAGGTGCCCAGCCACGCCATCGGCCAGGATGCCTTCCAGGAATGCGACACGGTCGGCATTACCCGCCCGGTGGTCAAACACAATTTCCTCGTCAAGGACGTCAAGGACTTGGCCGAGACCATGAAGAAAGCCTTCTTTATCGCCCGCACCGGCCGTCCAGGCCCTGTGCTGGTCGATATTCCGAAGGATATCTCCATGCACAAAACGACCTACTCGTACCCGAAAGAGGTCGAGATGCGTTCGTACAAACCGGTAGACAAAGGCCACTCCGGCCAGATCCGCAAGGCCGTGCAGCTGCTGCTGCAAGCCGAACGCCCGATGATTTACACCGGCGGCGGCGTGATCCTGGCGAATGCCTCGCCGGAACTGAATAAACTGGTCGACAAGCTCGGCTTCCCGGTCACCAACACGCTGATGGGCCTGGGCGCGTACCGCTCCAGCGACGAGAAATTCGTCGGCATGCCAGGCATGCACGGTACCTACGAAGCCAACATGGCGATGCAGAACTGCGACGTGCTGATCGCCATCGGCGCGCGCTTCGACGACCGCGTGATCGGCAACCCGAAACACTTCGCCTCCAACCCGCGCAAGATCATCCACGTGGACATCGACCCGTCGTCGATCTCCAAGCGCGTGAAGGTGGACATTCCTATCGTCGGCAACGTCAAGGACGTGCTGATCGAATTCCTGGCCCAGCTGGACGCGGCCGACGCCAAGCCGAACGCGCCTGCGCTCAAGGACTGGTGGAAGCAGATCAACGAATGGCGCGGCAAGGATTGCCTGAAGTATTCCGGCTCCGACCTGGTCATCAAGCCGCAAGCCGTGGTGGAAAAACTGTGGGAAGTCACCAAGGGCGACGCCTTCATCACCTCCGACGTCGGCCAGCACCAGATGTGGGCGGCGCAGTACTACGGCTTCGACAAGCCTAAGCGCTGGGTCAACTCGGGCGGCCTGGGCACCATGGGTGTGGGCCTGCCGTACGCCATGGGCGTGCAGATGGCGAATCCTGACGCCACGGTGGCTTGCATCACCGGCGAAGGTTCGATCCAGATGAACATCCAGGAACTGGCGACCTGCAAACAGTACCACCTGACGCCGAAGATCATCATGCTGAACAACCGCTTCCTGGGCATGGTGCGCCAGTGGCAGCAGATCGACTACGGTTCGCGCTATTCCGAGTCCTACATGGATTCGCTGCCGAACTTCGAGAAGCTGGCCGAGGCCTATGGCCACGTTGGCATGCGCATTGAGAAACCGGGTGACGTGGATGGCGCGCTGCGCGACGCCTTCGCCATGAAGGACAAGCTGGTCTTCATGAACTTCATTACCGACCAAGGAGAAAACGTCTGGCCGATGGTGAAAGCCGGCAAGGGCCTCTCTGAAATGCTGCTGGGTTCGGAGGATCTCTAACATGCGACACATTATCTCTGTACTGCTGGAAAACGAAGCCGGCGCGCTGTCCCGCGTGGTGGGCCTGTTCTCGGCACGCGGCTACAACATCGAAACGCTGACCGTGGCGCCGACCGAAGATCCTACCCTGTCGCGCATGACCATCGTGACGACCGGTTCGGATGACATCATCGAACAGATCACCAAGCACCTCAACCGCCTGATCGAGGTGGTGAAGGTGGTGGACCTGACCGAAGGCCAGCACATCGAACGCGAACTGATGCTGATCAAAGTGCGCGCGGTGGGCAAGGAACGCGAAGAAATGAAGCGCACCGCCGACATCTTCCGCGGCCGCATCATCGACGTCACCGAAAAGAGCTACACGATTGAACTGACCGGCGCCAAGAGCAAGCTCGATGCGTTTATCGATTCGATCGACCGCGCCTCCATCCTGGAGACGGTCCGTACCGGCGGTTCCGGCATCGGACGCGGCGAACGCATCCTCAAAGTCTAAGCAAGATCAAAGCAACACGCATCTCACATAACGAATTTACTAGGAATGAACATGAAAGTTTTCTACGACAAAGACGCTGACCTCTCCCTGATCAAAGGCAAAAACGTGGCCATCATCGGCTACGGCTCGCAGGGCCACGCCCACGCGCAAAACCTGAGCGATTCGGGCGTGAACGTGACCGTCGGCCTGCGCAAGGGCGGCGCTTCGTGGCAGAAGGTTGAGAAAGCCGGCCTGAAGGTCGCCGAAGTGAACGAGGCCGTCAAAGCCGCCGACGTCATCATGATCCTGCTGCCGGACGAGAACATCGCCCAGGTGTACAACGAAAACGTCGCACCGAACGCCAAGCAAGGCGCGGTACTGGCCTTCGCCCACGGCTTCAACGTGCACTACGGCCAAGTCGTGCCGCGCGCCGACCTGGACGTCATCATGGTCGCACCGAAGGCCCCAGGCCACACCGTGCGCGCCACCTACACCCAGGGTGGCGGCGTGCCGCACCTGATCGCCGTGTACCAGGACCGTTCGGGCATCGCCCGCGAGATCGCCCTGTCGTACGCATCGGCCAACGGCGGCGGCAAGGCCGGCATCATCGAAACCAACTTCCGTGAAGAGACCGAGACCGACCTGTTCGGCGAACAAGCCGTGCTGTGCGGCGGTACCGTCGAACTGATCAAAGCCGGTTTCGAAACCCTGGTGGAAGCTGGCTACGCGCCAGAGATGGCTTACTTCGAGTGCCTGCACGAACTGAAACTGATCGTCGACCTGATCTACGAAGGCGGCATCGCCAACATGAACTACTCGATCTCGAACAACGCCGAATACGGCGAGTACGTGACCGGCCCGCGTGTTGTGACCGAAGACACCAAAAACGCCATGCGTCAGTGCCTGAAAGACATCCAGACCGGTGAATACGCCAAGTCGTTCATCCTGGAAAACAAAGCCGGCGCCCCGACCCTGATCTCGCGCCGTCGCCTGACCGCCGAGCACCAGATCGAAGAAGTCGGCGCCAAGCTGCGCGCCATGATGCCTTGGATCGCCAAGAACAAAATGGTGGACCAGTCGAAGAACTAAACAGTTTCTTCCGCAAACAAAAAGCCGGCTGATGCCGGCTTTTTTTAATGTTCAGCAGTTATCGAGCAGGAGTTTCTCCATGCGCGATAGCCAGCCAGGACCGGACGCCACCCAGCGCTCGAATGCTTCAGTAGGCAGCTGCAGAGTGATTTGCTGTTGGGGGAACGAATAAATTGTGCGTTCCCCGATCCGCAACTCTGCGCGTGCCAGCACCTCATCGGTGAGCTCAGGAAGTTCGTCATACTCTTCGGGCTGAATTTCATGAACATCAATTTTGGTGAGTTCATGTTCGGAGAGCTGGGCCATAGCGTTTCTTTTCGCGTTCATTGGCTTTCCTCATGCTAAAAACGTGGCTGCCGACAACCACCATACGGTCTCCCAGCATGCCGTAACAAATGAAGCGCGGCTCACCATAGTTCTTGCGGGTGTCGGCGACGACTACGCATTCGCCATCCAGCACGGTTGCAGCATCCGCGAAATCCAGTGATCGCTCGCTGAGCGTCTGATCCCGTTTAACTGGATCGAAGGTGATCCGCATCGTTTCATTCTACGAAGGTTGAAGGCGAAACTCAATTGTCGCCAACGTCCCGCGTTGAGCTTTGATGCGGATCTAATATAGCGGATCATCGGCAGAAATGTTACAAACGGTCACTATGTCTTACAGGTATGTTTTGTAAATTCAGGTAAAGTGCGGCTTGTCGTAACTTTAACTTTGGAGCCCGTATGACTATCTTGAAAAACTTCGCTGCCGTTGCCGCCATCACCTCGATCGCGCTGGCAGCGCACGCCGCTCCGACGGAATCCCTGCCTACCACCGGCACGCTGGTCGTGGTACCGGCCTATGGCGAAGTGAAACACGCCAACGACCAGGCGGTCGTCACGCTGGCCATCGAAGAACAGGACAAGGACAAGGCCGCCGCCGCTTCCCGCGTCAACGCGAAAATGAAGCAGGGCGCGGATATCGTCAAGAAGGAAGACCCGCAAGCCAGCCTGAAAACCCAAGGCTATTACACCTATCCGGTCTACCCGGAAGAGCGCGTGCTGCCGAACGGCCAGCCGGCCAAGCCGCGCGTGCCGACCGCATGGCGCGTCGGCCAGTATCTGGAGATGACCACCACCAATCTGGACAAGTTGCCGAAGACCGTGGCCGCCGCCCAGAAGATCCTGACGCTGAACGGCATCAACTTCGGCCTGACGCCGGAAACCACCAAGAAACTCGATGACCAGCGCATCGCCGCGACCTACAAGAATCTGAACGAGCGCATCGGCTTCATCGCCACCGCCATGGGCCGCAAGGTGAGCGACGCCGTGCTCGATACGGTCGACTTCGAAGGCTCCGGCAATTACGCCGAGGCCCGCCCGGCCGCCGCGCCGATGATGATGCGCACGGCCAAGGCCGCCGACAGCATGGACGTGGCTGAGCCAAGCTTCGAGCCAGGTGAGACTACCCTGCAAATGAATCTGGTCGGCAAGGTCCGCTTCAAGTAAGTCGCCCCTGCGCGCCAGTGTTTGAGGTAAAGTTTGTTTTTATCTCAACACTGGAGCCTGCCATGAAATACCTTGCCGCTGCCGCCCTGGCAGCCTGCGTTTTCTCCGCCCATGCCGAATCCCTGTCGACCGCCGGCACGCTGGTGGTGGTGCCGGCGTTTGGCGAAGTCCGGCATGTCAATGACCAGGCCACCATTACGCTGTCGGTGGAGGAGGTCGACAAGGACAAGGCTGCTGCTGCCTCGCGCGTCAATATGAAAATGAAGCAGGGGCTGGAGATCGTCAAGAAGGCCGATCCGCAAGCCAGCCTGAAAACCCTGAATTACTACACTTACCCGGTCTACCCGGAAGAGCCGCCGCTGCAGCCGGGCCAGCAGCGCAAGCCGCGCGTGCCGACCTCGTGGCGCGTGGGTCAGTCGCTGCAAGTCATCACAGCCAATCTGGACAGCCTGCCGAAAACCGTGGCCGCCGCCCAGACCATCCTCAGCCTGAACTATCTGCACTTCAGCCTGACCCCGGAAGCCACGCGCCAGTTGGAAGATCAGCGTATTGCCGCGACTTATCAGAATTTGAATGAACGCATCAATTCCATCGCCAAGGCCATGGGCCGCAAGGCCGGCGATGCGGTGCTCGACACGGTGGACTTTGAAGGTTCGGGCAATTACACCAACCGGGTGGAGGTGAGCGGCGCCCGCGCGTTGGCGATGGCCGCACCGGCGGCCCCGCCCGCGCCCAGCGTGACCGAGCCGAGTTTCGAACCGGGCGAAACCACGCTGTCGATGCGACTGGTGGGCAAGGTGCGCTTTAAGTAAGCAGCCCGCTCCTCTATAATGATGGCGCAACCCAGATAACCAGAAACGGACCACTATGCCCAACTTCCCCCGCCGCCGTGCCAAAAACAGCGCGGCCCAAGCCAAGCTGCCCAAAACGTCGCGTTTTAGCCGTTTTGCACGCCGCGCCCGCGGAGAGGATCTGGACCGGCCGCGCCATCGCGGCATTTATCTGCTGCCGAATGCCTTCACCACGGCCGCGCTGTTCTGCGGCTTCTACGCCATCGTCATGGCGATGAACCAGAAGTTCGAGCACGCAGCCTGGGCCATCTTCATCGCCATGGTGCTCGATGGCCTGGACGGCCGCGTGGCGCGCCTGACCAATACGCAGAGCGAATTCGGCGCGCAGTACGATTCGCTGTCGGACATGGTGTCCTTTGGCGCCGCGCCGGCGCTGGTGATGTATGAATGGTCGCTGCGCGGCTTGGGCAAGCTCGGGTGGATCGCGGCCTTTGTCTATTGCGCCGGTGCCGCGCTGCGCCTGGCGCGCTTCAATACCAATATCGAAGTGGTGGACAAGCGCTACTTCCAGGGCATGCCGTCGCCGTCGGCCGCCGCGCTGATGGCCGGCTTTATCCTGATGATTCTCGACGTGGAGGCGGATGTCTCGGGTCTGGACATGGCCTGGGTCTCGTGGGGTATCGCCATTTTCGCCGGCCTGACCATGGTCAGCAACGTGCCGTTCTACAGTTTTAAAGATGTGAACTTCCGCAAGCCGGTGCCGTTCATCGGCGTGTTCCTGATCGCACTGGGACTGGCGCTGATCGCGATTAAGCCGGCGGCCACGCTGTGGCCTTTGTTTGCCATCTACGGCCTGTCCGGCTATGTGGTCGCCGCGTGGCGCGCGGCCAAGGGTAAGAAGGTCAGCCTGATTCAGACCGAAATGAGCAGCGACGATCCTAGCGAACGTCATTAAAACGATGGGGCGGCAGGCCCTGAGCAGATTCAAGGAGCAATCATGAGCAACTCATCCAACCGCCTTATCATCTTCGACACCACGCTGCGCGACGGCGAGCAGTCGCCGGGCGCCTCGATGACCAAGGACGAGAAAGTCCGCATCGCCAAGCAGCTGGAGCGCTTGCGCGTGGATGTCATTGAGGCCGGCTTTGCGGCCGCCTCGCCGGGCGATTTCGAATCGATCAAGGCCATCGCTTCGGTGGTGCGCGAGTCCACCATCTGCTCGCTGTCGCGCGCCAATGACCGCGACATCGCCCGCGCCGCCGAAGCGCTGCTGCCGGCCGAGCGCAAACGCATTCACACTTTTATCGCCACCTCCAAGCTGCACATGGAGGCCAAGCTGCGCATGCTGCCGGAGCAGGTGCTGGAGCAGGCCCGCAACGCGGTGCGCTTCGCCCGCCAGCACACGGACGATATTGAATTCAGCCCGGAAGACGGCAGCCGCTCGGACGAGGATTTCCTGTGCCGCGTGCTGGAAGGCGTGATCGCCGAGGGTGCGACCACCATCAACTTCCCGGACACGGTGGGCTATGCGGTGCCGGAGCTGTTCGGCGAAACCATCCGCCGCCTGCGCGAGCGGATTCCGAATTCCGACAAGGCTGTGTGGTCGGTGCACTGCCATAACGACCTTGGCCTGGCGGTGGCCAACTCGCTGGCTGGTGTGGTGATCGGCGGCGCGCGTCAGATCGAATGCACCATCAATGGCCTCGGCGAGCGCGCGGGTAACACGGCGCTGGAAGAGGTGGTGATGGCGTTGCGCACGCGCGGCGGTTACTACAACCTCGAATGCGGCATCGACACCACGCAGATTGTGGCGGCGTCCAAGATGGTGTCGCAGATTACCGGCTTTGCCGTGCAGCCGAACAAGGCGGTGGTGGGGGCGAACGCGTTTGCGCACGCTTCCGGCATCCATCAGGACGGCATGCTGAAATCGCGCGAGACGTACGAGATCATGCGCGCCGAAGATGTGGGCTGGACTGCCACCAAGATCGTGCTGGGCAAGCTGTCCGGCCGCAATGCCTTCAAACAGCGCTTGCAGGAGCTGGGCATCGATCTGGAGTCCGAGGCCGAAGTCAACGCGGCCTTTGCCCGCTTCAAGGAGCTGGCTGACCGCAAGGCCGATATTTTTGATGAAGACATTCTGGCGCTGGTGTCTGATGAGCAGCAGTCGCAGGAGAGCGAGTTTTATCGCTTCGTCTCGCTGGAGCAGCGCTCCGCCACCGGTGAGACGCCGGCCGCGAAAATCGTGTTCACCGTCGACGGCGAAGAACACGTCAGCGAAGGCCGTGGCGACGGCCCGGTCGATGCGACCGTCAACGCCATCGAGGGCGAGGTGGGCAGCGGCGCGGAACTGGTGCTGTTCTCGGTGAACGCCATCAGCACCGGCACACAGTCGCAGGGCGAAGTGACGATGCGTTTGTCGAAAGAAGGCCGCATCGTCAACGGCGTGGGAGCGGACCCTGACATTATCGTGGCGTCGGCTAAGGCTTACTTGTCGGCGTTGAACAAGCTGCATTCGAAGATTGAACGGGTGAATCCGCAACCATGAGTAAAGAGTTTGATGTTGTAGCATTGGGCGAGGCGATGGTGGAGTTCAACCAGGCCAGGTCCAGCGAGCCTTTGTACCGCCAGGGCTTTGGCGGCGACACTTCCAACGCGGTGATTGCCGCCAGCCGCCAAGGCGCGCGCACCGCCTACCTGAGCCGGGTGGGCGAGGACCACTTCGGCCGCATGCTGCTGGATTTGTGGCAGGCGGAGGGCGTGGATGTCAGCGGCGTGGCGCGCGATGCGCAGGCGCCGACGGGTCTGTATTTCGTGAACCACGGTCCATCGGGACACGCGTTCAGCTATCTGCGCGCCGGCTCGGCGGCCAGCCGGATGCAGCCGCAGACCATGGATTTAAGCGCGGCGCAGCGCACGCGCTGGTTCCATGTCTCGGGCATTTCGCAGGCGATTGCGGCCAATGCCTGCGACACCGTGTTCGCGGCCATCGAGACGGCACGCGCATCCGGCGCCAAGGTCAGCTACGATCCGAACCTGCGCCTGTCGTTGTGGCCTGTGGCACGCGCACGGGCCACTATCTGCGCGACCATCGCGCTGACCGATTTGTTCCTGCCCAGCCTTGACGAGGCGGTGACGCTGGCCGGCACCGACGATGTGCCGTCTATCTTCGCGTGGGCGCGTGCCCAAGGTGCGCGTGCGGTGGTATTGAAGGCCGGTCCGTCCGGCGCCTGGTACGCGGAGCAGGGCGCGGAGCCGCAACTGGCCGCGTCGCGCGCGGTGCAGGCGGTGGACGCCACTGGCGCCGGCGATTGCTTCGACGGCTCGCTACTGGCTCGCCTCGCGGCTGGCGATACATTGCCCGATGCGGTGCGCTACGCAAATGCCAGCGCCGGCCTGTCGACGCTGGGTCATGGTGCGGTGGCACCGATTCCGACGGCAGCACAAGTGCGAGCGGCGCTGGGTTGATACTTCGGTCCACGCCTAAGCATTGGCGGTTTTGAATAGCTATTCTGGTGCTTTCAACAGGAGGCTTTGCAATGACCATCACTTGCGTTATTCGTTACGAGATCGATCCATTCCAGCGCGAGGCGTTTCGCCGTTATGCGGAGAATTGGGGGCGCATCATTCCGCGCCTCGGCGGGCGGCTGCTGGGCTACTTCCTGCCGCTGGAAGGCACCAACTACGAGGCGTGGGGCCTGGTGGGTTTCGACTCGCTGGCCGAGTATGAGGCGTATCGTGCACGCTTGCGTGCGGACAGCGAGGCGAAGGACAACTTCGCCTTTGCCCAGCAGCAGCGCTTCATCCTGCGCGAAGAGCGCACTTTTACGGAGGCCGTGGCATGAACGACCGTGCCGAGGCACCGGCCGATGCGCTTCCCAGTCCGGCGGGGGCATCGTGACGGCGGCGCAGCCGCGCTTCGCGCGTGTGGCGGCGGCGATAGGCGATCCGACACGGGCGCTGATGCTGTCGCGCCTTCTTGATGGCCGCTTTTACACCGCCACCGAACTCGCACAACATGCAGGTGTTTCGGCACCGACGGCGTCGCAGCATCTCAAACTGCTGGTCGGCGAAAGCCTGGCCCGCGTGCGCGCGCAAGGCCGCCACCGCTACTACATGCTCGCGGATGGCAACGTCGCCCACGCGCTGGAAGCCCTGCTTCGGGTCGCCGACGGCGCACTGCCGGAAGCCACGCGCTGGAAGGCGCCCGCCATGCGCAGCCTGCGCCATGCCCGCAGCTGCTACGGCCATCTGGCCGGTGTCCTAGGTGTAGACCTGTGCCGCTGCTTCATCGACAACGGCTGGGTGCAAGGCGACGCCCACGAGTTCGTGCTCACAGCAAGCGGTGCGCGGCGCATGCACGAACTAGGCGTAGCGACGCACGAGGGTACACGTCAGCTATATGGCTGCGTCGACTGGTCCGAACGCCGCGATCACTTCGCCGGCCCGCTGGCGGTGGCGTTGCTGGATAACTTCATCGAGCGCGGCTGGCTGCACCGCAGCGATGACACGCGTGCACTGACAGTATCGTCCAGTGGCAAGCAGGAACTGGCCGCGTTCCTTAAAAACGGAATTTGACGTAAGCCGCCGGCCCGCTCAACCGCACATTCAGGTCGGCGTTGTTGCGATCGCGCGTCAGGCTGATTTTGTTGGCGCTGTATTCCGCCACCACGCCCACCGCCGGCGTTGGATACCACTCGACACCCAAGGTGCCGCCGTAAATGTGGCCATGGATGCTGCCGCCATTCTTCTTGATGCCCGAGGCATCCGCATACACGCGCACGTTGTCGGACACCGCATGCCGCCAGCCCAGTTCCAGCAGCGGTGCATAGGCATGTTCGCTTTCCGAATAGGCGCTGTTGCCGGCCACGCCGTTCAATACGCCGCTGGCCGTGCCATTGACCCGCGCGCTATAGTAAGCCGCGCCGACGCCCACGCCGAAGACATCCTTGCCGCTGCCGATCCACCATTTATAAGCGAGATTGGCCAGATCAAGTTTGAGCTTCGCATCCAGCTTGCCGTTGCCGGTCAGCGGCAGGCCGTTGTAGTTGGTCGTGCCGCTCAAGGTCGGGCTGTAGGTTTTGTCGTAGCGGTAGTAGTCGAAATCCAGTCCCTGCGTGTCGCCCAGCAGCAGTTGTGCCCTCACGCGCGGCAAGGTGACATGGTTGGTCTCATAGGTGCCGGTGTCGATGCGGCCGTAGTTGGTTTCACCGTTGTAGTTGATGCGCGGCTCGGTGTAGAACGCGCCGAGCGACAGGCTGGCGCGGTCCAGCGGCGCCGCCGGCTCGGCCAGGGCCGGCGAGCTGGCGGCGCACAGCGCCAGCGCGGCGACGCCGTAAAGGACAGGACGGGACATGAGTACTCCTTCGGTTGCCATATGGATGAAAAAATCATAGCAACCGTATTCATCCTGCACCGTCGGCGCACGCCCGCCAAGCGCGTGGGACTGCTCCTACTTCGATTCCTGGATGCGCAGCGACAGCACGGCCGCCAGCAGCATCGATACGCCGCCCAGCATCAGCATCATCACTGCGCTGCCATGGAAGACGCGCGTCAACAGCAGGCCAAGGCAAGCGCCCGACACCACCTGCGGAATCACGATCGACGTATTGAACATGCCCATGTACATGCCCATTTTCTTGGCCGGGATCTGGCCGGCCAAAATCGCATATGGCATCGACAGCGTGCTGGCCCACGCCAGCCCGATGCCGACAAACGGCAACAGCAGCCAGCCCGGCGCGCTGACGAAGTAGATCGACAGGAAGCTCAAGCCGCCCAGCAGCATGGCAATGGCGTGCGCGGTGCGGCGGCTGGTGCGGCGCGCGATCAGCGGCAGCACGAAGGCGAAGGCAATCGAGGCGGCGTTGTAGACCGCGCCGCACACGCCCCACCAGCTGGCGCCATCGTTGTACAGCGTGGAGCTGGTGTCGGTGGCGTGATAAATGTGCTGCGTGACGGTGGCCGTGCCATAGGTCCACATCGAGAACCAGGTGAACCACGTAAAGAACTGTACGGCCGACAGCTGCACCATAATCTTCGGCATGTTGATGTAATCGTGCACAAAGCCACGAAGGCCGGTAGAAGCCGTGGCGTGTTGCTCCGGCTCCGGATGGTAGGCGCGCATTTGCTCGGGCGTGTATTCCTTGGTGCGGATTACGGTCCACAGCACCGCGCCCAGATACACGGCGCCGCCGAGGTAAAACGAGTACACCACCGAATCCGGCGTCTTCCCCGGCGCGGCGGTGTTGGCGATGTTGAACCAGTGTTGCAACACCCAGGGCAGGGCGGACGCCGCTACCGCACCCACGCCAATAAAGAAAGTCTGCACCGCGTAACCTGTGGTCAGCTGCTCCTTGGGCAGCATATCGCCGACAAAGGCCCGGAAAGGTTCCATCGAGATATTGATCGCCACGTCCAGCAACAACAGCATCGCCGCCGCCATCCAGAGCGCCGAGGCATTCGGCATGCCGAACATGCCCAGCGTGGCGAGGATGGCGCCGATCAGGAAGTAGGGGCGGCGCCGGCCGAAGCGGCCCCAGGTGCGGTCGCTCATGTAGCCGAGGATGGGCTGGACCAGCAGGCCGGCCAGCGGCGCGGCGGTCATCAGGTAGCCGATCTTGTCCAGTTCGGCGCCCATGGTTTCAAAAATGCGCGGCACATTGCTCTGTTGGAGCGCGAAACCGGCCTGAATGCCGAGGAAGCCAAAGCTCATGTTCCAGATCGCCCAGAACGACAGCCGGGGCTTGCGGACGGGCGCGTGGTCCGGCGCCGCCGCGTGTACTTTTGCGTGCATGTGTGGTCTCCATTTATTTTTATTAGCTTATTATCTACCGAAAAGTAGTTTAGCTACAAAATAAATGGCGTTGAATTTGTATTTTAGCTACATCAGCGCCGCTTTACCTCGCGCTCCTCGTCGGGACCGTTGACCATGGCCTGCACCACGCCTTGCCGGTCGAATTCGATGGACATCATGGAATCCCATACATCCTGCTCTTTGTAGCGGTACAGCCAGACATCGCCGTCCACGCTGGCATAATGCGTCACCTGCGTGGGGCGGCCGAAGGTGCGCAGAATGGTTTCCTTGTTGTCTTTGCCCAGCTTCACAGTGGCGAATTTGGCGCTGGTCAGCACTTGTTCGTAGGAGCGCAGCCGTCCGTCCGGGCCCAGGCGCGCCATCCAGGTGTACTGGCCGAAGGGGCCCCAGGCGTATTCCAGCAGGGTGTCGTGGCCGTCGGCATAAATGTTGGTGGGGCGGCCGAGGCGGGTCAGCACCGCTTCGCGGCTGTCGCCGGGCTGGGGCGGCGGGCGGCCGAATTGGGCGCAACCGGCCAGCGCGAGCGCCAGAATGGCGCAAATCAGCGGGTTTCTCATGATTTCCTCGGGAAAAAGAAGACACGCGGGACTTTTTTCCGCTATACTTCCGGGTCTGGTCTTTCCGACCGGGTTTTATTGTAAATCACGGTGAGCAGGGTTACGACTCCGCGCACCGCATGTTAAAGGTAAATATCATGACCGTAGAAAACATCAACAAAGCAGCGATCATCGCTGACAACGCCCGTGGCCAAAAAGATACCGGCTCGCCAGAAGTGCAAGTTGCCCTGCTGACCGCCCGCATCAACGAACTGAACGCCCACTTCAAAGAGCACACCAAGGATCACCACTCGCGTCGTGGTCTGATCAAGATGGTTAACCGTCGTAAGTCCCTGCTGTCCTACCTGAAGGACAAGGACGCGACCCGTTACCGCGACCTGATCGCTAAACTGGGCCTGCGTAAGTAATTTTTGCGCCGTCCGGCTTAAAACAGAATGCCTGCGCCAGTTTGCTGTCGCGGGCATTTTGTCTTTTAAAGCATTAAAAAATTGCTAAGTGGAATGTAGTTGTAAAGTTGTAGTAAAGGTGGCCGTCTGGCTGCCTGTGGTGAGGTGAACGACAGCTCCTGAAAATCTGTCGGCAAATAGAAAGGGATTACCCATGTTTAATAAAGTTACGAAAACCTTCCAGTACGGTCAACACACCGTCACGCTGGAAACTGGCGAGATCGCTCGCCAGGCCTCCGGCGCGGTGATGGTGTCGATTGAAGACACCGTCGTGCTGGCCACTGTGGTGGCGCGTAAAGACGCGAAACCAGGCCAGGACTTCTTCCCGCTGACCGTCGACTACCTGGAGAAAACCTACGCTGCGGGCAAGATCCCGGGCGGTTTCTTCAAGCGTGAAGGTCGTCCTTCGGAAAAAGAAACGCTGACATCCCGCCTGATCGACCGTCCTATCCGTCCTCTGTTCCCAGAGGGCTACATGAACGAAGTGCAAGTGATTGTGCACGTTCTGTCGGTCAATCCAGAAATCGATCCAGACATCGCTTCGATGATCGGTGCTTCGGCCGCGCTGTGCGTGTCGGGCGTGCCGTTCAATGGTCCGATCGGCGCCGCCCGCGTGGGTTACGCCAACGGCCAGTACATCCTGAATCCTACCGTTGAACAACTGAAGACCTCGCAGATGGATCTGGTGGTTGCCGGTACCGAAACCGCCGTGCTGATGGTGGAATCGGAAGCCCAGCAACTGTCGGAAGAAATCATGCTGGGCGCCGTGGTCTACGGCCACACCCAGATGAAGGTCGTGATCGACGCGATCCACGACCTGGTGCGCGACGGCGGCAAGCCAGAGCAAGTATGGACCGCCCCAGCCAAGAATGAAGCGCTGATCGGCCGCGTGGCTCACTTCGGCGAAGCCAAGCTGCGCGAAGCCTACCAGACCCGCGACAAGCAAGCCCGTACCGAAAAACTGCGCGCCGCTTCGGCCGAAGTGCTGGCTGACCTGGGCGCGGAAGCCGCCGCTGCCGGCGCTGCCGCTCCTGACTCGGTTGAAGTCGGCAACATCCTGTTCGAGATGGAATCGAAGATCGTCCGTTCGCAGATCCTGGACGGCGAGCCACGTATCGACGGCCGCGACACCCGCACCGTGCGTCCGATCTCGATCCGCACCTCGGTGCTGCCGCGTACCCACGGTTCGGCCCTGTTCACCCGTGGCGAAACCCAGGCACTGGTCGTAGCGACCCTGGGCACCGCCCGCGATTCGCAGAAGATCGACGCGCTGATGGGCGAATACACCGACGACTTCATGCTGCACTACAACATGCCACCGTTCGCCACCGGCGAAACCGGCCGCGTCGGTACGCCGAAGCGCCGCGAAGTGGGTCACGGCCGTCTGGCCAAACGCGCCCTGGTTGCCGCGCTGCCATCGCCGGAAGAGTTCAGCTACTCCGTGCGCCTGGTGTCGGAAATCACCGAATCGAACGGTTCGTCGTCGATGGCTTCGGTCTGCGGCGGCTGCCTGGCGCTGATGGATGCCGGCGTGCCGATGAAAGAGCACGTGGCCGGTATCGCCATGGGCCTGATCAAGGAAGGCGGCAAGTTCGCCGTGCTGTCCGACATCCTGGGTGACGAAGACCACTTGGGCGACATGGACTTCAAAGTGGCCGGCACCCGCAACGGTATCACCGCGCTGCAGATGGACATCAAGATCCAGGGCATCACCAAGGAAATCATGCAAGTGGCGCTGGCGCAAGCCAAGGAAGGCCGCGAGCACATCCTGGGCGAAATGCAGAAAGCCGTGCCAAGCGTGAAGACCGAACTGTCGGACTTCGCACCGCGCCTGATCACCATCAAGATCAACCCGGAGAAAATCCGTGACGTGATCGGCAAAGGCGGCGCCGTGATCCGCGCCCTGACCGAAGAGACCGGCACCCAGATCGACATCAGCGACGAAGGCGTGGTCACCATCGCCTCCGTGGACGCAGCCGCCGGCCAGGAAGCCAAGCGCCGCATCGAAGAGCTGACCGCGTCGGTTGAAGTAGGCAAGTCCTACGACGGCACCGTGCTCAAGCTGCTGGACTTCGGCGCCATCGTGCAAGTGATGCCAGGCAAAGACGGCCTGCTGCACATCTCGCAGATCGCCAACGAACGTGTGAACGCCGTGGCCGACTACCTGAAAGAAGGCCAGCAAGTGCGCGTCAAGGTTCTGGAAACCGACGACCGCGGCCGCTTGAAACTGTCGATGAAAGCTGCTGCGGAAGAAGCTGCCGCCGCTGCCGCCAACGCGCAGTAATCTGAGTTAGCTCAGTCAAGAACCGCCGGGCGCGTCAGCCCCGGCGGTTTTTTTATGCCCGAGCCGGGCGCAGCGGTTGATCGAGCGGGCTAATCACGCCTTGACCGCCGCGATTCAGGACGTGGGTGTAAATCATCGTTGTGCCGACGTCCTTATGGCCGAGCAGTTCCTGAACCGTACGGATATCGTAGCCCGCTTGCAGCAGGTGGGTGGCAAAGGAATGTCGCAGCGTGTGGGGCGTCGCCGGCTTATTGATGTGTGTGTTGCGCGTGGCCTGCTTCATGGCGCGCTGGATGGCCTTTTCGTCAGCGTGATGGCGGCGGATGACGCCGGAGCGCGGATCGGTCGAACGCTGCCTGGACGGGAACACATACTGCCAGCCCCAATCCTTGTTCGCATTCGGATACTTGCGCGCCAGTGCCTAAGGCAGCCACGTTTCGCCAAAGCCTTCCTCAAGGTCTTGCTGATGCAGCAGCTGAACGCGATGGAGATGTTCGCGCAATGGCTCCGCCAGAGTTTGAGGCAGCATCGTTACTCTGTCTTTGGCGCCTTTTCCTTCACGGATGATGATTTCGCTGCGTGCGAACTCAACATCCTTTACGCGCAAACGCAGGCATTCCATGATCCGCATCCCAGTGCCATACAGGAGGCGTAATATCAGGCCATTGGTGCCACTGGTGCTGCTCAGCAGGCGCTGGACTTCGTCCTTAGTCAGCACGACAGGCAGACGTTGCGATGACTTGGCTGTGACGATTTCATCGAGCCAAGGTGGCTCAGCTTCCAGCACTTCCTTGTACTGGAAAAGTAGGGCCGCCTTTGCTTGATTCTGGGTGGATGGCGCAACGCCGGCAGCTACCGCCAAGTGGGTCAGAAATTGTGTTACCTCTGTGGCTCCCATGGTGGAGGGATGGCGTTTACCGTGGAAGATGATAAAGCGGCGAATCCAGCCGATGTAACTTTGTTCGGTGCGGATGCTGTAGTGCTTCAAACGAATGCGGTCGCGTACCTCTTCGAGCAATTTAGGCTTGGATGTGGTCATGGCTACTCCGCAGGTGGGTTTGCCCTAAGTCATTAGGGTGTGCTAAATTGGCATAATGTATTGATAATATTGGTTCTCCAGCTTGGGATTCTGCGAAACTTCAACCTTTGGGCGGGAAGAATTGCGACAAATAGGGGGCCTATTTTTTGTTGGCGTGTGGTCGGTTTTGGTGTGTCGGCGTTGGCTCAGAGCTTGGCGCTTGGGCCGCAGTCAAATCAGGCGGCCCGGCTTCGGTAATGTTTTGGCCTGTGGTGTGTTGCGGGCAGTGGTGATGGTCGGCGTTTTGTCCGGGGCGGCGCGCAGTGCGCGAACCTCGGTCAGCGTTTTGTCCCTTGCTGCATCAGGTGCTGTGGTTCCGGTTTGTGTTTGGTTCGTGGTGTGCACGCGCCAACAGCTAGCTCAAGCGGACTGGCCGGACCCTAGCAGTTCTTTGTTTAATTTACGGGCGGCCAGCCGCTTAGCACAACGTTAGCGTGACGTATGAAGTACTCCTCTGAAACTTGGCTTGAGCAAATCCGAAAATGGATCGCCTTTGTTTGCGTGTCCTTTGCTGCTTCTGTGTTTTGGGGAATAGTTGTCGCCGGTATCGCTCGCTATGTCTTCGGCATCTCGCAGGACAGCGCTTTCTTTTATGTTGCCATCCCCACCGCGCTCGGCTTTATCGTATTCTTCATCAACATTCGAGAGCGGCTATTCGCTGCTATGGGATTTGGCAATGCCGGTTTTCGCTAACATGGCAGTCAACCGGACTGCCTCCACGCTGCGCGTTCCGGCAGCCGGTTACTTTTAACGTTGGGCTTTTCGATGGCTGAAACGAAAAATCGTCCGCTAACTTCCTCCGAGCTAGGTCTTGCTCGTTGGATGCTTGAGCACGGAACTCCGGAGGCCCGGGAGTTCCTGTCGCAGCTCGAACTCGCGGAGGTCACTCCTTGGAAATGCCCCTGCGGTTGTGCGAGCATCAATTTTCAAATTAAGGGGCAACCGGAAGCCCCGCCGGGAGTACACATTCTTGGCGACTTTCTAATGGGCTCGGGTGACTCCACTAGCGGTGCTTTCATTTTCGAAAGCGGTGGCCTTTTGAGCGGCCTTGAAGTTTATGGCCTTGCTGGCGAAGCGCCGGCCGTCCTGCCAAGCTTTGATGAGCTGCGTTCTTTTGCAGGAACGGCATGAGCATATTGCCCAACAATTCCGTCAACCGGACCACTGCATCGCTGCGCGCTGCAGCGTGCGGTTACGTCCAACGTTGGGCTGGAAGCGAACAATGACCAAGGACTCTGTGGCTACGATTAATTGCGAAACACATGGCGTGTCCGTGCCTGCGGTCGTCTGCCGTCACATGCTAACCGCAGCCGATCGCGTGGTCGGATTTGTCGAGAATAGTTCTGAGCCTGATGACCTTCAAGCTTGGTGTGACCAATGCGAGTCGTTCTTTTTGAAGGAGCGCGAAATGACTGAAGCATTCCTCAAGTTCAACGACTTTGCCGTTGTGTGCCAGGAGTGTTACGGGCTGTTCAAGTCGCGGCATACACCGTTCTATTCGGAGTCAGCTGAATGACGCTCATGCCCAATAAATTCATCAACACGGACGCGCTGACGCGCGCCGGTTATGCTGCACGTTAGGCGTAGGTAAAAAATGAAGCCCATGAACAAAGAAAATGTTTTGTTTCATTTGAAGGAGGCGGCTGAGGAGCTACTGCGGACCGTAGCTGATATCGAAAGCGACGCGTCTTATTCGGAGGCGGAGTTTTTTGTAGGAATGCAGCATCTTTATCATCATTTGAATACGGCTTGGAATACTAGGGAAACTAGCGATAGCCGCCTTGACCAATCCACAGATCAGGACTTCATCGAATGGGGAGCTTACCCAAAAGATCTACCTACGATGGGGGCCTGACCATTCATTCAAGTGGATGCGCCTACGGCGCACCGCTTTACTCAAACGTTAGCCCATGAAAAACGCAGTCCCACTGTTCGAAGTATCAGACCCATTGGAGCTCATGGCTCTCTGGCGCTTGGTCTCCGAAGCCAAGTTTCATGAAAACCCTGAGGACACTGATATTTGGGGAAGCCCATACGTTCGTGAGCTTTCGCAGCGAATCTCAGATGGCATACTTCGGTCACATCAGGATTCTGGAAATGAGTCGCGTGTCCGCTCGCATAAGGAATGGGTTTCGTCGCTGCCCTCGAACGTGGTGTTGCCGGTTGTCCAAGCGCGTCTAAAATCTGACGCGATGCAACCGTGGTGGTCTGCGATGACAGCAGTCGAGAAGGCTGAATACGCCAAATCTTGCGTCGTTCCGTTCGAACCCACTCATGAATTCATTCTCTCGCTTGTTTCTGAGGCAGAACGCTAACAATGCGCTCAACCTCGCTCACTTCGTTCGCTGGACACGTCAATCGCTGCGCGCTTGCCGTGCCGGTTAGCTTGACACGTTAAAGCACAGCTATGGTCTACCTCGCCATTACTCCTCAAGGACTGAGACACGCACTGCGCGCCGTTGAAAAATGCGCGGCTCCGATTTGGTGCGGCTCTGACGCAATCTCCGAGTCAGACTTCGAGAATTCGGAATGTGCTTCTTTGACTCGATTTTCCTATCCCCTTGGCGGCGAGAACCCTGAGGTACTAGCTGGCGCAGTCGAGACCATCGAAGAACATCATCCCGGCGAAACGATCTGGATCGAACGTGCGTAAAAGCTCTAACCATCTAATCAACCGGACGGCTTCCGCGCTGCGCGCTCCAGCCCTCGGTTATCGTCCACGTTGGGAATCACCGAACGGCAATGTATGCGAAATACACTAGATATCTTAAAAGACCTCCATGAAGGGGGCATTAATGCCGCTGAGGTCTACGCGCTTGCTGATGAGACCGAACCCTTTGAGATTCACTCATCTTGGGGACTTTCAAAATCGGAATGGACGGCTTATTGTCAGGGCGCTGGCTGGGAGGACCTGGCTAAGTGGCGTTACAACAGTTGGCCTAGTGTATGTTGTGTTTGTGGTCGCCCACTTCCGTCGCCGCCTGAATTTGGTTGGTTTGTCACGGAATCAGGAGATGGGACAGTGCTACGACACATCAGGTGTAGGAAGAGCCAGGATTGAAATGATAAATACTGTCTGTCCAACTATGCAGCCAACTGGACTGCCTCCACGCTACGCGTTCCGGCAGCCAGTTACTTTGAACGTTGGGCCAAAAAGAAATGACACCGCGCGAACTTGCAATTGATCTCATAAATGCTGTCCTGGCTGGGAAGATCTCGGTTGAGAAATTCTGCTCAGAATTTGAAACCCACTACAATTTCAACTGGCCGGAGTGCCATCGTGGGGTAGATTTTGAGATATTCGATGCGTTGTTCGATGTTGTGACCTACTTCACTCCATATCCAGAGGAGAAAGCGACGGTCCATCCGGGATATCATGCAGAGCCTGAAGTACTGGAGGCTGTCGCAAAGACCCTCGCTGCGCTAAAGGCCCAACCATGCAATCAACCCGGACGCGCTGATGCGCTCGGGTTATTTTGAAATGTTAGAAGTCTGAACTATATGACCGGAATACTTCCAACTTATGCGGAACTTGAAGGCGCAATTGAAGGTGACGGTGCGCCCGAATTCATTGAATTTGCGCAGTTACTGGTCAACGCGTGTATCGAATGGCCGACGTTCAATCTCAAGGAACCTAGTGACTTGGTTCGAGAAGTTGCGCGAGAAGTGCGTGGACAATTAACTCAATCAAACATAGAAAAATTTTCTCAATATTTACCCGTATCTCGCTCCGAAAACTGGCCGCACAAAATGCAAGCCTGTGTCGCCATGCTTGAGCTCTTCCAGTATGGACGCACCAATCCCGAGCCCACGCTCGATCAGCTCATTTTGGTCAATGGAGCAATCATCAATCTGGAAGGGCAATTAGTTGATGGTGGATTTGTCTGACTTTCAGCTCCAGCGGACCCCTGACGACGTCGGCGAGCAAACACGCTAGAACTCTATGAATCCTGTCCGTGCCAAGATGGACGCCGCTTTGAAAGCGGTCGTTGTTCCGAAACTTCGAGCGATGAAATGCACTGGAACATTTCCGCATTTCCGGCGTGTTGTCGGAGAGCGCGCCGAGCTGTTGACATTCCAGTTCAACCGAGATGGTGGGAGTTTTGTCGTTGAGCTTGCGGTTTGCAGTGGTGATGACATCAAAAAGCACTGGAACGAAAGATTGACTCTGAAAAACGTAACTGCGCATGACGTGAGCTTACGATTTCGTCTCGGGGCATCTTCCAAGGGAAGTGATCATTGGTTCGTATATGGGAAGAAGGCTTTCGAGCCCGGACACGATAAGGTGGAGTCGAATGTCAAATATGAAAGCGTTGCAGATGACGTCGCCAATTTGCTGGATAGCCGGGCAAACTTAATCTGGCGCGGTCTAACAACTAATTCCAGCGGATCGCCTACGGCGCCCGCTGAATAACTACGTTAGGAATTCCCATATGACCGAGGCCGAGGAAAGCGCATGGGTACAGGATCTTCTGGACGAAGCTCGCCGTGACTTGGTGTTTCTGCTGCATATTGCAAATGGCTCCTTTGGTGGGCCCGATGAAATGCCCTCTTCACCGGAACGATTCAAACTCATGGAACGTATCATTGAAGGCCTGGTGCGCGGCGGCTGCAAGGTCGGTTTTGGCGATGCAGATTTCTGCGTTCCAGACGAACTGAAGGTCGCGAAATCTGAACTTTCGGCGACGCTGGTTGGCTTATATGCTCAAAAAAACCAGGACTATGAATTTGTCACTTTCATTATTCGAGGTTAGCGAATTGGATAATCCTAACCGTCAACTCCAGCGAACGCGCTACAGCGGACTTCACCCGCTTCCGCGCTCCGCTAATTCAATCCGTTGGGCTCATCGAAAATGACATCGGCTTCTGTTTATCGTTTTAAGGATCGTTGGCTCGTCGCTCCCGACAATAAGACTACGACGGGCTTGCAGGTCGGTTTAGGTCCCTTCGTTGCCTTGCCACTTGACATCACCACTAGCGATCTTGGGAGCGCTTTGGCGAAGGCATTGGATCTTTCGAAACGTACAATTCCACATCCTACCGATTGGAAGAGCGTTGCGCTTCCTCGCCTGGCCGCCGCCGGAGTGAAGAGCGAACGGACGTTTCAACTCGGCGCCATATTGGTTCGGGTTAGTGGCGAAGGTCCAAGCCTGACTTTTACGCCAACACATAATGGTGGAGCAGCGGGCGTTACTAAAGGTTTTCACTCGCTGCCGGATCTTGCCTTGGAAATTTTTATGGGCTCGGATGACCTTCTCGGCGAGGCACTATGCAAAGCGATAGAACGATGCAGCTGATCTTTGTCGATGGAGTAGGTGGCAGAAATTACATGCGCAAGCCGCTGGTTCGCTTCTTTGAGCGGCAAGGTTATTCGGTGGCTTGCTTTGACTACAGGGCCGCATCTGAGCCGCTTGAGCACATCAAGCGCCGTCTACTGGACGCCTTGGCCGAGATGTCAGCACGTGGACCTTACGTGGCAATTGGCTATTCTTTCGGAGGTGTGCTGCTGCGCATGGTACTGGCTGGTAATGCAGGATCGATTCCCAACCCTATGCGAATTGTCCTGCTTGCGTCGCCGGTAAAAGGCATGCGACTCGCAAAGGCACTAAAAAGCTGGAAGCTATATCGATTCCTTACCGGTGAGGCTGGTCAGCTCACCGCAAGCGACTCTCAAATGCTTGCCGTGCCGTGGCCCGAAGTGCCCGTCGCGTGTGTCTATGGCGTTTGGCCCTGGCTAGGTGTATTGGGCTTTTTGGCGGGCTTCCGCGCGGCACACGATGGTATGCTGACGGCTGGCGAGGCGACTTCCTCGCTTGCTGCTGCCTCTATAGCGGTTTCTGCTAGCCATGGCTTCATTCCGCAAAATGGCGCGGCGCTGTCAGCAGCTTCAATGTGGTTGGCTAAGGGCGAAAGCGGCAGCGCCTAAGCCACTGAACGTTAGGTGGGAGGGCCTTCAATGCAGTTGTTGGTGAACATTGACGTCAATGACCTCAGCAATGCCATCGCCTTCTATTGCAGCGCGTTTGTCCTGCCATTTATTCCAGCGGACGCCTGATGGCACCGTTGAACAACCACGTTGACCGCCGCAAGCAGCGTTACATCTTGCTTGCAGATTCTGACTATTTAGACTGAACTTTTTGCCTGCCACCTCAGTCCAACTCTGCGAGGAGGACGTCATGAGCCAATTGTATGAAGACGACGTTGTTGCCTGGGCGGAGCAGCAGGCCCACCTGCTACGCACAGGCCAATGGTCGCGGCTCGATATCGACAATCTCGCCGAGGAGATCGAGGATGTGGGCAAGAGTGAACAACATGAATTGCAAAGCCGCTTCAGCGTGCTTATCGCGCACCTACTGAAATGGACTCATCAACCTGCACGGCGTGGACGTAGCTGGCGCCGGACCATCAAAGAACAGCGTGCAGCGATTGCACGTCACCTGAGGCGGCATCCCGGTCTGAAGCCGTTGTTGGATGATCCCGATTGGCTGGAGTCGGCCTTTGTCACCGCAAGGACGAATGCCTTTGACGAGACAGGCATCCCTGATCTTCCTCTCAATCTGCCGTGGTCCCTGGCACAATTGATGGCGCAGGATTTTCTTCCGGAGTGAATAATGAAGATCAGTATTTACGATCCTGGCCGTTGGTCGCAGGACTTGGCATTCTGGCCGGCGGAAGGGGGGGGCGAATACGGTAATGTGCGGCAGGTATTCCTGCGGCGCTGCGCGGAACTGCTGGCGCATTTGGTTCGATGGCAACAGCAGGAAGGGAATCAGTGTTTGCTGTGGCGGCGCTTGATTGTGCTGCAGCGCCGTCGGATTGCCCGCATGTTGGCGGTCGCCCCCGACCTGCGCGCGGTGCTAGCCGATGAGGAATGTCTTCAGGATGCGTGGCTCGATGCGCAGCTCAAAGTCATTGGCGAGGTAAATTGTTTCGATTTACCCGATGCCTGCCCCTGGACACTGGAGCAGGCATTGGATCAGGACTTTTTCCCGGCTGATTACTTCCCGTCGTAAGTCACACGGAACACGCGGCCGCCGTAGTCGTCGGACACCAGCAGCGAGCCGTCGGCCAGTTGGGCCACATCGACCGGGCGGCCGACCACCTCGTCGCCGCGCAGGAAACCGTCGATGAAAGAGGTATCGCTCACCAGCTTGTTGCCGTACAGCGTAAGGAAGCGTACCGTATAGCCGATCTTGGTCGAACGGTTCCACGAGCCATGCTCGGCCACGAAGATGTTGTTGCGGTACGCTTCCGGGAACTGCTTGCCGGTGTAGAAGCTCAGGCCCAGCGGCGCCACATGCGGCCCCAGCTTGGCGACCGGTTCGACAAACTCCTCGCAAGTATGGCCCTTGCCGAATTCCGGGTCTGGCACCACGCCGCCGTGGCAGTAGGGGAAGCCAAAGTGCTGGCCGAACTTGGTCAGCACGTTCAGCTCGCACGATGGCGTGTTGTCGCCCATCTCGTCGCGGCCGTTATCGGTGAACCACAGCTGTTTGGTGGCCGGATGGAAGGCGAAGCCCACCGTGTTGCGCACGCCGCGCGCCACTTCCTCCAACTGGCTGCCATCGGCATTCATGCGGTAGATTTTGGCGCTCTTGGTATCGTCGGTATCGCAGATATTGCACGGCGCGCCGACCGGAATGTACAGCTTGCCATCCGGCGCCGCCTTGATGACTTTCTCGCCGTGCCATTTATCGTTCGGTAGGCTGACTTTCACCACTTCGTACGACGGCTTTTGCGCGTAGCGCTTGTCGATATTGTCGAAGCGGATTACGCGGCCGATTTCACCGACGTACAGGGCGCCGTTCAGCAGCGTCACCCCGATAGGGTTCTCCAGCCCTTCGGCGATGGTCACCACCTCGGCCGACTGCTTGTCCGCACGCGGCACCAACGCATACACCTTGCCGGCCTTGCGCGAACCGACGTAGACGATGCCGCTGTCCGATACCACCATGCTGCGCGCCGTCGCCGCGCCTTCGGCGTAGATGCTGATGTGGAAGCCTTTCGGCAGCTTGAAGCCAGCCAGCAAGTCGCTGGCCGCCGGCCTGGCCGCAGACGGAGCAGTGGCGGGCGCCGCCGCCAGCTTCTTGTCCGCATTGGCGGCGATGTAGCCGGCCAGCAGTTCGATCTGCTGTGCGTTGAGCGCTGGCGACCACGCCGGCATGTTTTTCTCCGGCACACCCTTGCTGATCACCTTGATGAGATTGGCCTTGGTCGGCGCACCGTGCAGCCACGCGTGCTGGCCCAAGGTCGGGCCGACCGCGCCTTCCAGTCTGGTGCCGTGGCAAACTGCGCAATTGGCCTGATACAGTTGTTCGGCCGTCTGGGCCGGCGCCGCCTGCGCGGCAAAGGAAGCGAACGCAATGCCGATGGCGGCGGCTTGCAGAGCGATCTTGTGCATGTCATTCCCCGGATGAGTAATGCCGCCATTGTACAATCTGCTTCCTTGATCAACCCACCATATTGCTTCATGAAGTTTTCACACCGTCTTGCCTTCGCCCTCGCTTTCAGTTCGTTCTCCGCGCACGCCGGCATGGAGGCGCCGACCGAGCCATTCCAGTTGTATGGTAATAGCTACTACGTCGGTCTGGAGGGCATAGGCTCGGTGCTGATTACCTCGCCGAACGGGCATATCCTGATCGATGGCGGCTATGTCGAATCGGCGGCGTCTATCGCCGCCAACATCCGCGCTCTGGGTTTCAAGGTGGAAGACGTCAAGCTGATCCTCAATTCGCATACTCATGGCGACCACGCCGGCGGCATCGCGGAATTGCAGCGCCTGAGCGGCGCGATTGTGGTCGCCAGTCCGGCGTCGGTGGCGGCTTTGCGGAATGGCATGGCGGGCAAGGATGACCCGCAGTTCGCGGATTTGTCGCCGTTCCCGCAGATCGGTGCGGCGCAAGCAGTGGCGGATGGGGAACTGGTGCGGGTCGGCCCGTTGGCGGTGATGGCACTCTACACGCCGGGTCATACCAGTAGCGGCGTCAGCTGGGCGTGGACTTCCTGCCAGCAGGGGCACTGCGCGTCGATGGTGTTTGCCGACAGCCTCAATCCCTATGCCAGCGCGGCTTACCGTTTCAGTGACAACAATGCGGTGGTGCAGGATTTCGGATATAGCTATACGGTGTTCAACCGTCTGCCGTGCGACGTGATGGTGGCGGCACATCCGGGCGCCGCCGAGCTGCGCGATCAGGCCGCACGTGGCGCGCTGATGGGCGATGGCGGTGCCTGCAAACGCTATGCCGCCGCCTCGCGCGCAATGTTGAAGGCCCGCCTGCTCAGCGAACGCGCCTCCGCGCAGTGAGCGCAACGGCCGCGCCGGCGAGCGCGGCCTGTTGCGGGGCGGAGCCTGCTTCAGTCGCCCGTGCCGGTGCGCAGGCGAGGCAGGGCAGGCGCGGCGCTGGCGCTGGCGCTTACGCGGCCGCGCGCTGTGCCTATCGGTGTCACAAGAGCGCTGCCTGCGTGCTGGGCGCCATCCACCGTGAACACGCTGACCAGCCCAGCCAGATGCGATGCTTGGTCTTGCAGCGCGGCCGCCGCTGCGGAGGCTTGCTCCACCAGCGCGGCATTCTGCTGCGTTACGCCATCCATCTCGATAACGGCGCGGTTGATCTGCTCGATGCCGGCTTCCTGCTCGCCGCTGGCCGTGCTGATCTGCTCCATGATCTGGCTGACGTTGTGGATGCTGCGCACCACTTCTTCCATGGTCTTGCCGGCCTCGTCTACCAGCACGCTGCCGCTGTCGATCTTCTCCACCGATTCATTGATGAGCTGCTTGATATCCTTGGCCGCGCTGGCCGAACGCTGCGCCAGCGTGCGCACTTCCTGCGCCACCACCGCGAAGCCGCGGCCCTGTTCGCCGGCGCGCGCCGCTTCCACGGCGGCGTTCAGTGCCAGAATATTGGTCTGGAAGGCGATGCCGTCAATGACGCCGATGATGTCGACGATCTGGCGCGACGACGCGCTGATCGCTTCCATGGTGCTGACCACGCCGCCCACCACCTCGCCGCCGCGCGCGGCCACGCCGGAGGCGTCCGCCGCCAGCTGGTTGGCCTGGCGGGCAAATTCGGTATTCTGCTTGACGGTAGCGGTCAGTTCTTCCATCGACGAGGCGGTTTCTTCCAGCGAGCCGGCCTGCTGTTCGGTACGCGAGGACAAGTCCAGATTGCCGCTGGCGATTTCATCGGACGCTGTGGCCACGGCGTCGGTACCGTGACGCACTTCACTGACGATGGCGGCCAGACGGTCGCGCATGGCGGCGATGCTGTACAGCAGGCTGGAGCGGTCGCCCGGCGCCAGCTGCACATGCACGGTCAGGTCGCCGCCGGCGATGCGGTCGGTGATGCCGGCCGCGTAACCCGGTTCGCCGCCCAGCTGTTTCAGCAGCGAACGGCTGATCAGCCAGCCCAGCAGCACGGCCAGCGCGATCGATGCGCCGCTGAGGATGGTAATCATCCACGCCGAGCCAACGCTGCGGTTGTGGATGGTCTGGCCGATTTCGTCGATCGCCGCCTGCTGGCGCGCGACCAGGGCCGCCATATGGCCCACATACGCCGCGCCGGCCGGAATGAATTCCTGTTCGATGATTTTGTTGGCCAGCTCCATGTCGCCGGCCGCTTTGGCGGCAAAGGCGCGTTTGCGCGCGTCCTGGTAGACCTTGCGCTGGCTGAGCGCGGTGTCCAGCAGCGACCTGGCTTGCGGGTCTTCCAGCATTTCCAGCAGCTGGCGCTGGTTGGCTTCGGCGATCCTGGAATTGACGGCGATGCCGTCTTCAAAGAACTTCTGCGAGGCCGCGTCATTGGTCCGGGCGGCGGCCAGCGCGCGCTGCACATTGGTTTCGACGACGGATTTCCACGTGCTGACCAGGCGTTCGGTCTTGAGGTGGTGGGCCAGCAGGGCGTCGGTGTCGGCGGCGGTCTGGCGGATGCTGGTCCAGCTGGCGGCCGCAACTGCCAGCAGCAACAGTAGCGTCGCGCCAAAGCCTATGGTCAGCCGGTTGCTGACCTTCATATTGGATAATTTCACACAGCCCTCGGAATGGTATTGAAAAGAAATATAAGTTTCCAAAATTTATTCTTGTATTGTAACAAATGCTGTGTGGCAACATAGAAATCTTCAACTGGATTTACAAAGCTGGTATGCCTGGGGTAGGCTGCGTCGCATGTCTACCATTATTGATTTTGACGTGCCGTTCAACGGCAAGGCGCTGAAAGCCGACCACTACGTTGGGCGCGACAGCAATCGGATTTTGTATTTGCATGGCGCCGGCAACAGCACGCGTCGCGGCCACCATCTGCTGCGTGGAGCGCTGCAGCAGCGCGGGCTTGGCAGCGTGTGCTTCGACGCCATCGGCCATGGCGAGACGGGCGGCACGTTTGCGGAATCGTCGGTGGCGAGCCGCACGCGGCAGGCGGAGGCGGTGCTGGCGGCCAGCACGCTGTCGGAACCGCTGGTGGTGTTCGGTTCCAGCATGGGCGCCTACAACGCAATTCGCCTGACGGAACAGCATCGTGTCGATGCGCTGGTGCTGATCGTGCCGGGAGTGTACACGCCGTCGGCGTACGAGGTGCCGTTTGGCCCGGACTTCTCGGCCATCATCCGCCGCGAGCGCAGCTGGGCCGACAGCGATGCGTGGGACATCCTCTCGCGCTTCGAAGGCCGCCTGCTGGTGATCCACGCCGAACATGACGCTACCATCCCGCTGGAGATATCGGAGCGTCTGGTGGACGCCGCGCGCAACGCCAAATCGCGCCGGCTGCATATCGTGAAGGGCGCCGAACACAATCGCTTATGGTCGCTGCTGGCAGAAACGCCGCAGCACTTCGACGCCGCAGTCGATATGGTGACGGCGGCGGTGGATGGCGGAAGGCAGTAGGAGTCGAACTTACGAGGGAGCGGCTGACGCCCCCCACCGGGTTTGAAGCCCGGCCCCATCACCGGATGAGTATGCCTTCCATGTTCATGCTTGATACGACCATGCGGCATTCGGGCGTATCAGGTGGATGTTGCCGACCCGCCGAGTATAGCCGACGCGGTCGAAGAATTCCAATATCTGTATGGCGCGCTTGCGTCCCAGGCCGGTGGCGTCGCGGAACGAGGCGGCATCCACTTCGGGCAGCGCCGCCACGATGCGCGCCAGTTCGTCCAGCTGCTGCGGATGATAGAACAAATCCTTCACCACCTGGTTCAACTCTCCCGTTTTGGAGAGCTTGAGCAGCAGGCGGCGCACTTCGGCTTCCGGCATGTCATGCTTGCGCATCAGGTCGCGCACCCACGGCGGGTCGAAGCCGCCTGCGAGCAGGGAGGCCAGTAGCGGGGCGGCTTGCATCTGTTCCGCGGCGCTGAGTTCCACGCTGTGGCTTGGCAGGTGCAAGCTGCGTCCGCGCTGTTTGATCGCACCATCGGACAGCAGGGTTTCGATCAGCCGGCTCCACAGACGGTCTTCCATGTCGGGCGAAACGATGCGCTTCAGGCGCCAGAGTTCCGGGCCTGCGTCGTCCGGCGCGCGCTCGTGGAAGTCGGCCAATGCGGTGAGGATGCGCGCGTGCAGCGCCTGTACCTCGGCTTGCGCGATCAGCAGCGTGTCGCCGCCTTGCAGTTGGACTTCCATCGTGCCGGCCGGCGCGGCGATCTGCGCTGCCGGCAGTTGCGTTAGCCGCACCAGTGCCGATGCACGCAAACCAAGAGGGGCATGTGCCAGCAGGGCGCCCACGTCGCCATGGCCCTCGCTGCGGCCATGGCCGATGTAGCCGGCCAGCGCGTCGAGCCATGCCACGCGGGGCGGGCTGCGGCGTTTGCGTGCGGGACCGAAGGGATCGAGCACCACGCCGCCGCCGATGGTGGCGGTAGCCTGCGCATTGCGGATCACTAAGCGGTCGCCCGGCACGGCGTGCACCGGCGCGTCCAGTACCAGCTGCACGCGGCCCGTGTGGCCGGGCGCCAGCACTTCATCGTCGAGCATCACCACGTTGGCGGTGTGATGCGCCGCGCCCAGATGGACGTGCACCGGTGACCATGGCTTGAGCGTGAGACCGCAGTCCGGCATCAGCGTCAGTTCCACGTCCATGCGCGGCGAGCATTCCGCCAGCGCCGGCGCCACCACCCACGTGCCGCGCGCGATATCGTCCTTGGCGGCGCCGCTCAGATTCAACGCCAGCCGCTGGCCCGCCCGGCCCGCGTCGGCGTCGCGGTTTTGCGCGTGGATGCTGCGCACGCGCACCTGCTGCCCACCGGGCGCCAGTTGCAACGTGTCGCCCACGCGCACGCTGCCCGCCAGCGCCGTGCCGGTGACGATGGTGCCTTGGCCGGACAGCGTGAACACGCGGTCGACGCCCAGCCGGAACAGCCGGCGTTCGTCGCTGGCTGGCAGCGTGGCCGCCATCTCCGCGAGGTGGCGCAGCAGCGCCCGGACGCCGATGTCGCCATCTTGCGTGGCGTTGGTGCGGAAGATTTGCGCGCCGGCGAAATCGGTCGGCGCGAGCAGGGTGTGGATTTCGCGTTCCAGCTGTTCCAGGCGATTGGCGTCCACGCGGTCTATCTTGGTCAGCGCCACCATGCCGCGCTTTACGCCCAGCAGCCGCAGGATGGCGAGGTGTTCCAGCGTTTGCGGCATGATGCCGTCGTCCGCCGCGATTACCAGCAGTGCGGCATCGATACCGGTGACGCCGGCCGCCATGGTGCGGATGAATTTTTCGTGGCCCGGCACATCGATGACGCCGAGGATGTCGTCGCCCAGCGGCGTGTAGGCGTAGCCCAGCTCAATCGAAATGCCGCGCGCTTTCTCTTCTTTCAGGCGATCGGTATCGACGCCGGTGAGGGCGCGCGTGAGTGTGGTCTTGCCGTGGTCGATGTGCCCTGCGGTGCCGACGATCATGTTGCGAGCAGTGGCAGTTGTTCGACGAAGCGCTGCTGCTGGTGCGCCTGCAGGCAACGCATATCCAGCCACAGGGCGTCTTGCGCCACGCGGCCGATCACCGGCAGCGGCAGGGCGCGCAGGCGTTGTTCCAGCACGCCCAGCGCATTGCTGATGCGGCCGGTGGCTGCGGGGCGCACCACCAGCCCATAGCTTGGCAGTTGGTCGACCGGCAGCGCGCCGCTGCCGATCTGGCTGGCCATCGCTTCGTCGGTCACTTCGTAGTTGGCGCCCAGCGCGGCTTGCAGCGCCGGCAGGATGGCTTGTGCTTGCGCGCGCATCTCGGCCGCAGGGCGGGTCAGCAGCTTGAGGGTGATCAGGCGCTCGGGCAGCAGGTCCGGTGCGCGGTACAGCGCGAGTACCGGCTCCAGCGCGGCCAGCGTCAGTTTGCCGACGCGCAGGGCGCGCTTGAGTGGATTCTTTTTGATTTGCGCGATCAGGTCTTTGCGCCCCACGATGATGCCGCATTGCGGGCCGCCCAGCAGCTTGTCGCCGCTGAAGGTGACCAGGTCGGCGCCGCCCTCGATGGTTTCGCGCACGGTGGTTTCGTGCGGCAGGCCGTATTGTTCAAGATCGACCAGGGTGCCGCTGCCCAGGTCCACCGCCAGCGGGATGTTGTGCTTTTTCGCCAGCGGCGACAGTTCGTCCAGCTCTATGCTTTTGGTGAAGCCGGTGATGGCGTAGTTGCTGGTGTGGACCTTCATCATCAGCGCGGTTTGCGGGCCGGCGGCTTCGTCGTAATCCTTCAAGTGCGTGCGGTTGGTGGCGCCGACTTCGCGCAGCACCGCGCCGGCGCGGGTCATCACGTCCGGAATGCGGAAGGCGCCGCCGATTTCCACCAGTTCGCCGCGCGAGACGATCACCTCTTTGTTCAAGGCGACGGTGTTCAGCATCAGCAGCACGGCGGCGGCGTTGTTGTTGACGATGGTGGCGGCTTCGGCGCCTGTCAGTTCCAGCAGCAGTTCTTCGATCAGGTTGTCGCGGTCGCCGCGTGTGCCGGTGTCGATGTCCCATTCGAGGTTCATGGGCCAGCGCATGGCGTCCACCACCGCTTGCACCGCGCTGTCGGGCAGCAGGGCGCGGCCAAGATTGGTGTGCAGGACGGTGCCGGTCAGGTTGAAGACGGGACGCAGCGACGAGGTGTTTTGTTCGCGCAGGCGATTGGCCAGCATCGTCAGCAGGGACGGAATGCCGGTATCCGGCGCGCCGGCCGCTGTCGCCGCCGCGCTGCCATCGCGGGCAGCCAATAGCATGGCGCGCAGTTCGGCCAGCAGCGCGCGGGCAGCTTCCAGCGTCTGCACGCGGCCATATTGCGCGATCAGCGCCTCGCAGCCGGCATCCGACAGGATCAGGTGGACGGCGGGGAGACGGATCGCGCCTTCGGCCCCGCGCGCCGCACCGGTCTGCGCCGCCGCGCCGGCGGGCTGCGCGTCGGCACGGGTGGCGGCGTTGGGGGCTGGCGGCTTGCTCATTCCGCGTTGAACCACAGCAGAGGGTTGCCGCTGGCGCGGGAGTAACCGGCTTCTCCGACCAGCAGGTCGAGTGCCAGGCTGGCGAGATCGTCGGCCAGCGGGTCGACGTGGAAATCATGCTCCTGGTTGAAGATCTTGCGGTAGGTATGGCATTCGTCGCAGGTCTCCGCGCGCGCCACTTTGCTTGGATCGTTGGCCTTGTTGTCGGTCTCCAGCTCCTGATCGATGCTCTGGTAAGCCACTTTCGCCGTGCCCTCGCAGCACGAGCATTTCACCCGCACCATGTGCCACTCGCTGGAACAGCAGCTGCACTGCAAATAGCGATAACCCTGCGACTGCCCGCCAATCCGGATCACGCTGGCCACCGGATGCGAGCCGCATACCGGGCACAAAGTGTTGGTCACCAGCGGCTGCACACGCGGCGCGTCCAGCTGGCTGGCGCGCACAGTCCACATGACTTGCAAAGCCGCAGCCACAAACGGCGCATGCAGCGGATGCACGCCTTCGGTCAATTCTGCCAGCACCGCGTCGGCGCAGCCCTCCAGCTGCGCGGCGTCCAGCGCGCGCAACTCCGCCAGCACCGCAGTCAATTGTGGCTGACTGCCAGCAAGCGGGTCGAGTTGATCGAGGATGGCGTCGAACACGCGGCGCCAGGTGGCCGGGCGCTGGCCGCTGACCGGCAGCGGCGGCATGTGGTGATCGATGGCCAGCTGTATGGTGGCCGCATCCGGCATGGTGAAGGTATCTGCGGGCAGCGAGCGGATCACCGCCGCTTGCGCGTCAACCAGCGCCGCCATCATGTTCAGATAACCGGCCAGCGTCTCGCCGACCGGTATGCCCTTGATTTGGTTATTTGCCAATTGCCGCAGGCGCGCCGCGCGCGCAGCAAACAGACTGCGCGCTTCCGGCAGCAGCAGGCGAGGAATGGCGGTGTGATCGAGCGCCTCGATCTCACCTGGTTCTAACAAGCGTTGTACCAAAAAAATCTCCCTGAAACAGACCCGGAATGTTCCCCGGCGCAGGGAGCATTCTAAACCTAGTCGCGGCTCTTGCGAACCACTTCCTCAAACCACCGCGGATGGTGCTTGCGCGCCCACCCGTAAGTGACCGTGCCGCGCACCATGGCGCCTATCGAACCTTTGACCCAGAACGCCGCGTAAATGTGCACGATGATCGAGCAAATCAGCACAAAAGCGCTAAACGCATGCAGCAAAGCGGCCAGCCGCACGATCTCGATCGGGAAGTAGAAGGCAAAGTACGCGCGCCAGATCACGATGCCGGACAACAGCAGCCCGCACATCGAGGCGATCAACACGAAGAACAGGATCTTCTGTCCGGCATTGTACATGCCGACTTTCGGCAGCTTGTCCTCGCGGTTGTTGAGCACATCGTCCATCTGCCTGAGCCACTGCTTGTCCGCCGCATCCATGCGGTTGTGGTGCCAGAAGCGCAGCACCAGCATCGCAAACGACACAAACATCACCAGTCCGATAAACGGATGCAGGATGCGGGTCCACTGGCCGCCGCCGAGGAACACGGCCATCCACGACGTCGCCGGGTGGAACATGGCCAGCCCGGAGACTGCCAGCAGGATGAAGCAGATGGCGGTGATCCAGTGATTGCTGCGCTCATTCTTGGTGTAGCGCTGGATCAGCGGATTGCCGTCCTTATCATGGTTAGGTGAGCTCATGGTGCTTCCTCCCTGATACGTTTGGCTTCCGCCACTGCCTCGGCTTCCTCGTCTTTTGACACCTCGTTCGGACCCACGCGCGAGTAATGGAACCAGCCCGCCAGCGCCGTGATGGCCATGCCGGCCAGCGCCAACGGCTTGGTCAAGCCCTTCCACAGGCCCACGGTGGCGCTGATGCTCGGATCCTTTTTCAGGCCGTGGTATAGCGTTGGCTGGTCCGCATGGTGCAACACATACATGACGTGCGTGCCACCCACGCCGGCCGGATCATACAAGCCGGCCTGTTCGAAACCGCGCGACTTCAGGTCCGTGATGCGTTCCTCCGCATGCTCCTTCATATCCTCCTTCGTGCCGAACATAATGGCGCCGGTAGGGCAGGTCTTGACGCAGGCAGGTTCCTGGCCGACAGCCACGCGGTCCGAGCACAAGGTGCACTTGTAGGCGCGGCTGTCCTGCTTGGAAATGCGCGGCACGTCGAACGGGCAGCCGGCCACGCAGTAGCCGCAGCCGATGCAGTTCTCCTGATGGAAATCCACAATGCCGTTCGTGTACTGCACGATGGCGCCCGGCGAAGGGCAGGCCTTCAGACAGCCCGGATCCTCGCAGTGCATGCAGCCGTCCTTGCGGATCAGCCATTCCAGATCGCCCTTGGGATTCTCGTATTCCGAGAAGCGCATGACGGTCCACGATTGCGGCGTCAGGTCCAGCGGGTTGTCGTAGACGCCGGTGGTTTCACCCACCTCGTCGCGCAGATCGTTCCATTCCATGCAGGCCGTCTGGCAAGCCTTACAGCCGATGCACTTGGAAACGTCGATCAGCTTGGCGACAGTGCCGGTCACCGGCGTGCGCGCCATCGGTGCCTGCACCGTCGTCGCCGACATGCGCTTGATATCAAGTGATTGTAATGCCATGTTTATCTCCTCCGGCCGTTAAGCTTTTTCCACTTTCACCAGGAACGATTTCGATTCCGGTGTCTGTGAATTGCCATCGCCCACAACAGGCGTCAGCGTGTTAACCAGGTAGCCCGGTTTAGTGAGCCCCTTGAAGCCAAAGTTGATCGGCAGGCCGACGTGGTGCATCGGTTTGCCGTCGATGGTCAACTGCTTGATACGCTTGGTCACCACCGCTTTCGCGATGATGTAGCCGCGTCCCGACGTCACCTTCACGCGGTCGCCATGCACCACGCCCACTTCCTTGGCCAGCGCTTCGCCGATTTCAACGAACTGCTCCGGCTGGATAATGGAGTTGAGGCGCGCATGCTTGGTCCAGAAGTGGAAGTGCTCCGTGAGGCGGTAACTGGTCGCCGCATGCGGGAACTGCTCCTTCTTGCCCAACTTCTTGCGGTCGTTCGGGAACATGCGACCGGCCGGGTTGTTGAAGGCTTTCGGATTGTTCGGATGCAGCGGGTTATGCCCGATCGGCGATTCGAACGGCTCGTAGTGCTCGGGGAACGGACCCTCCGCCATCGAGTCGCGCGAGAAGAAGCGCGCCACGCCTTCGGCCAGCATGATGAATGGACCCATGCCGTTTTCAGGCGGTTCATCTACCTTGAAGTCCGGTACGTCCGCGCCGCCCCAGTTGGTGCCGTTCCACGCAATCAGCTTGCGGGTCGGGTCCCATGGCTTGCCTTTCGGATCGCAGGAAGCGCGGTTGTACAGCACGCGGCGGTTGGCCGGCCATGCCCACGCCCAGTTCAGCGTCTGGCCGATGCCGGTCGGATCGCTGTTGTCGCGGCGGGCCATCTGGTTGCCGGCGGCGGTCCACGAACCGGCAAAGATCCAGCAGCCGCAGGCCGTGCTGCCGTCATCCTTCAATTGCGCAAAGCCCGCCAGCTGCTCGTTCTTCTTCAGGACAACCTTGGTCGGATCCTTCGGATCGGTGATCTCTTTCAACGCCTTGCCGTTGTATTCCATCGCCAGTTCTTCCGGACTAGGGAAGGCTGGGTTGGCGTAGTTCCAGGTCAGGTTCAGAATCGGATCGGGGAACTTGCCGCCCTCGGTCTGGTAAGCCTTCTTCATGCGCAGGAACAGGCCCGCCATGATTTCCAGATCGCTGCGCGACTGGCCCGGACCTTCGGCGCCTTGCCAATGCCATTGCAGCACGCGCGAGGAGCTGACCAGCGAGCCGCGTTCTTCGGCGAAGCAGGTGGTCGGCAGGCTGAATACCTCGGTCTGGATTTGCGCCGGATCGACCTTGTGGAAGTCGCCGTGCGGTTTCCAGAACTCGGACGTTTCGGTCTGCAATGGGTCCATGATCACCAGCCATTTCAGCTTGGATAGCGCATCCGTGGTCTTCTGCTTGTCCGGCGCGGATGCCAGGATGTTGAAGCCCTGGCAGATATAGCCGGTCATTTTCCCCTGGATCATCAGCTCGAACGCCTGCATCATGTCGTACGGCTTATCGAGCTTGGGCAGGTAGTTGAAGGCGTAGTTGTTTTCCTCGGTCGCGGCGTCGCCCCACCAGGCCTTCATGAAGGAGACCAGGAATTTCTTGGCGTTGCTGTAGTAGCTGAGCTGATTCGGACGCAAAGGCTTCAGCGCGCGCTTGGCCACATACCCATCCCAATCCTGCTCCGCCTCGCCCGGCAGGGAGAGGTAGCCCGGCAGCATATTGGTCAGCAGGCCAAGGTCGGTCAGACCCTGGATGTTGGAGTGACCGCGCAGCGCATTCATGCCGCCGCCGGCGATACCCATGTTCCCGAGCAGGAGCTGCACCATGGCGCCGGTACGCAACGTCTCCGCGCCGGTCGAGTGCTGGGTCCAGCCCAGTGCATACAGGATGGTCGCGGCACGTCCCGGCACCGCCGTCGATGCCAGCATCTCGGCCACGTGGTGGAATTTTTCCGGCGGCACGCCGCAGGCTTTCTCCACCATCTCGGGCGTGTAGCGCGAATAGTGCTTCTTCATCAGCTGATACACGCAGCGCGGGTGCTCAAGCGTCGGATCGATTTTGGCAAAACCGTCGTCACCGATCTCGTAGTTCCAGCTGCTCTTGTCGGCGTACTTGTTCTTCTCGTTGTCCCAGCCCGAATACAGGCCGTCGTTAAAGGCGAAATCCTCACGCACGATGAACGGCATGTCCGTGTAGTTACGGACGTAGTCGTGCTGGATTTTGTCGTTGGTGAGCAGGTAGTTGATGATACCGCCCAGGAAAACGATGTCCGCACCGGTACGGGTAGGGACGTAATAGTCCGCCACCGAAGCGGTTCGGGTGTAGCGCGGATCGACCACAATCAGCTTGGCGCCGCGATGCGCCTTGGCTTCCGTGACCCATTTAAACCCGCAAGGGTGTGCTTCCGCCGCGTTGCCGCCCATGACCAGGATGACATCCGCATTCTTGATGTCTACCCAGTGATTCGTCATCGCACCACGTCCAAATGTCGAGGCAAGACCTGCCACCGTTGGACCGTGTCATACGCGTGCTTGATTGTCGAATGGGAGCATGCCGGTGGCACGCATCGCTTTATGGGTTAAGTAGCCTACTTCATTGGTGCTGGCCGACGCGCACAGCATGCCGGTGGTGGTCCAGCGGTTGACGGTTTTGCCGTCTTCGGTTTTCTCGACGAAGTTGGCGTCACGGTCCGCCTTCATCAGTTTGGCGATGCGGTTGAGCGCTTCATCCCACGACATTGGCGACCATTCGGTGGCGCCCGGCGCACGGTACTGCGGCGCCAGCAAGCGGTTCGGCGAGTGGATAAAGTCGATCAGGCTGGCGCCTTTCGGACACAGGGTGCCGCGGTTGACCGGGTGGTCGGCGTCGCCTTCGATGTGGACGATGCTGGCCGAGGCGTTCTTCGCGCCGTCGCCCAAGCCGTACATCAACAGGCCGCAGCCAACGGAACAATAGGGGCAGGTGTTGCGGGTCTCGGTGCTGCGCGCCAGCTTGTATTGCCGGACTTCGGCCAGGGCCGTCGCCGGTGCAAAGCCGAGGAGCGCGATGCTCGAACCCGCGATGGTCGCGCCAGTCACCCGAAGGAACTGGCGTCTCGACATCTGGTTCATGGTGTCCTCTCTTTTTGTCTGATGACCTTTCGAGTGTAGCACCAGCAACTAGCGATTCGTTAGTGTAGTTTTGTATTAATTGTTGCTATTCGGCCAGAAACGCCTTTTGGTATAGAGTAATTGATAATGTTGATTTTATTTGTAGCAACTTTTCAATTGCCGGTAGTCGTAGAAGTGGCTGGCGGGGCTGATTTTGGCGTGGCTGCATGCCCGTTTGAAGTCGGTTTCGCGCTCGTTGTACAGCATCCGTACCAGTACATGGCCGGCACTGTTACGGTACAGTTCCCACTGGATGTTGGCTGCCATCGGCGCCACCTGCGCGCCGCGCCATGGACTGTTCTGGTAACTGTAAGTCGCAGTGCGCGGCAATTGTTCGGACATGCCCGGTACACCCAAAGCGCTGGCCAGCGGGATGACGATTTCGGCATGGGCGAAGCGCAGCTTGGCCGCGTGCGACAGGTCGCCGCGTTCGATAGCGTCGGCCTCTTTGAAGAAGTCCTCGACCAGTGCATCGGCCATGCGCCAGGTGATGCTGCCATTTTCCGCGATGCCAGGGCCTTTTTCGTAGAAGGCCACGGCGTCTTCGGCTTCGGCATAGGTTTGCGCTTCGGCCGGTGGAATGTATTTGGTGAAGTCGGCCTTGAGTTCGTGCTGCATGTCGGCCGCAGCCGCGTACAAATCATACAGCGCCAGCGCGGCATCGGTGGTAGTGGTCAGCGTGGCGATGAAGGTTGGCGTGAACAACCGTGCAAGCGTGGCCTGGACGGCGGCTTGCAGCTGCGGCTGCGCGTGGATCGCGCTTTCGCGGGCGCTCAGTTCGTCGCTCTTGACCCAGCGCTGGTAGGCCAGGCTGGATTCTGTGACCAGCTTGTCCTGCGCGGTGTTAAGCTTGTGGAAGTAGAGCGTGTAGCGGTCCACACCGGTGTCGAACAACGGCGCAAGGCCGGGTTGCTGCTGCTCCAGTGAGCGGCGGAAGAACTCCGCGCTGTCGACCGCGCGGTCCTTGCCCGAGCTGACCAGCACGATGCGGCGTGCCTTGCCGGCCGGTCCTTCGCCGAACAGCGATGGCAAGCGCGCATACATGCGTTGAGCCAGCTGCGTATGTTCTTCCAGGCCCTGCCGCGTCTCATTGCCATAGCCAAGCAACTCGTTCGCTCGCATCATCTGCTCGATGTCCGGCCCAAGCTGGCGGCCGAGCGGTGTCAGCGCGTCCGCCTCGGCGGCTTGCCGCCATAGCGTGTGCAGCCACTCGGCGGTTTTGGCGCTGGTAAGCCCGCGCGAACCGTGACGCGCCAGCATTTGCACGTAGACCGCCTTGTAACCGGCAGGCGCGGCTTCGTAAGTCGCGCTGTCCTGCTGCGGCGCGTAGGGGGCTTTGGTGGACAGCAACAGGGAGAGAGCGAGGCCGATCATACTTTAGAAGTCTACGCGAACATTCACGCTGGCGGTGCGCGGCGCGCCGATGTTCAGGTAATTCTCCTGATAATAAGTCCAGTATTTGCGGTTGGCGATGTTGGAGATATTCGCGCGCACGCTGATCATCTTGCCGAAATAGCGATGGCGATAGTTGAAACCTGCGTCGAACAGCGTGTAGGCAGGCAGCGTGTTGACGTTGGCCGCATCCATCGGCAATTCGCCCAGATACTGGCTGCCTACGTGCAGCGCCAGGCCTGGCAGCACTTCGCGCCAGGTGGCTTGCACCGAAGCCTGGCGGCGCGGCGCACCGACGGCGCGCTTGCCGCTGTAGCCCGGCGCCGCGTCTTCCAGCGTCGCATCCAGCAGCATGATGCCGCCTTCGATCGATACGTTTTTCGCCGCCTGCACCACGGTGTTGAACTCCAGACCCTGATACTTGGTCTGGCCATCCAGCACATACACATTGGCGGCGTTGGTGTACTGAGCGCCGCGCTCGATGCGGAACAGCGAGGCGGTGGCATTCCACCAGCTACGCTCCGTCTTCACGCCGACTTCCGACTGCTTGCTCTTGATCGGCGCGAAGGTCTGGTTGGCGTTCGCGGTGGAAGTCGGCGCATTGGCTGCCTGTTCCAGCGCTTCCACGTAGCTGGCGTACAGCGTGGTATCCGCGGCTGGCTTGTACATCAGCGCTACGGTCGGCGTGGTCTTGTTGGCGGTGTATTGCGTGGTCAGCGCGCCCTTGGTCGAGTAAGCGTTGTCGACGAACTGCGTGTAGCGCAGGCCGCCCACCAGCGACCAGCTGTTGCCCAGCTTGAGCGTGTCGCTGGCGAAGACGGCATCCTGGCGCGTGGTCTCGTCGCGATAAGTGCCGCCGCTGTAATTGGTGCCCCAGACGTTGATGATGGTCGGCGCGTACAGGTTGCCGGTGCCCAGATACACCTTCGGCGTCACCACCGAGGAAGTCGATACCAGATTCTGCGACATCACGCCGAACACAATCTCATTGTTCTCGAAGCTGCCGTTGATGGTGGCCTGCACCTGATCGAAATGGTAGCCGTGCAGTTCCGAAGTCACGCGGTCCTTGTAATCGCCGGCGTTGCTGGTGATGTAGTACTGGTCCTTCTTGTACACGCGGGTGGAGTCCGAGGTACGGTAGGAGGCATTGGCCACCCATTGCGGCGCGAGGCGGTATTCGATACCGGTGGTGGCCAGCGTGTATTCCACATCGCTGCCGGCGCCGATGCTATTCAGTTTGGTGTCGCCGTCGATCGGCTTGGGAATCTTGTAGGCTGGGGCGATGACGACGTCCGTGCCGCCCACGCTGCGGCGGCGCTGATAAATCGCATCGTAGGTCAGCGCCAGATCCGGCGTAATACGCCATTCCAGATTCAGGCCGGCGGCGTTGCGCTTGATCGAACCGTTTTCCTGTTTCAGGTCGCCGTCTTCATGCAGCAGGTTCAGGCGATAACCAAAGCCGCCTTCCTCTCCGAGGCGGCCACCGGTGTCGATATGTTCCTTGATCGCGCCACCTTCCTGATAGCCCATCGCCGCGCTGAAACTCTGGCTGGTGGTTGGGCGCTTGCTGACGTAGTTGACGATGCCGCCCGGCGAACCGAAGCCGTACATATAACCGGTGAGGCCTTTCAGGGCTTCCACGCTTTCGAACATCTCCAGCGGCATCTCGGTGCCGCGATTGATGTTGGCCAGTCCGTTGACCTTGTAGCCATTCAGGTCATCGAGGCGCAGGCCGCGCATCTGAATGGTGGCCGGGTGGGTGGAAATTGGTGGCGAGATGGCCGTCACCGAAGCGTCATACTTCAGCACTTCGGAAATGCTGGTGGCCAGGCGGTCTTCGATTTCCTCGCTGGAGACGGCCTTGGTGGAGAAGGGCGTATCGAGTTCCGATTTACGGCCCAATGCACCGCTGCTAACGCTGTCGCCGAGCTTTTTCTTCTCGACGGTGGCCTTCACTTCGACCGTGGACAGCGCGCCGCCCACATCTTCCGCCATGGCGGAGAAGTGGAGAGCGCACAGGCCAGCGGCGGCAAGCGCCAGTTGCAGACGGGATGGAGCGAACGGAGTTTTCGAAGACATGGATAACCTGGAGAAGATGCAAAGACCGCAATCTTATCGGGCGTATATGACGCCCGTATGACGCAGCTCCAGGTTCCAAACGATTTACATCGTTTTGCAAAGGCGCTCGATATCCGCCAGCGACGGCGGCGACGCGCCGGCGCCCAGACAGGCCGCAGCGCCGGCTGCCACCGAGAATTGCAGATGCTGCAAAGGCGTGGCGTCCGCGCGGTGCATCATGCTCCACGCCAGCGCGGCGATGCTGGCGTCGCCCGCGCCTACCGTGTCCACCACCGTGATTTTCGGCGCCGCCTGTGACCACGATTGCTCGCCGATGTGCAACGAAGCGCCGGCACCGCCCATGGTGTACAGATAGGTCGCGGCCGGGTTCCAGCCGCGCAGCGTGGCGAAAGAGCCTTCGATATCCCTGGTGCGGAACAGGCCTTCCAGGTCTTCTTCCGATACCTTGACCACGTCCGCCAGTTCGGTCATGCGGCGCAGCGTTGCGTCGTAGCTTTTGTCCATCAGCAGGCGGTAGTTAGGGTCGTAGCTGATGCGGATGCCGTCGCGCTTGAGCTGTTCGGCCAGCGCCACCAGCTTGCCCGCCAATGGCTGTCGCGCCAGGCTGATACCGCCGAAATGCACCCACTTGCAGTGCGCGCGCCAGCCGTCCGGCAATTGCGCCGCGTCGAAGTGCAAATCTGCGCTATCGTCACCGATGAAGAAGTAGGCCGGCGGATCGGTGCGGTGCACGATTGCCAGCAATGGCGCGCGGTCGTAGCGCTGCAGGAAGCGCAGGTCAAGCCGCGCCGCTTCGCTGGCCTTCCATAACGCGTCGCCGAAAACGTCCTTGCTGATGGCGCCCGCAAAAGCGGTCGGTACATCCAGCCTGGCCATCGTGCGCGCCACATTCCAGGTCGACCCTCCGGTCAGGCTGCGCCAGTGCTCCTGCGCTGCATCCTGTACCACCATATCGGTGAGCGCTTCGCCCGCCGCTACAAACAAGGGAAAGCTCATCTCAATCCTTCTTCAACACGTTGAGCACTTCGTAGCAGGCGCCCATGGTGTGGTAGTCCACCTTGCCGGCCGGGCTTTTCTCGTCGGTCAGCTTGCTGTTGTCGGCGCCGAGGATACGATACCACGCGCCGTGTTCATGGTCGACGAAATGCTCCCAGCTGTAGGCCCAGATTTTATCGTACCAGGTCCAGTAGCGCGCCTCGCCGGTGCGGGCGGCCAGCAGGGCGGCGGTGGCCAGGCTTTCGGCCTGAACCCAGAAGTATTTGAGATCGTCGCAGATGCTGCCGTCCGGCGCGAAGCCGTAGTAGATGCCGCCGTGTTCATGGTCCCACGCCTTGGCCAGCGCCGCGTCGAACAGCTCCACCGCGCGCGGCAGCAGCCAGTTCGGATTGTTGGCCAGGTGTGCCCCGTGGCGCTCCAGCAGCAGCAGCAGCTTGGCCCATTCGGTCAGGTGGCCTGGTTGATACCCCCATGGACGGAAGATATTGCTCTTGTCATGGCGGTTGTATTCCGTATCGACCGACCAGTCGGAATGATAGTGTTCCCAGACCATGTTGTCGGCCAATGCGGCCTGGCGCACGGCGATGTTGTGCGCCAGCGTTTCGGCGCGCAGCAGGTAGGCGCGGTCGTTGGTGGCTTCAAATGCGGCGATCAGCGCTTCACAGGCGTGCATATTGGCGTTCTGACCGCGATAGCCGTCAAGGTGCGACCAGTCGGCGCTGGCCTCGTCGGCATAAAGGCCGTACTTCGGATCCCAGAAGCGCTGCTCCATCAGTTCAAAGGTTTCGGCGATCCACGGCGCGGCCTGCGTTTCGCCGGCCATCAGCGCGTGGCTGTAGGCCAGCAGCACAAAGGCCAGGCCGTAGCAGTGGTTGGTGCCGTCGGTGACGCGGCCTTCGCCGTTCTTCCATTCGAGCTGCCACGCATAGCCGCCGGTGGCGGGATTGCGGTGTGCATCGCGCAGGAAGGCCAGCGCGTGGCGCAGACGCTGCCGATCTTCCTTGTCCCCAAACTGCCGCCACGCCATCGCATAGTTAAAGACAAAGCGCGTGCTGCTGACCAGATGGCGCGTGTGCGCATCGTAGACTGTGCCGTCGTCCTTGTAGAAGTGATACAGGCCGCCGCTGGGATCGGTGCAGCGGACATCGTAAAAATGCTTGGTGTGGCGAATGTGGTTCAGCAGGGTGGTGCGGGATCGGAAATCAGGGGCCATCTTCAGGTCCGTTTGAAAGTTACCAGGTTCTTGGGGCGCCAGCCGTCAAGCACAGTGCTGGCGCGGATGATCAACTCCACCGGCGAGGTCTTTTCCACCGGCACGTCGTGCGGGCCGTTGAGCAGTAATTCCACGCCCAACGCGCCCAAAGCTCTTTTGTCGATACGCAGCGTGGTCAGGGGGCGATGCCCCAGCACGGCGGTCGAAATGTCGTCGAAACCGACGATGGCGATATCGTGCGGGACTTTCAGCCCGCGCGCCAGACAGCAGCGCATGGCAACCAGCGCGGCGCTGTCGTTGTAGCAGAACACCGCGTCTGGCGGATGCTGCAGGTCCAGCAGCTGTTCCATCGCTTCCCACGCGCCGGTTTCCAGATCCACGCCGTCCGGCAGGCAGGCTTCCAGCCGGGGATCGGCGAGAATGCCTTCCTCGAACAGCGCCTGCCGGTAGCCGCGTGCGCGCTCGCGGATCGAATAGTGCGCCAGCGGGCCGGAGATGAAGCCGACGCGCGTGCGGCCGGTGTCGATCAGATGCTTGGTCGCCAGGTAGCCGCCCATCATATTGTCCGGGTTGACAGAGCTGTAACCGCGCAGCTTCATATCGATCAGCACCAGCTGCTTGCCGGTGGAGCGCAGGGCGCTCAGCGTTTCCGGCTCAAAGAACCCTGCGCAGACAATGCCGTCCGGCGCGTGCATGCGTATCTGGTCGATCAGGCCATCGGCCGGACCTACCGCCATGAAGGACAGCACGATGCCTTGCTTGCGGCAGGCTTCTTCCGCACCGTGCAGCACCGGCGAATAAAACGGGCTACTGGACGCCGTGTTGTGTTGGCGGTGCAGCAGGAAGGTCAGGCGCCGCAGGCGTTTCGGCCGCAGCTTGCAAAAGTCGTAGCCCAGCTCACGCGCCGTCTCCAGTACCATCTGGCGTGTCGCTTCGGTCAGACCGGGTTCATTTTTCAACGCGCGTGAAATTGTCCCCGCCGATACGCCAGCGACTCGGGCGATATCCCTGATCGTTACGTTCGTGCCCATTTTTCTTGTGTCTCCTCGTGTGAATGCAGTCTTGCATAAGCGTCTATTGACGGTCAAACGACACCTCAAGTTGACCTTTGAGTTTAGCGCAATTTACTAAACAAGCATGCTTTAGCGCGGCTTGCGGCGCCAAAAGCCGCGTATCGTCCATATCTGCGTGTTTAGTGAAGATGGCTAAACTGCGACCAAAAATCGCATGTTGTTTGACCGTGCGGCGCCAACTATGCAGAATCTTTTCATTAATACAAAAACCATCCATACGAGGAGACATCTATGGAACACGTTGCATCCGCAACTGTGCGCTCGCACGGCCATACGGAGGGCAGTAACGCCGCTCCGCTGGTCATCATCACGCTGCTGTTCTTCATGTGGGGGCTGCTAACATCGCTAAACGATGTGCTGATCCCGCATCTGAAGTCGATTTATACGCTGAACTACGTGCAGGCTATGCTGGTGCAGTTCTGCTTCTTCGGCGCCTACTTCATCGTCTCGCTGCCGGCGGGGATGCTGATCAAGAAGATCGGCTATCAGCGCGGCGCTGTCAGTGGCCTGGTGCTGGCGGCTGCCGGTTGCGCGCTGTTCTTCCCGGCTTCGGTCAGCGGCTATGCTTTGTTCTTGCTGGCGTTCTTTGTGCTGGCCAGCGGCATCACCATCTTGCAGGTGGCGGCCAATCCGTATGTGACGGTACTGGGCGCACCCGCCACCGCGTCCAGCCGGCTGACGCTGACGCAGGCCTTCAACTCGCTGGGCACCACCATCGCGCCGGCATTGGGCGGCATGCTGATCCTGTCGGAAGGCGTGACCAATGTGGTGCGCACCAAGGCGGAAGAAGCGGCTGCGGTGCAAGGCCCGTATCTGGCGCTGGCCGGTGCGCTGCTGGCGCTGGCCGTGTTGTTTGCGCTGGTGCGCCTGCCGAAGATCAGCCATGCCGACGACGATGTCGCCACCAGCGTGGAAACCAGCGTGCTGGCGCATCGCCACTTGCTGCTGGGCGCCATCGGCATTTTCCTGTACGTGGGCGGGGAGGTCAGCATCGGCAGCTTCCTGATCAACTTCCTCGGCGACGCCAATGTCGCCAGCCTGCCTGCCGGCGCCGCTGCGCATTACGTCAGCTACTATTGGGGCGGCGCCATGGTCGGCCGCTTCATCGGCTTTGGCGTGATGCGTTATGTAAGCCCGGGCAAGGCGCTGGCTTTCAACTCGACCGCTTCCATCATCCTGATCCTGACGGCGATCTTCGGTCACGGTCAACTGGCCATGTGGTCCATCATCGCCGTAGGGCTATTCAACTCCATCATGTTCCCGACTATTTTCAGCATGGCGCTGCACAAGCTGGGCAAACAGACCGGCCAGGGTTCGGGCATCCTGTGCATGGCCATCGTCGGCGGTGCGCTGGTACCGTTCGCGCAGGGCCTGCTGGCGGACACCATCGGCCTGCAATGGTCGTTCTTCGTGCCGGCGGCCTGCTATACGTTTATTCTCTACTTCGGCCTGAAATACGCCGGCATGTATAACAACAAGGAGACTGTATGAAGTTGAAACTGGCGATTGCACTCGCTTTGGCAGCAATGTCGGCGCAGGCGGCGGAACCATGGATGGACAAGTCGCTGAGCGCCGACAAGCGCGCGGAGCTGGCCTTGCAGGCGATGACACAACAGGAGAAACTGCACTGGGTGCTGGGCCACTTCGGTTCGGACTTTGCCAACAAAACAAAAAAGCATCCGGCCGCGCTGCCTTTCTCGGCCGGTTATATCGAAGGTGTGCCGCGTCTCGGCCTGCCGGCACTGTTTGAAACCGATGCTGGCCTGGGCGTGGCGACGCAGGCGACCAAAACACCGCGCGAGCGCACTTCGCTGCCATCCGGTCTCGCCACCACCGCTACCTGGAACCGCGAGCTGGCCTATCAGGGCGGGGCGATGATCGGCGCTGAGGCGCGTGCTTCCGGCTTCAATGTCATGCTGGCCGGCGGCGTCAACCTGCTGCGCGAGCCGCGCAATGGCCGCAACTTTGAATATGCGGGCGAAGATCCTCTGCTGGCAGGCACCATGGTGGCGCAACAGGTCAAAGGCATCCAGTCGAATAACATCATCGCCACCATGAAGCACTACGCGGTGAACGACCAGGAGACCGGCCGCTTTGTGGTCGATGCGCGTCTCGACGACGCCAGCAACCGCATGTCCGACCTGCTGGCTTTCCAGTTCCTGATGGAGCAGGCCGATCCCGGCTCGGTCATGTGCTCGTACAACCGCCTGAATGGCGTGTATGCCTGCGAGAATGACTACCTGCTCAACCAGGTGCTGAAGAAGGACTGGGGCTACAAGGGCTACGTCATGACCGACTGGGGCGCCACCCATAGCACGGTGGAATCGGCTAACGCCGGCCTCGATCAGCAGTCGGGCTGGGAGTTCGATAAATCGCAGTACTTCGGCGGTGCGCTGGAAGAAGCCGTCACCAACGGGCACGTATCGCAAGCGCGTTTCGACAACATGGTATTCCGCGTGTTGCGCTCCATGTTCGACAAGGGCGTGGTCGATAATCCGGTGGCGGAAGGCGGCGCGATCGATTACGCCGCTCACAATCTGGTCAGCCGCGCCGATGCCGAAGAGGGCATGGTCCTGCTGAAAAACGCCAGCAACGTGCTGCCACTGAAAGCTGGCGCGAAGAAGATTGTCATCATCGGCGCGCACGCGGACGTGGGCGTGCTGGCCGGCGGCGGTTCGTCGCTGGTATATCCGATCGGGGGCAATGCCGTGCCGGGCATCGCACCGACGTCGTGGCCAGGGCCTGTGGTGTATCACCCGTCCTCGCCAATGAAGGCGATACAGGCGCGCGCGCCGGGCGCAAAAGTGGTCTTCAACGACGGCAGCGACCCTGCCGCCGCCGCACAAGCCGCCGCCGATGCGGACGTGGTGCTGGTATTCGCGCAGCAGTGGGTAGGCGAGGCGCTGGATGCGGTGTCGCTGTCGCTGCCGGACAATCAGGATGCGTTGATCGGCGCGGTGGCCAGGGCTAATCCGAAAACCGTGGTGGTGCTGGAGACTTCCGGTCCGGTGCTCATGCCGTGGGTGGATCAGGCGGCGGCCATCCTGCAAGCCTGGTATCCGGGCACCAGCGGCGGCGAGGCGATTGCGCGCGTGTTGTTCGGTGATGTGAATCCATCGGGCCACTTGCCGGCGACGTTCCCTTTATCGGAAAGCCAGCTGCCGCGACCCAAACTGGACGGCGATCCTAAAAATGAAGCCGTGCGCTTCACCGTCAATTATCATGAAGGTGCGGCGGTCGGCTACAAATGGTTTGACCTCAAGGGCCTGAAACCGTTGTTCCCGTTCGGTCATGGCTTGTCGTACACACAGTTTGCCTACTCAGGCCTGACGGCGAACCAGAAGGATGGCAAACTGTCGGTCAGCTTCAAGATCACCAACACGGGGGCGGTGAAAGGCAAGGATGTGCCGCAGCTGTACGTGTCGCCGCTGAGCGCCAAATGGGAAGCGCCCAAGCGTTTGGCTGGCTGGGATAAGGTGGAGCTGGCGCCGGGCGAGAGCAAGCAAGTTAGCTTGAGCGTCGATCCGCGTCTGCTGGGCGTGTTCGACAGCCGCAGCAAAACCTGGCGCATCGCCAAGGGCGGCTACAAGGTATTGTTGGCGCATGACGCGGCAGACAGCAAAGCCGCCAGCATCACCGTCCAACTGCCGCAGCGTACGTTGAACGTAGCAGGTAAATAAACCAAGGAGCGAGACTTGAAACAACTGTACAAATTCTGTGCCGCCGCCATGATGATTGGCGCCGTTGGCATCGTTGAAGCGGCACCAGCCGCGAAGAGCGACTTCGTCACCGTGAAGAACACGCACTTTGCGCGCAAGGGCCAGGCTTATTACATCGCAGGCGCCAACTTCTGGTACGGCGGCTATCTGGGAGCGGCCAGCGGCGTGGGCGAACGCGCGCGCCTGCTGAAAGAGCTGGATAACATGAAGGCCATCGGCATCAACAACCTGCGCGTGCTGGCGGTATCCGAGAAAACCGACATGAAGAGCGCCGTCAGCCCGGCCACCACCAACGCGCCTGGCCAGTACGATGAAAACCTGCTGGCCGGCCTGGACTTCCTGATGGCGGAAGTGGCGAAGCGCGATATGACGGTTGTGCTGTACCTGAACAATTTCTGGCAATGGTCGGGCGGCATGACGCAGTACCTCAACTGGTTTGAAGGCACGCCGGCGCTGGACCCGAATGTGACCAAGGACTACGACACCTACATGCTGAAAACGGCTGGCTTCTACCGTAATGCCGCCGCGCAGGCGGAGTATCGGAAGGTCATCGCCAGCATCGTCAAGCGCGTAAACACCATCACCGGCAAGCCATACACCGAAGACACGCACATCCTGTCGTGGCAGCTGGCGAACGAGCCACGCCCGGGCAACGGCAATGCGACGCCGGAAGAGAAGGCGGTGTACATCAAGTGGATAGACGAGGTGGCCGGCTACATCCATAGCCTGGACAAGAACCACATGGTCAGCAGCGGCAGCGAAGGTCTGGCCGGTTCGGCGCAGGATGCGCAGCTGTACCTCGACGCCCATCGTACCAAAAATATCGACTACCTGACCTATCACCTGTGGCCGAAGAACTGGGGATGGTTCGACTCCAACAATCCGGTCGGCACCTGGGACAACGCCATCGGCAAGAGCCGCGATTACCTGAATTCGCACATCGAGCTGGCCAAGAAGCTGGGCAAACCTATCGTGCTCGAAGAATTTGGTCTGGACCGCGACGGTCCTTCGTTCAGCATCAAGGCCACCACCAAGATCCGCGACCGCTTCTACCGCGAGGTATTCGATATCGTAACCACCCGCGCCGCCAAGGGCGACCCGATTGCAGGCTTCAATTTCTGGGCATGGGGTGGCGCCGGCCGCGCGGCCAATGCTGACTACTGGTGGAAGCCGGGTAACGATTTCGTGGGCGACCCTCCGCAGGAAGAGCAAGGCCTGTATTCGGTCTTTGATTCGGACGTGACGTCTCTGCTTCTGATCAAAGAGTATGCGGACCGTCTGAAGGGGATCAAACAATGAAGCGCGCACTGATTTTATTGGCACTGGCCGCCAGCGCGGGCGCGCATGCGCAGAAGTTCGAAGGTCTGGCAGCCACTCCGCAGATGGGCTGGAATAGCTGGAATTCCTTCGCCTGCGACATCAACGAACAGCTGATCCGCGATACTGCGGACGCCATGGTCAAGCTGGGCCTCAAGGATGCCGGCTACGAATACGTCAACATCGACGACTGCTGGCACGGCAAGCGTGACGAGAATGGCGTGATCCATCCCAATGCCGAGCGCTTCCCGTCCGGCATGAAGGCGCTGGCGGATTATGTGCACAGCAAAGGCCTCAAGCTGGGCATCTACTCGGACGTGGGCGCCACCACTTGCGGCGGCCATCCTGGCAGCCGCGGACATGAATACCAGGACGCGATCACCTATGCACGCTGGGGCGTGGACTACGTGAAGTACGACTGGTGCGACAGCAAGGGCCTGAGCGCGGTCGGCGCTTACACCACCATGCGCGATGCGATTCGCAGCGCCGGCCGGCCAATGTTGTTCAGCATGTGCGAGTGGGGTGATAACAAGCCTTGGGAATGGGCCAAGGATATCGGCCATTCGTGGCGCACCACCGGCGATATTTATCCGTGCTGGGATTGCGAGCTGAGTCACGATTCGTTCGCGCGCTATGGCGTGATGCGCATTCTTGACAAGCAGGCAGGCTTGCGCAAGTACGCCGGCCCAGGGCACTGGAACGACATGGACATGCTGGAGGTGGGCATGGGCATGACGGAGGACGAGGACCGCGCGCACTTCGCTTTGTGGGCCATGCTGGCGTCGCCGCTCATTCTGGGTAATGACCTGCGCAATATGCCGGAATCCACGCGCCGCATACTGAGCAACCGCGATGTCATCGCCATCAATCAGGACAAGCTGGGCATCCCGGCGTGGAAATTCATGGCGGCCGGGCAGCTGGAGTACTGGGCCAAGCCAATGGCGGACGGCGAATGGGCTGTGGCGGTGCTGAATCGCGGCGAGCAGCCGGCGGCGTTGAGTTATGACTGGAAAGCGCATCTGGTCAGCGACGACGTCAGCAAGCGCGAGGTGGACTTCAAGAAGACCGTCTATAGCTGGCGCGAAGTCTGGAGCGGCAAGTCCGGCGACACTACGCGCAAGCTGGAAGTGAAGCTCGCCCCGCACAGTGTGCTGTTGTTGCGCATGAAGGCGCGATGATAAGTACGAATCGAAAATTGTTGGTGTCGATGGCGCTGGTCTCCGCAGTGGTCTGCGCGGAGGCCAGTGCGGCGCCTATTGCTGCGGCCGACCCGCACGTTGCTCGCATGGGGCGTGCGGAGGTGGCGACGGATGGCGGCGTGCGGTTCAGCTACCCGGGCGTCAGCTTTTACCTGGGCTTTGAGGGAACGCGCCTGAGTGCGACGGCGCAGGCCAGCGGCGATCAGAGTTATCTCGATGTGATCGTGGATGGTGTGGCGCGCAAGCTGAGGCTTGCAGCAGGGCGGCATGCGGTGGTGCTGGCGGATGGCCTTGCGTCTGGCAAGCATACGGTGGAAATTGTCAATCGTTCCGAGACCTGGCAAGGCAGTGCCGCACTGCTGGCGTTCGACACCGATGGCACATGGCAGGCCGCGCGAGTGCTGCCGGCGCGGAAGCTGCTCCTGCTGGGCGATTCCGTCACTTGCGGTGCGTCGATCGACCGCGTGGCAGGTGAAAAAGCTGGCGCCTCGTGGGCCAATCCGCGCGCCAGTTACGGCATGCTGATGGCCCAACAGCTGAACGCACAGGTACAACTGGTCTGCTATGGCGGCCGGGGCCTGATCCGTACTTGGGAAGGCAAAACCGACGAACTCAATCTGGCCGACTACTACGGCATGGCGTTGCCCACGCAGCCCACCGCCGTGCCCTGGGATCAGCGCGACTATCGGCCGGATGCCATTCTGGTCGCCATCGGCACCAATGACATGACCGTCGGCATACCTGAACGTGAACAGTACGTGCAGGCTTACGTGTCGCTGGTGCGCATGCTGCTGCAAGACCATCCGCAGGCGCAAATCATGCTCACCGAAGGCGGCATTCTGCGCGATGAGAAACAGGCAGCATTACGCAGCTACATCGCGGAAACCGTGCGGCGGACAGGCGATCAGCGCGTGCATGCCATCGCGTCCACCGGTTATCCCGGCGACGCCATCGACGGTCATCCGACCAAAGAGCAAAACGTCAGCATCGTCAACGACCTTCTGCCGCAGGTGCGCGCCGTCATGCACTGGTAAGCAGATGCCCCAGCGCGGGCGCCAGCAGCACCATCAGCACGCCGCTGAAAATCATGGTGAGGCTGGCGACCGCACCTTCTTGCGCACCGATCGAGCGCGCCTTGCTCAAACCGAAACCGTGTGCCGCCGCACCATATGGCGCACCGCGTGCGATCCGCATCCGCAGTGGCAGATTCGCCAGCAGCACGTGCCCGAGCAAAATCCCGAACAAACCGGTAATGATGACAAACACGCCGGTCAACTGCGCCGAACCACCCAGATGCCGCGTGGCCTCCAGCGCAAACGGCGTCGATACCGAACGCGCCAGCAGGCTTTGTGCGATGCTGCCGTGCAGACCTAGCAAACGGTCCAGCAGCAGCGTGCTGCCCAGCGACGCAACGATGCCGGCCACGCTGCCCAGTGTGAGCGCCAGCCAGTGGCGCTTCACCAGATCGCGATACTGATAAATCGGCAGCGCAAACGCCACCGTCGCCGGGCCGAGTAGCCAGGACAGCCAGCGCGTATCGCCAAAATAGACAGGGAAGGGTGTGGCCGACAACTGCACTACCGCGATCAGCACAGCCGATGTGGCGATGGCCGGCGTCAGCCACCAGCGCGGATAGCGCCGGTGCAAGGCGTGGTTGGCGTAAAACACCCCGACGGTCAGCAGCAGGAACAGCAGAGGTTTCATGCCCGTGCCTCCGCGCCGCAAGATGCGCGGGAGTGCCGCTGCTGGCGCAGACGACGCAGACGGCGCAACATGCGGCCACGCTCAAAGCGGCATGTCCACTCCACGGTGAACGCCGTCGCCAACAGTACGCAAGTGAAACCGATGCCGATGGCGGCGAACAGCCGCAGGCCATCGGCCTTCAGCAAGCCGTTGAACTGCACCACCGACACCACCAATGGAATAAAGAACAACAGCATATTTGACAGCAGCCAGTCCGCCCCGTGCTCGATGGCGGCTGGCCGCAGCAAGCCGCTCTGCAGCAGCGCGACCATGACGATCAAGCCGACCACGCCGCCGGAGAAGGGTAATCCCAGCCACGCAGACACCCGATCCGCCGCGTACCACGCCGCGATCAGCCCAAGCACCTGCATTAATGTAAAGACGATCCGTTTCATGATTCCATTCTAGGCGGCACAGAACTAAAGATAAAATGAATTAAAATTATGAAAATCATTCGAAAATGGAATGCAGTATGGACATCCGCGCACTGCGCTATTTCGTCGCCGTGGTAGACCATCAAAGCTTCAGTCGTGCCGCCGAAGCGCTGTACGTCACCCAGCCAACTGTCAGCAAAATGATCCAGCAGCTGGAGCAATCGCTCGACCTCACACTGCTGGAGCGCACCGGCAAACGCTTCACCCTGACCGATGCAGGTCAGGTCGTGTTGCAACGCGGTCGCGCGCTGCTGGCCATGCACGAAGAAATGGGTGTGGAACTGGCGGACCTGCAGCAGCTACGCCGAGGCGACTTGCGCATCGGCGTTACCCAACAGGCGCATGCGCCGCTGGCGCCCTTGCTGGCCGCCTATCATCGCCGCCATCCGCAGATCGAACTCAAACTGTTTGAGGGCGGTTCGCAGAGCATCGAAACAGACCTGCGCAGCGGCGTGCTGGAAATGGGCACCTTGCTCGACCATCCAGCCAATCAGGACATCTGGCAGGACTTCGATTCCTTCCCGCTGGTGCGTTCGCCCATATGCCTCTTAGCACCCAAGGAATCGGCATGGCATGGCCGCAAGCGCGTCAAACTGCGCGAGCTGGCCGACAGCTCCTTCATTTTCTACGGCGAGGGTTTTGCCCTGAACGACATCATTGCAGACGCCTGCCTGCGCGCCGGCTTCACACCACGCATCAGCAGCCGTAGCGGTCAATGGGATTTTGTAGCGTCGCTGGTGCGGCTGGGCGTGGGGATCACGCTGCTGCCCAAAGTCTTCTGCGATACGCTGGAGCAGGGCCAGTTCACCATCGCCAGACTGGAAGAACCGGCCCTCGATTGGAAGCTTATGCTGGCTTGGCGGCGCGGCGGGCATCTATCATTCGCCGCGCGCGCCTGGCTGGAGCTGGTGAGGAGTAAAGCTTAGAAGTTGGCGCCGATGCGGAAGCCATACATGCGCGGCTCGACGTAGTAGGCACGCATAAAGCCGCCGAAGGCCGAATCGGTGCTTGTCTTGGCATGTTCGTCCGTCAGGTTACGTACGTACAGCTCCGCGTGCCACTTGTCTTCCGGCGCCTCAAGCCGGATCGACGCATCGGTCATCGCATAGGCCTTCTGGTAACGGCCGATGTGCGCGAAGTCGGAATTCAGCAGGTCGAAGTACGCTTTGTCGCGCCAGTTCACTTTCACGTATGGCGTCAGCTTGTAGCCGTTCTCCAGTCCAAACTCCTGCGAGAAGTTGATGTTGAACTGGTACTTCGGCGTATTTGGCAAGTGATAACCCTCGATGTTGGCGAGGCGGCGGCCCAGCAGCGTTTTGTCAGGACCGTTGTACACCGCCGGGCAGGCTGGCAGACCCAGTTCGGTACGCACGTCGCATTGATAGTCGTCGCTGTACGATTTGAAATCGTGCACGCTGGTGTTGATGTAAGCGAAGCCACCGCCGAGACGCGCACCGCGCCAAGGCTTGTAATCCCACTCCAGTTCCAGTCCCGGAATGTTCACTTTGCCCACGTTGATGGTGCGCCAGGTTTCATACACGTCGCACTTCGGCTGGTCGGCCGGGCAAGGCAGGCCGTTGTCCGGGATGATCTGGTTGACGAAGTAGGTGCCGGTCAGCTGCATGCCTTTGTACTTCATGAAGAAGGCGGTCGCCGACAGGCTCAAACGGTTCTCCAGGAACTTGCCCTTGAAGCCCAGCTCATAGTTGGTGACAGTCTCCGGATCGTAAGGCAGGAAAGTCACCACCCCCGGTTTGCCGTCGGCGCATTTGTGGTAGTTGCAGCTGTCGGTCTTGTCGGCGAAGCCGCCGGCCTTGTAACCGGTGGAGATGGAGCCGTACACCATTTTGTTATTGTCGATCTGCTTCTGCAAGCCGAGACGCCAGGTCACCTTGTTCCATGTCTGTTTGTGATCGTTCGAAGTCGGTGAGCCATACAGGTGATAGGCCGCCACGCTGCCGCCCATGCCCGGCGCCAGATCGGTGCCATCGTGGACGTGGAAGCCCGGCGTGCCCGGCGTACCCTGCGAGTACCACCCGTTGTAATAGGCCGGATTGCCGATCCAGTTGGCGCCATAGACCTCGCCGCCTTTGTCCTCCTTGCTGTCCACGCTGTAGCGCGCGCCGGCGGTGGCGGTCCATGTCGGGATGAATTGCCAGTCGGCCTGCGCGAACGCAGCTTTGGCGTCCACCTGGCGGTTTGGCTGGTGATACAGCACGCTGCCCACGTCGCCGTATGGCTTCTGGATGGTGTTGGTGATTTCGTAGTCGATGTTGTTCCGTTCGTGCATCCAGAACAGTCCTGCCACGTATTTCACATTGCCCAGTTGCTGCTTGAGCTGCGCTTCATGCACGGTCGACAGGTAGCGCGAGTCCAGCGTGCGATGGAAGGAATCGGTCAATGGCCAGGTGCCCCAGTTGCCGTCCTTTGAATTCGGATAAGCGCCATTGATCTGGAATGGCGCGGCGTTTTGCAAGCCCTTGTCGTCGTCGGTGATTTCGTTGCGGCGCTGGTCGGCGATCTGGAAAGTGTAGTCGAAGTTGGTGTGATCGTTGATATTCCAGTTCACGCCGGTGCGCAGCGTGCGGATCTTCATATCGATGTGGCCCGGCACGTTGACGTTAATGTCCCACTTGCCCTGATCGGTGCAGGCGTAGCGCGTTCCCGCGCCGGCCTCGCAATCACGGAAGGCGGCGCCCCCGGCACTGGAGTCCTGGAATTCTTCGTACGACGCCTTGGCGGTGACGTCCCGGTTAATCTTCAGCAGGGCGCTCAGGCGGCCGGCCCATTCGTTCTGGTTGGTGTAGTACTCGCTGGGGCTGACATAGCGATTAAAACGCTGATCCACGTCCGGCTTGCCGTTCGGGATCCAGCCCAGTGCCGGCGCATTGGCTTCGGTTGTGTCGCGCGTTTGATGCGCGTAGCCGTCGCGTTTCACTTTCATGAAGGTGCCACGCAGGGCCAGCGCATCGTTCACCACCACGTTCTGCACCAGATTGACCTGCTTCTTGTTGTAGTTGCCCAGATCCAGATCGGCCTTGCCGTAGTTGCCGGTCCAATCGGGTTTCGCCGGAATGACGTTGACGCTGCCACCGGTGGAGTTGCGGCCGAACAGCGTGCCTTGCGGGCCGCGCAGCACTTCGACTTGCTCCAGGTCGAACATCAGCGCCTGCGCGCCTTGCGGGCGCGGCGAGTACATGCCGTCCACGTGGAAGCCAACCGCTGGGTCGCCAGTCTCTGTGAAGTTGGTGGAGGTGATGCCGCGGATGGTGATCTGCACCGCCGAATCGAGGCCGGTGTTTTCGATCACCACGTTGGGCATTTCGCCGCTCAGGTCACGCAGGCTGGTGGCGCCTTTGCGCGTCAGCTGGTCCTGGCTCAGCGCTGTCACGGCCAGCGGCGTTTTTAACAGTGAAGTGGAATAGCGCGTCGCTGTCACTTTCACTTCCGGGATCTGGTCTTGCAGCGTGGCTTGCGCATCGCTGGCGGCGCTGTCGCCGGATTGCGCATGGGCGCCCATGCTCATGAACGCGCAGGCGCTGGCCACGGCGAGGCTGATCAAAGTTTGTTGAGTGGTTTGTCGCATTTCGTCTCCTTGGTTTTATTTGCTTTTTTAGTATTTGTCGCAAAAAAATCAGGGTCAAACGAATCCAAAAAACGGACCTCAGTTTCTTCATCTTTACTAAACGCGCGTTCTGTACAACAGTGGCCGGGTCTTTTTGTTAAGTTTTGTAAGCGTACCTTGCGTAGTGTTACAGCGGACGGCGCAGCCGCAGCTTGCGGCGTTAGGAAATGTAATCGCCGCGCGTGGCCTCCTCAATAAAATCAAGGACTTAGGTCTGAGTGCAGCGCAAGTGCTGTTACGGAAAAGGCAAGCTAAGATGGTCCCATCGTTGTAATGAAAGGGACATCAATGCCACTCCGTCGTCTGGTTCGAAACGCTCTGCTGCTTGCCGCGCTCTCCGCAACAACAGCCCACGCGGGCACGCTGGTGATCGAAAGCTGGCGCGTGGACGATAAGACGCTGTGGGAGAAGGTGCTGATTCCGGCGTTTGAGAAAAACCATCCCGGCGTCGAGGTGAAATTCGCACCGACCGCGCCGACAGAGTACGACTCCAGTCTGGCGGCGCGGCTGGCCGGCGGCACCGCCGGCGACCTGATCGCCTGCCGTCCGTTCGACGTCTCGCTTTCCCTGTACAAGAAGGGCCATCTCGAAAAACTGGACGGCAAAGCCGGCATGCAGAACTTCCCGGCCACCGCCACGGTAGCCTGGCAGACCGACGACGGCAAGGATACTTTCTGCATGCCGGTGGCCTCGGTGATCCACGGTTTTTTGTACAACAAGAAGATATTCAAGAAGCTCAACCTGCAGCCGCCGAAAACGGTGGATGAATTTTTCGCCTTGCTGGAGGCGTTGAAGAAAGCAGGCGTCACGCCGCTGGCGCTGGGCACGGCGGACCAGTGGGAATCGAGCCAAATGGTTTATACCAATATCGGCCCCAATTTCTGGCGCGGCGAGGAGGGGCGCAAGGCCCTCATCAACGGCAAGGCAAAACTGACCGATGCGCCATTCGTGGAAGCCTTGCAGTTCGAGCAGCGCATGGGCGGCTATCTGGGGCGCGGCGCCAGCGCGCAAACCTATGGCGACAGCCAGAACCAGTTTGCGCTCGGCCGTGCCGCCATTTATCCAAGCGGTTCGTGGGATATCTCGTATTTCAGCCAGACGCCGGGACTGGAGCTGGGCGCGTTTGCGCCGCCGGTACGCAAGGCGGGTGATGCCTGCTTCATTTCGGATCACATGGATATCGGCATTGGCATCAACAAGAAATCGCGCAACAAGGACGATGCGTTCAAATTCCTGGCCTGGGTTGGCTCGCAGGAGTTTGCGGACATCTACACCAACCGCGTGACGGGCTTCTTCTCGCTATCGAATCATCTGATCTCGGTGCGCGATCCGGTGGCCAAGCAGATGGCGGAATGGCGCAACAGCTGCGCCTCCACCATCCGCTTCAACGCACAAGTGCTCAACCGCGGCCAGCCCAGCATGGAGAGCGAACTTTGGAATATCAATGCGCAGGTTTTGAACGGCAAGCTGGCGCCGAAGGATGCTGCGGCGCGGCTGCAAAACGGTTTTGCCAAGTGGTACAAACCACAGCAAAAGTAGCGTCACACTCAGTTCCTTCCCGTGGTTTGCGTGTGATCCAGTTTGGCCGGCGCCGGGCGCGGCGCCGGTTATTTTTCGAATTCTGGAGGTGGTTTTGAAGCATGAAGTAAAGATCTGGCAGTTGCTGCTATTTCTGGCGCCTGCGGTGCTGGTCTACGGCGTATTCAGCGCGCTACCGTTGATGCAGACGCTGGGGCAGGGCTTCTTCGTCGCCGACGACAACGGCCGCGCGGCCTTTGCCGGCTTGCAGAACTTCCGCACGGTGCTGCTGGACCCCGACTGGTCGGCAGGTTTCTGGAATGCGATGGTCAACAACGCCAAGTTCTTTTGCCTGCATATGCTGCTGCAAAATCCGATAGGCCTGCTGCTGGCGACCTTGTTTAGCCTGAAAGGGCTGCGCGGGGCGCGCACTTATCGCACCCTGATATTCCTGCCTACTTTGCTGTCGGTGGTGATCATCGGCTTTATCTGGCAGCTGATCCTGTCGCCGCTGTGGGGCGTGGGCGAAAAGCTGATGGGCTTTGCCGGGCTGGCGGAGTGGTTCGCACCGTGGCTGGGCGAGGAGGAAACTGCACTGACGGCGATTTCCATGGTCTCGGTGTGGCAGTACATCGGCATGCCGATGATGTTAATTTACGCCGCACTGCTGGCGGTGCCGGATGAAATCGTGGAGGCTGCGCACGTGGAAGGGGCCAGTGCCATGCGCATCTTCTGGCAGATCAAGCTGCCGCTGATCTATCCGACGCTCGGCCTTGTCACCATCCTGACGTTTGTGGCCAACTTCAACGCGTTTGACCTGATCTATTCGATCAAGGGCGCGCTGGCTGGACCGAACTATTCGACCGACATCCTCGGCACCTTGTTTTACCGGACCTTCTTCGGTTATCAGGCGCAGGTGGGCAACGCCTACCTTGGCTCGGCGGTGGCTACCCTGATGTTCCTGGTGATCCTGGCCGGCGTGGGCGTCTACTTTGTCGGCGTGCAGCGTCGTTTGACGAGGTTCGCATTATGAGAAACCGCCTGATGGTGCATGGCGCGCTGATCGCCTACACGGTGCTGGCGTTGTTTCCAATTGCGCTGATCCTGATTAATTCGGTCAAGACGCGCGAAGCGATCTTCGACGATCCGCTGGCGCTGCCGACGATGGAATCGGTGACCTTTGTCGGTTTCCAGAAGGTACTGGCCAGCACCAACTTCCTGCTTTACTTCGGCAATAGCCTGATCGTGACGATGCTGGCGTTGTTCTGCATCCTGCTGTTCGGCGCCATGGCCGCCTGGGCGCTGTCGGAGTACCGCTTCATGGGCAACCGCGTGCTGGCGCTGTTCCTCGCATTCGGCATCATGATCCCGATCCGGCTTGGCACGGTGTCGATACTGGAATTGATGGTCAGGCTGGATCTGGTGAATACGCTGACGGCGCTGGTGCTGGTGTATACGGCACAGGGCCTGCCGCTGGCGGTGATGATCCTGTCCGAATTCATGCGCCAGGTGCCGGCGGAGTTGAAGGATGCGGCGCGCTGCGATGGCGTGGGCGAGATCAGCATCTTCTTCAAAGTGATTCTGCCGCTGATACGTCCGGCGATGGCAACGGTGGCGGTGTTTACCATGATCCCTGCCTGGAACGATCTGTGGTTCCCGCTGATCCTTGCGCCCTCGGATCGCACCAAAACCGTCACGCTGGGCGTGCAGCAGTTTATCGGGCAGTACGTCACGGACTGGAATTCGGTGCTGGCGGCGCTGTCGCTGGCGGTCATTCCGATGCTGGTTCTTTACGCGCTGTTCTCGCGCCAACTGATACGCGGCCTGACGGCCGGCGCTGTGAAATAAGGAGAAGGCCTCAATGGCAAGTGTAAGTCTGAAAGAGCTGCGCAAATCGTATGACGGCAAGAGCGACGTATTGGCCGGCATCGATCTGGAAATCGCGCATGGGGAATTCGTGGTGCTGGTCGGCCCGTCCGGCTGCGGCAAGTCGACGCTGCTGCGCATGCTGTGTGGTCTGGAGAGCATCACCGGCGGCACCATGCGGATCGGCGAACGCACGGTCAATCACCTGCCGCCGGCGGAGCGTGGCATCGCCATGGTATTCCAGAGCTACGCACTGTATCCGCACATGACGGTGTACCAGAACATGGCGTTCGGCCTCAAGGTGGCTGGCAAGGACAAGACGGCCATCAGGCAGCGTATTGGCGAAGCGGCAGCTATTTTGAAAATCGATCACCTGCTGGAGCGCCTGCCGCGCGAACTGTCCGGCGGCCAGCGGCAGCGGGTGGCCATCGGCCGCGCCATTGTGCGCGAACCGCAGCTGTTCCTGTTCGATGAACCGTTGTCCAATCTCGACGCGGCGCTGCGGGTGCAGACGCGCCTCGAAATCGCCAAGCTGCACCGCCAGCTGGACGCCACCATCGTCTACGTCACGCACGATCAGGTGGAAGCGATGACCCTGGGCGACAAGATCGTCGTCATGCACGAGGGCCATATCCAGCAGGCCGGCTCGCCGCTGGACTTGTATCAGCAGCCGCGCAACCTGTTCGTGGCGGGCTTTATCGGCTCGCCCAAGATGAATTTCATGGCTGGCACGGTGCTGGAAGCGCATGCCAACGGCGTTACCGCGCTGCTCAACAGCGGCGAAACGGTACATGCGGCGGTGGATGGCAGCGGCCTGCGTGACGGCGAGAAGATCACGCTCGGCCTGCGGGCGGAGCACATCAGCGAATCGCGCGGCGGTTCGGAAGTTTTCATCGGCGAGGTCAGTGTGGTCGAACACCTGGGCGAAGCCAATTACATCTACGTCAGCCATGAGGGCAGGGAGGACGTAGTAATACGCGGGGATGGCGAACGCCATGTCGCGCCGGGGCAGTCCATCACCTTCTCGGCCGAGAGTACTGCTTTCCACGTGTTTGACGAAAAGGGCGAGGCGCGGCGGCGCCTACGCCCCGGAAATATGGTGTCTGCAACGCGGGGCTTGATGCGCAGCGCTTGATATCACAGGAGTTCTTTACTTTTCAAAAAACAGGGAGAATTGAATGAACAAGCCGGTACTGAAGAAAAAAATACTACCTCACCTGGTCGCGCTGGCGATCGGCGGCGGCCTTGCCGCATACAGCCATGCGGCAGAACCCGTGGCAGCCGAGGCGCAAGCCGGCGACGCTGTACCGGCGCCGGAGGCCACCGTCGAGGTGCGCGGCATCCGCGAGCGCCTCAAGCGCAATCTGGCGGAGAAGCGCGACGCGGGCAACGTGATCGACACCGTCACTGCCGAGGAAGTTGGCAAGTTCCCGGACAAGAACGTGGCCGACTCGCTGCAGCGTGTACCGGGCATTTCGGTTGACCGCACCTGGGGCGAAGGCCGCGACATCTTCGTGCGCGGCACCGACAAGAACCTCAACCTCACGCAACTGAACGGTCAGGCCGTGGCCTCTGGCTACTGGTGGAAAAACGACGCGCAAAGCCGTGGCTTCAACTACGACATCCTGGCTTCGGAGCTGGTGGGCAGCATCGACGTGTACAAGAGCCCATCGGCCGATCTGGACGAGGGGTCGATCGGTGGCCTGGTCAATGTCAAGACCCGCAAGCCGTTCCAGCTCAAGCCTTTCGTGGCGCAGGCCTCGGTGGAAGCCACTTACAGCGAGCTGCCGAAGAAAACCGACCCGCAGCTTTCCGGCCTGCTGAGCTGGACCAACGAGCAGAAGACTTTCGGCGCGCTGCTCGCCATCAGCAAGCAGAAACGCACCATGCGCCGCGACGGTCTGGAAAACTTCACCGATTCGACCAGGTACAACATCGTCGACCAAAACGGCGCCGTAACGCCGGGCGCCTACGCCTCGTGGGGCGGCGGCTCGGCCATCTTCCGCCAGGACCGCGAACGCACCACCGGCAACCTGACCTTGCAGGCGCGCCCGAACGCCAATACCGACATCTCGCTGAACTACATGAACTCGGATATGAGCATGGACAACAGCAACCAGAACTACCTGTGGGAAGCGGGCGGTCTGGCGGATGCAAAAGGGAATATCCAGGTCACCAATCCGAAGTTCATCACCACCTCCGACGGCACCAAGGCGCTGGTGGGCGGCACCGTCGGTCCAACCGGTGGTGTGTCGTTCGAACCGATCTTCCGCCAGTCTTACGTGAAGTCGGAGGTGCTGGATCTGGACGGCACCTACGATGCGGACAACTGGAAGTTCCACGGCCAGGCCGGCACCACCAAGGGCTCCGGCGGCAGCGACCATGACCGCAACTTCTGGCTCGTCGGGAACACGCGCACGACTTTCAATATCGCGCCGGATACCTATGAGGTGAAGTACCTCGATATCAGCCCGCTGGACCCGACCAAGCTCACGCTGCAAAGCGCGCGTGACTGGATCCGCCGCATGGAAACCAAGGAAAACTACGCGCAGGGCGATCTGACGCTGGACCTGAACGGCGACTTCTTCAAGTCGATCAAGGTCGGCGCCAAGTTCCGCGACACCACGGTGCAGAACCGCCGCATCATCGGCACCGCCGACGCGAGCAGCCCTGGCTGGATTTCATACTCGCTGGCCGATTTGTCGAAAGGCCCATCGCCGCTGCTTAGCCAGGAAGCCGCCACCGCCGGCTCGCTGACCCAATACGCGTGGGTAGACGATGGCCTGGCCTATTCCAAGGGCTTCCCGATGTACGACAAGGCCATGACGTACGCCGAAGCCAAGGGCGAGTACTACAAGATCAAGGAAAAAATCTACGCCACCTATCTGCGCGCCGACTTTGCGACGGGCCAGTGGCGCGGCGACTTTGGCGCGCGCGTGGTGAAGACCGACCAGACCTCCGAAGCCTATCAAGACCTTACCGGCAAGGGCAACTACGTGCTGGGCGATGTGAAGCGCAGCTACACCGACGTGCTACCCAACCTGAACGCAGTCTACAACGTCAGCAAGGATTTGCTGATACGCGGTGCCTTGTCGCGCGTGATGGCGCGTAACACCTATAGCGACCTGAGTGCCAGCACCGAGGTAAGTGGTACTACCAACGCCGCCACCGCCGGCAACCCGCTGCTCAAGCCATTCCACGCGAATCAGGGCGAGATCGGCGCCGAGTGGTATTACGCCGATGCCTCGCTGCTGTCCGCCACGCTGTTCGCCAAAAAGCTGGACACCTTCATCTACACCCAGACCGCGACCGAGAACGTGGCCGGCGTAACGCGCTCCGTCACCCGTCCGTACAACGCCAACAACGGCGCCACCATCAACGGCCTGGAATTCCAGTGGCAGCAGGCGTTCAGCAGCGGCTTCGGTGCCATTGTCAACTATACCTTCACCGATGCCAAGACCGGCGCCAACGCGGCCGGCCGCAAGCTGAATGTGATCGGCAACTCGCGCAACCAGGCCAACATTACCGGCTTCTGGGAGAAGAACGGTTACAGCGCGCGCTTGTCGTACAACTACCGCTCCAAGGCTTACGGCGCGCTGGATGAAGGCGGTCAGGATGTGACCAGCGCCTATGGCCAGTGGGATGCGTCGGCCAGCTGGGACATCACGCCGAAAGTGTCGCTGTACCTGACGGCGGTGAACATCGGGAATGAAGTCATCCGCACCAATACCACCGATGGCTTGCCGGTCGGCGTGTACGAAAACGGCGCGCGTTACAGCATCGGCGTGAAGGCCAAGTTCTGATAACGTTTTCGTTCGACGCAAGCCCGATTGCCTGTTTGGCGTCGGGCTTTTTTCTATTACAATCGTGTCATTATTTCCATCTGGGATGCTGAGTGATACGCCTACGTGTACGTTCCATCTGCGGCCTGCTTGCTGCCTGCCTGTTCGCGCAGCCGGCGCAGGCGGCGGCGCCACTGCAAGTGCTGCACTGGTGGACGTCGCCGTCGGAACGCAAGGCCGCCAACGCCCTGGCCGCGCGCGCCGCGGACGAGGGCATCGAGTGGAAGGATGCCGCCATTCCGGGCGGTGCGGGCATCGGCGCCGGCAAGGTACTCAAGAGCCGCGTGCTGGCCGGCGATGCGCCGGAAGTGGCGCAGATGATCGGCGTATCGATCGCGGAGTGGGCGGACCTCGGCCTGCTGCTGGAAATCGACAACGTCGCCAGCGCCGCCAACTGGAATGGCACGCTGTTCCCGGCCATACAAGCGCTGATCACGCACCGCAAGCATGTGGTGGCGGCGCCGGTCGGCATCCACCGCGTCAATACCTTGTTTTATAACCGTGCCTTGTTCGCGCAGCTGCGCATCGCCCCGCCGCAGAGCTGGTCCGATTTCGAGGCGGCGGCACCGAAGTTGAAGGCGGCCGGCGTGGTGCCGCTGGCGCTCAGCAGCGAGGCATGGCAGGTCGCGGCGCTGTTTGAAAATCTGGTGCTGGCGGAGAGCGGTCCGGAGTTCTACCAGCAGCTGTTCGTCAGGCGCGATCCGGCGGCGGCCGCAGATAAGCGCACGGCGGAAGCCTTGCAGCGCCTGCGCATCGTCAAGGGCTGGAGTGGCGGCGTGGTGGACGAACGTTCGTGGCCGGAGGTGGCGCGCCAGTTCGCGCGCCGCGAAGCGGCCATGATGATCATGGGCGACTGGGCCAAGCCCGAGCTGCGCGATCTGGGCATGGTGCTGGACGAGGACTTCGCCTGCGGTGCGGCGCCCGGCACCGGCAAGTACCATCTGTACAGCGTGGACAGCTTCACCATGTTCGCCGGCGATTATCGCCACATGCCGGCGCAGGAGAAGATGGCGCGCATGCTGGTTTCCATGCCGGTGCAGCTGGAGTACAACGGGTTGAAAGGTTCGGTGCCGGTACGGCGCGACGCCGATCCGGCGCGCATGGACAGTTGCGCGCGCGCGTCGTGGAGCGCTTTCGCCCAAGGCGCGGCGGTGCAGGCGCCCAGCATGGTGCACCGCATGGCGACCGATGAGGCCAGCCGCGACGCTATCATCGCCGAGATACATCGTTATTTTCTGGACGACCGGACCACGCCGGCCGAGGCGCAGCGCCGCCTGGGCGTGCTATTCCGGTTGTTTAACCTGAGAAGCCAAGGAGCATTCGGTGCGCAAGATACTGATCGTAGACGATGACCAAAAGACCCGCGTGCTGCTCAAGACCTACCTTGAGAAAAACCAGTACGAGGTGGTGCTGTCGCACGACGGCGAGAGCTTTCTGGCGGAGCTGCACACGCACGCCGAGCAGTTGTCGATGGTGATACTGGACGTGATGCTGCCGGATACCGACGGCTTTGCGCTGTGCAAGCAGGTGCGGCAGCGGTCCAATGTGCCGATCATTATGCTGACCGCCAGTTCGGACGAGACGGACCGCATCGTCGGCCTGGAGCTGGGCGCGGACGATTACATCGCCAAGCCCTATAGCCCGCGCGAACTGCTGGCGCGCATCAAGGCGATCCTGCGGCGCACGGCGGTGGAGGCGCCATCGGTGCGCTATTACCGCTTCGTGGGCTTCACGCTGGACCTGAAAGAGCGCAAGGTGGTGGATAGCGCTGGCGCGCCGCTGGCGTTGACGGGACTGGACTTCCAGCTGCTGAAGTATTTCGTCGAGCATCCCGGCGTGATCCTGGACCGCAGCGTGTTGTGCGAGGAGACGCGCGGGCGCGATTCCGGGCCGCTGGATCGTTCGCTGGATGTGCAGATCAGCCGCTTGCGCTTGCGGCTCAATGACGACGGCAAGCAGCCGGCGCTGATCAAGACGGTGCGCGGCGCGGGCTATGTGTTTTCGGCCGAAGTGAACGTATCGCATGCTTGAGCGGATCAAGCGCCTGTGGCCAGCTTCGCTGCTGGGCCGCCTTACGCTGGTGATGGTGGCCGGCCTGCTGGTGACACAGCTGGTGGCCAATGCCATCTGGGCCGCGCAGCTGCGCTCCAAGGCGCAGGTGGAGGCGCAATCGGCGGCGCAGTATGTGGCGCACAGCGCATCGGCGGCGATCCGTTTTTACCGTAGCCTGCCGCTCAGCTATCGCGTGCTGGTGATCCAGCAGATGCGCGAGATGGGCGGCACGCGCTTTTTCGTCAATCTGAATCACGCCTACGTGCCGGTCAAGGAAATCGCGCCGCATCCGCTGGCGGAAAGCGTGAAGACCGCGCTGGCCGTCACGCTGAAAAACGATCTGCCGCATTTTGCGGCGGCCCGCCTGGCGTTTTCCTGGCCCGAGCAGCTTGCGGTGTCGGAAGAGGTGCGCCTGAGCGACCTGCCGGATGCGTGGGTACAGCACATCCTGCTGGTGAAGCCGGAACCGGCGCCGATATTGGTGATCCAGACCGAGCTTGAACCGGGCAACTGGCTGTACATGGCGGCGTTGATGCCGAATCCGTACTTCTTGAGCGGGAACGATCCGTGGGCGTGGGACCGGCTTGCGTTGCAAGGCTTGTCGCTGGCGGTGGTGCTGCTGCTTTGCTTGCTGGTAGTGCGTTCGATCACGCGTCCGCTGGCGGCGTTGTCCGATGCGGCCGGTGCGTTCGGGCAGGGCGAGCATGCGCCACCCTTGCCGGAGACGGGCAGCCGGGAGTTCATCAACACGGCGCGCGCGTTCAGTGCGATGCGGGAGCGCATTCAGCGTTATATCGAGGATCGCGAGCGCTTGTTCATCTCCATCTCGCACGATTTGCGCACGCCGATCACGCGTCTCAAGTTGCGGTCGGAGTTGCTGGACGATGAGGCGCTGCGCAATGAGTTTGAAGAAGACCTCGACGAATTGGACATGATGGTGAAGGGCGCTTTGCAGTGCGTGAAGGATAGCGACATTCACGAGAATCCGGCAGAGATCAAGCTGGATGCGCTGCTGGGGAGGTTGGTGCGCAGTGCGCGGCTGGCGGGGCATGAGGTGGGCTATCGGGAGTCGGGATTGTCGGTGCGCGGCAAACCGTTGGCGTTGAAGCGGGCGATCGGCAATCTGCTGGACAATGCGCTGTACTATGGCAAGCGGGCGGAGATCAGCGTCCGGGCCGAGAGCGATGCGGTGGCGATTGCGGTGCGCGATCATGGCCCGGGTGTGCCGGAGGATGCGCTGGCCAGTTTGTTCGACCCGTATGTGCGGCTGGAGCATGGCCGCGAGCAGAATGATCATGGCATGGGACTGGGTCTCGGCATCGCGCGTGGCGTGATCGAGGCACATGGCGGCCAGCTGATATTGGAAAACCATTCGGAGGGCGGCCTGCATGCCACCATCCGTTTGCCGGCATGAGAGGGATGATGAAGATAGCGAGCAGAATATCCGTGGCTGCAATGGCGTTGGCATCGGCGTTGGCGTTTGGCGCACCGGGCGCCGTCTCGGCCGGGGCCATGCCGCTCGCCGGCACTTCGCAGCCGGCGACGACGGCAAGCGGCGCGGAAGAACGCACCGCGCCATTCGGCCAGGTCGCGCCGGCGCAAGTCAGGATGCGCTGGGAGATATTGCGCAATGAGCTGACCGTGCAGGGCGGGCGCACCAAGGCGCGGTTGAGCGTGACGACGCTGCGCGGCAACCCCCTGCCGGCGCAGGGCTGGTCGTTATACTTCAACTGCATGGACGGCGTAACCACTGGTCCGTTGCCAGGCAATCTGCTGCTGGAGAAGGTGGTGGGTGGCAGCTTGTTCCGCGTGCGTCCGGCCGCTGGCTTCAAAGGCCTGTCTGCGGGCGACGCCCTGAATATCGATTACTACTATCCGAACCTCGTCATCAAGATGTCGAGCGCGCCGGTCGGGCCGTATCTGGTGTTTGACGCCGCTCCGGACCTGGCCTACGCCGTGACGGACTACCGGCAGGAGCTGCCGGCAAGAGCCGAGCAGCTCCTGCGTCCGGCCGGACGCGATGCGCTGGTCACCCCGCAGGATACCTACCGCCGCAACGCCCGTGCCGATGTGCTGCCGGCCAGCGCGCTGCCGCCGGTCTTCCCGACGCCGCTGCAACTGAAAGCGGGCGCGGGCAAGGTGCTGCTGGCACGCGCGCCGCAAGTGATCTCCGGTCCGGGGCTGCAGAACGAAACCGCGTTTGCCCGCGCGCTGTTTGCCCGCTATCTGCCGCACGGCGACAGCAGCCGCACGCCGGTGCCGCTGCGCCTGCGGATCGGAGCGGTGGACAGCCAGTCGTCGCCGGAAGCCTATGAGCTTGCGGTCGGCAGCGACGGCATCAACATCACCGGCAATAGCGCGGCCGGCGTGGCGCGCGGCCTGCAATCGCTGCATGATCTGCTGCCGTTGCCGGCGGATGGCGCGCAGGTCGAACTGCCGGAACTGGACATCACCGACGCACCGCGCTTTGCCTATCGCGGCTTCCAGCTGGACGTGGCGCGCAATTTCCAGCCGAAGGAGGTGGTATTCAAAACGCTGGACCTGATGGCCGCCTACAAGCTGAATAAGCTGCACTTCCATCTCACGGACGACGAGGGCTGGCGGCTTGAAATTGCCGGCCTGCCGGAGCTGACCAGCATTGGCGCGGTGCGGGGCCACTATACGAAAGAGGGGCAGCGCCTGCCGCCCACCTACGGCTCCGGCCCGCGCGCGGACGACCCGCATGGCAGTGGCTATTACACGCGTGCCGACTACGTCGAGATTTTGCGCTACGCCGCCGCGCGTCACATCGAAGTGATACCGGAAATTGAAATGCCGGGTCACGCGCGCGCCGCAGTAAAGGCGATGGAAGCGCGCTACCGCCGCATGCAGGCGGCGGGCGAGCAGGGCGCCGCCCAGTACCTGCTGAACGATTTCGACGACCGTTCGGTCTATCACTCGCCGCAGCAGTACACCGACCATGTGATCAATCCGGGGCTCGAATCCAGTTATGTCTTTATCGAGCAGGTGGTGGCGCAGGTGGCGGCGCTGCACCGCGAAGCCGGAGCGCCGCTCAAAACCATGCACGTGGGCGGCGACGAGCTGCCGCACGGCGCATGGGAGAAGTCGCCGGCCAGCCGCACGCTGATGGATCGCGAGCAGCTGGCGTCTATCGCGGACCTGTGGGACTACTTCTACAACCGCGTCGACGGCATCCTGCGCAAGCACGGCATGTTCGCCTCGGGCTGGGAGGAGATGGGCGCGCGCCGCTCGGCGCAGGAGGGCGCGCGGCAGCTGCCGAATCCGCGCTTCACGCAGCGCGGCTTTAGCCTCTACGTGTGGAACAACACCCCGGGCAACGAAGACTTTGCCTACCGCCTGGCCAACGCCGGCTACGACATCGTGCTGGCGCCGGTCACCAATATGTATCTCGACATGGCGGCCAATCCCAATCCCGAGGAGCCGGGAGTGAACTGGGGCGCATACGTGGAGCTGGATACGGTTTATGATTTCCGGCCGGTGGGCGCTGCGCTGACCGAGGCTGGCCGCCGCCACATCCGGGGCATCGAGGCCACGCTGTTCTCGGAAACCATTCGCGATACCGGCCGTCTCGATTACCTGATGATGCCGCGCCTGCTGGCGGTGGCGGAGCGCGGCTGGGCGGCCGATCCGGCGTGGGCCAGCGAGACCGACGCCACACGCGCCGCCACGCTGCACCGCGCCGCATGGTCCGGCTTCGTCAACGCGCTGGGCCAGCGCGTGCTGCCGCGGCTCGACCTGGAGCGCGGCGATGTGGGTTACCGCATCGCGCCGCCGGGCATGATGGTGGAGGGTGGCAAGGTGCTGGTCAACCACGCGCTGCCCGGGCTGACGCTGCGTTACACCACCGACGGCAGCACGCCCACCGCGCGCAGCAAGCCAGTCACCGGGCCGATTGCCGCCAGGGGCGTGATCCAGGCGGCCGCCTTCGATCGCACCGGCCGCGCCGGGCTGGTGGCGCGCATCGTCAACCGCTAAGCCGCGCCGGACAGGCGGTTTTTGCCGTCCACTCCCCGTTTTGTGCATTTCGTCGCAATTCGGGGCGGCCGCCGCTTGGGCGGAGGTATCATTGTCGGAATAATATCCGAGGATGCGCCCATGAATAAGTTTCTCCAGTTTGGCCTGCTGTTTGCCGCGTTCTGTGCCCTGTTCGGCCGGGCGGACGCCGCCGATGACACCGAAACCCGCTCGATTCCCATCGATGCCCGGGTGGTGCGGGTCAAGCTGGATGGCGTGATCGACCTCAAGCTGCGCCAGGGCGATGTGCCATCGCTGCGCCTGATCGGCGAAAGGCGCTATCTGGAAAAGCTGACCGCTTCGCAAAGCGGCGACACCTTGCATCTCGAAACCGAAGGGCGCGGCGTCAAGATCGGGCGCGGCTCCACGCGCGCGGAACTGGTGCTGCCGGCTCTGCGCGAAGTGGTGTCGGAGGGCGTGGGATCGACCGAGATCAACGGGTTCAGCGGCGAGGAACTGGAACTGACCATGGACGGCGCCGGCAGCATGAAGGTGGTGTGCGACTACAAGGCGCTCAAGGCCAACCTTGGCGGCGTGGGCAGCATGAACCTGTGGATCAGCGAGAACGAGCATACCGACCTCGACCTGCGCGGCGCCGGCTACATCACGCTGGGCGGGCGCAGCAAGCTGCTCAAGGTCAATCTGGGCGGCGTGGGCGGCCTGAATGCGCAGCAGTTCCAGGCCGAATCGGTGGACGTGGAGTTGAGCGGGCTGGGTAACGCGACCGTTACCGCCAAGGCCAACGCCACCCTGAACCTGAGCGGCCTCGGGTCGGTCATTGTGTATGGCAAGCCTTTGAACCGCAACGTCAGCGTTGACGGCCTGGGCAAAGTCAGCTGGAAATAATAACGATGAAAAAAATCATACTAGCGATAGCCCTCGCATTCGGCTTGCAACAAGCCGCGATGGCGGGATTTGCCGAGGGAGCGACGGCATACAACAGCAAGAACTACGCGGTGGCATTGAAAGAGATACGGCCGCTGGCGCAGGCCGGCAATGCCGATGCCGAGCATTTGCTGGGCCTGATGTATTACATGGGCCGCGGCGTGCCGCAGGATTACAAGACGGCGCTGGAATGGCACCGCCGGGCCGCGCTCAAGGGCAAGGCCGACGCGCAGTACGTGGTGGGCGCCATGTACTACACCGGCAATGCGGTGATACAGGATCACAAGCAGGCGGTGTCGTGGTTCCGCAAGGCGGCCGAGCAGGGCCATCCGGACGCGCAGCAGGTGCTGGGCCTGATGTACCGCTATCACATCGGCGGCATGCCGCAGGATAACGTGATTGCGTATATGTTGTGGAACCTGGCGGCCGCCAACGGTTCGATGAACGCGGCCGAGCAGCGTTCCGCCTTGATCAAGACCATGACGCAGGAACAGATCGAGGAAGGGCAAGCCTTGTCGGCGGCGTGGAAGCCGAATACGCCGCTACCGCAGAAATCCCGCACGGGCGGCGGCTGACGGCGGGAAGTCGTACAATCGGCCTTTACTTATAAAGGACGAACCATGCGCGCGATTGAAATCACCCATCCCGGCCCGGCCGATGTCCTGAAACCCTGCGAACGCCCGATGCCGGCGGTCAAAGCCGGCGAAGTGTTGATTAAAGTGCATGCCGCCGGCGTCAACCGCCCGGACGTGTTCCAGCGCATGGGCCATTACGCCCCGCCGCCGGGCGCGTCCGACATTCCCGGCCTGGAAGTGGCCGGCGAAATCGTCGACGGCGATCTCGACTACACCACCCTCGATATCGGCGACCATGTCTGCGCTTTGGTGCAGGGCGGCGGCTACGCCGAGTATGTTGTTGCGCCGGTGCAGCAGGTTTTACCGGTCCCAAAAGGCTGGTCCATGCTCGAAGCGGCCACAATTCCGGAAAATTACTTCACAGTCTGGAGCAACGTGTTTGACCGCGCCAAATTGCTTGGCGGTGAGACATTATTAGTGCAGGGCGGCAGCTCCGGCATCGGCGTGACGGCCATCCAGCTGGCCTCGGCCATGGGCCACCGCGTGTTCGCCACCGCCGGCTCGGACGACAAGGTGGCGGCCTGCGTGGCGCTCGGCGCCGAACGCGGCATCAACTATAAAACCGAGGACTTCGCTACCGTGGTCAAGTCGCTCACCAACGACCGCGGCGTCGATGTGATTCTGGACATGGTGGCCGGAGACTACCTGCCACGCGAGCTTTCCTGCCTGGCGGACGATGGCCGCATCGCCATCATCGCCACCCTGGGCGGCGGCAAATCGACGCTGGACATGGGCCAGGTGCTGCGCCGCCGGCTGACCGTTACCGGCTCCACCCTGCGCCCGCGTTCGGCGGAATTCAAGGGCGCGATCGCGCGCCAGCTGAAGGAAAAAGTCTGGCCAATGATGGCCGAGCGCAAACTCAAACCGGTGATTCATACCGTTTTCCCGCTGGAGCAGGCGGCCGCCGCGCATGCGCTGATGGAATCCAGCAGCCATGTCGGGAAAATCATGTTGCAGGTGATTTGATAGCGATTTCATAGTAAAATGCGTAGTAAATTTACGGTTTTAGCTAGCCGGGGATTTCCTTTGCCTGTTTGACCGGCGCTTTTTGCGCGCGGTAAAATGGCGGGTTGATTAATTTTTAGGCTAGCTATGCGTCGCAAACTCGTCATCGGTAACTGGAAAATGAACGGCAACCGCGCCGGTAACACGGCTCTGTTGTCCGGCATCGTTGCCGGCTTGAACGACTTCGGCGCCGACTGCGCCGTGTGCGTGCCTGCACCTTATCTGGCGCAGTGCGAGGCTGAACTGGCCGGCACGCCGGTGGCGTGGGGCGGCCAGGATGTCTCGGTGCATGCCAGTGGCGCTTATACTGGTGAAGTGTCGGCGGCCATGCTGCTGGACTTCGGTTCGACCTACGTGCTGTGCGGCCACTCCGAGCGCCGCGCTTACCATGGCGAGAGCAACGAGTTGGTGGCGCAGAAAGTCGTGGCGGCGCTGGCTGCTGGCTTGGTTCCGGTGGCGTGCTTCGGCGAAACGCTGGCGCAGCGCGAGGCGGGGCAGACGGAAGAAGTGATCTGCGCCCAGCTGCAAGCCGTGCTGGACGTCATCGAGCCGGCGCAGGTGGGACAGCTGGTGCTGGCTTACGAGCCGGTCTGGGCGATCGGCACCGGCAAGACTGCGACGCCGCAGATTGCCCAGGACGCCCATCGCTTGCTGCGCGAGTGCGTGGCGAAGAAGGACGCGGCAGCGGCGCAGGGTGTGCAGATTCTCTACGGCGGCAGCATGAAGCCGGAGAATGCAAAGGAATTGATGGCCCAGCCGGATATCGATGGCGGCCTGATTGGCGGGGCAGCATTAAAGGCGACTGATTTCCTCGGGATTATTCAGGCTGTTTAATGCTCTGATTTTAGGCAGTAGAAACAAAATGATACAAAACTTTTATTTTGGAATGGAATAACATGGGCAGCTTGTTCAATCTGGTTATCGTAGTACAGGTGGTTTCCGCAATCGCCATTATTGGTCTGGTATTGCTGCAGCATGGCAAAGGCGCGGACATGGGGGCGGCTTTCGGTTCCGGTGCTTCCGGCAGCCTGTTCGGCGCTACCGGCTCGTCGAACTTCATGTCCAAGTCGACCGGCGTGGCCGCGGCGATCTTCTTCAGCGCCACTCTGGCGCTGTCGTACATCACCACCCACCAGACCAGCAGCGTCAGCGGCGGCGTGATGGATAAAGCCGTCCCGGCGGCGCCTGCTGCCCCGGCCGCGGCGCCTGCCGCCGCACCTGCTGCGCCGGCTGCACCAGCCGCTTCGCAGCCGGCTCCTGCAAACTCGATCCCGAAGTAATATAATCTTGCAGTAAATCGGTCGTTGTTGATATTTTTTTAAGTTGTTTGCACATTGTTTTGGCAGTATCTTAGCGTTTGCAAAAATAGTTAAAGATTTATCGCGTTTCTTCTTGTTTTGACGCAATACGGGATTAACAACCGCGTGAAAACAAAGTAAAATAACGGCCTTATGCCGACGTGGTGAAATTGGTAGACACGCTATCTTGAGGGGGTAGTGGCGCAAGCTGTACGAGTTCGAGTCTCGTCGTCGGCACCAGAATATAGGCCAGCAAGGGTGGTACCAAGCTGGCTTTTTTACGAGGATGTGTCGTTCGATCCTGGTCTTCAGCAATACGATTGGGGCGAACGTTAAGCGCACCGCAAAACACCGCGATGTGTCCTTTCAACTGACCGTTCAACATAAGCTCATCAATCGTGAACCTCGAAAATTATCTCCCCGTTCTCCTGTTCATCCTCGTCGGCCTCGGCGTAGGCATCGCTCCCCAAGTGCTGGGACACCTCCTGGGCCCGAAAAAGCCTGACGCTGCAAAGCTGTCCCCGTATGAATGCGGCTTCGAAGCCTTCGAAGACGCGCGCATGAAATTCGACGTGCGTTACTACCTCGTCGCAATTCTCTTTATTTTGTTCGATCTGGAAACGGCATTCTTCTTCCCGTGGGGCGTATCCATGCGCGAACTGGGCTGGCAGGGTTTCGTGACGATGATGGTGTTCATCGCCGAATTCGTGGTCGGTTTTTGGTATATCTGGAAGAAAGGTGCCCTTGATTGGGAATAAGCCATGGCTATTGAAGGCGTATTAAACGAAGGTTTCATCACCACCTCGGCCGACAAGCTGATCAACTGGGCGCGCACGGGTTCGATGTTCCCGATGACGTTCGGTCTGGCCTGCTGCGCGGTTGAAATGATGCACGTGGGCGCAGCCCGTTACGACATGGACCGCTTCGGCGTTGTGTTCCGTCCATCGCCGCGTCAGTCCGACGTGATGATCGTGGCCGGCACGCTGTGCAACAAGATGGCTCCCGCCCTGCGCAAGGTTTACGACCAGATGCCGGAGCCGCGCTGGGTCATCTCGATGGGTTCCTGCGCCAACGGCGGCGGCTACTATCACTATTCCTACTCCGTGGTTCGCGGCTGCGACCGCATCGTGCCGGTCGACGTGTACGTGCCAGGCTGTCCTCCAACTGCTGAAGCCCTGTTGTACGGCATCATGCAGCTGCAGAACAAGATCAAGCGCACCAACACCATCGCACGCTAACGGGGGCGCTACAAGAAATGACTACTCATCTGGAAAAACTCCAAACCGCCCTCGGCACTGCCCTGGGCGATCGCGTTACTACGGTCGTTGCGCTGGGCGAGATCACCATCACGGTGAAAGCCGCCGACTACTACGGCGTGATGCAGACCCTGCGCGATGACAAATCGCTGGGTTTCGATCAGGCGATCGACCTGTGCGGTATCGACTATCTGAACTACGGCGACGGCGCCTGGGACGGCCAGCGATTTGCTGTGGTCGTCCATTTGCTGTCGGTGAAGCACAACTGGCGCGTGCGCGTGCGCGCATTCTGCGCCGACGATGACATGCCGCTGCTGCCGTCGATCACGCCGCTGTGGCGCGCGATGAACTGGTACGAGCGCGAAGCGTTCGACATGTACGGCATCCTGTTCGAGAACCACAACGACCTGCGCCGCATCCTGACCGATTACGGTTTCATCGGCCACCCGTTCCGCAAGGACTTCCCGGTGTCGGGCTACGTCGAAATGCGTTACGACCCCGAGCAGAAGCGCGTGATCTACCAGCCGGTCACCATCGAGCCGCGTGAAAACGTGCCTCGCGTGATCCGCGAAGAAAACTACGGGAAGTAAGAACATGGCAGAAATTAAGAACTACACCCTGAACTTCGGTCCGCAACACCCGGCCGCGCACGGCGTGCTGCGCCTGGTGCTGGAGCTGGACGGCGAGGTGATTCAGCGCGCCGACCCGCACATCGGCCTGCTGCACCGCGGCACCGAGAAGCTGGCGGAACAGAAGACCTACCTGCAGTCGGTGCCGTACATGGACCGTCTGGACTACGTGTCGATGATGTGCAACGAGCACGCCTACGTGATGGCGATCGAAAAGCTGCTGGGCATCGACGTGCCGCTGCGCGCACAGTACATCCGCGTGATGTTCGACGAAATCACCCGTATCCTGAACCACCTGATGTGGCTGGGTGCGCACGCGCTGGACGTGGGCGCCATGGGTCCTTTCCTGTACTGCTTCCGCGACCGCGAAGACCTGTTCGACTGCTACGAAGCGGTGTCGGGTGCGCGCATGCACGCGGCCTACTACCGTCCGGGCGGCGTCTACCGCGACCTGCCGGACAGCATGCCGCAGCACAAGCCATCGATCATCCGTTCGGCCAAGGCCATCGACAAACTGAACGAAGACCGCCAGGGTTCGATGCTGGACTTCATCGAAGCCTTCACCAACCGTTTCCCGACCTATGTCGACGAATACGAAACCCTGCTGACCGACAACCGTATCTGGAAACAGCGTACCGTCGGCATCGGCGTGGTGGCGCCTGAAGATGCGCTGGCCATGGGCTTCACCGGCGCCATGCTGCGCGGTTCGGGCATCCAGTGGGACCTGCGCAAGCACCAGCCGTACGAAGTGTACGACCTGATGGACTTCGATATTCCTATCGGCACCAACGGCGACTGCTACGACCGCTACCTGGTGCGCGTGGAAGAACTGCGCCAGTCGAACCGCATCATCAAGCAGTGCGTTGAATGGCTGCGCAACAACCCGGGTCCGGTCATGACCAGCAACCGCAAGGTGGCACCGCCGTCGCGCGTGGACATGAAGACCAACATGGAATCGCTGATCCACCACTTCAAGCTGTTCACCGAAGGCTTCCACGTGCCGCCGGGCGAAGCGTACAGCGCGGTGGAGCATCCGAAGGGCGAATTCGGCGTCTACCTGATGTCCGATGGCGCCAACAAGCCATACCGCGTGAAACTGCGCGCTCCAGACTACGCACACTTGCAGTCGCTGGATGAAATGGCGCGTGGCCACATGATTGCCGACGCTGTGACCATCATTGGCACGCAAGACATCGTGTTCGGCAGTATTGACCGCTAAGTCCGAGAGGCAAAAGAATGTTGTTATCTGAGCAGTGCTACAAAAAAATCGATCGCGAACTGGCCAAGTACCCAGACGATCAGCGTCAGTCGGCCGTGATGGCCGCGCTGGCCCACGCGCAAGTGGAGCTGGGCTGGGTGTCGCCGGACGTCATGCAGGAACTGGCCGACTACATCCGCATGCCGGCCATCGCCGTGCAGGAAGTCGCGACTTTCTACAATATGTACAACCTGAAGCCAGTTGGCAAGCACAAGATCACCGTGTGCACCAACCTGCCTTGCGCCCTGTCGGGCGGCGAGCGCGCGGCGCACCACCTGAAGCAGAAGCTGGGCATCGACTACCGTGACACCACGGAAGACGGCGAGTTCACGCTGATGGAAGGCGAGTGCATGGGCGCCTGCGGCGACGCACCGGTGCTGCTGGTGAATAACCACCGCATGTGCAGCTTCATGACCAACGATAAAATCGACTCCCTGGTGGAGGAATTGAAGAAATGACGTCACTCCACAACCGTCACATCGATCCAGTCATTCTCGCCGGCCTCGACGGCGAGAATTGGCATTTGGAAGACTACGTAAAACGCGGCGGCTACAGCGCCCTGCGCCGTATCATCGAAGAAAAAATCACCCCGGAACAGATCATCGCCGACCTCAAAGCGTCGTCGCTGCGCGGCCGTGGCGGCGCGGGTTTCCCTACCGGCCTGAAGTGGAGCTTCATGCCGCGCCAGTTCCCGGGCCAGAAGTACCTGGTATGTAACTCAGATGAGGGCGAGCCGGGCACTTTCAAGGACCGCGACATCCTGCGCTACAACCCGCACGCGCTGATCGAAGGCATGGCCATCGGCGCTTACGCCATGGGCATCACGGTCGGCTACAACTACATCCACGGCGAAATCTTCGAGGTCTACACCCGCTTTGAAGAAGCGCTGGAAGAAGCCCGCAAGGCCGGCTTCCTGGGCGACAAGATCATGGGCAGCGAGTTCAGCTTCCAGCTGCACGCGCACCACGGCTATGGCGCCTACATCTGCGGCGAGGAAACCGCGCTGCTGGAATCGCTGGAAGGCAAGAAAGGCCAGCCACGCTTCAAGCCGCCATTCCCGGCCTCGTTCGGCCTGTACGGCAAGCCGACCACCATCAACAACACCGAGACTTTCGCCGCCGTCCCGTTCATCCTGAACATGGGCCCGGAAAAGTACCTGGCGATTGGCCGTCCGAACAACGGCGGCTCGAAGATCTTCTCGATCTCGGGCGACGTTGAGCGTCCGGGCAACTACGAAGTCCCGCTGGGCACCCCGTTCGCCAAGCTGCTGGAACTGGCAGGCGGCATGCGCGGCGGTAAAAAGATCAAGGCGGTCATCCCTGGCGGTTCCTCCGCGCCAGTGGTGCGCGGCGAGATCATGATGCAAACCGACCTCGACTACGATTCGATCGCCAAAGCCGGTTCGATGCTGGGTTCGGGCGCGGTCATCGTCATGGACGAGACCCGCTGCATGGTCAAGGCCATGGAACGCCTGGCGTACTTCTACTTTGAAGAATCGTGCGGCCAGTGCACCCCATGCCGCGAAGGTACGGGCTGGATGTACCGCATGATCCACCGTATCGAAAACGGTCAGGGCCGCCCGTCGGACCTGGACGTGTTGAACTCGGTTTGCGACAACATCCAGGGCCGCACGATTTGCGCGCTGGGCGACGCGGCGGCCATGCCTATGCGTGCGTTCATCAAGCAATTCCGCGAAGAATTTGAACACCACATCGAGCACAAGCAATGCTGCGTGCCCGCTTACATCTAAGCGTCACAGGTAACGATCACCATGGTTGAAATCGAAATAGACGGCAAAAAAGTCGAAGTCCCTGCTGGTAGCATGGTGATGGACGCCGCCAACAAACTGGGAACCTACATTCCGCACTTCTGCTATCACAAGAAATTGTCGATCGCAGCAAACTGCCGCATGTGCCTCGTCGAAGTGGAGAAGGCGCCCAAGCCTTTGCCAGCATGCGCTACGCCGGTCTCGGCGGGCATGATTGTGCGCTCCGCTTCGGACAAGGCCGTACAGGCACAGAAGTCGGTGATGGAGTTCCTGCTGATTAACCACCCGCTGGACTGCCCGATCTGCGATCAGGGCGGCGAGTGCCAGCTGCAAGACTTGGCCGTGGGCTACGGCAAGGGCGATTCGCGCTACGAAGAAGACAAGCGCGTGGTTGCTCCTAAAGACGCCGGCCCGCTGGTGTCGATGCAGGAAATGGCGCGCTGCATCCAGTGCACCCGTTGCGTGCGTTTTGGCCAGGAAGTGGCCGGCGTGATGGAGCTGGGCATGATCGGCCGCGGCGAACACTCGGAAATCACCGCCTTCGTCGGCCAGACCGTGAACTCGGAAATGTCCGGCAACATGATCGACCTGTGCCCGGTTGGTGCACTGACCTCGAAGCCATTCCGCTACAGCGCCCGTACCTGGGAACTGTCGCGCCGCAAATCGGTCTCGCCGCACGACGGCCTGGGCGCCAACCTGATCGTTCAGGTCAAGGGCGGCAAGGTCAAGCGCGTGCTGCCGCTGGAAAACGACGCGGTCAACGAGTGCTGGATTTCCGACAAGGACCGCTTCTCGTACGAAGGCCTGGACACCGCCGACCGTCTGACCCAGCCGATGCTGAAGCAGGGCGGCGAGTGGAAAGAAGTCGATTGGCAGACCGCGCTGGAATACGTGGCGCACGGCCTGAAGAACATCAAGCACGAACACGGCGCCAACGCGCTGGCCGCCGTGGCCACGCCGCACTCGACGCTGGAAGAACTGCACCTGCTGCAAAAGCTGACCCGCGCCATGGGTTCGGACAGCGTGGAAACCCGTCTGCGCCAGAGCGATTTCTCGCTGGACGTGACGCCGTGGCTGGGCATGTCGATCACCGAATTCGGCGCGCTGAACCGCGCCTTCGTGATCGGTTCGTTCCTGCGCAAGGATCACCCGCTGCTGGCCACCCGCCTGCGTACGGCAGTGAAGGGCGGCGCCAAGCTGTCGATCCTGCACGCGGCCGACGACGACCTGCTGATGAACGTCGCCAACAAGATGATCGTTGCTCCATCGGAGTGGCTGTCGGCGCTGTCGCAAGTAGTGGTAGCCGTTGCTAAAGCTAAAGAAATCGCCGCTCCTGCCGGCTTCGAAGGCGTGCAAGCGAACGACGCGGCCACCGCGATCGCCGCTTCGCTGCTGTCGGGCGAGAACAAGGGCGTGTTCCTGGGTAACGCCGCCACCCAGCACCCGCAAGCTGCCGCGCTGCACGCAGCCGCACAGTGGATCGCTGAGCAGACCGGCGCCAAGCTGGGCTACCTGACCGAAGCCGCCAACACCGTGGGCGCCTACATCGTCAACGCCAACGCCGGTAAGGCAGCCGCCTTCACCGAGCCTAAGCAAGCTTACCTGCTGCTGAACGCCGAACCGGAACTGGACGCGTACAACCCGCAAGCCGCCGTCGCCGCGCTGAAAAAAGCCGAGATGGTGGTGGTGATGTCGGCCTACAAGCATGGCATGGACTACGCCGACGTGCTGCTGCCGATTTCGCCATTCAGCGAAACCTCGGGCACCTTCGTCAACTGCGAAGGCCGCGCACAAAGCTTCAACGGCACCGTCAAGCCGCTGCTGGAAACCCGTCCTGCATGGAAAGTGCTGCGCGTGCTGGGTAACGTACTGGGCCTGCAAGGCTTCGAGTACGAAACCTCGGAAGCGATCCGCGACGAAGTGCTGGGCGCCGGCGTGACCGACGTATCGGCCAAGCTGAACAACGTCAGCAAAGTAGCGCTGACCGCTGCGACCGCTGTTTCCACCGGCACCGAACGCGTTGCCGACGTACCGATCTACTTTGCCGACGCCGTGGTGCGCCGCGCCGAGTCGCTGCAGAAGATGGCCGATGCGGCTGCGCCGAAAGCGCACCTGTCGTCCGCCCTGGCGCAGCAACTGGGTGTTGCCGCCGGCGACAAGGTCAAAGTCACGCAAGGTTCCGGCAGCGCGATCCTGGTCGCCGCTGTTGACGCCAAACTGCCAGCCAACGCCGTGCGCGTGGCCGCCGCTCACGCGTCGACCGCGGCACTGGGCGGCATGTTCGGTTCCATCACCGTTGAAAAAGCAGGAGAGGTGAAATAATGGCTCTGCCTGAATTCGTCACTACCATCAATACCCTGGGCGCGAACAGCGTGCTGGCCCCTGTGTGGCCGGCCGTCTGGGCCCTGATCCGCATCGTCGTGGTGCTGCTGCCACTGATGGGTCTGGTTGCTTACCTGACCCTGTGGGAACGTAAGTTCATCGGCTGGATTCAGATCCGCGTCGGTCCTAACCGCGTTGGTCCGATGGGCCTGCTGCAGCCGATCGCCGACGCGCTGAAACTGCTGTTCAAAGAGATCATTACCCCGGCCAAGGCCAATCCTGGCCTGTTCGTGATCGGTCCTATCATGACCATCATGCCGGCGCTGGCTTGCTGGGCCGTGGTGCCTTTCGGTCCGGAGGCCGTGCTGGCCAACGTGAACGCCGGCCTGCTGCTGCTGATGGCGATCACCTCGATGGAAGTCTACGGCATCATCATCGCCGGCTGGGCGTCGAACTCGAAGTACTCCTTCATGGGCGCGATGCGCGCCTCGGCGCAGATGATTTCGTACGAAATCGCCATGGGCTTCGTGCTGGTGGTGGTGCTGATGGTGTCCGGTTCGCTGAACTTCGGCGACATCGTGGCTGGCCAACAGCACGGCACCTTCGCCGACAAGGGCCTGAACTTCCTGTCGTGGAACTGGCTGCCGCTGTTGCCGCTGTTCGTGGTCTACCTGACCTCGGGCCTGGCCGAGTGCAACCGTCACCCGTTCGACGTGGTGGAAGGCGAGTCCGAGATCGTTGCCGGCCACATGGTCGAATACTCGGGCATGGCCTACGCCATGTTCATGCTGGCCGAATACGCCAACATGATTCTGATCGCCACCCTGGCATCGATCATGTTCCTGGGCGGCTGGTCGGCGCCATTTGCCTTCCTGGAATTCTGGGGCGGTTTCGGCGGCTTCTTCTGGTTGTTCGTGAAAGCGTTCTTCCTGGTGTCCGTCTTCATCTGGGTGCGTGGTACTTTCCCTCGCTACCGTTACGACCAGATCATGCGTCTGGGCTGGAAAGTCTTTATTCCGCTGACGCTGGTGTGGCTGGTCCTCGTCGCAGGCTGGATGCAGACCTCCTGGAATATCTGGAAGTAAGGATTAAAGAAAATGGAACGTTTAAAAGACTTCATCGGCAGCTTCATGCTGACCGAGCTGATCAAAGGGATGGCGCTGACGGGCAAGTATATGTTCTCGCGCAAGATCACCGTGCAGTACCCGGAAGAGAAGACCCCGATGTCGCCTCGCTTCCGCGGCCTGCACGCGCTGCGCCGCTACCCGAATGGCGAAGAGCGCTGCATCGCCTGCAAACTGTGCGAAGCGGTTTGCCCGGCGATGGCCATCACCATCGAATCGGAACAGCGTGATGACGGCTCGCGCCGCACCACCCGTTACGACATCGACCTGACCAAGTGCATCTTCTGCGGTTTCTGCGAAGAGTCGTGCCCGGTTGATTCGATCGTTGAAACGCATGTGCTGGAATACCACGGCGAAAAACGCGGCGATCTGTACTACACGAAAGAGATGCTGCTGGCCGTTGGCGATCGTTACGAGAATGAGATCGCCGCAGCCCGCGCAGCGGACGCTCCTTATCGCTGACGTTATGCCGGCCTCGGCCGGCATCAGTGATTTGATCAATAAACTGTACGTCTCTTGGGTTAGTTATGGAATTTAAAACTGTTTTGTTCTACGTCTTCGCGGCCATCATGGTATTGGCCTCGACGCGCGTCATTACGGCCCGCAATCCGGTGCATGCGGCACTGTTCCTGGTGCTGGCGTTCTTCAACGCCGCCGGCATCTGGATGCTGCTGGAAGCCGAGTTCCTGGCCATTGTGCTGGTGCTGGTCTACGTCGGCGCCGTGATGGTGCTGTTCCTGTTCGTGGTGATGATGCTGGACATCGACACCGACAAGCTGCGCGAAAACTTCTGGGGCTACCTGCCGGTCGCCTCGCTGGTTGGCGTGGTGATTGTGCTGGAAATGGCGGCCGTGCTGTGGCGCTCGTTCCTGTCGTTCGACCCGCGTCCTGCGGCCACCGCCAACATCGGCGGCACCAAGGAGCTGGGCCTGCTGATCTACACCAAATACATCTACGGCTTTGAAATCGCCGCCGCCATCCTGCTGGTCGCGATCATTGCAGCTGTAGCGCTGACCCTGCGCAAGCGCAAGGACACCAAACACTTCGACCCTGCCGACGCTGTACGCGTCAAGCGCAATGACCGTCTGAAGATTGTCAAGATCGACCCGGTCACCAACCGTGGCGCGGCCGAAACTGAAGTTAAGGAGGCACCATGACTTTATCCCTGGCTCACTACCTCGTCCTGGGCGCGATTCTGTTCGCGATCTCGATCGTTGGTATTTTCCTGAACCGCAAGAACATCATCATCCTGCTGATGGCCATCGAACTGATGCTGCTGGCAGTGAATATGAACTTCATCGCGTTCTCGCATTACCTCGGTGATGCGGCAGGGCAGATCTTTGTCTTCTTTATCCTGACCGTGGCGGCCGCCGAATCGGCAATCGGCCTCGCGATCCTGGTGGTGCTGTTCCGTAATCTGGACACCATCAACGTAGAAGACCTGGACAGCCTGAAGGGCTAATTTAAACCTCTCGAAAAATAACGATCAAGGTTCATCATGGCGGTTACACTTAACCCTAATCTCCTGCTAGTCGTTCCACTGGCGCCCCTCGCGGGCGCGGCGGTGGCCGGCTTGCTGGGAACTAAATTCTTTGGCAACGTGGTCGGTCGCAAGACCTCCACCGCGGCGACCATCCTGGGCGTGCTGGTGGCATTCATCATTTCGGCGATGACGCTGAATGACGTCATCAACGGCGCCAGCTTCAACGGCACCATCTACAACTGGATGACCGTGGCTGGCATGAAGATGGAAGTCGGCTTCCAGATCGATTCGCTGTCGGCGATGATGATGTGCGTGGTGACCTTCGTGTCGCTGATGGTGCACATCTACACCATCGGCTACATGGCGGAAGACGAAGGCTACAACCGCTTCTTCTCCTACATCTCGCTGTTCACCTTCTCCATGCTGATGCTGGTGATGTCGAACAACTTCCTGCAGCTGTTCTTCGGCTGGGAAGCTGTGGGCCTGGTGTCCTACCTGCTGATCGGCTTCTGGTACACCCGCCCGACCGCCATCTTCGCCAACATGAAGGCCTTCCTGGTCAACCGCGTGGGCGACTTCGGCTTCATCCTGGGCATCGGCATCATCCTGGCCTACACCGGTTCCATGGACTACCAGGAAGTGTTCGCCAAGAAGGACGTGCTGGTCAACGGCACCCTGCCGGGCTTCGGCTGGGCGCTGATCTCGGTGGCCTGTATCTGCCTGTTCATCGGCGCCATGGGCAAGTCGGCGCAGTTCCCGCTGCACGTCTGGCTGCCTGACTCGATGGAAGGCCCGACCCCGATCTCCGCACTGATTCACGCGGCAACCATGGTTACCGCCGGTATCTTCATGGTGACCCGCATGTCGCCGCTGTTCGAAATGTCGGACGCCGCGCTGTCGTTCATCCTGGTGATCGGTTCGATTACCGCGCTGTTCATGGGCTTCATGGGCATCATCCAGAACGACATCAAGCGCGTGGTGGCTTACTCGACCCTGTCGCAGCTGGGCTACATGACCGTGGCGCTGGGCGCCTCCGCCTACTCGGTGGCCGTGTTCCACCTGATGACCCACGCGTTCTTCAAGGCACTGCTGTTCCTTGGCGCCGGCGCTGTCATCATGGCGATGCACCACGACCAGGACATCCGCAATATGGGCGGCCTGAAGAAGTACCTGAAGATCATCTGGATTACCTCGCTGCTGGGCTCCCTGGCGCTGATCGGTACCCCGTTCTTCTCCGGCTTCTATTCGAAAGACATGATCATCGAAGCCGTGCACGCAACCCACCTGCCGGGCGCTGGCTTTGCCAACTTCGCCGTGCTGGCCGGCGTGTTCGTGACCGCGTTCTACTCCTTCCGCATGTACTTCGTCGTGTTCCACGGCCCGGAGAACTTCGGCAAGGAACACCACCACGCGCACGATTCGCACCATGCTGACGAAGGCGAAGAGGACGACCACGGCCACCACGGCCTGGCTCCGGGCGAGAAGCCGCATTCGCCAGGCCTGGTAGTGACCCTGCCGCTGATCCTGCTGGCTATCCCGTCGGTCATCATCGGCGCGATCGCGATCGAACCTATGCTGTTCGGCAGCTTCTTCAAGGACGTGATCTTCGTCGGTGAAAACCACCACGCGATGCACGAACTGGCGGAAGAATTCCACGGCCCGGTTGCCATGGCAATCCACTCCCTGACTACGCTGCCGCTGTGGCTGGCGATTGCAGGCGTGGCTTCGGCTTACTACTGCTACATGGTCAATCCGAAGGTGCCTGCCTGGTTCTACGAGAAGTTCAAGTTCCTGCACACCCTGCTGGACAACAAGTACTACATGGACAAGTTCAACGAGGCTGTCTTTGCCCGCGGCGCGCGCCTGCTGGGCGAGGGCCTGTGGGCAGCGGGCGACCGCGCCATCATCGATGGCCTGCTGGTGAACGGTTCGGCGAAAGTGGTGGGCTGGTTCTCCAGCATCACCAAGGTGTTCCAGACCGGCTACATCTATCACTACGCCTTCGTGATGATCATCGGTATCCTGGGCTTCCTGGTGTACTTCCTGCCGTTTTGGCACGCTTAACAGCTGACGCAAAAGAGATAACAAATGCAGTCAACGATTAATACTCTACCTCCTTACCTCAGCCTGTCGATCTGGGTACCGATCGTCTTCGGCCTGATCGTACTGGCCATCGGCCGCGATACGCGTGCCGGCATGGTGCGCGTGCTGTCGCTGGTGGGCGCCCTGGTATCCCTGGTGCCGACCATCCCGCTGATGACGCAGTTCGACAAAGCTGCCCACGGCATGCAGTTCGTGGAAAAGGCCGCCTGGATCGACCGCTTCAACATCTTCTACTCGCTGGGCATTGACGGCCTGTCGATGTGGTTCATCCCGCTGACCGCCTTCATCACTGTCATCGTGGTGATCTCGGCCTGGGAAGTGATAACCGAACGCGTGGCGCAGTACATGGGCGCGTTCCTGATCCTGTCGGGCCTGATGATCGGCGTGTTCGCGGCCATGGACGGCCTGCTGTTCTACTTCTTCTTTGAAGCGACCCTGATCCCGATGTACATCATCATCGGCGTGTGGGGTGGTGCCAACCGCATCTACGCAGCGTTCAAGTTCTTCCTGTACACCTTCTTCGGCTCGCTGCTGACGCTGGTTGCCATCATCTACCTGTACAACAAGTCCGGCAGCTTCGATATCCTGGCCTGGCACAAGCTGCCGCTGACCATGGGCGAACAGGTTGCGATCTTCTTCGCCTTCTTCATGGCCTTCGCCGTGAAGGTGCCGATGTTCCCGGTCCACACCTGGCTGCCGGACGTGCACGTGGAAGCGCCGACCGGCGGTTCCGCCGTGCTGGCCGCGATCATGCTGAAGCTGGGTGCTTACGGCTTCCTGCGATTCTCGCTGCCGATCGTGCCTGACGCTTCGCACAAGCTGGCGCCGTTCGTCATCGTGCTGTCGCTGATCGCCGTGATCTACATCGGCCTGGTGGCCCTGGTGCAGAAGGACATGAAGAAACTGGTGGCGTATTCGTCCATCGCGCACATGGGCTTCGTGACCCTGGGCTTCTTCATGTTCAACGAGATGGCAGTGCAGGGCGGTATCGTGCAGATGGTGTCGCACGGCTTCATCTCCGGCGCGATGTTCCTGTGCATCGGCGTACTGTACGACCGCATGCACTCGCGCCAGATCGCCGACTACGGTGGCGTCGTGAACAAGATGCCAAAGTTTGCCGCACTGTTCATCCTGTTCTCCATGGCTAACTGCGGCCTGCCTGCCACCTCCGGCTTCGTGGGCGAGTTCATGGTGATCCTGGGCGCCGTGCAGTTCAACTTCGTGACCGGCATCCTGGCGGCGACCGCCCTGATCTTCGGCGCGGCTTACTCCCTGTGGATGGCCAAGCGCGTGATCTTCGGCGCCATCACCAACAAGCACGTGGAAGAGCTGACCGACGTTAACAACCGCGAGTTCCTGATGCTGGGCATCCTGGCGATCGCTGTGCTGGTGATGGGCCTGTACCCAGCGCCATTCACCGACGTGATGCAGGTTTCCGTGGCCGACCTGCTGGCGCATGCTGCTCAAAGCAAGCTGCCAGCCGTCGTGGCCCCTTGATTGCAGATAGGACCAAGTTTTCATGAATACCACTAACCTGATCCCGCTCTACGCAGAAGTCTTTCTGCTGATCGCCGCTTCGGCGATCCTGCTGATCGACATGTTCCTGGCAGAGGGCAAACGTGCGATCACTTACATGCTGACGCTGGCCACCCTGGTGGGCGCGGCCTTCTTCAGCTTTGCCGACTACACGGCCGGCAGCACGGTGTACGCGTTCTCGAACATGTTCATCAGCGACCCGATGGGCAACCTGCTGAAACTGTTCTCCTACCTGACCATGGCGATGACGCTGGTGTATGCACGCCAGTACTCCACCGACCGCGGCATGTTGGGCGGCAACCTGGGCGGCGAGTTCTACGTCCTGGCGCTGTTCTCCCTGCTGGGCCAGATGGTGATGATCTCGGCTAACAACTTCCTGACCATCTACCTGGGCCTGGAACTGATGTCGCTGTCGCTGTACGCCCTGGTGGCCCTGCGCCGCGACGACGCCCGCGCTACCGAAGCTGCGATGAAGTACTTCATCCTGGGTGCGCTGGCTTCCGGCTTCCTGCTGTATGGCATGTCGATGCTGTACGGTGCGACCGGCTCGCTGGATATCTCCCGCGTGGCCGCCGTGATCGGCTCCGGCACCGTCAACCCGACCATCCTGACCTTCGGCCTGGTGTTCGTGGTGGCTGGCCTGGCCTTCAAGCTGGGCGCCGTGCCGTTCCACATGTGGGTACCGGACGTCTACCAGGGCGCGCCAACCGGCGTGACCCTGCTGCTGGGCGGTGCGCCGAAGCTGGCGACCTTCGCCATCTGCGTCCGCCTGCTGGTGGAAGGCATGCTGCCAATGGCGTTCGACTGGCAGCAGATGCTGATGATCCTGGCCGTGCTGTCGCTGGCGATCGGTAACCTGACTGCAATCGCACAGTCCAACCTGAAGCGTATGCTGGCTTACTCCACCATCGCGCAGATGGGCTTCGTACTGCTCGGCCTGATGGCCGGCGTTGTTGGCGGCCACGATACCACCCATGCAGCAGCTGCCTACTCGGCTGCCATGTACTACGCGATCACCTACGTGATGACCACGGTCGGCTCCTTCGGCCTGATCATGGTGCTGGCGCGCCAGGGCTTCGAAGCGGAAGAAATCAACGACTTCAAGGGCCTGTCCAAGCGCAGCCCGGCATACGCGCTGCTGATGTCCGTGCTGATGTTCTCCCTGGCCGGCGTGCCTCCGATGATGGGCTTCGCCGCCAAGTTCGCGGTGCTGCAATCTGTGCTGGCGACCGGCGCTGTGTGGCTGACCGTGTTTGCCGTGATGTTCTCGCTGGTGGGCGCGTTCTACTACATCCGCATCGTGAAGGTCATGTGGTTCGACGAGCCGGCTGACAGCACCCCGCTGTCCGTCAATAGCGACAAGGGCATCGTGCTGGCACTGAACGGCCTGGCCGTTGTGGTGCTGGGCATGATTCCTGGCCCGCTGCTGAACGCCTGCCTGGCAGCCATGCAGAAGACCCTGGCTTCCTGATTTCCTGATCAATGGACGTCAATGCATCATCCTGGCTGGTCATCCTGCTTGCAGTGGTGGCCGCCAACCTGCCTTTCCTGAACGAGAAGGTATTTGCCCTGGTTCCGCTGAAAGCCGCACGCAAGCCATTTGTGGTGCGGCTGGCGGAACTGGCAGCGCTGTATGTCGCCGTCGGCGGCATCGGCATCGCGCTCGAATCCCGCATCGGCACCGCGTTCCCACAGAACTGGGAGTTCTACTGGGTCGCGGCTTTCGCCTTCCTGGTGTTTGCTTTTCCTGGCTTCGTGGTACGCTACCTGCGTAAACACCACTAATAGAACCGGTAAACCTGGGTCTGACCCGCGGGGGCAGACCCCCAACGGTCTCCAAGCTTGCGATTGGGTTTTACGCCTTTGACGTTCTCAATAAGTCAAAGGCCCAGAACCAACCCCATGACCTGGCGACCGTTGTGGGTCAGACCCTGCGGGTCTGACCCAGGTTTACCGGTTTAAAAAGCAACCATGGACAAACACCTAAAAGAAACCAAGATAGACGGCAGCATCGCCTACGACGGCGGCTTCCTGAAAGTCCACCGCGACACGGTCAGCCTGCCCGACGGCAAGCACACCAAGCGCGAATACATCCGCCACCCCGGGGCTGTAGTCATCATCCCCGTGCTCGACAACGGCAAGATCCTGCTGGAGCGCCAATACCGCTACCCCAACGACCGCGTCTTCATCGAACTCCCCGCCGGCAAGATCGACCCGGGCGAAGACCCTCTGGCCTGCGCCATGCGCGAACTGGAAGAGGAAACCGGCTACACCGCCACCGACTGGCAATTCGTGAGCACCATCCACAACGCCATCGCCTACTCGGACGAGCACCTGGACATCTACCTGGCGCGCGGCCTGACCGCCGGTGAAGTGAAGCTGGACGACGGCGAATTCATCGAAACCATCACCGCCAGCGTGGACGAGATGCTGGACTGGGTCCGCAGCGGGAAGATCACCGATGTCAAGACCGTGATCGGCGCCTTCTGGCTCGACAAGCTGCGCTCCGGCGCCTGGAAGCTGGACTGAAGCCATGCACGCCCTGCGCAGCCTGATGCTGGTTGGAGCCCTCGCGGCAAACCAGGCGCAGGCAGCGCAGGTCCAGCGTACGCCGTTCCAGATCCGCTGCGAAGATACGATCAGCAAGACAGTGTCGGTGCTGTCGGCGCGCCAGAACGGCTATACCGTCAACACCCAGCTCTCGTACAAACAGCTATCTGCCATGCGCACCGAGAAGATGCCTGCGACAGGCTATGTGCTGGGGCTGACCCGCACTGAGTCGCGTGTGCAGATCGGGCTTGATGGCCCGATGCTTACCGATCCGGTCAGCGGCTATGAATGCGTGGCGCCGCAGATCAAGGTGCAGTTGACGTATGCTCCGGTGCGTATCTACGTAGGCAATGAGTTCCCGCCGGGGACTTGCGGCTATGCGGAGATCCTGTCGCACGAGTTGCGGCACATGAACGCCTACATGGACCACCTGGCCAAGGTCGAAGTGATCGTGCGCGCAGCGCTGGCGCGGCGCTTCGAAGCCAAGCCGCTGTATGCCCCGGCCGGCACCGCGCGTTCGGCGCTGGCGCACGAAATCGACAGCGGTTGGCTGCCTTACATCAAGGCCGAAATGTCCAAGGTGGAGGTGCAGCAAGCGCTGATCGATTCGCCGGCCGAATATGCCCGCCTGGGCAAGGCCTGCAACGGCGAAATACAAACCATTTTGAGGAAGTCACGTAGCAGAAAATGAAGCGATACTTCGCACTGATCCCCGCCGCCGGCGTCGGCGCCCGCATGGCTGCCTCCAGCCCCAAACAGTACCTGCCGATCAACGGCGTGCCGATGCTGCAGCACACGCTGGAGGCATTCCGCCACAGCGACCTGATTGCGCACACCTATGCGGTGGTGAGCGCCGGCGACGGCTATATCGATTCCATCACGCCCGAGCGCGGCGTGACCATCCTGCGCTGCGGCGGCGCCACGCGCATGGATTCGATCCTTAACGGTCTGCGTGCCATCCGCGCCAACGTGGGCGACGACGACATGGTGCTGGTGCATGACGCGGCGCGTCCCGGCCTGACGCCGGCCCTGATTGCAAAGCTGATTGCCGCTGTCGGCGACCACGAAGGCGGCGGCCTGCTTGCGCTGCCGGTGGTGGACACGGTAAAGTCCACGCGCACGGGTACTGTGCAGACCACCCCGCGCGACGGCCTGTGGCTGGCTCAGACGCCGCAAATGTTTTCCTATGCGCTGCTGCTGCGCGCCCTGGCGCTGGCGCCGGATCCGAACGCTATCACCGATGACGCCAGCGCCGTCGAGATGCTTGGCTTTTCGCCGAAGCTGGTCGAAGGCCACCCGCGCAACATGAAGGTAACGCTGCCGACCGATATCGCGATCGCAGAAATGTATTTAGGACAGGATTCAAAATGACGCAACTCCCATTCCGCATCGGCCAGGGCTATGATTCCCACCGCCTGGTTGAAGGCCGCAAGCTGATTCTTGGCGGGGTCGAGATCCCGCACGAACGCGGCCTGCTTGGGCATTCGGACGCCGACGCGCTGCTGCATGCGATCACCGACGCCATCCTCGGTGCGGCGGCGCTGGGCGATATCGGCAGGCACTTTCCGGATACGGCCGAAGAATTCCGCGGCGCCGATTCGCGCGTGCTGCTGCGCGAAGCTGCCAAGCGCGTGCGCGCCACCGGCTACGATATCGGCAATGTGGACTGCACCATCATCGCCCAGCGTCCCAAGATGGCGCCGCACATCGCCACCATGGCTGCCAATATTGCGGCCGACCTGGGCGTGCCGGTCGGGAATGTGAACGTGAAAGCCAAGACCAACGAGAAACTCGGCTATCTCGGCCGCGAAGAAGGCATCAATGCCGAAGCTGTAGCGCTGCTGGTGCTGCGCCAGGGGGCGTAAGGCCATGACGTCACGCCAGCCGTCGCGCGAACCAGCGCCCGGCGCAGCGCTTGCCGCGTCACGGCTGCCGCCGCTCGAAGCCTCGCGCAACGTGCCGGATGGGGAGGCGGCGCAAGCCGCCAAAGCCGAAGCGCGCGAGCGCCGCGATGCAGCGGTACGGGGCGTGTCGTCGATGCAGGAGATGCGCGACGCGATCCGCACCGCAGCCCGTGCCTTGCCGGCGATCGATGCCGTGCCGCGCGTACGCCCGATGAGCGCAACCGCGTTCCGCACGCGGGCGCGTGAAGGGCTGCCATTCCTGATTCCCGGCGCAGTTGCACGCTGGCCGATCTGCGCGCTCGGCCCGGAAGTGCTGCGCGAGCGTTTTGGCGGGGTGCACGTACGCGCACGCGTTGGCGACTACATCGGCACAGCGTTCGCGCCAGACCGCGCGATGCAGGACATGACCATGCGCGAGTATCTCGATCTCGCCGATGCCACTGAAGGCTTGCCGCCATACCTCGGCAACCTCGAACTGCGCGAGTTGAATAGCCTGTGCCACTGGCCGGCTTACTTCGAGAAGATGGGGCCGCCGCGTTTCTGGATCGGCCCCGCGGGAACTGTCACGCCGCTGCACAGCGACTTCGACGACAACATCTTCGCGCAGGTGTGGGGCACCAAGCGGATTTTCCTCGCGCCGCCGCACCACGACGAATTCCTTTACACCCGCGAGGCCAATCCGGTCTTGTTCGGCAGCCCATTCGATCCCGAAGCACCGGACTTCGACCGCTACCCGCTGGCGCGCCAGGCCACGATGATCGAAGTGATCGTCCAGCCTGGCGACATGCTCTACGTCCCGGCTGGGTGGTACCACCAGGTGCGTGCACTGACATTCTCGCTGTCGTCCAACCGCTGGGCGCGCGGCAAACCTTTTGCCTTGGCTTGAAAAAACTGTATGTGGTCGTTTCTAAAGCGAACAAAATTGCGGGCACTTGTCACGCCAGAATTGGGCGCGCAGCCGACGTAATTGCCACCTGAGATCGTTACTTTCCTGTCCTAAATGGCGAATACTCGGAGCGTTGGGACATCGGAATCAATCTTCTCGATCGTATTCAAGCTGAGACGAGGGAAATTGAAAAGAGACCGGCCCTTTACTTGATGCGATTGGCGGAGCGTTGCGCTCAACACGAACATATCCAGGTCCGCCAGGCCGGGAATAGGTGTCTTGCCTGATGCTCACCTGCGACTCTTTGCGCCTTGTGAGCGGTTGAGGTACTGAAGGATGATGCGAATTCCTTCTTCTATTTCTTCGAGTGTTGGCTGGCGTCCATTGAAAAGCAGTCTGCCTCGTTCGAAATCGTGCGCTTGCATCTCGGGACATTCCTCAGTCAGGACAATGTCATCGTCTTTCATCGCGTCAATTGCGTCCCAATCCGTCTCGCTCACGTAGGATGAGGTGGTATTGAAGGGCTTCTCGCCTGGTGGCTTTTCGAAAGGAAATGACACGGAGGTTCTCGCTTTCATAGCAGTAGGTCAACTTGGCAATTCGCCCTTCCACGAATCCGATCGTGTTGTAGCGCCGCTCGGCGTATGGAAAACGATCATCTTCAAAGGTGAATTCCAGGCCATTGAAGATTTTCCAGGCATCTCGGAAATCGTATTTATGTACGCGGAGGTTTTCTATGCGCTTTGATTCATCCCAGAGAATCGCCATAGTCAGTGTAGGCCTTTGAAAAAGGAGGTCAAGCAGCCGGGGCGGTAAGTTGATTCTCAAGCGCTTCGACGGCACATGTGTTGAGGTGGATCAGGTAAGATCGCGGGATGACTAGGGATACTTTTGATTACCGCGATGTGGCGGTGGAATCGGTCGAGGAATACGGCCAGGTGGTGGTGCGGCCTGTGAATGGGCAGGCGTTCAGTCCGGAGATGCGGGTTCAGTGTTCGCGGCAGTTGCGTGATACGGCGGTTTATCCGCTGGGTACCTGCTTCCTCGTGCTGGCGAAAATGACGGACCGTCTTGGTGGGGAGCCTTACCTGTACGTTTTCCACGGCGACCCGGTCAAAGTGCTGGCGCCTGCGCAATTGGAGACTTTCCTCAATGACCGCCGCCGCTTGCGGATCTAGGAGAATAACGATGAAGCTTGCTCTTGCAGCTTTGCTGGTGGCGCCCGCGCTGGCGATGGCGCAGGCAGCCGATCCGCAGCCTGACGAACTGTTGCAAATTGCATTCCCGAAGTGGATGGACGAGGAGGGCGGGCGTGTGCAGTCGATCCCGACCAGCGCCGCAACGCGTGGCTGGAATGCGAAGCAGGGCAAGAAGCGGAACGTCATCGTGACGCCACGCCAGGTAGTGCGCGTTGCGCCCGACCGTATCGTGCTGCTGGCGACCATGACGCCGGCCGGTGACGGTGGCGAGCCGCAAGTCGCGCATGGCACGCCGGCCGGCCTTGCGGCCTATACCTTCAAGCCCGGCAAGGATGGCTGGAAGGTCGCCAAACGCCAGGAGCCATTTGCCCTGCAGGGCTTTGAGGGGCGGGCGCAGGTGGCGCCTGTGGCCGTATCGGCGGCGTCGCAAGCGGTGCAAGTTACCTGGGGAAGCTGCTGGCAAGGACACTGCGTGGATGTTTTCGCGCTGTATGCAATCGGCGTCGATGGCGTGAAGGCGCAGCCGCTTCTGCTGCAGAAAATTAAGGGCAACAACGTCTACTCGCGCCCCGATTGCGTCGACCGCCTGGGCGGCATCGTGCAAGGCCTGCAGCCTGCCGATCCAGCCTACGCCGACGAGAAAGTGCCGCCGGGCCAATGCTATGCCATCGAAGGCCGCTGGGATGTTACGGGCGCAAACGCGCTGACGCTGCGTTTCACGGGCGCGATGAGCAAGGCAGGCAAGGATGGCAATTCTCCCGCGCAGCGTATCGACCAGGCGATGAAATTCGAATTCCGTGGCGGACGCTACGTGCCCGTCTCCGGCAGCAATCCCATACCAGACGCATAAATCAAAGGAGACAAACGTTGATCAAGATTCGCGAAATTGACCACATCGTGCTGCGCGTCGTCGATGCCGACCGCATGATCCGCTTCTACACCGAAGTGCTTGGCTGCACCATCGAGCGCCGCCAGGACGAGATCGGCCTGATCCAGCTGCGCGCCGGCAGCTCGCTGGTGGACCTGGTGCCGGTCGATAAGAAGCTGGGCATGATGGGCGGCGCCGCGCCGGGCAAGGAGGGCCGCAATGTCGACCATTTCTGTTTCCGCGTCGAGCCGTTTGACGAGGCGGCGATCCGCGCCCACCTGAGCGCGCATGATGTGGCGAATGGTCCGTCCGAATCGCGCTATGGCGCGGAAGGCGAGGGGCCGTCGATCTACGTCAACGACCCCGAAGGCAACACCGTCGAACTGCGCGGCGCGCCTTACGCGAGCTGATTACTCGTCGTCGTCCTCGTCGTCTTTCTTGAGCTTCGAGGACTTGCGCGCTTCATCCGCAGCTGCTTTCAGCTTGGCTGCGTCGCCCATGAAATCATCCACGCTGTGGTCTTTGCTCTGGCGTACTTCAGGCGGCAGGATGACGGACATATAGAGCTCATCGCGCAGGCGGCCTGCGCCTTCGTAGTTGCGCATCAGGATCAAGCCGGAACCCAGGGCCAAAAACACGGCACAGGAAGTAATGAAGGCGCGTGGCTTGTGCGGCTTCACGGTGCGCAAGTGGTTGTAGATCATCGCCACCAGGATCAGCATCACCACATGGTTGCCGTAGCGCGTGAACACTTCGGCCGACCAGGCATAGGCAAGCACGCTGCTCAAAGCTTTCCAGGCGCCTATCGCAACCAGCCCGCTGCCAAGGATGAACAGGTGGCGCCCGAGGCGCGCATGGCCGCCGAAAATGCGATTGGCCAGGGCCCAGACGCCGCTCCACACCATGCCGGCGCCAATGCCGGTGACAATCACCAGCAGGTAGCGGATGGCCTGGAAGGCGCCGGTGTCGGACAGCGCTTCGGTCACGCCCACGAACAGCGCAATCAGCGCCATGCCTGCCAGCGCCGGCACACCGCCTTCCCAGGCGTGCATGGTGGTGTCGGTGACCTCGGCTTCGACCGGGAATGCCGCGTCGCGCACGCGCAGGCGGGTGTGGCCGAGGCGGACCACGGTGGTGCCGTTGATCGGAACCGTGGCCTGGCGCTTGCCGTGCGCAACGATGCCGTTCTGGCTGCCCAGGTCGCGCATTACGAGCGCGCCGTCTTCCGCCAGCTCCACTACGGCGTGGGTCGGGGCAGTATGCGCATCGTCGAGGATGAAATCGTTGTTGTAGCCGCGGCCGATGGTGATCGGCAGCTTGTCGACGCGATGGCGATGCAGGACGTCGCCATTACGCGCCAGGGTCTCGATAAAGAAGGGGCCGTTCATTTCTTGCCCTCGCGCGCCAGCGATTCGAGGAAGGCGCGCGAGGCACGCAGGCCGTTTTCATACGAGACGCCTCGGGCATCGAGGCGGCTTTGCAGGTTCATCTTGCCTTCGTCGGTGCTGGAGGTCAGCAGGGAGAAGTCGTACAGGCCGTCGAACTTTCGGTAGGCGCGCACGCACATCACGGCGCGCATCGGCAGGGTGCTGTTCTTGACGAATTGTTCGGTGCACATCGGGCCGGTCAGGCGCTTGTCCTTGTGGCTGCCGAAGCTCTCGTTCTTGAACGAGTTGCTGGACAGGACGGCGAAGCGTACTTCATCCAGTCCTGTGCTCTTCATGTACTGGTGCTGGATCTGCACCTGGCCGGTCTGCAGCGAGCCGGAGACGAACAGCGAGGATTCCATCTGGCAGTTGGTGACTTCCACCTGGAAGGAATCGCGGTCGTTGGAACGCCCCCAGCAGCGCATCTGTTCCGACTCGCGCACCGGCACGGAATACGGCCCCATGGCTTTGGCGGTCAGCGGCTTGGCCAGCAACTGGTCGATCATGGCCTTCTGGTGCACCAGCAGTTGCTGCGCGACGACGGCGGTGAAATCCTTCGGCGGCTTGGCTTCCGGATCGACTTTCTTCAGCAGCTCCTGTGCGTAGCGCGCCGGGACCAGGAAGGACACCAGCTCGCCATCCAGGCGCTTGGAGACGTTGATGCCGGCCACTGCGCCGTCGACGGTGACGCTCGGGCCGCCGCTCATGCCGGCATTGATCGGGCCCGTGAACATCAGCTGCTCGTAGAAGCTGCGCGCGATCACGCCGTTGAACGAACCTTCCGAGATGGCAAAGCCCAGGTCGAGCGGATTGCCCAGCGAGTACAGGTACTGGCCTTGCGTCAGCGTGACCGGCTTGTCGCCCAGCTTGAAGTAGCCGGTGCCGTAGCGGTTGACGCGCACCACGGCCAGGTCGTGCAGCACGTCCACTGCCAACAGTTCGATGTTGCCGCGCTGGCCGGCGGTATCGACCCATTCGCCGGTGTAGGTATCCGGATCAAGCGCAAACTGCGAAACGACGTGGTAGTTGGTCAGGACCAGGTTGGAGGTACCGACCAGGAAGCCGGAACCGACCGACGACTGGGTGCGCCCGGTTTTCAGCAGCGAACGTACCTGCAGCAGGTCGGCCTTGGCAGCGGAATAGAGTTTTTGCGCAGTGCTCGATGGTGTCGGCAGGGCGACTGCATCGGGGGCTTGGGCCGGAGCCTGCTGGGCGTTGGCTGCTGCGCAGCCCCAGGCCAAAGTCAGTAATAATGCAAGTTTAGTGAATTTCATCTAATCCTTTGGCCGGGGGAGTGAGGCGGGATTACAGTTCGCCGTCTTCGGCGGCTGGCGGGGTGACCGGGGTCATCATGTGCCCCAGCTTGAGCGCCTTGGTGTTCAGGTAGTGCTGGTTGAAGGCATTGCGGTTGACCAGCAGCGGCACCCGTTCGGCGACTTCGACGCCAAGGCTGCCCATGGCGGCAATCTTGCGCGGGTTGTTGGTCATCAGCTTCAGGCTCTTCACGCCGAACTGTTTCAGCATCGGTTCTACCAGGGCGTAGTTGCGCTGGTCCGGCTTGAAGCCCAGTTGTTCGTTGGCTTGCACGGTGTCTGCGCCTTGCTCTTGCAGGCGGTAGGCGCGCATCTTGTTGATCAGGCCAATGCCGCGGCCTTCCTGGCGCAGGTAAAGCAGCACGCCGCGGCCTTCTTCGGCGATGCGTTTCAGCGCGCCTTCAAG
>Ga0102587_1000027_pt1 | contig 219911 bp, 188 predicted proteins | sample AraplaF_Col_mTSA_FD_76853 | JGI IMG/M metagenome (GOLD analysis project Ga0102587, IMG submission 76853) | Arabidopsis root microbial communities from the University of North Carolina, USA - plate scrape MF_Col_mTSA (SPADES assembly) (version 2) | ecosystem: Host-associated > Plants > Roots >...
CTGCCGGGCTGGATCGAAAGCCGCTTCAAGGGGCAGGCGGCCAGCAGCAACTGCGGCGGCTGACGGCAGCGGCGCATCCCGCACATCGCCGCGGCCAGGGTCCGCCCCCCGGGGGGGGGCAGCCCCTTTCGTTCGGGGTGGTGGCGCAAGGCGCGCAGCGTCAGCCTGCAACCACGCGGTTGCGGCCGGCCCGCTTGGCTTCATACATGGCGGCATCGGCGGCCGAGATCAGGCGTATCAGGTCGTAGTCGTGCTGGTCCGAGCAGACCACGCCCATGCTGACGGTGTAGCGCACCGACAGCTTGTCCAGCTCCACCATCTCGTACTCGATGCGGGCGCGCAGGCGCTCGGCCACCTTGAGCGCCGCCGCGCGGTCCACGCCGTCCAGCACCAGCACGAACTCCTCGCCGCCGAAGCGGGCCAGCACATCCAGCGGACGCAACTCCAGCCGCACCAGCCGCGCCAGATGGCGCAGCACTTCATCGCCGACCGGATGGCCGTAGGTATCGTTGATGACCTTGAAGTAATCGACATCGATCATGATCACCGCCAGACTGCGCCCGCCGCGCTGGGCGCGCAGGCCGGTGCGCTTGCCCTGCATTTCCAGGCCGGCGCGATTGAGCGCGCCGGTCAGCGCATCCAGCGTGGACAGGCGGCGCAGGCGCTCGGCGTAACGCCACATCACCATCAGAATCAGGCCGAAGGCAATGCAAATCTGCGCCAGCGGCACCGCCAGCGCGCTCAGCGCGATGACCAGCGAGCTGGCGCTGTCGCCGGGATCGGTATGGGTGGCCATGTGCACGCCGCGCAAAAACAAGGCCGCGCCCAGCAGCACGAAGCCGGTCGCGGCGATGCCGGACACCCGCCAGCTGCCGCGCCGCGCGATGGCAAACGCGCACACCCAGCTCAGGATGGCGAAATAAAAACCGCTAAAGCACAGCCGCGCGCGCAAGCTGGGCGCCACCAGCGTGTAATACGCGGCGATCACCAGCGCAATGCCGCTGAGGATGGCAATGCTGGTCCAGGACAGCGTGCCGGCGCAATACACGCGCAGGCCGCGCAACACCAGCGCGATGCCGAACGCGATCACGCCGTAGCCGAGGATGGCGTTGATCGGCAACGGCAGGCTGGACAGATTGCACAGCGCCATGCCGAGCGACACCGCCACATTGCCGGCCGCCCACCAGCGCTGTTCGGGCGGGCTGTCCGCGTAGCAGGCCGAAGCCACCAGCAAGGCCGTGGTCAGCACAGTCACACAAACTTGAACCAGTAAAAGAGTATCGAGATTCAGCACGCCGGCATCCATGACGAGGAAGTATCAATGTAGCGTAGCGACTGTCTTGAAGCAATGACTAAATTGCACAAAAGAAATCAAACGGACGCTCACGGCGGGCCGGTATCGGGTAAAGTGTGGTTCATTGCAGACTACCGACAGACCCATGCCCTACCCGATTGAGCACAAGCTGGTGATCGGCATCGCCTCCAGCGCCCTGTTTGACCTGACCGCCTCGCACCAGGTGTACCTGGAAGGCGGCGCCGAGGCCTACCGCAAGTATCAGGAACAGCAGATCGACACCGTCCTGGACAAGGGCGTCGCCTTCCCCTTCATCCGCCGCTTCCTCAGCATCAACAAGCACCATCCGCAAGCGGCGCCGGTGGAAGTGGTGCTATTTTCGCGCAATTCGCCGGAAACCGGGCTGCGCGTGATGAACTCGATCGCGCACTATGGGCTGGACATCTCGCGCGCCTGCTTCCTGACCGGGCAGTCGCCCTACACCTACCTGCCGGCCTTCAACACCTCCTTGTTTTTAAGCGCCAACGAAGAAGACGTGCGGCGCGCGCTGGACGCCCACTACCCGGCCGGCCTGGTGCTGCCCTCGCGCACCGAGGACGACGAAAACGACGGCGAACTGCGCATCGCCTTCGACTTTGACGGCGTGATCGCCGATGACGAATCGGAAACCGTCTTCAAGCGCAACAACGATGTGGACGAATTCCACGCCCACGAGACCGAGCGCGTCGCCATTCCGCACCAGCCCGGCCCGCTGGCCGACCTGTTCCGCAAACTGTCGCTGATGCAGCAGATGGAAGAAGACGCGCAGCGCGCCGACCCGGCGTATAAAAAGATCCTGCGCATCGCCATCATCACCGCCCGCAGCGCGCCGGCGCACGAACGCGTCGTGACCACGCTCAAAAGCTGGGGCGTATCGGCCAACGAAACCTTCTTCCTGGGCGGGATGGAAAAAGCGCGGGTGCTGAGCATCTTCAGGCCGCACATGTTCTTCGACGACCAGCTAAGCCACCTCAAGTCGCCGGCCGGCAACATCCCCATGGTGCACATCCCGTTCGGCGTGGCCAACCGCTAAATTCGGGGTCAGAGCCGACATTCGGACACGAGCTCGTGTCCGAATGTCGGCTCTGACCCCGAATTTAGCGGTGACGCGTATAATGTAGCGCTTAGATTAACCGTTGAATGTCTGTTGTGTCGTCAGCCTTAACTAAATCCATTCCCAAACCCGGCAATCGCTTTGCCCTGCCCGCGCTGCATGGCTCGGCGGACGCTTACGCCCTGGCGCAAATCGCGCTCGATCTCAAATCGCGCGGCCAGATGCTGGCCACCGTGGTCGCCAGCGCCGGCGACGCCCAGCGCCTGCTCGATGAAATTCCATGGTTCGGCGGCGACCAGCTGCGCTGCCATCTGCTGCCGGACTGGGAAACCCTGCCCTACGACGCTTTCTCGCCGCACCAGGATCTGGTGTCCGAGCGTCTGGCCACACTGCACGAAATCTCCAGCGGCCAGTGCGATGTGATGCTGGTGCCGGCCACCACCGCGCTGGTGCGCATGGCGCCGCCGTCGTTCCTGGCCGCCTACACCTTTTTCTTCCAGCAGGGCGAATCGCTGGACGAGGCGCAGCTCAAGTCCCAGCTGACGCTGGCCGGCTACACCCACGTCACGCAAGTGATGTCGCCTGGCGAATACTCGGTTCGCGGCGGCCTGATCGACCTGTTCCCCATGGGTTCCGCGCTGCCGTATCGCCTCGACCTGTTCGGCGACACCATCGAAACCATCCGCACCTTCGACGCCGACACCCAGCGCTCGCTGTACCCGGTGAAGGAAGTGCGCCTGCTGCCGGGCCGCGAATTCCCGATGGACGAGGCCTCGCGCACCGCTTTCCGCAGCCGCTGGCGCGAGCACTTTGAAGGCGATCCATCGCGCGCCGTGATCTACAAGGACATCGGCGCCGGCATCGCCTCGGCCGGCATCGAATACTATCTGCCGCTGTTCTTCGAGCAGACCGCAACCCTGTTCGAGTACCTGCCGCAAGGCGCGGTGGTCGCCACCGTGGGCGATATCGAGGCGGCCATCAAGCGCTTCTGGACCGAGACCTCGTCGCGCTACCGCTTCATCAAGGCCGACCGCGAGCGCCCCATCATGGCGCCGGAAGAGCTGTTCCTGAACGAAGAGCAGTTCTTCGTGCTGGCCAAGCCGTATCCGCAGATCGCCATCCGCAAGAATGCGGACGCCGGCGCTTCCGAGCTGTCCGCGCCGGTGCCGGACATCGCCGTCAACCGCCATCTGGACGACCCGCTGACCAATCTGCGCGCCTACCTGATGCAGTCCGGCAGCCGCGTGATGATCTGCGCTGAATCGAACGGCCGCCGCGAAACGCTGCAACAGTACTTCAACGAATACGATTTACCGTTAGCGCCGGTGGAAGGCTACGACGGCTTCATCGCCTCGGACGCCAGGCTGGCGCTGGGCGTGGCGCCGCTGCATGCAGGCTTCGAGCTGGCCGCCGATGGCGCACGCCTCATCTTCATCACCGAGACCGAGTTGTACGCCGGCTCCGGCCGCCGCGTCGGCAAGAAAAAGCAGGAAGCCGTCACCCAAGTCGAATCGATGGTGCGCGACCTGTCCGAACTGAAGATCGGCGATCCGGTAGTCCACGTCAACCACGGCATCGGCCGCTACATGGGCCTGACCAGCATGGACCTCGGCGAAGGCGAGGCCGAATTCCTGCACCTGGAATACGCCAAGGAGACCAAGCTTTACGTGCCGGTCTCGCAGCTGCATGTGATCTCGCGCTACTCCGGCGCCTCGCCGGACGACGCGCCGCTGCACACGCTGGGCTCCGGCCAGTGGGAGAAAGCCAAGCGCAAGGCGGCGGAACAAGTGCGCGACACCGCCGCCGAACTGCTCAACCTCTACGCCCGCCGCGCGCTGCGCCAGGGCCACGCGTTTGAATATTCGGCGCACGATTACGAACGCTTCGCCGACAGCTTCGGCTTCGACGAAACGCCGGACCAGCAGGAAGCCATCAACAACGTGGTGCGCGACATGACCTCGGGCAAACCGATGGACCGTCTGGTCTGCGGCGACGTCGGCTTCGGCAAGACCGAGGTGGCGCTGCGCGCCGCCTTCATCGCCGTCATGGGCGGCAAGCAGGTTGCCATCCTCGCGCCGACCACGCTGCTGGCCGAGCAGCACGCGCAAACCTTCGCCGACCGCTTTGCCGACTGGCCGGTGCGCATCGCCGAAATGTCGCGCTTCCGCACCGGCAAAGAGATCGCGCAAGCCATCAAGGGCATGGCCGATGGCACGCTGGACATCATCATCGGCACCCACAAGCTGCTGTCGGAGGATGTGAAGTTCACCCGCCTTGGCCTGGTCATCATCGACGAGGAACACCGTTTCGGCGTGCGCCAGAAGGAAGCCTTGAAATCGCTGCGCGCCGAGGTGGACGTGCTGACGCTGACCGCCACGCCGATCCCGCGCACGCTGGGCATGGCGCTGGAAGGCCTGCGCGACTTCTCCATCATCGCCACCGCGCCGCAAAAGCGGCTGGCGATCAAGACCTTCGTACGCAGCGAGCAGGAATCGGTCATCCGCGAAGCCTGCCTGCGCGAGCTCAAGCGCGGCGGCCAGGTCTACTTCCTGCACAACGAGGTGGAGACCATCCAGAACCGGCTGGCGATGTTGACGGAGCTGCTGCCGGAGGCGCGCATCGGCGTGGCCCACGGCCAGATGCACGAGCGCGACCTGGAAAAAGTAATGCGCGATTTCGTCGCACAGCGCTTCAACATCCTGCTGTGCACCACGATTATCGAAACCGGCATCGACGTGCCGACCGCGAACACCATCATCATGCACCGCGCCGACAAATTCGGGCTGGCGCAGCTGCACCAGCTGCGCGGCCGTGTCGGCCGTTCGCACCACCAGGCCTACGCCTACCTGCTGGTGCACGACGTGCAGTCGCTGACCAAACAGGCGCAGCGCCGCCTGGACGCCATCCAGCAGATGGAAGAACTGGGCTCGGGCTTCTACCTCGCCATGCACGATCTGGAAATCCGCGGCGCCGGTGAAGTCTTGGGCGACAACCAGTCCGGCGAGATGACCGAGATCGGTTTCCAGCTGTACTCGGACATGCTGAACGAGGCGGTACGTTCGCTCAAGGCCGGCAAGGAGCCCGATCTGGCCGCGCCGCTGGCCACCACCACCGAAATCAATCTGCACGTGCCGGCACTGCTGCCGGCCGATTTCTGCGGCGACGTGCACGAACGCCTGTCGATCTACAAGCGCCTGGCCAACTGCGCGTCGCAGGACAAGATCGACGACATGCAGGAAGAGCTGATCGACCGCTTCGGCAAGCTGCCGGACGCGGTCAAGGCGCTGATCGAAACGCACCGCCTGCGCATCGCCGCCAAGACGGTGGGCATCATCAAGATCGACGCCCACACGGAAGCGGCCAACCTGCAGTTCATGCCCAAGCCGCCGATCGACCCGATGCGCATCATCACGCTGATCCAGAAGAACCGCCAGATCAAGCTGAATGGCCAGGACAAGCTGAAAATCACGGCCGCCATGCCGGATCTGTCGGCGCGCGTGGCGCAGATCAAGGCCGCGATCAAACAACTCACTTAACTACTTCACGCCACATGACTATCGCAAAAACCGCCATGAACCTCGTGCTGCAAGGCGCGGACGATTGCAAGCCGCGCCTTGAGCGCATCGCCGCCCTGACCGCTCCGGCCAACCTGACCTGGCTGAGCGATCGCGCCGTGCGCTGCGAACACATCGCCTTCTCGCCGGCGCTGCGCCAGACGATCGAAGTGGCGGCGCAAGCCGCGCAGCTGGACGCCACCTACTCGATCGGCTATCACAAGATGAGCGAGTTCAAACTGGTGGCCATGGACATGGACTCGACCCTGATCACCATCGAGTGCATCGACGAAATCGCCGACATGCAGGGTTTGAAAAAGCAGGTGTCTGAAATCACCGAAGCGGCCATGCGCGGCGAGCTGGATTTTTCGGAAAGCCTGAAACGCCGCGTGGCGCTGCTGGAAGGTCTGGAGGCGTCGGCGCTGGAGCGCGTGTACGACGAACGCCTGCAATTGTCGCTGGGCGCCGAGACGATGCTGAAGGCGGTGCAGGCGGCCGGCCTGAAAACCCTGCTGGTGTCGGGCGGCTTCACCTTCTTCACCGAGCGCCTGAAAGTTCGCCTCGGCCTGGACTACACCCACGCCAACCAGCTGGAGATCAAGGACGGCAAACTGACCGGCAAAGTCGTCGGCGGCATCGTCGACGCGGAAGAGAAGAAGCGCACGGTGGAACGCGTGTGCGCGGAGCTGGGCATCTCGCCGTCGCAAGCGATTGTGATGGGCGACGGCGCCAACGATCTGAAAATGATGAGCATTTCCGGCATGTCGGTGGCATTCCGCGCCAAGCCGGTGGTGCGCGAGCAGGCCAACGTCGCCCTCAACTTCACCGGCCTGGATGGCATCCTGCCGCTGCTGACCTGATCAGCGGCCCTTCAGCATGGCGATCAGCCCATCGGAAGCGTCTTCGATATAGTCCAGCACCAGGTCGAAGCCTCTGCCGCCGCCGTAGTATGGATCCGGCACCACGTCCGAACCGCTGCGGGTGGCGTGCGACATCATGAGGCCCAGTTTGTGCTGGTGCTGCTGCGGGCACGCCGCTTTCAGCAACTTAAGGTTGTCGTGGTCCATCGCCAGCAGGCAGTCGAATTCTTCGAAATCCTGCGCCGTCACTTTGCGCGAACGCTGGGCCGAGAGGTCGTAGCCGCGCTTGGCCGCATACTCCATCGAGCGCGCATCGGGCGGTTCGCCGACGTGATAGCTGTGCGTGCCGGCCGAGTCGATATGAAAGCGATGCGCCAGCCCGGCCGCTTCCACGCGGTGGCGGAACACGCCTTCCGCCGTCGGCGAGCGGCAGATATTCCCCATGCAGACAAACAGCACAGAAACAGGTTTGGCCATGTTCACACCTCAGCTGATGTAGAGCAGCGCACCATCGCCACGCTGCGCGGCATCCGCGTAAAAGCGCGCCAGGCGCAGATAGCTATGCAGCACATAATCCAGGTCCGCCTCGGGATCATCCCATACGCCGGGATAAATGTCTGCTTCGGCCAGCCGCTCAGACGAAAAACGCGCACGCATCTCCGTTTCGCCAACGCCAGACAAGGCTGCCGCAATCGCCCGCACCTCGGCCGGATGAAGCACGCGCGCAGGGCCGTAGGCCAGGTCGGGGCCAATTGGTTCGCCTCCGAAAATGGCCTGCACGCCGCCGCTGCCGTCCATCGAGGCGCTGTCGTTTAACAGGAAGTGAATGGCATGCCAGGCCTTGTCGATATCCACCGTATGCGCCGGACCGGCCGCCGGATCTGCGGGATAGAGAAAGGTGCTCACCTGATCCGGATCTTGACTGAAACGCGCGATCTGTTCGTTATCCACCGCTGCGAAATATGCGCACATACCCATATCTGCGGGCTCCTTATATAATCAACATCATTGCATTTTATGCGAAAAAAGGATGATCGATGACTGTTAATTGCGGCTGCCGCCTGAGCAAAGTACGCGATGCCATTCAGAGTGCGGATATTCCCGTGGCGATGCTCTATCCGGCCCAAGGCGAAGAGCGCCCCGAACACTTCGGTCCCTACTCGCTGGAGGTGGCGCTGGACGCGCCGCCGGCCGACGGCGTGTATCCGCTGGTGGTGATCTCGCACGGTAATTCCGGCACGCCGTGGGCCTATCGCCAGCTGGCCAAACACCTTGCACTGGCGGGCTTTGTGGTGGCCCTGCCCGCCCACACCGGCAATACGCGCACCGATAACTCGCTGGCCGGCACCGCCGCCAATCTGGCCAATCGCCCGCGCCACATCACGCTGACCATCGATGCGGCGCTGGCCGACCCGGTGCTGGGCGCGCACATCGCCACCGATGCGGCCGGACCGCGCTTGGCGGTGATCGGCCACTCCATCGGCGGCTACACGGCGCTGGCGGCGGCCGGCGGCATCGCCTGGACCGGACCGAATGAGAGCAAGGGCAGCGCGCCGGCGCAGGTGCCGGTAACGCCGGATGCGCGCATCCGCTCGCTGGTGCTGCTGAATCCCGCCACCTTCTGGTTCATCGACGATTCGCTGCGGCCGCTGCGCCTGCCCATCCTGATGCGCACCGGCGAAAAGGACGAGCTCACGCCGATCGAACACGCCCGCAAGATTATCGCAGGCGTGGCCGAGCCGGCGCTGGTCGAGCACAAGGACATTCCCGGTGCCGGCCATTTCGCCTTCATGAGCAAATTCCCGCCCGAGATGACGCGGCCGGGCTTCAAGCCTTCGCAGGATCCGGAAGGCTTCGACCGCGAACGCATCCAGCCGGAATTCTTCGCCGACGTGACCGAGTTCCTGCGGCGGACACTGTGCGCCCATCGCCCCGCCAACTAGTTATACTTAAAACAAACAACCAAGGAGCAATCATGTCGCAAGAACTGGTACTGGATAACCGGCTGGAATCGGCCAAGAGCACGGCGTGGTGGCTGTATCTGATCCACGCGGTCAGCTTCATCTTTTCGCTGGGCGCGTTTTCCATCGTGCCGCTGATTTTCAACTACCTGCAGCGGCCCAGCACCGAGGGCACTTTCGTCCATAGCCATCACACCTGGATGATCCGCTCGTTCTGGTGGTACGTCGTGCTGGTGGTGGTGGGCGCGGTCTTCTTCATGACTTTCATCGGCATTCCGATTGCATGGCTGATCTGGATCGGCGCCTGGCTGTGGAAAGCGTATCGCCTGATCGTCGGCGTCATCCGCATCAACCGGAACGAGCCGGCGCCAGTCTGAGCGCCGCACGCAGGCCGGCGACGATGACGTCGTAGGCCTGCCGCCGGCTTTCCTCATCCCGCGCGCGCAGCACGAACGAGGGGTGGTACACCGCCACCACCCAGCGGCCGTCATGCTGGAACGGCGCATCCATCACCGCCTTCATGGTCGCGCGGCCGTCCTGCAATATCGCCTTCAAGGCGGTCGCGCCCAGCGCCACCACCACCTGCGGCCGCACCCGCGCCAATTCCTGCTCCAGCCACACATGGCAAGCCGCCACCTCGCGCTGCGCCGGCGTCTTGTGCAGCCGGCGCTTGCCGCGCAGCTCCCACTTGAAGTGCTTGACGGCGTTGGTCAGGAAAACCTCGCCGCGCGCGATACCCGCTTCCTCCAGCGCGCGCTCCAGCACTGCCCCGGCCGGGCCGACAAAAGGCAAGCCTTGCATATCCTCCTGATCGCCGGGCTGTTCGCCGACCAGCATGACGCGCGCCGCCGCAGTCCCCTGGCCGGGAACCGCCTGCGTGGCGTTGCGCCACAGATCGCAGCGACGGCACTGGTTCAGTTCTTTCGCTAGCATGACGCCTCCTTCCGCTAGCCGTCCATTCTACGGCGATGGCGGGTGCAGGGCGCACGCTACGTGCGGAAGCCTCGCTAGCGCAATGCCACCGACAAGCGCCGCCCCGCCGGCACAGTACGCGCCAGCGGCACGGCCGGCGTGCCTGGGACGCCATGCAGCGCCGCCTCCTCGCTCTCCCTGAGACGGAACACGCTGACCAACTGCGCCAGCGAGGTCGCCTGCTCCTGCATGCTTTGCGCAGCCGTGGTGGCCTGCTGCACCAGTTCCGCATTCTGCTGCGTGACCGCGTCCATTTGCGCGATCGCCTCGTTGACCTGCTCGATGCCGAGGCTTTGCTCCTTGCCGGCGTGGGTGATCTCCGAAATCAGGTCGGTCACCTGCTGCACGCTGGTGACCACGCGCGCCATGGTCTCGCCGGCTTCCGCCACCAGCTTGCTGCCCTCCTCGACCTGCCCGACCGAATTGTCGATCAACTCCTTGATCTCCTTGGCCGCACCGGCCGAACGCTGGGCGAGGTTGCGCACTTCCGACGCCACCACCGCAAAGCCGCGCCCCTGCTCGCCCGCGCGCGCCGCTTCCACCGCCGCATTCAGCGCCAGAATATTGGTCTGGAAGGCGATGCCATCGATCACCGCGATGATGTCGGCGATCTTGCGCGAGGACGCGTTGATCGACTCCATGGTGTGCACCACGCGCCCCACCACCTCGCTGCCCGCCTGCGCCACCGTTGAGGCGGAGCCGGCCAGCTGGTTGGCCTGCGCGGCGGCGTCGGCATTCTGGCGCACGGTCGACGTCAGCTCCTCCATCGAGGCCGCCGTCTCCTCCAGCGAGCCGGCTTGCTGCTCGGTGCGCGAGGACAGGTCGAGGTTCCCGGCCGCGATCTGGCCGGACGCCGCCGCAATCACATTGGTGGAGCCGCGCACGTCGGTGACGATCTTGGCCAGGCTGTCGCGCATCAGCTTCATCGCGTATAACAGGCTATGCGTGTCGCCGGAACGTACTTCGACATGCGCCGACAGGTCGCCGGCCGCGATGCGGGTGACGATCTCGGTGGCGTACGCAGGCTCGCCGCCCAGGCCACGCACCAGCCGGCGCGTGATGAGCAGGGCACCGGCCGCGCCCAGCACCACGCTGCCCACAATCAGCGAAATAATCAGCACGCGCGACGACGTGTAGCGCCGCACGCCCTCCGCCGCCGCTTCCTTGCCGCCGTCGGAGTAAAAGTCGACCAGCTTGTCCACCAGCCCGCGCATCGATACGATCAGCTTATTCGATTCGCCGCGGATCAGCTTTTTGGCCTCTTCCGCGTCGCCCGCGCGCATGGCGGCGCGGATTTTGGCATCCTCCGCCATGTACCGGCTCCATTGCTCGGTAAATTGCCCATACAAGTCTTTTTCCTGAGAGGTTTCCAGCAAGGCCTCGTAATCATTCTGCATTTTTTTCAAATCTTCCAGATCGGCGGCAATCACTTTGTCGTATTTATCCATATCGGCCGGATCCGAAGAAATAATATATTGAAACTCGCGCGTGCGAATACGCGCTATTTGAGATTTAACATCTTCAATAATTCTCACACTTGGCAACCAGCGAGATGAAAGTCGCGTCGATATTTCATTTACCTTTGCCAGTTCAAATATCGAAAACACTCCCACAATAGCCGTCATCAGCAATACCACGCAAAATGACAGCCCTAACTTGGTAGCAATTGGTAATTCATTCACTTGCTTCATAATATTCCTCTTAATTTAGCGCAAAGCCAAGCCTTCAAATTTATCATAAACTGCAAAAATTATTCTATATTAATCCGCATGCACACTTTTGGAGGTATATCATGCTGGCGTCATTGGAATACCAAGGGAAAGTCGCACTAGGTCTTGCAAGTTTCTCGTGGGGGAATGATTTAAATACAATTTTTAAAATATTAAGCAATCGATTTAATAGTTTCAATGAAAATGGTTTTTATCCCCATCCGGACGAAGTGGCCCTGCGCCAGGAACTGAAAGAAGTCGCCACCCTGCGCAAGCTGGCGGATCACATCCGCACGCTGGACGCCAACGGCGTGGTGCTGCACAGCCTCGGTCTTGCCGGCCTGGCGGAGGATCGCCGCAATGCCGCGCTGTACGCGCTGACGCTGATGCTCGGCTATCCCACCTCCACCGACCAGCGCACCGGCCGCGTGGCCTGGGACGTGAAGGCGCGGCCGGAAACCGGGATCGACGGCCGCTTCGTCACCTTTTCCGAGCGCGTAGGCAGCGCCGATATGCACACCGATTCCTCGTTCTACCCGATGCCGGAGGAGCAGTTCATCCTGTACGTGGTCAACGCGGCGCAGTGCGACGGCGGCCATTCCATCCTGATCGACGCCGACGACATCTTCCATAGCCTGCACCGCACGCCGGAAGGTGCGGCCGCGTTTGAGCTGTTGAGCAGCATGCCTGTGCCGTTCCGCGTGCCCGCCGTGTACGCGGCTGGCGACGACCAGATGGAAATCCACATCGCGCAGGTCTTCGGCCCGCCGGTGCGCAAGGATGATATGTTCACCATGCGCTGGCGCTACGACTCGATCAAAAAAGGCCTGGCCGCGCGGCCCGATCTGAGCAGCCCCGAACTGGAAAAAGCGGTAGAGGTCATGCACCATGTGGCCGAGCGCGAAGCCGCGCGCTTCATGGAACAGCTGCCGACCGATACACTGATGCTGGCCGATAACCACCGCATGCTGCACGGCCGCACCACCTACACCGACGAGCACCGTCACCTGATCCGCATCCGCATGTCCGACGTGCCGAACGCGGAGCGCATCGGCCCATCCGGCGTGGTGCGGGACTAACCAGCTTTGCTCGACTGAGGATTAAGCCAGTATCAGCTTGAGCGCGTCCACCAGCTTGCCGCATTCCTCGTCGGTGCCGATCGAGATGCGCAGGAACTGGTCGATGCGCGCCGCGGTGAAGTGGCGCACGAGAATGGCGCGCTCGCGCAAGGCTTTCGCCAGCTGAGCGCCATCGTGCCGCGGGTGGCGGGCGAACACGAAGTTGGCTTGCGACGGCAGCACCTCGAAGCCCAGCGCCTGCATCTGCGCGGTGAGCCAGGTACGGCTGGTGATGACGGCGTTCGAGGTTTGCTCGGTGTGCGCCACATCGTCCAGCGCCGCCACCGCGCCGGCCTGCTGCACCTGGCCCAACGGATAGCAGTTAAAGCTGTTCTTTACGCGCTCCAAGCCCGCGATCAGGTCCGGATGGCCGACCGCGAAGCCCACGCGCAAACCGGCCAGCGAGCGCGATTTGGACAGCGTCTGGATCACCAGCAGATTGTCGTAGCGGCCCAGCAGCGCGGTGGCGCTCTGGCCGCCGAAGTCCACGTAGGCTTCGTCAATCACCACCACCTGATCCGGATGCGCAGCCACCAGTGCCTCGATCTGCGACAGCGGCAAGCCGATGCCGGTCGGGGCGTTCGGGTTGGCGATGATGATGGCGCCGCACGGACGATTGTAGTCGGCGATATCGATCTCGAAACGCTCGTTCAGCGGCATCTGCACGCAATCGATGCCATACAGGCTGCAATAGGTTGGATAGAAGCTGTAGCTGATATCGGGCGCCAGCAGCGGCAGATCGTGCTTGAGCAAAGCGTGGAAGGTATGCGCCAGCACCTCGTCCGAGCTGTTGCCGACGAAGACCTGCTCGCGCGTCAGGCCGAAGCGGCGCGCCACCGCGTCCTTCACCACCGCGTTGGACGGGTCGGAATACTTGCGCAGGCTGTCGCCAGCCGCCGCCTGCATCGCGGCGATCGCCTTGGGCGACGGGCCATAGGGATTTTCGTTGGTGTTCAGCTTGACCAGGCCCGGCATCTGCACCTGCTCGCCCGGCGTGTAGGGCGTTAAACCATGTACGACTTTGCTCCAGAACTTACTCATTACAACTCTCCAAATGCTTGCTCAATATCTGCGATCAAATCCTGCACGTCTTCCAGGCCGACGTTGAAGCGCACCAGCGTGCCTTTGTCCTGCCAGTTCTCGCGCATATGCTGTATGCGGTACGGCATGACCAGGCTATTCGCGCCGCCCCAGCTATAGCCGATCTTGAACAGCTTGAGCGCATCGACAAAACGGTCGGTCTGCTCTTCCGTGTAGCGTTGGTCGAAGATCACCGAGAACAGGCCGCCGGCGCCGGTAAAGTCGCGCTTCCATACTTCGTGGCCGGGGCAGTCCGGGAAGGCCGGGTGCAGGATTTTGGTAATTTCGGGCCGCGTCTGCAGCCAGGCGGCCAGCTTGCGCGCCGCCGCGTCGTGCGCGTCGAAGCGCAGGCGCATGGTCGGCAGGCCGCGCGACACGAGGTAAGCATCGTCCGCGCCCACGCCCATGCCAAGCCGCATATGCGCGAGGCTGATGCGGTCATGCAGGTCGCGGTCGCGCGTAATCACCGCGCCCATCAGCACATCGGAGCCGCCGGACTGGTACTTGGTCAGCGCCTGCATGATGATGTCCACGCCAAGATCGAAGCCGCGCAGGGCCAGGCCGGCAGACCAGGTATTATCCAGCGCCACCAGCACGCCGCGCTCGTGCGCCGCCTTGCAGATAGCCGGCAAGTCCGGTACTTCCATCGATACCGATCCCGGCGCCTCGGTCCAGATCAATTTGGTGTTCGGCTGGATCAGCGCCGCAATGCCGTCGCCGATCAGCGGATCGTAATAGCGGGCGGTGACGCCGTAATCGGCCGACAGCCAGCGCCCCAGCTCGCGGTTCGGGTTGTAGACGTTGTCCGGCAACAGCACATCGTCGCCGGACTTGAGCAGCGCAAAATCCACCATGGCGATGGCCGCCAGCCCGCTCGGCGCCAGCAGGCAGTGCTTGCCGTCCTCGATTTCGGCCAGCCGCGCCTCCAGGGTGAAGGTGGTTGGCGTGCCGTGCAGACCGTAGGTATAGGCGTTCTTCTCTTTCCAGTCGCCCGAGCGCATGGCCGCCACGTTTTTGAACAGCACCGTGGAAGCGTGATGGATCGCGCTCGGGAAGGCGGCGAAGCCCTCCGGCGCCTGATAATCCGTATGGATCAGCGCCGTCTGCGGGGACTTTTTCGCGCTCATCGCATATTGCCGGTGTGGCCCAGCGAGTAGCGGCCCGGTTGCGGCCATACCGTCAGGCCGTGCGGCTCCTGGCCGACCTTGATTTTCTTGACGTCGCCATTGCCGGTGTCGATGCGGTACACCACATCGTCAAAGCGGCCCGACAGCCACAGATACCTGCCGTCCGCGCTGACATTGCCCATGTCCGGGCTGCCGCCGCCGGGAATCGGCCACTGCGCCACCACCTTCTCGGTGGCGAAGTCGATCACCGTCACGCGGCCCTTGCCCTTCGGTTTGCCGTGAATGTTGTGGGTGCCGCGGTTGGCCACATACAGTTTGGTGCCGTCGCGGCTCGGGTACAGGCCGTGCGCGCCCACGCCGGTCGGAATGAAGCCGACCTTGGTAAACGTAGCCGCATCGACGATGTGCACGCCATCGGCATCCATGTCGGCGATGTAGTAGCGCTTACCGTCCGGGGAAACGCGGATATCCTGCGGCATGCCCTTCTTCTTGCTGCACACCTCATTCGCCAGCAGCTGGTCGATAGGGTCTTTTTCCGAGAAGCGCGTGGCTGGCATGGACAGCTTCAGATAGCCCTCCACCTTGCGGGTTTGCAGGTCGATGCGCGCCACCGAGCCGGCGAATTCGCAGGTGAACATGGCGTAGCGGCCATCCGGCGAGAAGTCGGCGTGGTTGATGCCGCCGCATTGCGGCACGTCGATGGCGTACTGCATCTGCATGGTCTTCGGATCGCGGAAGTCCAGGCGGTGCAAGGCTTCCGCCACCACGATGGCCGATTTGCCGTCCGGCGAGAAGTACATATTGTAGGGATCGTCCACCGCGATCTGCGCGCCCGGCTTGCCGGTGCGCGGATCGATCGGCGTCAGGCTGCCCTTGTTGGTGCGCTCGGCGTTATTCGCCACCCACAGCGCCTGCAGATCCCAGCCCGGCACCACGTGCTGCGGGCCGACGCCGACCTTGAACTTGTCCACCACTTTCAGCGATTCCTGATCGATCACGTAGACGTCGTTGGAACGCAGGTTAGGCACGTACACGCGCGCCAGATGGTCGCGCACCGCCGGGCTCAGATTGGCCGGGGCGATGCCGGCGTAGACATTAGCAGGGGCGGCGGCCGGCGCGGCAGCGCCCGGCGCGGCTTGTCCGGCCTGCGCGGCTTGCGCCGACTGCGAGTAGCCGACAGCCAGCAGGCTGCCCGTTGCGATCAAACCGGCGGCGGCCAGCGCCGCAAATGCGATGTGATTAGTCTTCATTTGGAGTCTTTACTAGAGTTAGACGGCGCGCCATGCGCCGCAAATTCGGAAATGGCCGCGACCGAGGTATCGACAATGCGCTGCACGCCCAGTTTGCCCAATTCGGCGGTGGCGCGGCGCGCGTCTCCGCGCACGCCGTCGCTCACGGTGGGCGACGGGTTGCGTGCCAGCGCCTCGCTGCGCACCAGCGATTTGTCGGTCGCCAGCATCAGCGCGGCGTCTGCCAGGCCGGCGTGCAGGCCGATTTCGGCCTTGCTGTAACCGCGCTTTTCAAGATCGACGATATACGGTTCCTGCGTGACGTCGTAGTAAGCCAGCAGCGCCAGGGCGCCCGCCTTGCCATCCTTGGCCCAGGCCTTGTTCAGGCGCTGCGCCACGCGGGTTTCGCTTTTCTGGTAGCCGCCATGGTCGCCGATCAGGACGATGTGGCGGAAGCCGTGCTGGCGCAGGCTTAATCCGGCCGAGAACAGCAAGTCCTCAAAGGTGGATTCGGGTATCGACAGCGTGCCGGCAAATTTCATGTGTCCCGCCGGCGGGGTGATGCTGCCTTCCGGGACGTACGACACCACCGGCGCCACCACCGCATTGCCCAGCTTTTGCGCGATCATCCGCGCCAGCACGGTGGCGCGCACATTGTGCTTGCCCAATGCGATATACGGGCCACTCTGTTCGGTGCCGCCGATGGGAATGATGGCCGTGGTGGCGCCGCCGTCGATGCGGGCGCGCAGCTCGGTGCTGGTCATCTCTTCCAGCATGACCGGCGCTTCGGCTGCGCTTGCGGAGGCCATCAATATGCAGGCGGCAAGCGCCGCCAGGAATTTCAAGTCAGGCATAAGCTCATCTAACAAAAAAGGCGGACCGCCGTTACGCTGGTCCGCCTTTATTATAGTAGACGACGGGCTTAAAGTGCCTCTCCCCACAAATCATGGGCGTCGGATGTCGTGATTTTCACATCGATGAACTGGCCGACCACCAGTTTCTTGTGCGGCTCGAACGGTGGTTTGACGTACACCACGCCGTCGATTTCCGGCGCGTCGGCAGCCGAGCGGCCCACGCCGCCGGTGCGGTTGACTTCATCGATCAGCACGCGCACGGTTTTACCGACTTTCGCTTTCAGGCGCGCTTTCGAGATTTCTTCCTGCAGCAACATCACACGGCCGCGGCGCTCTTCGCGCACTTCTTCCGGCACCGGGTTTTCCAGTTCGTTGGCGGTGGCGCCTTCTACCGGCGAATAGGCGAAGCAGCCCAGACGATCGATCTGCGCCTCTTTCAGGAAGTCCAGCAGGTACTGGAACTCGGCCTCGGTCTCGCCCGGGAAGCCGGCGATGAAGGTCGAACGGATGGTCAGGTCCGGATTCATCTTGCGCCATGCAAGGATGCGGTCCAGATTTTTCTCGCCGCTGGCCGGGCGCTTCATGCGCTTCAGCACATCCGGGTGCGCGTGCTGCATCGGGATGTCGAGGTAAGGCAGGATATGCTCGCCCATCAGCGGAATCACCTGGTCGACGTGCGGATACGGATAGACGTAGTGCGCGCGCACCCATGCGCCGTAGGACTTGGCCAGTTCGCCCAGCGCTTCCATCAGTTGCGTCATGTGGGTCTTGATCGGACGGCCGTTCCAGAAGCCGGTGCGGAACTTCACGTCCACGCCGTAGGCCGAGGTGTCCTGCGAAATCACCAGCAGTTCCTTCACGCCCGACTTGAACAGGTTTTCCGCTTCCAGCAGCAGTTCGCCGATAGGACGCGACACCAGGTCGCCGCGCATCGACGGGATGATGCAGAACGAGCAGCGGTGATTGCAGCCTTCCGAGATTTTCAGGTAGGCGTAGTGCTTCGGCGTCAGCTTGATGCCTTGCGGCGGAATCAGGTCGATGAACGGCTCGTGCGGTTTAGGCAGATGCAGGTGCACCGAGTCCATCACCTCGCCCAGCGCGTGCGGGCCGGTCACGGCCAGCACCTTCGGGTGCACCTTGGTGATCAGGTCCGAACCGTCGGTATCCTTTTTGGCGCCCAGGCAGCCGGTCACAATCACCTTGCCGTTTTCGGCCAGCGCTTCGCCGATGGCGTCCAGCGATTCCTGCACGGCCGCGTCGATGAAGCCGCAGGTATTGACGATCACCAGATCGGCGCCGTCATAGGATTTGGCGGTCTCGTAACCTTCAGCGCGCAGCTGGGTCAGGATCTGTTCGGAGTCGACCAGCGCCTTGGGGCAGCCGAGCGAGACGAAGCCCACTTTCGGTGCTGGCGCGCCGGCGGCTGGCTTGGGAAGACGAGAGAGTGGTTGCGATTGCATGATGGTTGCTTAATACTTCACAAAGATTACGAGCAATCGACGATTATACCATGTTACGATAATGGCTTAACGCCCTTTGTTCATAGGAGATTGTGTGGCAACACTGAAAGACGTCGCAATGCTCGCCGGTGTAGGCATGTCGACAGCATCGCGCGCCATTTCAGGCGCCGGGCCGGTATCGGCCGAGGCGATGAAAAAAGTACAAGCCGCCATCGAACAACTGAATTTCCGCCCTTCTTCCATCGGCCGCTCGCTGTCGGCGCAGTCGCTGGGCATGATCGGCATCTTCGCGCCCTCCTTCTTCGGTGCCTATTACGGCACCATCCTCAAGCAAACCGACATCGAACTGCGCGCCATGCGCCGCCACGTGGTGGTGGCCACCGGCTGCGGCGACGGCACGCCGCGCGAGGAAGCGATTGAGGCGGTCAAGTTCCTGATCGGCCGCGATTGCGACGGCATCGTGGTGCTTGGCCACGATCTGCTGGACGAAGACATGCAGATGCTGCACAAGATGCACCCGAAAATGGCCTTCCTCAACCGCCGCAGCGCGCAGCTGGAAACCGCGTCGTTCTGTCCCGACCACTATCGCGGCGGTGAACTGGCGGCGCAAACCTTGCTGGATGCCGGCCACCGCCGGCTGGCGGTGATTTCCGGCCCGGCCGGCACTTCGGACAACGAGGAACGCCTGCACGGCTTCTTCGATACGCTGGAACGCGCAGGCATAGCGCGCAACTCGGTGCGGCAGATCGCTTCGGACTTCTCGCGCCCGGGCGGCTTCAGCGCCACCCAGCAATTGATCAGCGAAGGCCGCGACTTCACGGGCCTTTTCTGCGCCAACGACGAGATGGCGGTGGCCGCCATGGCTTGCCTCCACCGTGCCGGCATGAGCGTGCCGAACGACGTGTCCATCGTCGGCTATGACGATGACTACTCGGCCGAATTCTCTTCACCGGGCCTGACCTCGGTGCACATCCCGATGCAGCAGCTGACGCAGAACGCGGTGCGCTGGCTGCTGAATATCTGCTACGGAACCAGGCACGAAATCTCGCGCGAGTTCCCGGTCAGCGTCACCATGCGCGGTTCGGTGGCCGCGCCGAAGTAATCCTGCGCCCGCCGTCACTCTTCGCGGTTCGGTGATGCGACCGGCGCAATCGGCCGACGGCAGTCGCGGGTATTGATGTATAGCCGCTGGCCCGGCTGCAACGTCAGGCCCTCCGGCACCACCACCACAGCGTGGCGCGGCCGCAGCGCGACCTCGTAACGCACATAGGCATATCTGCCTTCCGGCGCCGAGGCACGGCAATCGAGGCTGGCTTGCGCCAGTTGGTGCGCGTCCGGCGTCAGGCTCTCGACCACCGCCTCGCTCCAGCCCTCCTCGTAGTTGTACACGCTGTTGCAGACGGCGGCGCAACCGGACAACAGCCATGCCGCCACCATCGAAGTCTTCACGATTCCTCCCTCCAGCCTCCGCCCAGCGCCTGGAACAGCGCCACCGTATCCGCATAGCGCGCGGCCTGCGACTGGATGCGCGCCAGCGCCGCCTGCCGATACGCCTGCTCCGCCTGCAACACCGCCGGGTGCCCCACCGCGCCGGCGCGCCACTGGCGCTGCGCGATCGCCAGGCTGCGTCCCGCCGCATGCTCCGCCGCCATCGCCAGTTGCAGCGAGCGGCCGTCGGCTTCGATGGCATGCAGGGTGTCGGCCACATTCTGGAACGCCGTCAGCACCACGCTGCGATACTGGGCCGCCGCCTGATCGTAGCTGGCTTCCGCAGCACGCTGATGATGCCGCAGCTCGCCGCCGTGGAACAGCGGCGTCACCAGATCGGCGCCGATGCTCCAGAAACTGGTGCCGGCGCTGAACAGCGTGCCGGTGGTCAGGGCGGTACTGCCCAATGAACCGGTCAGTGTGATGTCCGGCAGCCGCGCGGCCTGCGCCACGCCCACTTGTGCACAAGCCGCATGCAGCTGCGCCTCGGCGGCGCGGATATCCGGGCGCTGCTCCACCAGCCGGGCCGGAAGGCCCAGCGGCAAGCGCCCGGGCAGGCGCAGGCCGGCAAACGTCAGCTGCTGGGTAACGCCGTCGGCGGGCAGGCGGCCGGCCAGTACCGACAGCAGGTTGCGCTGCTGCGCAAGCTGTTTTTCCAGCGGTGGCAAACTGGCCTCGGCCTGCGCCAGCAGAGCTTCCTGCGCGGCCACATCGGCCGCCCCCAGCTGGCCGGCACGCTGCTGCGCGCGCACCGCATCCAGTTGCTGACGGGCGCTGGCAACCAGCGCCGCGCTGCTTTCAAGCTGGGCGCGCAAGGATGCTTCGGTGATCGCCGCCAGCACCAGATTGGAGGCCAGCGTCAGGCGCGCCGCATCGCGCTGGAAACGCGCCACCTCGGCTTGCGCATCCGCCGCTTCCACGGCGCGGCGCGTGGCGCCAAAGACGTCCGGCACGTAGGAGATGTTCAGCCCAGCCGTATGCAGCGAGTACAGGCTGGCGCCCGAGGCGGCGTTGCTGGCCACCGGTGCGGCGGTCTTCTGGCGCGACGGCTGCAAATGCAGGTCGACCGCCGGCGCGAACGCGCCGCGCTGGGCGGCTGCGGCTTCGCGTGCGGAGCGCAGGCCCGCTTCCGCCGCCTGCAGGTCCGGATTGGCCGCCAGGGCGGCGTCCACCAGCGCGTTCAGCGAGTCGGAGCCGAACAGGGTCCACCAGCGCTCGGGCAATTCCTCGCCCGCGAGCAGTTGCTGGCCTGCGCCCGCCTGCAACGGCACGGCCGTAAACCGCTCTGCGGCGGGAGCTGCGGGACGGACGAAGTCCGGACCGACCGCACAACCGGTCATCGCCAGCGGCAGCAGCGCCACTATCAGTTTGTTCTTCATGCGCCCTCTCCTTCCACTGCTTCCAGCGTCACCTTGCCATCCGGCCCGGCGCGCCGGGCGAAATGGTCTTCGATCAAGTAATACAAAGCCGGCAGCAGCAACAAGGTCAGCACGGTAGCCGTCACCAGGCCGCCCACCACCACGGTGGCCAGCGGCCGCTGCACGTCGCTGCCCAGGCCATGCGCCAGCGCTGCAGGCACCAGGCCGAGTGCCGCGACGGTGGCGGTGGTAAGCACCGGACGCACCCGCTCACGCGCGCCGTTGATGACGGCGGTACGCAAATCGTCCGGCAACAGCTTGCGCCAGCGGTTCAGGTTTGCCAGCATCACCACCGCGTTCAGGACCGACACGCCGAACAGGGCGATAAAGCCGACTGCGGACGATACATTCAATGTCATCCCGCGCATCTGCAGTGCCACCAGCCCGCCCAGCAGCGACAGCGGCACCGCCAGCAAAATCAGGCCAGGCTGGCGCAGGTTGCCGAACTCGGAGAACAGCATCACAAACATCAGCGCCAGCACGGCCGGCACGATCACCGCCAGACGCGCCTGCGCGCGCTGCTGATTCTCGAACTGTCCACCCCAGGTGATCTGGTAGCGCGCATGGTCATACGGCACCTCCTTCTCGATGCGCGACTGCGCCTCCGCCAGGAAGGAGGACAGGTCGCGGCCGCGCAGGTTGGTGCGCACCGTCAGGTGGCGGCGGTTCATTTCGCGCGTGATGGTGGTTTCGCCCTCGGCCAGACGGATATGCGCCACCTGCGCCAGCGCCACGTGGGCGCCATTGGCCGCATTCAGCACCAGATCGCCGATGGCTTGCGGGTTGTTGCGCGTATTGCCGCTGAAGCGCGCCGCCACATCGTAGCTGCGGTCGTCGACAAACACCTGCGCCACCGGATTGCCGCCGATGCCGGTCTGGATCAGCGCCATTACGTCCGCCACATTAATGCCCAGCCGTGCGGCGGCCGCGCGGTCGACATCGATCCGCACCTGCGGCAGCGGCGGTTCCTGGTCAATGATGACATCCTCCGCGCCCGGCACCGTGCGCAGCAAATGCTCGACGGCGGATGCCAGCTTGCGGGTCTGGTGGAAGTCCTCGCCATACACCTTGACCACCAGATCGCTGTGCGCGCCGGCCAGTTTGTCCAGCACACCATCGATCATCGGTTGCGAGAAGCCGACATCGGTGCGCGGCAGTTCGCGATAGCGCGCCGCCAGCTTGTCGATCAGATCCTGCTTGCCCATCCCGGCCGGCCATTCGCTGTACGGGTGCAGCGTGACCGCGCATTCGATGTGCGAAGGCGTGAACGGGTCCGTGCCTTCATCGTTGCGGCCCAGTTGCGTGACCACGTGCGCCACCTGCGGCTCCTGCAGGGTCGCCTCGCGCAGCGCATCGGCCATCTGGGTCGCCTTGGTCAGCGAAATCCCCGGCGGCAGCGTCACCTGGAGCCAGATCGAGCCTTCGTCCAGCGTCGGCAGGAAATCGCGCCCGATAGCGCCGCCCAGAAGCACCACGGCAGCCAGAGTGGCGGCGGCCAGCGCAATCACCAGCCGCGCCTTGCCCACCAGCCGCTTGAGCAGCGCCTCGTAGCGCGGCATCAGCCATTCCAGCACAGGATTGTGGAAAATCTTGCGCGGCTTGCGAAAAGCCCAGAAAGCCATGCCGGGAATGAGCGTCATCGTCATCAGCAAAGCCCCCAGCAGCGCAAAGCCGACTGCAAACGCCATCGGCGAGAATAGCTTGTATTCGATGCGCTGGAAGGCAAACAGCGGCAGGTAAGCGATCATGATGACCAGCATGCCGAAGAAGGTCGGCCGCATCACCTGCAAGGTGGCCTTCATCGCGTCCTTGCCGGACATGAGCCCCTCTGCCTGCTCTTCACGCTTGCGCAGGATATTCTCCAGCACGAAGATGGCGCCATCGACAATGATGCCGAAGTCGATCGCCCCCAGCGACAGCAGATTGGCCGGAATTTTAAAGTGCCGCATCAGGATGAAGGCGATCATCAGCGAGACCGGAATCGCCGACGCCGCAATCAGCGCGGCGCGCGGGCTGCCGAGGAACAGCACCAGCACCAGCGTCACCAGCACCACGCCTTCCACCAGCGTCTTGCCGACCGTGTGCACAGTGGCGTCGACCAGCGTGCTGCGGTCCATATACGGCACCACTTTCACGTCCTTGGGCAGCAGATGGTCGTTCAGATCCCGCACCGCCTCGTGCACGCCGGCGATCACGCGCGACGGATTCTCGTTCTTCAGCAGCAGCACGATGCCGGACATGGTGTCCGACACATGGTCCTTGCCCAGCACACCGTGGCGCTCCTGATTCCCCAGCGTGACATTGCCCAGATCGCGCACCAGCACCGGCACGCCATCCTTCTGGGTGACGACGATATTGCCCAGATCATCCAGGCTGTGGATCAGGCCCACGCCGCGCACCACCAGCCCCTGCTCGCCGCGCGTCAGCACGCTGCCGCCCGCATTCGAATTATTGGCCGCGATGGCCTGCGTGATCTGCGCCAGCGAAAGGTTGTACTTGGACAGCTTGGCCGGATCGAACTCCAACAGGAATTGCGTGGTCAGGCCACCGAAGTTGCTGACATCGACCACGCCGGCCGCCTGCTTCAGGCGCGGAATCACTTTCCAGCGCTGCAGCTCCGACAGTTCGCGCAGGTCGCGCGTCTTCGACTCCAGCGTATAGCGATAAATTTCGCCGATCGGCGACGTCAGCGGATCGAGTGCCGGCTGGGCGCCATACGGCAGGTTGACGCCGGCAATACGCTCCTGCAAGCGCTGGCGCGACCAATAATCCTCCGCCCCATCCTGGAACACCACGGTGATCAGCGACAAACCGAAGGTCGATTTCGAGCGCATCACGTGCATGCCGGGCGTTCCCATGATCTCGCGTTCCAGCGGAATGGTGATCTGCTGTTCCACCTCCTCGGCGGCCAGACCATTGACCTGGGTGACCACCTGCGAGGTGGTGTCGGCGATGTCCGGATACGCTTCCAGCGGCAACTGGGTCCAGCAATAGGCGCCGTACAGGGCCACCAGCAGGAAAATCAGCGACACAATCCCGCGCCGGTTAAAGCACAGGGTAACTACACGTTCAATCATTCAGCAGCACTCCATCCTTGACCACAATGCGTTCGCCGGCCTTCAGGCCGGCCAGCACTTCCACCTGTTCGCCGATCTGCGCGCCCAGCTTGAGTTCACGCGGCTGGAACTGCCACGGCTTGACCTCGACGAAGGCGCGGCTGGCAAAGCCGCTCTGTATCACCGCCGCCATTGGCACCACGATGCCCGCATGGGCGCGCGCCAGCAGCGTCGCTTCGGCAAACATGCCGGGCTTGAGGCGGCCGTCGCGATTGTCGAACGGCAGACGCACCTTGACCGTGCGCGTGTCCGCATCCAGCATTTCCCCCACGTAGCCGACCTGTCCCTGCAACGGCGCCGGATAGGCATCGAGCTTGATGCTGGCCTTCTGGCCGACGTACAGCTGGTCCAGGTCTTTTTCCTGCGCATTGGCGCTGACGAATACGTGCGACAGGTCGGCCACCGTCATCAACGGCGCGGTGGCGTCGTTCCAGTAGGCGCCGGCGGCGGCGGCCAGCGACACCACGCGGCCGCTGATCGGCGAACGCACCACCAGCTTGCCGCCGTTGCCGTCCGCGGCAACGCCGGCCTGGCGCAGACGCATGCCGGCGCGGGCTTCTTCGCTGGCCGCCTGCGCATAGTCGCTCTGCGCCTGTTCCAGATCGTGCTGCGCCGCGATATCGGCTTGCGCCAGCTCCTGCTGGCGTGCCAGATTGCGCCGCGCCAGCGCCAGTGCGGCGCGCGCCTTGGCGGCATCGGCGTGGGCCTGTGCCAGCTCGGGCGAGTCGATCTCCAGCAGCGCATCGCCGGCACGCACGGCGTCGCCCAACTGCTTATCCAGGCGCACGATGCGGCCCGCCAGCGGCGGCACGATCCGTACCAGCCGTGCCGGATCGGCTTCCACCACCGCCGGCAAAATGAACGGCGCCTGCACGCTCTGGCCGGCCACCGGGGCCACCACCAGCGAACGCCGTAACGGCGATTTTTCCGGCAGGCGTAACAAGTCGCCGTCGTGCACCAGCGCGGGTTCGGCCTTGGGTTCCGGCTTTTCGCCGGCCTGCAGGCCAACCACGTTCCAGCCGATCAGGGCGAACGCCGCGACAGCCAGTGCGCACGGCAGGTAGTAATTGCTTATCGTAGTTTTGCTCATGACGATCCTTTCCTTCATGCCGACATGGTAGGGAAATATGCTGCACCGCATCCTGAATTCTTCTTCAGGAAAGCCGTCCGGCGGCACTGGTATACTCGGCGCCATGCACATCCTGTTGGTAGAAGACGATCACAAGGCAGCACGGCTGCTGGCGCGAGGCCTGGAAGAAGAAGGCTTCACGGTGACGGTCGCCCATTCGGCCGAAGAAGCGCGGCTGCAGCCGCTGGCGCAGTTCGACCTGGCCATCCTCGACCGCATGATGCCGGGCCAGGATGGCGTCAGCCTGTGCGCCGACTGGCGCGAGGCCGGCGTGCGGCTGCCGCTGCTGATGCTGACCGCGCGCGACGCCGTGGCCGACCGCATCACCGGCCTGAATAGCGGCGCCGACGACTATCTCACCAAGCCTTTTGTGTTCGACGAGCTGCTGGCGCGCGTGCGCGCCCTTCTGCGCCGGGCCGAACGCGCGCAACCGGCGCCGCTGCAGGTGGCCGACCTTCGGCTTGACCCGCACACCCGCATCGTCACGCGCGGCGGCGAGCGGCTGGATCTCACGCCCAAGGAATATGCGATTCTCGAACTGTTCATGCAGCACACCGGCGCGGTGGTCAGCCGCCAACAGCTGGCGGAGCATGTCTGGCACGCAGACCTGATCGCCATCGACAATCTGATGGATGTGCACATCAAGAACCTGCGCCGCAAAGTCGACCCGCCGGGCATGGCGGCGCTGATCGCCACCGTGCGCGGACGCGGCTTCCGTCTGGCGCTGCCGGAGCAGGACGATGCTTAGCCTGCGCCGGCGGCTGGTGCTGGTCCACCTGCTGGCGGTGCTGGCGGCCATCGTCGCCACCGCGGCGGCGGGATGGTGGGTGCTGTCGCAATCGGTCAACCGCCAGTTGGATGCGGCCTTGCTGGCACTGGCCGAAACCGAACTGGCCATGCTGGCCGATGGCGACGGCACTACAGTGCGCATCCACGAAGCGGCCGGCGGCAACGCGCCGCCTTCGCTGACGCGGCTGGACCGGCTGGTGCAAATCATCGATGGCGACGGCCGTATCCTGGCTCGCAGCGCCAACCTCGGTTCGGAAAAACTGCCGGTAACGGCGCCGCAGCTCGCGCGGCTGGCGGCCGGAGAAACCGTCTTCGAAACCCTGCCCGATACCAGCGAGGAGCCGCTGCGCATGGTGTCCCTGCCAACGCTGGCGCACAGCAAGCGCTATGCAGTGCAAGTGGCCGGCTCGCTGGACGACGTCAATCACATCCTGCAATCGGCTGCCTTGCTGTTTACCGCCATGGCGGTGGCGCTGCTGGCGGCCGTGGGCTGGGCCGGCGCACGCCTGACCAGCAAGCTGTTTGTGGCGATCGACAACATCGTCGGCCAGGCGCGCCAGATCGGCGATAGCAACCTGCACCGGCGCCTGCCCCATCCCGGCGGCGAGGATGAAGTCAGTCATCTGGTCGATACCCTCAACGCCATGCTGGGCCGGCTCGAACAGGCATTTGAAGTACAGCGCCGCTTTACCGCCGACGCCTCGCACGAACTGCGTTCGCCGTTGTCGCGGCTGCGCACCGAAATAGAGATCACGCTGCGCCGCCCGCGCGACAGCACCGCTTACGTCGAGGCGCTGCATTCCTGCCTGGACGAAGTCGAGCGCCTGACCGTGCTGGTGGAAGAATTACTGATGCTGGCGCGCATAGACGCCGGACAGGAGCGTACGGCGGCGGAACCGGAGCCGCTGTCCGAACTGGTGGCCGACACGGTGGACCGCATGCGCGCGGTGGCAGCCGAGCGCCAGGTCGAACTGGCGCTGGCCGACCGCCTGCCAGCTTCGCAGCTCGCTCCGGGCGCATCCGGCCTGGTTCTGCGCAACCTGCTGGACAACGCCATCAAGTTCTCGCCGCAGGGTGGGCGCATTACCATCACCCTGCAGGAAGACGGCGGCGGCGCCTTGCTCACCATTGCCGACCAGGGGCCGGGGCTGGACGAAGCCGAGATGCCGTTCGTGTTCGACCGCTTCTTCCGCGGCTCGCGCCAGCGCGCTGGCGAAGTCGATGGCTTCGGCCTCGGGCTGGCGCTGTCGCAGGCCATCATGCACGCGCACGGCGGCAAGATTGAAGCGGCCAATCAGGCTGGCGGCGGCGCCCTGTTCAGCGTGCGACTGCCGCCGTCTCAATAACGCTGGACGATCAGCGACACATTGCTGCCGCCGAAGGCAAAGGAGTTCGACATGGCCGCTTGCAGCACGCGGCCGTGACGCGCCTCCAGCGGTACATAATCGAGGTCGCACTCCGGGTCGGCCTGGTCGAGGAAGGCGGTCGGCGGAATCGAACCGCTGGTCAGCGCCTGCACCGTCAGCACAAATTCCAATGCGCCGGCCGCGCCCAGCGTGTGGCCGTGCACCGATTTGGTGGAGCTGACCATCACCTTGTCGGCCGCCGCGCCGAATACGCCGCGTATCGACTGGGTTTCCACCAGGTCGCCGGCGGCAGTGCCGGCGCCGTGGGCGTTGATGTAACCGATCGCCGATGGATCCAGACGCGCCTGACGCAACGCCATCGTCATGGCCCGCTGCTGGCCCTCCACATCCGGCTTGGTGATGTGGGTGGCGTCGTTGCTGGCGCCGTAACCCACCAGTTCCGCCAGAATGGTGGCGCCGCGCCGATGCGCCGACTCCAGCGATTCCAGCATCACCGCTGCCGCGCCCTCGCCCAGCACCAGGCCGGAACGGCCTGCGGAGAACGGGCGGCACGAACGGGCCGCATCGTCGGCATTCGCCGGGGCCAGCACGCGCAGCGCGTCCCATGCGCTGACCACGCCGTAGCTGAGCAAGGCTTCCGAACCGCCGGCCAGCACGCGCTCCGCATAACCATGGTGGATATGACGATAGGCTTCGCCGATGGCCTGTGCCGACGAGACACACGCGCTGCTGTAATTATTGACCGTGCCCTTGAACTGGCAACGCAGGGCGATTTGCGCTGCGGCGGCATTGTTCATGCCGGCCACCACGGACATCGGCCGCACGCGCGACTTCCCTTCCACGAACAGATCGACATAGCCGGCTTCCACGGTGGTGGCGCCGCCCATGCCGGTGCCCCAGAACACGCCGCTGTCGGCCGACAAGTCATCGCCCGGGACGATCCCTGACTGCTGCAGCGCTTCGCTGGCGGCGCTCCAGCCCAGCAAGGCGTTGCGGTCGAACAGCGCCTGCTCGGAAGCCTTGATCAGCTCCGGCAGCGGATAACGGATTTGCGCCGCCGGCAGGCCGGCGCGCTGGCGGCCGCCGGCCAGTTCCAGCATGCCGATGCCGCTGCGGCCGCGCAGGGCCTGCTCGAAATTATGCCCGGCACCGGCGCCCAGCGCGGAAATCGCACCGATGCCGGTGATGACGACACGCTGATTGCTCATGGCGCCACGGCGCCGGCGGCGATGCGGCGGTCGATCTGGTCGGCCAGGTCCTGCACGATCTTGAGGTCGGGACGCTCGTCGCCGACCTGGATGCCGAATTGTTCTTCCAGATCGAAGATGACCTCAATGACGGTCAGCGAATCCGCCCCTAGGCTTTCGAGTTCAGTTTGTCCGGTAATGCTGGCAGGGTCGATGTCCAGGCTGCGCGCCAGCAGTTCGATAACGGTAGGTAGTGAGGAAGTAGTCATAATAATTCAGCCGCTTAAGCAGTTTTAAGTTGATTGTTGAAGACCCGGGCATGCTGGTCCAGGAATGCGATGGACTCGTCGGCCACGATCTGTTTTTCGTTGTCCAGGGTGATAATATGATAGCTGTCGTGCAGAATCAGCTTGCGCCGCGAGGCCGAGCTGATTTGCGACTCCACCAGATCCGCGCTGCGCGTGCTGGCCACATCATCCTCTTCGGCGTGGATGATCAGCGCCGGCGAACGCACCCTGGACAGCCCGCGCCGCACCTCGCGGATCAGGCGATGCGCCTGGAAGATGCCCTCCGCCGACAAGCGCGATGCGCCGGCCGCCGACGAACCGCTGACTTTCATTTCATTCGCGATCCAGCGCTGCAGGTTGGCGTTTTTCAGGCCGTACGGATGACGTTCGTGATAGGCATACAGGTAGCGCGCCGGCGTGTAATACGCCAGCGGCAGCAGGAAGCGGTACCACGGCAGGCTCCAGCCGTCATACGCCAGCGTGGTCGATAACAGCGACAGCGCCGCGACTTCGTCGCCGCGCTCCATTGCCAGCCGCAAGGCCAGCACGGCGCCGATGCACAGGCCCGCCACCGATACGCTGGCATGGCTGGCCTTGAGCGCGTCGAAATGGCGCTCGACTTCTTCGTACCAGCGCAGGTAGTGCGCCGTGCGATACGATTGGCCGGCGCCGGTGGCGTAGCCGTAACCCGGTATCAGTGGAATCACCACCGTGTAGCCGGCCTTCTGCAGGCGTTTGCCCAGATACTGCATCTCCAGCGGATTGCCCAGCAACCCGTGTAGCGCCAGGACGGCATGTTCGCCACCGGGCAGCGTCATTGTCTTCATTGCTCTTCCAATCTTGATTGTTAAATTCCGTCGCCCGGCGCCGGCAATATCCTGCTGATGCGCGCCAGCTGACCACTTGCGCAATTGGCAGGCCACACTTCCACCTGCTGGCCATCGGTCACCGCCAGTCCGGGCGGCAGTGGCGCCACCGCTTCACGCATCAACCGTCCTGCACGATAGTGTACCTTGATGTAGCTGTGTGTGGCCAACTCACCGGCCGGCAGCCTCGCCAGGCATGGCGGCACCACGCTCCCGAAGTCCGGCGTGAAAGTCGACACCACCCAGCCGCGCCGGGCGCCATGCTCCCAGTCGACGGCCGGCGGACGCGTGCTGCTCGCGCAGCCCGAAAAAGCCGCCGCCATCGCGGCGCAAAGCAGGTAACTGTATGTCCGGCGCATAAGCATCTCCCGATTCTCAAGGTGCATTCCGACGCTGCCAGCCGCCGCCCAACGCCTGGAACAAGGCCGCCGTGTCGCCCAGCTGGCTGGCCTTCGCTTGCGCCAGCGCCATGCCGGCCTGGCGCGCATTCTGTTCGGCGGCGATCAACGCCAGACGATCTTGTGCGCCGCGCGCATGCTGGCGCGCAGTCAGCGCCAGCGCGGCGGCAGCGGCTTGGTCGCCCTCCTCGGCAGCATGCAGCGCCACCGCGCCGCTATCCAGCGCATGCAGCACGTCGGCGACATTCTGGAATGCGCCCGCCACCGTCGATCGGTAGCTGGCCACTGCGCCGCGCAGCGCTTCCTGCGTCGCCGCTTCGCGATGTTTGAGGGTGCCGCCGTCGAACAGGGCCTGGGTGACGCTGGCGGTCAGCTCAAAGAATTTGCCACTGTTCCAGAACATCTGGCCAACCTGGCTGGCGGTGCCGCCGGCTGTGCCGCTGATGGCAAACTGCGGCAAGCGCGCCGCACGGGCAATGCCGACCGCCGCGCTGGCGGCACGCAGCTGTTCTTCCGCCGCCCGCACGTCGGGCCTCTGCTCCACCAGTTGCGATGGCAGCGTCAATGGCAGTTCCTGCGGCAGTTGCAGCGACTCCAGCTCAAAATCCGGCAAGACAGCGTCGCTGCGCGCGCCGGCCAGCACCCGCAACAGGTCGCGATTCTGCTCATACTGCTTTTGCAGGGGCGGCAGCAGCTGGCGCGATTGCGCCAGCGCGCCCTGCTGCGCCGCCAGTTCCAGCCGCGAGATATAACCGGCGTCCAGCTGGCGCTGCGCTAGCGTCAATGCCTGCTGGCTGGCCGCGATGGTTTCACGCGTCAGTGCGATCTGGCGGCGCAACAGCGCATCCTGCACCGCCGCCGCCACGATGTTCGACGCCAGCGTGATATAGGCCGCCTCCAGCTGGAAGCGTTGTATCTCCTGCTGCGCCTGCGCCGATTCCAGTTGCCGGCGATTGACGCCAAACACGTCGGGCGAGTAGCCCACCGTCAGTTGCGCCGTATGGAAGTTGTAGATCACCGGATCATTGAATGGCGCCGATCCGCCTTCGCTGGCCGGCTTATTCTGGGTAGTGCTGATGACCGAACCATTGCCTTGCACACCGGGCGAATTGCCGCCCTGGTTGCCGGCCAGCTTGGTGCGCGACGGCGTATAGCCGGCTTGCACCGTGGGCAAGAAATAGCCCTGCTGCGCATAGACGTTTTCCTGCGCCGCACGCAAGGCCGCCTGCGCCGCTTCAATGTCTGGATTGGCTGCCCACGCCTGTTCGATCAGCGCGTTCAGTTGCGGCGAGCCGAATACGGTCCACCATTTGTCGCCGACCTCCTGCTGCAGATAGCGCGGCCCTGCCTCCGCAGGCTTCTCGACATATGCGGCCGGAATATCCAACGCCGGCCGGCTGTAATCGGGGCCGGTTGCGCAGCCGGCCAGCAGCAAGACAGCAACGGCGGCCGGCGCCGCGCCCTGGCGAAATACGGTCAGACGCTTCATCATGGCTTGACCGGGGCGGTGTCGCCCGGCTCCGAAAAATTCCCGAACAGGCGCAAAGCCAGCGGCAGCACCAGCAAGGTGAAGACCGTGCCGCTCACAATACCGCCCACAATCACGCAGGCGAACGGGCGTTGCGTCTCGCTGCCGATACCGTGCGACAGAGCCGCCGGCAACAGGCCCATGCCGGCCATCAGCGCCGTCATCAAGATAGGCCGCAGGCGGATCGCCGCGCCCTGCACAATGGCCAGGCCGACCGCCGTGCCAAGGCGCACACGTTGCATCACCTCTTCCACCATGATCACGCCGTTCTGCACCGAGATGCCCGCCACCGCGATAAAGCCCACCGCCGCCGATACCGACAGATGCAGGCCGGCCAGCGCCAGTCCCGCCAGCCCGCCGATCATGGTGAACGGCACCATGCCGAGCACCAAGCCGGCCAGCCGCACCGAACGGAAGGCCCAGAACAGCAGGGAAAACATCAGCAGCACCGTCAACGGAATGATGACAGCCAGCCGCCGCGCGGCGCGCTGCGAGTTTTCAAACTGACCTCCCCAGCTGATGTCATAACCGGGCGGCAGCCTGACCTTGTCGCCGACCTCACGCTGCGCTTGTTCGATGAAGCTGCCCTGATCGCGGCCCAGCAGATTCATTTTCACGATCACGCTGCGCGCGCCAGCCTCGCGCAGGATGCGCGATACGCCCTGACGCAGTTCGATGTCCGCCACCTCGCGCAACGCCACCGTGCCCGGGCCATTGCCGACCTGAGTACCCGGCACCGCCAGCCGCAGTTCGCCGATGGCGTCGATGCCTTTGCGGCTGTTCTCATTGACCTTCAATACCACGTCAAAACGTTGGTCCTGCTCGAAGTAGCTGGTAACGGCCGCACCGGACAAGGCCTCGCTGACCAGCGTATTGACGTCGGCGATGGCAATGCCGTAGCGTGCCAGCCGCGCGCGATCGGGCGTCACCACCACTTCGCTCTGGCCGCCGATATGGGTCGCCTCGACATCGGTGGCGCCGGGAATGGCCTGGATCACGTCGACCAGTTCCTGCGCTTTGCTTTCGAGGATATCCAGATTGTTGCCACTGATTTTGGCGACGATCTCGCCGCGGAAACCGGACAAGGACTCTTCCACGTTATCCTGAATCACCTGCGAAAAATTGGTGGTTACGCCAGGAATGGCCGCCAGCGTGGTCGCCATGCTCGCGACCAGCGCATCCTTGTCGGCAAAGCGCCACTGCTCGCGCGGCTTGAGGTCCACCAGCGTTTCCAGGTTGTTCGGCCCTTTGGGATCGGAACCGTCATCGGGACGGCCGGCCTGGCTGATGATGTGCGCCACTTCGGGATAGGCCATCAGGCTGGCGCGCATCAGGCGCTCCACCTGCTTGGTGGTCTCCAGCGCGGCCGATGTTGGCAAGGTGATGGTCAGCCAGATATTGCCCTCGTCCAGCTTGGGCATGAATTCGCTGCCCAGACGCGGCGCCAGCGCAAAGGCCACCACCACCGGCAGCAGCGAGAGCCACAACACCGGCTGCGCTTTCCGCAGGGCGCGCACCAGCAGGCCATGATAGCGGTCCTGCAGCCAGGCCAGCCAGCGGCTGTGCTTTTCCAGCAGCGGGCGGCGCTGCGTGGTCCAGGACAGCAAGGTAGGCAGCAGCGTAAAGGTCAGCAGCACCGCACCGGCCAGCGCAAACGACAGCGTCAACGCCACCGGGGTAAAGATGCGGCCTTCCACGCGCTGGAAGGTGAAGATCGGCACAAAGGCCAGAATGATGATGGCTTTCGAAAACAGTACCGGATGCGACATATCGCTCATGGTCCGGTGCAGCACGTGCATGCGTGCCTCGATCGGGTTGGCGTCCTGCGCCGGCATCAGCGCCATGCGCACCATCAGCGCTTCCACGATCACCACCGCGCTGTCGATGATGATGCCGAAATCGACCGCGCCCAGCGAAATCAGATTGGCCGATACGCCGCGCGCGTGCATCAGGATGAAAGCAAACAGCAGCGCCAGCGGAATGACGGTGGCGACGATCAGCGCAGCGCGCCAGCTGGACAGGAAGATCACCAGAATGGCAATCACCAGCAAAGCGCCGATCACGAGGTTCTCCGCCACCGTTTTCACGGTGTGATGGACCAGGTCCGTGCGGTCGTAGATCGGCACGACCTTCACGCCGGCGGGCAAGCGCTTCTGCAGCTGGGCGATGCGCTCTTTCAGTTCGGCGTTGATCTTGGATGGATTGCCACCCTTGGTCATCGATACGATGCCTTCAACGATGCTGTCGCGCGCATCCGCCGCCACGATGCCAAAGCGAGGACGTTCGCCGATGCGTACCGTCGCCACGTCGCCGACGGTGATTGTACGGCCCTGGCGGGCCGCTACGACCACCCGGCGGATATCCGACATATCCTTGAACAAACCGGTCGAGCGCACGACCAGCGCAGCATCGCCCAGCTTCATCTGGCCGCCGCCGGCGCTACCGGCGCCATTGCCGATGGCCTGATTGAGCTGGTCCAGGGTGACCTGGTATTTTTGCAGCAGGAAGGGATCGGCCTCGATCTGGTACTCCTTGATCGCGCCGCCGAAGCTGACCACATCGGCCACGCCGGGCGTCATGCGCAGCGCGGGACGGATAGTCCAGTCCTGCAGCGTGCGCAAGTCTGCTTCGGCCATGCCCTGCGGGCCGACCACGGCGTAGCGATACACTTCGCCCACTGCGGTCGACAAAGGAGCCAGTTGCGGCTGCACGCCGGTTGGCAGCGAAACGGTGGCCAGCTTTTCAGTCACCTGCTGGCGCGCGAAGTAGTTGTCGGTGTCGTCGTCGAACGTCAGGGTGACGATGGACAGGCCGGTCATGGTCACCGAGCGCACGTTGATCAGGTGCGGAACACCCGCCAGTTCGCGCTCGATCGGCAGCGTTACCGTGCGTTCCATGTCCTCCGGCGCCTGGCCGGAAAGCTGCGAGATCACGCGCACTTGCACGTCCTGCACATCGGGGAAAGCTTCGATCGGCAGATTGGACAGGGCATAGAAGCCGAATCCGATCAGCGCACACACCAGCACCATCACAAACACGCGCTGGCGCAGCGCGAATACAATCAGGCGGTCTATCATTGCGCTCCACCTGCGCGCGCGCTCATTTCTGCGTCCAGCAGCAAAGCGCCGCTGGTAATGATGTTTTCGCCGCCCTTGACGCCTTCGCCCAGATAGCTGGCGTCGCCGCCATGCGTGAGCATCTTCACTTGACGGCGCTGGAAGCGCCCCGGCCCGGCCTGCACAAACACATAGGTATACAAGCCGCGGTTGACCAGCGCACTGTTAGGCACGCGCACAGCGCTGCCCTGCGCTTGCAGCAGCGTGCTGCGCACGAACATCTCCGGCAGCAGCTTGCCGGCCGGGTTGTCCAGGCGCGCGCGCACCACCACGCGCCGCGTGTTCGGATCGACGGTTTGTCCCAGCTGCGTTACCACGGCCTGGAAATGCTCACCGGGGAAGGCATCGCTTTCCACATCCACTCGGGCGCCAAGCGACACGCTGGCCAGCGCCGACTCCGGCAAATCGATCAACACCCACAGGCGATGCGGATTGGTCACCACGAACAATGGCGCTGCCATGCCGGGGGCGACGTCCAGCGACGGTGTCGCCGTGCGTTCGGCCACCACGCCCTCCATCGGACTGGCCAGCGTAAAGCGCTGCCCCTGTGCGTGGGCGCCGTGCGGATTGATATTCTTCACGCGCTGCGCGGCCCGCACCGTCTCGGCGCGTGCCTGCGCATAATCTGCCTGTGCAGCTTCCCAGTCCTTGCTGGCGATACCTTCACCGGGAACCAGATCGCGGGCGCGCTCGAATACCTGGCGCTTGCGCTCCTCGTCCGCCTGCGCCTTGCTCAGGTCAGCCAGCGCCGCCCCAAAGTCGGCGGAATCGATTTCCGCCAGCACCTGGCCAGCGCGCACCTTGTCGCCCGGCGCAGCCTTGATTGACACCACGCGGCCGGCCACGCCGACGCCCAGCCGCGCCGTGACATCCTCGTCATACACCAGACGCGCGTTGAGCATATCGCCGGCCGGCACCGCGACCGCCGGCAGCACCTGCGCGCGTATCATCGACAATTGCGCGGCGCCGCGCGGATACTGGAGTTCATCCGGACTGGCGTTTGCCGCCGTTGCCGCGGACGGCGTGGTAGCAGCCATTGCCGGCTGCTCAGGATACAGCTGATATCGGATCGCCGCAGCTGCGGCCAGCATCGCCACTGCGACGAACATCGCCTTCCTTTTTAATTCCATACCGTTTTCCATGTCAGTTACAATGATGCCGCGTCCTGCCTTTGTTGCAGTGCGCGATATTACTAAGTCAACCTTGCCTGAACCTTGCCATGCCACTCTTGCTCGTTGAAGATGACCGTGAGCTAGCCCATGGACTAAGCTGCTCGCTGGCCCAATCCGACTATGCAGCTGACGTGGTGTTCGATGGCCAGTCGGCGATCCTGGCCTGCAAAAACACGGATTACGATTTGGTAATCTTGGACCTCGGCCTGCCGGATATGGATGGCCTGGAGGTGCTGCGGCGCCTGCGCAAGACCGGCATGAGCGCACCGGTGCTGATCCTCACGGCGCGTTTCGATCTGGACGACCGCGTCTCCGGCCTCGATGCCGGCGGCGACGATTACCTCGCCAAGCCTTTCGCCCTGCCCGAACTGGAAGCGCGCATCCGCGCCTTGCTGCGGCGCGGCGCACCGCAGGAATCGCGCATCCAGTTTTGCGATATCGTGTTTGAGCCGGTCAGTAAAATGGCCAGCATTCACGGGCGCGAACTGGCGCTGACCGCCGCCGAATTCGCGGTACTCGGTCTGCTGCTGCGCCGTCCTGGCCGGGTGGTCAGCAAGACCCAGTTTGTGGAGGAGATTTACGACCACGCGGACGAAAAAAATCCGGCAATGATCGAGGTGTTCGTCAGCCGCCTGCGGCGCAAGCTGGCGGAAGCGCAATCGCAAACGCTGATCCGCGCCTTGCGTGGGCTAGGTTACCGTCTCGAAGAAGCATCGCATGAATAAGCCGACGCAATCGAGCTTGCGGCGGCAGCTGCTGGTGCATCTGGCGGTGCCGCTGCTGGCGGTGCTGGTACTGGGTGCCGCCGGCGGCATGCTGATTGCGCGCCACATAGGCTATCAGGTACATGACCAGTGGCTGCTCGACTCCGCGATGACGCTGGCCTCACAGGCTCGCGCCGCCGATCATCGCGTCCAGCTGTCGCTGCCGCCCGCCGCCTTGCAAATGTTCGAATGGGATCAGATCGACCATATATATTGGCAAGCCTCATCGGCCCGGCAAGGCCTGTTGTTCAGCAATGCGGCCTTGCCACAACCGCCGGCCGCCGCGCAGGCGGCCCGGCCAGGGCCGCAGTTCTACGACGGCGTGATTGACGGCCAGGCGGTACGCGTAGTGGCTATCGACCGGCCGGCGCCCGGCGGCATCGACGACACGCTGCACATTCTGGTCGCCGAGACCATGCACAAACGCGAAAACGTCGCCACCAAGATTTTCTCGCAATGGGCACCGCTGCAGATTTCCGTGCTGGTATTGGCGGCATCCTTTATCTGGCTGGCGGTAACGCGCAACCTGCGCAAGGTGGACAGCGTCGCGGCCCGTCTCGGCGCCTACGAAACCGACCGCCTGACGCCGATCACCGACACCGAGCGCATGCCGGCCGAAATCGCCCCGCTGATCAGCGCCATCAACGGCCTGCTGACGAAACTCAGCGAGGAACAGGACTCGCAAAAACGCTTCATTTCGAACGCCGCGCACCAGTTGCGCACGCCGCTGGCGACGCTGCAGGTGCAAACCCAGCGCGTGCTGCGCGAACGCGATCCGCTCAAGCATAATCAGGCGCTGGACGATGTTCACCGCGCCGTTACCCGCTTGCACCATGTGACGCACCAGCTATTGACGCTGATGCGTTCGGAGCGGCAAACGGAAAAACATCTCAAGCTGGCGCCGGTCGATCTGGCCGAAATCGCGCGCGAAGAAGTCGAGCGCTGGACCGACAGCGCGCTGCAAAAAGAAATAGACCTCGGCTATGAAGGTCCGGAACACGGCGTCGAGATCACCGGCGAAAGCCACTTGCTGCGCGAATTGATCGGCAACCTTATCGACAACGCCATCCGCTACCAATCGCCGGGTGGCACCGTCACCCTGATTCTGAGCGGCGATCCAGTCACGCTGGCGGTGGACGACGACGGTCCCGGCATCCCCGAACATGAGCGCGGCCTGGTGTTGGAGCGTTTCTATCGCGGCAGCACCAGCGAGCTGGCCGGCGGCTGTGGCCTGGGCCTGCCGATCGCTTATGAAATCGCCGCGCGCCACGGTGCGCACTTGAGTATCGCCACCGGCACCTGGGGCCGAGGCACCCGGGTGCAAGTCGATTTTCAATGAACGGCGCCGCAGCGCCGCCGTACTTCCGGGGTCAGGTCCGTCATTTCTACACGGCCTCAGCCGCTTACGGCTGAGGCCGTGTAGAAATGACGGACCTGACCCCGGAGTGGTTAGAGCCGCTGTTCGCTGGCTCCGTCAAACAGGGAAATGCGATTGCCCCGGATCGAGAAGCTGATCTCCTTTTCCGTTTCAATCTGCTGCTGGTCTTGCACGATGCCCGCGACCTGCGTGCCGTGGAAGTCCAGCCATACAACGCGATGCGCACCCATGGCCTCGATCAGCGAGACCGACGCGCGCACTGCCTGACCGACGCCGTCGCCATGCCCGACGTCGATATCTTCCGGCCGAACACCGAGCACGCATGCGTGCTTGCCGGTGAGCGGCGCCTTGAATGGATAGCCGCTCACGTCGACCGACAGGTGTTCGTTTTTAAAGATGGCGCGGCTGCCCTGCTGCTCCACTTCTCCCTTGAACAGGTTCATGCCCGGCGAGCCAAGGAAGGTGGCGACGAACAGATTGGCCGGCATATTGTAGATCACGTCCGGCGTGTCGAACTGCTGCACCACGCCGCCCTTCATCACCGCCATGCGCTGCGCCAGCGTCATCGCTTCCACCTGATCGTGCGTCACATAAATCATGGTGGCGCCCAGCTGCTTGTGCAGCTGTTTCAATTCGCGGCGCAATTCCGTGCGCAGCTTGGCGTCGAGGTTGGACAGCGGCTCGTCGAACAGCATCACATCCGCTTCGCGCACGATGGCGCGGCCGATTGCAACACGTTGGCGCTGTCCGCCCGACAGGTTGGCCGGTTTGCGCTTCAACAGCGGGCCAAGTTGCAGCATGTCCGAGGCGCGCGAGACGCGGCGGGCGATTTCCGCTTTCGGCGTGCCGTTGATGCGCAAGCCGAAGGACATATTCGCTTCCACATTCATGGTCGGGTACAGCGCGTAGGACTGGAATACCAGCGCGATGCCGCGGTCTTTCGGATCGGCCCAGGTCATGTCCTTGCCGCCGATTTCGATCTGGCCGGCGCTGGTGTCGATCAGGCCCGCGATACTGTGCAGTAGCGTCGATTTGCCGCAGCCCGAAGGACCGAGCAACACCACGAACTCCCCTGCTTTCACATCGAGGTTGAGCGATTCAATTACCTTATTGCCGCCCAACTGGATCTGCAAATTACGAATAGCTACGTTAGACATGGTTTAACCCTTCACTGCGCCAGAAGCGATGCCGCGCACAAACCAGCGGCCGGAGATAAAGTAGAGCGCCAGCGGTACGATGGATGTCAGGATCGTCGCCGCCATGTTCACGTTGTACAGGCGCTCGCCGGTGGTGGTGTTGATGATGTTGTTCAGCTCGACCGTCATCGGCAAATGCTCGGAGCCTGCAAACACAAGGCCCAGCAGGAAGTCGTTCCAGATGCCGGTCACCTGCATGATCACTGCCACCACGATCACCGGCGTGGACATCGGCAGCATCAGTTGCAGGAAGATGCGCCAGAAGCCGCCGCCGTCGATGCGCGCCGCCTTGAACAGTTCCAGCGGCAGCGCCGCGTAGTAGTTACGGAACAGCAGCGTCATCACGGGCATGCCGAAGATGGTGTGGATGAGGATAATGCCCGGCAGGGAGCTGAATAAATTCACCGACGCCAGCACACGCACCAGCGGGTAGATCATCGCCTGCACCGGAATGAAAGCCCCCATCATCAACACCGCAAACAACAACCCCGCGCCGCGCGGACGCCAGAACGACAGCGCATAGCCATTCACCGCGCCAATCGCAATCGACAGGATGGTGCTCGGCACCACGATGGCGACCGAGTTCCAGAAGCCCCCCTTGATGCCGTTGCATTCCAGTCCAGTGCAGGCCGAGGACCATGCTTGCGCCCACGGTTCCAGCGTGAAGTGCCGTGGCAGCGCGAACAGCGTGCCGAGGCGGATTTCTTCCATCGGCTTCACCGAGGTCACCAGCATCACGTACAGCGGCAGCAGGAAGAACAGCGCGGCTGCGATCAGGAAGGCATACACGCCGATGCGGGCCGGCGTCCAGGCCAGATTGCGGCGCGGGCGCGGCGTCGGGATGCTGGCGTCGTTGGCGGCGGCCAGGCGTGCCTGTTCTGCGGCGCGCGCGGCATCGGCGGTTTTATCGAGCTTCACAACTTGTCCCATCATGCCCCCAATGCGGCGCGGCGATTGCGCACAAAGTACAGCGGCGCGACGATGGCCAGTACGGTCAGCAGCAGCACGATCGAAGCAGCGGAAGCCAGGCCGATATTGGCGCGGCCGAACAGATAATCCATGATGAACTTTGCCGGCACCTCACTGGCCGTGCCCGGACCGCCCTGCGTCATCGCGACCACGGCGTCGAATACCTTCACCACCATCACGAACAGCAGCACGAAGGCGGTGGAGACGGAAGGCCCCAGCATCGGCAACACAATGCTGCCGTACACGCGCCAGCGCGGGATGCCGTCGATGCGCGCGGCCTTCCAGATTTCCTCATCCACGCCGCGCAGGCCGGACAGCATCAGCGCCATCACCAGCCCGGAGGCTTGCCACACGGTGGCGATGACGATGGTGTAAATGGCCATGTCCTGATCGACGATCCAGTCGAATTGCGCATTGGTCCACCCCAGCTTGTGCAGCACTTCCTGGATGCCGAGTTCCGGATTCAGGATCCACTGCCAGATCAGACCCGTGGCGACGAAGGACATCGCATACGGATACAGAAACACCGTGCGCAACGCGCCTTCGGCCATTACCTTCTGGTCGATGAACACCGCCAGCAGGAAGCCAATAATCAAACAGGCCGCGATAAACAGCACGCCGTACACCGCGACGTTCTGCAACGACAGCAGCCAGCGCTCGTTACTAAACAGGCGGACGTACTGCGAGGCGCCGACAAAGTCGCTGGCCGGGAAAGTGCGCGAGCTGCTGACCGATACGCGCGCCGTCCACAGCATGGTGCCCAGGTAGGCCAGCAGCACGGTGAGCGCCATCGGCAGGATGGCAATGTAAGCCGCGATTGAAACGTTCTGGCGTTTCTTGACCATGGCTTATTCGCCCTTGATGGCGCGGGCGAAGGCTTTTTGCGCATCGTCCGCGGACTGGTTCTTGTTCCAGTAGCTGGTCAATACATCCTGCAGCGCGCCGGTAGTGTCCGGCGTGGCCAGCATCTCGGTGTTAGGCAGTTGGCGCGACTTGTCTTTCATGATGGCCAGGCCCTGCCTGGCGCAGATATCGAGCTGCGATTCGTCGACGTCGCCGCGAATCGGGATCGCCCCCTTGCGCGCGGCGAAGGCCACTTGCGCCGACGGAGATGTAACCACATTGGCCAACAGTTTTTGCGCCTTGACCGCATTGGCGTCGTTCGTTTTGGGGAACACGAAGGCGTCGCCGGCCACGATGTACGGCGCTTTCGGGCCGAAGCCGTGGAAGCAGCCAAAGTCCTTGCCCGCCACCTGTTTGGCGGCGGCGAATTCGCCCTTGGCCCAGTCGCCCATGATCTGCACGCCGGCCTTGCCCTGCACCACCATGGCGGTGGCGTCGTTCCAGTTGCGGCCCGGCGATCCCGCATCGACGAAGGCCTTCAATTTTTTAAACTCCACCAGCACCTGCCTGAAGGCCGGCGACATCACGGCCTTCTGGTCGCGGTCGCGGTAGACTTTGAGATACAGGTCGGCGCCGCCCACCATGGCGAAGATGGCATCGAAGGTGATCTTCTCCTGCCACACCTGGCCGCCGAAGGCCAGCGGCACCACACCCGCCGCTTTCAGTTTGGCCAGTTGCGCGAGGAATTCTTCCCACGTTTGCGGCTCGTTGGCGATGCCCGCTTTTTTATACGCGGCCTTGGAATAGAAGAACCAGGCCGGCATGTGAATGTCCACCGGCGCGGCGTAGAAGTGGCCGTTGATTTTGATCGCCTGCAGAATCGACGGCGGCATGATCTGGTCCCACTTGCCGGCAAGCGCCACGTCGTCGACGTTATTCAGCAAGCCCTGCTCGACGAAATCGCGGAACTGTCTGGAGGTGTTGAACTGCGCGGCGGTCGGCGCATTGCCGCCGACGATGCGGTTGATGGTGGTGGCGCGCGACTGGTCGGCGCCGGCGATGGCCTGGTCTATCCATTGGCCGCCCGCCTTGTTGTACGCTTCCGCAAACTGCTTGACGGCGGCCGACTCGCCGCCCGAGGTCCACCAATGAATCACCGTGGCTTTCAACGGTGCCTGCGCATGCGCGACGGCGCTTGCCGCCAGGGCCAGCGCGATCGCGCCGCCCAGTTTTAAAGCCTTGAGCATACTGTTTGTCTCCCTTGTGGGCGTAGAGCGCCCCATTCTATTCGTCTGGTTTAATTTTTGGCGGAGCGCTCCGCCAGGAATTGCGTGACCAGTTTTGCACTCTGTTTCAGCGTACGCTTCTGCGTGGAATAATCGACATGGATGATACCGAAACGGCGCTCATATCCAAAGGCCCATTCGAAATTGTCCATCAACGACCAGATGAAGTAACCGCGTATGTCGACTCCCGCTTTCACCGCCTGATTCACCGCTTCCAGGTGGCGGTTCAGGAAGGAGATACGCTGATGATCGTGCACTTCGCCGTCCACCACCACATCGTCGGTGGCCATGCCGTTCTCGGTGATGTAGATCGGGGGCAGGTTCGGGTAGTCGTGGTGGAAGCCGATCAGCAGATGACGCAGGCCATCCGGGTACACTTCCCAGCCCATTTGCGTGCGCTCCACGCCTTCCAGATCGATTTCGGCGTAGCCATGCTTGCCGTCGCTGACGACGTTGGTGCGGAAGTAGTAGTTGATGCCCAAAAAATCGAGCGGCGCGCCGATGATGTCCATGTCGCCGTTCAGGATGGTCGGCTCGGCGCCCGGCCACAGCTCCCACAGCGCCGATGGATAGGACTTCTTCAGCAGCGGATCGAGGACCCAGTTATTGTGCTGCAGCTCGAACAGCCAGGCGGCGCGCTGGCCGGCAGGGCTGGCATCGGTGCTGGTGCCGCGCCCCACGTTGGCGACGATGCCCACCTGCGCCGATGGATCGTTGGCGCGCAGGTGCCTGACCGCCAGTCCATGCGCGAGCAGCAGGTGGTGCATGGCCTGGGTGGCAAGCACCACGTCCTGCTTGCCCGGCGCGTGGTGGCCGGTGCCGTAGCCGTGCATGGCCGAGCACCAAGGCTCGTTCAGTGTGGCCCAGGCATCGACCAGGCCCGCCAGCTCCTTGCTGATCATGTCGGCGTACTCGGCGAACTTGTAGGCGGTGTCGCGGTTGACCCAGCCGCCCTTGTCTTCCAGATGCTGGGGCAGATCCCAGTGGTACAGGGTGACGTAGGTTTTCAGGCCTTTCGCCCGCAGGGCGATCAGAAGCTTGCGGTAAAAGGCGATGCCCTTTTGATTCGGCTGGCCATCGATGGTCATCACGCGCGGCCACGCGATCGACAGGCGGTAGGCGCCCACGTTGAGCGACGCCAGCAGTTCCACATCCTCTACCCAGCGGTGATAGTGATCGCAGGCGAATTCGCCGGTGTCGCCGGCCAGCGTTTTGCCCGGGGTGGAGGAAAAAGTGTCCCAGATCGAAGGCAGGCGGCCGTCTTCATGGATGGCGCCTTCGATCTGGTAGGCTGCGGTCGCCGCGCCTATCAGGAAATCCTTGCGCCACAAAACCGAATCGGCCGGAGGCGAAAACATCTGCTCTACCAAAACATCTCCTTAGTTTGCGTTGCTATGGAAGCGTTTCCACATGGTGTAGTCGATAGTACTACCGGAGAATTTCGGGTGTCAATCGATTTGTAATGGAGTTACAAAAACGGCACAGTCACCTGAGGTGCTGTGCCGTCTGCTTGCTGCAGGGTAGCGTAGGGAAATTACTTCTTATCGGTCGGCGCCGGCGGCACCGGCGCGAACGGGAAGGTGCCGAACAGATTCTTGCTCTGATTCTGCATCTGCTCCTGCATCTGCACGAACAGGCTCTTGCTCTGGTCGATATAGTTGTTCATCATGCCCTGCATCATCGGACCCTGCACGTTCATAAACTGGGTCCACATCTCCGGGCTGAACGGCTGGCCGCCCACAGCGGTGCTGGTGAACTTACGCTGGATGTCGGTGAAGGCCTGGACATTCTTCTCCAGATAGGAACCCATCATGCCCTGCATGGCATGGCCGTAGAAGCGGATGATCTGTGCCAGCACGTCGCTGGAGAACATCGGCGCGCCGCTGGCCTCTTCTTCCAGAATGATCTGCAACAGGATACTGCGGCTCAGGTCTTCATTAGTCTTGGCGTCGACAACGGTGAACTCCTCATTATCCAACACCAGTTGCTTCACGTCGGTCAACGTGATGTACGAGCTGGTCTGGGTGTCGTACAGACGACGGTTCGGATATTTTTTAATCAGGCGGTCAGCATTTTTTTTCGCACTACTCATCACAAGTCCGTTTATTGCGCCGCAGCGCATGTCTCATAAAATTCGGAAAGAAAGCGGATGGATAATCCCCTTCCCGCGTGCCTACTTTACTTATTATAGAGGGGAAAAAGCCCGTCTTGCACAATCTGAGATAACTTTTGGCCTTTATTGCAACGCAACCATTTTTACGTCCGGACAATTTTACCCCGTAAACCGGCGCAACTGGGGGCTGACCCCGCATGGGCCAGATCCCGCCTGTCCGGGGTATCAATCCGCTTTCACTTTCACATACCGTCCCGGCGCCGGCTCGATCGGCGTGTAGGTGGCGTTGCCCGGTTTGGCTTTCGGCTTGACCTGCTTGCCGCCATGCTCATTCAGGAACGCCGCCCACTCCGGCCACCAGCTGCCCTTCTGCTCGGTGGCACCCTCGAACCAGGCGTCGGCGTTGCCGGCCTTGCCACTGTCGTTGATCCAGTAGCTGCGCTTGTTCTTCACCGGCGAGTTGATCACGCCGGCAATGTGGCCCGACGCGCCCAGCACAAAGCGGGTCTTGCCGGACAGGATGGCCAGCGAATCGTAGGCCGACGGCCATGGCACGATGTGGTCTTCGCGCGAGCCGTAGATGAAGGCCGGCGCTTCGATCTTGCGCAAGTCCACTTTCTCGCCCGCCACCACCAGCTTGCCGGTCTTGAGCTTGTTTTCCAGGTAGGTATTGCGCAGATACCAGCAGAACATCGGCCCCGGCAGATTGGTGCTGTCCGAGTTCCAGTACAGCAGGTCGAACGCGGCCGGATCGTTGCCCTTGAGGTAGTTGGACTGCACATAGTTCCACACCAGGTCGTTCGGGCGCAGGCTGGAGAAGGTGCTGGCCAGATCGCGGCCCGGCATCAGGCCGCCGCCCTTGAGCTGCTGCTCGCGCATCGACACCTGCGTCTCGTCGACAAACACATCCAGCACGCCGGTGTCGCGGAAGTCGAGGAAGGTGGTCAGCAAGGTCAGGCTATTGGCCACCTGCTCGCCGCGCGCGGCCAGCACCGCCAGCGCGGTCGAGACGATGGTGCCGCCGACGCAGAAGCCGAACATGTTCAGCTTGTCTTCGCCGGTAATGTCCTGGGTCACGCGGATGGCCTGGATCACCCCCTTCTCCACGTAATCGTCCCAGGTGGTGCCTGCAAGCGATTTGTCCGGATTGCTCCACGAGATCAGGAACACGGTATTGCCCTGCTCCACCGCGTAGCGCACCAGCGAATTTTCCGGCTGCAGGTCGAGGATATAGAATTTGTTGATGCAGGGCGGCACCATCAGCAGCGGCACCTGGTTCACGGTTTCCGTCTTGGGCTTGTACTGGATCAGCTGGAACAGCGGGTTCTCGTACACCACCGTGCCTTCGGTCATGGCCAGGTTGCGGCCGACTTCAAACGCCGACTCGTCCGACAGCGAGATATGGCCCTTGTTCATATCGCCCAGCATATTGGCCAGGCCGCGGGTCAGGCTTTCGCCCTTGGTCTCGATCAGCTTTTGCTGCGCTTCGGGATTGGTGGCCAGGAAATTGGCCGGCGACATGGCATCCACGATCTGCTGCACGGCAAAGCGGATTTTCTGTTTCTGCTGGGGAGTGGCTTCCACCGTCTCCACCATCGCCATCAGGAATTTGGCGTTCAGCAAATAGGCCGCGGCGTTAAATGCAGACATCGGATTTCCCTGCCAGGCGGCCGAGGTGAAGCGGCGGTCGCTGACGGCCGGCACCTTGCCGGCCATGAAGTCCTGCCACAGGGCGCCAAAATCCTGCAGATACTCGCTCTTGAGCCGCTCCATGGCCTCTGGCTTGATGTGCGCGCCCACATCCTGCATCATGGCGGCCAACGGATGCGCCTCCACGGACGGCGCCGTATTGAACCAGGATTGCCACTGTCCCGGGTCGCTCATCTGCGACATCCAGGCGTTGGCAATAGCTTGAGGATCGGGCAAATTCATGTGTGGTTCCCTAAAGTGAGTTAAACACAATGCTGATTGTTGCTGTTGCTTGGATTTACGTAGTCGGTCTGATGGCGTTGACGGAAACTTCCATCGTTGCGGGAATTGTAACGTTTTTGTTCTATTGCGTCCTGCCCTTGGGGACTGTGATCTACATTGGGGGCACCGGCAAGCGAAAAGCGCGGCGGCGGGCCGCCATACAAAAAGACCAGCCGCCGTCGCAATAAGTTCATTTGATCCAGATGAGGGTGGCCTGGCGGCCGGTGACGCCGTCGCGCCGGTAGGAATAGAAGCAGCTGGCATCGGACACGGTGCAGAACTCGCCACCATGCACGTCCGTCACGCCGGCCTGCCGCAGCCGGAAGCGCGCCAGACTGTAGATATCGGCCAGGTATTTGCCCGGCTTGCCCCCGATGGCGCGGAATGCCGTCTCGACCTCGCGCGCGCCGACCGCATCCTGCAGGAAAGCCTGCCTGACCTCCGCCCCGACCTCGAACTGCTGCGGGCCGATGGCCGGTCCCATCCATGCCGTCAGCGCGCCCGCGCCGGCCGCGCGCATGGCCGCCACCGTGCGTTCCAGCACGCCGCCCGCCAGGCCGCGCCAGCCCGCGTGGGCGGCCGCCACGGTCTTGCCTTGCTGGTCGCAGAACAGCACCGGCAGGCAGTCGGCCGTCATGATGACGCAGACTTTTCCGGGCGTGGTGGACAGGCAGGCATCGGCTTCCGGCGCCAGTTGCGAGCCGGCGGCGGCCAGATCAAGCACCGTGGTGCCGTGCACTTGCGACAGCCACACCGGTTCGCCGGGCAACTGGGCGCTGAGCAGGGAGCGGTTTTGCGCCACGTTCTGCGGCAGGTCGCCGACGTGGGTGCCCAGATTCAGGCCGCCGCCGCCCGCGCCGTCGTCATACGGCGCCGGGCTGACGCCGCCGCGCCGGGTGGTGGACAGCACGCCGATATTGTCTGGCAAACCCGGCCAGTGCGGGATCAGGCACTGCTGCTGGATCGGCATCAATTGTTTTCCGGTTCCTCGATGCCGGCGCGGACCAGCAGCGCGGCAAAGTCGTCGGCCAGCGGCACTTGCCATTCGCACTGCTCGCCGGTAGCCGGATGCACCAGCCCCAGACGGCGCGCCTGCAGCGCCTGGCGCGGGAAATAATCGGCCAGATGCTGCTTGCCATACACCGTGTCGCCCACCAGCGGGAAGCCGATCGACTGCATGTGCACGCGGATCTGGTGGGTGCGGCCGGTTTCAAGGCGGCACTGCACCAGCCCGACCGGACGGCCCTCGCCCAGCTTGCCGCTGGCGAGCAGCTCATAGTGAGTGATGGCCGGCTTGGAGCCCATGCCGGTCGAGACCGCCATCTTGACGCGGTCGCGTGGATGGCGGCCCATGGCGGCGTCGATGGTGCCGCTGATGCGCGGCGTGCCCCACACCAGCGCGTAATACTCGCGCTTGACGGTGCGGGCGGCCAGCTGGCGCACCAGGTCGGTCTGGGCCGGCAGCGTCTTACCGACCACCATCAGGCCGCTGGTGTCCTTGTCCAGACGGTGGACGATGCCGGCGCGCGGCACGCCGCTCAGCTGCGGGCAATGGTGCAGCAAGCCGTTCAACAGCGTGCCGGACCAGTTGCCGGCGCCCGGATGCACCACCAGACCGGCCGGTTTATTAATGACAATCAGGTGCTCGTCTTCAAAAACAATGTTAAGTTCCATCGGTTCGGGCTTAAAAGCCTCGTCTTCCGGCTCCGGTTGGGGCAGAATGACGATCTTCTCGTCGCCGTAGACGGTGTCCTTGGTGCTTTTGGCGGTTTTGCCGTCGACCGTGACAAAGCCATCGGTAATCCAGGTTTGCAGGCGGCCGCGGGAAAATTGCGGGACCAGGCCGGAAATCACCTTATCGAGGCGCTGGCCGCAGTGTTCGGGGCTCAGTTCGAGTTCGATGGGCGCCAGACCGTCGTCATCGTCATCGTGGAGCGCCAGTTCGGCGTCGGCATCGTGTTCGGAGGAAGATTCGGCCAAATTCGGCTTTGCGTTTAATATCACGGTAATCCTATCGGCTATAATTAGCCTCGTAAAACTTTGGTTAAACAGTTTCTTGCAAAAGATATGCAAAAAAAATTATCGGTAGTCGCAGCAACAGTAGTTCTGCTTGGTTTGTCCGGTTGTGGCATTTTCTCTGAAAAGGCCGACGAAACAAAAGGTTGGAGCGCTACGAAATTATACTCGGAGGCGAGCGAAGAACTGGAAGGCCAGCACTACGAGCGCGCAATTCAGTTATTTGAGAAGCTGGAATCGAGCTATCCATTCGGCACCTACGCCCAGCAGGCGCAGATGAATATCGCCTACGCTTACTATAAATCGCAGGACCAGGCGCAGGCGCTGGCGGCGGTTGAGCGCTTCATCAAGCTGCACCCGAATCACGCCAACGTCGATTACATGTACTATCTGCGCGGCCTGATCAACTTCAACGACCAGATCAGCTTCCTGAACTTCATCTACGAGCAGGACGCCACCGAACGCGACCCGAAAGCCACGCGCGAAGCGTATGCGGCCTTCAAGGAACTGGTGACCAAGTTCCCGGAGAGTAAGTATACCCCGGATTCCCTGGCCCGCATGCGTTATCTGCTGAATGCCATGGCCTCGTACGAGATTCACGTGGCGCGCTACTACTACCGCCGCGGCGCCTATCTGGCGGCGGCCAACCGCGCCATGGGCATCATGAACGATTTCCGCGACACGCCGTCGATCGAAGAAGCGCTGTTCATCATGATCCGCAGCTACGACAAGCTGGGCATGACCGAGCTGCGCAACGACACCGAGCGCGTCTTCAAGCTCAACTACCCGAACTCCAAGTTCCTGGACGAGGGCAAGAAGGCTGAGCGCAAGTGGTGGAACTTCTGGAGCTCCAACGCAGCGATGTAATTCCATAAATTCGGGGGCAGAGCCGACAATCGGACATTTCGCTCGCGAAATGTCCGATTGTCGGCTCTGACCCCGAATTTTTTACGCCTCCAGCTTGCGGCGGAAGATCCAGGTTTTGTCGTCGGAAGCGTCGGGCACGAAGCGGTAGCCGTCGACGTCGAACTTCTTCAGTTTTTGCGGATCGGTGATGCCTTTGACCGCCGCGTAGCGCGCCATCAGGCCGCGCGCGCGCTTGGCGTAGAACGAGATGATTTTGTATTTGCCGTTCTTGAAGTCCTCGAACAGTGGCGTGATCACCGGCAGCCCCAGCGCCTTCGGCTTGACCGATTTGAAGTATTCTTCCGACGCCAGATTGACCAGCGTGTCGGCGCCCTGTTCCCCGGCGGTCTGGTTCAGCGCGTTGGCGATGGTGTCGCCCCAGAAGTCGTACAGGTTCTTGCCGCGCGGTGTGCTCAGGCGGGTGCCCATTTCCAGCCGGTGCGGGTGGATCAGGTCCAGCGGACGCAACATGCCGTACAAACCCGACAAGATGCGGATGCGCGATTGGGCATAATCCAGCTGGGCAGGCTTCAAGCTGCGGGCATCCAGGCCGTCGTAGACGTCGCCGTTGAAAGTCATCACAGCCTGGCGTGCTTCCTTGGTGTCCTTGCTCCACGAGGCATAACGCGCCACGTTCAGCGCCGACAGGTTGTCGGACAGGTCCATCAGCTCGCCCAGCTCGGCCGGCGAAAACTCGCGCAGGCGATGGATCAGCAATTCGGAATGGTCGAGAAACGATGGTTGGGTGTGCAACTTGGTGGTGGGCGGCGTCTCCAGGTCGAGACTTTTTGCCGGGGAAAGCACTATCAGCATAAGATTCCAAAAAACATTTTACGTAACTAACCCGACATGATACCTGTTCCTAAGAAAGTCGTTATCGACACCAACGTTTGCCTCGACCTGTTCGTGTTCAACGATCCGCGCTGGGCCAAGCTGGTGGCCGATATCGAAAGCGGCGCGCTGGAAGCCGTCACCCGCTCGGACTGCCGCGACGAATTCAACATCGTGCTGCATTACAAGCATCTGCCGCTGGACGACGACAGCCGCCCGCTGGCCTCGGCCCGCTTTGATCAGCTGATCAAGGTGGTGGCGCCGCCGGAATCCGGCGTCAAGCTGCCGGTGTGCAGCGACAAGGCCGACCAGAAGTTCCTCGAAATCGCCCGCGACGCCGGCGCCGAAGTGTTGATCACCAAGGACAAGGCCCTGCTGAAACTGGCCCGCCGCCTGACTCGCGAGGGCATGTTCAAGGTCATGTTACCGGAGAAGTGGATTGCGCTAGAATAAGCTAACCGTCCACTACAATACCGCCATGAACAGCCGTACCAATCTGCCGCTGACGCCCGCCCTGACCACCCGCTTGCCGGCAGTCGGCACCACTGTGTTCACCCGCATGTCCACGCTGGCCGCGCAGGCCGGCGCCGTCAACCTCGGCCAGGGCTTCCCCGACTTCGGCTGCGAGCGCAGCCTGCTGAATGCGGTCAACGACGCCATGCAGGCCGATTTCAACCAGTATCCGATGATGAGCGGCGCGCCGGTGCTGCGCCAGGCCATCGTCGTCAAGATCGCCGCCATCTACGGCCACCAGTACAACGTTGACAGCGAGATCACCGTCACCGCCGGCGCCACCCAGGCGCTGACCACGGCGATTTTCTGCTGCGTCCATCCGGGCGACGAGGTGATCGTCATCGAGCCGGTGTACGACAGCTATGTGCCGGCGATTACGCTGGCCGGCGGCGTGCCGGTGCCGGTGGAAATTGAAGTGGGCGCCAGCGGTTATGCCGTGCCGTGGTCCAAGGTGGCCGCGGCAGTCACCGGCAAGACTCGCCTGATCATCATCAACACGCCGCACAATCCGACCAGCACTGTGCTGCGCGGCGCCGACTTGCAAGCGCTGACCGACATCGTGCGCGGCACGGACATCCTGATCCTGTCGGACGAAGTCTACGAACACATGGTCTATGACGGCCACCGGCACGAGTCGGTCAGCCGTTACCCGGAGCTGGCGGCGCGCGCCTTTGTGGTGTCCAGTTTCGGCAAGACTTATCACGTTACCGGCTGGAAGATCGGCTACGTGGCCGCGCCGGCGCCGCTGATGGCGGAATTCCGCAAGGTCCACCAGTACAACGTATTCAGCGTGAACACGCCGATGCAGCACGGAATCGCCAGCTACATGGCCGATCCCAGGCCGTATCTGGAGCTGCCGGCGTTCTACCAGCGCAAGCGCGACCTGTTCCGCGACGGTTTGAAAAACACGCGTTTCGAGTTGCTGCCGGCCGACGGCACCTACTTCCAGTGCGTGCGCTACGATAAGATATCAACACAGACAGAGGCCGAATTCGCAGAATGGCTGACCACCGAAATCAAGGTCGCGGCCATCCCGGTATCGGCGTTTTACCAGCAAGGCAAGGAATCGGGCATCGTTCGCTTCTGCTTTGCCAAAAAAGATGAGACCCTGGCACTCGCATTGGAGCGGCTGGGCAAAGTGTAGATCGGGATCACAAAATGTCCGAGAGTAATCAACTGCAAACGCCGCTGGAGGCGCCGGCGTTTGCGGAGCCCGCGCCGTCGGTACTGCATCAGCTCAATCTGTGCAACCGCGAGCTGGAGCGCCTGTTGCACAACCTGCGCAACGAGCACAACGCGGAACGCGAGATCCGCGACATCGCGCGCGAGGTGATCCAGGCGGTGGCCATCAATCCCGATGTCGCCCTCGCCTGCATCTTCCTCAGCCAGATCAACGGCAGCTACGCCGTACGGCACTGCATCGAGACGGCCGTGGTGTGCGTGGTGATTGCCCGTGCAATGGATCTGGATGCGGCCAACACGCTGACCGTCACCGCCGCGGCGCTGACCATGAATGTCGGCATGCTGCGCCATCACGAAATCTTCCAGAACAAGAACACGCCCCTCACCGGCGAGGAAATGGCTATCGTCCGCCGTCACCCTGAGGAAAGCGTGGACATGCTGCGCTGCGTCGGCGTGGAAGACGATGACTGGATTTCCTGCGTGCTGATGCACCATGAGAATGACGAAGGCAGCGGTTATCCGGCTGGCCTCGCCAGTCCGGAAGTCACCCTGAATGCCAAGCTATTGAGCCTGGCGGACCGTTACTGCGCGCAGGTCTCGGCGCGCAATTACCGTCGGTCGCTGCAGCCGCGCCAGGCTTTGCTCAACCTGATCGAGGACAAGGTGGCGCCGGTGGATCCGCTGCTGGCGCAGTACTTCCAGCGCGAGCTGGGCGACTATCCGCCCGGTTGTGTGGTGCGCCTGACCAGTGGGGAGATTGGCGTGGTCAGCCAGCGTTTCTCCGGATGCGAGGCGCGCGGCATACACTGTCTGCGCGATTCGACGGGCGGCGTGCTGTCGCCGGCGATGCAGCGCCGCACCGGCGACGGCGATTGCTGCATCGCCGAGTCGCTGAGCGAAGATCAGGCCTCGATCCGCTTCAGCATGAAACAGATCTGGGGCGCGCAAGCGAGCCTCTGACCGTAGCGACGTGATTACCGTGACAGCTGTTCCAGCTTGCGCTCGATAAAGCTGCGCAGTTCCGGCGTCAGGCCGGGATTGCCGCGGGCGCGGTTGTAGGCTTCGCGCGCTTCGGGCAAGTGCTGGTCGGCTTGCAGCGAGATGCCCAATCCCATCCACCACACCGCGTTTTGCGGCGACATTTGCAGCGCCTGACGGTAATGCTCGGCCGCCTCGGCATGGCGCTGCTCGCGCTGCAGCACGCCGGCCAGGAAGGCATGATAATCGGGGCTGTCGCCGGCGTACGGCAGGGTCTTCATCAGCGTGTCCAGCGCCGGACCGCCCTTCTCCAGCTGCAGGCGCGCCAGCACCATCGCCAGCCCCGGCTGGCGCGGATCGATGCCCAGTGCCAGGCGCAGCTGCCGGATGGCGTCGTCGGTACGGCGGTTTTCCAGTAGCAGGCTGACGTAAGTCTGACGCGCGGCATCGTTGCGCGGATCGATCTCCACCGCCTTGTCGAGGTCCGCCAGCGCCGCGCTGACGCGGCCTTCCTGCAACGCCGCCAGCGCGCGGCGGTAACTGTTTTCTGAGGTCTGCTTGGGCGTCAACTCGCGCAGCATCACGCCCTCGGACGTCGATGCCTCCGCAGTGGCGGTCCGCGCCGCCTTGCGCGACTGCGCCGAATCCGCCGCCGCACCGCGCTTGGGCTTGGCAACAACAGCACTGCCGCCGTCGTCCACCTGCACCTCGTGCTTTGCACGCCCCGGCTTCGTGGCAACAGCATCGGCATCGTCCATCGGCGCGGAGCGCGCCGATGGCACCGGCGTTGCAGCGGCACTGCTGGCCGCATGCGCGTCACTTGCAGCCTGCCCGGTCCCGGCTGCGGCCTCGCTACCCGATGGCGCTTGCGCCGGCTGCGGCTGCCTGGCGGCAGCCGGCGGCTCCTGGAAGCGCGGCCGGTCCGGCACGCGGGTATCGATCGCCTTCATCACCGGCGGCGGTGGCGGCGCCTTGTGCGCCTGCCAATACTGCCAGCCATACCAACCGCCGGCCGCCAGCACCAGCGCGCCCGCCACCGCGCCGCCCAGCAACACGGGACGGCGATCGCGCTCTCTCGGCGGCACCGCCTTCACTTCATCCTGCTGGACAGCCGACGCGCCGCCACTGCCGCGTGCGTCCAGATCCTGCAGCATTTTATTGATCAGGCTCATTTGCTCAACGCCCAGGTGAGGCCGCAAGCGGCAATCAGCAGGCTGACGCCGGCCGCCATCCACGCCCAACGCAGGCGGCCCTGCGACGCCACCGTATCGCTGGCCGCCAGGCTCACATGGCGGCGCGTGACCTGTTGCTTGCCTTCGCCATAGCACAGCATCAGCGCCTTGTTGGCCATGATGTTCACCAGCCGCGGAATACCGCCGCTGGCTTTGTACAGTCCACCGATCGCGCCCCGGCTGAACAGGCGCCCGCCCGCATAACCGGCTACCCGCAAGCGGTGCGCCAGATAGTATTCGATATCGTCGCGCGACAGCGGCCCGAGATGGTAATGGAAGGTGATGCGCTGCGCCAGCTGGCGGATTGAATTCGCCTGCAGATGCTGGTTCAATTCCGGCTGCCCGAACAGCACAATCTGCAGCAGCTTGCGCTTTTCCGTCTCCAGATTGGTCAGCAGGCGCAATGCCTCCAGGCTCTCGGTCGGAATCGCCTGCGCCTCATCCAGCAGCAGCAGCACCTGCTTGCCCTCGCGCGCCAGATCCATCAGCCGATGCGTGATCGATTTCAGCAGCTGATGCTGGTCGACGTCGCGCTCCAGCGGCACTTCCAGCTCATCGGCCAGCGCCAGCATCAAGGTGCGCGGCTCCAGGTACGGATTCGGAATATAAGCCGTGACAAAATCCGGCCCCACCGTCGCAATGAACTTGCGGCACAACAGCGTCTTGCCCGTGCCAACCTCGCCGGTGATCTTGATAAAGCCCTCGCCGCTCTTGGCCGCCACCAGCAAGGTATTCAACGCCTCCTGCGAATGCGGGCTGGTGAAGAAATAGCTGGTGTCCGGCGTGATGCTGAACGGCGCCTCGCGCAGGCCGAAGTGTTTGCTGTACATGATTAGTTCCGCCCCCTGACGCGGCCAGGATCGAGTTCCTTCATGCGGCGGCTGCTGTCGAGCAGGTCCTGGTTCCAGTCCGACGACGATTCAACCACGGTCGGCTTGATCAGCACCACCAGCTCGCGTTTCTGAATCACTTCGCTCTTGCTGCCAAAGAGCGCACTCAGCACCGGTACGCCGTTCGTGCCTGGCACGCCCGAGCGGTCAGTGGTCGTGGCTTGACGCATCAGGCCGCCGATCGCCACCACCTGGCCATTCTGGCCGCGCACCATGCTATCCATTTCCGAGGTCGACGAAGCCGCCAGCGGCAGGTTGAAATTACCCAGCGAGCCCAGATTCAAACCTTTGTTGACGGTGGATACCTGGCTGACCGACGGGTGCACGTGCAGGATGATGTTGCCATCCTCATCGATCTGCGGCGTCACGTCCAACACCACGCCGGAGAAGAACGGCTGCAAGGTCACGGTCGGCGTGCTGATGCCGCCGCCGGTGGCGTTGGTGGTCGTGGTGGTGCTAACGCCGGTGACGTAAAACTCGTCGGTGCCGATTTTCAGCAGCGCCTTCTGGTTGTTCAACGTGGCGATGCGCGGGCTGGACAGCACGTGCACCGTGCCCTGCCCTTCAAGGAAGGAAATCAGCGCGGCAAAATTGCTGGTCTGAAAAGCCATGCCGAACAGCGAACCGGCGGCATCGGCCGACGCGCCCAGCACTTTGCCAGCGGTGTCAGCGTTAATGCCGGTCTTGCCACCGCTGCTAATCGCGCTGCCCAGCGGACGCAGCGTGGTATCCGGCTGCAAGGTGCCGGCCGAGAAGCGGTTATTGCCGCCGGCCGCAAACTTGCCGAACGCCGCCCAGTTCACGCCGCTCTGGTAATTGCTATTGAGCTCCACTTCCAGGATCTTGGCTTCCAGGATCACCTGACGGTCGACCGACAGCTGGGTGGCTTTCAGGTACATGTCCACATTGCGCAACTCGTCCGGCATGGCGCGGATCACGATCACGCCCGACTGCGGGCTGATGGTGACGCTGCGGCCGTCCTTGCCGGTTTCCACCAGCGCTTCCAGCGCCGTCTTCAACTCCAGCCAGAAATCGCTTTCGGAACGGGTGGAGACGTTGGCCGAGTCGCGCTGGGTTTGCGTGTCGCGGCTGTTGGGATTGTTCGGATCGTTACCGGTGTTGTTATTGTTGTTATAGTTATTATTGTTATAGGAACCATTGTTCTGACCGCCGCTGTTGCTCACACCCGCGTTCGCCACCGACGTGGACGACACGCGCAGGCTGGAGCCGCCTTTGCGGATCGCCGTCAGGTAGTTAATTTTGAACATCTTGGTCTGCATGGTCAGCGGACGGATGTAAATGCGCGTGCCTTCCACCTTGTAGTCGTAACCATACAGCTCGCGCACCGCGTCCAGCGCCTCGAACAGCGTCACATCTTTCAGGTTGGCAGTGATGTTGCCGTTCACCTCCGGGTTGATCAGCATGTTGTAGCGCGTGCCTGCCACGATGGAATTGTAGAACTGCTGCACCGGCACATTGTTGAACGACACGTTGAAGCGCTCTTCCAGCACCGCGCGCGCCTTCGGCAACTGGTCGGTCAGTTGCGAAACCGGCGGCAGCAAGGCGCTGCTCACCGCTTCACTCTGGGTGGCGATGGCCGGCCTGGCGGCGGCCGCGCTGACCTCATTGTTGATCTTGTCGTAGGTATCGCGCGTGGACGGCGTCTGGCAGCCGGCCAGCAGCAGCGTTACGAGGGCGATGGTCAGGATTTTTTGCATAGGCGTTCTTCGCGTTTATTTTGCCGACGGTTCCGGGAACAGGGTCAGCACCTGCTTGTTGCGGCCGTTTTGCAGCACGACCTGGTTCTTGCGCACTTCCACCAGCACCGCGCCGTGGAATTTTTCACCCTTGCGCACAGTCTGCCCATCGATCACAGCCACTTCGCGCCCGCGCGAGCCGATCAGCACGGATTGCAGTTGCGGGCCTCTCGACGCTGCCGGCACCTCCGCCGGCGCGCCCGGAGTCAGGCGCGCTTCCGGCGGCGGCTGGGTCGGATCAATCAGCGCTTGCGCGTTGACCGGGTCCGCGCCAGCCAGCAGCAAGGCGATGCAGAACAGGCGCTTCATAGTTTTATCCATTTCTGATCCAGGCTCAGCGTGTACAGGGTCAGCGTCAGGCGCGAATTGGGATACTGCTGCGCATCCAGGCTGGCATTGCCCCAGAACAGTTGCACTGGCAGCGACTCCAGCGCCTCCATGTAGCTGATCATGTCCAGGTAACTTCCTTGCAGCACGATTTCCACCCCGTGGCGGTAGAGCAGTTCACGCGGCTTGGGCGCGGCCTTGGCAGACGCTGCCGTTGCCGCAGCCGCCCGCGCCGGTTCAGCCGGCAGCACCGCTTCGTTCAGGCCGGTCACAGGCAAGGTCTTCATCGACACCAGCTTCAGCTTGCCGTTACCGCGCAGCAGTTGCTCCAGCAGCGGCGCGATCTTGTTCGGCGCCACCAGGCCTTTTTGCACCGCCATCAGGCCGGCGCTGGTGGTGTCGATCTCGTGCTGCACGGCTTGCAGTCTTTCGCGTGTGGCCACGTCCGGATCGACGACAAAACCCTGCGCCATGGCAGCAATTTCCATATCGATGCCGGCTACCTGGTTTTGCTGTTGCCTGATCTGGCCGCGCAGCAGCTTTTGTTTGTTCAGCAGCGGCTCCACCGATGTGGTGTACAGAAGGAACAGAATCGACGCCACTACCGCCGCAAACACCATGGCGCGTTCGCGCAGCGTCATGGCGTCCAGTCTGGTGCTCAGCTTAATCCATTGCTGCATCAGTTGCTGTTTCATTTGGCAGCCTTCTGCGCAGTCGATTGCAGGCTGAACTCCACGAACGGCGCGGTATCGGCCGATGCCTGCGGACGCCCGATGTCCAGGCTGGCAAAGCTCTTGCCGTGCATGACACGCTCGCCGGTCAGGCGGTTGATATAGCTTGGGACCAGTGAGGCGTGCATGGCGCGTCCCCGCACACCGATGTCATTGCCGGCGCCGTTGATGCTGACGCCGGTCAGCCACAGGCCGCTGACGTTCTGGCGAGAAAACGCGCGAAAGTATTCCGCATAACCGGCCGTGTTGCCCAACGCCCCGCCCTGCAGCACCGACGATACATCGTGCAACGCTTTCAGTTCCGCTTCGGCCTCGGCCACCTGCGCGGCCAGCGCTGGGTCCTTGCCGCGTGGCGCGAACTGCGCCTTAGCCTGCAGCAGACGCTGCTCGCGCTTGGCCAGCGCCACTTTGCCGGCGGCAGCTTCTTTTTCCAGCTCGGCCACGCGCAGGCCGGCGTACCAGTTCAGCAGCAGCGCCCCGATCACGATCACACCCAGCGCTTCCGCCATCGGCAAGGCGGTGAAAATCTTCTTCTGCTTGAGGAAGATGGGATTGAACAGGTTGATCTGCTGGCTCACAGATGCACCTCCTCATGCCGCAGCGCCGCGCCCAGCGTCAGGAAAAACCGCTGCTGTTGCGCGGTGTCCTGCAACTCGGGAGCCTTGCTGAGGTCGAACACATCATCCAGCAGCATGGCTTCCACCGGCATATACAGATTGCTGGCCAGGTGTTCATGCAAGCCCTCGGCGCCGCTCGGCGCCAGCAACAGCTTGACCACATTCACGTAGCTGAACTGGCGATCGAAGTGGTCCAACGAGCGTTGCAGCTCCAGAGTGATCTTGTCGAAGCAGGCTTGCTGGCGGTCGGAATCGCGCTCCAGCAGTTGCGCCAGCGTGACGTCGATACGGCGCGACAGGTACAGTTCGGCCTTGTAGGTAATCGTCAGCAGGCCGCCGTCGGCGTCGAAGGACAGCATGGCCAGGCCGCGGCCGTCGGTTTCCAGCAGCGCGGAGATATTCCGTTGCGCCATCTCGGGAATGTCGATCACCGTCAGCGCCAGCTTGGCCTCGCTGAACAGCGTCTGGCGCGACTGGATCAGCGCATTGCGGGCGGCGATGGCAAACATGGAGTGGCCGCGCGCGGCGTTGCTGGGGTCGACCGGAATGTCAAGCACGTCGATGGTCGCGTCATCGACGTGGAAGTCCAGCATATCCTTCAAGCGCCAGCGCACGGCGGTTTTTAATTCGTCGGCCGGCACGTTGGGCGCATCGACCATCAGCATCTGATATTCGCCGCCGCTGAGCATGGTGCCGCAGTTGTAGCTGCCGGCTTTCAGATCCTTGCTGAGCCTGTCGAGCGCGTCGGGCGAGAAACCGGCGTCGGCGGGGTAGAAGTTCGATACTTCCACCAGGGCCTTGGCGTCGCGCCGGCGCTGAACGCGGCCCGCGCAGATACCGTCCCTCAGAAAAGTGACAGTCAGCCAGCCATCGGTTTTTTTAGCTCTTTTAAAGAGGCCCATAGGTCAACACACGAGGTTTACGCGCTAGATGATTGATTATATTCAAGTTCTGCGCTATGTGATGCTCAAACTGGCACTGATTCTGTAAAAACACACACATTTCCACACAGTTGCGACATTAAAGTTGCGCAGTGATCACGCGCTGCACGTAATCCGCGCCGCGCACCGGATTGAGACAGGTGTTCGCGGCGTCCGGCTGATTGCACGCGGTGGCGCGGAGCACCATGTGACCGTCGATCGGCTGACAGGTCACAGTGACCACAAAGCCCGAGAACGTATCCCCCGGCAGCGCGAAGCTGCTGTCTGGCGGGCATACCGCCGTCCCCGCAGGGATTTGATTCACCGGACGGCGGGCAATGTACAAGCCCCATTCAATACCGGCCCGCGCCGCCTGATAGGCGCGCTGCCCTTGCACATCCATGGCGGAACCGGCCTGCTGGGTGGCGGTCAGCGTCACCACGGCCACACCGAGGCCGGCCACCACCACCAGCAGAAAGATGGCCGTCAGCATGGCGACGCCGCGCGACTTGCGGCGGTGGTGCGAAATGAGGCTCATGGTGTGTTTTCCACGTGAATTTGATGGCTGAGCGTGACGGTCTCCAGACCGTTGGCGCTGGCGCCGGCACTCCGTCGCGCCAGCGCGATCGACAGGCCGATCAGCGCGGTGTTCTGGTTGGCCATCTGCTGCACGCTGAAACGGCAGGCATAGACATTCGCGGCCATTAACGCGCTGGAGGCGCCGACAGTGGACGGATCGGTCTGGGCGGCACGGAAACCATAGCCCCAGTAGCGCACCAGACTGCCGCGGCCGTTCGCGGTATCGTTGACGCAGGCGAAGGTGACCGGGGCAGTCGCCACGGTGAAGCGCTTGCCGGGCGAGGTATTGGCCACGCGGTGGTTCGCGGCAGGCACGGCAAACGGGTTGCGTGCCGCGTTCGGCGGCGGCCAGTTCGGGTCGGTAATGGTCACAAGGTTGCCGGCTACGGCCGTGACTGTGCCGCGGTTGCCACCGACGTAAGCGTCGGCATCCACAATCTCGTTGCCAAGGTTGTAGACAATAATGGAATCGCCCGGCGCGATGGCATACGGCGCGGCGGGCACCGGCCCGACGATACTGAAACTCAACGCGTTGAGATTGGTAAAGCTCAGCGCCTGTGCCGGCGCGACCGGCGCGTCCTCTTCGGCCAGGTAGATACCGCCGGCCTTGGTGGGGATGAATTCCAGCAGCGTGATGTTGCCATTCTCTACCCAGCGAATGCTGTTGGGGACGGCGCCGTGCAGTTCGCGCGTCATGCGGCGCAGGGCGATTTCGGCCACGTCGGCCATATCGGCACGCTCGGCGCTGTCGATGTAGCTTTGCACCGGACGGCGGATGAACAGCACCATGATGCCGGCCAGGATCGACGTGATCACCATGACCACGATGCCTTCGATGAGCGTGAAGCCACGTTGGCTCTTCATAGCGCCCTGGGCTCGTAGCGGCTGCGGTAGCCTTGCAGCGTGATCACGTCGTTGGCGCCGGGGCCGTAGATGACCGTGATGGTAATTTGCAGCACATCGGCCGCTGGCACCTGCGCGCCAGCCGGTCCCAGCGCGACACGGGTCAGCGCCAGCGTGGTGGTGATGCCGGCCATCGAACCGTTCGCCAACAAGCCGCCGGCGGCATTGGCGCCCAGCGGGTTGCCAGCCACGTCGCGGTCAATCAGGTTGACGCCGTCGCTGACAGCAAACGCACGCACTGCCGTGCCCTCCACATAGTTGAGGGGCGCGTAATCGTTGACGTTATCGAAGGGGCGTGCGTTGCCAGCTTCCGGCCCCCAGTTTTCGGCGGTGGCGGAATTCGCGCACTGGGCGGACGTGATCGCGATCGCGGCATTGTCGTCGGCCGGGTCGCAAGCAGTCATCTGCGCTTGCTGAACTTCTTCCATGTAGGCCTCGGCGATCAGCAGCGCTTGCTTGCGGCGGATCGGGTCGGTGCTGTTGGTGTTGGCCATGTTCATAATTTGCAGCAGTCCTGCCGCCGCCGCGCCGACGATCACCATGAACATGATGAGCTCAATCAGGGTCAGACCTTGCTGGCGGCGGTTATTGCACATAGCCGGTTTCCGGCCAGACGACGATCTGGCTGTTATTGCCGCCGCTGCTGATGGTCAGTTGCAGTTGCTGGTTGAAGGTGGACACGCCAGGCGTGTTGTCGGCGGCGTTGTAGGGACGGCCCAAGGCGTCGAAATAAAAATAGCCGCCAGTGTTGAAGCTGGCGGTGATGGACACATCGTCGGGACGCCCTTCGCACAACCAGGCCGCGTTGTAGCTGCCGCCAGCCTGGCAGCGGGCGCGGGTGGCGGCGCTGCCGCTGTTGCCGCCGCCCGGCGCGGTGACCAATTCGTTGGCCGCGCAGCCGGGACCGGAGCAGACAGCAAAGCTGTTGCCGTTGGTGATGACGAAGATCGGGCGGTTTTGCGCGATGGCGAGTTTCTGCGCGTAGCGGATGATGGAGCGAGCCTGGTCGGCGTAGGCGCGGTTCTGGAAGATGGCGTTATCCCAGAAGCGCGACACGCCAATCGCGCCGAGGATGCCCATGATGACCAGAACCACTACCAGCTCCACGATCGTGAAGCCGGCGGATCGCAGCGCCTTGAAGGTCACAACGACTCCAAGCTGGCGCCGACAAGCAATTAGTTAGTGCAGTTATTTGCCGTGATGTTTTGCATCGTTGTAATCACCGGCTCCGTATTCGCGTTCACTGCTTCGGTGTAAGTGATAACACAAGCGGTGGTAGCTGGGAGCGCAGCCGGCCGAATGGTCATGCTAGCGCCATTATCGACAACAGTGTAATCAGCCGGGTCCAGGCCAGCAGCGGTTGCCGTGGTCTGAGCGGCAGCTGGATAAGTATTAACAAAAGTAACGGTGGTCCCCTCGAAATTAATACCATTTGTCGCTGCGCCGTTTGGATTAATTTGGGCTTGGCCATGCGCCACGGCAGACAACGAAAGGAGCGCGCCGCGCGCGGCATTCATCGAAGCCAAACGCGCGTCGCCGCTCAGGTTGCCAAAACGCGGCAAGGCGGTCGCGGCAAGGATGCCAAGAATCACGATCACTACGATTAATTCGATCAGCGTGAAGCCGCCTTGGGCTTGTTTGCGCATTGCGGTCAGTGCTGGCTTGTTCATATATTTCTCCAAATCGTCTAAGAAGGTCAGTCCTTAACTTGCTCAAAGGCCACACTTTCTGATTCTGGTGTGCCTGACGGCTTGGCGGGGCTATGGGGCAAGCGGAATAATTTTACCTTGAATTTCAAACGTTTCGATTGAGCATCTACAAAAGAATTTCTATTATTTAACAAATAAATCAAACTTTTATCACCCCGGTCAAAGCACCAATTCCCGTCGCCGATATCGCTGTCATCGGGGTGAAATAATTCGCCGACGTAATTGACCGGCTTATCTTTTAATAAATTGAACGGATTTTCTTCGGCCAAAAACGTTAAATCGTGATTGCGGCCGGGCAATTTCGACTCCACGACCTTAATTTCTAAGGCGGTACGCACGGCGGCCACCGTCATCTGTACGGCCCGCTGCTCCGCCTCGTCCTGGTAATACCATAGGCGCTGCAGCAACAAGGCGATCAAAATGCCGATCACCGCTACCGCAACAGCAAACTCCAGCAAACTCGCGCCCTGTTGTTTTGAAGATACAGAAATTGTCAAAATTGTCATTTTCAATGGTGCAGGGCAGCTTTGCCCAGATCCCAGATCGGCAGGAAGATACCCAGCGCCAGCACCAACACCATGATGCCGAGGAACACAATCAGGATAGGCTCGATCTGCGCCGACAAAGTTTTGAGCTCGTAATCCACCTCACGCTCGTACATCTGCGCGATCTCATCCATCAGGTCATCAATCGAGCCGCTCTCCTCGCCCACCGCAATCATCTGTAGCACCACCGGCGTGAATACATTGGCGGCCGCAGCCGTGCGCAGAATGCTGTCGCCGCGCTCGACGCCATCGCGCATCTGCTCCACGCGCGCCGTCAGATACGCGTTGTCCACCGTCTGCGCCACCACCGACAAGGCCTGCACGATGGGGACGCCACTGCGGCTTGACAAAGAAAAGCTGCGGGCAAAACGTGCCATGGTCGCCTTCAATACAATCTTGCCGGCCACCGGAATCCGCAGTTTGAACTTATCCCACTGGTACAAGCCTTTGGGCGTGCCAATCCAGGTGCGGAAGCCCCACACGCCCAGCACCAGCGCCGCTGCCAGCACCGGCCAGTAGCGCACCGTAAAATTGGAAGTGCCGATCAAGATACGCGTCATCAACGGCAGCTCCGTGTGGAAACGCGCGAACACGCCGACAAAGGCCGGGATCACAAACATATTCACCACAATCATCGCGATCACCATCGCGATCACCACAAAAGTCGGATAACGGGTGGCGGTCTTGACCCGCTCGCGCATGTCGCGGTCGAACTCCAGATGGTCGAACAGGCGCAGGAAGACTTCCTCCAGCCGCCCGGTCATCTCCCCCACCCGCACCATCGACAGGTAAAACGGCGTGAACACTTCCGGATGCCGCCGCATGGCGGCCGAGAGTTCCCGGCCCGCGTCCAGCGACTCGCGCAAATCCTTGATCACCTTGCCAAACGCCTTGCTCACCGCCGATTCCTGCAAGCCCGCCAGCCCGCGCATGATGGGCACACCCGACTTGAGCAGGGTGTACATCTGCCGGCTGAACAGCTGCACGTCCATCGACGTGACCTTCTTTTCCAGGAGCTTGGCCCACCAGGTTTCGCCGCTGTCGCTGGCCGCTTTTTTGGTGACCACGATCTCGATCGGCGTCACGCCGGTGTTAAACAGCTGGTCGGCCACGGCGCCGCTGTCGGCCGCCTCCAGCACGCCCTGCATCAGCTCGCCGCGCGCGTTGCGCCCCTTGTAGGCAAAGAATGGCACGGCTTAGTCCTCGACCTGATTACTGATGCGCATCGCTTCCGACACCGTGGTGCGCCCCTGAATCACCAGTGCCACCGCGTGCCGGCGCAGCGTTTCGCCCGCCATCTGCGCCGCCGCCACCTTGAGGAAGTGCGACGGATCGGGATCGTTGGCCGCATCCACCACCGCCCGCGTCATCTCCAGCAGTTCGTACACGCCGGTGCGGCCGCGATAGCCCATGCCGTTGCAGTGCGAGCAGCCCTTGCCGTGGAAATAGCGGCCCTTGTCGACCTTGTCGTTCAGTTCCAGACTCAGCCATTCACGCTCGGTCGGCGTCAATTCATAAGGCGTGGTGCAGCTTTCGCAAATCACCCGCACCAGACGCTGGGCCAGCACCGCTTGCAGCGACGAGCCCACCATGTAGCGCGGCACGCCCATGTCCATCAGGCGCAGCGGTGTGCTGACGGCGTCGTTGGTGTGCAGGGTCGACAGCACCAAGTGACCGGTCATGGCGGCGCGCAGGCCGATGGCGGCGGTTTCCTGGTCGCGCATCTCGCCGACCAGCACGATGTCCGGGTCTTGCCGCAGCGCCGAGCGCAGCACGCGCGCGAAGTTCAGCTCGATCTTGTCGTTGACCTGCACCTGGTTGATGCCGGGCAGGCGGTACTCGACCGGGTCTTCCACCGTGATCAGCTTTTTCTCCACCGAGTTCAGCTCGGCCAGCGCGCAGTACAGGGTGGTGGTCTTGCCGGAGCCGGTCGGCCCGGTCACCAGCACCAACCCGTTCGGGCGCTGGACGATGGCGCGGAATTTCTCCAGCACGCCGCGCGGCATGCCGATCGCATCCAGCTTCAACTGGGTGCCGCTCTGGTTCAGCAGACGCATCACCACCGATTCGCCATACTGGGTCGGCATGGTGGAGATACGCACGTCGATGCGCTGGTTCTTCACGCGCACGGCAAAGCGGCCGTCCTGCGGCAGGCGCTTTTCCGAAATATCGAGGTCGGACATCAGCTTGAGCCGCAGCGCCAGCGATGGGGCGATCTTGATATCGGCCTCGGTCTGCAGGTGCAGCACGCCGTCGATGCGGAAGCGGATTTGCAGCCGGCCTTCCTGCGGTTCGATGTGGATGTCGGAGGCGCGCACCTGCGCCGCATCGTCAAACACCGATTGCAGCAGCTTGACCACCGGCGCTTCTTCCAGATTGGGATTGGCCGCCGCCAGCGCGCCGAAGTCGACCGAGACGTCGCCCAGATCCTGCTCCAGCTCGCGCGCCAAATCGGAGATATCCTCGGTGCGGCGGTAGATGCGGTCAATGGCGGCCAGCACCTCGGTCTCGTTGACCACCGCCAGTTCGATGTCCTGCTTGACGATGCGGGCGATCTCGTCATACGCAAACAGGTCGGTCGGATCGGACATACCGACCAGCAGCACGCCATGGCGGTCTTCCAGCACCAGCGCGCGGAAGCGGCGCGCCTGGGTTTCCGGCAGCAGCCGCACGATCTCTGGATTGATGTTGAAGAATTTGAGGTTCAGGTACGGAATGTTGAGCTGACGCGCCAGCGCGCCGGCGATCTGCTCCTCGGTCACGTAGCCGTTCTCGACAAAGACACGGCCCAGCTTGCGGCCGCTGCGCTTTTGATCGGCCAGCGCAAGGCCCAGTTGCTCTTCCGAGAGCAGCTTCTGCTGCACCAGGATTTCCCCCAGCCGGACTTTCTCTGGCCTCGTCATGCCTTCTCCTTGAAGATCTCACCAAAACTTGCGGCCATTCTAGTCCAGAAAGCGGGCGCGGGTGTCGCTTTCTTGGGACGGATGCGCTACAGTGTCGCCCATGACCCACCCCGCCCTGCGCCTCCAGCAAGTCACCAAACGCTACGGACCAGCCAGCGTGCTGCGCGGCGTGGATCTGGAATTGCGCGCCGGCGAGTGCTTCGGCCTGGTCGGCGTCAACGGCGCCGGCAAAACCAGTCTGATCAAATGTCTGCTGGATTTTTGCGCACTGGACGGCGGCAGTATCGATATCTTCGGCCTGCCGCACCACCGTCCGGCCGCGCGCCAGCCGCTGGGCTTTCTGCCGGAACGCTTCACGCCGCCCTATTATTTAACCGGCGCCGACTTCATCCGCTATTTGCTAACCTTGCAGGGACTGGCTTATGATCCGCAGGCCGTGCACGTCATGCTGGCCGCCCTCGACCTCGATCCCGCCGCCTTGAAACGCGCCGTGCGCAGCTATTCCAAAGGGATGACCCAGAAGCTGGGCCTGGCCGCCTGCCTTTTGGCGCGCAAGCCGCTGTATGTGCTGGACGAGCCGATGAGCGGTCTGGACCCGAAGGCGCACGCCCTGCTGAAAGACCAGTTGCGCAAGCTGCGCCAGGCCGGCAGCACGGTGTTCCTGACCTCGCACGCGCTGGCCGACGTGAACGAATTATGCGACCGCCTGGCCATCCTGCACGACGGCAGCATCCGCTTCTGCGGCACGCCGGCCGAATGCCGCACCCAGTACGGCGCGACCACGCTGGAACAAGCTTTCCTGACCTGTATCGCATGAGCACCACCATGTACCAAACCCACTTTGGCCTGCGCGAATCGCCGTTCAACATCACGCCCAACCCGGCGTTCTTCTATTCCGGTAACGCCCGTGGCGATATCCTGGAGGCGCTGCTGTACGCGGTCGGCCACGGCGAAGGCATTATTAAAGTGACCGGCGAAGTCGGCACCGGCAAGACCATGTTGTGCCGCATGCTGGAAAGCCGCATGCCGCCGCACATCGACGTGATCTACCTGGTCAATCCCAACCTCAACCCGCTGGAAGTGCAGCACGCCATCGCCGCCGAACTGGGCCTGCCGACCAGCGGCTTGCGCGCCGACGAAGTCCAGCGCAGCCTGCATGCCGAGCTGATCTCACGGCACAGCGCCGGCCGCCAGGTGGTGCTGCTGGTCGAGGAAGCGCAAGCCATGCCGCTCGATACGCTGGAAGCCATCCGCCTGCTGACCAACCTGGAAACCGCGCGCAGCAAGCTGCTGCAAATCGTGCTGTTCGGCCAGCCGGAGCTGGATGAGCATCTGGAGCTGTCCAGCATGCGCCAGCTGAGGGAGCGCATCACCCACAGCTTCAAGGTGCCGGCCCTGCAAGCCGACCTGACCGGCGACTTCCTGGCATTCCGCCTGCGCGCCGCCGGCCACGAAGGCCCTGCCCTGTTCAGCCCGGCCGCCGCGCGGCTGATCGCCGAGGCCTCGGAAGGCATCGTCCGCCGCGTCAATATTTTGGCCGACAAGGCGCTGCTGGCCGCGTTTGCCGACGATGCCGACATGGTGGAAGCCAGCCATGCCCGCCAGGCCATCTCGGAATCGCCGTTCCGCCGCCGGCGTGCGCGCCTGTCGCCGCGCACTGTTGTTATGGGGGGCGCGCTGGTCCTGATTTGTGTCTTGCTCCTTGCGGCGGCGCGGAATTTGTAAGATCATGCCATCTATAATTGCAAAAGCACAACAAAAGCTGCGACCTGAACCGATGAAAATAATGCGCTCTCCCTTCGTCCCCGTGGTTTGCGGCGTCTTGCTGAGTGCTTGCGCTAGCCATCCCATCACGCCATCCCCGGCCCACATCAGCGAACCGCCGCCGCCCGCCGGCGCGATTCCGGAACCGATCCAGCAAAGCGTGGCGCTGCCGCCGCCCAAGCCGGCCGCCAAGGTGGCGACCTACAGCGTGACCGTGCACAAGGTGCCGGTGCAGTCGCTGCTGTTTGCGCTGGCGCGCGACGCCGGCCTGAACGTGGACATCCATCCGGGCATCGACGGTCTGGTGACCCTGAATGCGCTTGACCAGAGCCTGCCGCAGCTGCTCAACCGCATCCAGCGCCAGGTCGACATGCGTTATGAAATCAACGGCGATACCCTGACCGTGCTGCCGGATACGCCGGAATGGCGCAACTACAAGGTCGATTACGTCAACATCGCGCGCAGCACCGCCAGCAGCGTGAACATCGCGACGCAGATTTCCACCACCGGTGGCGGCGGCGATTCCAGCTCCAATCCGGTGCAGGCCTCGCAGCAGCAACAGCAATCGACCAGCAACAATGTCAATGTCAACGTCAGTGGCGCGGCCAACAGCCAGAATCAGCAGGGTCAGGCCGGCAATACCGGACCGATCGCCAACGGCACCAACAATTCCACCACGGTGGTGAACAACCGTTCGGACAATAATTTCTGGTTCAATCTGGAAAAGAATATCCGCGACATGCTGCGCGCCACCAATATCGGCGACAATCCGGCCGATCCGCTGGGCGGCCAGCAAGGCCAAACCAATCCGCTGGCCCCCAACGGTTTGGGCCAGCCGGGGGGCCTGGCGCCGCAGACGGCGGCGCCGGCGCTCAACCTCGGCAGCCTGCAGCAGGCCAACAACGCCGGCCGCAGCAATTCGGTCATCGTCAATCCCGAGGGCGGCCTGATCGCGGTACGCGCCACCTCGCGCCAGCACGAGAAGATCCAGCAATTCCTCGATCTGGTGCTGGGCGCGGCCAAGCGCCAGGTGCTGATTGAAGCCACCATTATCGAAGTCAAGCTGAGCGACTCCTACCAGCAGGGCATCAACTGGTCCAGCCTGACCGGCAACGGCAACCTCAAGCTGACGCAAGGCCAGGTCGGCTCGCTGTCCAGCGGCGTGACGGTCGGCACCACGCCGGGCATCTTCCTGCTGAACTACACCAATCCGACCAGCCGCCTCGGCAGCGTGGCCGCCACCATCCAGTTGCTGGAATCGTTCGGCAAGGTGAAAGTGCTGTCCAGCCCGAAAATCAGCGTGTTGAACAACCAGACCGCGCTGCTCAAGGTGGTCGACAACAATGTGTTCTTCTCGATCAAGGTCACGCCGGCCATCCTCAACGCCAATGGCGTGCCGACCACGCCGGCCACTTATGAGTCGCACCTGCAAACCGTGCCAGTCGGCTTTGTGATGAGCGTGACGCCGCAGATTTCCGACAACGACGAGGTGACGCTCAACGTGCGCCCGACCATCACCCGGGTAGTGGGCAAGGTCAGGGACCCGAATCCGGCGCTGGCCACCGCCAATGTCACCAGCGAGGTGCCGGTGATTCAGGCGCGCGAACTGGAATCGATCATGAAAGTGAACAGCGGCCAGATCGCCGTGATGGGCGGCCTGATGCAGGATTCCGTCGACAACGCCCGCGACAGCGTGCCGGTGCTGGGCCGCATTCCGCTGCTGGGCGACCTGTTCTCCTATCGTAACGAGAACACCACCAAGACCGAGCTGGTGATCTTCATGCGGCCGGTGGTGGTCAAGGATGCCAGCATCAACGGCGACTACAAGGATTATCGCTACATCCTGCCGGGCCAGCCGGCCCCTGAACCGAATCCTGTTCCTAAGGCCAATGGATCATGAGTCTCTTAATGCAGGCGCTCAAGAAAGCCGAGCGCGCAAAACAAAACGCGATCTCCGACGAGGAACTGGATAAACCGTCGGAAGCCTTCGACGAGCTCCTGGCGCTGACGCCGGAACCGGCGCCCGCCGCCGCGCCTGCGCCGGCCGCGGCGCCGGCCAGGCGCGAGTTCAACCTGGAAGGCCTGAGCCTGGAGCCGATGTCGGACGAGCCGGCGCCGCCGGTGGCCGCCAGTCTGGAGCCGCGCCCATCGCCCAGCCCGCTGCCCCCGGCCAGCGATCACAAGGAACCTGGTCAGACGCTGGACTTCGCGCCCGACCCGTCCGACCCGGTCAGCGCCGCCGGCACCTCGGGCGCGTCGTCGACAGCCCCCGCCGCAGCCGTGCCCCGTTCCGCTGCCGACAACGCCGCCGGCGTCGCCGCCGAGACCGCAGCATCTGCCGCGCCTGCCGCCGCACCTACCGCTCCGCCGGCCGCAGCGCCGCGCGCCGCAAGCGCGGCTGCGACTGTCGCGACTTCTGCCGCAACTGCTGCAACTGCCGCTGCCGCTTCCGCCGCCGCTCCCGCGCCTGCCGCCAGGCCGGCCGCCGCCAGCGGCTCACAAGCCAGTGCCGGCGGCGGCAAATCCTCCGCCCCATCCGGCGGCGACAAGCCGCGCGCCGCCGCCCGTGCGCGCGCGCGCGCTGCCGCCACCGCCGAACCCACCGGCATGGACCCTGAACGCCTGCGCATGATCGGCCTGATCGCACTGCTGGTGCTGGTGGTTGGCGGTTTCGGCCTGTACTACTGGCGCGCCCTGACCGCACCGGGCGCCGGCGCCAGCCTGCCGCCGGTGCCGATGCCGCCGCCGGGCGCCACCGGCGCCACACCGGCGCAAGCCGTAGTCGCCGCCATCGCCCCGACCGCCGCCGGTCAGGCCGCGCCGGCCGACAGCGACGATCCCATGCTGGCCCCCGCCTCCGGCGGCGTCAACCGCGCCGCCCAACAGGAGCTGGAGCAACGCATCGCCCGCACCGAGCAGGAACTGGCCGCCACCCGCCAGGCCATGCAGGCTGCCGCTGCCGCCGCCGTGGCGCCGCGTCCGGAGCAACTGCCGCCGCTGGCAGCACAGGAAAGCCAGGAGATCCGTGTCGCCCGCAGCATGCAGCCATCGCCGGTGGCGCCGGCGCTGGACAACGCCTACGCCGCCTTCAACAGCGGCGACCTGGCGGCCGCCCAGCAACAATACGGCGACGCCCTGACGCAAGACCCGAACAACCGCGACGCCCTGCTCGGCGCCGCCGCTGTGGCCGCGCGCCAGGGCCAGAAAGACAAGGCTGCCTCATACTATCTGCGCCTGCTGGAACTGTCGCCCAACGACGGCGCCGCCACGGCCGGCCTGATCGGCCTGCGCCAGGGCGATATCAGCACCAGCGAAGGCCGCCTCAAGGCCATCCTTAACACCAATCCGGAGGCGGCGCCGGTGCTGTTCGCGCTGGGCAATCTGTACGCCCAACAAAGCCGCTGGACCGACGCCCAGCAAGCCTACTTCCGCGCGGTGGGCGCGGCGCCCGACAATCCGGACTACGCCTATAACCTCGCCGTCGGCCTGGACCGCCTGAACCAGCCCAAGCTGGCGCTGAACTATTACCAGCGCGCCCTGGCGCTGGCACAGGACAAGGCCGTCGGCTTCGACCGCAACACGCTGCGCAAACGCATGCACGAACTGACCACCGCCGCGCACTGAACTCATGGCAGAACAACCCAAACTCCCCCTCGGCAAACTGCTGATACAGAAAGGCATCATCAGCGAAGACCAGCTGCGCATCGCGCTGATCGAGCAGAAAAGCACAGGCGAGCCGCTGGGGAAATTGCTGATCACGCTGGGTTTCGTCACCGAAGCAACGGTGCGCGAGGCGCTGTCGGAAAACCTCAACACCCAGAGCGCCGACCTGAACAGCCTGGTGGTGGACGCCATCGCCCTCAAGCTGATCCCGAAAGACGTGGCCAAGCGCTATCGCGTGTTCCCCATCGTCTACGAACGCGCCACGGACAACCTGATCCTGGCGATGTCCGACACCAGCAACATCGTGGCGCTGGACCAGATCAGCGCCATGCTGGTCAAGGGCATCACCATCACGCCGCTGCTGGTCAACGAATCCGACATCCAGCGCGCCATCGACCAGTACTATGGCTTCGAGCTATCGATCGACGGCATCCTGCACGAGATTGAAACCGGCGAAGTCAATTACGCCAGCCTCGGCACCACCTCGGACGAATACAGCCAGCCGATGGTGCGCCTGATCGACGCCATCCTGGCCGACGCGGTACAAAACGGCGCCTCCGACCTGCACTTCGAGCCGGAGCAATCGTTCCTGCGCATCCGCTACCGCATCGACGGCATCCTGCGCCAGATCCGCAGCCTGCATAAATCCTACTGGCCGGCGATGGCCGTGCGGCTGAAGGTGATGTCGAACATGAACATCGCCGAAACGCGCGCGCCGCAGGACGGCCGCATTTCGATCAAGTTCAGCGGCCGCCAGATCGATTTCCGCGCCTCCGCCCAGCCCACCACGCACGGCGAAAACTTCGTGCTGCGCGTGCTGGACCGCCAGAAAGGCATCGTGCCGCTGGATGGCCTGGGCCTGGCCGAGGATGAACTGAACCTGCTCAAGCTGATGATCGCCCGCCCCGACGGCGTGATCCTGGTGACCGGCCCGACCGGCTCCGGCAAGACCACCACCCTGTATTCGATCCTCAACCACATCAATACCGAAAGCGTCAACATCATGACGCTGGAAGATCCGGTCGAATACCCGATGAACATGATCCGGCAAACGTCCGTGAACGAATCGGCCAAGATGGGCTTTGCCGAAGGCATCCGCTCGATGATGCGGCAAGACCCGGACGTCATCCTGGTCGGCGAGATCCGCGACAAGGAAACCGCCGAAATGGCCTTCGCCGCCGCCATGACCGGCCACCAGGTGTATTCCACCCTGCACACCAACTCGGCCATCGGCGCCATCCCGCGCCTGCTCGATATCGGCGTGCTGGGCGACATCATGTCCGGCAACATCATCGGCATCATCGCCCAGCGTCTGGTGCGCAAGCTGTGCACCAGCTGCCGCGAGGCCCACGTGGCCGACGAGATCGAACGCAAGCTGCTCGGCATCCCGGACGACAGCGGCCCGCAAACCCTGTACCGCCCGGTCGGCTGCGACAAGTGCGCGCACCAGGGCTACAAGGGCCGCATCGCCATCATTGAACTGCTGAAGATGACGCCCCTGCTGGACGAGCTGGTAGCGCGCCGCGCCTCCACCCGCGAACTGAAAAACGCCGCCGCCGAAAGCGGCTTCCACAGCCTGATCGACGACGGCCTGCGCCGCGTGCTGGAAGGCGTGACCACGCTGGAAGAAGTCGGCCGCGTGGTGGATCTTACCGAAAGGCTGGCCTGATGCCGCAATATCTCTACCGCGCGATGGACGCCGCCGGCGCTATCCAGCCGGGGAATATGGACGCCGCCAACGAGCCGGATCTGGAACTGCGCCTGCACCGCATGGGGCTGGACCTGATCGATTGCCGCGTCTCGCGCACGCGGGTGATCGCCATCAAGCGCCTGATCACGCGCAAGGACTTGATCAACTTCTGCTTCCACATGGAGCAGATGACCGGCGCCGGCGTGCCCATCCTCGACGGCCTGAACGATCTGCGCGAGAGCATCGACCATCCGCGCTTCCGCGAAATGATCACCGGCCTGATTGAAAACATCGAAGGCGGCAAGCAGCTGTCGGCCTCGATGGCGGCCTACCCGGAAGTGTTCGACGTCACCTTCACCAGCCTGATCATGGCGGGCGAGCAGAGCGGCAAGCTGACCGAGGTGTTCAAGAACCTGTCGGAAACCCTGAAATGGCAGGACGAGCTGGCCTCGCAGACCAAGAAAATCGTCATGTACCCGGCCGCCGTCGGCCTGTTCGTCACCGGCGTGATGTTCTTCCTGATGATCTACCTGGTGCCGCAGCTCACCTCCTTCGTCAAGAACATGGGCAATACGCTGCCGCTGCATACCAAGGCGCTGATTTTCGTCTCCAATATCTTCATCGAGTACTGGTACATCATGCTGGCGCTGCCGGTGGTCGGCTACTTCGGCCTGCGCGCCTGGCTGGCGCGCAGCGAACAGGCGCGCTACGCGGCGGACGCCTTCAAGCTCCGCATCTGGCTGGTGGGGCCGGTGCTGCACAAAATCATACTGGCGCGCTTTGCCACCTTCTTTGCCATGATGTACGCCTCCGGCATCACCATTCTGGAATGTATCCGCCTGTCCGAGGGCATCGTCGGCAACCGCGTGGTGGCGGCCGGGCTGCGCCGCGCGGCGCAGCAGATTTCCGAGGGCCAGGGCATCACCGCCGCGTTTGCCAACACCGGCATCTTCCCGCCGCTGGTGATCCGCATGCTCAAGGTGGGCGAAGCCACCGGCGGGCTGGACGGCGCGCTGCGCAACGTCAGCTACTTCTACAACCGCGAGGTGAAGGAGATGATCGAGAAAGTACAGTCCATGATCGAACCGGCCATCACCGTGGTGCTGGGCGTGATGGTGGGCTGGATCATGCTGTCGGTGATGGGGCCGATTTACGACACGATCAGCAAGATCAGAACCTGAGGCCAGCGCATCGTGTTCAGCAAACATTTACTCTACGTGACCAGCGACCAGCTGTGCGCCCACCTGTGGCGCGGCGGGCGGCTGACCGGCGGCACCTGCTTCGTCAACAACCGCGGCGGCGTCGATGATTTCATGGACTATCTGGACAGCCACCACCGCGTGGCGCCGGTCTACATCCTGGCCGACCTGATCGAGGAAGACTTCCAGCGCGTGACCATGCCGCACGTGCGCGGCGGCGCCGCCCGCAAGCTGCTGCGGCGGCGCCTGCAGCAGCAGTACCGCGAAACGCCGTTCCGCCATCACGAGGTGCAGGGCCGCGAAACCGAGGGCCGGCGCGACGACCAGGTGCTGCTGTCGGCGCTGACCAATCCGTCCTCGGTGCAGCCGTGGGTGGAAGCGCTGGAGCAATTGCAGGTTCCGCTGGCCGGCCTGTACAGCACCACCCTGCTGAGCGAAGACCTGGTCCACAAGCTGGGGCTGCGCGACGAGCATTTGCTGCTGGTGACGCAGCAGTCGGCCGGCTGGCGCCAGAGCTACTTCCAGAAAGGCATGGTGAAGTTTTCGCGCCTGACGCCGGCCATCGACCGCGACGGCAAGCCCGTCAACATCGGCGCCGAAACCGCCAAGACCCAGCAATTCCTCACCAGCCAGCGCCTGCTGGGACGCGGCACCGCGCTGCAAACCGTGGTCATCACGCCGGCCGCCAGCAGCGCGGCGCTGGACGCCCAGTGCGAGGACGGCCCGGAAACCGAATTCCATTTCCTGACGCTGGAATCGGTATCGGCGCGCGCCGGCCTCCAGACCGGCGACGGCCCGGTCGCGGGGCTGGCCGGCAGGCTGGCCGAGCCGATGATGCTGGCCTTTCTGGCGCGGCGCGATCCGGAAACCCATTACACGCTGGATGGCTGGCAGCGCTACTTCAGGCTGTGGCGCGCGCGCGTCTGGCTGTACGCGGCCAGCGCGGTGCTGGCCACGGTGTGCGCCGGCGTCACCGGCTTCAACCTGTGGCACCAGACCGGCGCCGATGCCGACAGCGCGCGCCTGACGCTGGAGGCGGCCCAGCTCGACCAGCGCTACCGCAACGTCATGGCCGAGATGCCGCCGCGCGTGACCAGCACCGCCAATATGCGGGCGGCGGTCAGCGTCGAGCGCATGCTGGCCACGCAGTCGGCCACGCCGCTGGGCATGGCCACCGTGATCAGCCGCGCGCTCGACGCCTCGCCGCAAATCCGCCTGCTGCAAATGGACTGGAAAGTCACCGTGCCGGCCGCCAATGCGCCGGCGCCGGGCCAGGAAGACAATCAGGCGCCGCCGATTTCCTCGCTGGTGGCCGGCATCCCGGGCCGCGCGCCGCAGCAGTTGCTGCTGGAAGCGGAGATCCTCGGCCAGCCCGACGATTATCGCGGCGCGGTCGACAGCATGAACAAGTTTGCCCAGGCGCTGGCAGCGCATCCGCACATGACGGTGGAAATCGACAAGCCGCCGGTGGACACCCGGCCATCGGTCAAGCTGGCCGGCAAGGCCGGACCGCAGGCGGTGGAAACCGGCCGCGCCAAATTCACCCTGAACCTGGTGTGGAAGCCATGAGCCCGAATCCCGTTACCGCCGCCAAAAAACCGGCCGCCACCGTGCCGCTGCCCTACTGGATCGCCGAGTTCGCGCTGATCCGCACGGCGGTGCTGACGCTGGTGGCCGCCGTGACGCTTTCGGTCACCGGCGTCGTCCTCAGCAACTGGAAAAAGCAGGACGCCATCGCGCTGGCCGAACATTCGCAGCGCACGCGCGACAGCGCCGCCTCGCGTCTGGCGCAGGTGGACAATGAAAAACGCGATATCCGCAACTTCCAGCAGCGCTTTGTCGAGCTGCGCCGGCGCGGCCTGATCGGCGACGAGCGCCGGCTGGAATGGCTGGACGCCGTGCGCCGCACGCAAAGCCAGCTCAAGCTGCCGCCGCTGAGTTACGAGATCGAACCGCAGCAAGTGGTGCAACTGGAAGCGCCGCTCGACCTGGGCGAGTACCAGTTGCTTGGCAGCCGCATGCACCTGCACATGGAACTGCTGCACGAACTGGACCTGTTCAACTTCTTCCAGGATCTGCGCGAGAACAGCTATGTGGCGGTGCAGGATTGCTCGATCAAGCGGCTGGGCGTGGTGGCCGGCACGCCGGGCGCCGCCTCGCTGGGCGCCGACTGCACGCTGAACTGGATCACCCTGAACACGGCGCCGAAAGCACCGTCGCTGGTGGTGGGCATGCCGGCGGCGCGGAAGGGCAAATCATGATGCGCGCCGCCGTCTTGCTGGCCTTCTGTACCGCCTGCGCTGCCGGCGCCGCCTCGGCGCAAGTGAGCATGGGCCGCCTGTTCGCCACGCCGGCCGAACGCGCCACCATGGATGCCACGCGCGGCGGCAGCGCCGCCCTGCTGCCCAATTCGCAAGGCACGGCGCCCGTGCCGGGCGGTCCGCCGGCGCCGGAGCCGATAGGCGCCGTCGCACCGCCGCCCGCAACGCCCGGAGCCCCCGGCGCGCCCGTTGCCCCCGGGGCGTCCGTTGCGCCCGCGCCGTCGTCCGCGCTGGCCATGAGCGGCGTGCTGCGCAGCAGCGACAACCAGGTCACCGTGTGGCTCAATGGCGTGCCGCAGCCGGACCTGCAGGGGCTGCTGTCGCCGCAGGGCGTGGCCGCCACCAACCTGACCATGGTGCTGCCGTCCGGCCGCAAGATCACCCTCAAGGCCGGCCAGCGCTACGATCTGAACGAAAGCCGCATCAAGGATGTCAATGAACCCTAAGTTTGCGCCGCGCCGCCAGTCCGGCTTCACGCTGGTGGAAATCGCCATCGTGCTGCTGATTGTCGGGCTGATGATCGGCGGCCTGATCGCGCCGCTGTCGTCGCAGCTGGAGCAGCGCCGCGTGACCGACACCAGGCGCGTGATGGACGAGGCGCGCGAAGCGCTGTTCGGCTTTGCGCTGCGCAACGGCTACCTGCCCTGCCCGGCCATTTCCGCCGCCAACGGGCTGGAAGACCGCACCGACAATGCCTGCAACAAGCGCTACGGCTACCTGCCGTGGGCCACGCTGGGCGTCGGCCGGCTTGATGGTTGGGGCCGCTTGATGGGTTATACCGTCACGCCGCAATTTGCCCATTCCGCCTCGCTGTTCACCCTGCGCACAGCGCGCGACATCACCATCGCCACCCGCGACCGGCGCGGCCAGCTGGTGGCGGCCACCGGCGTCAACGACATCCCGGCCGCCATCATCTCCTTCGGCCACAACGGCTTTGGCGCCACCAGCGACCAGAACACCATCGTCGCCGATGCCGGCGCCGGCAACATCGATGAGAAAACCAATCTGCAAAGCTCCGGCACGGCGCTGATCATGCGCGATCCGAGCGACGACCCGCGCGCGCCCGGCGGCGCCTTCGACGACATGGTGATCTGGATTTCGCCCAACATCCTGTACAACCGCATGGTGGCGGCGCAGCGCCTGCCATGATGCCCGCCCTCACCATCGCCCGCTACACGCTGCTGGAGGCGCTGCGCAACCGGCTGCTGTGGCTGGTGCTGCTGATGGCGGCCGGCGCGGTGGCGGTCAGCGGCTTTCTCAATGAGCTGGCGCTGACCGAAAGCCGCCAGCTGCAGGCGGCCTTGTTGGGCGCGGTGCTGCGGCTGGCGGCGGTGTTTCTGATCGGCGCCTTCGTGGTCACCAGCATGGCGCGCGAGGCCAGCGACAAGGGGCTGGAACTGCTGATGGCGCTGCCGCTGCCGCGCGCAGTCTACCTGTTCGGCAAGCTGGCCGGCTTCGGCGCGCTGGCGGCGCTGCCGGCGCTGCTGTTCGGCGCGCTCGGCCTGTTCTTCGCGCCGCTGGCGCAGGCCGCGCTGTGGGCCTTCTCGCTGCTGTGCGAATGCTGGATCGTGGCCGCGTTCAGCGTGCTGTGCATGCTGACCCTGAACCAGGTGCTGCCGGCGCTGGCGGCGTCGTTTGCGTTCTATCTGCTGGCGCGCGTGATCGCCACCTTGCAGCTGCTGGGCCATGGCAGCGCCACTGCGCAAAGCGCCAGCCAGCAAGTGCTGAACACCGGCATCGACGGCCTGGCGCTGCTGCTGCCGCACCTCGACCAGTTCACCCGCAGCGACTGGCTGGTGTACCACAATGGCGGCGCCGCCGAGCTCGGCACTATCGCCGCCCAGACCGCGATCTACGTGGCGCTGATGGCCGCCGCCGCCCTGTTCGACCTGCACCGCAAGGCGATCTGAGGTCCGCCATGGCCGTCACGCCGCTCCCTCCAGCCGTACAGCGGACCGCGCCGCGCGGCGTGCTGCTGGCCGTATTGCTCGCGCTGGCGGCGCAAATCGGCTGGCAGGCCAGCCGCCCGCCGCCGCGCGCGCGCGCCGAAGACTTGCCGCCGGCGCCGTCGCTGGCTGCCCTGCAGCTGGCCGCGCTGGGCGACCCGGTGGCGCTGTCCAAGGCCACCATGCTGTACGTGCAGGGCTTCGACGAACAGGCCGGCATCAGCATCGCCTGGCGCGAACTCGATTACCGCAAGGTGATCGGCTGGCTGCAGCGCGTGCTGGAGCTCGATCCGCTCGGCCAGTACCCGCTGCTGGCCGCCAGCGAAGTGTACGGCGCCGTCAGCGACCCGGCGCGCGCGCGCCTGATGCTGGACTTCGTCTATGCCCGCTTTGCCGAAGATCCCAACCGCCGCTGGCCCTGGCTGGCGCATGCCGCGCTGGTGGCCAGGCACCGCTTGTACGATCTGCCGCTGGCGCGCCGCTACGCCGCCGCCATCCGCCTGCGGGCCACCGGTCCCGGCGTGCCGCCCTGGGCGCGCGAGCTGGAAATCTTCATCGCCGAAGACATGAACGAAGGCGACAGCGCGCGCGCCCTGATCGGCGGCCTGCTGCGCAGCGGCCAGATCACCGATCCGCACGAACTCAAATTCCTGTCCGACCGACTGGACCGGCTCAACGCCGGCCACAAGCCCTGAGGCCCTTGCTATACTACCGATACAGATCTGAAAGGAATTTCCATGCGCCTCCGTCCCCCGTCAGCCCGCCAGCGCGGCTTTACCCTGGTTGAAATCGCCATCGTGCTGGTCATCATCGGCCTGTTGCTGGGCGGCGTGCTCAAGGGCCAGGGCCTGATCGACAGCGCGCGCGTCAAGAACATCATCCAGCAATCGACCTCGCTGACGGCGGCGGTCAACGCCTACCAGGACAAATTCCGCGCCCTGCCCGGCGACGATACCCAGGGCACCACCCACGCCCCCGGCGCCACCGGCAACGGCAATGGCGACGGCCAGATCGCCGAATACCTGCTGGCGCCGCAGCATCTGGCGCTGTCCGGCTTCATCACCGGCTCGTTCAACGGCACCACCGATTTCATGACCAGCGCCCAGGGCGGCGCCGTGTATATCTACAACGACGTGGTGGCTGGCCGCGGCGGCAACGGCATCCGCCTCGACAACCTGCCGGATTCCTTCGCCGAGCAGGTCGACAGCAAGCTGGACGACGGCAAGTACAACACCGGCTCGGTGCGCGCCACCGCCCCCTATAGCAACAACGGCAGCGTGATCCAGCGCACCGCCGTATTCTTCTGAAATTAAAAGCACGGCCGTACTTTTCTTCGTTTAGAATAGCTGTCACTACAACCAGCAGGAGACAGCATGTTTGAAGAATTCATCGGCACCAAGGCGGTGTCCGCGCGCCACCAGTTCGACGCCGCCGCCCTGGACGCCTGGCTGCGCCAGCACGTGGCAGGCTACCCGGACGGCAGGCTGACGGTCGAGCAATTCAAGGGCGGCCAGTCCAATCCCACCTTCAAACTCAGCATCGGCGGCCAGCATTATGTGCTGCGCACCAAGCCGGCGCCGGCCGCCAAGCTGCTGCCTTCCGCCCACGCCATCGAGCGCGAGTACCGCGTCATGGACGCGCTGCAAAAACACGGCTTCCCGGCCGCCCGCCAGTACGCCCTGTGTACCGACGAGTCGGTGATCGGGCGTGCCTTCTATGTGATGGAATTCGTCGAAGGGCGGGTGTTGTGGGACCAGGCCCTGCCCGGCATGACGGCGGCCGAGCGCGCCGCCATCTACGATGAAATGAACCGCGTGATCGCCCAGTTGCACACGGTCGACTACAACGCCATCGGCCTCGGCGACTACGGCAAGCCGGGCAACTACTTCGCGCGCCAGATCGAGCGCTGGACCAAGCAATATCAGGCCGCGCAAACCGAAACCATCGACGCCATGGACCAGCTGATCGCCTGGTTGCCGGCCAATATCCCGGCCGGTGAAGACACCGCCATCGTGCACGGCGACTTCCGCCTCGACAACCTGCTGTTCCACCCGACCGAGCCGCGCATCCTCGCCGTGCTGGACTGGGAACTGTCCACCCTCGGCCACCCGTTTGCCGACTTTTCCTACCACTGCATGAGCTGGCACATCGAGCCGGGCCAGTTCCGCGGCATCGCCGGCCTCGACCTGGCGGCGCTGGGCATCCCGTCGCAACAGGAATACATCGCCCGCTACGCCGCGCGCACCGGCAAGACCATCGCGCTGGCCGACTTCAACTTCTATCTGGCCTTCAATATGTTCCGGCTGGCCAGCATCATGCAAGGCATCATGAAGCGCTACGTCGACGGCACGGCGGCCAGCGCGCAGGCGCTGGAATCGGGCCGGATGGCGCGGCCGATGGCCGAACTGGGCTGGTCGTACGCCTGCGGCAAGGCCGTCTGAGCGGTGTGGCGGGGCTACGCACCCGACAAAACCACTTTATGAATTGTCCGGCCTCGGCTACTATCGTGCTGCCAGCATCCGACCGGGGCCACACGTGCCAGAGACCCAACGCAAACCGCTGCCATCCATCCGCTCGCAGATAACGCTGCTGGTGCTGGCGTGCGCGCTCCCCACCGTGGTCGGTTTCGGCGCGCTGGTGGTCCAGTTCTACGCCAACGAACGCGAAACCCTCAAGACCGACACCCAGCAGGCGGCCCGCGCGGTGGCCGCCGCCATCGATCGCGACCTGGTGCAAAGCGAGGTGGCGGCCAGGGCGCTGGCCACCTCGCCCAGCCTGCGCGACGGCGACCTGAACGACGTGCGCCTGCAAGCGGGCGCCTTGCTCAGCCCGCAATTCCCCGCCTCGCAAATCCTGCTCAGCGACGCCGGCGGCAAGGTGGCGCTGCATGTCGGCGCGCCGCTGCCGGACACCCTCAACCCGATCAACAATGCGCGCCGGCTGGCGCCGCTGTTCGGCCACGGCCGGGCGGCGATGTCGGTGGTGGAGGTGGAAGGCAGCGCGCTGCTGGCGATCGACGTGCCGGTGTTTGCCAACAGCCGCCTGGTCTACGCCGTGACCGCCCTGCTCAAGCCGGACCGGCTGGCGCGCATCCTGCAGGATGAACATCTCGGCGCCCGCAAGACCATGACGCTGTTCGACGCCGACGGCAATATCGTCGCCCAGGCCGGCGGCCCGCGCCTGCTGCTCGGCCACGCGGCCGATCCGGCCCTGCGCGAACGGCTGCAGCAGCCGCAGGAGGCGCTGCTGGACACCGTGGATGCCGCCGGCGTGCCGGTCTACATGGGCCTGAGCCGGGCGCCGGTCAGCGGCGCGGTGGCGGCCATCACCTCGCCGCAGGCGCTGGCCACCGAGGGCATCATGCGGGCGGTGGCGCTGATCGCGCTGACCATGCTGGCGGCGCTGGCGGCCGGTTTTTCGCTGGCGTGGTCGGTGGGCGGGCGCATCGCCCGCTCGGTGCGCGACCTGGTGGGACCGGCGCAGGCGCTGGCCAGCGGCAAGCCGTTTGCCATGCCCGCCACCACCTTCCGCGAAGCCGACATGGTGGCGCACGCGCTGGAGGCGCTGGAAGGCGACTTGCTGCGCCACAGCCAGGAACTGGAAAGCCTGGTGGCCGAGCGCACCAGCCAGCTGGAAAAGAACCGCAGCCAGCTGGAAACCCTGTACGCCACCGCACCGGTCGGCCTCAGCTATGTCGATGCCGAACTGCGGGTGCTGCGCATCAACGATTACCTGGCCGCGCTCAACCAGCAGAAGGTGGTGGCGCACCTGGGCCGCCACATCGGCGACATGATTCCCGATGCCGACGTGCGGCGGGCGGTGCTGTCCGACTATCGCCGCGTGCTGGAGAGCGGCAAACCGCTGACCGGGCTGGAGCGGACCGGCTACCCGGCCTCCTCGCCCGATCAGCTGCGCCACTGGGTGGTCAGCTACTATCCGCAGTTCGGCGCCGACGGCAAGATCATCGGCATCACCGCCCTGCTGCTGGACGTGACCGAACACAAGCACGCCGAAGCCGAGCTGCGGCAGTCGCGCCAGTTGCTCAGTTCGGTACTGGAAAACATCCCGGCCATGATCTTCCTCAAGCGCGCCGGCGACCTGCGCTTCGAGATCTTCAACCGCTACGGCGCCAACATGCTGGGCACCACCAGCGAGCAGATCATCGGCAAGACCGACTATGAACTGATGCCGGCCGAGCGCGCCGACGTGTTCCGCGCCGACGACCTGCGCGTGCTGGAGACGGCGCCCGGCGAGGTCACCGAGATCGCCGAGGAACCGCTGGTCACCGCCAGCGGCACGCGCTACCTGACCACGCGCAAGGTGGCGCTGCGCGACGAGCACGGCCAGGCGACCCATGTGCTGGGCATCTCGCTGGACGTCACCGACCGCAAGCAGGCCAGGGAAGTGCTGCGCGCCACCGCCGAACGGCTGGACGCCAGCGCGCGCTTCCTGCGCGCCGTGACCGACAACCTGCCCGGCATGGTGGCCTACTGGGACGCCACCCTGCGCTGCCGCTTCGCCAACCGCTATTTCCTCGACTGGCACGGCGCCAGCCAGAACAGCATCATCGGCGCCTCGATGCCGGACGTGGTCGGCCAGCAGCAGTACGCGGAAGTCGCCTCTTACGTGTCGGCGGCGCTGGCCGGCGAGCCGCAGGGCTTTGCCGGCCGGCTGCAATGGCCGTCGGGCGAAACCAGCCACACCTGGGTCAACTACATTCCCGATGTCGACGACAGCGGCGCGGTCAAGGGTTTCTTTGTGCTAGTCTCCGATATCACCGAATTGAAGGAAACGGAACTGCACTTGCAGGAGCTGAACGAAGAACTGATCCTGGCGCGCGACCGCGCCGAGGCCGCCAGCCGCATCAAGAGCGAATTCCTGGCCAATATGAGCCACGAAATCCGCACCCCGATGAATGCCATCATCGGCCTGGCGCGGCTGCTGGAAGAAGCGCCGCTGGCGCCGCGCGAGCGCGGCTATCTGCACAAGATCCAGTTCGCCACCCAGTCCCTGCTCAGCCTGGTGAACGACGTGCTGGATTTTTCGCGCGTGGAAGCCGGGCAGCTGGTGCTGGAGCATGCGCCGTTCAACCTGCAGCACATCCTCGACAGCATCAGCGTCATGCTGAGCGGCAGCGCCAGCGACAAGGGTCTGGAGCTGGTCTACCACATCGATCCGGCCATGCCGAACGAACTGGCCGGCGACCCGATGCGCCTGCAGCAAGTGCTGCTCAACCTGATCGGCAACGCCATCAAGTTCACCGCGCAGGGCGAGGTGGTGCTGTCGGTGCGGCCGGCCCCGGGCTCGCTCCGGCCCGGCGATGCCGCCATGCTGGTCGAGTTTGTGGTGCGCGACACCGGCATCGGCATCGCCGCCGACCAGCAGGAAAGCATCTTCGAGGCCTTCTCCCAGGCCGACAGCAGCACCAGCCGCAAGTTCGGCGGCGCCGGCCTGGGGCTGGCGATCTGCCGCCAGCTGGCCGACATGATGGGCGGCGCCATCAGCGTCACCAGCGTGCCGGGCCGCGGCGCCGAATTCCTGTTCGCCTGCCCGCTCGAATGCCCGGCGCCGGCGCCGGCGCTGGCGCAGACACCGCCGGCCGGCGGCGCGCTGTCGGTGCTGATCGTCGACGACAACGCCAGCGTGCGCCAGGCGCTGCACGCGGCCGGGCGCAGCTTCGGCTGGGACACCGCCTGCGCGGCCGGCGCCGAACAGGCGCTGACCCTGTTGCAGGAACGCGCCCGCGCCGGTCGTCCCTATGACCTGCTGCTGCTGGACCGCGACATGCCCGGCACGGACGGCCCCGCCATGCTGGAGCAAGTGCCGGCCGGCCTGCACCTGCCGCCGGTGCTGATGATGGTTTCCGAACACCGGGCCGCCACGCTGACCCAGCAATCGGCGGCGCTGGGGCTGGCTGGCGTGCTGGCCAAGCCGGTCAGCGCGATGCGGCTGCTGGAACGGGTCAGCTCCCTGCTGGCCGGCGATCAGGCCAGCGCCGGCATCCTGAGCGAGCTGGAGCACGCGCCGCTGCAGGACCGCCTGCGCGGCATGCGCATCCTGCTGGTGGAAGACAATGAAATCAACCAGGAAGTGGCGCAATACATGCTGCTGCACGCGGGCGCTTCGGTGGAGGTGGCGGCCAACGGCAAGCTGGCGGTGGAACTGCTGGCGGCCGCGCCCGAGCGCTACGACGTGGTGCTGATGGACGTGCAAATGCCGGTCATGAACGGTTACGACGCCACCCGCGAAATCCGCCGTCAGGGCTTGCTCACCCTGCCCGTCATCGCCATGACCGCCAACGTGCTGGAGGACGACCGCCGCCGCGCCGCCGAAGCCGGCATGAATGCCCACGTGGCCAAGCCGATCGACGCCGAGGAACTGATCTCGGTGCTGACCCGGCTGGTGACCATCCACGATGCCGCGCGCGACATGGAGGCGCCCGTGCCGGTGCGGGCGCCTGCCGCCAGCCCGATGCCGCCGCTGTCGCCGCTGCCGGGCATCGACGTGGAAGCGGCGCTGGCGCGGCTGGGCGGCAACCAGGACGCGCTGACCGCCCTGCTCAAGCGTTTTGAACAATCGCAAGGCGGCGCCGTGGGCGAAGTGCGCCGCCTGCTGGCATCCGGCCAGCGCCAGCAGGCGGCGCAAGTGCTGCACCGTCTGCGCGGCGTGGCGGCCAACCTCGGCGCCAGCGAGGTCGCCCGCCTGAGCGCCGCCGTCGAGGCCGTACTGCACGACGGTGCGGCCGACACGCTGGCCCTGCCGGCCGCCCTTGGCCGGCTGGAGCAGGCGCTGGACCTGGTGACGCGCACCGCCCGCGGCCTGGCCGCGCCGGCGCACACTATTCCCCAAAGCAACACTCCCGTCCCCGAGCTGGCGCAAAAACTGGCGGAGCTGCAAAGTTTGCTTCAAAATAACAATCTGAAAGCACTGGACCACTTCCGGGCGCTGCGCCCGGCGCTGGCATCGGCCGGCCAGGCGCAAGCCCTGGGCGAAGCGGTGGAAACCCTCAATTTCAAGGCCGCGCGCCTGATGGTGGAAGAAATGTTGCAGCGAAAGGAAAGTGCATGAGCTGGACCGATCTGGCGCGCAATGGTCGCATCCTGGTGGTGGATGACGCCATGGAAAACATCCAGATTCTGCACCATGCGCTGCGCGAAGAACACGAAGTCCTGTTTGCGCTGGACGGCGAACAAGCCCTGCAGATCGCCCGCGAGCAGCAGCCGGACCTGATCCTGCTCGATGCCGTCATGCCGGGCATGGATGGCTACGCGGTGGTGGCGGCGCTGCGCGGCTCGCCGCGGCTGCAGGACATCCCGGTGATCTTCGTCACCGCCCTGAGCCAGCCGGAAGATGAAACGCGGGCGCTGGAAGGCGGCGCGGTCGACTTCATCAGCAAGCCGTTCAACGTGGCGGTGGTGCGGGCGCGGGTGCGCAGCCAGCTGACCATCAAGCGCCAGGCCGACGCCATGCGCGAGCTGAGCATGACCGACGGCCTGACCGGCGTGGCCAACCGCCGCAACTTCAACGACACCGTCGATGCCGAATGGCGCCGCTGCGCGCGCGCCGGCCTGCCGCTGTCACTGATCATGATCGACATCGACCACTTCAAACTGTACAACGACCACTACGGCCATCAGGCCGGCGACACCTGCCTGCAGCAAGTGAGCGCGGCCATGAAACGCTGCGCCACCCGCCCGCAGGATTTGCTGGCGCGCTATGGCGGCGAGGAATTCATTCTGCTGCTGCCGCAGGAAGGGGCGGAAGGCACGGAAGTGGTCGCCAAACGCATCCTCGACGAAGTGGGCAAGCTGGCGATACCGCACGCCACCTCGCCGACGGCGCCGGTGGTCACCGTGAGCATGGGCCTGTCGACCACCCTGCCGCCGTCCGGCAGCAGCGACCCAAGCGCCCTGATCCGCGCGGCCGACGCCAACCTCTACCGCGCCAAACAAAGCGGCCGCAACCGGTATTGCATCACGCCGGGCAGCGGCGTTTAAATTCGTTCAAAGATCATCCCAGCCAGGTAAGCGATGCAGCCGGGCGCTGGTTCTGTAGTAAAAACCAAGACCGCCGCCAAAGAACGCTGTCACCATCAGAACCAACACAATCGCTGCCTCCAGCGAGGGCGGCCTATCACCCAAGTCCATCATGTAAAGCCCCAGGCCACAGAAGCCGAATGGCAAGCCCATGATTAACACCAGGGGAAAGACCTTCATGAAGTGCGGCGGCGGGATTTTTACGCCCACTTTCCATAAAAAGCTAAATGTCGGGGGCAGATAGTTTCTTTCCGTGATGCTGGTTCTACGCAGCAAAGCAAGCGAAGCATCTTTCTTCCGTTCAAATTCATCCATAGTTTTGCAGTATCGCTCACTTCGCTTTCGGTGGCTCCGCCTTTGATTTCTTGACGTCCACAACGAGGACATGCTTGTTGACGGCGCCTGACTGCTGTTGCTTGACAACCTGTACAGCGACTGGCCTCTTATCGTAGACGGAACGCGGTGGTTTGGGAGCGAGCATAACTTAGTCCGAAGAGTTGAAGAACTATTACGTGGTGGTATTTGTCATTTCCTCAAGACAGAGTTAGTAAGAAAACACTGTATCGTGCGCGGGTTCTTCATTATGCTGAGCCGTTTTCCACATTCAGCGGGAGGCGGACCATGAAGTACAGCGTGCTGTTTTTTGCTTTGATGACGGGCGTAGCGGCCCCGGCGTTCAGCCAGTGCTGCGGTTACGGCATGAGTTACGACAACGTGACCGTCTGGCCGCAGCCGATTCTGCATCACGCCGGCGAACCGGAGCCCAAATACAAAAAGCCGCCGCTGATCACCGCCCCGCCCAACGTCGAGGCCAACGCACGTACCTTGTCGATGAACTTCCCTCCCGCGCAGCGCGCCGAGATGGAAAAAGCCTTCATCCTCAGCATGGACGTCTACACCCAGGTGGAGAAGAAAATGGGCTGGTTCCCGCGCGACCTGGCAGGCGCGCTGTCCGCCTTCGTGGTCGGCAACTACATGGTGATGAAAAACACCGACGTCTCGGACGAAGCCTTCGACGCCGTCACCCGCCAGTTCCGCGCCCAGGACAACCTGCGCGACATGCTCAAGAACAATCCCCCGGAAAAGGTGCGCGACGTCTTCGAACAAAGCGCCATGATAGGCGCCTTCATGGCGGTGACGCAGAAGTCGCTGAAACAACATCCCCAGCCGCCGGCCGTCCTCAAGAACCTCCATAACGCCGCCGTGGAAAACCTGAAGCTGGTGATGCGCACCGCCCCGGACAAACTCAACATCGACATCACCGGCATCGCGCAATGATGGGAGTGTTAGAGGGCATGGCGAGCGAAACGGACGACTGCTTTCGCCCCTAAGCGAACTGCGTCTTATAATCTTTCAATATCTTAGCTTCTAAATTTTGCCGTGTATCGTGTGAACACCCATCCTTGAATTTTCGTACCATCGCCGTATTCGTATGTTACCTCCGTCCAGTCGCGGCTTTTAGACAATACATTAACTACTTGTCCAAATTTAAGTTCGCCGACAATTGGCGCTCTTGCATTAGGAGTGGCCCTGAGAAGTAGGACGTTTTTAGTGACAAAGCGATAATCGCTCAGTTCTATTCCCAGCTCTGAAAACGAAAGCTTCTTTATAGTTTTTACCTGTTCTCGTTGGGGAGTTGCTTTGGCTGCTTCCAGGTATGCTTGAACATAAGGAGTAACTAGATTACCTATTACACCACTGGCAGCCCCTATTAAAAGCGGCCAAACAAAGGCCACCCAGATGGAAAGAAGTAACCATTTAAGAACCCAAGGGGCTTTTTCAAGCGCCTTAGAGAAGCCAAGTGGCGATTCTGCCGAAGCCATTTGCCGTAGCACTTCATCTACGTCTTGGTCCGTTGCTGCAGCAAGCTCTGCGTTGATGCTAGCGGATGAAGTCGGAGTGTGCTGTCCGATATCTTCTAATAACGAATCTATGAAGTCTGCTTGCTGTAAACGCTCGAACGACTCGGCAAATGCTCTGCTACTGACAAGGGACTCTGCCCACTTGGGAACTGAACTTATTCCATCCAGGTCTCTTAAATATTTATTGATTGAGCTACCCGCTGATAACGACTCAGCCAATTTTTTCCATGAGCTATTCGCTTCGATGTTCCTCAGGTGATGACTAACTGCATCGCTAGCAGTTAACGACTTCACCAACTTGCTCCACGAGCTATTTTCTTCGACATTCTTAATATTATTGAAGATGGAATTGCTATTGGCGAGCGACTTCGTCAACTTGTTCAATGAACTGTTTTCTTCAATATACTTTAAATGTTTTGTGAAAGAGTCTTTTTCGGAAAAGGGGGCAGCCAATTTCCCCCAAGAGCTGTTTGACTCAAGGCTCTTCAGGTGCTCAGTGATTGCGCTGCTTACCGTTAGCGACTTGGCCAGCTTGCTCCAAGAATTGTTTACTTCGATATCCGTTAGATGCTTTGAAATGGAGCTGCCTACGGATAGCGATTCAGCCACTTTTCTCCATGAGTTGCTTTTATCGATACTTTTCAAATTTTCTGAGATTAGGCTGCTCGCTGCTATCGATTTCGCCAATTTATTCCATGAACTGTTCGCTTCAATATCCTTCATGTACTTCGAAACTGAATTAATTCCGTATATTGAATCGCCTCCGTTCCGTATAATGCCAATATCATTCAATTCTTTAAAAAATTTCGGATATATAGAATTACTGCTCATAATTCCCTCCTACGTTTCACTGCCATAGTGCGGTGCTGGCCGTTGCCAGTAAAATATTTGAAAACTTAGTTATTTCTTTTTTTAATTAGAAACATCCATATTTTGAACACACCCAAGAATAAAAAATATGGCCAAATCAAAGCCAGACAGCAACCAAGTCCGAAACGGGAAAATACACTTTTTGGAAAAATTTGGTCACGGTAGCCAAATAGCGGTAGGTCGCCTCGCCAGCCTGACCAAGCCCAGGCAGTAGATACGGCTACACAAGCTGCCACGCCACACGCATATATCTGTAGTGCTGTCATAGCTAAAATCATATGGTATAAAAAAAATCCATTTTCCAGCCATCTGACAATGCTGCTACTCAATGTGAGCGACAGCTTATGGCCGACCTCGGCCGGCGGCGTTCAGTAGCAGCTTGTTAAACTGCAAAACTCGCGTTCTCACTCTGGACGAAAGGCGCGTCGCCACCGAAGTCTAGCAGCCGGGCTTCGGCACGGTAACTGGAGTGCCACGCACTGTACGAACGCTTTCAGGGGTGTTATCCGGCCCGACTAAGTTTCCGCCGAAGCGTTCGAACCAAAGAAAGGGCCCAATTCGTTGTTCGGGCGTAGCTTCACATAGCTTCCAAAACTGTCCGTTTGGATCTACATATATCGCCCAGATACCATCCCCACGTGCGTTTGTCTTTTGCAAATAAATGCGAGCCATCCAGCGGACTTTGCTCGGCTCATCGATACGATACTCATCTGACCTTGGTGGTTGTTGTTCCTCGTCTTGAATATGTTGCTCATGAATCCTGGGACGGACCGCGCCGTGGAAAATGCACTCGTAAAAGCGACTCCATTCAGCGGGTTCTGGCCATTCATTTTGATAATAGGCTTGAGATTTGGGCGAAATGGAGCGAAACCAGTCACCCCATTCGTGCCAATAGACTTCACCGTGTCCCATTCTCCAACCAATGCTCCCCCATGGAATTAACGGGAACAACGACCGGTTCTGGCCGTTCTCCGTCAAAGCCATCGCAGCAGGTCTATGAGCTTTTCCCAAAACTGGTCCCCGAACTTCACCGCTAAAAAACCACACAAAAAAACTGCCAGCAAAAATACACAGATCCATGATGCCGATGAAGTCAGTGAGAAGCCGAGTATGACGCATATCGCAATGAATACGCCAAGTGCCGCTCCACAGCCAAACCGTGTTTTTAGCTCATCTGGGCTAACCGGGGACTCATTTGATTCGTTCATATCTTAGTGCGTGGAAATGAGCGGCGGCTCCTGGCCGAGTTCAGCCCAAACTCATTTTGTAAGAAGATAGGAAAAGCGCTCTGCCAGCATGCCCCATTGCTTCTGACTGCCATCGGTAGCGGTCGCGTTTGCCACGCAACGCTCAAGAATCTCCTGGCATCTCGGCTTCGACAATGTGATATTGCCACTCGCCATGAAGGCATCCATTCCGCATCTAGCTCCAGCCAGATAAACGTCCAGATATTCAACGCCGCCTCTTTCGAGAAGCTCTTGTGCGAGGCTGGATACAACCATGTTGACTCCCCATGCTTCCTTTGCAAAAAGGGTCTCTGCCTTATAAAGCGCTGCAATCAAAGGCAATGAGAACGCGTCTTTCTCATCCTCAAAATAACTGCATACATCCTGGCGAAACTGCATGTTCGAATCGGTGAACTCATAAGTCTTCCACTGCTATCATATCTTTTTCATTTCAAGTTACTTTACTGCTGGCTGGCGGTTACTGGCCGACCTTTGACCACGAATGTGTTCTGATCTGGTACTACCCCCAATTTCTACGCACAATCTCTACACCGACGACAAGGACACCCAGACAAGCAAATATCCATTTGCGTTGACCACGCATTTTATCCCCGAGCATGGAGAGTTCTGGGTCACCAAGTTCGGCATAGCTTCGATTGGCGAAATAAGCAACGTAACCAAGTGATCCGTATTGTGGTTCATCTTCGAACTGCACCGGTGAGCCTACAGATTTCCAATGCTCCGGATGATTCAATTCGAGATATCTAACGAAGCGTCCATAGCGGCGTATATACATAACGTTCAGTGCTAAAAGTGCCACTGCTCCGAGCCCTCCAATAATTATCCCAAGTACATGCATTACTTTCCTGTATGTCTGGTGTTGGCCGAATACAGTCAGCCACGCACAGAATACCATCTTGCCAATCTGCAAAATTCTCCAATTCTCACCTTTGGCGATGAGCACCAGCACTCACGTCAAGAATGTTGCTGGAAGCCGCGCTGGGCCGCGAAGCGTTCGAGGTGGTGGTCGACATCACCCAGGGTGAGGTCGATCATGGTCAGGCGCTTGAAGTGGTGGGCCGCCGGCAGTTCGTCGGTCACGCCCATGCCGCCATGCAGTTGCACCGCCTGCTGGCCGATGAACTTGGCCGCCTGACCGATGCGCACCTTGGCCGCCGACGCCACCCGGCGCCGCTCCTCGGCATCGCAATCCATGCGCGCCGCCACCAGCATCGCCATCGACCTCGCCTGCTCCAGATGGATGTACATGTCCGCCATGCGGTGCTGCAAGGCCTGGAAGCGGCCGATGGGCGCGCCGAACTGCTGGCGCGTTTTCAGATATTCCAGCGTGGCGTTGAAGATGGCGTCCATCGCGCCCACCGCTTCCGCGCACAGCAGGCTGACGCCGTAGTCGGCCGCCTCCTCCAGCATGTCCCAGCCGCCTCCCATCTTGCCCAACAGCGCCGAGGCCGGCACCGCCACGTGGTTGAACTGCACGGTGGCCGCGCGCTGGCCGTCGATGGTGCGGTAGTCGCGGATCACCACGCCCGGCGTCTCCACCGGCACCACGAACAGGCTGATGCCATTGGTATCGCGCTGGGTGCCGGCGCTGCGCGCCGAGACGATTAGCGCACCGGCCTGGCCGCCGTGGATCACCACCGTCTTTGTGCCGTCGATGCGATAGCCCTCGCCGTTGATGCTGGCGATGGTTTTGATGTCGGCCAGATCGTGGCGCGAGTGTTTTTCGCCGAGCGCGCAGGCCAGCTTCAGCTCGCCCTTGGCCACGTCTTCCAGCCGGTGATGCTGGTTGCCCGCCAGTTGCAGGAATTTGGCGCCCCACACGGTGGCGAAGTAAGGCTCGACCACCAGCCCTCGGCCCAGCTCCTGCATCACCACCAGCATGTCCACCGCCGTACCGCTGAAGCCGCCCTGCTCTTCCGGCACCGGCAAGGCCGTCATGCCCAGTTCCACCAGCGTGCTCCACGCCACGTCCGACACGCCGCTTTGCGAATGAATGATGCGCTTGCGCGTCTCGAAGCTGTAATCCTTGTCCACCCAGCGGCGCAGGGCGTCGGCAAATTGCTGCTGCTCTTCCTTGAGGTTGAAATCCATTGCCGCTCCCTTACAGGCCCAGAATCATCTGGGTGATGATGTTTTTCTGTATCTCGTTCGAACCGCCGTAGATCGAGGTCTTGCGGTAGTTGAAGTAGTAGCCGCTGAGCGGCGCGGCGGCGTCGTCGCCGGTGACGGCGTGATCGGCCTTGCCTTCAAGGTAGTCGGTATCGAACGGCAGCGCGTCCGGTCCCAGCGCTTCCACCATCAGTTCGGTCAGTTGCTGCTGGATTTCCGAGCCGCGCACTTTCAGTAGCGACGCTTCCGGCCCCGGCGCGTGCGATTCGCGCGTCAGCACGCGCAGCACGGTGGTTTCCAGTGCCATCAGTTCGATTTCCAGGCTGGCCACCTTGGCCGAGTACACCGGGTCCTGCATCAGCGGCTTGCCGTGCTTGTAGTGTTCCGAGGCGATCTTTTTCAGGAACAGCAGTTCGCGCTTGGAGCGGCCCACCGCCGCAATGCCGGTGCGCTCGTGGCCCAGCAGATATTTGGCGTAGGTCCAGCCCTTGTTTTCCTGGCCGATCAGGTTTTGCACCGGCACCTTCACGTTGTCGAAGAAGACTTCGTTCACTTCGTGGTCCTCATCCAGCATGATGATGGGACGCACGGTGATGCCCGGCGATTTCATGTCGATCAGCAGGAAGGAGATGCCCTCCTGCTTGCGCACCGTGCTGTCGGTGCGCACCAGGCAGAAGATCATGTCGGCGTGCTGCGCCAGCGTGGTCCAGGTTTTCTGGCCGTTGACGATGTAATAATCGCCCTCGCGCTCGGCCGTGGTTTTCAGCGAGGCCAGGTCGGAGCCCGAGCCCGGCTCGGAATAGCCCTGGCACCACCAGTCATCGCAATTCAGGATGCGCGGCAGGTAGTGGGCCTTTTGCGCGTCGTTGCCGAAGGCCATGATCACCGGCGCCACCATGTTGACGCCGAACGGCAGGATGGGCGGCGTGCCGGCGCGGGCGCACTCTTCTTCCCAGATGTGGCGCTGCGTGGCGCTCCAGCCCGGACCGCCATACTCGACCGGCCAGCCGGGCGCGGCCCAGCCCTGGCGCGCGACGATCTGGTGCCAGCGCACGTAATCCTGACGGTTCAGGCGCAGGTGGTTGCGGACTTTCTTTTGCAGGTCGCTGGGCAGGCTGGCGTCCAGAAAGCCCCGCACCATGTCGCGAAACGCCAGATCCGCAGCCGTGTAAGTCAAATCCATGCTGTCTCCTTGCTGTTGTGAAAAGCACGACCGTTCACAACGATTGTACTCCCATGTCTCTTTGCATAGGGCGACAGAATCGGCGATTTTGTTCACTTTCAGGAAGCTTTTTATCAGCCACGAAAGTGGCCTGTCCGGATTGCAAAAGTGGCCGGACCAATCTAGAATGGTCTGACCAAATAAACGTTTAACAATAAAGAGACGAAACTGTGACCTCCCCATCCGTCCTGCTTGCGGCCGCCGCCGCCGCCCTGCTCGCCCTCCCTGCTCATGCGGAGGGACCATACCGCAATCCAGACAACAAAAGCATTTACGACGCCGGCGAAGGCACTTACACCGTGCCCTATAAAAAGCCGACCGTGGCGGAAATCACCGCCGCGCTGGACCGCATTCGCGGCTACCTGGAAGCGACCACGCCCACCAGGGTGATCCACAAGGACACGGGCGTGCAGATCACCGATTTCAGCCAGTCGGTAGCCGACGCCATCGTCGAACCGAGCAGCGCCGAATGGGGCATCCAGGTCTACGAAATGGGCGTGGTGCATGCCGGCCTGATCAAGACCGCGGCCGTCACCGGCGACCCGAAATACACGGCCATGATCGACCGCCACTTCCAGTTCATGCACGACAAGATGCCTTACTTCAAGGCGCAGGAAGCGCAATTCCACCTCAAGCGCGCCAACAGCTTCGCCCGCTTTATCGAACCGCGCTCGCTGGATGACGCCGGCTCCATGTGCGCGGCACTGATCCGCGCCCGCTTCGCCCACATCGGCCCGGACATGGGCCAGTTCATCGACACTTGCAGCAACTGGGTCTACAAAAAGCAGTTCCGCCTGAAAGACGGCACGCTGGCGCGCGAGCGGCCGCAAGCGGTGTCGCTGTGGGCCGACGATATGTACATGGGCGTGCCGGCGCTGGCCGAGATGGGCCACCTGACCGGCAAGCGCGAGTACTACGACGACGCGGTCAGAAACGTGCTGCAAATGAGCGGCTACCTGTTCAATCCGCAAAACGGCCTGTACACCCACGGCTGGAACGCCAACGACCCGGACGCGCCGCGCTTCTACTGGGCGCGCGCCAACGGCTGGGCGGTGCTGACCATGAGCGACCTGCTGGACGTGCTGCCGAAAGACCATCCCGGCTATCCGAAGGTGCTGGCGCAACTGCGCCTGGCCCTGCGCGGCATCGCCGAGCAGCAGTCGGGCGAAGGCTTGTGGCACCAGATGATCGACCGCCACGATTCCTACCTTGAAACCTCGGCCAGCGCCATGTTCACCTACGTGATCGCGCACGCCATCAACGAAGGCTGGATCAGCCCGGCGACCTATGGCTCGATCGCGCAGGCCGGCTGGGTCGGCCTGTCGACCCGCATCAACGGGCGCGGCCAAGTGGAAGGCACCTGCGTCGGCACCACCTTTGCCAGCGACCATATCTACTACTACAACCGCCCGACCAGCGTCGACGCGCTGCACGGCTACGGCCCCACCCTGCTGGCGGGCGCCGAGATGATCAAGCTGCTCAACAATCCCAAAATCGACATCCAGGTCAAGCTGCGCACCTACCATTACGTGCCCAAGGGCGCCGGCGCCACCAACTACAGCCATGAATAAGAGGACCGCCATGCGTACATCCCTGCTTCTTCCCCTGGCCGCCCTGCTGACCGGCGGCGCGCTGCACGCGGCCGAGCTGGCCCGCATCACCGTGACCCATGACATGGATCAGGCGCGGCCGTCGGAAACCATCGCCATCCCCTGGAGCGAAATCAACCGCGTGCTGCCGGGTGCGCTGATCCAGAAGATCGCGGTCAAGGACAGCCAGGGCCATCTGCTGCCTTACCAGGTCAGCAACGTCAAGCCGCAGGCCAAGGACCCGCAAGGCATCGGCGTCGCGTATGGCGAACTGTACTTCCAGCACAGCTTTGCCGCCGGCGAAAAGCAGGCCAGCTTCACGGTGGAAAAAACCGAGACCGTGACGCCGCCGTTCGCCGCCCAGACCTTCGCCCGCTACGTGCCGGAGCGGCTGGACGACTTCGCGTGGGAAAACGACCATGTCGGCCATCGCACCTACGGCCCGGCGCTGGCCGCGCCGGACACCGCCGGCGCCGGCAAGGAAGTGCTGGTCACGAGCGGGCTGGACATCTGGTTCAAGCGGGTGAACTATCCCATCGTCGACCGCTGGTACAACAAAGGCCATGACCACTACCACCACGACGAGGGGGAAGGCATGGATATGTACAACGTCGGCAAATCGCGCGGCGCCGGCGGCACCGGCGTGTGGGACGGCAAGCAGCTTTACGTGGGGCGCAACTACGCCGCATGGAAAGTGCTGGCCAACGGCCCGATCCGCAGCGTGTTCGAGCTCAGCTACGACAGCTGGGACGCTGGCGGCGTCAAGGTCAGCGAAGTCAAGCGCTTCACCGTCGACGCCGGCCAGGACTTCGACACCATGGACAGCACCTTCACCTTCAGCGGGCCGGCGCGGTTGACCGTGGCGGTCGGCCTCAACAAAAAGCCGGCCGACAAGAACCAGAATGAAAAAATCGCGGTGGGCCGCGATGGTGTGGCCCTGACGCAATGGGTGACGCAAGACACCAAGGGCGCCTTCGGCACCGCCATCGTGCTGCCGACCGCCACCGGCGCGGCGGAAGACCCGCTGAACGAGCTGATCCTCGCGCCGGTGGAATCGGGCAAACCGCTGCGCTACTACATCGGTGCCGCCTGGGACCGCGCCGGCCACGTCAATACGGCGGCCGGGTGGCAGGAGAAAGTCAAGCTCCAGGCCGCCCGCGCCGCCCACCCGCTGAAAGCCACCGTCACGCCCTAACCCCAACCCGGGGTCAGTTCTTGCATTCATTCATGAGCTCGTGTGCGATTGCAAGAACTGACCCCGGGTTACCGGGTTATTGCATGGTGTAGGTTTGCTGGGGGGTGTCGACCGCGTAGTTGTTGGCGCTGTCCCAGTAGGTGTAGTTGTAGCGCACCACGTCGCCCGCTTTCAGCCCGCTCGCGGTGTAGCTGTTGGCGCCGCCCGCCTGTGTCATCCGCACGTTCAGCTGGCCGCCGTTGTTCACCGTGTAGTGCACGTCCGCCCAGCTGGTGGTGTTGATGGTGAACTTCAGCATCGTTGCGCTGATCTGGGTAGCGGCTGGCGCCGGCGTTGGCGTGGGTGTCGGTGTCGGTGTCGGCGTAGGAGTTGGGGTTGGCGTCGGCGTCACACCGCTATCCCAGATCACGTCATCCACCGACATCTGGAACGCCGACTGCGGCAAGGCCGCGCCATCGCTGGCGATCTGGAACAGGTCCAGCATCGATTGCAGCGCCACTTTCGGCCCGGCCAGGTCGGCGATCGGAATGGTGGCCGTGCCCCAGTCGCCATTGCGCACCAGCCCGTAGGTGGTGGCATTGGCCGGGAACTTCACCGCATTCTGGTTGGTGTAGGTATCCTGGATGCCCACCGTGAAGGCGACATTGGCCGGTATCTTGATCTTCAGTTTCATATTGCCATTGCGGAAGCCGCTCATGTCGCGCGCCTGGCGCGATTCCACGCTGCCGCCAAACCACGAGCCCGGCGTGTTGAAACTCCACGACAACGCATTCGCGCCCTCGTACGGGGCGATATTCCCGGCCGAAGTGGACGCCGTATTCCACACGAATACGTCCGAAGTATTGCCCGCCTCCAGCTTGTTGTTGACCACCGTGTTATCGGTGTACACGCCGAACTTGCCCACCTCCACCGGCGTCTGGTTGCCCAGCTTGACCGAACCCTTGCCATCCAGCTGATACACGCGCACGTAGTCGACATACATGGTGCCCGGCAGCGGCGCCGTCACCTGCGCCGGCGTGGCCGCGTCGGTGAAGTTGCCGCCCACCGCCAGGTTGAACAGCAGGTAGAACGGCGCTTGCAGCGCGGACGAGTTCACCGGCAGCGGGCTGTTGTACAAGTCGTACTCCAGCCCGTTGTCGATCACCGTGAAGCGCATCTGCGACTCGGTCCAGTAGAAGCGGTAAATCACAAAACGGTTGGCCAGCGATTGCGACGGCACGTACCAGTTCTTGGTCTGCCATGCGGTCGAGGCGGCGCAGCTTTCGTTGCCCGGCACGCAGGCCGCCTGCTGCCAGGTGATGACGTTGGCGCCGACAAAATTATCGATGCCCGGCGTCGGCGCACCGGCCGCCGCGCGGCTGCTGGCCTTGTGCCCCATTTCCATGATGTCGATCTCGCCTTTGCGCGGCCAGGTTTGCGGACTCACGCCCAGCATCCACGCCGCCGGCCACAGGCCGGTGCCCAGCGCCGGCGTGGCCATGCGGATTTCCACCATGCCGTATTGCACTTGCACCTTGTTGAAGGAATCGATTTTGCCGGAGGTGAAGACGTTGCTGCCGACCGTCTGGCTGCGCGCCTGGATCGCCAGCGCCCGCGTGCCCGATTCGAACGGCACGTTGACGATGGACAGGTTGCCGGGGCTGTAGTATTCCAGCTCCTGATTGCCATAGCCGCACAGATTGATCTGGCAACCATTGCCGTCGAAGGCGGTCCACAAGCTGGTGTTGAGCGCTGCGCCGTTGAACTCTTCCGACCACAGCAAGGCGCCGATGACAGGACTGGTGACGCTGGCCGTCGCAGGCAAGCCATACGCCAGCATCAGGCTGGCGGCGACGGCGGACAAAACGAACGCTGGTTTCTTCATTATGTCTCCTTATCCACACTCCAAAACAAGCTGGAAACGATTCCAATTGCCGAAGTTGAATATATTCCGATAAATATTTTTTGTCAACGCCCGCACGCAAGCGTGCACAACTTGCTGTATTAAATAGACAGTCGGCCAACTATTCCGTATGCTTCTAGTAGTAATTCCATTGCCACAGGGCATGGAGCATTTATATGGTTACTTGTGCGCGATTTACTCTTACCTGTTGCTAGGGTCGCGGCCCTCGCCCTGGCGCCGCTGCTTGCCCACGCCGCGACCACGCCTTGGCAAAAGCTTGCGCCCACCATGTTTGAGCATCTGGCGCCGGCCGAGCGCGGCTTTCCCAATCCGATCACGATGAGCATCGCCCAGGATGGCGACGGCTTCATGTGGTTTGCCACCCAGGCTGGCCTCGGCCGCTGGGACGGCTACCGCATGCGCAATTTCTTCTTCAAGGCGGACGACCCGCACAGCCTGCCGGGCGACTTCGTGCAAACCCTGCATGTCGACCGTCAGGGACGGCTGTGGCTGGGCACCACCACCGGCGGCGTCGCCATGTACGACAAGCGCAGCGAGCGCTTCGTGCGCTACCCGGCCGGCCCGCAGAGCCTGAGCAGCCCGGCCATCACCGCGCTGGCCAGCGATCCGCAAGGCGGCATCTGGGTCGGCACGGCGGCCGGGCTCGATTACATCGATACCGCACACGACGGCGTCATCCGCCACTACCCGCGTGAAGCCAGCGCCGCCGGCGGGCCGCGCAGCAACCAGATCCGCGCGCTGGCGGTGGATCAGGCCGGCGACCTGTGGATCGGCTCCAGCGCCGGCCTGGCGCGCCGCGACCACCGCAACGGCCAGTTTGAAGACCTGCCCCTGACCAACGCCCCGGCCGACGCCGTGCTGTCGCTGGCCGCCACCGGCGGCGGCGAGGTGCTGTTCGGCACGCTCAAGAGCGGCGTCGGCGTGGCGCGCGCCGGCGACGCCGCCCGCCTGCTGACCCTGCCGCAAATCAAGGATGCCGGCAGCGCCATGGTGCTGTCGCTGAGCGAGACCAAGCCCGGCCTCTGGTGGGCGGCCACCTATGGCGGCGGCCTGATCGAATTCGACCTCAACGGCAACGGCCGGCGCATCGTGCACCGCCCGGCCACCGCCATCAGCCTGGGCCATGATCGCACCGCCGCCGTGCTGCGCGACCGCAGCGGCCTGGTATGGGTGTCCAATGAGCGCGGCGTCGACATTCACAACCCGGCCAACGACACCGTGGCCACCATCCTCGATGGCGCCGGCCTGCCGGAAATTTCCGCCTTCGCCTTCCTGACCGACGCCGGCAACCGCCTGTGGGTGGCGCTGGGCGACCAGGGCATCGATCTGGTCGGCGCTGACGGCACGCGCAGCGCCGGCCTGCGTCCCGATCCGGCCCGGCCCGACAGCGCCCTGCCCAACCGCCTGATCCTCGGCATGGCCGAGGCCGAGCCGCAGGAAGCCTGGATCGCCACCGCGCTCGGCCTGTACCATACCAGCGGCAAGGGCACGCGGGTCCGGCGCGTGCCGCTGCCGCAAACCGATCCGTATCCGCGCATCGGCAGCATCGTGCGCCAGGGCGCGGTGCTGTGGCTGGGCGTGCCGGGCGGCCTGCTGCGCTACGACCTGCGCGACCGCAGCGCCCAGTTGTATGGCCAGGGTCCGGCCGCCAGCGGCGGTTTGAGCGACAACCGCATCACCGCCATGCGCGCCGCACCCGACGGCACGCTGTGGGTCGGCACCCGCAACGGCTTGAATCATTTTGATCCGGCCACCGGCAAGGCCGAGCAAATCCTGCCCGACGTCGTGCCCAACCAGTCGCTGCCGCACAGCGTGATCACCGCGCTGGCCTTCGACCAGCAGGGCCGCCTGTGGATCGGCACCAACGGCGCCGGCATCAGCGTGCTGGCCGGACAGAACAAGGACGGCTCGCGCCGCTTCCTGCACCTTGGCCTGGCCGACGGCCTGCCCAGCCTGACCGTCGCCGCGCTCCAGCCAGACCACGCCGGCCGCATGTGGCTGTCGTCCACCGACGGCCTGGCCACGGTCGACACCGGCACGCTCAAAGCGCACATCCTCGACCGCGCCGCCGGGCTGGTGTTCCAGCCCTACATCGTCGGCGCGGTGGGCCGCACGGCGCAGGACGATCTGGTGTTCGGCACCTCCGGCGGCTACGTGGTGGTGCGGCCGGAATTGCCGCATCCGTGGCCCTACCAGCCGCCGCTGGTGGTCAGCTCGGTGCGGCTGGATCGCCAGACGGTGGCCGCCGCGCCGCTGCTGGGCCAAGGCGCGCGCGCGCTGGAAATCCCGCCCGGCACGCGCAAGGTGGAGGTGGAAATCGCCGCGCTGGACTACTCGGCCAGCCACCGCAACCGCTACGCCTTCCGTCTCGAAGGCTACGACAAGGACTGGGTGGAGGCCGACGCCAGCCACCGCGCCGCCACCTACGCCAACGTGCCGCCGGGCCGCTATCGCCTGGCCATGCGCGGCAGTAACCGTGACGGCAACTGGAGCGCGCATGAGCTGAGCATGGAGCTGCACTTTCTGCCGGCCTGGTATCAGACCTGGTGGGCACGCCTGGGGGCGGTGCTGGCGGTGCTGGTGTCCGGCTGGGGCGCTTACCGCTGGCGGGTGCGCAACCTGCAACAGCAAGTGTATTCGCGCACCCTGCACCTGGAGCGTGTGCACGCCATCGTCAAGTCGATCAACGACGAGCTGGATTTCGACGCCCTGCTCCACACCATCCTGCGCGAATCGAGCGCCATCGGCGAAGTGGGCGTGGCTTATGCGCTGATCTGCGAAGCCCCCGGCGGCCCGCTGGCCATCCGCGCCAGCTGGGGCCACGACGCCCTGCCCTCGGCGCGCGCCGGCATGTCGCTGGCGGCGGCGCAGGCGCAGTTTGTCGACGCGGCCAAGGTGATCGCGCCGGACATGTTCCTCAAGCAGAGCACCATGCTGGCGGTGCAGATCCGCGCCGAGCAGCAGGTGCAGGGCTATCTCGTGTTCAAGCAAAGCACGCCGTTCGCGCGCAAGGATATCGAGATGTTCATGGCCTTGAAGGAGCCGTTCGTGTCGGCCTTCCAGAAGGCCAGCGCCATCAGCGCCATCCAGCGCGCGCGCGCCGATGCCGAAGCGTCCACCCGCGCCAAGAGCGAATTCCTGGCCAATATCAGCCACGAGATCCGCACGCCGATGAATGCGATTCTCGGCTTCGCCGGCCTGGGCACGCATCTGGACTTGCCGGCCAAGCCGCACGATTACTTCACCAAGATCGGCCGCGCCGGCCAGAATCTGCTGAACATCATCGACGACGTGCTGGACTTCGCCAAGATCGAATCGGGCAAGCTGGAGCTGGAATCGGTGCCGTTCGACCTGTCCGAAACGCTGGCGCAGATTGCCGACCTGTTCTCGTGGCGCGCGGCGGAAAAAGGCCTGGAGCTGCTGACCTGGGCCAAGCCGGATGTGCCGCTGCGGCTGGTGGGCGATCCGCTGCGCCTGAATCAGGTGCTGGTCAACCTGGTGGGCAACGCCCTCAAATTCACGGCGCGCGGCCATATCAGCCTGTGCGTGGAACTGGCGGCGCCGGTCGAGGCCGGCGCGCCGGTGCGGCTGCGCTTCAGCGTGGAAGACACTGGCGTGGGCATCAGCGCCGAGCAGCAGGAGCGCTTGTTCCGCGCCTTCTCGCAAGCCGATACCAGCACCACCCGCCTGTACGGTGGCACCGGACTGGGACTGGCGATTTCGCAGCAGTTGGTGCAAGCCATGGGCGGCCAGATCGCCATCGACAGCCGCCCCGACCACGGCAGCCGCTTCCATTTCGAACTGGCGCTGCCCTGCCAGCAGGATGCCGCCTCGACGCCGGCGCCGCTGCCGGGCGGCGCGGCCGGCAAGCGCGTGCTGGTGGTGGCCGCCAACGCCAGCATGCGCGACATGCTGGAACAGCAGTTGCGCAGCGAGGCTTATGCGGTCAGCACCGTCAACAGCGGCGCCGCCGCGCTGGAATACCTGTTGCGCGACGCGGCCGACCTGGCGCTGCTGGACTGGGACCTGCCGCATCTGAACGGCGGCGACACGGCACAGCGCATCCGTGCCGCGCACCCGGCGTTGCCGCTGGTGTTGATGATGACCGAATTCTCGCGCGAGGCGGCCGAACTGGCGGCAACGCAATCCGTCAGCACGCTGCTGGTCAAGCCGGTGCATGCGGCGCAACTGCGCGAGGCGGTATTGGTCGGCCTGGGCCTGGCGCTGCCGGCGCGGCCTGATTTGTCGGCCTCGCCCAAGCTGTCGGAGATGGCGCAACGGATCGCCGGCGCGCGCGTGCTGGTGGTGGACGATAACGTCATCAACCAGCAAGTGGCGCGCGAAGTGCTGCTGGGCGCGGGGGTGCATGTGGAACTGGCCGGCAGCGGCGCCGAAGCCATGCAGATGGTCGATCAGGGCCGGTACGACGCGGTGCTGATGGATATCCAGATGCCGGGCATGGATGGCTACGAGGCCACGGCCAGCATCCGCGCCCGGCCCGAACATGCGCAGTTGCCGTTGATCGCCATGACGGCGCACGCGGTGGCCGGCTTCCGCGAGAGCAGCCTGGGCATGGGCATGACCGACTACGTCACCAAGCCGATCGAGCCCGAGCGCCTGTTCACGGTGCTGGCGGCGCAGATCCGCCGCGGCGCCGAACACGCGCCGGCGCCGGCGCCGGTGGTTGTCTCCGCGCCTGCCATGGCGGGCGTGGACAGCGCCGCCGCGTTGTCGCGGCTGGGCGGCAACCGCAAGCTGCTGGCCGTGCTGCTGGATCGTTTTGCGCGGGACTTCGAAGCCACACCGGAGCAGTTGCGCGCAGCATTGGCGCACGGCGCCTATGAACAGGCGGCGCTGCTGGTGCACAAGGTGCGCGGCGCGGCCGGCAATCTGTCGATGCCGGCGCTGCATCACAGCGCCGGCGAGCTGGAACAATTACTATTGTCGCCGCAGCGCGAGCATCATCACGCTGCGCTGGCGGAGTTTATCGCCACCCTGGAACAGGTGATGGAAGCGGTGGCCGGTCAGATCGCGTCCGTCTCGCCGTAGCGCAGTTCGACCATGGTGCGCGGACCGCTGGCCGCGGGACCGCAGCCGCATACCGCCACCACCGCATGGCGCAGATGGTCGAGCTGCAGCAGCTGTTCGATATCGACATCATTGATGGCGGCCGTGACAAAGGCCGGCATGCCCGCTTCCGCCGCCAGCAGATAGAAAGTCTGCGACAGATGGCCGGCATCCAGCGCCAGCGCGCGATAAGCCTTCTGGTGATTGCGATACTTCCAGAAGCTGCGCTCCATGCGCCCCACCATCAGCACCTGCAAAGGTGCGTCGGCCAGCCAGTGCTGGTCGGCCAGCACCTGTTTGGCCAGCGCCGCCGCCTGCGCACCGTCAAGCGCGCGCAAGGGCCGCAGCTCGTGCTCGATCGGATGATAGTGATACAGGCCGGGCGCCACGCCGTCCACGCGCTGCACCAGCACGAACGCTTCCAGCGGATGCAGGCCGCCGCCGGATGGACTGGTCTTCTTCAGCACCGAGCTATGCGGACCGATGGTGCGCACCTCCTGCGCGCCGAAAGTCCGTTGCAGCAGGCGCGCCGCCACCTCCAGCGGCACGCCGGCCTGCAAATCGAAATTGCGGCCAGTGTAGCGGCGCAGCAGTTGCTCATCCAGATGGCCGCTGCGCGCGGCCGGCAGCTTGAGCGCGCCCTGCGCCGGCAAATCGAAAGTGGGCGGCGGCGGTTCGCCGAACTGATCGAGCAAGGCCTGGAAGCTGGGCGCCTCCATGCCGTTTTCGCTGGTGACTTCGCGCCAGCGGCCGAAGGTATGCGCCAGCGCCGACAGCGGACGCCAGTGGGTGGCGCGCAAGGTCTCGTCGCGTTCGCGGGCGGCGGCGTATTGCGGCGTATCGCCGATCAGCAAACCCAGTTCCAGCAAGCGCGCCACGCAAGCCTCGCCATGGCGCTGCTCGCAGGCGGCGCGCTCGCTCCACACCGTCTGGCTGATGGCGCCCAGCGCCGCCAGTCCGGCGGCGTCGATGGTCAGCTCCTGGTCCAGATGCGGCGCCAGCGCGACCCAGCGGCTATCGCCCGCCAGGCCGCTGCCCCCGGCCAGCACGGCCCGCCAGTCGATGGACAATTGTTCGCGTGATTCGATGTACAGCACTGCGCAGCGGCGGATCTTCATGGCGTTCCATTTCGGCTCAAGGAAGTGTTGAGTCTAGCCTATGCCCACGCATGCTGGCAACGATCCGGCTTGGCAAAAGCAAAACTTTACCGTAGCATGGCTCGCGCATGGAGACATGCCATTCATTATTCCAACCGAGGGACTTCCTATATGAAAACTTCCAGCGAACTCAGTGCCATCCTCGATAAACTCGCTCACGATCACGATTTCCGTGAACACCTGCTGTCCGACCCGGTGGCCGCCCTGGCAGGCGTGGGCGTGACCCTGCATCCGGACGACGTGCCGGCGCAGCGCAGCCTGCCATCGCAAGCCGCCATCGCCGCCGACAAGGAGCAACTGGTCAGCCATCTGGAAAGCACGGCTTCGATGTGGCCGTTCCTGCTGTCCGGCGCCGTATTGCCAAGCTGATTTCGTGCCGCGCTAGTCGATCGTGACCGCCAGATCGCGGTTGCGATTGGCGGCGTTGCCGGCATAGTCCTCCGCCGTGACGCGCAGGATGTAGTTGCCCGGTCCCAGTTCCCCCACCTTCCACGCGCCCGGCGTCAGCTTGCCGTTGATCAGCTTGTTGTTGAGGGCGTACACAAAGCGCGTCTCGCTGGCGCCATGCACGGTGATGCCGCTGCTGGCTGCATAGGCCAGCTTGACCGCCTCGCGGTTGCGCGGCAAACGATCGTACTGCTGCGTGATGATGGGCTCGGCCATGCCCGGAATGGCCCCGCCAGCCTGATTCAGCAACTGATAGCCCAGCTTGTAGACGCCCAGCCGGCGGCGCTTCTGGTTGCCGTTGATCTGATCGCTGGCATCGACCACGATCTGCACTTCGCCCAGACTGCGCGGAATAATCAGACGGCCGTCGCGCTTCCCGGCCAGCGGCTTGCCTTGCGCATCCACTACGCCGATACTGTTGATCTCCGGCGGTATCGTATCTTCCAGATCGATGAACGGCAGCAGCAGCGGATTGAGCGCGCCGCCGTTGGGCTTGTAATCCAGATGCACATGCGCCATGCGGTTGACGGTGCCCAGCGTTTCCCCGGCCGCGAAGCGCGTGCCGCGCCTGACCCGCACCGCGGTGGCCGCGCCCTTCTCGTTTCTGGAGATCAGGAAGCGCGGATCGAGGGCCTTGTCCCTGGCGTCGCGGCCGACGCGCATATGCACGTACTGCATGCCGGCCAGCGCCAGCCCTTCCGACAATTCTCCATAGCCCCAGCTGGCGCGCGGATCGGTGACCTTGCCGGCGCTAATCGCCTGTACCGGCGTGCCGATGGCGGCCTGCACGTCCACACCGCTATGGAAATGATCGCGGTTCTCGCCGTCGAAATTGCCGCGCACCTCGCCCATCAGACCGACCACTTCATGCGGCTTGTTCTGCGGCTTGACCGGCCACTGCACGGTGGCGCTGTGCGACGGCGCACCGGGCGGCGGCGCCTCCGGTTGCGGTTCCTCGCCGGCGTTCACCACGTCGATACGGTGCAGGCGGAAGGTGGCGCCGTCGGTCACGAACAGGGCGCCATCCTTGGCCACGGCGATGCCGCGCGGCGAATACAGGCGCACACTGCCATCGGCGCCAACGCTGGGCTGGGCCGGATGGTCGACATCGTGCAAGGCCAGCACCTCACCGGCCGGCGTGATCTGCGCCACGCGGCCATGCGCGCTGCTGGCGAGGTACAGGAAGCCGTCGCCGGTGAGGGCGATGCCGACCGGCGAGCGCAGCAGCGAATCGCGGTCGTCTTCCTTCGCCGCGGCAAGGGTGCTGACCGTACCATCCCTGGCCAGCTTGCGGATGGCGTGGTTGGCCGTATCGGCAATGTACAGATCGCCGCTGGCGCTGACGGCCAGCCCGGTCGGCGTGTCGAACAAGGCTTGCGCCGCCGCACCGTCAGCCTTGCCGGCACGCTTGCCGCCGGCGATGGTGGTTACCGTGCCGTCCGGCGCGATACGGCGGATGCGGTCGTTGTAGGTGTCGGCCACGTAGACATTGCCGGCCGCGTCCACCGCCACGCCGACCGGACCGTTGAACTGGGCGCCTGCGCCCCTGCCATCCTTGTCGCCCGCCAGACCGTCGCCGGCCAGCGTCGATACCGTGCCGTCCGGTGTGATCTTGCGGATGGCGTTGTTGCCGGTGTCGGCCACATACAGATTGCCGGCGCCGTCGATTGCCATGCCGGACGGCGTGTTGAACGCCGCTGCGCCGTCCTTGCCTTCCGCATAGCCCTCGGTGCCGCCGGCCAGCACGGTGCTGGCGCCAGCCAGGTCAATCTTGCGGATGGTGTTATTGTCGCCGCCGTCGGCGATGTAGAGATTGCCGTCCTTGTCCTGTGTGACGCCGAAAGGATCGGCAAAGCGGGTGCGGCGGCCGCTGCTGGAACCGGGCAAGCCGTCGCCGGCCAGCGACGTGACACGCGCATGCCAGCCGGTGGGCGTGGCGGCCGCCTTGGGCCGCGCCACCGGCCCGGCTTCCTCATGTCTGGCAGATTGGTGCACCACCATATAGGCAACACCGCCACCCAGCGCCGCGCCGCCCAGAGCCATCGCCAGCACCGCGAGTTTGAATTGAGTAGGAGACACTTATTGAAATCCAAACGTTGACCAATGGAAATCTTATCATGCTTGTGCAGTCATCGCGGCAAAAAAAAGGCCCGCTCTGGGAGCGGGCCGAAGTCTATTTCCTTGGAGGAGATAGAGGAGACAGATGAAGTATGCTGCATCACAGCATATGCGTCCAATTTATCTTTCCAATGGCAGACATTCACAAAGTCTATATCGGAGCATCCCATAAAAAAGGGCCTGCTGTGACGCAGGCCCTTTTATAGCTGGCTTGGCGCGGCGGCTACTTGCTGTCGGCAGCGTATGGCAGCACGCGGGAAGCCATGCGGGTGTCGGTTTTCAGCACGCCGACTTCATCGGCCAGGATGTGCACCGCTTCGTTCAGCAGCACGTCCTTGGCGGCCTTGGCCTGTTTCTCCGCTTCCAGCTCGGCCGCCAGCGAGCGCTCGGCGCCCTGCAGGCCATCGTCGCTGCGCAGCGCGCCTTTCACGCCCGCCACTTTCGGCGATGGTGCCGGCTTGCCATTGGCCGGCTTGGCGGCGATCGCCTTGTTCAGGGCGTCTCTCGGGTCCGGCAACAGGATAGGATCGTCCGCGCCCGGCGTGTTCGACAGCAGACGCGCCTCACGCAGCTTGGCGCGCGCCTCCTGCTGTTCGCGCTCCTTGCGGCGCACCGCTTCGTTGAGCGAAATCGAATTTTCCTTGCGCTGCTTTTTCACCAGCGCTATGTCTTCCGCCAGATACTGGAAGTCCTTGTCCTTGGCCACGCGCGCTTCGTGCCTCTTGTCGAGCAGCGGCACGATTTCCTTCACATCGCCGGTCGGGATGTAGATGGCCGGCTTGATCTGGGTCCATGGCAAGGCGTTCTCGTAGCTCGATTCGCCAAAGGTGTCGGAATCGCCCATGGTCGGCAGCTTGATGTCCGGCGTCACGCCGCGCAGCTGGGTGGTGCCGCCGTTGATGCGGAAGAATTGCGCAATGGTGAACTTCAGTTCGCCGTAATGCACCTTGTCGTTCTGCGCAAACCGGTCCAGGCCGAACAGGGTTTGCACCGTGCCCTTGCCGAAGCTCGGCTCGCCGATGATGATGCCGCGGCCGTAATCCTGGATCGCCGCCGCGAAGATTTCCGAGGCAGAGGCCGAACCGCGGTTGATCAGCACGCCCATCGGGCCGTCCCAGGCCATGCCCGGACTGGTGTCGCTTTCCACTTCCACCTTGTTGTCGCCGCTGCGCTGCATCACCACCGGGCCTTTGTCGATAAACAGGCCGGTCAGCTCCACCGCCTCGGTCAGCGAACCGCCGCCGTTGTTGCGCAGGTCGATCAGCACGTTGTCGACCTTGTCCTTTTTCAGCTCGGCCAGCAGGCGCGCGACATCGCGGGTGGCCGACTTGAAGTCCTTGTCGCCCTTGCGGCGCGCCTCGAAGTCCATATAGAAGGTCGGCAGCGAAATCACGCCGACGCGGCGCTTGGTGGCGCCATCCTTGATTTCATAAATGGATTTCTTGGCCGACTGCTCTTCCATGCTGATTTTCTGGCGCACCAGCGAGACGAACTGGTGCTTGGCATCGGCGCCGCCGTCGGCCGGAATGATTTCCAGCTTGACGGTCGAGTCTTTCGGGCCGCGGATCAGCGCCACCACATCGTCCAGGCGCCAGCCCAGCACTTCGGTCATCGGCGTCTTCTCATCCTTGGCCACGCCGACGATCTTGTCGCCGACCTTGATCTTGCCCGACAGGCCGGCCGGGCTGCCGGTCACCACTTCGCGCACCACGGTGTAATCGTCGCGCGACTGCAGCACGCAGCCGATGCCTTCCAGCGACAGGCGCATGGCGATATCGAAGTTTTCCGCCGCGCGCGGGCCGAGGTAGTTGGTGTGCGGCTCGATCGACATGGCGTAAGCATTCATGAAGATCTGGAACACATCCTCGTTGGTCAGCTTGCGCGACGGGCTCAGGTAGCCTTCGTAGCGCTTGTCCAGCGTGTCGCGGATGGCCTTGTCGTCCTTGCCGGCCAGCTTGAGGCGCAGCCATTCGTTCTTGACGCGCTTGCGCCACAAATCCTTGATCTCGGCATCGCTCTTGGCCCAGTCGGCCTTTTCGCGGTCGTACTGATAGCTTTCGTCGGTGGTGAATTCAAACTTGCCCTGCTTGACCAGTTCGCGTGCATAGGCGATGCGCTCGTTGAAGCGCTGCTGGTACAGGTTGAAGATGGCAAACGGCACGCTCAGGTTTTCGCCGTTGATGGCGTCGTCCAGGCGGGTGCGCACGATGGCGTACTGATCGATGTCGGCCTGGGTGAAGAACATTTTTTCCGCATCCAGCGACTTGAAGTAGCGGTCGAAGATTTTCTCCGACATGGCGTCATCCAGCGGCGCCGGCTTGTAGTGCAGCTTGCTCAGCACGCGCGAGGCCCACAGCGCGGCCTGGGTTTGGCCCGGCTGGGGCTTGAGGGGGGCGGTGTCGGCCGTTTTCTCCGGCACGGCGGCGCCGGCCTGCACTGACAGGGCCGCCAGGACGGCCACCAACAGCATTTGCTTCTTCATCGGCTTACTCCGAAAGTAGTAGGTTGTTGCGTAGGGCGTTGCTGTCCCATTTTACAGGATAGCGCTATGCGTACGGGACTGGTATTTCAGAGTTTCCCTGTATAAGCTTAAGGGTAGCTGAAATGAAACATCGCTTAACCTGGTTTTACCAGTCGCGAATGATTTCCTTTGTGCAATTTTCATTGCAAGTCATTGTTTTATAAATGGAAATTTTTTAAATTTCTCTTCATTTTAGTTTCTTTACGGAAAAAATCTGCTATCATCCGGGTCTTAGTTTTAGTTTGCAGGCCTGCGCCATCCACCAGCGGCAGTGCCCACTTGCCTTAGCAGTGCTCCATCGCCTCCGGAGCACGCTCGATTCCGAGCGACCTCAACCGCAGTACCTTTCTCGAAGAAGATCAATGAAAAAAATATTGAATCCCCGCAATTGGGGTGTCGGTACCAAAATTACCGTTTTTACTTTTGGCCTGATCAGTGTGATCCTGGCAATCCTGCTCACCCTGATCAACCTGAGCACCTCCGCAATGCTGCAGGAACGCGCCAAAGCCAACGTCGCCAACACCCTGGGCGGCATCAGCAATACGGTGGAAGTGTTCAACACCGCCATGATGAATGAGGCCTCCAGTTTCGCGCGCCTGTTCGCCTCGCAGTTTGGCGACGGCCAGTTCACACTGGATCCGTCCGCCACCATCGACATCGGCGGCAAGCCGACGCCGTCGCTCAAGCACGCCGGCAAAGCCCTGAACATGGACTTCGGCATCCCGGACAAATTCACCAACGAAACCGGCGTCATCGCCACCATCTTTGCCGCCAGCGGCGAGGAATTCGTGCGCGTGACCACCTCGCTGAAGAAAGAAAACGGCGAGCGCGCCGTCGGCACCCAGCTGGACCATGCCCACCCAAGCTACCCGCTGCTGCGCGCCGGTAACAACTACATCGGCCTGGCCACCCTGTTCGGCAAGCAGTTCATCACCCAATACGATCCGATCAAGGACAGCAGCGGCAAAGTCATCGGCGTGCTGTTCATCGGCCTGGACATCTCCAAGAACATGGCCATGCTGAAGGAGAAAATCAAGGCCATCCGGATCGGCGAAACCGGCTACGTCTATGTCGTCAACGCGGCGCCGGGCAAGAACCAGGGCGTGCAGCTGGTGCACCCGACCAAGGAAGGCGAGAACGTGCTGGAGCTCAAGAGCAGCGACGGCCATGCCTTCATCAAGGAAATGCTGGAAGCCAAGGAAGGCGGCCTGACCTACGATTGGGCGGACAAGGATGGCGATACGCCACACGAAAAAATGGTCGAGTTCCGCACCTTCAAGCCATGGAACTGGCTGATCGTGGGCGGCGCCTACACCGAGGAAATCACCCAGGAAGCCGGCCAGCTGCGCAACCGCTACGCCCTGCTTGGCCTGGTGGCGCTGGTGCTGTTTGCGGCGGTGTTGTTCCTGCTGGTACGCGAGGTGGTCTCGCGGCCGCTGGCGCGCGCCACCGAAGCGGCCGACCGCATCGCCCGGGGCGATCTGGATGTGCATCTGCAAATCGATAACAAGGATGAAATCGGCCTGGTGCTGCGTTCGCTGAACAATATCAGCGACAACCTGTCCGGCGTGGTCGGCCAGGTGCGCCGCGGCGCCGAGCAGATCACTACCGCGTCCAGCGAAATCGCCCAGGGCAATCTGGACCTGTCGGGCCGCACCGAGGAACAGGCCTCCAGCCTGGAGGAAACCGCCGCCTCGATGGAACAGTTGAGCAGCGCCGTGACCCAGAACGCCGAAAACGCCTCACAAGCCAACCAGATGGCGCTGGCCGCCTCCGGCATCGCGACCAAGGGTGGCGAGGTGGTGGCGCAGGTGGTGGACACCATGGGCTCGATCACCGAATCCTCGCGCAAGATTGCCGACATTATCTCGGTGATTGACGGCATCGCCTTCCAGACCAATATCCTGGCGCTGAACGCGGCGGTGGAAGCGGCCCGCGCCGGCGAACAAGGCCGCGGCTTTGCGGTGGTGGCGTCCGAAGTGCGCAGCCTGGCGCAGCGCTCGGCCACGGCCGCCAAGGAAATCAAGGAATTGATTGACGATTCCGTCAGCAAGGTGGAAGTGGGCAGCAAACAGGTGGAACAAGCCGGCACCACCATGCAGGAAGTGGTGGAAAGCGTGCGCCGCGTAACCGACATCATGGCCGAAATCAGCCACGCCAGCGAAGAGCAGCGCGCCGGCATCGGCCAGGTGCACGAAGCCATCACCCAGATGGACCAGGTGACGCAGCAGAACGCCGCGCTGGTGGAAGAAGCCGCCGCTGCCGCGAAAGCGCTGCAGGATCAGGCCCACGAGCTGGAAGACGTGGTGCGCATCTTCAAGCTGGGCAGCCAGCCTGTCCTGCGCCAGGAGCAGCGCCTGGCGCTGAAGTAATCCCCAACCGTATCAGCCAAGCCGCCTCGCGCAAGCGATGGCGGCTTTTTTTATCCCAACACCTGCTTGAGCGACTGCGCCTCCAGCAGCGCTTCACCCCAGGTCGCCAATTCCGTCGCACTGGCCTTGGCCAGTTTTTTCTGCGCAGTCTTTGAAAGCGGCCCGAAGCGGCACACAAGCTGCCGCTCCAACACCGCGACCGCCCCTTCTTTGCGCCCGCGTTCCAGGCCTCGTTTCAAGCTGCAACTTGGCGGCATAGAGTTCATCCAGCGCATGGCGCGCCTGCTGGGTCTGCAAATGGGCCTTCGCCACCAGGGCTATCGGGTTATGCGCTGCCAGCAGAACATCTCTGCGCTATGCGTAATCAAGCAGAACGTGGAACGGTGTCGGGCATCTGTCCAGTCTACGACCGCACCAGCCCCGGTCGTATTGAGCCAGTACAAAGGCGTTATAATTGCAGGATGCCTACTCTCCTCCAGCACCGGCGCTTGACCAGTTTGATCGTTTTCGCGGCGATCTTGCTGAATCTGTGCGCGCCGGCGATAGCGCAGGCGGTCACGCTCTGGGCCGCCGATCCGCTGGCCACGGAGATTTGCAGCAGCTCCTCGCCGGCCAAGCAGCCAGCGCACGCGATCAAGCATTGCGTGCTGTGCGCCCCGCACTATGGCAGCGATGCCCCGCCGCCAGCACCGGCCGGCCTGCTGGCCATGCTGGAAGGTCATGACGATTATCCGCAACCGCATCGCGCCGCACCGGCGCCGGCACTGATCTGGTCAGAAGCCCAGCCGCGCGCCCCGCCTGTCGCCTGACGCTGTTCAACGCACCGTCGCGCCGCCACGCCGCGCGGCATCCGCAACATTCGCTTGACAGGATTTTTTATGCAACGCCGTATCTTCATATCGTCGTTGGCCGCCGTGCCCTTGTTGGCGGGCACGGCGCATGCCGCCGGCTTTCATGCCATCGACATCACCGGCGCCGGCATCGGCCCCGACTACCAGCTGTCCTACGCCGACGGCAAACCCGCCTCGCTGCGCGACTTCAAGGGCAAAGTGGTGCTGCTGTTCTTCGGCTTCACCCAGTGCCCGGACGTGTGCCCGACCACGCTGGCGCGCGCGGTGGAAATCAAGCGCCTGCTGGGCGCCGATGCCGCCAAGCTGCAAGTGGTATTTGTCACCGTCGATCCGGAACGCGATACCGGCCCGCTGCTGGCCGAATACATGCGCGCCTTCGACCCCAGCTTCGTGGCCGTGCGCGGCAGTCTGGAGCAGACCGCCAAGGCGGCCAAAGACTTCAAGATCTTCTACCGCAAGGTGCCGAGCGGCAGTTCCTACACCATGGACCATACCGCCCTCAGCTACGCCTTCGACGCCAGCGGCAAAATCCGACTGGCAATGAAACACGAACAAACCGCCCAGCAGTGCGCCGACGACCTGCGCCTGCTGATGAACCCGAAAAAAGAAACCAGTTTCCTGAAAGGACTCTTCCAATGAAAAAACTGCTCTCCCTGATGCTGATGGCCGCCCTGCCTGCGCTGGCCCAGGTGACCGTGGGCGAACCATGGGTGCGTGCCACCGTGGCCGCGCAAAAAGCCACCGGCGCCTTCATGACGCTGACCTCGACCCAAAACTCCAGACTGGTGGGCGTCAGCTCGCCAGCCGCCGGCGTGGTGGAAGTGCACGAAATGAAAATGGAAAACGACATGATGAAAATGCGCCAGCTCCCGGCGCTGGATCTGCCGGCCGGCAAGCCAGTCAAGCTGGCGCCGGGCGGCTACCACCTGATGCTGCTGGACCTGAAACAACCGCTGAAAGACGGCGACAAGATTCCGCTGACGCTGGAGATCGAAGACGCGCAGAAGGTGCGCAGCAAGGTGCAGGTCGAAGCGCCGGTCAGGCCGCTGAATCACGCCGCCAGCGCGGCGCACTGAGTCGCCGCCGCGGCAGGCCTGCGGTCTGATCCCTACGGAAAATTCAGGAAATCCCGACAGGGACCAGCCGGGCTCAAGCGCCGGCTGGTCCCTTTTTTACAACAGTTTTATTTGATGAATGGCCAGCCATCGGCGGTAAAGCCAAGCTGATTGATGGCCAGCGTGGCGCGACCGCCATTGTTACCGTCGTAATAGTGATAGACGAAAGTCGGCGTGTTGTTGTTTCCGGTGTCGGTGAAGACGCTGCCGCCGCCCGGGCCGATGATATTGCCGTGGGTGCTGACCAGGATGGTGCCGCCGCCGGAAGTCAGCGGTACGCCGCCGCGGTCGACGTAGGGACCGGTCACACTGGTGGCGCGGCCGACGATGGTGCGATAGGTGCTGGTCGTGCCGTTGCAGCAGAGATTGATCGGCGCGAAGTAGTAGTAATAGCCGTTGTAGTAGTAGATGAACGGCCCTTCCTCGCCCGCCGATGGCTGGCCCCGTTGTGCCAGCGTGACCACGGCGGTGTTGGCTTTTTTCAGCCCGGTGGCGGGATCGAGCTGCATCAGGTGGGTGCCATCGCTCCACGAGCCCCAGGCCATCCACCAGTTGCCGCTGGCGTCAAGGAACGGCGCCGGGTCGATCGCATTGTCCGTGGTGGCCCAGAAGCCCGCCGGCGGCGAAGTGGTGCTGCTGTTCCACGACTTGGTGACAAAACCCTTGTCGACCCATGGTCCCGCAGGCGATGCGCTGGTGGCCACGCCGATCACCGCCTCGGCGCCGGTGCTGGGCAAATATGGGATCGAGTAGTACTGGTAATAGGTGCCGTTCACAAACATCAGGCTGGGCGCCCAGATGTCGGTATTGGCGCCGTTGTTCCAGCCCTTCGGCGTCTGCAGGCCGCTCCAGGTGCTGAAGTCCGGCCCGATCGGCGGGCAGTTCGGCGCATAACCGCCCATCTGGGCGGAGGTGCAGTTGGTATACATCGAGAAGTTGACGCCGTCCGTCGAGGTGGCCAGGGTCTGGTGCGATCCATACAGCCAGTATTTGCCGCTGCCATCGCGCAGCATATACGGGTCGTGCACGAAGATGCCATTGCCGGCCACCGCGCGCGGCGCCGGATAAGGGCTGACCTGGGTGTTCACCAGCTGCCACTCCTGGCAGGTGCAGCCGGTCAAGCCCCACTGGTCGATGGTGGCCGTATTCAGCGTGCTGGCCATGTACGTTTCCAGGTATTTGCCGCTGTTGACGTTCTGGATCAGGAAGTTGCCATCGGCGGCCTGGGTGACGGTCCACAGATGATCCCGGGTGCCGTTGTCGGACCATTGCACGACCTGGGCGCCATCGGCGGTGGAAGCGTTGGCGACGCCCAGCACCTGATGGGTCAGCATGTTTTCAATGTTGTACTGGCCGTTACCCATCGGCATAAAGTGCCAGAGATGGTCGGTGGTGCCGTTGTCCTGCCATTGAACGACCTTGGCGCCAGCCTGCTGGCTGGCGCCGTCAATGCCCAGCACCAGGCCGCTGTTAACGTTCCTGATCTTGTACTGCACGCTGGTGTTGATGGTGATCGGTGTGGCCGCCTGCGCGCAAGTGAATATGCTGGTCAGTCCGACCAGCATGACGATACCTAGTAATATTCTTTTCATTGGTGCTCCTCCAGTGGGGTGAGATAGGCCATTGCCGCCATCTGCCGTACTTTCCGCGATCGCAACAATGGTCGGTGAATTGTTCCCGGCAACACTAGAAATCACCAATCGTATTTTGTTCGTATCCAATATGCGTTTCAGTATCGGATCCACCGATGCCGCTGCTGTTACGCACGCCGAATTTTTTTCTCGGCCAAGGCGATGGCCTCGACGATGTCGGTCGATTTGAAACCGAGCGTTTCCGCCATCTTCCGGAACAACCCAGGCGCCTTTGCAACGAGGGTGTTCTGCGCCGGCAGCACTATCATGTCGCTGCGCCGTTCGATGCCACGGATCACACCATCGGCAACCTGGTCACGCGAGATCATCCGCCACAGCCCGCCCTTGTTGCCGCCCCAGAGCTTGACGCCGGCGGCATCGGCATGGACCTGGTCCATCATGGGCGTGTGAAAGAAGGTCGGGTGCGCGCTACCGACACCCACACCCAGATGCTTCACTTCGAGGCGGATGCTGTCGCACATGGCCCAGACGCCGGCCTTGCTGGCCGTGTAGTGAGCCTGAAGCGGCGAATGCACGAATGCCGCCATCGAGGAAATGGCCATCAGGTAGCCGTGCTGCCGGGCCACATGAGGCAAACCGGCTTTCAGCGTGCGCCAGACCCCGTTCAGGTTGATGTCGATGACGCGATCGAAGGCAGCCGGAGGCATGGTAGCCATGGGTGACACCTCATCGATGCCGGCATTGGCAATCACGACGTCGATGCGCCCGAAGTGCGCCGCCGCGGAGTCCATCGCCGACTGCAGGTCCTGGTAAGAGCGGACGTCGGCGCGCCAGGCCTTGGCCCGCTGCTCGCCAGCGAGGCTTTGCGCCAGCCGATTGGTGGCAGCTTCGTCCAGGTCGAAGAGCGCCAGCCGCGCTCCCCTGGCCAACAGCTTGTGCGCGAGGATGCTGCCGAGCCCGCCGGTCGCGCCGGTGATGGCCACGACGCGGCCGTTCAAATCATAGTGGGGCATTTCATTCTCCTTGGTGTGGACGGCGGTCTTCGTCCCGACCGCTCATGTATCTCAGCGCTGTGATTCAGCCTCAAGTTGCTGGATCAAGGCATGTACTTTCTTGGTTAGCGGATCGGAATATGGCGGCGCAGGAAATCGATCTGGTCGGCCACGACCTTCTCGAAGCCTTGTCCGATATACACATCGAAGTGGCCTTCCCGGTATAGCTTCACCTCGCCCTGCGGCGCCTTGCGGACATGGCGCAGCGTGGGCCGCGTCGGCGCCACGGTGTCGTGCTCGCAGACGCAGAACAGGGCGGGACAGAGCAACTGCCGAGCCAGCTTGCCGGGACGGTAGGCCATGATCTGCAGCGCGGCGCGTGCGGTCACACGGTTCTGGAAAGACAGGCCGGGTGGCACCAGCTTGAGGTAACCATCGAGACAATCGGCCGCCGTCATCAGCGCGGCTGAGTACGGAATGCCGCTGGTATCGACCATGATCGGCTTGGCGCCGGCCCAGGCCAGCAGCTGGTCGGCAATGGCGAGCGGCACGACGCGAAGCGAGGTGATCGGATTCATCGCCAACCCTGAAGCAAGGCCATCGGTGAACAAGCACTGCGCGATGACGGCGTTGACGCCCTCCACGGTGGCGCCGGTATGGACGGCGTGCCCGCCGCCGAAAGAGGTGCCCCACACCACGACACGATGCCCGTCAACCTGCGCCAGCCCGCGCGCGAACTCGACGGCCGCACGCCAGTCCGCCTGCTGCTTGCGGACATCCAACAACTGGCGCGGCACTCCCTCGCTGCCGCCGAAATGACGATAGTCGAAAACCAGGCAGGCATATCCGGCAGCCCGGAAACGTTCGGCATACGCATCCAGCCGCATCTGCCGCACCCCGCCCAGACCGTGCGCCATCACGATGATGGGTGCTGGCTGGCTGCCTTGCGGGAGGTACAGCCATGCTGCACAGCGCTCACCCTGAGATAGGAAGTGAACCTCTGAACGGGTTGTCATTGTAGTCATCTCCAATATTAGAGTTATCTCCATTTATTGGAGTTAACTCTATACTTGGAGTGTGCTATAGTCAAGCCATGAATGACACCAAGCCCACCCGCACTCAGCGCCGTACCGAGGAAATGCGCCGCAGTATCATCGAGATCGCGTCGCATATCCTCGCCGAAGGCGGCATAGCGGCACTCAGTGCAGAGGAAGTCGCACGCCGTGCCGACATAGCGCCGCAGACGGTGTACAACCGGGTTGGCGGCAAAGGCGCCTTGCTGGCTGCGGCGAGCGAGGCAGCCATGCTCGAAAACCGCCGGCACATGGATGCGGCGTACGCAACGCCGGGGTCGCCGCTGGAACGCATCCGGCGGGTTGGCGCGGCCTATCAGCGGTTTGCGCTGGAACAACCGATCCAGTTCCTGCTCCTGGCCGCGCCGCCCGACGACGCGGAAACAGCCAAGCCCCTGGTGGCGCTGGTCGCCGAACAAAACGCCAAGTTGGAACACGCTTTAAGGGAAGGGATCGCCTGCGGCGAGGTTCGCCCCGACATCGACGCTGCCGCCATGTCGATTGCGCTTTGGGGAATGTTCAACGGTGTGCTGACGCTGGGCGTACGCAACGATGGATTCAAGCTCAGTGAGGCCGCTTGGGAGAAGGTCCTGGCGTCGGCGACCCAGGTGCTGCTGACCGGTCTTGCCGGCAGGCAGGTGCAGCCATAGCACTCGCCTCGCGCCATTGCGTTCGGTAACCTCCGAAACCTGGCAGCTCCAGAGCGATCGCATCGCGACTATCCCGTGCCGGGCAAGCATCCCTGTAGCGCAGCAGCCAGGCGCCGCAGGTTGTACCGCTGGCGTCGTCCGAGCACTGCACCGGCTGCCCGCGCAACGCCGCCAGCAGCGGTGCAAAAAACGGATTCGCGGCGAAGCTGCCTTCAACAATGACCGTGCCGCTGCTGCCAAGTGCGCTCAGGCAGTAGTCGCTCATCAGAACGCAATACAGCGTCGCCAATGCGTAGCGCTCGGCGGCATTGCGCGGCGCGGGTCCGACGACCTCGCCTGCTCGCCCGGAAAACGGGCCACCTGATTCGGCAAACGACGGCAAGGCCATCGTCGCCTGTGCAACCAGCCGTTCCAGATCCTCGCGCGTACAGGGTTCGAAATCCGGGCCGGCGAGATGAGCAAATTCCCGCCCGCCCATGAAGCGCGTGCTGGCCACCGGGCGGCCGGCCACATCCACATTGGCCAGCATGTCCAGCGACTCGTGCAGTTGACTCAGAGGCGTCTCAAATGACGCGGCGATGACCCACGTGCCGGTGGACAGCACCGCGCCCGGCACTTGCACATCGACCGCCCCCAGATAGCGCCACAGCGACGCATTGCTGTCATGGATGCCGCACAAAACCTGGCAGTCTTGCGGCAAGCCAGCCTGCGCCGCCACGTCGGCCCGCACCGCTCCCAGCGCGCTCCATGCCGGGCGAATGGGAGGAAACAGCGCGTCCCAGCCCATCTGTTTCACCAGCGATGAGTAGTCGCGCTGATGCGGACGCCAAAGATCGGTGTGACAGCCGAGCGAGGTCACCTCGCTGGCCGCCACGCCGCACAGGCGCCACGTCCAGTACTGCGGATACGTCAAAATATGCCGCGCGCGCTGGAACTGTTCGGGACAAGCCTGAGCCAGCCAGTACAGTTGGCGGCCCAGATTCAACCCAGCCGGCAGCTCTGGCGAATGGCTTTCGTCAAACGCCGGCCGCAGCTTAAGGTAGTCCTGCACCTGCGCGGCGGGAAGCTCAAACTCATAGTCCAGCACGGGCAATACCAGTCCTGTGTCGTCGACCAAGGCGGCGGTCGCACCGTGGGTTACCGGCACCAGCGCGGTGATCTCGGCCGTCTCGGACATGGCCCTCAGGTTCGCCAGCAGCCAGTTCCAGATCCTCTCCGTGTCGTGATGCGGATACAGCTCCGCCGTCACGATCGTATTGGGTGTGCGTTGTTCGGCAAGGGTCTTGCCCTGTTGATCCAGCAAACTGAGTTTGACGTTGGTCTTGCCGATGTCGAGGATCGCCAGCGCTTGCGGTTTCATCGTCATTGCGGCCGCCTAGCGCTGGCGCCGCTTTGCGCGCAGCAAGACCGGCACCGCTATCGTCACCAGCAACAGCGCGCCGACCAGGATCGTCATAATAATGCCCGGGATGTTGAGTAGTGCCATGCCATAAGTCACCATGCCCAGAGTCAGCACCGCCAGCAGGACGCCGCCGATGGTGCCGGCGCCGCCGGCAATGCTGACACCGCCAAGGATGACCATCGTGATGACTTCCAGCTCCCACCCGAGCGCAATATTGGGACGGGTGCTGCCGATGCGCCCGGTCAGCAGATACGCCGCCAGCCCCGCCATCAATCCGGTCAGTACAAACAGTACCAGCCGATAGCGATCGACCGCGACGCCGGAAAAGCGCGCCGCTACCGGGTTATTCCCGATCGCATACATGCGGCGCCCCCAGCTAGTTCCATGCAGCACGAGCGCAAACACGGCGGCCAGCGCCAGCAGCAGGACGAAGGAGCGCGGTATCAGCTCGAACACATAGCCCTGTCCCCAGTCGATCATGGTTTGCGGATAGCCGGTGAACGCCTGGTCGCCCAGCACCACGCTGGCCAGGCCGCGATACAGCGAGACAGTGCCGATCGTGACCACGATCGCCGGCAACGCGAAACGGGTGACCAGCACGCCGTTCAGCAGCCCGCAGGCCGCCCCGGTGGCCAGCGCCACCGGCAGCAGGGCCTGCTCGGGCACGCCGTAATGCATCGCCAGGCCCATCGCCACGGACGACAGCGCCAGGATTCCCGAAACCGAAATGTCGATCTCACGGCAGATGATCAGCAGCGCCATCGGCAGCGCAATGATGGCCTTTTCGCTGAAGTTGAAAGTGCTGTCGGCGAGGTTGTACAAATCGAAGAAATTCGGCACGAACACGCTGTTGGCAACGAACACCACCAGCAGCAGCGCAAACAGCAGCGTCTCCCAGCGCGCCAGCCAGCCGCGCAGGGTGAATGGCGCACGCTCGGCGATGTGGTAACGCGAAGTGCTGGTGCGGGGTAACATGAATGGCGTGCTCACGCGGCGCTCCTTGGTGCGTTGGATGGGGACAAATGCAGCGGCAGGATCTGGCGTCCGCCACGCTGCCCGCTGCGGGCGTTCAGCGTCACGGCGGTCAGGATGACGACGCCGGTCAGCGCACTCTGCCAGAACGGCGAGACCTGGATCACGGGCAAGGCATTGTTGATCACGGAAAGAAACAGCGCCCCCAATACCGCGCCGGTGACCGTGCCAGCGCCGCCGGCGATGCTGATCCCGCCGATCACGCAAGCGGCGATGACGGTGAATTCAAAGCCGTAGGCAATTTCCGTGTAGGCCACGGCATAGCGCGCCACCCACAGATAGCCGCAAAGACCGGCCATCGCGCCAGACAAGCCGTAGGCAAGCAGCAAACGCCGCGGGCCGGGAATGCCGACATAGCGCGCCGACACCGGTTCGTTACCGATCGCATACAAGTCGCGACCGAAGCAGGTGTACTGCGCCAGGTACCAAATCAGGACAATCGCGCCGGCGGCCAACCACACCAGGTGGGTCAGCCCCAGCCAGCGCTCCAGCGGAAAACTAACGAACGCCACCGGCATCTGGCGCGATGACACCCAGGCGCCGCCGGACAGCACGAACACCATGCCGCGATACACACTCATGGTGCCGAGGGTGACCACAATCGGCGGCAGGCCGAGATAGCCGATCAATGCGCCGTTCAGCAGACCGAGGCCTAGTCCCACCACCAGGGCGCCCAGCATGATCAAGGCCAGCGGCAGCTCGGGATACTGGGCCGCAGTCAGTGCGCACAACATGCCCGTCAGCGCCAGCGTGGAGGCGACCGACAAGTCGATGCCGCGCGTGACGATGACAAACATCTGGGTCAAAACCAGCATGATCAGCAGCGTGCTGTCGGTCAGCAGGTTCGCCATGCTGTCCATGCTGAGGAAAACGGGAGCGCGCAGGCCGACCAGCACAATCAGGACCACGATTGAGATCGCCAGCAAGGTTTCGCGCCGCTTCATGAACGTCATACCAACTCCCCTTCTTCAAACGCCACGCTGCCCGACGCCGCAGCCACCACGCGCTCCGGCGTGGCTTCGGCACGCCCGAACACTTTGGCGATACGGCCGTGGTGCATGACCACGACCCGGTCCGACAGCCCTAATACCTCCGGCAGCTCGGACGACACCAGGATCACCGACAAGCCTTGCTGCACCAGCTCGCTGATGAAACGGTGCACCGCCGCCTTGGAACCAATATCGATGCCCTTGGTGGGCTCATCCAGGATGATGACCTTGGGCTCGGTCGCCAGCCACTTGGCCAGTACCACTTTCTGCTGGTTGCCGCCGGAAAGCTCGCCGGTGTGCTGATCAAAATGCGCCGCCTTCAGCTCCAGCTGTTCGCTGAAGTGGCGCGCGATGGCGTGCTCGCGGCGGCGCCGTCCAGCCAGGAAAAAGCCGATCTTCGACAGGATCGGCAACGTGATGTTGTGCAGGATCGGCAGCGTCAAATGCGCTCCTTGATGCTGCCGGTCTTCCGGCACGTAGGCGATGCCGTGTGCAATCGCCTGGCACGGATTGGTGATCGTCACCGGCTGCCCGGCCAGCGTCACATTGCCGCGTACACCGGACGTCAATCCAAACAGCGCTTGCATCACCTCGGAACGGCCAGCGCCCACCAGGCCGTAGAAACCGACCACTTCGCCCTGCCGCACCGAAAAGCTGACGTCGTCAAATTCGGTCGGATGGCTCAGATGACTCACCTCCAGCAGGGCTGGCCCCAGCGCCACGTCCGCCTTCGGATACACCTGTTCGATCGACCTTCCCACCATCAGCGCCACCAGTTCCGCCTCGCGGATGTCAGCCAGCGCACCGGATGTCACAAAACGGCCGTCGCGCAGCACCGTGTAGCTGTCGGCGACCTCGAAGATCTCGTCAAATTTATGCGAGATGAAAATGATCGCCGTACCGGCGGCGCGCAGCTGCGCAATGATGCGGTACAGCTCGCGGATCTCGCGCTGCGACAGCGAAGCGGTCGGTTCGTCCATGATGACGACCCGCGCCTGCTGCGACAGCGCCCGCGCGATTTCGACAAAGTGACGCTGGGCCACGCTCAGGTCCTTCACCTTCGCGCGCACCGGGAGCTCCACCTCCAGCCGTGCGAACAACTGCTCCGCCTCGCGTTCGATGCGCGCCCAGTCGACGCGCGGCGGGAAGCCGGTCAGCGGCTGCCGGCCGACGTAAATATTCTCGGCTACCGTCAGTTCATCGAACATCACGGTTTCCTGATGCACCGCGGTGACGCCGGCGCGCATCGCGGCCTGGGGGCTGGCAAAGCGCACCGCCTCGCCATCGAGCACGATGCTGCCGCCGTCGGGTTGATAAATGCCGGTCAAGGTTTTGACCAGGGTGGATTTGCCGGCGCCGTTTTCGCCGATCAAGGCCATCACCTCCCCGGCGTGCAGCGTGAAGCCGACGTCATCGAGTGCGACAACACCCTGAAAACGCTTGGACAGGCCATGCAGCGCCAGCACCGGCGCACGCGCTGCTGCGGCCTGCACGGGCGGTGTTGGGCTTGTAACAGTGGACAAGGACATAGTGTGAAATCAATGTGGAATGAAGGACGTCAGCCTCAAAACATCTTGGCGTACTTGTCGACGTTCGACTTGTCGTAAGTAAATGGCGGACCCAGCGCGGTTTCGCCCGAGGCGTCCGGCGTCAGCTTGCCCATGCGCCCGACCGCAATCGCTTCGCCCGGCTTGCCGCTGGCGCGGCCCTTGACCAGCTCATACGCCGCATAAGTAGCCGCGTAACCTAGATCGATCGGATTCCAGATCGCGAAGCTTTTCACCGCTCCGCTCTTCACATGGCCAGCCATCTCGGACGGCAGTCCCAGCCCGGTCACATACACCTTGCCCACCAGGTGCTCATCCACCACCGCCTTGGCCGCCGCATTGACCGCCACCACCGACGGCGCAATGATCGCTTTCAGCTTGGGATAGCTGCGCAGCAAACCGATCGCTTCGCGGTAGCTCTTGTCGGACTGGTCGTCCCCATACACCGTGGTCACCAGGCTCATCTTGGCATACTCCGGCCTGGCCAGTGTCTTCTTCATGACCCCGATCCAGATATTCTGGTTGGTCGCCTGCGCGGTCGCCGACAGGATAGCGACCTGGCCTTCGCCGCCGATCGCATCGGCCGCCAGTTCAATCTGCTTTTGGCCGATCAATTCCGCATTCGATGGATTGATTTGCAACTGGCGACCTTCCCTGGCGATGCCGCTGTCAAAGGACACCACCTTGATGCCGCGCTGCATGGCCTTGCGGGCAATCGGCACCAAAGCATTGGTGTCGTTGGCCGAGATCACAATTGCCTGCACCTTCTGGCTGATCAGCGAATTGAGGATTTCAATCTGCCCTTCGGCGGTCGGCGTGGTGGGGCCGGTATAGATCAGCTCCACATCGCCCAGCTGGGCCGCCGCTTCCTTGGCGCCCACCCTGGCGGCATCGAAAAAGCCATTGCCCAGGCTCTTGACCACCATCGCGATCTTTACCTTATCCGCCGCCAGCGCCGGTTGCGCTGCGCCAGCACCGAGTGCCCCCAGGCCAGCAGCCAGCAGCCATGCCTTCCATTTCATATTGAAGTCTCCCTGTTTTAAAAATTATTCTTCGCCTGCGACAGGCGGGCTTTCCGGCTCGACGATCACCACCTTGACGCCGGCCTGCTCCAGCATCTGCACCGCCCCGTCCGACACACCGGTGTCGGTGATCACGCATGACACCCGGTTCAGTCCGCACAAGATCAGTCCGGCCTTGCGCGCGAATTTGCCGCTGTCGGCCAGCACGATCAATTCCTCGGCCTGGCCGATCAGGCGCTGCTCGGCCTGGATCAGCAACGGATCGGCTTCCATCAGCCCGAGCATCGACAAGCCATATACGCCCATGAACATCTTCCCCGCGTAATGGTGCTGCGTAATATCGTTGTCGAACGGGCTGAGGATCACGTTTTGCTCGCGATAGACTTTGCCTCCCGGCAGAATGATTTCATTGGCGCTGGTGCGCAGCAGCCGCTCCGCCATCAGGAAAGAGTTGGTCAGGATCTTGAGCTGGGTGTCGACCAGGAACTCGCCCATCATGTAAGTGGTGGTGCCGCCATTGATGATGACCGTTTCACCGTCGTTGCACATTCCGGCCGCATGGCGTGCGATGGCGCGCTTTTCCGCTGCAGCCACGTCGATATTGTTGTCGAACGCTTCGCTGGACAGGCCGAAATTACGCTGCTTCTGCGGCAAATGCTCGGCGCCGCCGCGTGTCCGCAGCAGCAAATTACGTTCAGCCAGCCAGGCAATATCACGCCTCACCGTCGCCGGCGAGGAACTGAGCCACTCGACCAGTTGTTCGACGCTTGCGGCCTTGTGCTGGGACAGCAGCTTGAGCAGCCCCTTGCGGCGCTTGTGATTGATCACGGTTTGTCTCCTTATTGAGCCATCTCTGAGCGCAGCCTGCTCGTTCGGCCGCTGCCCGGATCGCTTCGATGTTGGTAAAACAGGCTAAGCAATTGGCAAGAATGTGTCAATCATCAACCGATCAACCTGCTGATTATTTGAATTTCCGTTGCCTTTGCGAGCGCAGCTCCAATCAAGTTTTTGATTATTTTCGCTTCAATCAGCAGAGTGATTGGATCTGGATTGACACTGATTGAGCGCTGCCTTTTACTTGTCACAGTTGCGTTGCCAGGGAAAACGCCGGCACCACGTATTTGATAAACCTATAACGGAGAACAGAATGTCAACCACCGACCACGCCGCACCACGCGAACCGATCACCTCGTTGTGGGACGACGCCAAAGCTGCCGCCATGAGCGAACCTGAGCGTTTGCTGTACCGTTCGAACCTGCTCGGTTCCGATCTGCGCATCACGAACTTTGGCGGCGGCAACACCTCCGCCAAGATTACGATGACCGATCCGCTGAGCGGCGGCGAGGTGGAAGTACTGTGGGTCAAAGGCTCGGGCGGCGACCTCGGCAGCATCAAGCTGGACGGCTTCTCGACACTGTACATGGACAAGCTGAAGGCGCTGAAAACGCGCTACCGCGGCCTCGAACACGAGGACGAGATGGTGGCCTACCTGCCGCATTGCACCTTTAACCTGAATCCGCGCGCCGCCAGCATCGACACGCCGCTGCACGCCTACATCAACCGCCCGCACGTCGACCACATGCACCCGGATGCGGTGATCGCCATCGCCGCCTGCAAGAACAGCAAAGCCCTGACGGAAAAAATCTTCGAAGGCGAACTGGGCTGGCTGCCGTGGCAGCGTCCGGGTTATGACCTCGGCCTGAAGCTGGAAAAACTGTCCAAAGAGCAGCCGCAGTTGAAAGGCATCATCCTGGAAGGCCACGGCCTGTTCACTTGGGGCGACAGCGCCAAGGAATGCTACGAGACGACGCTGGCGATGATCAAGCGCGCCGAGGAATGGCTGGCGGCCAACATCGCTCAGCCGGTATTCGGCGGCAAGGCGGCACCGGTGCTCCCGGCCGCTGAGCGCGCTGCCCTGGCAGCACGCCTGATGCCTCTATTGCGCGGCAAGATCAGCCGCGACGAATACAAGCTCGGCCACTTTGACGACAGCGACGCCGTGCTGGAATTCGTCTGCAGCGCCGATCTGGCGCCGTTGGCGGCGCTTGGCACCTCCTGCCCCGACCACTTCCTGCGCACCAAGATCCGCCCGCTGGTACTCGACTTCAATCCCGCAGCGCCCGACTTTGAGCGCCTGGTGAACGGCCTTGACGCCGCACTGGACGCCTACCGCGCCGACTACACCGCCTACTACGAGCGCTGCAAACGCGCCAACAGCCCCAAGGTCCGCGACGCCAACCCGATCATCTACCTGATTCCCGGCGTCGGCATGCTGTCCTTCGCCAAGGACAAAGCCACCGCGCGCATCGCCGGCGAGTTCTATGTCAACGCCATCAACGTGATGCGCGGCGCGAATGGCGTCGACAGCTACGTCGGCCTGCCGGAACAGGAAGCCTTTGACATTGAATACTGGCTGCTTGAAGAAGCCAAGCTGCAGCGCATGCCCAAGCCCAAGAGCCTGGCCGGCCGCATCGCACTGGTGACCGGTGGCGCCGGCGGCATCGGCCAGGCTGTGGCGCGCCAGCTGCTGCAGGAAGGCGCTTGTGTGATGCTCACCGATATCGATAACGAAGCGCTGGAATCGGCGCAAGCCGCGCTGGTCAATGTAGCCGGCAAGGACACCGTCGCCACCGTGCGCGCCAACATCACCGGCGAAGACGAAGTAGCGTCGGTGCTGGCCGCGACCGCGTTGCGCTTTGGCGGTGTCGATATCCTGGTGTCGAACGCCGGCATCGCGTCGGCCGCCCCGCTGGACGAAACTACCCTCGACATCTGGCAGCGCAACCAGGACATTCTGGTCACCGGCTACTTCCTGGCCAGCCGTGCCGCGTTCCGCATCATGAAGCAGCAGCAACTGGGCGGCAGCATGGTCTTCGTCGGCAGCAAGAACGGCCTGGTGGCCTCCGCCGGCGCCTCGGCCTACTGCACCGCCAAGGCCGCCGAGCTGCACCTGGCGCGCTGCGTGGCGCTGGAAGGCGCCGAGCACGGCATCCGCGTCAACGTGGTCAATCCGGACGCCGTGATCCGCGGCTCGCGCATCTGGGACGGCAAGTGGAAGGAAGAACGCGCCGCCTCGAACAAGATCGAGGCCGACGACGTCGAAGAGTTCTACCGCAAACGCAGCATGCTCAAGAAGAGCGTGCTGCCCGAAGACATCGCCGAAGCGGTATATTTCTTTGCCAGCGAAAAGGCCGGCAAGAGCACCGGCAACATCATCAACGTCGATGCCGGCAATGCCGCCGCATTCACGCGCTAAGATCACGATAAGAACCGGATTCAGGAGACCTAGCATGAACACAGCCCTCGACCGCAACCTGGTCACCGAACATAATGCCCGCGCGCAAGCCGCCCTGGACGCCGACTACGCCGCTCTCGGCGACATGCTGTCACGCCGCGGCCAGGACATTGAACAGCTGACCGCGCTGGCACAAACCTTTGCCGTAGCCCTGCCCAGTTGGGGCGTGGGTTCCGGCGGCACCCGTTTTGCGCGCTTCCCCGGCATCGGCGAGCCGCGTAATGTGGTGGAAAAACTCGAAGACTGCGCCGTGGTCCAGCAGCTGACCCGCGCCACGCCGACCGTCTCGCTGCACTTCCCGTGGGACAGCACTTCTGATCCGGCCGCGCTGCGCGAGATCGCCCAAGGCTACGGCCTCGGTTTCGACACGGTCAATTCCAATACTTTCCAGGACCAGGCCGGCCAGGCCGAGACCTACAAGTACGGCAGCCTGACCGCCACCAGCGCCGCCGTGCGCGCGCAAGCCGTGCAGCATAATATCGACTGCATCGAGCTGGGCCGGGCGCTGGGCTCGAAAGCGTTGACCGTGTGGGTGGGCGATGGCGCCAACTTCCCCGGCCAGCACAATCTGCGCGGCGCGCTGGAGCGCTATCTCGACAGCATGCGCGGCATCTACAGCGCCTTGCCTGACGACTGGCAGGTGTATATCGAGCACAAGCTGTTTGAGCCGGCATTTTATGCCACCACCATCGCCGACTGGGGCACCAGCTACGCCTGCGCCAATGCGCTGGGCCCGAAGGCCAAGTGCCTGATCGACCTCGGCCACCACGCGCCCAACACCAATATCGAGATGATCGTCGCGCGGCTGGCGCAGTTCGGCAAGCTGGGCGGCTTCCACTTCAACGATAGCAAGTACGGCGACGACGACTTGGATTCGGGCAGCATCAATCCGTTCCAGCTGTTCCTGGTCTTCAATGAACTTGCCGACGTCGCCGCGCGCGACGGCGCCGCCTTCAAACCATCCTACATGCTGGACCAGTCGCACAACGTTACCGATCCGGTGGAAAGCCTGATGAGCAGCGCCGCCGAGGTGCAGCGCGCCTTCGTCCAGGCGGCGCTGGTCGACCGCGCCGCGCTGGCGCATCATCAGCAGAGCAACGATGTGCTGATGGCGGCGCAGACGCTGAAACAGGCATTCCGCACCGACGTCAGCGCTATCCTGGCCATGGCACGGGTCCGCTCCGGCGGCGCGGCCGATCCGGTCGGCTGCTACCGCCACGCCGGCTATCGCCAGCAAAAAGGCGTGCAGCGCCCACCCAAGGCGGGCGCCAGCAGCAGCGGCATCGTCTAGCCGCCTGCATCGGGCGGCGTCCTGCCGCCTTTTTCATTCCTTACTTAACCGAACGCCCGCCCGTGGCGGGCTTCGCTTCGTCCCGACAAGGCGGCCAACTGCCTGGCGCGGCTTGAACCCCATCCGTCGCGTGGACCGCAGCATCCTGCCGCCTGCATAACTGTTCTTTAACCGTCACTGGAAAAACATCATGCGTCGCAAACTCATCATCGGCAACTGGAAAATGAACGGCAATCGCTTGAGCAATATGGCATTGCTCAAGGCGATACGCGGAGGCGTGCTTACCATGGAGCGTGCACACGCTGACCTGGCCGTCTGCGTGCCATCGCCTTACCTATGGCAGTGCCAGCAATACCTGAGCGGCACCGCCGTCCAGTGGGGTGCGCAAGACCTGTCACCGCATGCCAGCGGTGCGCACACTGGCGAAGTCTCGGCCGCCATGCTCGCCGATTTCGGCTGCCGCCATGTGCTGGTGGGCCACTCCGAGCGCCGCAGCCGGCACGGCGAAGATGATCAGCAGGTAGCGGCCAAGGCGACGGCGGCGATTGCGGCCGGCCTGCGCCCCGTCGTCTGTGTCGGAGAAACGCTGGCCGAGCGCACGGAAGGCAGGACTGAGCACATCGTCGGCGGCCAGATGGATCATGTCCTTCGCCATGTGCTGGCAAACCGGGGGGAAAGCGACCTTGAGCAGCTGATCTTCGCCTACGAGCCGATCTGGGCGATCGGGACCGGCAAGACCGCCAGCCCGCAGATGGCGCAGCAGACTCACAGTGCCATGCGCCGCCTCATCGCCAGCTATTCGGAAGGCGCCGCGCAACGTATGCAGCTGCTATACGGAGGCAGCATGAAGGCCGACAACGCCGCAGACCTCCTCGCCATGCCGGATATCGATGGCGGCCTGGTCGGCGGCGCTTCCCTTGGCGCGCAAGAGTTCCTGGGCATTTTCTCGGGCGCGGCAGGCGTGATCACCCCTGCGTGAGGGGCGACGGCGCTTAGTTCGGCAGTTTCAGGATGGTCCGCGTCTTCTTGAGCGGATAGTCCTTGCCGCGCCAGGAGAAGACCGCTGGCAGCATGGCGGGCCGCTCTATCGTGGCCAGCATTTTCCCACCGGAGATGCGATACGAAACCGTCACCATTCCCGCCGGCGTGGCGACTTTCGCATCCAGCTTGGTCAGCGCGCCCAGATGCGGCGTGATGCGGGCCGTGGCATAGCCTGGCGACGCCGGCATCACGCCAGCCACGATTTCCAGCAGATCCGTAGTCGGGTGCGCGCTCCAGGCATGCGTGTCCGAGCGCGTGTCGCCGTACTCTTCCGGCCAGGTCGAGTAATTCCAGGCCAGCAGATCGCGCCAGGTCTTGAGCATGCCGGGGTAAAGGTCGCCCTGCCCGGCATGCGCGCTGGCCCGCGCCAGATACCAGGCGAAGTAATAGCTGACCGGGATCACGCCGTTGGGCGCGGCGATGCCGTTGCCGCTGGTGATGCGGGACAGGATGCCGCCTGCTTCGGCCGGCGTCGCCACGTTATACAGGATGGCCAGCGCGTTGCTGTGCTGCGAAAACTTGGCCAGCGATGGATCGTCGGCGTAGATGCCGCGCTCCGCGCTCCAGCATTTGCCGCGCAGCGCGGCCGCGATCTCGCCGGCCTGCGCCGCGTCGGCCGAACCGGCCTGCGGGTCTCCCAGCGCCTGCTCCATGCGCGCCATCTGCTGCAGGGCGCCCAGATAGAAGAAGGTGGTCAGGCAGGACTCGCCGTTGGCGTCGAAACTCGGGAAGACATCGCGCTGCCCCGAGCTTTGCCCGATCCAGTCGACAAAATTCCAGGTCGGATTTTTCCCCAGCAAATGGGACGGGCGCAGGTACTTGGCATACCAGTCCAGGATGCGACGCGCGCGCGGCAGGTTGCGGGCGACCACGGCGGTATCGGGTTGGCGCTGATAGTAATCGTCCAGCATGGCAATCCAGATCAGCGAGAACGGCGCGATCACATTGCGGCCACGGCTCGGGTAAGCGCCTTCCGTCAGGCCATTCTCGCGGTCGGACCAGCCGAGGGTGTCGATCGCGTTCACCGCCAGCCGGTCGTCGCCCGACACCGCATAGGAAATGAGCATCTGCAGGCGCGTATCGCCAACGTATTGCAGCTGTTCCCAGTAGGCCGAATCCATATAGGTCTCATGCGCATCGATCAGGGCCGTACGCCAGCCGATCTCCCATATTTTGTTGAGCGCGGCGTCATCCGAGACAAACTGCGCACGCTGCTCGAAAGGGTAGCCGGTCTCGTAAGTCGCCAGCCCCTGCAAGGTCAGCGGCGCCTCCTGCGTCTGCACGTCCAGCTCCAGGAAGCGCCACACCCGCCAGCGCAAAGGCGTGAACACGCGCGCTTCGCCGTCGGCGCTCAGGGTATCGAAGATGCCCTTGACGACGCGGTCCCCGACCTCATCACGCCGGCCCTTCTTGTTGTTGGCGTCGTACAGGGCTTCGGCGTAGGTCATCTTGATCGTTGCGCCCTGCCCGCCTGCCACGGACAGGGCCGGATAGGCCGCCACCATATCGCCGCGGTCGATCAGCAGCTTGACATGGCTCTGCGCCGGGACGGTGACGGAACGGGACGGGAAATCACGCAACGACGCCAGGTCGGTGCGCACCACTTTGCCACTATCAACCTGACGGTACTTCATGCCCGGCAATGGATCGGCGGTCAGGGTCCAGGGGAGCGCCTTCCCCGCCTCGACTGCGAGCACGGCGTCGAGCCATCGGCCATCCGGCTGCAGCGGCCCCGTGGTCCAGCTCCAGTCCGCGCTGGCGGCATCGATCACTTCCGGCGCGCTGGCGACGTAGTACAAGCCCTTCAACTGCTTGTTGATCTGTCCCATGCCGGAAACCGACTTGTGGCCAAGGTCCAGCCGGACATGCCATGTCGAGCCACTGTCGAGTGCGGCGTAGGCCGCGTCCTCGGCCTTGAGGTAGAAACCGGTGCGGGCGCTGATCTGCGACAGCGGTCCGGAAGGAGTGCTGAAGTTCCAGACTACCGCCGCGATATCGTTATTCCCCCGGCGCAGGAACGGCGCGAGGTCGACGCGCCGGTAGCGCCAGTGCGCCAGGTCGCTGGTGGCAGGGCCATCGGCCACACGCTCGCCGTTCACGTACAAAATGAAGCGGTTGTCGGCGCTGACCTGGACGAACAGCGTGGCCGGCACCTTCTCCAGCTGCAAGGATTGGCGCAAGTGGATCACCACCGAGGGCTTGTCCTTGGTCTCCGGATGGCTGATCCACTCAGCCTCGCCGGCCATCGCGCCAGCCACCAGGCCGCCGGCCAACAGCCACGCGAGGCCATGCCATACTATCCGCCACGCGGCGAAACGCCCGATCTTCACCATTTTTTTCTCCTATTTTCGCACCAGCGCGGCCGCGTCGCCCCTGGCTTTCATGTGCTGATCCAGAAAGGTTTTCACGGTGCGTAGCGCCTGCTTGCTCTCCGGCGAGGCCGGCACCATGGATTGGAATACATGAATCATGCCCTCGTACAGATCCAGCGTAGCATCTCCGCCGCCCGACTTGATCGCCTGGTACTGGCGCACGAAATTGCTGAGGAATATTTCGCGCGTTCCGCCCTGAATCAGGGTCGCGGGATAGCCCTTGCTGTAGTCGCCGTACACCGGCGATACATAGGGATGCTTCTGGTCTTCAACACTGGCATAGGCCAGCGCGGAAGCCTGTAACGACGCGCCGGACAGCATGGGTTCCGCATCGGCCAGGGTGCGATAGGTATCTCCGACGCCAGAAACATCCGACCACGGCGACCACAAAACCAAGGCCGCAGGCAGCGGCAGGCCCATGTCGCGCATCTTCAGGGTGGTGCCGGCCACGATGGAGCCACCAGCAGAATCGCCTATCAACGCAATGCTGTTGGCGGCAATACCTTGTGCAAGCAGGGCCTGATAGGCGCCCACCACCTGATCGGTGACTTGCTGCCAGCGCGCGGGCGGTGCCACGGTGTAATCAAGGGCGATCACCTGTAATCCGGTTTCCGCTGCCAGTAGCGCCGATATGCCCAAGCTGGACTGCACCGACATGCTGGTGAAGCCGCCGCCGTGCACATACACCAGCACGCGGCCATCGTCATGCCAGTCCGGCGGCAGCAAACGCAGCACCGGGACCGGACCTAGCGTGTCCGGCCGCGTGTCGACATGCCATCGTCGCGGACTGCCCCCCACCCACAGGCGCATCAATTTCTCGGTCTTCGCGTAGGCCAAGTCCCATCCCGCCACATCGTCCGGCCGGGGGAATGGGCCGCTCGGTTTGGACATGAATTTCATGAGTACCGGCCATTGCTTTTGCCAGGCACCTGAAATCGCATCGGGCATCACTTTGGATGGATCGGCGCTGTACGCCGGCGGCGCCCCAGCCAGAGCCAGGCCCACCGCCAGCAGGGCGCCGCCATGACGCCTTACAACTTCAATCAGCTTCATCTTATTCGAAGTTATAGTGCAGGGTCACGCCCACCTTGCGCTCTTCGGGCAGCGCAATGCGCGAGTAGCCACCGGCAAGGCCGCCGATGTAACTTGGCGTGTTGCCACGGACGACCGAACGATCGAACAGGTTTTGGCTCCATACGCTGACCTCCCATTTCTGGCCAGGACCACGCACGCCAAGATACAGGTCCACCGGCGTGAAGGAAGCAATGTGCCGATCCTGCGGCTGGTTATAGGCCGGTGCATTGTAGCGCACCAGCCCGCGCACAAAGCCTTCGACCGGGCCGAGGTCGCGCGCATATTCCGACTGCAGCACCATGCTCAGCTTGCCCGGCTCGTTGCCATTGGTGTCGGCCAGCGGACGACTGCTGCGGCACAGCGACACTTGCCGCCCAGGTTGCACGAAGGCGCCCTTGTTGTCAGGGATGCCGTCATTGTCGGCGTCGTTACAGTAGAGCATGGCATTGTCATAGTGGGCGTCGACATAGCTGACCGAGAGTTGCGAGCGCCAGCCCGGCATCATGTTCCAGATCGCCGTGGCCTCGATGCCGCGCGCGATGACATCGCCATTGGTGTTCAGATTGATGCCGCCGGTAGCGGCATCGGCAGGGTAAGTGCCGCCTGCGCCCGGACCGGCCGCCTCGCCTGCCACCGCGGCGGTACGGACATTGATGCCGTTTGCGCGTGCGATATAGTCCTTGATATTCTGTTGAAACACGTCGGCATTCAGGGTCAGCTTGCGATCGAACAGTTTCGACTTGAAGCCGAGCTCAATCGAATTGGTTTTCTCCGGCTTGTACACAATGTAGTTGGGATCGAGCCCCTGCGCCGTCACAAAGCCCACCGCGCCACCGGGACGGTAGCCGCCGGCATAGCTGACGTAGGCCATCAGATCCTTATTGAAGTTGTGCTTGTAGCTGGCGGAGCCGGTCCAGTGCTTGTCGTCCCTGTGCGCCAGCGCGTCGGGCAGCGACGCGGAAACCGTGCCGAACACGCTGAGGTACTGCTGCGAATACGACTGGTTCTTCTGCAGGCGCAGGCCCGCTTCCAGCGTATCGCTGGCCGTCAGCGCCCAGCGCTGGTCGGTGAAGACGGCGGTGCCTTTGCTGTAGCTGCCGGGGGCGCTGTAGCCGTGCAACTCGATCGTCATCGGCGGCATGTAAGGCGCCGGGTAGTAGTAAGCGAAGGGCTGCGTGAAATCGCTGTTGAACGTATTGCGGGAATAGTAGGCGCCCAACATATAGTTCCAGAACGGATTGTCCGTCGACTCGATGCGCACCTCGTGCGTGCGTTGCTTGCCGTCGATTTTCACCAGCTGCTGATTGGAGAATCCGGGAATGACATTGTTGACGTCCAGGTCGCGGTCGTCGGTTTCGCGGCTTTGCTGAAGCCCGGCGATGTAGCTCAGCTTGTGCCCGGCAAAACTCCAGTTAACGTTCAGCGAGGTCAGCTTGGCACGGTTGTAGAAGTCATAGTTGCCATCCACAAGCGAAGTACGGTCGCCTGGAGTCAGTGCCGGGCCATTACCCTGCCCCGGCACCGGCGCGCCGATGTCCACCGGATAGTTGACATTTTTGTCGGTCAGGTCCTGGTGCACCAGCAAGATCTCCAGTTCCTTTAATGGCTGGTACAGCAAGGAAATCCGGCCGCCATGCGCGCGATCATTGTTGTCGCGGCCATTGGTGGCGTTGTGCACGCCGTTTTCGCTATGATCGTAGACCCCGGCCACGCGCATCGCCAGCTTGCCTTCGACCAGCGGGACATTGACCGCCGCCTGCGTATTGCGCTGGCTGCGCGAACCGAAGGTCTGGCTGACATTGCCCTCGACGTCGTACAGGTTCGGCTGGCGGGTCGCCACCGTGATCGCACCCGCTGGCGAGGTTTGTCCGCGCAGCGTGCCCTGCGGGCCGCGCAGCACTTCCACCCGTCCGATGTCGAACATGCTGCGAAACGCATCCGAGGTCGAGATCGGAGTTTCATTCCAATAGACCTGCACCGTCGGGCTGGCGCCGGTGTCGGGATCGAAGGTCACGCCGCGCAGTGCCACGTTCTGGCCGCGTCCGTCCGCCGCGTTCAGCACCAGGCCGGGGCTGAGCTTTTGCACCTCTTCGAACTTTTGCACATTCATTTTTTGCAGCGACTCCGCCGTAATCGCATCGACCGACATCGGTACCGATTGGATGCTTTCCTTGCGCTTGGCTGCGGTGATGACGACTTCGGTGATGTCTTCGCCCGTTTTTTTCGGGGCCTCCTGGGCCGCCACTGGGAAGGCGACGGCCAGGGCCGCCGCACACAGACTGAGTTTGATACCGGCGTGCTGATTCATGATTCGATGTCTCCGTTAGCGGACACCGCGGACCGGCGTGACGCATCAGCGCCGAACGCATCGGTGTCCTTTTTATGTACTTATCAGGATGGCAGTCGTCTGCCGATCCCGGCTGCGGCAACCGGGTGGCGGAATAGACCGTCAGGTCATTTGGTCTTGGCGGTGTCCGCTGCGTTGCCGGCGGCAGGCGGCGGCAGCTTGGCCAGGTCGGCGTCGATCGCGGCCAGCACGGCATCAGTGATGGCATCCGGCGCGAACTGCTGCAGCGAACGGAAGCTCATGCCGCGCGCCTGCTCGATCTGGTCGTCCTGGCCGATGGCCGGCATGTGCTTGATCAGCACGGCCTTGGCGGGGGCGTAGTCCAGCAGGTCGCCCACCAGCGAGTCGCTCGACCACTTGGCCTCCGCTGCGGCAGCGGCAGGCGCTTTCGCCTCGGCTTGGGCCTGTACCGTCGCGGCGCCAAACATCAGGCAACCCAGGATCGCTGCAGCGGCAGTGTATTTGATACGTTTCATCGTCGTCTCCGTTCTAAATCGTTTTTAACACGCGCCGCGGGCGATTCTGATCGCTCACCGCTTGATCGCGCGCACTTGCAGTTGTCTCACCACGGTTCCAAGTAGAAAACAGCCACCAATCAGTGTCAATCCACTAGCGATCAGTTGGCTGATCAAATGAGAAATAATCAAAAACTTGATCGGTTGAGCAGTTCCCGCAGTGGTGAAAAAACAAATAATCAAAAGGTTGATTGCTACTTGATTGACTTCACCATACCCATTGCTTAGCCTGTTTCGGCGAAAACATCAAACAAAAAGTACGCCAGGAGACAAGACATATGCAGATCAACCGCAGGACATTCCTGTCCTCGCTGACGGGATTGGCAGGACTCGCCACCCTCCCCGCCAGCGCAGGCAATACCACAATCAGTTTCCGCCAGGCGTTTGACCGCCCGGCAGCCCAGGCCAAGCCCTGGGTGCGCTGGTGGTGGCCCGGCGGCGTGGTGAACGACGAGGAATTGCGCCGCGAAATCAAGGCGCTGAAGCTGGCGGGCTTTGGCGGCGCCGAGGTGCAAGCCTTCAATCCTGGTATTCCGAATCTCACCAAGGAAGAGCGCACCCGCCTGCATGACTATGCCAACGACGCCTTCTTTGCGCATCTGCAGGTCTGCACCGATGAAGCGCGACGGCATGACATGCAGATCGACAGCACCTTCGGCTCGGCCTGGCCTTCTGGCGGCGGCTTTGCGATCACGCCCGAATTCGCACTGCTTGAACTGACGCCGGCGACGACCAGCATTACCGCACCGGTAAAGGAACCGATTCGGGTAACTATTCCCGGCAATACACGAAAATTCGGCGCCCTGCCCGCAATGGACACGCGCACCCAGGACCCACGCGCCAAGGACTGGCGCGAACGGATGACCGCTCGGCAAAAGCTGGTGGCCGTGGTGGCTTTCCGCGGCGAGGCGCCGGTGCTGGTCAACAACAAGAACTATCGCACCGCCAAAGTCAAAGCGGCGGGCAGCATGGAAAACCCTGCTGGGATCGTACTCACCGACAAGCTGGGCCCCGATGGCGTCCTGGACTGGGTACCACCCAGCGATGGCAATTGGCAAATCGTGGTGTTCAAACAGTTCGCGGTCGACAGCGCAGTCATGGCCGGTGTCGGCGAAGGACCACAATTGGTGCTCGATCACTTCAACCGCACCGCCTTTGCCGCCCATGCGCAGCGCGTGGGCGAGCCGCTGAAGCAGGCGGGACGCGGCCTGCGCGCCACCTTTATCGACAGCCTGGAACTGATGCCCGATATCTACTGGCCTGAAAACCTGCTGGCGGAATTTCAGGCACGCCGTGGTTATGACCTGACGCCCCATCTGCCGCACCTGATGCAGCCGGGCTGGATGGAAGCGTGGAACCCGCATACCTCGCTGCCGTACTTCGCCTCCGGGGAAGTTGGGGAGCGCATCCGCGCGGACTATCGGCTGACCATCTCGCAGCTGCTGATCGAAAATCTGTGGCAACCGTTCGTCGAATGGAACCACCAGCGCGGCTTGCAGGCGCGCGTGCAGGCGCACGGCGGCCCGAGCGACCTGCTGCAATCCTACGGTCTGGCCGACATCCCGGAAACCGAAGACCTGGAATCCGGCGCCAGCCCGCACTTCCTGCGCCTGGCGCGTGCGGCGGCCAATTTGTACGGCCGCCAGCTGGTCGGCTGCGAGAGCCTGTGCTGGCCCGGAAAATCCTATGACATCACGCCCGCGCAATGGCAGGCCCGGATCAACCTGCTGCTGGCCAGCGGCGTCAACGCCATCGTGATGCACGGCTTCCCCTACGCGCTCCATCGGGATGCGTGGCCCGGCTGGTATCCATTCGCGCCGAGCCCGTTCCTGGCCGGCTTCAGCAGCATGATCAGCGAAACCAACCCGTTGTGGCATGCGATCGGCGGCCTGAACACCTACATCACCCGCATGCAGTCGATCATGCAGCGCGGCCGCAACGTGGTGCCGGTGGCGGTCTACTTTGCCGAGATCGGCTACTTCCACGGCATGGAGCCCAAAGCCACCGACGACTTGCTGCAGGCACTGCTGGACGATGGCTATGATTACGATCGCATCAACGACGATTGCCTCCTCAAAGGCCGCATTGTCGATGGCGCCCTGCGCATGCCCAGCGGCGCCCAATACGCGGCGCTGGTGCTGCCTGCGCGCAGCGGCATCCGCCCGGCCACGGCGGAACGGCTGGCAGTGCTGGCCAAGGCCGGGCTCAGGATTTTCTTTGCCGACCGGCCGCCAAGCCGTGCAGAAGGATACCGCGACCACCAGCGCAACGACAGTCTGGTGCAGCAGTCCATGCAGGCTTGCCTGAATGCCGGCGCCAGCATCGTGCCAGGGACGGCGCTGACGGCCGCGTTGCGCCAGGCGTCGGTGCGCGCCAACCTCACGTTCACCAGCAAGCCTTGCCTGTTTATCGAAAAATCCCTGGATGGGCAGCGCGCTTATTTCCTGCACAATCCAAAGGATCAGGCGGTCACCATCAGCTTTGTCACCAGCGCCGCTGGCTATCCAGAGCGCTGGGCCGCCAGCGATGGTAGCCGCATCGGCCTGTCGTCGAGGCCGGTGCGCGGTGGCCGTGAAGTCACGCTGGAAGTGGCGCCCGGCGGCGCTGCCTTGATCGTCATGACGGCCCAGCAAATGCCTGGCGCTCCCTCTTATGCCGAACTCGCCGCTATTGACCTGAGCCGCAGCAGCTGGACACTGCGTTTCCATGGCCACGGACGCAAAGGCCGCCAGGTGACGCAGGAGCTGAGCCTGGACCGGCTGCGGGACTGGTCCGAGCTCGACGGCCTTGCGGACGTATCCGGCCAAGGCGACTACCTGGTCAGTGTGCACATGCCCGATGCCTGGCCGCAGCGAGGACAGCAAGCATGGCTCGAACTGGGCGCCGTGCACGACATGGCGGAGGTCAGCGTCAACGGCGCCAAGGCCGGCACGCTGATCGCCAGCCCGTACCGCGTCGACATTAGCCGTCAACTGCGCGCCGGCGACAACCAGCTCACGATCTCGGTGATGAACAGCCCGAACAACGCCATGATCGATCCCAAGCTACCGGGACTCAAGGATTTGAAACCCCAACCAGCCGGCCTGCTCGGACCGGTCAGACTCATCATTCGCCAAAGAAAGGCAGCACTGTGAGCATGTACAAAACACTTAACGCGGCCATTGCCCTGGCCTTCATCGCGCCAGCAGCGCTGGCACAGACGCCGGCGCAGACGATCGATGCCCGCACCGAGGCGATCGTCCAGCAAATCACCCAGGACGAACAAATCAGTCTGCTGCGCAGCCTGATGCCGGGCATGCAGCGCAAGGGCTTGCCGGCCGATGCCCTCATTAGCGCCGGCTATATTCCCGGCATCGAGCGCCTCGGCCTGCCGTCCTTGCGCGAGTCCGACGCCGGTCTCGGCGTGGCCAATCTCCTGAATTGGCGGACCGGGGACGTGGCTACCGCGCTGCCCTCCGGCCTATCCACCGCGGCCAGCTGGAATCCGCAGCTGGCGTATCAGGGCGGCGCCATGATCGGCGCAGAAGCGCGGGCCAAAGGCTTCAATGTGCTGCTGGCCGGCGGCGTCAATCTGGTACGCGATCCACGCAACGGCCGCAATTTTGAATATCCCGGCGAGGACCCTTTGCTGGCCGGCGTCATGGCTGGCCACGCCATCGATGGCGTGCAGAGCAACCACATCCTGTCGACCGTCAAGCACTTCGCCATCAACGACCAGGAGACCGGCCGCAACGTCCTCAACGCCAAGATAGACGAGAGTGCCTTGCGTGAATCCGACCTGCTCGCGTTTCAGATCGCCATTGAACTCGGCAAGCCGGCCGCCGTCATGTGCGCCTACAACCGTGTCAATGGCGCCTATGCCTGCGAGAACGAGTTCCTGCTCAACCGCGTGCTGAAAGGCGACTGGCGCTATCCGGGCTGGGTGCAGTCAGACTGGGGCGCGGTGCACAGCACCGCACCGGCCGCACTTGCAGGGCTGGACCACCAGTCGGGATATGTCCTTGATCGCAAGCCGTTCTTTGGCGACCTGCTGAAAGCGGCCGTTGCGGCCGGTGAAGTTCCGGCGCAGCGCATCCGCGACATGAGCTACCGCATCGTCCGCAGCCTTGTGGCGACCGGCTTGCTCGACCATCCCGTGACGCCATCCGCCCAGGCCATCGATTACGAGAAGCACGCCGCCGTCAGCGAGCGCACCGCCAGCGCCGGCATCGTGCTGTTGAAAAACACCGGCGGGTTGCTGCCGATCGCGGCCAAGGTGAAGTCCATCGCGGTCATCGGAGCGCACGCCGACATTGGTGTGTTATCGGGCGGTGGTTCGTCGCAAGTGCGCCCGGTTGGCGGCCCGGCGCTGGAGATCAAGCCTGTCAGCGCGGCGGCGGCATTTTCCCGTATCACCTACCTGCCGTCATCGCCGCTCAAGGAATTGCAGCAGCGCTTCCCGCGCGCCAAGGTGGGCTATGCCAGTGGCGACGATCCTGCCGCCGCCGTGGCGCTGGCGAAGGACAGCGAGTTGGTGATTGTGTTTGCCGACCAGTGGACCACCGAAAGTGAAGACGTCCCCAACCTCAAGCTGCCAGGCAAACAGGATGAGCTCATCACCGCGCTGGCCGCAGCGAACCGCCGCACGGTGGTAGTGCTGGAGACCGGCGGCCCTGTCCTGATGCCGTGGCAAAGCCAGGTGTCGGCAATTCTGGCGGCATGGTATCCAGGCTCCGCCGGTGGCAAGGCCATCGCCAATGTCCTCGCTGGCGACGTCGACGCCTCCGGCCGCCTGCCGGTTACCTTCCCGCAAAGCGAGAGTCAGTTGCCACGCCCTGCCATTCCAGGCATGGCGGAAAAGACCAACGCCAAGGGCGAGGTCACCTACGGCCTCGCCAGCGGCCTCAAAACATTTGACGTCGATTACGACATCGAAGGATCCGACGTGGGCTACCGCTGGTTCGAGCGCGAGCAACTTGAGCCGCTGTACCCGTTTGGTTTCGGCCTGTCCTACACCACATTCAAATATGAGCAGCCGGTGGTGGGTGGTGCCGACGGCATGAGCCTGACGTTCAAAGTCAGGAACACCGGCCGCCGCACCGGCACCGATACGCCACAAGTCTATGCGGCCGTTCCCACCCGCAGCGGCAAGGTGATCTCGCGTCTCGCGGGCTGGGCGCAGGTCACCCTCAAGCCCGGCGAGTCGCGCCAGGTCACCGTGCAACTGGAACCGCGCATCCTGGCCAATTTCGACAGCGCAGCCCAAACCTGGCGCATTGCCGGCGGCAGTTATCAGGTGTCGGTGGGACACTCGTCGCGCAATCAGGTAGTGCGTGCCGAGCTTAAATTGAAGGAGCGAACCATTGCGCCGTAAATGAAAATTCAGTGAGCAAACGAATCAAGGGGGCTAAATGTTGAGAATTCCGAACCAAATTCCGCCGAAAATGCAGCTATACATGATGGCTGAGAGTGCCCCCATCTTAATGTCTATGTGTGATGGTACAGATGAAAAAAGTGCTACCGCTACGACATATCCTGACATCAACCAGCTGACGTAACTTCCGCTGTTGAAGGCAGGTTCAGTCCAGTGGCAAAAAACCAGCCAAGCTCCCCAAGCAAGAAGAAGCGGAGCAAAAGCGGTGGGGGCAGCGTTCCAAATGTTCAGATTTCTGAAACCGACCGAGCCTAGTATCCAGCAATTCTTTTGTCTTCTGGGAACGATGGAAAATGAGGTGGGCTTCGCGTTAACCACAAACCCAACAATTCCGTGGAGAGCTTCGTGGGCCACAGTTCCAATCAGTGTCAACACAGCAATTCCCCAACCGGAATGTCGCGCCCAACGGAGCAAGCATAGCCAAGCGCATATCAGCGCAAAGGATGCTATCGCCTCCGCGGTCAAGCTGACTGGACCGAAACTGGACATTTCAGCCTCTCGTAAAAGTATCGCCAAACCCGAATGAACTGTCCATTTCGATGCTGACTTAGAATTGCAGTCAATTCACGACTACTTGCACAGGCTGCTCATGCGGCATCCTCGCACGGACGCGGGGCGCCGTCAATTCTGCCTCCTAAGAGGGAGCCGGCGGCTGCCAGTTCAAGGGATTTGCCACCACCACGCCGCGCCTACAATCCGCGATCATCCCCTGACTGCGAGAACATTATGCAAGATTTACTGACTCCCCAAAACTGCGCGCTGGTGCTGCTGGACCAGCAGGCCGGCCTGCAATTCGGCGTGCAATCGATGGAGCGCCAGACGCTGCTGAACAACTCGGTGGCACTGCTGGAAACCGCCCTGGCTTTTGCGCTGCCGATGGTCATCAGCACCTCGGCCAGCAAGGTCTATAGCGGCCCGCTGCTGCCCGACCTGCACGCGCTGGCGCCCGCACACCCGGTGCTGGAACGGCGCAACATGAACGCGTGGGAAGACGATGCCGTACGCGCCGCGATCGAGGCCACCGGCCGCAAGAAACTGATCTTCTCGGGCATGCTGACCGAAGCGTGCATCAGCTTTGCCGTACTCAGTGCGCTGGAGGCCGGCTATGAATGCTATGTGGTGGGCGACGCCTGCGGCGGCCTGACGCTGGCCGGCCACGAGCTGGCACTGCAGCGCATGACCGCCAAGGGCGCCCAGCCGACCAGCTGGCTGCAGGTGCTGCTGGAATTGCAGCGCGACTGGACCCGCCGCGACACCTACGATGCGGGGCGTGCCGTCATCGAAAAGAATGGCGGCGGCTACGGCGTCGGCCTGCGCTACGCGCGCCAGATGCTGACGCCGCAGTAACCCCAAACGAAAAGGGTCTGACCCCTGCGGGGTCAGACCCTGGCCCGCGATGTGCGGGTTTCAGCCGTGCCGCACGCGGCGGAGAATTACACCGTCGCCAGCGCGGCGTTGAAGGTCGCGCTTGGGCGCATCACAGCTTCGGTCTTGGCTGGATCCGGGTAGTAGTAGCCACCGATATCCTGTGCCTTGCCCTGCACGCTGTTCAGCTCTTCAACGATCTTGGCTTCGTTGTCGGCCAGCTGCTTGGCCAGCGGCGCGAAGTGCGCAGCCAGTTCCTTGTCTTCGGTCTGCGCGGCCAGCGCCTGAGCCCAGTACAGCGACAGGTAGAAGTGGCTGCCACGGTTGTCCAGTTCGCCGGTGCGCGACGATGGCGACTTGCTGTTGTCCAGCAGCTTGCCGGTGGCTTCGTCCAGGGTCTTGGCCAGGATTTGCGCCTTGGCGTTGCCTTCCTTGATGCCCAGCTCTTCCAGCGACACGGCCAGCGCCAGGAATTCGCCCAGCGAATCCCAGCGCAGGTGGTTTTCTTCCACCAGCTGCTTGACGTGCTTGGGAGCCGAACCGCCGGCGCCGGTTTCGTACATGCCGCCGCCCGCCATCAGCGGAACGATGGACAGCATCTTGGCCGAGGTGCCCAGTTCCAGGATCGGGAACAGGTCGGTCAGGTAGTCGCGCAGGATGTTGCCGGTCACCGAGATGGTGTCCAGGCCGCGCGAGACGCGCTCCAGGGTGTAACGCATGGCGCGCACTTGCGACATGATGGAAATTTCCAGGCCCTTGGTGTCGTGCTCCTTCAGGTACACCTGGACTTTCTTGATCACTTCGTTTTCGTGCGGACGGTACGGGTCCAGCCAGAACACGGCAGGCATGCCCGAGTTGCGGGCGCGGGTTACGGCCAGCTTGACCCAGTCGCGGATCGGCGCGTCTTTCACCTGGCACATACGCCAGATGTCGCCCTGCTCCACGGTCTGGGTCAGCAGCACTTCGCCGGTGTCCAGGTCGGTGATGTTGGCGGTGCCGCCTTCCGGTACTTCAAAGGTCTTGTCGTGCGAGCCGTATTCTTCGGCTTGCTGCGCCATCAGGCCGACGTTAGGCACGGTGCCCATGGTGGTCGGGTCGAAGTTGCCGTGCCATTTGCAGAAGTTGATCATCTCCTGGTAGATACGGGCGAAGGTCGATTCCGGCATGACGGCCTTGACGTCGGCGGTGCGGCCATCGGCGCCCCACATCTTGCCGCCGATACGGATCATGGCTGGCATCGACGCGTCGACGATCACGTCGTTCGGCGAGTGGAAGTTGGTGATGCCCTTGGCCGAATCGACCATGGCCAGCTTCGGACGGTGTTCCAGGCAGGCGTGCAGGTCTTTCAGGATTTCTTCCTTCTGCGACGCTGGCAGCTTCTCGATCTTCTCGTACAGGTTGACCATGCCGTTGTTGACGTTCACGCCCAGTTCCTCGAAGGTCTTGGCGTGCTTCTCGAACGCGTCCTTGTAGAAGATGCGCACGCAGTGGCCGAACACGATCGGGTGCGAGACCTTCATCATGGTCGCTTTCACGTGCAGCGAGAACATCACGCCGGTTTTGTAGGCGTCGTCGATTTCTTTCTCGTAGAACTCCAGCAGGGCCTTTTTGCTCATGAACATGGAGTCGATGATCTCGCCGGCCTGCAGCGCGACCTTCGGTTTCAGCACCAGGGTTTTACCGGAGGTGGTGATCAGTTCCATCTTGACGTTGCGGGCCTTGTCCAGGGTCATGGACTTTTCGCCGTGGTAGAAGTCGCCGGCGTGCATGTGCGACACGTGGGTGCGCGATGCCTGGCTCCACTCGCCCATCGAGTGCGGGTGCTTGCGGGCGTATTCCTTGACAGCCTTCGGCGCGCGGCGATCCGAGTTACCTTCGCGCAGCACCGGGTTCACGGCCGAGCCGATGCACTTGCTGTAGCGGGCTTTCAGGGCTTTTTCTTCGTCGGTCTTAGGATCCTCAGGGAAGTCCGGCAGTTTGTAGCCTTTGCTTTGCAGTTCGCGGATGGCCGCTTGCAGCTGGCCCACCGAGGCCGAGATGTTCGGCAGCTTGATGATATTGGCTTCAGGTTTCAGGGTCAGGGCGCCCAGTTCAGCCAGATTGTTCGGTACTTTTTGCTCGTCCGTCAGGAATTCAGGGAACTCGGCCAACACGCGCGCAGCGACCGAAATGTCGCTGGGAACCACCTCGACGCCGGCCGGTGCAGTGAACTTCTTGATGATAGGCAGCAGGGAGTAGGTTGCCAGCAGCGGCGCTTCGTCCGTCAGCGTGTAGATGATCTTCGGTTTTTGTGATGCCATGTTCATTCCCTCGTAAACGATCTGTGGAGTAATACGCCCGTTATTTTAAACCTTTGCCCCCCTATTTGTGCAAATGATGCCAGTTTGAATATGGAGCCCGATGTCATCATACAACCATGGTCGGAACCTGCCGTATGCGTGTGTATGAAAATCAACAAGTTAAACGTTTACTGCCAAAAAGCCAGCCATTATGCAGTTGTATGATGTCTGATATCTAGGCTATGATCGTCGGACCAAAAGTATGGAGACCCGCATGACCACGCACCAACCTCAAGCTACACGCGTCCGCTGGATGATCCTGGCGACCCTGTTTGCAGTAACCACCATCAACTACGCCGACCGCGCCACCATCGCGATCGCCGGTCCCGAACTGAAAAAGCTGCTGGGCCTGTCTCCGGTACAAATGGGCTTCGTGTTCTCCGCGTTTGCCTGGTCCTACGTGCTGGCCCAGCTGCCGGGCGGCTGGCTGCTGGACCGCTTCGGCTCCAAGATCACTTACTTCTTCAGCATCTTCCTGTGGTCGCTGTTCACCATGCTGATGGGCGGCGTCGGCTTCTTCACCGGCGCGGCGGCGGTGGCGGCGCTGTTCACCCTGCGCCTGCTGATCGGCGCGGCGGAAGCGCCCTCCTTCCCGGGCAACTCGCGCATCGCCTCGGCCTGGTTCCCGACCAATGAGCGCGGCACGGCGGCGGCCATCTTCAACTCGGCGCAGTATTTTGCGACCGTGCTGTTCGCGCCCATCATGGGCTGGCTGGTGCATTCCTTCGGCTGGGAAAGCGTGTTCTTCGTGATGGGCGGGCTGGGCGTGGTCATGGCCTTCATCTGGCTGAAAACCGTGTACGGTCCGAAAGACCATCCGAAAGCCAACGCGGCCGAGATCGCCTACATCGAAGGCGGCGGCGCGCTGGTGGATCTGGAAAGCAAAAACAAGGTCGCGGCCACCACCAAGCTCGACACCTGGGCCTGCATCCGGCAACTGCTGGGCAACCGCATGCTGCTGGGCGTGTACATCGGCCAGTACTGCATCAACACCCTGACCTACTTCTTCCTGACCTGGTTCCCGGTGTATCTGGTGCAGGAACGTCATATGACGATTCTGAAGGCCGGCTTTGTCGCCGCGCTGCCGGCGGTGGCGGGCTTCCTCGGCGGCGTGCTGGGCGGCGTGATCTCGGACCGCCTGATCAAGGCCGGCAAATCGCAATCGGTGGCGCGCAAGACGCCTATCGTGTGCGGCATGCTGCTGTCGACCACCATGATCATCTGCAACTACGTTGAGGCGGACTGGCTGGTGATTACCGTGATGTCGCTGGCCTTCTTCGGCAAAGGCGTCGGCGCGCTGGGCTGGGCGGTGGTGGCGGACACCTCGCCGAAAGAAGCCGGCGGCATGAGCGGCGCGCTGTTCAACACCTTCGGCAATACCGCCGGCATCACCACGCCGATCGTGATCGGCTACATCCTGGAGAAAACCGGCTCCTTCTCCGGCGCGCTGGTATTCGTTGGCGCCAACGCCGTGGTCACCATTCTGTGCTACCTGCTGATGGTCGGCGAAATCAAGCGCTTTGAATTCAAGACGCCGGTGATGCGCAAGCTCGACCCGGTCGCCGACGCCGCTTAAGTTTCCTCTCCTCGTTGTCCTCAACGATTTTGCGCCCACTCTTCGGAGTGGGCTTTTTTGCGCGCCTACAACAGGTGAATCTTCTGCCCTTCAGAGTCGCGACATAGGAAGGACGGCAGAGAGTAACTCCTCCAGGATAGCAACAGCGACGGCTGGGCCCATATCGCACAGACTTGTTCCCGCGACCATACAAAATCCCACGATCAATAAGCCCCCGGCATGGCGGTCTTGAAGAAGCACGTCGCCTGGAGATTTAATTTTCTTTCATCTTAATGCTCTGCTTCGTTGCGGCCATCCTATCAAAGTGAGATTTGACGTACTGAACCGCAAGAGCGACTTCGGTTGATCATCAAGGTATGAGCGCCTAGCCTTCGGGATAAGCGTTTTTATTTTGGAGACCTATAGCGCAACGCAATTGTGTCTGCGACTCACGACTTGAGCTCTCGGATTATTCATGGGTGCTTCAGACGAATCCGGCCGTCGTGCACCTCTTTGAATAACTAAGGGTCAGATGTTACTCAACAGGTGGGTTTGCCCTAAATCATTAGGGTGTGCTAAATTGGCAAAACATATTGATAATATTGGCCTCACAGTTCAGGACTAAGCGAAACTTCAAGCCTTTTAGCGGGAAGAATTGCGACAAATTGGGGGCCTATTTCTTGTTGGCGTGTGGTCGGTTTTGGTGTGTCGGTGTTGCCTCAGAGCTTGGCGCTTGGGCCGCAGTCAAATCAGGCGGCGCGACTTCGGTAATGTTTTGGCCTGTGGTGTTTTGCGGGCAGTGGTGATGGCCGGCGTTTTGTCCGTGGCGGCGCGTAGTGCGCGAACTTCGGTCAGCGCTTTGTCCCTTGCCGCATCAGGTGCGGTGGTTTCGGTTTATGTTTGGCCCGTGGTACGCCACCGCCAACAGTGCGCTCAAGCGGACTGGCCGGACACTAGCAGTTTTTAATAATTTACGGGCGGCCAGCCGCTTAGCAAAACGTTGGCGTGTGGTCGGTATCGGTCTGCGAGCAGCAACGCAGGGCTTGGCTTATGGGCCGGTGGTGAATCGAGCACTGTGGCTTCGGTAATGTTCCGGCTCGTGCTGTTTCGCGGGCCGTGGTGATGGTCTGCGTTTTGTCCGTGGCGGCGCGCGGTGCGCGAACTACTGCAAGCGTTTTGGCCGTTGCGGTATTTAGTGCTGCGGTGTCGGTTTGCGTTCGGTTCGTGGTCCGCAAGCGCCAACAGCAAGTTCAAGCGGACTGGCCGACACCAGCAGTTTTATTTAATTTACGAGCGGCCAGCCGCTTAGCAAAACGTTGGCGTGTGGTCGTCTTTGGTCTGCGAGCTGTAACGCAGGGCTTGGCGCCTGGGCCGCTGGCGAATCGAGCATTGCGGCTTCGGTAGTGTTTTGGCCCGTGCTGTTTTGCGGGCAGTGGTGATGGTCGGCGTTTTGTCCGTGGCGGCGCGCAGTGTGCGAACTTTGGTCAGCGCTTTGTCCTTTGCGGTATTGGGTGCTGTGGTTTCGGTTTGTGTTTGGTTCGTGGTACGCCACCGCCAACAGTGCGCTCAAGCGGACTGGCCGGGCACCACAGTTTTATTTAATTTACGAGCGGCCAGCCGCTTAGCAAAACGTTGGGAGGAGCTTTGCTACTGAACCGGTGGTCATTGATGCGAATGGGCATTCTTGCTTTTGCGGCGGTAAACGGATTCGATCTTGCGTTCCCGGTGCATTCGCTATCGTTGGGTGATCTAGCTTTCTTCGCCGTAGGCGGCGCATTGGGAACCCGATATTGGGTTTTTCGTTCATATGCACGTTCGGATGCATCCGAGCCATGGCTGGTGCCATCCTGGTCGGAGAGCCCGTTCCAACTAAACCAGCCTTTCCAGTTTTTCCATCTTGCGGCATGGGCATTTGTAGTATTTTTCCTTGCTGCTTTTGTTCGCAAAATCTCGCTTAATAGCCACTTGAACGGTCTTCCGGTAGAAGCGATGTTTGGAGCATTTGGCGCCGGTATGCTCATTGGAATGAAGTGGGCAGTTATGTCTTGCAAAGATAAATTCACAAAAACATGAGCGGATATCCCAACCCGGCAGTCAACTGGACCGCCTCCACGCTGCGCGTTCCGGCAGCTAGTTACCTTTCACGTTGGGCTGCTTATGAGAACTGATTTGCTCGCTTCAGAATTTGACGAAAAAATCTCGGTCCGGGAAGCTTATCTAGCCATGGAAGCTTTGGTTGAAGCGTACGTGGCTCGCGGTGACGGCGCGGTTTCTGAATTGTTAGATTTCTATATCAGCGCGGAGCCTGATGGCCTTGCTACAAAATCCAATGCACCAGCTGAATTCTTGGCTGCGTTAGCGACTGTGGGAGCATCGCGTGCTTAGCTATTTGCCCAACCATTCCGTTAACCGGACCACTGCATCGCTGCGCGCTGCTGCGGCCGGTTACGTCCAACGTTAGCAAAATGAACGACGACACTATCTTGGGGAGGCGAATCTTGGTGGGGCTTACCTACCTTGATGGGGCCGGTGAAGTTACGAAACAGATTCAGCTTCACGGAATCATTTCCCGGTTAGCGGAGCACTCACTCTATTTTGAACGAGCCGATGGCAGCGGTGAGTTCTCGATCCCATTTGATGGTGAGCTGGATGCCGCAGACCCCGAATCTATTTATACGCTTCGGTCCACGGGGGAGTCCGTGTCCGGGGTCGATTTCATCGCGTCTTGGACCATACATCCGAATCCAGATGAACGCTAACCCTCCAATCCAACGGACGCCTGCCGGCGCCGCTGATCGTCAACGTTAGGGCTCCACAATGCGATTTCGTGCGCTCCTTACTTCTACAGCGTTGTTCTTGTTTCCTTCGATTCTCGGGGGCGTCGCAGCTATGGAAACAGACTTCTCAAAATTGAAGCCTACTTTGCAGATGATGCAAGAGGCTAGGAAGAACCCGAACGGTTGGGTGTACGCTATTGATGGCAATTACGGACCGAATGATGCTGTTCCTCCCGAAGCGATTGCTGGGGCATGGAAGGTCGATGCCGTAGGAAACATCGTTCCCGGCAGTTTTCAATCTAATCCTAAGTACAAGGCCAAACGGAACAAGTAATGCCCTATGCCAACCTTCAATTCCAGCGAACGCCTCACGGCGCCGCTGAACAGCCACGTTGGGCGGAGTCGGGATAACGAACCATAATCAGTTCGCACAGACATCTCGTTCAATTTACGAAGCCGTGGACGCCCTCGAAACAATGTTCCCGGGACGACATTTCACACCGGATGGGCATATGGTAGGTAGCTTGGGCGAAGCACTCGCTTCACATCACTACGGACTACCGTGCCACCGGACGCGCGACTTATCATGCATAAGCCCAATCATCAATTCCAAGGGACGCCTGACGGCGCCTTTGAAAAAGCAACATTGGCATCCAAGGAGTCATTCCCCACTATGACAAACGATGAAATCAAAATCATCTTGAAGCACACCGCCGTACCAGATAATTTTTTGGCCGAAATAGGGCGGGTAACCGCGCACTTTGCGCTACTGGAATACGACCTGATTGAACTGACGCATCAGCTGCTCGGACTATCTAGAAACATGGCACGTGCAATCACCTCTGAACTCTCATTTCGAGGCTTACAACAGTTGGCCGCGTCCCTACTGCGAGAGCGCTTTCCCAGTGAGGTTGAGAAGTTCGAAAGTGTCCTCGCTAAAGTGAGCAAAGCTGAAGAAAGAAGAAACACCGTCTCTCATTCTCTTTGGGGCGATGGTGGGAAAAGCAAAGACGGCGAACGGGTGATCGTACGTACAAAATACACTGCCAAGCAAAAGAACGGGCTGAAATTCGTTCGGCAAGAACTCACGGCGAGTGATCTTCGCGGAGTAGCTTATCAAATCTCCATAGCCGCATATGAAGTTGAGCAATTTCGGAATCAGTTACCCAGTGGTGCCTGAGCCTTTTGTCATGCGAGGACCTTACCGACAGGAATTATAAAGACGTGAACTAAGCTCTGCTCAGGGGCTTTGTCCAGCGACTGCGGCGACGCTGCTGACGTGGGAAAAGCCATGATGCTTGAGGATTTCCACCAGCTCTTCCGGGGGGCTGCCGAGGCGGAGGTTTTCGGCGATCCAGCCGTGCCAGTCGGCCGTGACTTCCATCCCCTCTTCTTCCAGTTCGAGGTTCATGATAAGCCGGGCCAGCAGTGCGTTGATGCGCTTGGTGTCGATCAGGTGCTGGACCACGGTATGCCCCGAGTAGGGATAAGGATGCAGCGTACAGTTGCCCATCGCTGCCAGCCGATGCGCGTGCATGGCGTCGAGGTTGACCGACTCCTTGCCGGCCTGGTCCGGCTTGGTGCCGAAGACGATGTGCATGTCGGGCAGCACAGCCCCCTTGGCGCGGCCCAGCGCCTGCAAGTCGTAGTAGCCGGAGGCCGGCGGATGGGCGGCCAGATCGCGCATCACGGACAGCCAGCGGCGGTCGTGATACAGCAAGGCTTGCGCCGGATCGAGGAAAGACAGCGGCCCGAAGGCAATCACCTGCTGCACCTCCAGCAGCAAGCCATACATCAGCGCCGCATACGCCCCCATCGACTGGCCGATGGTGACGACCTTGCCCGGCTTGATCTCGCGGATCAGCGCCGCCAGGCCGGCCGCCGTCTCATCCGGATGTGCACCCAGCCCGTCAATCTTGCGGTGATACCAGGCGTTGCCCGAATCGCGCACCAGAATCTTGTTGATGTGCCGCCCGCTGTTCTGCTCCAGTTTTTTCAGGCGCCCGTAAAAATCGAAATCCGGCCGCGCCTCCCATGACACGAAGCCGAACGCGATCACCAGTATCTCGCCCGGCACAACCCGGTCGACCAGCACATCCTGCGTGCTGGTTTTAACGCGCCGATTATCCAGCGCGGGAAGATCGGTGAGCGAGGGCGGCATGCTGGTCAGTGAATCTCGCTGTAGAAGCAGCGGCCGCAAGCCTGGCGGTAGCTTTCGTTGCCGCCGATGCTGATCTGCTCGCCTTCCTTGATGCGCTTGCCGTTTTCGTCGACGCGGATATTCATGGTCGCCTTCTTGCCGCAGGTGCAGATGTTCTTGATTTCCTCAATATCGTCCGCCAGCGCCAGCAGGTAGGCCGAGCCGGGGAACGGTTCGCCCAAAAAGTCCGAGCGCAGGCCATAGGTAATCACCGGCACGCCGCGCACCTGCGCCAGCTGATGCAGCTGCTTGACCTGCTCTTTGCTCAGGAACTGCGCCTCGTCCACCAGCAGGCAGGCGATTTTTTTGTCGACCGTCAGCAGGAAGTCGGTGTCCTTGTCGAACACTTCGGTCTCGCGCTGCGGCCCCAGGCGCGAGGTCACTTTGCCGACGCCGTAGCGGTTGTCGATCGCGGCCGTGAACAGGCGCACCGTCTGGCCCTGCTCTTCATAGTTGTGCGCCACCTGCAGCATGGCGGTGGATTTGCCTGCGTTCATCGCAGAGTATCGGAAATAGAGTTTTGCCACTGCATACCTTCGGGTTGTTTGCCGGGATTATATGCGCCCCGATCAATAAATTCTATCGGGTCGATTGATATAAATCTCTTGCGATAACATCGCATCCGCTTTAATATTCACACATCGGGCAACAACGCCCAGCCAACAAACCCAAGGAGCCATATTATGAAAACCATCGCCGTCGCCCTGTCCGTAGCTGCCCTGTTCGCTTCCGCCGCCGTGTCTGCCCAGGAAAGCGATAACTTCCTGAGCGAGATCGCCTCCGTCTCGACCAAGACCCGTGCCGAAGTCAAAGCCGAAACCCTGGCCGCCATCCAACGCGGCGAGTTGCGCGACGGCGAACAATATCCCAACCCTGCCGTCGGCCAGCCGGTAGTGCAACGCACCCGCGCCGACGTGAAAGCAGAATTGGCCGCTTACCGCAAGACCCATCGTGCAGTGTCTGACGACATCACCGCAGTGCAATAATCGCCCCATATTGGTCGCACACGCTTAAATCGCACAAACTTAAAATCAGCTTAAGGAGTCTTATCATGAAAAACCTCGCCATCGCCCTGTCCGTCGCCACCCTGTTCGCTTCCGCCGCCGTTTCGGCGCAGGAAGTGAGCGGTGAATACTCCGGTTACACCGGCTTCGTCTCGACCAAAACCCGCGCCGAAGTCAAGGCCGAAACCCTGGCCGCCATCCAGCGCGGCGAGCTGCGCGACGGCGAACAGTATCCCGATCCGCGCGCTGGCCAGGCGCCGGTGCAAACCAAGACCCGGGCCGAAGTCAAAGCCGAGCTGGCCACCTACCGCAAGACTCACAAGGAAGTATCGGACGACGTTGCGTCCTGAGGAAATGCAGCATGGGCGGAAAAAGCGCATACTTGCTTTTAATGCAGCAAGGAGACCAAGATGCGCACACCCGCTTTGTTCACCCTGATTGGCAAGACGCCGCTGGCAGAGATTACCCGTCTCGATACCGGCCCTTGCCAACTATTCCTTAAACTGGAATCGCAAAATCCCGGCGGCTCGATCAAGGACCGCATTGGCTTGGCCATGATTGAGGCGGCCGAGGCGCAAGGCTTGCTCAAGCCGGGCGGCACCATCATCGAGGCCACGGCCGGCAACACCGGCCTCGGACTCGCGCTGGTCGGGCGGCTGAAGGGCTACCGCGTCCTGCTGGTGGTGCCGGACAAAATGTCGACCGAAAAAGTGCTGCACCTGAAAGCGCTCGGCGCCGAGGTGCGCACCACCCGTTCCGACGTCGGCAAAGGCCATCCCGAGTACTACCAGGACTATGCCGCGCGGCTGGCCGCCGAAATGCCGGGCGCGTGGTACTCGGATCAGTTCAACAATCCCGCCAATCCGCTGGCGCACGAAACCACCACCGGCCCGGAAATCTGGGAGCAGATGGCGCACAAGGTAGACGCCATCGTGGTCGGCGTCGGCTCGTCCGGCACGCTGACCGGCTTGACGCGCTACTTCCGCAAAGTGGCGCCGCAGGTGGAATTCATCCTGGCCGATCCCAAAGGCTCCATCCTTGCCGAATACGTGCAGACCGGCCGCGTGTCCGACACCAGCGGCTCGTGGGCGGTGGAAGGCATAGGCGAAGACTTCATCCCCGCCATCGCCGACATGACGGCGGTGAAGCAGGCCTACACCATCACCGACCAGGAAAGCTTTGCCACCGCGCGCGCCCTGTTGAAGGAGGAAGGCATACCGGGCGGCTCGTCCACCGGCACACTGCTGGCCGCCGCGCTGCGCTACTGCCGCGAACAAACCACGCCCAAGCGCGTGGTCAGCTTCGTGTGCGACACCGGCACGCGCTACCTGTCCAAAGTCTACAACGACGGCTGGATGCGCGACCAGGGCTTGCTGGAGCGCCCGCAACACCACGACCTGCGCGATTTGATCGGCCGCCGTTTCGACGCCGGAGAAGTCATCAGCGTCATGCCGGACGATACGCTGATGATCGCCTTCAACCGCATGCGCGCAGCCGACGTCGCACAGCTGCCGGTGCTGTCGAACGGCCAGCTGGTGGGCATCATCGATGAATCGGACCTGCTGCTGTCGGTGGGCACGCAGCCGGAGCGCTTCAACAATCCGGTTGGCGCGACCATGACGAGGCGGCTGGAAATCCTGTCGCCCTCCTCCGACCTGCACGCGCTGCGCAACACGCTGGACCGCGGCCTGACCGCCGTGGTGGCCGAAGGCGCGACCTTCTACGGCCTGATTACCCGTTACGATCTGCTCAACCATTTGCGAAGGACGCTATCTTGAACGATAAAAAATCCGCCCTGGCCACGCGCGTGATCCACGCCGGCCAGTCGCCCGATCCGTCCACCGGCGCCATCATGCCGCCGATTTACGCCACCTCCACCTTCGTGCAGGACAGTCCCGGCGTGCACAAAGGGCTGGACTACGGCCGTTCGCACAATCCCACCCGCTGGGCGCTGGAGCGCTGCGTAGCGGATCTGGAAAGCGGCGCGCAAGGTTTCGCCTTCGCCTCCGGCCTGGCCGCGATATCGACGGTGCTGGAACTGGCCGACGCCGGTTCGCACATCATCGCCGGCGACGATATGTATGGCGGCACTTACCGCCTGTTCGAGCGCGTGCGCCGCCGCAGCGCCGGTCACGATTTCACCTACGTCGACCTGACCAATCCGGAAAATCTGCTGGCCGCCATCAAGCCCGAAACCCGCATGGTGTGGGTCGAAACGCCCACCAATCCCATGCTCAAACTGGCCGATTTACAGGCCATTGGCAAAATCTGCCGCGAGCGCGGCATCATCGCGGTGGCGGACAACACCTTCGCCAGCCCGATCGTGCAACGGCCACTGGAACACGGCTTCGATGTCGTGGTGCACTCGGCCACCAAGTATTTGAACGGCCACTCGGACATCATCGGCGGCATTGCGGTGGTGGGCGGCGAGCCGCACCAAAAGGCATGGGCCGAGCAGCTGGCCTTCCTGCAGAATTCCGTTGGCGCCATCGCCGGTCCGTTCGACAGCTTCCTCGCACTGCGCGGCGTGAAGACGCTGGCCATCCGCATGGAGCGCCATTGCGCCAGCGCGCTGGAACTGGCCCGCTGGCTGGAGCAGCAGCCCAAAATCCGCAAAGTGTTCTACCCGGGCCTGGAGTCGCACCCGCAGCACGCGCTGGCCAGACGTCAGATGCAGGACTTCGGCGGCATCATCTCCATCGATCTGAAAACCGACCTGCCTGGCGCACGCCGCTTCCTGGAAAGCTTCAAGGTGTTCGCGCTGGCCGAAAGCCTGGGCGGCGTGGAAAGCCTGATCGAGCACCCGGCCCTGATGACGCACGCCTCCATCCCGGCCGCGCAGCGGGCCGCGCTGGGCATAGGTGACGGATTGATACGCCTGTCGGTGGGAATTGAAGATATAGAGGATTTAAAGGCCGATATTCAGCGTTCGCTGGACGCTATTTAGCTGCTAATATCCTGCGCATGGAATTCATACTCATTATTGCCGTGGTTCTGGCGCTGGGCTTCGGCTACTCCATCATCGTGGCCAGCGCCAAGCCGGTGGTCGGGAGCGACTATTACAAGGTGTCCAAGGACGGCCGCGTGCTGCTGGCGGCCGGCTCCAAGGTCAGCGCCCTGAAACCGACGCTCTATCCGGAAGGCTTGAAGGTCAAGCTGCGTGGCGGCACGCGCGTCGGCGAGTTTTTTGTCCACGATCTGGTGGCGGAGACTTACCTGCCCAATCCGAACAACTGGCCGGTAGTGCGGCACAAGGACGGCAATGTCCGCAACAACAAGGTCGACAACCTGCAATGGGCCAAGGCCGCCGAAGCGACCGAGGCCCCCGCCGCCTGACTATTCGCCCGGGTGGTAGCGGCGTTCGAGGTTCTTCTCCACGTCCGCCTTGTAGAACAGCACATCCTTGAACTCACCGCGCGCGTACATCGCCGCCTGGTCATAGAAATGCGGCGAGGCCGGATTGCCGCTCTGGCCACCGGCCAGAATGCTGCGCGCCTTGATGCGCGGCCCAAACTCCACCGCTGCCACGAAGCTGTTGCCACGTTCGCCGTAAATGCGCCTCGTGGTCTGCTTTGAGGTCATGCCGTAAGCCGCCAGCGAACCCCAGTTGGCCGAGGCGAAGGCCACCGGCAGGCTAGGCTTGCTATCGTCAAAAGGCTGCACCACGTCGCCGGTCAGGCGCTGGAAGCGATTGATCTCTCCCCATGGCGTTTGCCAGTTCCCGAAGTCGGTGGTCAGCTTGGCGATGGCATGCTCCAGCGCCTCAAGCCGCTGCTGCGGCGTAATGGCGGCATGGATGTAGTCCAGCACCTGTACTTCGCCGGCCTTGGCGGCCGGCTGGTAGGTCGTCCACAAATCCTGCGCCCAGTAGATCGCCAGCGAAGTGGCGGTCGACTCCAGCGTGTAGCGCATGTCCCAAGCGCGCAGCGCGGCGATCTGCGGCGCCAGCGCGGCCTTGCGTGCATCGTCGGCAGGCAGTTCGTCGTAGGCAGCGAACAGTTGCGGCAGCAGCGGTTCAAAGGCCGGCAGCTGATTGTCGTAGGATGCGGCGATCAGGCTATCGATGGTGAAGTCCTTTTTGTTTTCCAGCACGCGAACCGCATGGACGCCGCGCGGGTTCTCCGGATTCATCGACATATATGCCGGATAGTCTTTCACCTTCGGGCTGTAGGCGCCAGCGGCGGTGTATGGCCAGTTGTTGGTGTTCTGGATCCAGCCATTCTTTGGGTTGAATAGCGTGATGGTTTCCCTCACCTCGTGCAGGCCTTTCCACTCCGTGGCCGGATTGCTGCCGTCCACCGGATGCTTCCAGTCGAAGCGAGGATCGCGGCGCGGGATGAAGTTCCCGTGGAAGTAAGCGATATTGCCGTCGGCGTCCGCGTACACAGTGTTGTTGGACGAATTGGTGCGCAGCTCCATCGACCTGTAGAAGTCCCTGTAGTTGCGGGCCTTGGTGCGGATGAAGGATTGCGTCAGCGCCTTCAACGGCTCGTTCATCAGGCGCACCGCCACCCACTTGCCGTCCTTGGCGCGCACGATGGGGCCGTGGTGGCTGTAGTAGGCGCGCACCGTTTTGGTCGCCATGCCATCCGCGGTCTTGTATGGCAGCGCGATGTCCACGGCCTTCAGCGGCCGCTGTTCATTGCCATATTTGTAGAAGAACTGGCCGTCTTTTTCGCTGACTGTTTCGAGGTATTCGTCGATCACGTCACCGCCACCGGAGGTGTGCATCCAGCCCACGCGGTCGTTGAAGCCCTGGTAGACGAAGAACTGGCCCCACGTCACGGCGCCATACGCATTCAGGCCTTGTTCGCTGTGCACCTGAATCTCGGGGCGGAAGTAGAACGAGGTGTGCGGGTTGATCATCAACAGCGCATGGCCGTTTTTGGTATTGGCCGGCGCGATGGCAAAACCATTGGAGCCGCCCGGCTCCTTGTCCATGTCAATGCGGTCGCCGGACGACAGCAGCACCGGCAGCGTGGCGCCGTTAGCGTACAGCGCCTGCAGTTGCTTGATGTCGATGGTCTCGATATCGCCGCCGATGCTGCCTTCGCTGAAGCTGAGCGCCATCCACGGCTCGAAGTGCGTGAGCAGTGCCGGCTTCACGTCGGGATGCGTTTGCAGATAGTAGTTCAGGCCATCGGCCCAGGCGTTCATCAGCTTTTTCAGCCATGCCGGCGCGATGGCGTACTGGCGCTTGAGTTCATCGGGATTGATGAACAGCTTCATGCGCAAGTCTTTATACAGCGCTTCCTCGCCCTCCACTTCCGCCAGACGCCCCATGGCGTTGATGAAGTTGAGTTCCACGCGGTGGAAGTCGTCCTCCGCCTGCGCGTAGATCATGCCAAACACCGCGTCGGCATCGGTCTTGCCGTAGATGTGCGGGATGCCCCATTTATCGCGCAGGATGGTGACGCGCTTGGCGCCCGCTTGCAGACGCGCCGCCACGTCGGCCGGTGCGGCAGGTGCCGCCACCGCCGCGCTCATCGCCACCAGACAAGTCAGAGCGACGGGCGCGCGCATCAGGCGCTGACCAGTTCGGAAATACGGCGTTGCAAGACAGTGATCTCTTCCAGCAGCGCGGCGTTCTTTTCGCGCAGGGCGATGTTCTCGGCACGCAGCTCGGCCACGTCGGTCGGGATATCGCCGTAGTCTACCGCCGGCGCGGCCCTGGATTCTTTCTGCTCCTTGGCGGGACGCGAGGCCGCACGCAGCTCACGCACCTCCTTGGCGGCCTTTTGCAGCTCCTTCTTGCCGCCGGCCACCGCGGCCAGTTGCACCTCTTCCGGCAGCGAAGCCACCGTGGCTGCCGCATTGATCGAGATGGTACCGGAGCGCACCGCCTCCACCAATTCCGGCGTGGCGGTCTTCTGGATCTTCTCGATCTGACCCAGCGTCGCAGTGCTCAGGCGGGCGGCGCGGGCGATGTCCTCGCGCGAGGCCAGCGGCATGGCGGCCGGCTTTTTCGGCGCTTCCTCGCCTTCCTGCGGTGCGATGCGGGCATCTTCGGCGGCGGCTTCGGCCGCCAGCTCCAGCGCGCGCGCCGCCATGATTTCCTTCTTGCGCAACGCCAGCACCCCGCGCTGGTAATCCGAAATGCTGCGGCGGCCGAGGTTGTTATCGATCATCCACAGCTTGACGTCTTCCAGATTGCGGAAGCTGGTATTTTCCGTCACCTTGAACGGAATGCCGTGCTGCTGGCAGATCTGGTAGCGATTGTGGCCGTCTACCAGCACGTCTTCCCACAGCACCAGCGCGTCACGGCAGCCCTCGCTCAGGATGCTGCGCTCCAGCGCCTGATATTCACTCTCGGTCAGCGGCTCGATGTAAGCGCGCAGTACTTCGTTAATTTTGATCTGCATAGGTATCCTTCAAATCCGTCCAGCATTCTACTAAGGCAGTTTTAAGAAAGCAAAACTACACTGCCATCCAGTCAAACGAGCTTTCTCCGCCAATTGACCAAAAGCCCCGGCAGGTTCCCCACCTGCCCGGGGCTTTTCTTTTTATTACATAATGCGCTATGGCGCTTTTTTTATGCCATGATGTGGCATTAACAATAAGGATTTGACATGGTTAACTACATCATTCGCGTTTCGTACCTCGCCCCGAACAGCGATACTTTCGATCGCATCAACGTCGAACTGGCCAAGTTCAACGTGGCGGGCGCCATCAAGGCCGACGACGGCAAGGGCTACTACCTGCCGCAGGGCGAATACTGCTACAGCGGCGACGAAACCATCAACGAAGTGCGCGACGCCGTGTTCCGCCTCGCCAGCACCATCCAGCCGGAGCCGCAAGTGCTGGTGGTGGAAGTGACCACGCTGTCGTGGGCCGGCTTCAAGCTGGTGGAAGGGGTCTGAGCCCCTTACGTGTTTCGTTGTAATTTTTATATTTCGCAGGGCCGCAGCAGCAACAGCCTTGGTACTCGGCCTGACTGCTCCGGCCGCCCAAGCCACCACCACCATATTCGACGCAGGCGTGAATGTCACCCACGGCAGCTGCCTGTTTAATATCGCCTGCGGCGACAACTACTACGCCGCACAATTGTTCACGCTCACTAACGACAGCGTCATTAATGCGGCCAGCTACGTGCTGTTCAACACTGGGGCGGCACTGCCGACGATAGCCAACTGGCAATTCCTGGCGGCAAATGGCGCCGGCGGCTCTCCGGGCACCCTGCTGGCCTCTGGCCACAGCAGCATACCGCCAACCCTCACCTACGTCGGCGCCAACCATGGCGACCTCGCATACAGGCAATTTTTCAGTTTTGGCGACATTGCCCTGAGCTGCGGGTCCTATTATTTCGCCCTGCAAGTCGAATCGACCAACTTCTTCAATTCCCTGACCATGGGCGGCCTGAGTTCGGGCGCCTATGATTGCAGGGAAGGTCAATGCAGCCCCCTGTATTTCCGCTCCATTCCCAGCATTGCCGTCGGCCTGTATCACGAAGAAGCTGCCCCAGTGCCGGAGCCGGCCACTTACGGCATGCTGCTAAGCGGACTGAGCATATTGGGGTTCGCGGCGCGGCGCCGCAAGCGCTAAGACAAGTTTATTGGCGGGCCTTGGCGGCGGCCTTGATGTCTTCGCAAGACATCGGCTTGCCGTTTTTGGCCGCTTCGGCTTCCAGCTGCTGGCAGCCGCTGTAGGTATGCCAGAACACCAGCACATAGCCGGCCACGCCCAGCACCACTGCGACCATGGCAGCGGCCAAAATGAATTTGACGGTTTTTTCGGAGGCCATTTGTTGAGGTAACGGCAAAAGAATTGAGAAGGTGGTGCTCCGAGCCGGAATCGAACCGGCACGCCTTGCGGCGGCAGATTTTAAGTCTGCAGTGTCTACCAATTTCACCATCGGAGCCCACACAAGCCCGATATTATGCCATGAACCGCTCGTAACTGCCAGACAACTAGAGAATCCGATAACATGGCATCATTACTAACATCGATGCCCTGAGGATGTTTATGACTGTTCTGTGCCGCCTGCTGTGCACCTTGTTATTGACTATGCTGACCGGCGCCGCCGCTAACGCCGCCGAACCTGCCCTGCCCATGCCGGCGCCGACCGCTACGCCGGCCCCGCCTCCGCAAGCCAAACTGGTGGTTGCCAATCGCACCATCTTCATCTTCCGCACCGCCATGGCCGGCTTCACGCCGGAAGACCGCGCCGAAGGCGCGCGCAAACGCCTCGACGCCGCCCTCGCCCGCAACGGCGCGCAGCAAGCCGGCATCCATCCCATCAACGAAGGCACGCAAGTGATGCTGGACGGCGCGCTGCTATTCCTCGTCACGCCGGCCGACATCAACCCGCTGGCCGGCGACACCACCGACAGCGTCGCCACCGAAAGCGCCGCCCAGCTGACCAAGGCGCTGGCCGAGCGCCGCGAACAAGCCAGCCCGCGCTACCTGCTGATCGCCGCCGCCCTGTGCGTCGCAGCCACGCTGGCATGGGTGCTGGTGCTGCGCGGCCTGTTCCTGCTGCATCGCTGGGTCGGCCAGCGCTCGACCCAGGTGATCAGCCGCCATCTGGGCCGCGTCAAGGTGAAGAATGTGCGCGTGCTCGATACCGAGCACTATGTGCGCTTCATGCGCCACTCGGTCAACCTGCTGATCTGGGCGCTGCGCCTGATCGTCACCTATTTGTGGCTGGCCTTCGTGCTCGGCAAAATTCCGTATTCGCGCAGCTGGGGCGAGCGCTTGCAGGACTACCTGCTCGATATCGTCAGCGGCGTGGCGCAGAGCGTGGTCAATGCCTTGCCGGGATTGGTGCTGGTGGCGGTGATCGCCGCCATCGCGCGGCTGGTGATGCTGACGCTGGGCTCCGTGTTCCAGCGCGTGGAAAGCGGCGTGCTGCAAGTGGGCTGGCTGGACCGCGACACCGCCGCCCCCACGCGCCGCATCGCCAATGTGGTGATCTGGCTGTTTGCGCTGGCCATGGCCTACCCTTATCTGCCGGGCGCACAGACGGCGGCGTTCCAGGGCCTGTCGGTACTGGTGGGGCTGATGGTATCGATCGGCGCTTCCAGCATCGTCGGCCAGGGCGCCAGTGGTTTGATCCTGATGTACGCGCGCACGCTGCGCAAAGGCGAATACGTGCGCATCGGCGACGCCGAAGGCACGGTGGTGGAACTGGGCATGTTCGAGACACGCTTGCGCACCGGGCTGGGAGAAGAAATCACCATGCCCAACGCATGGGTGCTGTCCAACACCAGCAAGAACTATTCGCGCGTGCAGCAAGGCGCCGGCTTTGTGCTCGACACCACCGTCACCATCGGCTACGACACGCCGTGGCGGCAAGTGCACGCGCTGCTGGAACTGGCCGCGCAGCGCACCGAAGATATCGCCGCCACGCCCAAGCCCTATGTGATGCAGGTGGCGCTGTCGGACTTTTACGCCGAGTACCGCCTGGTCGCCTACGCCGCCGCCGAAACGCCACGCCAGCGCGCCGAAGTGCTGAACCGCCTGCACCAGCACATCGTCGACGTCTTCCACGAGTACGGCGTGCAGATCACCTCACCGCATTATCGTCAGGAGCCCGCCACATCGCACGTCCTCTCTCGCGACAAATGGTACGCAGCGCCCGCAAAGGAACAACCGTGAAAGAAAAGGCCATTAAAAGATGGAAGATCAAAGCCGCCGAGCCCAAGGAGCACTGGGCCGCCGATTACTTCAAAAAGAATCCGCTTCGTAGTGTGACGGCGGGACTGACCACGTTCGGGCTCACCGCCATTTTCGCCTATCATTTTCACATTGAATACGCACCGAATTTCGACATTAAATCCCTGGCCAGCACGATATTTTTGGCTGCATTCGTCGGGCTGTGCTTTTTTGCCGCATGCAGTGTGTGCATCTTCTATCCCGTCTACTTCATCGGTACTTACGCGCTCAGTGGCGAGCAAGCCGAGGCCAAAATCGACCACAGGATTATCTCCGCCTTCATTTTGTCAGGGCTGGCGTTCCTGGCATTCTTCTCGCTGATTGTTGTCGCCGCAGAATTTGACGTTGGGCCACAGGCAGCCTTGCTGCTGCCGCTCGCCTTCACCTTGAGCTATCTGCTATTGAAAAAGGTATTTTCCAAAGTCCAGACGCTGTTTCACGCGGCATATTTGCAGCACAAGCCGGCACGCTGGCGGGACTGGTCTTTCTCCGCCGCGAAGGCCCTGATCGGCCAGGCAACTTCAATCTGGTACAGGGAAAATACGGATGCGCTCAAGCTGGCCGCATTCATGGTCCTGATCTTCATATTGCAGATGCTGCCGATCCAGATCTATTTTATCGTCATGCGGGACGCTCCCAGCTTAAACGAAAGCAAAATAGACTGGTGGCGGCTTTATCAGCAGCTATTCATGATTTGCGTTACTTTGCAGGCGGGCGGTTTATATCTCGTGAAGGCATGGCATCGATCCAGGCTCCCTCAAAGACATAAACTTTACTCGGTCGTCGTCATTTTGCTCGCGCCGTTCATGATCACTTTTTTGGGCGGGAATCCCGCTTTCTTTCCTTGCAGCTTAGCCTACACGCTAAAAATCGGTAACTTTGCCGCCACCGAGATAACGCTGACAGCCACCGGATGCGATGTCGTTGCTAGCAAGGGCGCTACAGTATGTGAACAAAATAAGATTTACGGCGCTTACGTCATGTCGCGCATAGGCACAGAGATATATTTGAAAATGCGTTCGCCCGATGGCAAATCCCCAGTATCAGTCTATATCCCCGCAAAAGACGTCTCTGGCATGAAGGTGGATGAGACCAAGCGCTTCTTCAACAAACAATCCATCGAAAAGTTTTTGTCGGGCGGCAAATCTGCATAGTCCCTCAAGCGTGCCTCACTCCGGGCGCGATTTGGCTATAGTCGGGCATGGGCAAAATCTATATCGGCATTTCCGGCTGGCGCTACAAGCCCTGGCGTGGCGTGTTCTATCCGCCGGAGCTGACCCAGTCGCGCGAGCTGGAATACGCCGCTCGCGCGGTGCAGACCATAGAACTCAACGGTTCCTTTTACTCGCTACAACGGCCGTCGAGCTACGCCGCGTGGTATGAAGCCACGCCGCCGGGCTTTGTGTTCAGCCACAAAGGCAATCGCTATCTGACGCATATCCTGCGCTTGGGCGAGAACATCGGCCCGGCGCTGGCGAATGTGATGGCGTCCGGCGTGTTCAATCTGCGCGAGAAGCTGGGGCCTTTCCTGTGGCAGCTGCCGCCCAATTTTCATTTCGATGCGCAGCGGCTGGAGCGCTTTTTCCGCCTGCTGCCGCGCGATCTGGAACAAGCGCAGGCGCTGGCCCGGCAGCATGAGGTGCGCATGAACGGCCGCGTGGCGCTGAATATCGACGCCAACCACAAGCTGCGCCACGCGCTGGAAGTGCGGCATGAAAGTTTCAACGATCCCTCCTTCATCGCCTTGCTACGCAAGTACAAGGTAGCACTGGTGGTGGCCGACAGCGCCGGCAAGTGGCCAGATTACGAAGACGTGACCGCAAGCTTCATGTACCTGCGCCTGCACGGTGCGGAAGAACTGTACTCCAGCGGTTACAGCGATGCGGCGCTGGATCATTGGGCCGCGCGCATCCGTGCCTGGGCCGGCGGCGGGCAGCCAGCGGATGCGAAACGGATTTCGCAAGCGCCGCCGCCGCGCCGCGCCAGCCGCGATATCTACTGCTACTTCGATAACGACGTCAAGGTACACGCGCCCTTCGATGCGCAGCGCCTGATGGCGCGCCTAGCTTGAAGGCGGCTTGCGGTCACGCGCCACCGGCGGCAAACGATGCTTGAGCATGCCCACGCGCTGAGCGCGGTAAATGCCGCTATGGCCGGAGAACAGATAGGCCACCACGCAAGCCAGCGCCGCGTAAGGCCCGATCTGCGGACCGAATAATTCGATCGCCATGATGGTGGAGGCCAGCGGCGTGTTGGCGGCGCCGGCAAACACCGCCACAAACCCCAGCCCCGCCAGCAGCGCGAATGGCAGATGCAGCAGCGGCGCCAGCGCATTGCCGAGCGTCGCGCCGATGTAGAACAGCGGCGTCACTTCGCCGCCTTTAAAGCCGCTGCCGAGCGAGCCGACCGTGAAAACAAATTTACCCAGAAAATCCCACGGCGCCACCGGCTGCTGGAACGATTCAACGATCACCGGGATGCCCAGGCCAATGTAGCGCGTTCCCAGCCACCACACCGCCAGCGCCACCACCACGCCGCCCAGCATAGGCCGCAACGGCGCATACGCGATGTGATGCTTCATGAAAGCCGAAGCGGCATGCGTGGATTTGGCAAACGCCATGCCCACCAATCCAAACACGATGCCGGCGACCAGCACCGCGGCCACGCTCCAGAAAGTGATCGGCGCGCTACTGCTGATGGCGTAATGAGTGTGATGCACGCCCCAGGCCATACCCACCTGGTCGGCGGCAATGGCAGCGATCATGCAGGGGAAAATGGCGTCGTAGCGCATGCGGCCGATGGCCAGCACTTCCAGCCCGAAGATGGCGCCGGCCAGCGGCGTGCCGAACACGGAGGCGAAACCGGCGCTGATGCCCGCCATCAGGACGATGCGGCGTTCCGCGTGGCGCAGGCGGAAAATATGCGTGAGTTGGTCGGCCAGCGTGCCGCCCATCTGCACCGCCGTGCCCTCGCGGCCTACGGAAGCGCCAAACCAGTGCGACACCACGGTGCCGATCAGCACCAGCGGCGCCATGCGCAGCGGCACCACGTTTTTAGGATCGTGAATCTCGTCGATGAGGAGATTATTGCCCGCCTCCACCCTGCTGCCGAGTTTGAGGTACACCCAGCCGACCACAAAGCCGGCCAACGGCAGCAGCCAGATTATCCAGCGATGGGATTCGCGCCAGTTGGTGGCGTAATCGAGTGCAAACAGGAAGAAGGCCGAGGCCGTGCCGCTCAGCACCGCCACCACCCCGGCGAGCAGGGTCCACTTGCCGATATAAGGCAGCAGGGCGATTTGTTCCGGAGCGCGCGATAGTTTTCTCATTAGCATCGGATACTAGCAAATCTGCTGAGATGGATCAAATCCCGGTCAAGTTGGTCTAACACCTTATCAGCCCGCTATTGCGCCAGCTGCTCGACAGGAGGACGATTTCATGATTGAGGAACGTGTAGCAAAACTGGAAGCAGCCTCCGAGCGCCACAGCGCCGCGATAGCTGCGTTGGAGAGCAAGATGCACAATCGAGCCAATCACCTCGACGGCGAGCGGAGCGATCAGCTCCTGCAACAGCGCATTACTGAACTGCGCGAGGACACCAACCGCCGATTTGACGAGCAGCGGGAACTCATCAATCAACGCTTCGCCGACACCGACAGGCGATTTCAAGAACAACGGGAACTCATCAACCAACGCTTCGCCGACACCGACAGGCGATTTCAGGAGCATCGGGAATACACAAGCCAGCGCCTCGATCAAATAGACAGGCGCTTCGACCGGGTAGAAAACTCAATCGACAATCTGCGTACGGAACTCCAGTTCTTCACCCGATGGATGATAGGCAGCCAGATTACCGTGGCACTGGCCATCGTCGCACTGGCTGCCAAAACCTTCCTCGGTTAAGCTGGCCGCAACCATCCCGTGGTCGCCGGGGCGACGCACAACGACATCTGCGCGGCGTCATGCCCCGGTACGGGAGCGACAGCAGCGGCAACAGTCAGACGACGAAGGAACGGAATAAAACGGTCATGGCGGCTATGCCATCAAAAGCCGTAACGCCATTCACGCCATCCTTGTCGTTGGATTGGCGATAATGTTATCAACCTGGATATACGCCTCGTTGCGGGCGGCGGCGAGCGCCTCGTCCTCGGTTGTGCGCACGAACTGCATGGTGGCGCCCTCGAACACTTCCTCGCCGGCGGCGGTGACGCGCGCCAGGTCACAACTGGCCGACCACTTGTGGTCCGTGGTCGGCAGCACGGTCGGGATGATAGCCCAGCCCTTGTAATGAAGCTTGTCCATGATGGCCTCCTTACTCAGACTTTCAGCATACCACCAATGCCGCCCGGCTGCCGTCCGCTTCACTCCTGTGCTGGCGGCACGCGGCCGATGTTCTCATCCATATTGGCCAGATACCAGGTCAGCGACGTCATGACCGCCACATGGCGCTTAAGCTCCAGCGGGTTGACCTTGTCCAGCGTGTCGGCCGGCGTGTGGTGGTAGTTGAAGTAGAAGCTGGAATCGACCAGTGGCTCGAACACCGGCACGCCGGCATGCTCCAGCGGGCTGGTATCGGCTGCGCCGGCAATGTCGTGACGTTCGAAGACGCCGGCGCCGATCGGCTCCAGCGCGGTTTTCAGCGGCGCGAAATACTTCACCATCGGCGGCGTCACGCTGCCGATAAAGCCGAACGGACGGCCGCCGCCGCTGTCGGATTCGATCGCGGCAAAGTGCTTGTCCAGCTTATTCTTGTTGGCTTCGAAGTAAGCCTTGCCGCCACGGGTGCCGTTTTCCTCGTTCATCCAGGCGATCACGCGGATGGTGCGGCGCGGTTTGAGGTTGAGTTTTTTCAGCGTGTCGATCACCGCCATGGCGCCGGCCACGCCGGTGCCGTCGTCGTGCGCGCCGGTGGCCAGGTCCCACGAATCGAGGTGGCCGGAGACGATCACCACTTCGTCGGCCTTGTCGGTGCCCGGCAGGTCGGCGATGACGTTGAAACTGTCGGCGTCCGGCAGGGTTTGCGGCGTCAGCGTCAGGTGCATTTTCAGCGGGCCGCGGGCCGACAGGCGGCTCATCAGCATCGCGTCCTCCGCCGTGACGGCGGCGGCGGGAATGCGGTTTTCCGCCACCACGCCGGTGGCGCCGGTGTGGGCGATGCGGTAGTTGGCGCCGCCGACCGAACGCACCAGCGCCGCTGCCGCGCCCATGTCCGCCGCCAGTTTAGGACCGGCGAAACGGAAGCCGGCGCCATGGCCATAGGCCGGGCCGGCGTGGCCGCGGTCCGCCATCTCCTGATCGAAAGCGACGTCGAACAGCACGATGCTGCCCCTGACCTGCGCCGCCCTGGCTTTCAACTCTTCGAAACTGCGCACGATCAGCACCGGCGCGGTCAGTCCGGCAGCCGGCGTGGCGCCGGAACCGCCAAGGGCCGTCAACACCACTTTCTGCGTGATGCCGGCCGGGCGGCCGGTGTATTCCACCAGCTCCGCCGATTCGGCGCCGCGCACCCAGTGCGGCACCTTGACCGGCTGCAGCGTCACGGTCGCACCGATGTTGCGCATGGCTTGCGCCACCTGCTCCACCGCCGCCGCCGCGCCGGCGGAACCGGACAGGCGCGGGCCTACCAGGTCGGTCAGGTCGGCCAGGCGCTCATAGGCCCAGTCGCTCTTCATCGCGCTGTCGCGAATCTGGCCCAGTGTGGCCGGGTCGTTGGGAGCAGCGCCGGCGCCGACGCACAGCAGGCTGGTGGCCAGCACGGTCAGCGACAAGGATTTCTGGTAGAAGGATTTCATGCGGTTCCTGTACAGATAAAGGGTGAGTAGCCGGAAACGATAACCGATCGTGATGAACTTGTCATCCATATTGATTTGCTATCGCGCTTGCACTACCATGAAACTTCAACTTTCCGAAGAAAGCGCCTATGCTCAAGGGTCTACTCTGCACCGTCCGCCATCTGGTGACGGCCGATCTGAACACCTTCATCGCGCTGGTTAACGACTTGCCGTCGCGCGGCGACTATTTTTCTCCCCACTTCAAATCGCCGGAAACCATGCGCAAGGAGTTCATGCAGCATGGTTTTGTCACCGAGGACAGCGAACTGTTTGTCATCGAGGATGCGCAGCACCATGTCATCGGCGTCATCACCCACTTCAAGAGCCGCACGCCGGTTTCGCGCGAAATCGGCTACCGCCTGCTGGAGCCCAGGCTGGCGGGACGCGGATATGTAACCGAGGCGTGCCGGCTGCTGATCGATTACCTGTTCAACGTCCACCCTTACCACCGGCTGGAATTACTGACCGCGCCGGAGAACGTGGCCTCGGTGCGGATCGCACAAAAATGCGGGTTCCAGGCCGAAGGCACGCTGCGGCAGGCCTTCTTCATCAACGGCCATTACCAGGACGTGACGGTCTTCGGCCTGCTGCGCCCCGAGTGGGAAAAACAGCGTCTGTAAAGTTTGTAAGCATGTGTATAAGACGTGGGCAATCATTTTTCATGGCTTTATAGTGTAGTCACTGGCTAGCGAATCATTCCGGTTCAGGCCATAGCAAGGGGATGACCATGTTGAGCAAAAAATTATTGGGTGTAGCGTTACTGACCGTAGCAGCAGTATCGTCGTCGGCATACGCAGGCGACCGTGATTTCAACACGGTCGCCGGTGCTGTGGTCGGCGCCGCAATCGGCAATAGCACCGGTGGCCGCGATGGCGCCATCGTCGGCGGCCTGGTTGGCGCGGCAGTGGGCAACAGCATCCGCACCTCGGATGACCGCTACTACCGCGGTCGCGATCGCGGCTACGTCGAAACCCGTGTGTACACGCAGCCAGCGCCGGTCTACTACGAGCGCCCAGCCCCGGTCTACTACGAGCGCCCGGCACCGGTTTACTACGCGCCGCCAGTGCGCTACTACGAACCGCCGCCACGCGTGGTCTACGTTGAACCGGCCCGCCCTTACTATCGCGAGGAACGCTGGGAGCGCCATCACCATCACGGTCGCTGGGATCGTTAATCCCCAGACAATCAAGCCCCGAATCTTTCGGGGCTTTTTTTTCGTCCCTCCGCTAAGCCTCTGCGACGGGGGAAACCATGACGACAGCAGAAGCAATCATCGCTTTGGAACTGGGCCATTACCGGCTGCGCGAGCAAATCGGCGGATCGGCCTACGGCATCATCTGGCGCGCCAGCGGGCCGCAGGCTACGCGCGACGTGGCCATTAAGTTAATCAACCGGGAGCAGATGGCGCGGGCGTTGCCGGCGCAGCGCGAGCGTTGGATCGCCGCCGCCCACAACGAGATCGCGTTCTTGCAGTCGCTGGAACCGTGGGACGAACGACACATCGTACGCTTGCTGGACAGCGGCTGGCACGAGGGCCTGCCAGTACTGGCACTGGAGCTGATGGGTTCCGACCTGGGCAAGCACATGGTGGCGCTCAAGGGCCGCGCCGAGGCGGTGCCGCTGGCGCAGGCGCTGGGCTGGATCGCGCAGCTCAATCAGGCACTGGCCAAGGTACACCAATATGGCTGGCGATATCTGGATCTCAAGCCCGCCAACGTGTTGATGGATCCGCACCGGCAGTCTGTCAAGCTGGCGGATTTCGGCACCAACCGCGCGCTGGACAGCCTGCAGGTGCACTCCTATGCCGGCACCGCCAACTGGCAGGCGCCGGAGCAGTTCTTCCCTGCCGATGGCGGCGGCTATGCCACCGGTGCCCGCAGCGATTATTTCTCGCTCGGCGCGCTGCTGTATTTTCTGGTGAGTGGCGGCCTGCCGCTGCGTTTTTGCAGCGACTGCGGACAGGCGTATCGCCAGCATCATGTCGCCGGCGCTGACCTGCTGCGCGAACGGAATGGCGGCGACATCCCGACGGCGCTGCAAACGGATGAAGAAGAGCGTTTTGCCGCCGCCATCCCCGCCTGCCAGCGCGATGCGGCGCTGGAGCTGCTGCGTGCCCTGCTGCAGATCGACCCCGCCAGACGGCCGCGCCACGCCATCCAGATCAGCCGCATGCTGAGCGCGATACAAGGCGGGCCACGGACCGGCTTCTTCGATGCGCCCGATCCCGTACTGGGCATGCAGCGCCCTTCGGCACTCAACGGCTGGCAAACCATGCAGGAGGCATAATGAAGACTGCGGCATCCACATCGCGCGCGGCACTGCGCAATACGCCGCATCGCCTCGTGCCGCGTCCTGCCTCAGGCCTGCGTTTGGTCGGCGCGGGCGCCGGTTCGGCACTCGGCATGCTTGTTGACGGCGTCGCAGCCATGCTGGCGATGCTGATGCGGGCCGCCGCCCGCCACTCCGGTATGGCGATCACTCTGGCCGTACTGAGCGCACTGTGCGGCTTGCAGGTGCTGGCCCTGTTGCGCGCTCCCGCTGCCTGGCTGCCGTCCGCTATCACCATCCGTCTGGCCGCCGGCGACAGCATCACGCTGGGTCAGCGCGAGCTGGCGGCGCCGCAGACCGACCGCCAGCATCTGTCGCTGCACCGCGATGCGGCTGGTGGCTGGTTCGTGCGCAATCTGAGCACAACCAGGCAAGTCGTGCTGGTGCGCGATTCATCCGAGCAGCGTTTGGGTAGCGCCGATATGCGTAGCATGGACCGGTTTCAGATTGACGGCGCGCTGTTCAACGTGCGTGCCGCCGACGCGCGTGCCGTCACCTTTTTCCGCGAGGGTCACGAATGGCGCTACGACGGCGCAGTGCTCTACCGCGACGGCCGCCAGCAAGCCAATTGCCCGGACGCGCGTCTGGCCAGCAAGGCGCTGGCGCTGTGGAACCGCATCATGCCGCTGTCGCTGACGATTGCGCGGCCGCTGTCCTTTGGCGGCAATCTGCATTGCGACAACCGTCTGGGGCTGGAGCAAGTCACACCCGGCGCGGCGCAGATCGCGCGCATGAACGGACGTTTGCAGCTGGCGGCCGGCAACCCGGATGGCGACCCTGCCACCGTGCTGGCCGACGGTGCGAATTTACGCGAGCAGGATGCAACGCTGGCCGGCGTTAGCGCCATCATGATGGGCCGTACGCGCATGCAGCTGTCCACCAGCGAGGACCAACTGACGCTGCATCCCAGCCGCCACGTCAGGCTTTACAGTGAACCGGAACTGAAACTGCCCACGCAGGTCAACTGGCAATGGCAACAGCGCGCACTGTGGAGCAGCGGCGCGGGCGACATGATCCGCATCGGACTCGCGCTATGCCTGGCGCTCCTCTCGCTGAGCACCGCCATGCGCCAAGTGCGGCAAGCGTCCGCCCATCAGACGGAGGACGCCGCGCGGTCGCGGCCCGGGCGCGCTGCTTTTGTCAGCGCACTGCTGGCGACACTGGCCATGCTGGCGTGCGGCGTGGCGGCACTGAGCGCGCAGCGGGCGGGCGTGGCGCCGGATGCGGCGTGTTCACTGCTGCTGGGCGCCAGCGCGCTGCTGCTGTGGCTTGCACTACCCGGCCGTGCTTCACTGGCCACCTGTGCCGGCGCCGTCCTGCTGACCATCGGCCTGCTGGCGCAACTGGAACTCGGCCTCGGCGCGCCGGAATCGTCCTGGCTGCGCTACTACCAGAAATCCGCCGCCATGCTGGCCATCGGCGCCGGCCTTGGTGGCCTGCTGCGCCTTTGGGCGCAGTATCAGGCGGCACGCGGCGTGCAGCTTCGTCAGCGCAGCATCGAATGGATACTCGCCCTGTTCGCCGCCGTGGCCCTGGGCGCGCTGGCCGCACAAGTCCTGTGGGGCGACGAAACCGGCGTCTTCGACCTGCAACCGGTGGAGCTGGCCAAGCTGGCCCTGACCGCACTCACCGCCCACTGCCTCGCCCTGCGCTTCAACTGGCACAATGGTCCGCAGCGCCTGACCGACCAGGGCGCGCGCTGGCTGCAACTGATCGCACCGGCCCTGCTGTTCCTGGCCCTGCTCGGCCTCGCGCTGGTGGAGGTGGACGACTTCTCGCCATTGATCCTGCTGCTTGTCTGGAGCACCGGCATGGGCCTGGCCTACGCCGTGGCTGCCCGCAACCGCGTGCTGGCAGCGGCGCTGCTGAGCGGAGCCATATTGGCAGTGGGAGCCATCACCTACCTGCGTCTCGCCGGCACCGACGACCTGATACGCTGGGGCTTCTACGCCGACCGCTTTCTGGTCTGGCTCAATCCCGCTGAACATCCGCACACCGGCCAGCAACTGCTACTGGGCGCACGCGCCATTGGCGACGGCGGATGGATGGGCGCTGACCACTGGCTAGGCTTGCGCTCCCTGGGCCAAAGCGCCGGCGGCGTAGTGCAAATCCCCGCCGTGCAGGACGACTTTGCCGCGTCATTTTTCCTCAACCGTCACGGATTGGTCGGCGGGCTGCTGCTGTGGGTCGTGCAGGCCGTCTTCCTCATCGGGATCGTGCTGACCGCCATGCACGCCCATCGCCAGGGCGCGGGCGCGCGCAACTTCCGACATGCCTGGCTGGCACGCTTCCGCTACTTCATGCTGTGCGGCGGTGGCGCCTTCGTGCTGGGTCACTTTCTGCTTTCGTGGGGCACCAATCTGGCGATCTTCCCGATCATGGGCCAGCCGATGAGTTTTCTGTCGGCCGGCGGCAGCCACCTGCTGTTTTTCCTTTGCCCTCTGCTTACCTTCTGTGCGATATCTTCCGAAGGAGTTTGAATCATGCCGACCTATGTCCAACACGCCGTCCTGGGACGCATTCCCGATGTATTCAACGCCGAGGCAATCTGGCAGGCGCCCGGCCTGGCGCTGTTCTCGCGCCGTCCGCTGCTGCGCGACCTGCTGGAGCGCAGCCCGCGCGAGCATCGCGGCCGCGCCGCCACGCGCTGCTTCTCGCACGTGACGCTGATGCTGCCGCAGGAAGATGTCGACGACGATTATCATCTGACGCGCGGCGCCCGCGCCCGCGACCTTGCGCAAACGCTGGCCGCGCTGCATCAGAAGGATTTCGGCGATTTACTGGGCAGCGATCAGGTGCGCTACGACGTTTCGGGCGACGCCTCGCTGGCGCCGGGCGAGATCGAAGTCAAGTTCGGTCATGCCGTGTATCTGCCGGCGCCGGATGAAAAAATCCTGTACAACGTCAGCGTATCGCGCGACAGCGCGATCTGGCACGCGGTGTGTCCGATTTATCCGAACCAGCGTCTGGCGTTGATCGGCGGCGAAAGCGGTGAAGCCAGCGCCGTGGCACAAGGCTGGCCCTTCGGCCCGGATGCCGCCGTCCTGGTGCTGAACGATGGCCCCGATGCGCAGCCTGTGGTGCAAATGCGCCCCAAGGGCGCCTTCGACTGCCGCTACGATCCACGCGGCGGCTACTACACCGTCAAGTCCCTGCGCGAGCCGCAAGGCGGCCAGCGGCTGCTGCTGAAAATTGCGCGCGCCGGCGCCGCGCCGGTCATGCCCACCGCGCCGCAAGGCAGCCCCGCGGTCTGGCAAAGCCGGGCCGGCGCCATCCCCATCGACCTGACCGCCGTGCCGGCCGCCAGCCACAAGCCGGCCGATCGCCCCGGCGAGAGCGACGCCACCTACGCACCGGTATCGCAGCAGCGCGTCAGTCTGGTGGCGCTGGCCTTGCCGCGCCTGAGCCGCTACCGCGACACCGGCGCGCAAGCGCTGGAACTACCGTTCGATCACACGTTATCGCTGTCGGCCGAGGCCAAGCCAGCCATCGTCCTGACGGCCGACGCCAACGACCAGTTATACGCCTGCACAGCCGAAGGTCGCCAGCGCGTGGAGGCCCCCGCCACCTTCGCGCCGCTGGACTCGCGCACCCTGCGTCTGCTGCCTGCCGCACCGGAAATGGCGGACCGCTACCGCGCCCTGGTCTGCCTTGCCCAACCGCTAAGCACCGGCGTCGCCAGCGGCGCGCGCTTCACCTTCGGCCGCAACTCGGCCATGCTGGCGTCATTGCGCCTGCTCGATTCGCCGCGCTTCCTCAAGCGCGGCGAGGGCGCCAGCACCGCCAGCGCCGACCGCATCGGCCTGTCGCGCAACGCGTTCAGCTTTGAAGCCACAGGCAAGGGTTACACCATCGGCCGCCTGAGCCCCACACAAGCGCTCTACCATCTGGACGACAAACTGCAATTCATCGCCAGCATCGGCGATGCGCCTTACCTGCTGCCGCATGGCCACCATCTGGCCGCCGGCCACTATGTGTTGCGCTTCGAGGCCTGAACCATCATGGATGCGCTAAAACTCCACGCCGCCGCGGCCTTTGCCGCAGGCCTTATCATCACGCTGTTCCTGGCTGCGTATCTGACGCCGCGCGGCTGGTGGAAGCGTCCCAACGTCCGCGCCCTGTTCATCATGGTGGCTGGAGCATGGGGTTTCGGCAGCCTGATTTTGTACACCACCCACGCCGCCGCCAACGCCAACAGCCTCGCCACCGCTCCAGGCGCCGGCAACCTCGCACCGGCGTCGCCGGCCCCCGCAGCAGGCAGCGGATCGCTGGCGGCCGGCGATGCGACGATCAACAGCGCCGCCTCCGCCGGCCAGGCGTTCCGCGTGCACCGCGACCTGAATCTGCGTGCCGCGCCCGGCGTGCATGCCGCCCGCGTCGGCACGGTGCCGGCCGGCGCCACCGTCATGCCCACCGGTGCGCACGATGGCGACTGGTGGCAAATCACGGCCACCATCGGCGGCCGCGAGCAAACCGGCTGGGCCAGCAGTCTGTGGCTGCGCCGGAGCGGCGAATGACCACCGCTGCCGGCATTTTTTCGGCTAAGCTGTGGCCTTTCACCTCCCGCGCTCTCGCGCCTGCCCCGATGACACGCATCACCGACCAACTGAACTTCGGCCCCGTACTGGACATCGCAGCCCGCAGCGCCGCCAGCATCAGCAAGCTGCAAGTGCCGGAGAATCAGGACAATCTGCTGCTCATCGACGCCGACGGCCACGCCGTCCTGCTGCACGACCAGGCGCCGCAAACCATCAGACTAAGCGGCTGGCCGCAAGGCCATGTGCGGCTGGCAGTCCTGGACGGCATGGGCGGCCATGGCCACGGCCGCGAGGCCGCCGAAGCCGTCGCCGCCGGCCTGCTGCGCGTCCCCGCCTGCGGCACGCCGGAACAACTGGCCACACACCTCGACCAACTACACCACGACCTGCAAGCCAGCTTCAGCCGCCCGGACGACCAGGACACCTTCCGTCGTCCCGGCACCACACTCACGCTGCTGGAAATTCCGCCCGGCCTGCCGCCGCTGCTGTTCCACGCCGGCGATTCGCGCCTCTACGAAATCACCGCACACGACGCGCATCCACTCACCGTCGACCACGTCCCCGCCACCGCCTTCGCCATGCACGGCCTGCTGGGCGAGGAAGAATGGTGGCAGCAAGTCCACGGCGAACACCGCGCGCAAATCTCGCAGGCCTACATCCTCGGCAACGCCTTCGCCAACCCGCAAATCCTCGACAACGCCCTGCTGCCGCTGGACGCATCCAACCTGCCGCCCTTCCTGCACCGCCTGGCCGACCGCCGCGTGCTGCAGGTGCGCGCGGACGCCACCTACCTGCTGGCCACCGACGGCTTCTGGTCCTGCGCCCGTCCGCAGGCATGGATACAACGCTGGCCGGCGCTGCTGGGCCACGCCGGCGGAGCGGCAGCGGCCCTGGACGCCCTGTTCGACGACTACGCACACAACCCGCCGCCGCAACTCCACATCGACAACCTGAGCGCCATCGCGATCCGCTTCGGCGCCTCGGCAAGCGCCGGCAATATTGACGAAACTGCACTGCCTGCCGCACCAATTCCGTCGCATTTTTGATAAGCGCACAGAGCCACCTCAAAATCGGTTGCAAAGTTTGCCAAACGGAGGGAAAACCGCATAAACTGACGGGTATCCCATCGGTCGGTTTGTCATGAAAAAATGCAGTAATGCCCAGCACCCGCATTGCACTTACTGGGTCCTGCCGGGAGCGCAAACTTGCGAAGGCGGCCACGCCCAAGCAGAGCCTTCCAGCTTCGACCTGCTGACTGCCCTGCGCACCTCCCGTGCCGCCTCGCCGGCCACGGTGCTGGACGCCGTCCCTGCTGTGGAATCCCATACCGCCAATTACGCACGCCCCCTGCAACGCGCACATGCCGAACGCCCGCAACTGCACATCAGCGGCTTCGACCCGCGTGCCGCCGGCGGCCGCCAAACCCTCAAGATGGAACTGCGCGGCATGCCGGAAGCTTGCGCGCCGCAACTGACGCTGCAGCTGCAATCGGACCTGATCCCGCACGGCGCCTCGCGCCAGCACTTCGTGCGCGCCGTGGGTGGCGAATGGCGTCCGGTGTTCGTCGAGTTCTCCTCGCGCGGCAAGGAGCACGGCCAGTACCAGATCAGCATCGAACTACTGAGCCAACATGCCGGCATGGCTGCCCGCAAATGGGTCTGCACCTTTGTCATCCTGGTGCCGCGCCTGGACGCCACGCTGACCGAGATCCACCGCATCTTCCTCAGCACCCATAAAAATGTGCGTGTGATGGCGGACGACGCCTCCATCGCCCGCGTCAGCGCGCAGGGGGGCGACAGTCTCGATATTGACGTCACCGCCCGCAACGCCGGCATCGCCCACCTGGACCTGAACGCGCCGGCCGGCAAAGTGGACTTGGGCTTCTCCACCATCGCGTGGGACGAAGACCTGATCGAAATCGACATGCCGCAAGCGGCCGCGCTGCATCCGCATGCCAGCGCCGCCGCCTCGCTGGTGAACGCCGCGCCGGAAGCCGGCGCGCAACGCCAGATCCGCCTGTTCGCCATGGACGAATGCGTGATCGGGCGCTTTGAACTGGTCGATCCGGAATCGAACGTGCTGCTGACCCACTACACGGCCGATGGCCAGGACACCAATGGCCTCACGCGCCGCCTGTCAGGCCGCCACGCCGTCATCCGCCGCGCCGGCGCCGGCTTTGAAATCGAAGACGTTTCGCGCTACGGCATCCTGCTGGACGGCGTCTGGCCGGGCAAGCACAAGCCGACCGCGCTGCGGCTCGGCATGCGCATCGAATTCAGCGCCAGCATCAAAGGCATCGTCATCCTGTCAGTGTCGGCCATCATGCCGCACGGCGTCATCCTGCACCGCGTGGACCACGGCGCCAATGCCGAAAGCTTCTACCTGTTGGCGCCTGAAACCCATCCGGGCTATCCGCTCAAATCCTTCGCCGCTGCGCCGCATGCTGCCGCATTGCCGCTGCTGTTCCACCGCGACGGCGGCTTCTGGCACCTCGACCAATTGACCGGCAAGGAAACCGCGCTGGCGCCTGCCGTCCCGCTGGATAAACTGAGCCGCGTGCCGCGCCACACCCGCTTCGCCAGCGATCCGTATCCGGAACACTGGATCATCCGCACCGGCGGCAGCGACTTGTACAGCACCGTGGCGGCAAACGCCATGTCCACCGCCTAGGTTTTGCTTACGCCGCCGGCTTCCTCGGCGGCAGCGGAATCCACTCCGTTTCACCTGGCACCTTAGGGAAGCGCTGCGCCTCCCAATCATCGCCTGCCTGCACGATGCGCTCCTTGCTCGACGAGACAAAGTTCCACGACATGTAACGGTGGCCATCCAGTGGTTCGCCGCCGATGATCACGAAACGCGCGTCGCTGCCGGCCTTCACGCGGCGGGTGTCTGCGGTATTCAGCAGCGCCATATTGTGCAGTTCCAGGACGGCGCCGTCGACTTCCAGCGCGCCGCTGACCGGGTAGATGGCCGCTTCGGCCGGCAGGCCGCTCAGCGCCAGCTCATGTCCGGCCTTGAGGGCGATGTCCAGATACAGCGTCTGGCTGTAGACCTGCACCGGGGACGTCTGGCCGAAGGCGGAGCCGATCAGCACGCGGATATCGGCGCCATCCACGGTCAGCTCCGGAATCGCGCTGGACGGCGTGTGGCAGAAGCCCGGTTCATCTTCTTCGTGCGCGACGGGCAGCGCGGCCCACAGCTGCAGGCCGTGCGTGCGGTGCGGCACGCCCACCAGATCCTTGGGCGTGCGCTCCGAGTGCACAATGCCGCGGCCAGCCGTCATCCAGTTGATGGCGCCCGGCTCGATGCGCTGGTAGGTGCCCAGGCTGTCGCGGTGATCCATCGCGCCTTCAAACAAATAAGTCACGGTGGCGAGGCCGATGTGCGGATGCGGGCGCACGTCATGGTCCGCATCCGCCGGCACATCCACCGGGCCGAAATGGTCGAAGAAAATGAACGGGCCGACAGCCTGCTTGATGGCGGACGGCAGATAGCGGCGCACCACGAAGCCGCCGCCCAGATCTTTTTCGTGGCCCTTCAACAGATTGGAGATGGTCATGGTCTTATCCCAATACGGTGGTGACTTCGGTGGTGACGGACGTCATCAGCTTATGGATAGGGCATTTCTGCGCGGCGGCCAGCAGTTCGGCGCGCTGGGTTTCGGTCAGGTTGCCGGTGATATGCAGGGTGGCGGTCAGGCGATAGATGCCCTGGCGCTCCTCGCTGGCATCGCGCTCCATGCTCACTTCCACGTCTTCCAGCGGGATATTCTTGCGCTTGGCGTACCAGACCACGGTCAGCGCCTTGCAGGCGCTCAGCGCCGCGTCGTACAGATCGTGCGGCGACGGGCCGGCGTCGTTGCCGCCCTCTTCCACCGAACCATCGGTCGAGATGATGTGATTGCGCACATGGACGATGTGGCGCATCGGCAGGGATTGATCGCGCAGGGCTTTGATAGTCATTCGGTGTTCCTTGTGGCGGTTGAATCAGAACCAACAATGTACACCGAATGAGAGGGTTGCGCTTCTACTAAAAGACGACGAAAAGACTACGCGCCGACCAGCACCATCGAAAAATCGGCGCCGGACTGGCGCAAGGCCTTGAGGCGGACGTGTTCCGGATCTTCGTACCACGCCTGCGCGTGGGCGGCGGATGGGAACTCGATGACGACCATCGTCTCCGGCAGCGTTGGCGCGCCTTCCATGGTCTGCGGGGCGGATTTCGCCATCAGCTTGCCGCCATGTCTGGCAGTCAGCGCCGGCATGTGGGCGCCATATTCCTTCTGCCATTCCGTGTTGTGCAGGGTTGCGAATCCGATTGCGTATGCTGCCATGATGACCTCCTGTGGTGTGTTGGAGGCTTCATTATCATCCCAAGCCACTCAGGCATAAATACGTTAGAATTTCGCTTACTCCTAACTAAAAGTTCCGAATATGAGTGACAAGCTACGCAGCATGGAAGTCTTTGTGGCCGCCGCCACGGCCGGCAGCTTCGCTGCGGCGGCGCAGGCGCTGGAGATATCTGCGGTCATGGTGGGCAAGCACGTACAGGCGCTGGAGCAGCAGCTGGGCGCCCGCCTGATCGAACGCAGCACACGCCGGCAGACTCTGACTGAGATCGGCGCCGCCTATCTGGAACGCTGCCGCGACGTAATCGCCAGCGTCGCCGCCGCCGACCATGTGGCGGAAAACCTGCGCGCCGAACCGCAGGGCAGCTTGCGCATATCGGCCCCGGCCACCTATGGTGAGCAGCGGCTGACACCCGTCATCGCCGAGTACACGGCGCGCTATCCCAAGGTGCGTATCGATCTGGTGCTGAGCAACCGCGTGATCGACATGGCGGAAGAAGGCGTGGACGTCACCATCCGCTCCGGCCCCATCGCCGATACCACACTGATTGCGCGGCCGCTGCAACCGGGGCGCGTGCTGGTGGCGGCCAGCCCTGCTTATCTCAAGCGGCATGGCACGCCGCGCCATCCGTCGGAACTGGCGCGGCACAACTGCCTGGTATTTGCCGGAGCCGGCGCCAGCTGGCGCTTCCGGCGTGGAGAGGAAAAGGTTGAAGTCAGCGTGCAAGGTACATTGGTCAGCAACACCGGCGCGTCGCTGGTGATGGCCGCCATCGCCGGCATGGGCATCGTCATGCAGGCGGACGTACTGATGGAGCCGGCCCTGAAAGCCGGGCAATTGGTACGGCTACTGCCCAAATGGGAACTGCCATCGCGCGCCATGCACATCCTGCGCCGCCCGGAAGCGCGCCCCTCGGCCAAGGTCCGCAGCTTTGTCGATTTCGCGCTGGAGCGGCTGGGCTAGCAGGCGATGCTGCGAACAGTGCGGGAGTTAGCACCTCAAATAGCGCACGGGATTCTGGCTGCCACGCTGGAACAGGTGCGCAACGGACGTTCCCACAAATTCCCGATACGCTTCGGCAGATTGAACGTCCTTCATGACCTTCCTGTTTTCGTATCCCGCATCAGCCCATCCGGTTGGAACAAACACTGCCCGGACCAAGCCCCGCGCGACAGACAGGACGCAAACAGCGCGGGAGGCGCGGCTGGTGCTCAGCCTCCAGTTCCCCTTGGTCGCGTCATAAATTTCCTCCGGCGGTATGGCGCTGCTTGATCCGTATTTCTGTATAAATTCGCCCCACTTCCGTTCAATCTTGATGACCAACAGCGGCAATTCCGATTGAAGCTGCTGCGCCCCGAGCGAGGTCGCCAGCTCGTCCGCATCGTAGATTCCTTCGGCGACACCCTGGCCGGAAATTTGATTCTTCAGCGTATCCGGCATCATGTAGTTGACCAGGTCTATCAGCGAAGCCTCCACTTTGAACGCTTCATCCTCCGACAAACCGAACTTGATGATCTGCTGCTCAACTTTACGGCCAGCCTTCTTAATCTCGGCAATCAGCTGCAGCTTGGGGCTCAGCACTTCATCCTCATTCAGATCGATGTCTGCGCCGCTTGCGTGAGCAAAAACGCGATTGCCCCGTCCCTTGCCGATATAAAAAGGTATCTTCGGGTTGGCGGAGTCAAAAAGCGCATACACATAATAGCCAAGATACTCCTGGGCTTTGCTATCGAACATGACGGAATCTCCTTCTATTGGCTGTTAAAACCGCCAGCGCGCACACCGTCCACAATAAAATTTTGAATTCGCGGGCAAACAACGGTATCGTGCCTCCTGAACTTAACTGTCCAAGAATATCATGTTGCCGATAGTCAAATTGCGCACTTTGTCACCATCGTCCGGGGATGGCGATCTGCTGGAGCGCTGGCTGCGCGCGCGTTCGGTGGTGCGCAATCTGCCGCAGCCGGTGCCGGATCGCGGTGGCCTGCGCGTGGACACGGGCATGGCGCAGGAACTGCGCCGCTATGTGTTCGCCGGCCCCTCGCCCAGCATCACCGAGCTGGCGCGCGAGATCGACCAGCCCTACATCTTCATCAAGATGTGCGGCCCCGGCGCGCTGCTTCAATCGCTGGTGACGCCCAAATGGCAGCCGCAGCCAACCGGCTACCTGATGACCAAGGAGGCCGGCCGCAATCCCGTGCCCGTGCTACCGCCGGGCTACTGGCTGCAAGTGCAAACCGAAGCCGCCGTCACCACCGCGCGCATCTTCGCCGAAGACGATACGCTGGCGGCCAGCGGCTACGCGGTGGAGCATGAAGGTGTGTTTGTATTCGACCGCATCGCCACCGCCCCCGCGCACCAGCATCAGGGTCTGGGCGCGGCCATCATGGCGGCTTTGGGAACGGCGCAGCAGTCGCAAGCCGCGCAGCGCGTGCTGGTGGCAACCGAAGCCGGACGCGGACTTTACACCACCATCGGCTGGAGCGTGCACTCGCACTACTCCACGGTGACGATCAAACCACCTTTTTGACGAACTCCGTCTTCAGGCTCATGGCGCCGAAGCCATCGATCTTGCAGTCGATATCGTGATCGGCATCGACCAGGCGAATGTTCTTCACCTTGGTGCCGACTTTGACCACGCCGCCGCCGCCCTTCAGTTTCAAATCCTTGATAACGGTGACGGTATCGCCATCCTGCAGCACATTGCCGACGGAGTCGCGGTACACGCGGGCGCCTTCTTCAGCCGCATCGGCGGCGCCGGCGGTCCATTCGTGTGCGCACTCCGGGCACACCAGATTGGCGCCGTCTTCATAGGTATATTCGGAGTTGCATTTAGGGCATGGTGGCAAGGTGCTCATAGGTGATCCTGTGTTTCAAAGGCCAGTAGTATACCTCATGCCAGCTTGCGCGCGACGCGAAAGCCGACGATGTCGTTCGCCAGCACCGCCGAATAGCCGTTGCGCACGGCCGAGCGCAGGTAGCGCGGGTTGTACAGCCACGAGCCGCCGCGCAGCACCCGCCGCACCGGATCCCCGCCCTCTTCCCACGCGCTGCCATCGACCGGCGCGCCGACGTAGTTATCGTGCACCACGTCCTGCGTCCACTCCCAGACATTGCCGTGCATGTCGAACAATCCCCACGGATTGGGCTGATACGCCCCCACCTTGCTGGTGCCCTGCACATAGGCGCCGCGCTGGCCGCCGTTGTAAGTGTAGTGGCCGTCGTAATTTGCCTGCTCGGTGCTGATGGTGTCGCCGAAGCTGAATGCGGTTTTGGTGCCGGCACGGCAGGCGTACTCCCATTCCGCTTCGGTCGGCAAGCGATACAGATGCCCCGTTTTCCCGGACAGCCAGCGCAGGTAAAGCTGCGCATCCATCCAACTGACGCCCACCACCGGATGATCGTCGGTCTGCTTGAAGCCCGGTGCGCGCCAATCCACGTCGGACTGCGACTCCCAGCCGGTATCCTTGACGAAGCGGCGCCACTGTCCCACCGTGACCGGATAGCGGCCCAGCGCAAACGAATGTTCGATGCCCACCCAGCGCTGCGGCAACTCGCGTTCCAGCCAGTTTTTCTGCGCACCGGCTTTAATCGCCACCGCCTGTTCATGTTCGTGAGAGCCCATCTGGAAACGGCCGGTCGGAATCAGCACCAGATCCGGCCCATTGCCCGAGCCATCGAGGAAGCGGTCGCGCAGCACGCCATTGGCATCGGCCACCGGCGCATTGGCCGTCAATACGGCCAGTTCGGCCGCATGACGTTCCGCCTGCTGCTTGCGATGCCGCTCCTGCTCCTGCCGGTACGCGACTTCAGCCTTCAGTTGCGCGGCCTTGCGCTGCTGCTCCTCGCGTTCCTCGCGCGCTTTTTTGGCGTCGGCTTCGCGCCGCGCCAGCAGCTGTTCGCGCAGCACCTGCTTGCGCGCTTGCGCTGCGGCTTCCGCCTCCGCGCGCTGTTTGGCTTCCAGCGCGCGGCGTTGCTGCTCCTGCCGCTGTTTTTCAACCGCGGCCGCCTGCGCCTCGGCCTGACGACGCGCCGCCAGTTCTTCCATCATCGCCCTGCGCTTCACTTCCTCCGCCCGCGCCTGTTCCGCTTGCGCCGCCTGCTCCTTCTTGCGCTGCTGTTCCCGGGCTTCACGCTCGCGGGCCGCTTGCTCGGCCTGCGCCGCCAGCTCCGCCTCGGTCGGGCCGGCCGCACGGCCCAGTGCCGCCAGCAATTCGTTCACCGATGCCGGACGGCGCTCCTGCAAATACGCAAAACCATCCTGCAGCACTTTCCACTGACGTTCATTCAAACCGCGCGGCGGCGATGGATGGAAGTCCGCAGGCCGCATGTCATCGAATGGCATACGCCCTTCCAGCAACTGGTAGATCATCACCGCTACCGCATACACATCCAGCCTGGGCGCAGGCTGGCCCTGATGCGTGCCCGATTCCGGCGCGCGATAACCGGCGGTGCCCGCATTCGGCGTCTGCAAACCGAGGCTGCTGCCGGCGCTGCGCGCGCGCGAGGCGATGCCGAAATCCAGTAATTTGATTTCGCCGCGCTGGGTCAGGAACACATTGCCCGGCTTGATATCGCGGTGCACCAGCTTGTGCTTGACCCAGGCATACTGCAAGGCCTCGCCCACCGGCGACAGCAGCTTGAGTACCGCCTCCAGCGCCAGTTGTCCCTGCTCGGCAAGGTAGGCGTCCAGGTCCTGCCCTTCCAGATACTCCATGATGATGAAATAGCTGGACGTAGCGGGATCCTGCGCCCATTCATACACGCGGACGATGTTCTCATGCGCCAGCTTGCGCGCCTGCGTGGCCTCCTCGATCAGCAGTTTGGCGTGGGTGGCGCTTTGCGTCAGCTGCGGCGGCAGGATTTTCAGCGCCACCTGATCGCTGTGGCCCAGTTCCGCGTGCGTGGCCAGATCCGTGGCCAGCCACACCTGTCCCATGCCGCCCATGCCGATCAGGCGTTCCAGCCGGTAGCGGCGGTTTTGCGGGCCGATCTCCTGTCCGGCCATCAAACCCAGCTCCGTGCCCTGGCGCTGCGGCAGGACCGCAGGCGCGGCATGGCCTCCCGGCGGCGCGTATTCCGCGTCGAGGATGGCATTCTTGCGACGGTCGAATTCCTGGAGACTCAACAGACCGTCATCATGTAAGGCCCGCAGTTCGCGGATCTTGTCCCTTGCTGTTTGCATTATTCCTACATCACAGGTGCGCCGCATTCGGCGCAAAATTTATCATGGGCGCGGGCGGCCGGCACGGCATGGCCGTTGGCGCAGCGGCGCGTGCTGGCCACGGCGGCGTTTTGGGTATTCAGCAGATCGACCTGATAGCGGCGGTCCTTGTCCAGTTCCGCATCGCGGTGCGCGCGTTCTTCCAGCACGCGTTCGTAGGCCATGCGCGCCGCCTCCACTGGCGACACGCCGTGTTCCGCCGCCACCACCTGCGCCAGCGCCTGGATCTGTTCGGGCGTCATGCCGCCCTGGATCTGCAGCTTCATGACCTGCGCCACCGCTTCCGCGTTGGAGGGCGCCGCCACGGCGGCAATTGCCATGTCGCTCAGGCGGTTGATGGTTTCCATGCGGCGGATTTCATGATCCTGCGCCGCTTGCTGGACGGTGAAGGCGGCCGCACGCTCCTGCTCGAACTTGCGCAACTCATGCTGCCAGGCGGCCTCCTGTTCCTTCTGCCTGAGGATCAGACGCTGCTCGTCCGCCGCCAGCTGGTCCAGCATGGCCTGCCTGGCATTGGCCTGATTCTGGCGCGTATGGATGCCATCCGCCTCAATGGTGCGCAGCAGTTTTTCGTACTGGGCGACAGCGTCGGCCTGCGCGCCGGCGCGCTTGAGGTCTTCGATCTTCTGGTTGATCTCCGCCACTTGCACCGCGTTGGCGGCATCCTTGACCGCGTCCTCGCGCAGCAGTTCGCGCTGCCGCGCCAGCGCCAGTTGATCTTCCCACTCCTGCACGCGCTCCGCCTCGCGGCGGCGGGCCGCATTGGCCATGGTCATGCCCTGAATGCGGGCGGCGTGCGCCTCGGCTTCGATCTGCAGTTCGCGCGCCTTCTCATCCTTCTCGCGCTGGCGCAGGGCCGCCAGCTCGCTGCGGCGGTGCGATTCGTCCTCGATCAGCAGCGCGTGCGCGATCTGGCTTTCTATCGCCTGCTGGCGCAGTTGGTGCGACAGGCGTTGCTGCGCCAACTGGCGCTGTTCGGCGGCGGTCTGCTGCAGCACCTCCAGCTCGGTGCGCATGCGGATCTGCGCCAGATGGCGCACATGCTCCCAGTCGGCCTGTTCGCCCACGCGGTGCGCCTTGTTGCGTGCCAGCTCGTGTTCCAGATCCGCCAGCACCGTGCCCGCGCCCTTGTCGAGGGCGACCTTGCGGGTCTTGGACTCCATCACGCGGCTGTACAGTTCCACCTCGCGCGCCCGGATCGCCTGCACGCGCTCGGCTTCCTTCAAGGACAGCTCGGCCTTGTCGATGCTGGCGTCCTGGCGCAATTCGGCGCGGCGGAAGTCGGCGTGCATTTTCTGCTCTTCGCGCAAAATGGCCTGCCACTCTTCTTCGTTGTAGATTTCGTCCAGCTGCTTGACATGCTCCAGCTGCACATGGCGCTCGTCCGCCACCAGCCACATGGTGCCCACGCGTTCGCGGTTGTGGTCGAATTTATCGTGACGCAGCGCGGCCGTCTCCACGCCGTCCACCGCCAGGCCGTAGGTGACCAGGCGCAGTTTCAGCGCCGCTTGCAGGCGTTCGTTCAGTTGCAGGCGCAGATCGGCATTGCCTGCCATCTCGCGCATCGACCGGCTGCCGACGAATTCCACCGCCAGCTGGCGTACCGAAGGCTCCAGCAGTTCATGCAGATGCAGGGTGCTGACCACGCCCGGCACGGTCATGAAGTGTTGGGCAAAGGCAGGCACGTTTTCAATGCGGACCGAGACGGTGAAGCGGGCCGATATTTTCAGGTGTTCCGCCGTATGCAGATCGCTGAACGAAAACTCCACCGGCAGCGGCAGGCTGCGGGTGATGAGGATTTCCGCGTTCTGGTTGCGCAGCAGGTGGTTCAGGCGCGTGAAGAAACCTTCGATTTCGTATTCGCCTTGCGGCACTTCGGTGGCTTTGTCGGCTTGCAGAATGTAGGCGCGGGTGGTGGCCGGCACGCGCAGCGTTTTGGTGAAGATGCCGGACAGCGTGCTGACGCCGAAGTACACGGCCAGTTCGTTATCGCCGGGGATCCAGCGATTGTCGCGCAGGACTGGCTCGCTGCGCGGCGCGCCCAGCGTCAGGCCGCAGTGCTTGCAGTAGCCCGACTGGTCGCCGTTTTTGTGCTCGCACCGCGGGCATTTAACGCCGCCAAAACCAAACATTTGGAACATGTCAGACTCCTTCTACGATTCATCTTGCCGGCTGCCCCGCGTTGTGCCGATTTTAGCAGGGCGAGCCCGGTTTGCTTCTTGCGCACAGTTTAAATCATGCCAATCTTGTCGATACAGGCCAGGCTGGCGCCTTTTTGGCGTACCCCGGCGGCATATCCTGGCGGTAGCTGGTCTTGCCAGTCCCTGGGCAGGAGCACGCGATCGCCATGATTTACTTGACTGAGTATTAATTCCAGCTTGGGTTCGCGGCCTTCTACCGACTCGACGCGGCCGGCATGCCACGCTGTTGAGCTGCCTGTAGCGATGATACGGCCGCGCGGCACGAATTCCCGGCCGCGCGCAAGGCGGTCAGCCATCACCAGCGCCAACTGGTAGGAGCCGCCCTGAAAGCGCGGCTGGCCGAAGCGCACCACGGTACGCCAGCGGTTCAGGCCCTTGCCGTCGAAGTGGCGGGCGGCACTCAGCGTGTGACGGACTTCCTGTTGCGCGGCGAGATCGAGGCCGGGGGCGGCGATGCTGTCTTCTTCGCCAGCTGCCGGGGCGTCCAGCGGGAACACGCTGACCTCCAGCCAGGCCAGCGTGTCGTTGACGCCCCCGCTATGCAGTGGAAACCAGGTGCGGATGGTGGAAACGGCGACGGACAGGTCGGCGTGGCCACTCAGCGCGCCGAGGTGAGTGATGGGCAGCGCGCCGGCAGTCCCCTCAGCGGTGGTGGTATGCAACATGCCGTCAACGCGGCCGAGATGCCACGCGTCGGAGCTGCCTTGTGCGATGGTCTGCCGGCCGGGCGTCATCGGATACAGGCCGCGCACCATGCGGTCGGCCAGCACGGCGGCCAGTTCCCAGTCGCGCTCGATGGCGGCGGGAGCGATGTCCATGCTGAGCACCACCTGATCGCGACTGTCCAGCCGCACCTCCGTATGGCGTGCGAGGCGGACGACCTGCTGCATGCGCTCCGCAATCGCTGGCGCGTTGGGTACGCTGCATTTCACATCCGCGCGGTTGGCGCGCGGGCGGCGGCTGGCGGTAACGGTGACGATGCGTCCGTCCGCAAGCCGGCTGCGGCATTCGGCATTGACAGGCACGGCGCCGATGGAAATGGTGGTCATAGCGATGGTTCCGTGCGCGGGATATGCGGGAGCCGGCGCTGCGACAGGCCGGTTTCGAGATTGGCGCAAATGCGGTCAGCTTCGTCCAATAGCTGCGGCCACTGTTCCGGGCCTGCGAGCTGAAGACGGGCCAGCAGGGACCAGGCTTCGTCCAGCGCCGATTGGGCGAGCATCGTTTGCGCGCTGCGGCGGGCTTGGTCGCCGGCGGCCAGCGGCTGGTCGGGGGTGGCCCAGGCCAGCGATGGCATGGTGTTGACGTTCAGTGCGGCCATGCCGAGGCGCAGCAACAGGGCCTGATGCTGCTGGAAGATCGGCAGTCCCTCGGGCAGCATGAGCAAGCGCAGCTCGGCGCCCAGCGCCGGAAGCTCGATGAACAGACGCCGTAACGCCCGCGCATCCTGTTCCGCCGCCCGTCCTGCCGATGGCGCGACAGCGTGAGCACTGCCCGCGGCAGCGGCGCCGGACTGCCCTTGCGGAGGCGCTTCCGCCGACGCCGTTGCCGCCGCCGCATCGCCCGCCCGCCCGGGCGCTCCGGCGACTGCCGCCCCGCTGCCCGTCGCGGTGGCGGCGTGCGTAACGGGCGGCGCTGTGGGAGAAACGCCGTTTGGCGCGGCTTCGGCAGCGCTGTCGATCGCAGTGGCCTGGGCGGCTTTCTGCCGGGCGCGGGTTTGCAGGATGGCCGCGTAGTCGACTTGCTCGCCCAAATCCACCGGCACACAATCGTCTACCGTCACGCCGTAGCGCGTGTACATCAGTTGATTCAGCCCGGCGCGAAAGGTGTGCCATTCATCCAGCGTGGTACATGGCGGCAGCGCCAGCGCGCCCTGGGCCAGCTCCGCCTGCAAAGCCAACTGCGCGGACGCGCCAAAATCGGCCAGTGTCAGGCGCCCGCCCGTCTCGCTGTACAAATACAAATCAAAGCGCTGCTGCGACACGCGCGGATTGGCCGCATCCACCACAAACCGCAGCCGCAAGCCCCATTCCGGTGCAGCCGCAAACGGCAGCAGGTCCACCGTGTACGGCCCCGGATGAAAACAGAACGCTGTCTCGCCCTGCTCGCACGCCACTTTGCCTGCCGGCGCGCGACGCGCATGGCCGGCCGCATTGAACACCACCACCGTGCTAAGCGCCGGCGCGACCTCTCCCGCGTCGAGCCGCAGCGCGATCAGGGTAAGGCCCAGGCCAGCCGTATCGGCGGCCTGCTTGCGGCGGCGGTTGAATAATCCCATCATCTACGGCGCTGCCGGTTCAACGGCAAAGCCAGCTCCATACAGTTGAAAATGCGAGGCCGGGGCAGTCGCGAATGGCCAGGCGCGTTCGCATTCGCCGTCCGCATCCAGCCTCCCTTGCAACACGATGGCACCGCCGCCGTCGATCACACGCAACTGTGGCTGCTCGCGCAGCAGGCGCGCGGCAAAAGGCGCTTCCGCCGACAGGCTCAGAATCACTTGCCAGCCGCCGTCCTGCGGCAGGAAGTGCAAGGTCCAATGACCGTCGTCGGTCACCAGCGCCTCCAGCGCTTCGGCGCTCGATGCGGTAGACGCCGCGCGCAGCATGCCACGGCTGCCAGTCCACACCGGATCGTTAGCCGCAGCCGGCGCGGGCGCATGCCGCGCCAGCGACAATTGGCGGAAACGGCGCAAGGTCAGCGGCGACGCCGACAAGGCTTGCCGCTCATTCGGCGTCAAAGGACGCGTACCGTCCAGCGCGGCCAGCAGCGTGGCGTCGGCCAGCATCAGGCGGTCGCCCGGTGCGGGTCGCGACAGCAGCACGCGCTCGCGCAACCGCGCATCCAGATCATCTTTTACTGAGTTCAAATCGTTCTCCTTCATTGCGCGCCCGCTGCCTGCAGCCTGGCGATTGCTTCATTGCGGCGCTTGCGCAGCGTCGGCATCGAAATCTGGTCCAGCGACGCCAGTTGCTGCAACGTCGGCAGCTCGCCGGTGGCCGGATCCAGCCAGGCATCCGGGTAAGTGTCGTCGGCGGCGCCCAGCAGCTTGTGGTACACCGCCAGCCGGATCGGCAGCGATTCGTCGCGCAGCATGCGGACGGTCCAGCTACCGGCGTCCTGCGCGGCCCGCGCCAATTCAAGATAGCGGAGGGGCAAGGAAAGCGCTTCGGCCCGGGCTTGTTCGATAGCCAGTCCGGCCTCACCGGTATGCGGGGCATCGTCCACCGCGTCATCCGGACCGTCGTCCGCCTCCTCTTCCGGCTCGGGCGCGGACAGGATACAGTCTGCGTCCTGCGGCAGGCCGCTGGCCTCGGCCTGTTCGGACTCGCCTATCACGCGCCAGTAATCTTCCAGCCATAACGCCGCCTCGCCGGCCTCGCCCCGCCTATCGTCCTCGCTATCCAGATTGGCGGACAGCTCTTCGTAGTCGCCGATTTCCGTCAGCAGCGAGGCAATCTTGTCCGGACTATTCTTCAAGCTGGCAAAGCGCTTGGATTTGGTGTGCAAAGGCCCCGGCGAGCCGCTGAACTGCTGCTGCGACTCGCTCCATCGGATAATCCACTCTGCCTTGCAGCCGCCGATGGATTTCATCTGCCGTACCTCGATCGGCGTGCCCGCCAGCGGCCGGCCAAGAATAGCCGCCACCTGGGCGGCATGCACCTCCCAGGCCGCAAACAAGCCGGCGATTTCGCGATAGGCAGTGTCCAGCATGCGATAGGTGTAGATTTTGTTGGGCGAGCAATCGCGCCCGGTGGCGACGATGTAATTGTCCGCGTCCACCTTGTCGCGCAAAGTCGCGTACATATCGTTGACCTTCTTGCGCAGCACGCCTTCGGCGGCGGCATCCAGCCAGAACGCGCCGCTGCGCGCATGCTCGCTGGCCATGGCGTTGGCAAAGGCCGTCCAGTAAGCGGTTTGCGCCTGCAGTTCGTACAGCAGGCCTAGCGACAACTCGTAGACGCTCTCGCCATAGCTATTGCCCTCCGCCTCGCCACGCGCGGTGCGGGCGTTGGCGCGCAGGGAAGCCGCTACCACGTCGGTATAGGCGTCGAGCAGCGCTGCGTGCCGCTCGGGTTCGAGCACATGGTGCATCTCAATCTGCCGGCAAGCCTGCACTGAGCACAGCCCCAGCAGCTTGCGCACTTGTTCCCAGCCGTGCTCTTGATACCGGGTTCCTGGCAAGCGCATAAAGTCCTGTTAGTGAAAAGTCAGCCAAAAAGGCTTCTCAAGCATGCCACAAAAAACCGAAGGGCATTGCTCCGTTTACAAGGCTATTTCCCCTTCTGTTCAGCGTTCTGCGCCGCCAGCGCGGACAGGATGGCGGCAATCACCGGCGCCGCATGCTCTCCCCCGGTGGTGTCGGAATGGCTGACGAAGGCCGCCATCGCCAACCGGTGCGCCTGCCCTGGCAGGCTACCCGCCTCCAGCCAGCCGGTGAACCAGACCGTGGCTGTGTCTTCGCCGCTGGGCGCGGTGCCGGTTTTGCCATACAAGCCTGGACGCACGCCAGCCAGCGCCGCGCCACGGAACGCGCCGGCGCCGGTGCCGACATCGACGACGCCTTTCATGCCGGCCTTGATGCGATCCAGCCGGATGCCCAGCGGCTGCGCGGCCGGCACGCTGCTTTGAGTGCGGCCCAGGGACAGCAGCATGCGCGGTGCGACCACCCCGCCCTGCCCGATCGCCGCCGATGCCAGCGCCATTTGCAGTGGCGTGGCCTGCATGCGCAGGCCGATGGCCATTTGGCGCAACTCGTGGCGGGTGTGGATAGGGTCGATGTGCGCCGGCGTGGCTTGCAGCGCATCCCATGGACGCCAGTTGAAATCCACCGGCAGCAGGCCGCCGTCCAGCCGCAGCGCTTGTTCAAAGCCGAGACGATGGGCGGCGGCGAAGATGGGACGGATGCTGTCCAGCGCATCGGGGTCCAGCGCTTGCAGGTCGGGGGCGCCGCCGTCCGGACGGCCGAACAGGCTACGGTCACTCAGTTCGGAGGACCAGGCAAACCAGGTATTCAGGCTGTAGGTCAGCGCTTGCGCCAGTCCGAGCCGGCCTTCCTGCGCGCGCCGGTCCAGGCTTTGTTCGCGGTAGTTGGTGACGTGGGCCAGGCGGGGGTTCAGCGGGTAGCTGGCGGCGTCGGTCTGGAAGCCGTAGCCGCGCTGCGCCGCCAGCCGGTTGATGGCGGGCAGCGGCAGGCCGCCCAGCAGCGCATCGATTTGCGGATCGCTTTGCGCGGCGATCTCCAGCCCGAGCGCGCTCACGACCTTGAAGGTGGAGCCGGGGCTCTGGTGCGCACCACCATCGTGTTGCAGGGCTGGCAGGCGCAATGGGCTGCGCGCGGGACTGGTGCGGTCGAAGTCGCGCACTTCCGCCCAGTTGGCGTTGCTGACATGGCCGGCACCGGCGCCGGCTGCGGCCAGAATATCGCCGGTTTCGGTGTCGAGGATCACGATGCCGGCGTGGCGGCCTTCCGGTGCGCTCTGGGCGCCGGCGCAGTGGCCAGCATCCCAGCGCCCGCGCTGCATGGCGACGCAGTCCAGCACGCGCTGGCTCAGGGCTTGCAGGGGCAAGTCCAGTGTAAGCCGGGCGTGCACGGTGCCGTCGCTAGCCGGCAGGCGCGCGAGCATGCCGGCGATGCTGTTGGCGTGTTCGCTGTTCAGGCCGAGCAGCGGCGCAAGGCCGGCTTCCATTGCCGCCTCACTGGGGGCACCGTCTGTCCACAGCGGATTGCCGTTACGGTCTTCCAGTTGTACCGGCGATGGCGTGGCGGCACGGGATGCGATGTTGTCGCCTGGGGCAAGCGCTTGCCAGATCACGCGGCCATTGGCGACACGCAGGTGGCGGTACTTCTGGTCTTCCGGCGCGTTGAAGTCCAGCGGCTGCACGTCCAGCTGGATGCTGCGCGCGCCGGCTTGCAAGGTCAGTGCGATCTGCTGGACATCGCCGCCGCCCGCGCAGGCGCGGCCGGTGCAGGCCGGCGTGAATTGGGCGCTGGCGCCGGTAATGGAGCCGGCAGGGGCGCTGGCGGGAGCAATGCGGCCAGCCAGCAGCAAGTGCAGGACTTCGCCGCCGGCAGCTGCATGCGGCAGCGCCAGCGTCAGGCGGACGGTCGGGCGCGAGCCCTGGCTTTCGGCCATCTGCGGCCAGCGCGCGACGCGTGTCCACGCCTGCCAGCCCTGCGGCAGCGATGCGAACATGCGTGATGCGGAGACTGGCATCTGGCTGGTGGTTGCAATCATCACCGGCGCGTCGCCGCTGCCGGTCGTGGCGCGCCATTCAAGGGCCATTCCGTCCGGGGCCTTGACGCGCCAGGCCAGCAGGCGGCGCTCGCTGTTGTAGATGTCGATTTGCTGGCGGACGTACGCCCCATCTGCCTGATAATACAGGCGCTTGAAGAGTTTATGGGTAGCCGCGCCGGGCTTGATCTGCTGCCAGTTGCGCAATTCCGCGGCACGCTGGCTGTCGGCGGCGGCCAGCCATTGCGGCAGGTCGCGCGGCGCCAGTTCGATCGCTCCATCGGTGGACAGCCGCACCATGCCGGCGGCCTGCAGCTGTTCAAACAAGGTCTGGTCTTCCAGCGCGTTGGCTGGCGCATCCGGCACCTGGTATGTGCCCGGCGTGAGGTAGGCGCTGACGGCGCGACCACGCGCGGGAAAGGCGACCACCAGCGCGTGGGCGCCCGACGCCGTGGCCACAGTTGCGGTGGGCGCGGCCGGACGGTACATCTGCACCAGCAGTTCCCCGGCTTGCGGGCACATGGCATTGGCGCGGCGCTCGACGCGCAAAGCGGCATTCGCCCCCCACAGCAGCCATCCTTGCTGGCGCAATGCGACCTGGCCGTGGGCGCCCTGCTCGATCTGGCCGAAGCTGGTATCGCTCAGCCAGCGCGTGTCCGCTTGTTTGCCGTGCCAGCTTAGTTGCAGCGGTTCGCTCAAGGGATCGGCAAAGTCGGCACGGGCCGTGCCGCCGATTTCGATTTCGGGCATGGCGTCGGCGCCGCTGCTGCGGTCAGCCACCAGCAGGACGTTACGCAGTGCGATCTGCACCTTGGCCTCCTGATTGCGGGCGACCCAGCGTTTGACGTCATCGAAACGATAGCCAAGGCGCAGAGGCAGCAAGCGGTGATCGGCGGGGCTGCGCATCTGGCTGCACAGGTCCACGCGGACTGGCGGCCCGGCTTGCAGGCCTGCGGCGATCAACAACGCACCGCCGGGTTGCAGCATGGCGCTGATGCCGCTCTGCTCCGGCACGGTAAAGGCAATGCCCGGCAGGACGGATTGGTAGGCGTTGGCGGCGCGGACGTTGGCCGCCGACTGCGGCGTGCTGGCGGTGACGGCCGCCAGATGGCGCGCATGGCCGGCGATCAGCGCGCCGCCGCCAAGCGCTGCGCACAGCCCTGCCGCGATCACCCACCGGAGTCCCGGACGAATGACGGCCGCCGTCCTGCCGGCGGCTGGCCGTGCGGCGGACACGGACTGGCCAGCGGCTGGCGCTGTCGCGCTGGCGGGGCGCGGAGGCACCAGTGTCATCGCGGGGCGGCGCTGGCCGGCGCGCAGGTTGACGCGGCGGCGGCGCGCACGGCGCCGCTCGGTCCAGGCTTGCATGATCATACGGACGAATCGCGGCATTTGCCCCTCGCGCTGGTGGTCGGAATCTGCAGTTCCTTAGCAGAGGGCCAGGGAAAAACCATCCTCTCATCGCGCCAAAACGCATTTCGGCCCGCCGAAAATGCGGCTCGTCGCAATCCCATCGCGGCTTGACAGTCCTTTGGATACAGTGAGCACATCGAAACTCACTTTAACCACCGAAAGGAAGCAAAATGAACGTCCTGAAAAACTTCGAAGCCCTGTTCGTTGTGACTGTGGCCCTGGCTTGCGGCGCGAGCTACGCGCTGGAAAAATCGGCCGTGGAAACGCAGGACTCCAACATGCAGGTCGTGGTGGTCAGCGCCAAACGCATGACGCCTGAACAAAAGCTGCAGTCGGTGCTGGAAGAGCGCGCTGCCACGCTGGCTACCGACACCCAGAAAACCAAAGCCATCTGATTTCCGTGCGCTGTCGCACATAGCGCAACACAGCTTTGTGTCACTTGTAATAAACTGCTTCATTCACAGCAAGGCCTTGAACTGCTTGATATAGTTCCTCCAAGCGCAGAAACCAGCGCAATCGAAAGACGGAGAACTCATCATGATCAAGCCAATTTTCGCGACCGCCATACTGGCGCTGAGCGCAGCAACTTTTGCACCATCCCCCGCCTCCGCGCAGGTTGGCGTCAGCATCGTGATCGGCAACGCACCTCCGCCACCGCGTTTTGAGAGCGTACCGGCGCCGCGCCAAGGTTACGTCTGGGCGCCCGGCTACTGGAACTGGGACGGCTATCGCCACGTCTGGGCCGCCGGCCATTGGGAGCGCGAGCGCTACGGCAGCATGTGGCGTCCCGCCGAATGGGTACGCGTCGACGGCGGCTGGCGTTTGAGCCCTGCCGGCTGGGTGGTGGTCGACAACGGCCCGGCGCGGGCCGACTACATCACGGTGGCGCCGCCACCGCCACGTTATGAACGCATCCCCGAGCCGCGCCCCGGCTACATCTGGGCCCCGGGTTACTGGGAATGGCGTTCCAATCGCCACGTCTGGATAGGCGGCAGCTGGATCGCTTCGCGTCCGGGCTACGTGTATGCGCAGCCGCGCTGGGTGGAACGCGACGGCCACTGGTTCCGCGAAGAGGCACGCTGGGAGCGCGGCCCTTACGGCGACCGCGATCATGACGGCATCCCGAATCGCTACGACCGTTACGACAACCGTGGCGAACATCGCGGCCGCGGCGACCGCGATCACGACGGCGTTCCTAACCGTTACGATCGCGATCGCGATGGCGACGGTGTCCCTAACAGGTATGATCGTCATCCCGACAACCCCCGCCGCGATTAATGATTAATGGATCACTTTGAATTTGAAACGCTGGCCACGGCCGCCTTCAAGGGCGAGCGCGTGGCCGCACGCCGTTTGGCGCAGCGCATGCAGCTGAGCGAAGCGCAGGCATTGCTACAGGTGCTGACGCTGGCCGCCGGCATGGCGGGCCTGGCCCGTTTGCTCGCTCATCGCGAAGAACTGCGCCAGCGCGACGAGGAACGGCGTTCGGCAAGGCAGGCGATTGCCGCCCACAAGCTGGCGCTGCGCAAGGCCGGCATGCAGCCGGCGGCCGCGTGGCGCGGATGGTTTGACGGGTCGGCACATCCCAATCCGGGACAGATAGGCATTGGCGCCCTCTTGTGCGGACCGGATGGACAGCGGGTGGAGATCAGCCGCCGCGCCGGCCATGGCAGCAGCAATGAGGCCGAGTATCTTGCGCTGGTGGCGCTGCTGGAGGCGGCTGTCAAAGCGGGCGCCACGGAGCTTGCCGTCTGCGGCGATAGCCAGGTGGTGGTGAATGATGTGAATCTGGGCGCGGTGCGCGGCGCCAAGGGGCTGGAGGCGCATCGCGTACGCGCGGTGGAGCTGATGTCGATGCTGGGCGCTGTGCAGCTGCGCTGGGTGCCGCGTCACCGCAACGGCGACGCGGACCGCTTGTCGCAGCAGGCCGTTACACGGACAGAACCCAAGGCAGAAGGGGTCTGACCCGCAGCCGCAGGGGAAGACCCCGGCGCAACCGTACTGCGGGTTCAGGCGCGGCGGCGCGACAGTTCCAGCGCCAGCCGGCTGGACGATGGCGCGCTGGCGGCGGCACCGCTGCTGCGCGGCGTGAACGGCGTCACGCTGTCATGCACCTTGAACACGCTGACCGCCCTGGCCAGCGCCGCTGCCTGCTGCTGCATGGATTCCGCCGCAGCCGCGGCCTCCTCCACCAGCGCCGCATTCTGCTGCGTCACCGCGTCCATCGAACCGATCGCCTGATTCACCTCGTTGATGCCGGCGCTTTGCTCGCTGCTGGCGGCGGTGATTTCCGAAATCATGTCGCTCACCTTGTGCACGCTGGCGACAATCTCATTCATCGTGGAGCCGGCGTCGGCCACCAGCTTGCTGCCCAGGTTGACCTTCTCCACCGAATCGCCGATCAGCGCCTTGATCTCCTTGGCGGCTGATGCGGAACGCTGCGCCAGATTGCGCACTTCCGACGCCACCACCGCAAAGCCGCGGCCTTGCTCGCCGGCGCGTGCCGCTTCCACCGCTGCATTCAGCGCCAGAATATTGGTCTGGAACGCGATGCCGTCGATGACGGCGATGATATCCACGATCTTGCCGGACGACTGGTTGATCGAATCCATGGTGCCCACCACCTGCGCCACCACCTCACCGCCCTTGACCGCAACCTGCGCCGCCGATGCCGCCAGCTGATTGGCCTGGCGCGCATTGTCCGCATTGTGCTTGACGGTGGACGTCAATTCCTCCATCGACGACGCGGTCTCCTCCAGCGCGCCGGCCTGCTGCTCGGTGCGGCGGGACAGGTCCTGATTGCCCTGCGCGATTTCGGACGACGACGTGGTAATGTGATCGGTCCCGCTGCGCACGTCGGTCACAATGCCCTGCAGCGAAGCATTCATCTCCTTCAAGGCGGACAGCAGCTGGCCCGTTTCATCCCGGGCGCTATCGTCGATATGGCCGGTCAGGTCGCCGCTGGCGACGCGGCGCGCTACCGCCACGGCTTGCTGCAGCGGGCCGGTGATCCCGGTGGTCAGCAGCCAGGCGCAGGTCACGCCGAAGGCCAGCACCAGCGCTGCCAGCACATACAGCAGATTGCGGCTGCTGGCGGCGACATCTTCGATGTGCGCGGCGGCGGCGTCGATCTTGGCTCGCTGCATCTTCAACAGCTCAATAATCAACTCTTGATACTTGGCCGTGCCGGGACGGAAGACGTTCTCGAAAATTTTGTTCGCCTCTTCCAGTTCGCCGGCGGTTTTCAGCTTGGCGATCTGATCGCGCGAGCTCAGATAGACTTTGCGCTGTTCGCCAATGCGGGTGAACAGGTCCTTTTCGTCCGGGTCGGAAATCAGCGTCTCGATTTTCTTTTGCAGTCCGGAGGAAATGGCCGAGGAAGCCTTGGATTCTTCGGCAAAGTAAGTGCCGAGCGACGGATCGCCGCTGCGCGCGATCGCGGTGGTGCGGCGGATACCGCTGTCGATATTGCCCGACCAGTCGGAGATCATGCGCTCCTTGGCCAGCGGCACCTGCATCATTTCGCTGGTGGCCGAGGCCACGCCTTGCAAGCGCCATACGCTGATGCCGGTGATTAGCATCGCAAACGCCAGGATGATCGTGAAACCCAGCGCCAGGCGTTTTCCGATACTGATATTCGCCAACACATTCATTCTTGCACCTGCCTTCTCAGAGTAAATCACAAACAGAACTACGGAACCGGCATCGGGAGATGATTACGCCGCCAGCGCGGTGGTTTCGATCAGGCCCATGTCTGCGCTGGACATCAGCTTGTCGATATCGACCAGAATCAGCATGCGTTCGTCGATGGTGCCCAGGCCGACAATGTGATCGGTCTTCATGGCCGAACCGATTTCCGGCGCCGGTTTGATTTGCTCCGGCGTCAGCGTGGTCACGTCCGACACCCGGTCCACCACCATGCCGACCACCCGGTGGCCGATATTGAGGATAATGACCACGGTGAACTGGTCATAGGTCGGCGTGCCCAGATTGAACTTGATGCGCATGTCCACGATCGGCACAATGATGCCGCGCAGGTTGACTACACCCTTGACGAAGTCCGGCGCGTTGGCAATGCGGGTGGGCGTTTCGTAGCTACGGATTTCGCTGACTTTTTGAATATCGATGCCGTATTCTTCCTGCCCCAGGGTAAAGGCCAGATATTCGCCGGCATTGTTGGCCGAAGCGTGCAGTTCGCTAACGTTAGACATGGTTTTCCTTCATTGCTAAAGTGATTATCCATAATGTTACCTCAAGTAAAGTTCCACCGCAGCAAATAAATGCGTTTTGGCAATAAATAATCTTATAGCAATTTCCAGATTATGATTTCAACCATCGTGTATGATCTAAGCAAATCGTCCACACTCAGGGAGAACGATGAATAGCTTGCTCAACAGCTGGCACCCACGCCTGGTCGCTTTGGCTGACGCAGCCCAGGGGATAGACGGCGCGCACGACACCAACCACTTGCACCGCGTCTGGCGTAACGCCAGCCTGTTGCTGGACGACTATCCGGAAGCCGATGCCCTGGTGGTGTTGGCAGGATGTTATCTTCACGATCTGGTCAATCTGCCCAAGAATGACCCGGAGCGTCACCTCGCCTCGCGCAAGGCAGCCTTGCTGGCCAGCCGCCAGTTGGCCGAGCTGGACTTCCCGCCGAACAAGCTGGCTGCCGTGGCGCATGCCATCGAAAGCCACAGCTTCTCGGCCGGCATCCGTCCGGAAACCATCGAAGCCAAGATCGTGCAGGATGCCGACCGGCTGGACGCGCTGGGCGCAGTCGGCCTGGCGCGCCTGTTCTACACGGCCGGCCGCATGGATTCGGCGCTGGCGCATCCGGACGATCCGATGGCGCTGCACCGCGACCTGAACGACAAGGCCTACGCGCTGGACCATATCGACACCAAGCTGGCCACCCTGCCCGGCAAGATGCAAACCGCCGCCGGCCGCCGCCTCGGCGAAACCCGGCTCAACGAGCTGATCGCCTTCCGCGACACTTTTATCGCGGAGTGGGCCGCCAGCCCGGCCGCGCCGTAAACTGATAACCGAGTCTCCATGAGCAAACCTGCATCTCCGGGCAACCTGAATTTTGTACTGATCTGCGTTTTTATCGACATGCTGGGCATCGGGCTGATTGTGCCGGTGCTGCCGGTGCTGGTGGGGGAATTCACCGGCACGCGCGAGAATCAAGCCGACTGGTATGGCTTGATGAGCGCCACCTTTGGCCTGATGCAGTTTATCTTCATGCCCATGCTGGGCGCGGTCAGCGACCGGGTCGGCCGCCGCCCGGTGCTGCTGTATTCCATGGCCGGCATGGCCACCAACTTCTTCACCACCGCGTGGGCGCCCAACCTGGCCTGCCTGTTCATCGGCCGCGTGATCGGCGGCATGTCGTCGGCCAGCATGTCGGTGGCGTCGGCCTATGCGTCGGATATCTCGACGCCGGAAAACCGCGCCAAGAGCTTTGGCAAGGTCGGCGCCGCGTTTGGCCTCGGCTTCATCTGCGGGCCGATGCTGGGCGGCCTGCTGGGCACCGTCGACCTGCACCTGCCGTTCTACGTGGCCGGCGCGCTGTCGGTGGCGAATTTCGCCTACGGCTATTTCGTGGTGCCGGAATCGCTGCCTGCCGGTCGCCGATCGCCGCTCACGCTGTCGAAAATTAATCCGTTCGCGGCGCTGCTCAAGCTGGGGCGCCGCACCGATATCCGCGGCCTGATCGTGACCTACACGCTGGTTACGCTGGCGGCCATGATGCTGCAAACCACATGGGTGCTGTACACCATCTTTCGCTTCAACTGGACGCCGGGCCAGAACGGCGCGGCGCTGTTCTGCGTCGGCCTGACGGCGGCCGTGGTGCAGGCCGGCCTGCTCAGCGCGCTGATCAAGCGCTTTGGCGAGGTGAGGCTGTCGATGCTGGGCCTGGTGTCGGGAGCCGTCACCTATCTGCTGTACGGCCTGGCCACGCAGGGCTGGATGATGTATGTGCTCATCATGTGCAATGTGCTGTCGTTTGCCATCGGCCCCGCCCTGCAAAGCATCATCTCCAAGAACACGCCGTCCAATGAGCAGGGCGAGTTAATGGGATCGCTGCAATCGATCAGCAGCGTGGGCGTGGTTCTCATGCCGCCGCTGGGGTCCACCATCCTCGGCAAGGTCAGCCACCTGGCCGCCGGCGACTGGCGCATCGGCAGCACCTTCTACCTGTGCGCCGCGATGCAGATCGTGGCGATCTTCGTGGCGCAGCGCTATTTCGGCAGGCACGCGGTGCAATAATGAAGCTGCCCCTCCTGTTTGCCGCCTGCCTGTTGACGCAGCACGCCGTTGCCGGCTGCTCGCGCGACATCACCGCGCCGGTATCGGCCAACGGCGCCAGCGTGATTGTCGAGGGCGCGGACGCCAAAGGCATTTATCCCGACCTGCTGCGCAGCATCGGTTCCAAGGCCGGCTGCAACTTCGTGTTCACGGTGGTGCCGCGCGCGCGCCAGGTGGCGATGTTCAAGGCCGGCACGGCGGACGTGCTGGTGCCGGCGTCGCGCACGCCGGCGCGCGATCTATTCGGCACCTTCATCCCCATGATCCAGCACCGCGCCATGCTGATTTCGGTGAACAACGGCCGCCCGCCCATCGCCAGTGCGCAGGATCTGCTGGCGCGCAAGGAACTGCGCGTGGCCGTGGTGCGCGGCTTCGATTACGGCGAGCCGTACGCCGCCCTGATCGAAGAGCTGCAAAAACAGGGCCGCGTGTTCGTAGAGGTGGACGTGGTCGCCGTGGCCCGCCTGCTGCACGCCGGATCGGCCGATGTCACCATCATGGGACCGACGCTGATGGCAGGCGCCATCCGCCGCGAGCCGCGCGTGCAAGGCTTGCAGGAGAAATTGAAATTCGAGGCCATTCCCGAACTGCCATGGCACCAGAGCGGTGCCTACATCTCGCACGCGCTCAAGCCGGAAGACCAGGCGGTCCTGCGCGACGCGCTGGAAAAAGCCGGCAAGTCCAATCAAATCATGGAAGGCTATCTGCGCTACTTCCGCGCGGACGTGCTGAGCGACAGCGTGCGTCCGCGCTGAGCGCGTTTATTTCGCTTCCACCACCGGCAACTCGACCGCGCTGCTGTGATAGACCTTCAGCGTCGCCTTCCGGTAATCGGCAGGCTGGGCGTAGAAGATATTCGGCACATAGGTTTGCGGATTGCGGTCGTACAGCGGGAACCAGCTCGACTGCACCTGCACCATGATGCGGTGGCCCGGCAGGAACACGTGGTTCGCGTTCGGCAGCGCAAAGCGGTAGCGCTGTACCTCGTTGGCCGGGATCGGCGACGGCGCTTCCAGGCTGTTGCGATAGCGGCCGCGGAAAATGTCCATGGCAATGCCCAGCTGGTAGCCGCCCAGCTCCGGCTGCGACGGCACTTCGTCCGGGTAGACGTCGATCAGCTTGACCACCCAGTCGGCGTCGGTGCCGCTGGTGGCGGCCATCAGGTTGACCATGGGCTGGCCGGCGATTTGCACCCTGGTTTTCAAAGGCTCGGTCACGTATGTCAGCACATCGGTGCGGTCGGAAACGGCGCGCTGGTCGCTCACCAGCCACGGGCGCCACACGTTGCCGTCGCCCATGCGCACCGGGCGCGGCACGAACGGCACCGGCTTGGCAGGGTCGGAGACGTATTCGTCGTAGCCGTCCTGCGGCGCGTCGAAGCCCAGCTTCAGGCCGTTTTGCAGATAGAGCGGCTTAAGCTGCTGTACCAGCGGCCATTGCGGCAGTTTCTGCCAGCGATTGACGCCGGTCTGGTAGAACAGCACCGGCGGCGTGTCGGCGGCGGGGGCGCCATCCTTCAGGTATTGGTCGAGGAAAGGCTGCATGACATCGCGGCGGAATTCCAGCGCGGTGTCGCCGGTGAACTTGAACACGCCAAGGCTGGAGCCGTCGTAGTTCACACCGCTGTGGCGCCATGGACCGACCACCAGGAAGTTCTTCTTGTTGTCGGCATCCTTTTGTTCCAGCGCCTCGTAGACCGCGTAAGCGCCGTAGATGTCTTCCTGGTCCCAGTAGCCCACCACCGTCATGGTCGGCACTTTCAGCGGCTTTTTGGCGAGGATTTTGTCCAGCGCCTGATGCTGCCAGTAGCTGTCGTAAGCGGGATGCTCGAACAGCTTTTTGGTGAAGTTCAGCTGGTCGATGCCGAATTGCGCGGCGTAGGCCGAGACAGAACCGGCGCGCAGCACGCCTTCGTAGTCGTCATAGATGCCGGTGGCCAGTTGCTTGCCGCCGCCTTTGGCGCCGGTCTGGCCGGCGATGTAGCTCAGGTTGGGCACGCGGAAGGCGCCGTTGTGGAACCAGTCGTCGCCGCGCCAGCCATCGACCATGGGGCTCATCGGCACCGCCACTTTCAGCGCCGGATGCGGGTCGGTCAGGGCCATCAGCACGGTAAAGCCTTCGTAGGACGAGCCGATCATGCCGACCTTGCCGTTGGATTCGGGGACGTTCCTGACCAGCCAGTCGATGGTGTCCCAGGCGTCGGTGGCATGGTCCGTGCGGGTGTTGTTGAGCGGGCCGATCAGCGGACGGGTCATCACATAGTCGCCCTCGGAGCCGTATTTGCCGCGCACGTCCTGGAATACGCGGATATAGCCTTCGCCGACCATGGTTTCGTCGCCCTGGCCCACAATGGCGGCGATGCTCGGGCTGGTGTTGCGGCTGGCGCGGCCGCTGGCGTTGTAGGGGGTGCGGCTCAAGACCATGGGCGCGCGCTGGGCGCCTTTGGAGATGACGATCACGGTGTGCAGCTTGACGCCGTCGCGCATCGGGATCATGACATCGCGCTTGATATAGTCGGCGTTGGGGATGGTGGTATCGAACTTGGCGGGGATATCCGGCGCCATGGCGGGCGTCTGCGCAAAAACGGGGAAAGATAAGGCAAGCAACGCTGCCACCACGGTACGACGCATATCGGCTCCAGGGAAAAGTTTCTATCGGAGCAATATACCACTAATGCAGCAATTTAAAGAGCACCGCCGTCACGCCCGTCTGTACGATAATCACGCCGCATAGCCACTGTACGATCTCAGCCTTGAGAGACGCCAGCTCCGCACGAAACTCTGCGCGCAACTCCGTCAGTCGCATGTCCAAATACTCCTTGGTCACCAAATGGGTGTCGATCAGTTCAAACAGGGCCGACGCCAACGCCTTGGCCTGCAGCTCTGTAAATCTGCCTTCTACCAATGCGTCCATAAAAGCCACCATATTGAAGTTGTTAGTCATTTTATTCTCCTTTTTGGCTTAGACCGCCTGCCGCGCGGGATAGTTCCCGACCTTGACAGATAGCCACCAAACTGCAACCATACGGCCATGATTTTTTATGCCCCACTTCACGCCTGCACGTATTGGCGCCGCTCCTAGTCGAGCGGCCACTGTCTACACATAGTGATGTGATATTTTTATCAACGCCGCCCTCGTCTGGTGGCGTTTTCATATCTGCGCATCGGACTGGGGCGAACGCAAAGGAACCCTGATGAGCCTGCCTGTACAGTCCAACACCGAAGCCGTCGCCGTCGCCCCAAAAGGTCCGCAAATCATCCTGACCGGCGACCGCCCGACCGGCCCGCTGCATCTCGGCCACTACGTCGGCAGCCTGCGCAACCGGGTCGAGTACCAGCATCAGTTCAAGCAGTTCATCATGCTGGCCGACTCGCAGGCGCTGACCGACAATATGGACGACACCAACAAGGTGCACCGCAACGTGGTTGAAGTGGCGCTGGACTATCTGGCCGTGGGCATCGATCCGGCCAAGTCCACCATCCTGATCCAATCGCAGATTCCCGAGCTGGCCGAGCTGACCTTCTATTACCTGAACATGGTCACCGTCGCCCGCCTGGAGCGCAACCCGACCGTGAAGACCGAAATCGCCCTGCGCGGCTTCGAGCGCGACATTCCGGCCGGCTTCCTGACCTACCCGGCCTCGCAAGCCGCCGACATCTCGGCCTTCAAGGCCACGCTGGTGCCGGTGGGCGAAGACCAGATCCCGATGATTGAGCAAACCAACGAAATCGTGCGCCGCTTCAACCGCATCGCCGACAAGGACATTCTGGTCGAGTGCAAGGCGCTGGTGCCGGACATCGGCCGCCTGCCCGGCATCGACGGCAAGGCCAAGATGAGCAAATCGCTGGGCAACACCATCAACCTCGGCGCCAGCGCCGCTGAAATCACCGCCGCCGTGAAGAAGGTCTACACCGATCCGCTGCACCTGCGCGTGGAAGATCCGGGCCATCTGGAAGGCAACGTCGCCTTCATCTACCTGGACGCCTTCGATCCGGAAAAAGACAAGCTGGAAGAAATGAAAGCCCACTACGTACGTGGCGGCCTGGGCGATTCCATCGTCAAGAAGCGCCTGGAAGCCGTGCTGCAAGAGATGCTGGCACCGATCCGCGCCCGCCGCGAAGAGCTGGCCAAGGACAAGGGCTACATCATGCAGATCCTGAAAGAAGGCACCATGCGCGCGCGTGAAGTGGCGGCGCAAACCGCCGACGAAGTCAAGGCCGCCCTCGGCCTGAGCTACTTCTGATTGCGCTGACCGTGCTGTGGCTGGCGTCGTTCTACGGCGTCGCCAGCGCGGCCTGCTTCATCGCCTACGCCATCGACAAATCGGCGGCGATCCACCAGCGCCGCCGCATTTCCGAACGCACCTTGCTGCTGCTGGGCCTGTGCTGCGGCTGGCCCGGCGGCCTGCTGGCGCAACAATGGCTGCGCCACAAGTCCAGCAAGACCCGCTTTCTCATCCAATTCTGGCTGACCGTGCTGCTGAACGTGGCGGCCGTTGCCGCGCTCACCGCTACAGTCCTGACGGATATGTCTCCGGAAACTCGTCCGTCGTCCAGTGCGCGGAATACTCCAGCGGCTTGATCGCGCTGCTGCGATCGACGTGGATCAACGCATCAAACTGGCGCGCCACATCGGCGTCGAAGTAATGGCTGATGCGCTCCGTTTCCGGACGATAGATCACGCCGATGGCGCGCTCCAGCAGCGAGGCCGGCAAAGCCGCCCGCACGCTGTCGCGCCCGCGTATCGGCAGCAGGAAGCGCGGCATCGCGCCCTCCCCCAGATTGTGCATCAGCGCTTCCACGCTGCCGCTCAGCGACGGCCGCACACGTTTCAGTTCGGCCGCTCCATCCCACTCGCTGGCCGCGGTCACCGTGCCCTCGTGCGTGGTGAAGCCGAGCAGATAGGTCTGCTCCAGGCCGTGCCGCTCGCGCATCAGCTGGCCGAGATTGAGCTGGCCGCCGCGTCCCATTTCCGTGGCGCGCGCATCGCCCAGGTGTGAGTTGTGCGCCCAGACGACCAGCCGCGCCGGGCTGCCCTTGCGGGCCGAGATGTGGGCGCGCAGCGCGTCCAGGGTATCGGCCATGTGGCTGTCGCGGATATTCCAGGATTCGTCGCGGCTGCTGAACATGGCGCGGTAATAACTCTCGGCATTCTGCGCCACGCGCGCATTCTGCTGGGCGTAAAACAATTCATCCGGCACCGAGGCGCCGGGCCGGTTCATATGCCGCATTGCCTGCGCGGTCAGTTCGCTCAGCTGGCGCACCACTTCATCCTCGCAATCCTTGCGCATGCCAAAGGCGGTGGCGTAGCCGTAGTGCTGCGGGTCGAGCGCAATGTGATCGATACAGCTGTAGCGCTCGCGCGCGCGGCGTGCCGCCTCCGGGTCCGTGTGCTCAAGATAGCGCACCACGGCCCGCATGGATTTGTGCAGGCTGTATAAATCCATGCCAAAGAAACCAATCCGGCGGCCCGCGTCCGGCACGTGCTGGTTGTGCAGGCGCATCCAGTACAGCAGATCGACAATATCGTCATTGCGCCACATCCATTGCGGAAAGCGCTCGAAACCGGACAGTGCCTGATCCGCCGTCTGGTCGCTGCCGGTCATTTGCACGAAGCGGCTGACCTGCAACGCATCCGGCCAATCGGCTTCCACCACAATGGCGTCAAAGCCGCGTTCAACGATCAGGCGTTTGCTGAGGTCGGCACGCAGGCGGTAAAACTCGCTCGTGCCGTGGCTGGCCTCTCCCATCAGTACCAGCGAGGCCTGGCCGATGTGGTCGATGACGGCGTCCAGGTCGTCATCGGTATCCAGCGGCAATGCGTGCTGGCGCAATGCCGCCATGTGTTCCTGCTCTGACATGATCTGGTCCTCCAACATTTCACGCAGATATGCGACACTCTATGGTTTATTTTGTTTTTGTGCTTTGGAAAGAGTGTGCGCTGATGTGGAATGGAGTGTTATGCGGCTTGCTGGCAGGAGCCATGTGGGGCACGGTGTTTGTGACGCCGGTATTTCTGAGCGCGTTCACGCCACTGGAGATGGCTTGCGGCCGCTACATCGCCTACGGCCTGATTGCCGCCAGCCTGATGGGCTCGCGCCTGCCGCCGCTTCTGCGCCGGCTCGACCGTAACGACATCGTGGCCATGGTCAAGCACGCGCTGGCCGGCAATATCGTCTACTACATGCTGCTGGCGCTCGGCGTGAAATTCGCCGGCGTGGCAGCCACTTCCCTGATCATCGGCGTGCTGCCGATTTCCGTCACGCTGATGGGCCACAAGGACCACGGCTCGGTGCCGCTCAGGCAATTGACGCTGCCGCTGCTATTGGTGGCGGCCGGCATTGCCTGCATCAACATCGATGTATTCACGCATGAGGTCGGCAACGCCATGCCGCTGGCGCACAAGCTGCTGGGCGTGCTGTGCGCGGCCGGTGCGCTGGTCTGCTGGACCTGGTACTCGGTCGACAATGCCCGCTACCTCAAGCGCAATCCGCATTTCAGCAGCGGCGAGTGGTCGTCGCTGTACGGCATTTCCAGCGGCCTGATCGCGCTGGCGATCGCGCTGGTGGCGCTGGCCATTTTCCATGGCGACGTGACCGGCGCGGCTGCCGTCGCCAGCGGCCGCGACTGGGGCGTGTTCTGGATCGTCAACGCCCTGCTGGCACTGGGCGCCTCGGTGATCGGCAACCATCTGTGGAACATCGCCAGCCGCAAAGTGCCGCTGACCTTGTCCGGCCAGTTAATTCTGTTTGAAACGCTGTTTGCGCTGCTGTACGGCTACATCTACAAGCAGCAGCTGCCGCGCACGCTGGAGATCGCGGCCATGGTACTGCTGGTGGCGGGCGTGATGTGGTCGGTGCGCGTGCATGCGCTGGACGATCCCAGCGAAGCGCACGCCGATTAAAGATTGTCGAGCAGGCCGTTCTCGCTCAGCACGTCCTGCACCAGCTCCAGCCGCAGCACCGGATTTTCCTGCAGCAGCAGGCGCTGCTTCTCTTCCATGTCCAGCCGCAGCAGCTCGCACCAGCGGTTGGCCACCCAGCCGGCCTCGTCCAGCCGGTACGGCGGCGCCAGCGACATATTGGCGGTGGAGATCTGCTTCTTCTGCAGGGAGCGGATCAGCGCCCCAAGCGCGTTGGCCACATCCTGCTGTTCGGTCGGGACGGGCACCACCATGTCTTCCGCCACTTCGTCCACCTCGGCCATCCATAGCCCATGCTTGAGCTGTTCGGCCGAGCGGATCTGGAAGCGGGTGGTGCCGATGCAGGAGATTTGCAGCAATCCCGGCAGCGGCGCGCTCCAGTCGAGGATGCGCGCCATGGTGCCGCAGGCGGACAGGGTTTCGTGCTGGTCCGGCACCCGTACCTCGCTGCCGTCCAGCAACGAGACCACGCCGAACTCCTCGCCTTTGGCGATGCAGCGCTTGATCAGATCGAGATAGCGAACTTCAAACACCTGCAACGGCAGATGGCCGTCAGGGAACAGGATGGTCTTCAGCGGGAAAAGAGGAATTGATGGCATTTCGCTATCATCTCACGAAATGGCGGGCTCAGGCTTATGACCAGCGGAAAAATCGTTCCGTCTTTTACGATCAATTGCACTTTTCGCAAGACGAGAATATGCCAATTAAGGCGGAGAATAATACTGCACGGCGGTGGCGCCGCAATATTAACTCCGCCTGCCCTGCAATTACTTAATCAGATAATCGTCTTTATTCTTGCCTTCCAGCCATTTCGGTGCGCGGCCGCGGCCGGTCCAGGTTTGGCCAGTGGCGTCGTCGCGGTATTTGGTTGGCACCGGCGCGCGCGGCTTGGAGGTTTTCACCTTGGCTACAGCACCGCCCAGATCCGCAATGGTCAGGCCGTATTCACGCATGATGGCAGCGACTTTCTCTTTCGCCTGCGCAATCTCGTTTTTACGGGCGGATTCGGCCAGGCCCTCCAGTTCAGCGATCTTCGCTTTGTATTCCTGGTAAGTCGTCATCTTAATTCCTTCTTGGCGATAGGTTATTTGATAGGCGCAATTTACCATAACTTGGCAGCTGCACTCTAGCTATATTCGAATATAGCGATAAAAGTGAATATTTTCCACAACTGTTTGATAGGAATATAAATGCGGGTTTCATTCGCATAGTGGACGCCGCTGTATTCCGTCCACCACAACCTTGCGGATTAAATTCGCCAGACGGCAGGTGGCCGGTCCGGCTAATTCAGGATTGGCCACCACCAGCGAGAGCGACAGCTTGCGCCTTTGCCCTACACGCAAAGGCAGGGGCTTGAGCAAGCCCTGTTGTAATTGGTTTTGGATTTTGTGCTCGGCCAGCCAGCCAAAGCCTATTCCATTACAAATCATTTCCATGCGCGTATGCGGACTGGTGACGGTCCAGCGCTGATTACTATTTATCCAGCCATGGTCGCGCGGATTCAAGGTGCCGGAATCGCGCACCACGATATGCAGATGGCGGCTTAAATCCTCGCTCTCCAGTTCCCGTCCCAGCGCGTGCAGCGGGTGGCAGGGATGGGCCACCGCGACAAACTCGATATCCATTAGCATGTCGCCGAGAAAACCCGAGGGAATGCGGCTAACAATCGCAATATCCACGCGTTTTTCCAATAACGCATCTTCCGAGCCCGATAAAACCGTCTCTTCCAGATTCACCCGCGTATGTTGGGCCTGCGGTTCAAAATCGCGCAGCACCTGCACCAGCAATTCAACGGGAAACAGGCTATCGACCGCAATACTGACTTGCGGTTCCCAGCCTTCGGCCAGGCTGCCCGCCAATTGCTCCAGCTGAAAAGCACCGCCCAGTAATTCGCGCGCTTTGAACAATAAAGCTTCGCCGGTTTTAGTCAGGCGCGCGCGGCGGCCGTCGATTTCCAGTAATTCCACACCCAATTGTTCCTGCAGCTTGGCCACCATATAACTGACCGACGACTGGCTGCGATGCAGCGCCTCCGCCGCCTGCGCATAACCGCCGCATTCAACGATGGCTTGTAATACCTGCCACTGCTCCAGCGTACTGCGTGGTATTTTCATTCACTTGGATTCCATAATAAACGTGCCGTCCCAATCGGCCGGCGGTGGATTGAGCGCCATATGGCGACTGCGCTCTACATACAGCTCCGCCACCTGGTCGCGCGGATTCAGCGCCAGCACTTCCTCAAACAGTTTGCCGGCGGCGTTCCAGTTGCGCTTGCGATAGCTTTGCAAGCCGTTGCGGAACAGCCCCATGGCCTCCGGCAGCGAGGGATAGCTGTCGTCGGTATGGTAATCGAGCACTTCGTAAATCGACACCGGCTTGGTCTTGCCTTTGACCACCACGATATCGACCTCGCGCGTGCGATAAGTGCCGCGCAGCGCCCGGTAGGTGAATTCGCTGATCAGGATGCGCGCGCCATACTGCTTGCAGGCCGACTCCAGCCGCGCCGCCAGATTTACGCCATCGCCGATGATGGTGTAATCCATGCGCTTCCTGGAGCCGATATTGCCCGACACCACCAGATCGGTATTCAGGCCGATGCCGATTTCCACCGGCGGCTTGCCCTCGCCCGCCCGCGCCTGGTTCCAGAGCCGCAACTCGTTGACCATGGCGATGGCGGCGCGCAAGGCGCGGTCCGGGTCGTCCTCGTGCCCGACCGGAATGCCGAAGGCGGCCATGATGGCGTCGCCGATGAATTTGTCCAGCATGCCCTCTTCGCGCTGGATGCAGTCCACCATCAGCGTGAAATACTCATTGAGCATGGTCACCGTGCCCTGCGCGCCCAGCTGTTCCGTGATGGTGGTGAAGCTGCGGATGTCGGAGAACAGCACCGTGGCCAGCACGTTTTTCCCGCCCAGCATTTCGGCGCCATTGGCCACCATCTGGTCGGCGATGCCCGGGTCCATGTAGCGCGACATGGTGGAGCGCAGCCGCTTTTCGCTGGAGATATCTTCAATCATCAGCATCCAGCCGATGCGCTTCTTTTCCATCGATAGCAGCGGCTGCACGCTGAGATTGACCGAGCGGGTTTCCTCGCCCAGCACCAGTTCCACATCCATCAGGTGCTCGGCATCCTCGTTGACCTCGGCGCGGCGCAGCTTGTCCATCATCCAGGTATTGGCGGCGCCGAAAAACTCGCCGGCGGCGCGGCCGACAATGTCCGCCGCGCTGGTGCGCAGGATGCGCAGCCCGGCTTCATTGCAGGTGACTATCTTCTCCTGACCATCCAGTGTGATCACGCCGTTGGACATGGATTCCAGCATGGCCTCGTTATAGTTCTTGATCTGCTGGACATCGGCAAACAGCTTGGCATTTTCCAGGGCGATCGAGATTTGCGCGGTAAAGGCGCGCAGGCGCGATTCATCCTCGCTGCTGAACGGGCCGCCGCGCTTGTTCAGCACCTGCGTCACGCCGATGATCTTGCCGGCCTTGTTGACGATGGGGACGCACAGGATGGACCGCGTAAAGTAGCCGGTGCGCTTGTCGAAGGCCGGATTGAAGCGCAAATCGGCATACGCGTAGGGAATGTTGATGGTCTTCCCTGAGGTGAACACCGCGCCGGCAATACCGGCGTTGTTCGGCAGGCGGATTTGCAGCGACTCCAGCCCCTGCCCCACTTCCGACCACAGCTCGCCGGTCTTTTCATCGTTGAGGAACAAGGTCGAGCGTTCGGCGTTGAGCAGGCGCGTGGCCTCGCCCATCACCTTTTGCAGCAGCGAGCCCAGCTTGATATCGGCCGTGACTTCCGACACCACGTCGATGAACTCCATCTCCTGCCGGCGGATCTTCTTCATGCTTTCAAGGAAGCGCGCGCTTTGCAGCGCCAGCGTGCACTGCGTGGTGAGCGCCTCCAGCAATTGCAGGTCGGCGCGGGTGAACTTGCCGCGCTTTTTGTTCAGCGTCTGCGACACGCCGATGATCTCGCCTTTGACGGTCTTGATCGGCACGCACAGGATGTTGCGGGTAACGAAGCCGGTCTGCTCGTCGATGGAACGATTGAAGCGCGGGTCGGCATAGGCATCGGCGATAATCACCGCCTCGCCGGTGGTAAACACATGGCCAGCAATGCCGCTGTGATTGAGCAAGCGGATCTCGCGCTGGATATTGCCTTGCGCCACGCGGGAAAACAGCTCGCCGGTTTCGGCATCGTTGAGAAACAGCGTGCCGCGTTCAGCACCGAGTTCCTCGGTGGTGACTTCCACCAGGGCAGTCAGGATTTCATCCAGCGTTTCATAGGCGGCCATGCGGCGCGACACTTCCAGCAACAGCTCGACCTGCCGCAGGCGCTTGCGCTGCGCGTTCAGGGCGGGCTGATCGCCGGCTGTCATGCCCTGGCCTCCAGCGCGGTGCGCATGGCGCGTATGGTTTCGTGCAGCTGGGCGATTTCGCTGTGATGGGCGGTTGCGGCGGCCTGTAGCGCGTCGACGCGTTCCTGCGCCGCCCTTTCCAAGGCGGTGCGCAGTGCCACAATGGTGTCGCGCAATTGCAGGATATCGCCCTGGGCGGCGGACACCGCATCCTGCACCTGCCGCTGGCGCTCCTGATGCGCGCGCTCCAGCTCGGAGCGCAGCGCCGCCACGGTGCGCTGCAAATCCCGCACCTCGGCCAGCGCCAGGCGCAAACTTGCGTCATCAGGCTGGAGAGTATGGATGGCGTCCGGCTTTTTCACCAGAGCATCATACCACCCTCAGAAGCGTGTCTCTACCGTGACGCGCAGCTGCGTCTCGCCGCTTGCAACAGTCAGGCGGTTGATCGTGCCGTGGCTGTCGTTGTACAGGCTTTCCGTGGTGTAGTCCTGGGCCAGCAGATTGGATACCGCCACCCGTAAGTTGTTCTGTTGGTCCAGCTTCCACAGCGCGTAGACGTCGAGATCGCGCCGCACCGAGGTGTAGCCGCCCTGTGTGCCGCTCAGGCGCGCCAGGCCGCCGTTGCGGAAGCTGAAATTGCTGCCGGTGCTCACCTGGCCGTCCGGCGTTTTGTAATCGATGCCGAGGGTGGCGCTGAGCGGCACCTGCTGGTCGAGACGGTTGTCCGGGCCGGGCACGCTGTCCACGCGCGACCAGTTGCGGCTGACGCTGGCGCGCAAGTCCAGATTCGGCGCGTTGTCGACCAGCACGCGGGCCGGGAACTTGGCCTCCAGTTCGATACCACGGGTCTCGGCGCGGCCGTCGTTGATGGCGGTCGAGACCCAGCGCTGGTCCTCGTAGAACAGGCCCTGATGGGTGTAATTCTCGATGCGGCGCACCGAGGCGCTGGCGCTCAGCAGGCCGCCGTCGCCCCAGTAATGCTCGAACGACGCGTCCAGCCCCAGCGCCAGCTCGGGCTTGAGATTGGGGTTGCCGCGACGGTCGGGCTCGGTCGGGCTGTTATTGGTCGAGGTGAACTTGCGCGGAATCAGCGCGGCGGTGGCTGGCGCTTTGTAGGTGCGGGTCACGGCGAAGCGAATCTGATCCTTTTTGTTGGGCAGCTTGATCAAGGTCTGCATCAGCGGACTGAACACGCTGGAGCGGTTTTGCACGGCCTCGATGCTGTCGCCATCGGCGCGGGTGTCCAGTCCTTCCCAGCGCAGGCCGGTGTAGACCGACCAGCGCGGCGTGATGCTCCACTCATCCTGGCCGTACAGCGCCAGCCGCGTGACCTTGGCGGAAAAACCCTCGTCGCTGTTGATGGGCGAGCTGCCCGGCAGATCGGCGTCGCGCTGCACGCGGGTATCGTCACGCTGGGTGACGCCGGCATCCCAGCCCATGGACAGCGAATGCTCGGTGGCTTCGGCCTCGCCCTCGGCTGGCTTGCCGAATGTGTAGGGAGTGGAATATTTGCCTTGCGTGCTGAAACCTTGCTCATCGCTGTCGCTGTGCACGGTGCGGAACAGCGTCGGCGGCAAGCCGTGATTGCCCGCCAGTTGCTGCGAATCGGCAGTGTTGCGCGCGTCGCTGACGGCGGCCTTGAAATCAAACTTGGCACCATCGCCCAGTTTGTGCAGCCAGTTCAGGTCGGTGCGGCCGAACACATTGTGATTGCCGTAGCTATTGTCGCTGCGGTCGTAGTCGGGGCCGTCGCCAAAAGCGGTCTCGGTGCGGCCATGGCTATTGCTGGCAAAGCGGTTCCAGCTGAGGAAGGTTTGCGAGGTGAGCGTATCGCCCTGATCGAGCGTCCAGTTGATGCGCGGCGACAGATTGAAGCCATCGCCCTTGCCTTTGTCCTGCCAGGTGGAGGCGCGCGCATAGTCCGGCACGCCGCCGGCATCGGCGCCGGTTTCCCAGGTTGGCGTCATGCGGTCGTAGCGGAAATGCCAGGCATTGCCGCCGAAAGAATACGAAGTGGCGCCATCCTTGTCCGACATCTGCAGGCTGACGTTGGGCGAACTGCTGGACTTGCTGCCCTTGGACTGGCTGACCTTCAACTGGCGCTGGGCCGACTTGAGCGCCTTTTTCAGCACGATATTGATGGTGCCGGCGATGGACTGGGTGCTGAATTCCGCGCTGGCCGCGCGCAGCACCTCGATGCGTTCGATCACATCGGGCGACAAGCTGTCGATGGCAAAGCCGGCCGGGGCGCGCTCGCCGTTGATCAGAATCTGGGTGTAGCCGGCGCCAAGGCCGCGCATGCGGATCTCGCCGCCACCGCGCCCGGCCGCGCCGCCGACGGTAATCCCGGGCAGACGCTTGAGCACATCGTTGATCGAGGTGTCGCCGTATTTCTGGATTTCCTCGGCATTGACCACCGTCTTGCTAGCGGTATCATCGCGGCGCGCATCATACCTGGCGGCCGAGCCCTTGATCTCCACCTTCTGCATCTCCCCCTGCTTGGGCTGTTCTACCTCGGCACGGGCGGCAAAGCACAAAAAGAAGGCGGCGGCAGCGATAGGCGTCGGGCGTATGGACATGATACTAATCGGGCAAGTTGCAGGACGAGTCAGGCCGCCCATTATGCCCCAAGTCAGGAGGCAGGACGCTATAATGCGCGATCGCCAATTTGCATGGATTGCTATCGTGTCCGACCGTCTCGCCGTTTTGCCGCAATATTTGCTCCCCAAGAGCGCGCTGACCAATCTCGCCGGGCGCGTCGCCGGCGCCAAGGCCGGCAATATGACGACCGGCCTGATCCGCTGGTTCGTGGGCCGCTACAACGTCAACATGAGCGAGGCGCTCGATCCCAACATCGAAAACTACAAGACCTTTAACGAGTTCTTCACCCGCGCACTGCGCCCGGACGCCCGCCCGCTGGCCGATGCCGCTTACATCTGCCCGGTCGACGGCCGCATCAGCCAGTTCGGCGATATCGAGGACGACCAGATCTTCCAGGCCAAGGGCCACAAGTTCAGCACTACCGCACTGGTCGGCGGCGACGCCCGGTTGGCCGCGCAGTTCCAGCACGGCAGTTTCGCCAACCTGTACCTGAGCCCGCGCGACTACCACCGCATCCACATGCCGGTTGACGGCAAGCTGACCCGCATGATTTACGTGCCCGGCGACCTGTTCTCGGTGAACCCGACCACCGCGCGCGGCATTCCAGGCCTGTTCGCCCGCAACGAGCGCGTGGTGTGCGTGTTCGACACCGCGCACGGCCCGTTCGTGATGACGCTGGTCGGCGCCACCATCGTCGGCAGCATGGCGACCGTGTGGCACGGCGTGGTCAACCCGCCGCGCCTGCCGCAAGTGACTGAGTGGAAGTACGACGATCAGAATATCGCGCTGAAAAAAGGCGATGAGCTGGGCCGCTTCTTGCTCGGCTCCACCGTGGTGATGCTGTTCCAGAAGGATGTGCTGAAGTTCAATCCGGCCTGGCAGCCGGCCGGCCCGGTCCAGCTGGGCGAGGAAATGGCGCAGCTGAAGTAATCACATCCCGGCCGGCGCATTCGCCGAGAAGGCCGCTTCCAGCGTATCGATAAACACCCGGGTCTTGGCCGGCATCAGCCGCCGCCCCGGGAACACCGCCCAGCCCGTCACCTGCGGGAAGCCCCATTCGGGCAGCACCCGCACCAGCTCCCCCGTCTGCACATAGGGCCGCGCAATCGCCTCGGTCGAGGCGCCGATGCCAACGCCGGTGGCAGCCATGCGCATCAATAGTTCCGGCGAATTCGCCAGCAACCGCACCGGCAACTCGCGCTCCCACGAGGTTTTGCCGCGCAGCAGATGCCAGCGTATCAGCCCGTTCAAGCGCGGCGGCAGGCTCAGCAAGTCGTGCTTGAACAAATCGTCGGGATGCTCGGGCAAGCCGCGGAAATTGGTGTACTTGGGCGAGGCGTACAGCGCCAGCGAACTGAGGGTGATGCGCCGCGCCGCCAGCGAGGCGTCGTCCGGCAAATTGCCCATGCGGATGGCCAGGTCGAAGCCTTCCGCCATCAGGTCCACCCGGCGCGGCGACAAATCCAGTTCCAGCGAAATGGCCGGATAGCGGTGCATGAATGCAGCCATCACCTCGGTCATCGCCACGTTGGCGAAGTCGGCCGGCATCGACACCCGCAACAAGCCGCTGGGCGCACCCTGCCGATGCTGAGCCAGCGCGCCGGCCGCCTCGGTCTCGTCCGCCACCTTGCGCGCGTGCTCCAGCAGGCTGGCGCCAAATTCGGTCAGCACCAGTTTGCGCGTGGTGCGCTGGAGCAGGCGTTCGCCCAGCTTGCCCTCCAACAGCGTGATGCGCCGCGACACGGTGGACTTGGGCAGTTGCACCCGCTCCGCCGCCAGGCTGAAACTGCCGCATTCCACGATGCGTGCGAATAAAAGCAGGTCTCCGGGATCGATTTCCATGTTGATTGTTCCATCAGTGGATTAATGTTATCCATTTTAACGGCTTCCGCCTGGTATTTGAAACGATTAAAGTTACTCCATCGACGCAGCACTCAACCAAATACTTAAGGAGCAACGCCATGAACATCCTGCAAATCAACTCCAGCGCCCGCAGCACCGGTTCCGAATCGACCCGTCTGGCCGATGCTCTGGTCGCCAAAATCCGCGCCGCCAACCCCGGCGCCGCCCTGACCCGCCGCGACCTGGCCGCCGATCCGCACCCAGTGCTGGACGAGCCTACCCTGCAAGCGCTGTTCACGCCGGCCGACCAGCGCACCGCCGAACAAGCTGCCCGCGTGGCGCTGGACGACGCTCTGATCGCCCAGGTGCAAGCCGCAGACGTGATCGTGATCGGCGCGCCGACCTACAACTTCGGCATCACCACCCAGCTGAAAACCTGGTTCGACGCGATTGCCCGCGCCGGCGTGACGTTCAAGTACGGCCCAACCGGCCCGATCGGCCTGCTGACCGGTAAAAAAGTCTACGTGGCCCTGTCGCGTGGCGGCCTGCACCGTGACGCTCCTACCGACACCCAACTGGCTCACATCAAGATGTTCCTGAGCTTTGTCGGCCTGACCGATGTGCAGTACGTCTTTGCCGAAGGTCTGGGCATGGGTCCGGAAGCCGTGGCCAAGGCGCAAGCGCAGGCCGAAGCGGAAATCAACGCCATTCTGGTTTAATCGATAAACAACAAGGAGAAGGACATGACCGATCAAGTAAAAACCGCACGCAGCGTGGAACGCATCATCACCGGCCAGGCCGTCATGGACGGCGCGGGCGTGAAGATCAACCGTGTCCTGACCCAGACGCTGCAGCGCCGTCTCGACCCGTTCCTGATGCTGGATAACTTCGGCAGCGACCAGGCCAACGATTACATCGCCGGTTTCCCCAGCCATCCGCACCGGGGCTTTGAAACCGTCACCTATATGATCGAGGGCCGCATGCGCCACAAGGACAGCGCCGGCAACGAAGGCTTGCTGACCAACGGCGGCGTGCAGTGGATGACTGCTGGCCGCGGCGTGATCCACTCCGAAATGCCGGAACAGGAAGACGGCGTGATGGAAGGCTTCCAGCTGTGGCTCAACCTGCCGGCCAAGGACAAGATGCGCGATCCGTGGTACCGCGACTTCAACGGCGCCGATGTGCCGGTGTTCACCACCGAACAAGGCGTGCAGGTGAAAGTGATCGCAGGCCGCAGCCACGGTGTGGACGGCGCGGTGCGGCGCGAAGTGACCGAACCGCTGTATCTCGACGTGCATCTGCCGGCCGGCGCCAGCTTCAGCCAGGTGCTGCCGGAAGGCCATAACGCCTTCCTCTTCACCTATCGCGGATCGGTGAATGTGGATGGCAAGGCCGTGGCCTCGGGCCGCATGGCGATTCTGGCCAACACCAAGGGTGCGGATGGCGTGATCGTGAGCACGGACGAAGCCAGCCGCTTCATCCTGATCGCCGGCCAGCCGCTGAACGAGCCGATCGCGCAGTATGGCCCGTTCGTGATGAACACCCAGGCCGAAATCTTCGCCGCCGTCGAAGACTTCCGCGCCGGCAAACTGGGCGAGGAAGCCCAGGCGTAACAGTTACAACAGCCGCCAGGCGGGGCCATCCCGCGCCTGCGGCTGCCGAATACCCTCTCCCTACTTTGGCCGGTCTAGTCCCGGCCATTTTTTTCGCGCAGCGCCAACAGGCCAGCCACCAGATTGCGCAACGCGTTCTTCCTCTCACGCCACGCACATCAGCCCGTGGCTACCTTGATTCTGCGATAGATTGCTGCGGATTACCGCATCAGCAGATAAAATGCCGGGATGATGGAAACTCTACTGAAATGGCTGCGCCGCCTGAGCCACTGGCTGGGCTTTGAGACGGCCGATGCTTTCCCGCCCGGTCACCCGTACGAACGCACGCGCTGGAATGGCGCGTATTTCGATATCGCTTCCGATGTGAAGCCGGACGAGATCGAGCGCCGCCTGTGCGATGCGATCAGCAACACGCCGCTCGTCTTCGGCTACATCGACAATCCGACGCCGCGCATGCAGCGCGCATTGCTGGCGGTGCTGGAAGAACGCATGCGCAATAACCGCGGCCGCGCCACCGAGCTGGCGGTGCTGCTGGTGCAGGCTTACGAAAGCCCTTACATCAGCGAGGTGATCCCGGGCCTGCGCAGCGTGGTCGACGCTACCCGCGGCCACGACCTGGGCGACCGTGGCCGCGCCGTCATGGCCTTCCTCGGTTCTACGCAGTCACCGTTTGATGTGATCGAGATGAACTGACATCGTTGGATGGCACGTAACGGTCGCGCAGTTTCATGAACGGCGTTTCGACCAGCCGGTACAGCAGCCATCCCACCAACAGGCTGGCCGCACTCATAACGACCAGCGCCTGCCAGCTTTCCGGCCCCCAGCCCAGCTCTTCCAGCGGCGCGCGCAGCAGCACGCACAGCTGCTTGTGGGTCAGATAGATGGCATACGACCACAGCGCCACACCGGCCGCGCCCGGCACGCGCCAGCGCTGCAGCAGCGAGCCGGGACTCAGGGCCGCCAGCAGCAACAGGCTGTAGCTCAGACCCAGCAGCGCGTAGCCATACACCGTCATCGCATGGCCGTAGTGGTCTTCCAGCAGCAGCGTCCAAGCCAGCGCCAGCAGCGCCGCGCCGGCGGCAGGCTTGCTGGCGTCGTGTGCGGCG